>TARA_R110000796_G_scaffold118864_1_pt1 | contig 204338 bp, 171 predicted proteins | sample TARA_R110000796 | Tara Oceans TARA_R110000796 (sample SAMEA4397815) | marine metagenome | biome: Polar Biome; feature: [SRF] surface water layer (ENVO:00010504); material: water (ENVO:00002006), including particulate matter (ENVO:01000060) such as... | depth 5 m
AAAATTGACTGTGAAATCCAAATTCTGATTGGCAATATATGTTGCATTCGCTGGGCCAGAAACGCTCGTTACTGTTGGAGCGGTTACGTCATTGATAGCCCCAGGAGTAGAAGCCTGAACTAAGAATCCTCCCGTACCATCTGGCGAGCGAGATAACGAGTTAGAGCCATCCCCTGCGGCAATTAAAGCTGAGTTACCTAAAGCTGCTCTCAGGGTAGCATCATCAGAAGACCCATAAAAAAGAACATCTACAAGGCCATCTGTTGTTGGGGGAGATGCAGATGTAAAGTCTGACTCGGCTCCAACATAAAGTGCAATTGCATCTGGGCCGTTTTGAAGATCAAATGCTCCCCATGACAAGTCTAGATTGGCAACCCCAGCATCACCTATTACATAAAAACCAGTGCCGTCCGTTGATCCAGTAGGTGAAATATCTTTATAGGCTAAGTCATCACCTCCATTGAACATTACAACTACAAGTCCGGTAATATCCGTATTACCAGCGCCTCCATCATATATTTCAACAAACTCAGATGTAGAAACCGCACTTGGGTGAGCTTCATTAATTTTTATACTTATAGGGGTAACATAAATATTAAAAGTTTGATTGGCTGAAATATTATCGTCATTCCCTCCATTAGCTCCATTATCTTGAATGGAAACAGTAACTACAGCTTTTCCAAACTTCGTTGCATCTGGTGTAAAGGTCAATACTCCAGTGGCGCTTATGGCTGGTTGAACAGTAAACAGTCCATTATTGTTATTGGCCACATTGAAGGATAACGTCTGTGCAACTTCAGGATCACCATCATCAAACACAGAGATAAAGCCATTTACAGTTTGAGCACCTGCGTTTTGGGCTACAGTTGTGTTAACACCAATAGTAAACGATGGCTCATCGTTTACCGCTGTAATATCTATATTTCCTGAGCCCACTTGCGGATTTACTGTACCGTCATTGGCATTGATCGTATAGGTAGCAGCATCTGCTCCATTTACATTGGAAGCTCCCGTATATTTTATATTTGCGGGGGTATCTAGGTAAGTATTAATATCTGCGGGGGAACCTACAAGGGTAATAGTAGTAGCATTCACTAATGTTTCGACTACTCCCGCTCCTACTGCGGCACCATCGACTGGTGCACCAAAACTACCTGCTGAAACAACAATAGTTACTGTTAACTGGTTATCCTCAGGGTCGGCAAATGTTACTGATGAAAGGTCGAAGTTTGAAGCAATATCTTCAATCACAGTAATATCTGTAGGAACGCCAGTTGCTGTTGGGGCATCATTAACTGGGGTGATCGTAATATTAAAGGTCTGATTGGTTAATTCTCCGCCATCTGGATCCGCCACTTTGAAGACAAAACTATCTGAAATATCGTTATCAGTCGTACTTGTATACCTAACCCGATCATTATCAAGGTCATCTTTGGTAAAAGTAGCGTTCACAACAAGCTCCGTATCTCCTGCATTAAATGAATTGCTTGGATTTAAATCTATAAACAATACACCATTGGCTACTGCCGTAGTTATTGTAAAAGTAAGCGCTCCTCCTTCTGTATCACTGGCATTCAGTTTTCCTGAATCAATTAATCCATTCTCACCTTCATTCACCGTAAGTGCATTATTGACTGTAACGGTAGGCGGGAAATTAGTCGCAAAATTCAAGGTAGTTCCATTTGTTATTCCTGCATAACTATTGCCAGCGATATCATCAATAGCTGTGGTGGCAATTCTAACAGAGTAATTAGATGATAAATCCAAATTGCTACTTGGATTGATGGTCAGTACCGCTCCACTAATTGAGGCTTGAGTACCTGGGGAAGCTGCGTCTATAGTGAAAGAATTAGACGCATCAGTCTCGTCAATTACTTCTATATTCCCTGTTCCAAAGGCTATATTTTCATTAAATGTAAGGGTAATATTTCCACTTGTATTTACCCCAGTTGCATCGTCAGCAGGACTGCTTGAGCTTAGGGTTGGAGATGAGGCATCTACAACAACCGATAAAGCAGAAGAAGATGAACTCTCGTTACCTGCAGCATCTGTAGCTGTAACGGTAATATTATGTGTTCCTTCAGAGAGGGTTCCCGTAATGATATAACTGTAAGAGCCACCAACATTGGTAGTTGTTGTACCTACCAATCCATTGATTGAAGAGGATATTTTTATGGTTACACCAACTTCAATTCCTGTTCCAGCAAACCTTGGTTGGGTAACAGATGTAACATTGTCCGTACTGGAAGTACCAGAGTCAAAACCTCCAATCAGGTCTGGCGTACCTGGGGTTGTAGGAGCTTGGGTATCTACTGTAAAACTAGTAATTGACAGCGGAGATGAAGCTTTTCCCCCTGCGTCTGTTACCGTAACTGTACAGTTGCTGTAAGTACCATCTGCCAACGCAGATGAATTATTTGTCTGTGTTAATGTAATTGTTTGGTTGCCAGTACCAGATATCGTTGTTGACGTACTTGTTCCACAGCTACCTCCTAAAGAGAATGTTCCTGTTTCGTTAGTTGTAAAAGTATAATTTGGAGTATTATCGTTGGTTGGGGTTGCTACAGGAGTTACCTGAGAAATTACTGGTGCCACCGCATTCGATACTACTGTGGTAGTATTATTGGTAGCATCTACCGTACCGTCATTCACCACAACAGTAAAAGTGGTTGTTTCTGATGTTGATGTTCTATTGTCTGTTGGGTTAAATACCAAAGCTCTCAGTGCTGTTTGCATTGCAGCAGCTGTTTTGCTAGTCATTGTATAGGGGCCAGCTCCACCATCAGCTCCTGTAATCACTCCTTTGGCATTATTATCCAAGGTAATGGTAGCAGTAACATTATCACCATCGGCATCGGTTATGGTAATTCCCGAAAACGGAGAAATTGTCGCATTGTCATTTACGTTCTGACCTGCTGAAGCACCTCCAATAGTAGGGGCGGTGTTGGAAGCAGCAGCGGCAGTAAGCAAAACATCATCTATTGCAAAGTTAGCAGGTGCTGGTGTGTTCATAGTCATTCTTATCTCATCAATGTTGCTCCAACCTGAAGAACCAGAAATATCACCTGACGAAATAGTAAAGTTAGTTGTACCAGGAGAAACTATAGTTTTAGTAATAGCTCCAGAAACAGGACTACCACCGTCATATCCTTGTACTGTAATATTTTGAGTTGTCCCTGTAGCTACTGCAAAAGCAAAGCTTGTTACTCCAAAATTATTTGCTGCATTATCCGACTTAAATGAAAAAGAAGTAACGTTTGTACCAGTTGCAGTCATTATAACAGCTAAGTCTGTTCCTCCAGAAATTCCAGAAAAAGAATTGTTTATAGTAATATTAACAATATCACCAGCAGTTACAGCAGAAACCCCAAGGTTGTGACCATCAATATTGGCAACACTTGGGTTGGTCGATGCTCCAGTAAGCTGTCTGGCAGCACCCGCTTCAAAAGTGATAGTACTACCTGTAGTGACTTGAGCTTGTAAGTTCAAACAGGTAAAAAAACCAAGAACCAGCAATAAACAATTTAATTTATTACAAAAGATTGCTCCTTTTTTCACAAAGTCATATTCCTTCATCTTACTAAAACTCTTAGGTTAATTACGCAATTTAGTCTAAACAAATAAAAATATAAAAAAAAATGACACCCAAAAAAACAGGCATCATTTTTTCAATACATTATTTTTTAAATAAAACTATATATTACTTTAATTTCTAGATGGGAAAATACCAAACAAGCATATTATCCAATTAATTACTAAAAAAGGCTGCATGTTATTATGCGATTGACTTCCTCCAGCATTCCCTACAGTTACAGGTCGACCCGCAGGAATTACTGCATTTCCTGAACTGAGTGCTACATCAGTGCCAGCATTACCATAAATCTTGGTAGGTGTTGGCGCAAAGTTAACTTCTGTATTGGCTTTTGCTAATGAAAGACCAGCAGTAGGGGTATCTGTTGTCGCAGCTCCATCTTTTGCAGAAACTACTACTGAACCTTGCATTTCTGTTGTATTAGCCGCATGAGTGTGTATCGGCATCTCCAATTGAGTTAAAGTAACATACTCTTGTCCCGATCTTTGCGACATTACCCGTGGTGTAAGTCCAGGCCCAGTACCTTGCCCAATTGGGGCTCTACCTCTTAAATCTGGCAATGCAAATGTAGTGCGGCAGTCGCCTCCATATTCACAACCAATGATTGAAAACAAAGCTGTATTCGATGAAATAGCCAATAGTTGACCTTGGCATGTAGACCAGTTTCGAGGTGCCCAGCCAGCTCCAAATCCTCTAATTTCTCCAATGTAACCTTCCATAGTTTTAAAATGTGTGATTTAAAAAAATATTAAGCATTTCTAATTTGACTCTTAATCTATGAATTTTATTAGTATTTAACCTGAAACGAGTGTATTTTTTTTGTTAAGAAAGTTTTAGGTATGGGTAATACCTATTTGAATGGTTAATTGCAATGTTCTTTAATGCGTATATCATTATCCAATATAACCAAATGAACTAAACCTATTTAATTATACTACCCGAACTTATGCCCCTTTACAAAACCGAGGTTAAACAACCTCACACCAGACATGTAGCCCTCTGAAGTTTTTGCAATCGTTATTCTTAAAAAATCTCCACCAAAACAAGCCACCACCAAGCCATATATAACATCTGCATAAACAATTTGACCTGGCTCAGCCTCGATTGCTGTTTCCATAGTTACAGGAGTAACTTCCAAAATCCTTAATTCAAATTGCCCCATGGTAGTTTGTGCTCCTCCATACTTAGGGTTTGTAGCATTTACTAGATATTCTATGTTTTCTGCTGTTTGTGTTTGCCAATCAATTGTGAGGTCTTCCTTTCTTGGCTTCCAATCAAAATGCTTTTCTACTTTTTCAAGTTCTTGATATTGCTGGTTTTCGTCCATTAAAGCATCTAAAACCTTATCCATCAAGGAAGGTGCAAGCCCACCAATACGCTGACAGTGCAATCCATAATTTTCTCCAGGCATTAACATTGTCTGTTCTTGATGGATAACTGGGCCTGAATCTACCTCCTCAGTCATTAAATGAACGGTTATTCCTCCTGATTTTTCTTGATTTTTAATTTGCCAGAACACAGGGTCTATTCCTCTATATTTTGGCAACAGTCCAAAGTGAAAGTTGATAAACCCTTTAGGTGGGACTTCAAGAAGGCTCGCAGGCAGTAGCCATGGAAAAGTCAGTACCCAAACCGTATTTACTTTATTTTCCAACAAAGTATCTTTTAGCCGTACTACCCAAGATGCTCTGTCGAGCACTAGGCAATCTTTTGTTTGAATACCCAAGCTATTTAAAGCTGGCATTAAGCTATTAACATTTTCCTTTACAATGCCTACCCCCACCAACATGCCGCGTTCTTTTAGTGAGTTCAACATTGGTAATGCCAACAAGTCGGAATTACAAAGAACGAAAATCCTCATACCTAAATACCTAAATATGGATTGATCCAACTTGAGTTAACTCCTCTTCTCAACTCGTTCAATTGATTATCTTCACTTATATTGTATTCTTGTTCTTTTAGTCTTTCGGTAGAAAGGCTGTCTCCGCTACCAAAGGTATTTTTCAGTATATGAATTGGGCCTAAAAAACGCGGAGACTCGCAAAGCTGATAGAGACTATTCCCTTCACTTCTTAAAACTTGGTTTAAGGTTTCAAACTTTGGGCTACCATTATCTTTAATTATAGCCTTACCAATTGCTTTACCAGCCCTGTTGCCCAGCATGGCAAAAACATCTTTACAGTAAGGGTCAGGGGTTTGTTCATTATATGATTCTGAGGAAGTATAAACACTTATTCCTGAAAGGTCTTCTGTTCCTCGCTCTAATAAAAAAGGTAAACCAAGAAGCTGGGTTTTTTCATCAAGTCCCCTATCCTTAAATTCTTTCAAAAAAATAGTAGCTTCTTCACCACAAAAAAGCGGAAAAACGAAATCTGAACCATCCCAGTCTACAGTATCAAAGATAGATTTCACATCAGAGAGGCCACCACCTACTGGCATCTCTAAAAGCTTAATGTCTAAAAATGCACTAGGGTTAGCAAAAAGTAGCCCAAACTGAAAAGCTGGCAAAAAAGCATAACCCGAATCATAAACTGCAGCAATTACAGACCCTCGGCTTCCTAATTCTGAACCTGCATAGTATCCTAGATTCCACGCTTGCTGCCATAAATGTATAGAGTTTTGAAAAACACATTTACTCTCTGAGTCCAACAAAGGAAAATGCTCTCCTAGGTTACTACATACAAGGGGCTTTTCTTTTTTGTCGAATTTTTCGGTAAGGTTTTGAATTCCTGCTTGAGACATAATGCCGGTCACACAGTCTACATCATGAAAACCAAAAAATTTATCAAGCGCTTCTTCAATTTTCTGAACACTTCCTTGCCCAATCATCTCAGTAAATATCTCTACCTCAAAATCTGTATTCTTTAAAGTTGACTCAATAGATTTTCTAAACGCCCGATCATAATCTTTGCCCATTGGCCGAATAGTTGACGTAGGCGTCATCATACCTATAGAAATTGTCTGCATTTTATTCTAGTTTTTGTTTTTAATTAATCTTTAATGTTCCTCTTTGGAACAACGAAGGTTGACAAGTAGCTAAAGCTCTGCCCACATGCGAATTAGGTTACTATATACTTGTTGTAAGTTTAAGAAGGTGTTTGGGTTGGCACTTCTTAATTCGTCATTTGCAGCTTTGAGCTTAAACAAGATTTCTCTCTTCTGCGAATCTCTTACAACACACTGCATCCAAGTGACTGCTGCCAATCGCTCTCCAGAAGTTACAGGGTTTACCTTATGCAGTTTTGTGGTTGGGTAAATAATGGCATCACCCTTGGCCAACTTGTATTTCACCTCTCCAATTTCACTATGGATAACCAACTCGCCACCCTCATAGCTTTCTGGATCAGATAGAAATAGTGTCATGCCCACATCTGTTCTTATGGTATATTGGCTGCCCATTAGTGGACTATCTACATGTAGTCCGTAATTCATACCTGGCTGATATTTGCTAATAATGGGAGGCAAAATCATTTTTGGCATTATTGCGGACTGAACAATTGGGTTTTGAGCAATGGCCCGCATTACAATATTTCCAATTTGTTGTGATTCCAAACTACCTTCTTGGGGCATTTGCATATTACTTTTAACACTGGCAGCAGCATCTACCGCAGTTAGCTTACCATCTACAAAGCGCCCTACAGTAGCCAATCCCACAACAGTTTCTAATTCTTCTGGTTTTAAAAGTTGCTTGATATGCAAATATCCAGACTCAGAAATCTCCATAATATAAAGTCAAAAAATGATTAGGTTATGAAGCCTGAATATAGGCAAAACATAAACTAAAAGAATAGCGATTTGTATTTAAATCGTTGTAGAATAAATCGCCAGACAAGTAAACCCATCAAAAATAACTTATACAGTGTTTTATCATGCCCCTAACGTTTACTCAAACAAAAAAGAGGAACTGTTGATTAACAATTCCCCTTTCAAATTTTTAAAATGTTCTGTTACAGATCAAACTTGATTCCTTGCGCTAATGGCAATTCTGTAGAATAATTTAATGTGTTGGTTTGTCTACGCATATAGGCTTTCCAAGCATCTGAGCCAGACTCTCGCCCTCCACCAGTTTCTTTTTCTCCACCAAATGCACCTCCAATTTCTGCTCCAGAGGTACCAATATTGACATTGGCAATTCCGCAGTCTGAACCTACTGCAGAAAGGAACTGATGTGCATCGCGCATACTGTTGGTCATAATGGCTGAAGATAAGCCTTGAGCTACCCCGTTCTGAATTGCAATGGCATCGTGTACATCGCCCTTATATTTTATGATGTAAAGTATAGGAGCGAAAGTTTCTGATTGAACAATCTTAAAGCTATTCTCAGCTTCAATAATACAGGGCTTTACATAGCAGCCGCTTTCATAACCTTCACCAGAAAGCACACCACCTTCAACCAAGACTTTACCTCCTTCAGCTTTAGCTGCTTCAATGGCCTTATTATAATTGTTTACTGAATCTTTATCGATAACTGGTCCAACGTGATTCTTTTCGTCCAAAGGGTTTCCAATTCTCAACTGTCCGTAAGCCCCAACAACAGCATCTCTTACTTTATCATAAATATCTTCGTGAACAATTAATCTGCGGGTTGAAGTACATCTTTGGCCTGCTGTACCTACCGCACCAAACACAGCTCCAATTACCGTCATTTTAATGTCAGCATCTGGTGTTACAATAATGGCATTGTTGCCCCCCAATTCAAGAATAGATTTCCCCAATCGAGCCGCTACTGTTTGGCCAACTATTTTACCCATTCGGGTTGAACCTGTTGCCGATATTAATGGTACACGCTCATCACTTGTCATCCAAGAACCAACGTTATAATCACCATTGATTAAACAGCTGATTCCTTCAGGCAGATTATTCTCTTTTAATACTCCAGCAATTATATTTTGGCAGGCTACACCTGTTAAAGGTGTTTTTTCAGAAGGTTTCCAAACACATACATCGCCACAAACCCAAGCTAGGGCAGTATTCCAAGCCCATACAGCTACTGGAAAATTAAACGCTGAAATAATACCCACAATGCCAAGCGGGTGATATTGCTCTTGCATATGGTGAAGCGGACGCTCTGACTTAATGGTAAGGCCATGTAGCTGACGAGAAAGACCTACTGCAAAATCGCAGATATCGATCATCTCTTGTACTTCGCCTAAACCTTCTTGGTAAGATTTACCCATTTCATATGAAACCAGCTTACCTAAGTCGGCCTTATGTTCTCTTAATTTCTGACCGAATTGACGAACAATTTCTCCTCTCAAAGGTGCTGGAGAGTTTCTCCAATCTTTAAAAGCAGCCTGAGCTGTTTTTATTACCTCGTCATACTGAGCTTGTGTTGTTACACTTACTTTGCCTATTAGTTCGCCATCTACTGGAGAGTAGGATTCTATAGACTTATCTCCGCCATGCGACTGCAATCCTGTTGAGGTTCCGTTATTCTCCGCTGCTACTCCTAAGTTTTTCAGGGCCTCTGCAAGACCAAATTCAGTTTGAATATTCATAATATTTTATCTGTCAATTAATAGAATTCATAGTTACGGGAATTTTCAAAGGAGTGCAAAAAAGGCCTCGACTAATTCAAAATCTATATCTCAGAAAATAAGTTCACCGCCTCAATACAAGCATGTAATTAGCAAGAAATAAGGCATGCTAATCCAGCCCATTACAGAAACAGCCTTTATGCATACCGTGAACTCGAGCGATCATATAAAATTATAAAGTGGATATTTTATAATTTTCTTGTGTAGAAGAGAAGCTTGTCTTATTTTGATACGTTAACCTTATAACTTTTTTAAAATGAAGAGAGTAATCTTGTGTGTAGCTATTCTGTGCTTGGTTTTTTTCAATTCCTCAGCTCAGGTTGAATTTCATGAATTTGGAGAAATAGATAAATCTGACTTGGAAATGACAGTGTATTCCGCTGATTCTGGCGCTGCTGCTGTTTACCTTGTGGACAAGGGAAGAGCTATATTTAATGAAACCAGTTTTGATATATATCTCACCCAACTGGTGAGAATAAAAATACTAAAAGAGGAAGGCTTCAAATGGGCCGATATAAAGCTCGACTATTTAAAAGGTAATGGACTTAGTAAGTTAAAAGCTGCTACTTACAACCTAGTTGATGGGAAAATAGTAAAAACTGAACTTGGAAAAAGAGATTGGGTTGATGAAAAAATCAACGACAATCTTTGGTCAAAAAAAGCCTCTCTTCCAGATGTTAAAGTTGGTTCCATTATAGAGTATACTTATACGCGAAGAACAGGAGATTTTTCAAGTCTCCCTGGATGGGTGTTTCAAACTTCAATTCCTGTAAGATACTCCGAGTATGAGATTGACATCCCTAGATATGGAGATTATCAGCCTATGATGAAAGGCTATATCCGGCCTGCATTTATAGACAACTCTGGTGGTAAGCAGCATATTGTAATGAAAAATGTTTCTGCTTTAGATAATGAACCCTATGTGGCCACCATGGAAAATTTCAGGTCAAAAATTGAGTTTGAAATTAAGGCTATTGATATACCTGGCTACTTTAAAGAGGTATATATGGAGAACTGGGAAGCCATTAATGACGATTTGCTAAAAGATGAAGTCTTTGGTAAAGCTTTAGAAGCCACGGGGCAAATAAAGAAGGCATACCCTGATGATAAGGGTTGGAAAAATGACGAAGCTAGTTTGATAGATATCTATGATTTTGTCAGAGACCATTATGAATGGGATGAAAGAGGAGGTCTGTATATGTACAAGAGTCCTCGTGAAACTTGGGGAGATAAAAAGGCATCTGCACCTGAAATTAACATGACACTTGTAATGTTCTTACGAAATGCAGGCATAAGTGCTGATCCCGTTATTTTGAGTACACGTGGGCATGGCTATTTAAACACATATGTTCCAATAATCAGGCAATTTAATAGAACCATTGCTTCAGCAACAATAGAAGGAAAAACCTACTTAATGGATGCCACCAATAAACTCAGGCCGTATAATATACTACCAACAAGTTGTCTTAATGGTCAAGGCCTGAAGATTACACCTACTGGGCCAGAATGGGTTGATTTGAGTACGAATAATGAAATGGATACCGAGATAATCACAGGTAATTTATGGCTCAATGATGATGACATATTGGAAGGAAACATGAATGTGGTTTTTAGAGGAACAGCCGCTACTAGAACCAAAAGCGCAATTTCTGAGCTTGAAGAGGATGACTTAAAAGAGATATTTGAAGACTTTGGAGGAGAAATAGAAAACGTAGTATTTCAACGTGCCAAAGAGGCTAAAGATAATTTGGAAGCTCAATATGACTTTACCAAAGAAAGCAATGTAAGCTTTCTTGGAAACAAAATATTCTTGAATCCAGTATTGACTAAGTTCATAAAGGAAAATCCTTTCAAACTTGAAAGCCGTCTTTATCCGGTCGAATTTTCTGCCCCTATACTAAATACATACATGTATAATATTAGTATTCCTGAAGGTTTTGAAGTTGAAGAATTACCTCTGGCTCATAATATGGCCTTACCAGATAGCGGAGGCAAATACAGTTACCTTTCTGCTGTTCAGGGAGATAAAGTTCAGATTGTTATTCGTTTATCCATATCTAAAACCCAATATTTACCTGAAGAATACCCAGCGTTGAAAGAGTTTTTCAATCAAATTATTGCAAAGCAAGAAGCGCAGATTGTGTTTAAGAAAAAGGAAAGTAAGCCATGAAAAGGATCACTTTTATTATCATGTTATATCTGAGTATAGCTACAGTTGATGCGCAAGATTATGCTGTCAGCAAAATACCAGAGAATCTTAAGAAGGGGGCAAATGCTATTGTAAGAACTTGGGATAGTCAATTCACTATTGAAAACGAAGAAATGTCTGTTTATCAAGTAAAGAAGGCCATTACAATTCTTAAAGAAGAAGGGAAATCCTGGGGACAGTTTATAGAGTTTTATGATAAGTTGGATAAAATTAAAAGCATCAAAATCACTCTTTTTGATGGCGAAGGGAAATCGATAAAAAAAGTAAAGTCTTCTGAAATAGAAGATGTGAACATTACCAGTTCTGGATCTCTCTATGACTCTAATCGATTAAAAGGATACATCGCTCCTGATATTGATTTACCGTATACTATAGAGATTGAGTTTGAGAAAATAGAGAAATCTTCTCTCCACTATCCTGTTTGGAGCTTAAGATCCGCTTCAGGCTTGGCTGTTGAAAAAGGCACACTAGAGGTGCATACTCCCCCTGCTTATGGACTTAGGTATAGAGAAGAGCATTATGATGGCGAGGCAGTAATTAACACTAACGACTCAGGCACTACGTATCAGTGGGAAGTTTCTAACCTTCCAGCCATAGAGCAAGAATACCTTGGCTCTTCTGTTTTCGATATGAGCCCTCACGTACTTTTAGCTCCTTCCACTTTTAGTATGGAGGGGTTTAGTGGCTCAATGGACTCTTGGAAAGATTTTGGAATGTGGATCAATAAGTTGAATAATGGACGTGATCAATTACCAGTAGAATTAGAAACCCAGTTAAAACAGATGGTGGCTAGTGTTTCGGATGATAAAGAGAAAATAAGATTGATTTACGAATACCTCCAATCTAACACCCGATATGTGAGTATTCAACTTGGAATAGGTGGGTATCAACCTTTTGAAGCTACCGATGTCGCCAAAACGGGTTATGGGGATTGTAAGGCCCTTACCTACTTTACCTATAGCATGTTAAAAAGCGTTGGAATTAAGTCTAATTACACACTTGTTCGTGCCGGGGAAGATGAAGATGATATTATTACAGACTTTCCTAGTAGCCAGTTTAATCACGTAATCCTTTCGGTCCCCATGGAAAAGGACACCGTATGGTTAGAATGCACAAGCCAAAATGCGCCATTCAACTTTCTAGGAGGCTTTACGAGTGACAGACATGTATTGATGATTACCGAAGAAGGTGGAAAGCTAATAAAGACTCCAAGCTATTCCATGAAACAGAATAGCCAAACCCGCGTGGGTGAAGTAACTTTTGACAGCGAAGGCAATGCACAAGCTTCTGTACAGACTATATATAAAGGAAGACGGTATGACGATTATTATACCGTAATGAAAGCCGGGAAGGACGACCAGCGAAAACATTTACTGAACAGCATTGACATTCCTGCATTTGATTTAGGTGATTTCACTTTTGAAGATGAAAAGTCAGAGAATCCAACTCTCAAACAAACAATTAACCTTGGATTGAGAAAGTATGCTTCCGCATCTGGAGAACGTTTGTTCTTTGTGCCAAACCTGCTCAGCAGACTTGAGTTTGTTCCACCCAAGAAGGAAGACCGTCAGTCACCGATAGTGCTTAAATATGCCTATGTAAACACAGACTCCATAAAATTTAGAATCCCTGAACGTTTTAGGTTAGAATTTCAACCTGAACCTATTCTTCATAAGTCAGAGTTCGGAGAATACAGTGTGAACTATGTGTTTGATGAAGAGACTAACGAACTTACATATATTCGTACCATTCAAATGAAGAAGGGAACCTACTCAGCTATTTTGTATAACGACTATCGAGATTTTAGAAGAGAAATATCTAGGGCCGATAGAAGTAAATTGGTTTTGATTGGATCGACTTAAATAAAATCACTGGACTTGCTCTTTGAAAGCCACCTCTGTAAAGGGGTGGGTTTTTTATCTCCTGAATGCTATTTCCTCTTTAATCTCTACTTTGTTTTTAGATGATGTTCTCTGACTTATTGGAAAAGGGAGAAGGGGCGATCTTCTTTTTGAAATAAAGCCAAATCAAGAATATACTAATTAGACCAAAACCAATAGCTCCAATTTGGAAGGTAAATGTGGAGGATAGATTAAGATTGGGTACTAACAAACTGTTAACTTGACTAAGTATAATTATGGGTATAGCTGTAGCCCCGATAAAAGTGGCTAAGTATTTAACTGGGCTGTGTTTTGTTAGAATCGAGTATGTCAGAGGGAAAACAATTGCATCTGAAATACTGATTAAAAAGAAAGGAGACAACAATAGTAACCAGTTTTCAGTAGTTAAACTCTCTGCAATTAGAAGAAGCCCAATCACTGAAACCATAGCTAGAGCAAAAGCAATTGTTAATTTTTTCATTTGGGCTACATAGAAGTATGTCGAAGCTATTGACGCAATGATGATTAAGGGGAATAAGAAAATAGACTCTATAGCTTGAATTGAAGGCAAATTAAGTCCAGAATCGCTGTTTCGGAAAAAATGAAGGTTCAGCGTATCTATACCTGGATATATGAATTCACGAATACCCCAAAATAATGGGATTAAGAGGAATACAGTTAAAAATGGCTTTTTGTAAGTTGAAGAGATTATAGTTTCAGGAACTAGACTGTCCTTATCCTGCCTCGACTTTGAGTTGGCGTAAATAAGAGTAGATACAATAATTAGAATACCTGAGAAGATAAAAATTCCTATGTAGTCAAATGCATTTAAACTCAACATAATAGCCCCAATGGCCGCTGCGATATTCGTGGTAATAATGAAAATTGAGAATCCTGCATCTAACAGTTTGGACGTAAGTCGGTAGTGTTTTCCAAATTCAGCGATTATGTTGATATAAAACATTCCAGAACCAAGTGAGATTAAAAATAACCCCACATAAAGACTGTAGATTGACCCAAAACATAAAGAGAATGCTCCAAGGGCTTCTACTACTCCGCCTATAATGAGCGCATTTTTATTACCTAAAACAAAATCACCCAATAAGCCTCCAATAGCTTTAGATAATAAGACACACAAAGTAAACCAACCAAAGATTGAGGCTATTTCGGTATCACTCATTGCCTCTATATGATTGAGGATATAATACACAATCGTACCACTAATTCCATAGTACGATATCCTTTCCAAGCCAATAGATAAGTGCAAACGAAACGTTTCTCGGGGGTGGCGGTTGCTCTCTGGGATTCTTTGGATAAAATTTTTCATATACGGTTGAATTAGGGTACTAGTTCAGTGGGAGCTAAAGGACTCCCTTCAAAACCCCAATCAACCTATCCACTTCTTCCAGTGCGTTGTAATGCACAAAACTTACGCGTACTGGGCCGCCCTTGACTTCTAAGTTGAGGGATTGCACCAGTTTTTTGGCGTAAAAATCACCGAATCGAATACCGATGCGGTGCGGATCAACTTGCTTTACAATGGCTTCGCTTTTTAGGTTTTCATGATGAAAAGCAATGGTAGCTACCCTTTTCTTCTGATCACCATTTTGCACGCCAAGGATGGTGACCGTGTCTTTAGTTTTTAAAAATTCCATAAAGCGATTGGCCAGTGCTTCTTCATGAGCGGCAAACAAATCGAAGCTTTTCTGAAATTTTATCTGGTCATCTGCCTTGGTGTCATTTGGATAATGATAGTCGTGAACGCTTCTCAAATATTCCGTTAGCCCAGCCATGCTGTAGGTCAGTTCAAAGTTCTTATTGCCGGGTTGAAGTTTGTAGGGCACCTCCTTAATAAAGTAGTGGTTAATGCCTGCCATGGCTTCAAGAATTTCGAGTTTCCCATACATCAGAGCGCAATGTGGCCCATACACTTTATAGCAGCTGAATACATAGAAATCTACATCTAAAACCTGAACATCCACCAAACGATGAGGAGCGAGAGCAACGCCATCCACACAGAATAGTGCACCTGCTTGATGCACCACTTTGGCCACTTCAGCAATTGGATTGATGGTACCTAAAATATTGGAAGCATGCACCATGGTCACTAGTTTCGTTTTGGCTGAAAGCAATTGCTTTAAATCTTCAATTTCAAACTCAAGGCTTTCTGGGTTTACCTCCCAAATTTTCACCACAATGCCTTTTTCTTGAAGGTCTGTCCAAGGTGAACAATTGGATTCATGTTCAGAATTAGTAGTGATTACCTCATCTCCAGCTTTCCACGCTTTTGAAAGCGTAAGACTCAAAAGCCTGAACATCATGGTGGAGGAATGGCCCATCACGATTTCTTTGGGGTCTTTGGCATTCACGAGTTTGGCCATTTCTTGGGTAGCAAAGGCCACTTTCTCTCCTGCTAAGCGCGAAATTTCATAGGAAGCCCCGTGCTGTACATCGTAGTTCAGCAGGTATTCTGAAATTCTATCGACAACAGGCTTTAGGGTTTGAGAACCGCCTGCATTGTCCATATAGACAAAACCACTTTTAAGCGCAGGAAAGTAACTTCTAACAAAATCGAGATCGAGTTCGGGCTTGTTCATAGACTGGCAATTAAATCGATAATATAACAAAGGGTAGCGATCTCTGCTACCCTTTGTTTTTAAATGGCGAACAAGTTGAAGCCTTTTACTTTTTCTCAGTTAATTGATCTATTTCTAAAAATGGTTCTTTGATTAAAGAAAGTCCAAATGCAGCGGCAGCGGCTGAAAACACTGAATAGTCAAGCGGGGCTTTTAGGCCAAAAGAAAAGACCATGGATAGCCCAAAAACCAGAAGCAGAACACCACTCAATTGAGCAGTAAGCTTGGTTTTAAAACCTAGGATAAGAAATATTGCAAATATGATTTCCAGGATAGTGGCGCTCCACCCCATAAAGGGTACTAAACTTTCAGGTGTCCATGGAACCATGCTTCCTGTATAAGCCAAAAATGCCTCCATATTTCCCCATGTCGAAATTTCTGCAGGCCAAAATCCAAACCGATCGGCTACTGCCGAAAGGAATGCAATACTTAGGGCCAGCCTTAAGAATACTTTTATCCAGTGTGCTTTCATACTAATTTTTGTTTACTCGGTGTTTTCCTGGCTCAAACCTAAAAGCATCCATCAATCGATTCCATGTATTGATCTGAGCAATAGCTAAGGTAAGGTTTGCAATCTCTTTTCTGGAGAAAAATTCTCCCAAGTTTTCAATATCCTCATCACTTACTTCACTCTGACTGAGCAGAGTTAGTTTTTCCGCATAGCTTAACACCGCCCTTTCTTTATTAGAGTAATATGGAGCTTCTCTCCATGCTGAAATTGAATAGAGTTTGAGTTCGGTTTCGCCAGCGGCAATTGCTTCTTTGTAATGCATATCTAAACAGTATACACAATGGTTAAGTTGAGAGACCCTGAATTTCATCAACCCTAAAAGCTTTTGGTCAAAACCACATGATTTTAGATACTCTTCTATTCCAAATACTGATTCGTACAGCCCTTTGGGTAATTCTGAATGTGAAAATCGTTGCATAAGTTCTAGCGTTTTGTGATAACACAAATTTCGCAACAGTGAGTTGGCTAATACTTAAACCAGTTTAAGAAAATGTACCTTATTCTCCTTTCTTCTTTTTCTTTGCTTTTATCATGCTGAAAAACTCTGGAGTGAAGCCTAAATATGAGGCCAGCATTTTTTGAGGCACTCGTTGGGCAAAAGGTCCAGTAGCATTATTAAAATTGTCGAGCATCTCTTCCCTACTCAGGTTGAAAACTAATTGTATACGATTAAGAGACGCAATCAATGTTTTTTCGGCTATGATCCTAAATAGCCTTTCTACTTTTGGCACTTTTAGGCAGAGTATTTCCATGTTGGCTTTATCTAGTTTTAGAAGCTCGGCATCTTCTAATGCTTGAATGTAATGTTGCGAAGGCTTTTCGTTCACAAAACTATCATACTCAGTAATCCACCAGTTTTCAATGGCAAAAAGAAGGGTTTGTTCAATGCCTTTTTCATTAAAATAGAAGGTTCTTAAACAGCCACTAAGAATAAAATATTGAGCGCGACAAACTTGATCGGGCTCCAATAAAAACTTCTTTTTCTTGATCTCGATCTTTTCTAAATGACCTAGGAAGATTTCGAACTCATTTTCATCGAAAACTACATAGCGATTAATGTAGTTTTTGAGGGTTTCTTTTTGTGCTTCTGAAATGGAGTTCATGCCAACAAATTAAACAGAGTTTGGGTCGAAAAAAATAAAAAAAGGGATGCTTTTGGCACCCCTTTCTCTCAAACAAAAATTCAAAACCTATCAGTGTAATTTCTTAGCAATCAAATCGATTTTGGGCTTTGCATCTTCTCTACCCAATTCCAATGCTTTTTGATAATTTTCTAAAGCTTGTTTGTATGTAGATTTTTTCTTGCTAGGCGCCAATTTTGTTCTCTGTGCAGCAAGTGCATAAGCCTCGCCTCTCGTGAAATAGGAGTCTGCCTCACTAATTTGGAAGGCCGATTTCATTGCTGAAATTTGCTGATCCAAAAGCTCTAATTCCATTGTTTTTGCTTCAATCATCTCATCTTGGTTTAAGATGGTTTCGGCCTGAATACTATTTAACACTACCAATTTCTGGTTGTTGTTGGTTTCGGTATCTAAACGAGCTTCTAATAACGCGATATCGCTTTTTTGCAATTCAAAATCAGCTTTTAACTTCTTTAAGCTATTGGCATATGTGTTTTCTGCCGTTTTCGAATTTTTCAATGATTTTTCTAAACTCGAAATCTGAAGAGAGGTCTGCGCTATATAGGATTTCAATTCAGTTAAATGTGAGATGAAGTCCTCTTGAGAGTCGCTGTTCTCTAGAGTTACTCTGAGCATTTTTCTGCCCAAATCAATTGAGTCCAATAATGTCATGGCTTTCACCAAAGTAGCCGATGCTTTTTGACTACTTTTTAATTCTATGGATAGGCTATCTAGCTTGGCTACTAGACTTGAGTTTTCACTCATCAATACTTCTTTCTCTTTTTCATTAGAGCAGCTGAACAATGTCAATACAATTGCTCCAATGATAATTTGCTGTTTCATGTTTTATTTCTGTGTTTGAGCTATTTGACGTAGCTTTTATAAAACGTCACAGAAACAGAATGGAAATATTTTTTAATGATTGAGGGCGCACAGAGGCCTATTTTTTTCTCAATAATTCCTTCAGCTCAGCAAGTTCATCGCGCAACCTGGCAGCCTCGATAAAGTCCAGTTCTTTGGCGGCTTTCTCCATCGATTTTTGGGTTTTCTGAATCATTTTTTCAAGCCCTTCTTTACCCATGTAGGCTACTACAGGATCGGCAGCCACAGAAATACTTTCGCTTTCAGAATAATAGTTCTTTTTCTGTTTTCTTGAATCGGCCACCGAAGTTTGATTCATAATGGCTTCTTTCGATTTTTTGACTGTGGTTGGTGTAATTCCGTGTTCCTCATTATAGGCCTGCTGAATCGCCCTTCTTCTTCGGGTTTCGTCAATGGCGCGTTGCATAGAAACCGTAGTTCGGTCGGCATACATAATCACCATACCGTTTTGGTTTCGGGCTGCACGGCCAATGGTTTGCACCAAAGAGCGTTCATTTCTCAGAAAACCTTCTTTGTCGGCATCTAAAATGGCCACCAATGAAACTTCTGGCAAATCAAGCCCTTCCCTTAATAAGTTTACTCCTACCAATACATCGAAAACGCCCAATCTTAATTCACGAAGAATTTCCACCCTATCCAGTGAACTTACTTCTGAGTGAATATAACGTACCTTGACATTGGCTCTTTCTAGGTATTTGGACAGCTCTTCTGCCATTCTTTTCGTCAAAGTGGTAATGAGTACGCGCTCTTCTTTCTTCACCCGAATGTCAATTTCTTCCAGAATATCATCGATCTGGTTAGGGCTTGGTCTCACTTCAATAATAGGGTCAAGTAAACCAGTTGGGCGAATTACCTGCTCAACTACTTCGCCTTGCGTTAGGTTGAGCTCATAGTCGGCAGGGGTGGCGCTTACGTAAATGGTTTGCTTGGCCAGCCCTTCAAACTCGTCAAATTTTAACGGACGATTGTCCATGGCCGATGGCAGTCTGAAACCGTATTCCACCAAGTTTTCTTTTCTAGACCTATCGCCTCCCCACATGGCACGCACCTGCGGTAGTGTCACATGGCTTTCGTCAATCACCATCAGGAAGTCTTCTGGAAAGTAATCGAGCAAACAGAAAGGCCGTTGCCCCCTTTGGCGTCTGTCGAAATAGCGAGAGTAATTTTCTACGCCAGAGCAATAACCCAATTCACGCATCATTTCAAGATCGAATTCGGTACGCTCTTTTAGGCGCTTGGCCTCTAAAAATTTACCGTCATCTTCAAACTGGTGGAGGCGTTCTACCAAATCATTCTGAATTTCATGAATGGCTTGGTTCAGCACATCTTTTCCTGTTACAAATAGATTAGCAGGAAAAATAGTGATGATTTTTTCATCCGAAATTTTCATTCCAGAAACAGGGTCAATCATTTGAATGGCCTCAATTTCATCACCCCAGAAGTAAATTCGATAAGCGAAATCGCCATAAGCAATGAAAATATCTACTGTATCGCCCTTTACACGGAAAGTACCTCGCTTAAATTCCGCTTCGGTTCGGCTATAAAGAATATCTACAAAGGCGAAAAGGAGTTTATTACGCGAAATAGTGTCGCCTACCTGTAGTGTTATTACGTTTTTGCCAAACTCTTCTGGGTTTCCAATACCATAAATACATGAAACAGAGGCCACTACAATTACATCTCTTCGACCTGTAAGTAAAGATGAGGTGGCACTAAGTCGAAGCTTTTCAATTTCTTCATTAATCGAAAGGTCTTTTTCTATATATAGGTTGCTACCAGGAATAAAGGCTTCGGGTTGATAATAATCGTAGTAAGAAATAAAGTATTCTACCGCATTATTTGGAAAGAACTGCTTGAACTCTCCATAAAGTTGGGCGGCCAAAGTTTTATTATGGCTTAAGATTAAAGTAGGTTTTTGTACCTCTTGAATTAGGTTGGCTACAGTAAAGGTTTTGCCCGAACCTGTAACACCTAAGAGCACTTGGCTGGCTTCTCCTGCATTAACACCTTCAGTTAATGCCTTGATGGCAGTGGGTTGGTCGCCAGTAGGTACAAAGTCAGAGGTAATCTTGAAGTCCATAGGGTAAAACTAACATCAATTATTAGTTTTGAGTTTACGAATTTAAAAAATACTCAGCTTTGAGCATGCACGAGTTAAAACGTGTACTTCAATTTTGGTGTAAACGTTACGGTTTCAAACCAGCCTAAGCTTGTAGTATGAAAAATTCTCGATTGAATTCCCACTTGGAAATTTCCTGATTTATAGAAGTAGTATTCCGCACCCACAAAAATACCGGTATCGATGAGGTTAGAGTTACTGGCGTTTCTTTCCTGAATAGAAATCAAATAAGCATCCATTTGAGAGTTGTTAACATTGGCTGCGTAGTAATATTCTATTTCTTGCATTTGAGGACTAATGAAAAAAGTGCCTGCCGTAAAAATGAGCTTTTTATTTATTTTTCTTTTGTAGAAGAGGCTGAACATTTCGTTAATATGACGGAGCTTGAAGTCTGATATTTCTACGAACGTATTTTGGTTAATATATTGACCGTACTTTTTTACCCCAATATGAGACTCTCTATCGTAGCTTATTCCTATCGTAGCCTTACTAGTTTTAATGTTCCACTGGAATTCGACCCCTCCAATGCTGCCTAAGAATTTTTTGTTCTTAATAGCCACGAATCCAGCAGGAACCTGATCAATAGGTTGTTCATAATCTAACTGAAAGTTACCAGCAAGACCATAATTCACATTAAGTTCAAAAGTGTTTTTTGGATATTCTTGTGAATGAGAGGTATGACTAAGGATAAAAAGCAATACGAACAGAAAAGATACTTTTGTCATTTATTTATATTTTTAATCAAATAAATAAAATACTAATTAGTATCCAAAGATTTACTTCTTATCGATCTCAGTATTAGGCTTTGTAGAGAAAACTTATTTATTCCAAATTTCCCAAGAAGCTTCTGCTTGGCCATACAGCATTTCTAACCCATTTTTCACCCAACATTTGGCTTCAATTCCTTTTTGCATAAATGCCGTTACTAAAGGATTATACACCAGATCATATAGAAAATGATCAGAAGTCAGTTGCTGATAAGGTAAGCCTGGAAGCTCGTCTATTTTGGGAGCCATGCCAAGTGGCGTAGTGTTAACAATAAGTTGGTAGGTGTTGAGGTGTTTCAGTGTTGAGGTGTTGAAGTCTTCGTAAGTAAGCTGCCCCTCCTGTGGCCTTCTCGAAACTAGTTTGAATTGAATTCCGAGGTCTGAAAGTGCGGTTTGAACTGCTTTTGAAGCTCCGCCTGTTCCTAGAATCAAAGCGTTTGCAGGCATAGGGTTGGCTCCGATAAGCTTCACCAATGAGGTTTTAAAGCCCAGATAATCGGTGTTGTAGCCCTTTAGTTTTCCTTTCTGAATTTTGATGGTGTTTACTGCGCCAATAGCAGCCGCCTTTTCATCAACTTCATCAAGAAATTTCATTACCGATTCTTTGTAGGGAATGGTAACGTTAATTCCTTCTAGACCTTTTGTGTTTTTTACTAGGGCAGGGAACTCTTCAATATCTTCTAGAGGATACAGCTCATATTCAGCCTCAATTCCTTCTTTTTCGAATTTTTCAGAGAAGTGTTTTTTCGAAAAGGAATGGCCAAGTGGATAACCGATCAGTCCGAATTTCCGCATCTATTTTTTAAGGTTTAGCGCAGCTGCAACTCTATCCATTGCCAATACAATAAGGAAACCTGCCGCAGCAAATAAAATGGCTTCTAAAAAGAAGGGTTCGGCACCCGTCTTGGCAAAGTATTGATTAGGTAAAACATTGGCTTCAACCAAAGGTTTTAAGTCACCATGACGGTCGATATATGTTTGAATGGCTTCTTTCCAAGGCCAAACCTTGTTCAAAGAACCAATCATAAAGCCTGACAAAACACCTATTGTAATGTTATGGTACTTGTTGAAGAGCCAGCTTACTAAGCGAGCAAAACTTAACAAACCCACTATACAGCCTAAACCAAAAATGGCAATGTCTACAATTCTAAATTCTTTTACAGCCGATAGAATGAACTCGTATTTTCCGAAAATAAGTAGAATAAATGATCCTGAAATTCCGGGTAAAATCATGGCGCAAATAGCTACTGCTCCAGCTATAAACAGAAACCAAGACGATTCTGGGGTTTCAGCCGGAGTGGCCGAAGTAATAAAATAAGCAATAGCAATACCTAAGGCTATTGCTACAAAAACTCCAATATTCCAAAGCTTGATTTCTCTAAGAATAATGAGGGCTGAAATAACAATAAGCCCAAAAAAGAAAGACCAAACCTGAATAGGGTACTCGGCCAATAAATGGGTAATTACTTTGGCTAGCGTAAGTACACTGGTGGCAATTCCTGCCAAAAGGGGTAACAAGAAATTTCCATTAACGTGTTTCCAAAGTGCTTTAATTTGAAATTTCTTCAGGTATTGTAGCGCTTGAAGATCAACGCTGCGAATAGCGTTTAAAAGAGTTTCGTAAATGCCTGTAATGAATGCAATTGTTCCTCCTGAAACACCAGGAACTACATCAGCACTTCCCATGGCAATACCTTTGAAGTAGAGAAGAATGAATTCCTTAATGTTCTTCATTCTTATTTGTCCAGAAAGTGATTGAAAGTATCTCCTCTTAAACCCAAACGGATTGTTTCCAATGGAATTAGTTCTTCTGGTGCAATATTTCCAAGATTTACATTGGCGCCAACCAGTTTAATAAAGTACACTTGCTGTGCTTTTTGCGGGGCTTCCCAAATGATTCTTTCAAAAGGAATCTTAGTTAGAATTTCTTGAACTAAGCCTGAACGAACCTCTCCGCTCGACCTGAAAAGACCAACATTACCTCCTTCGCGTGCCTCGCCAATTACCTTCCAAGCACCAGCGTCTAGTTCTTTCTGCATCAGTTCGATCCATTTGTACGGAGGAATAATTTTTTCCTCATCCTTAGACCCAACCTCTGAAAGTACAGTTACTTGCTTAGAAAGTTTAGTGATGTATTCACACTTTTTATCGTGATCCATTTCTACAGAACCGTCAGAAACCTCTGCAAATGGTACTTGAAACTTGTCTAGCAGCTTTCTGTAATCGTCAAATTGATTTCTTACAGCAAAGGCTTCGAAAAGTGTTCCTCCAAAGTAAAAGGGAATTCCAGCAGCTCTGTACACATTAAGTTTATCTTCTAGATTAGCTGTAACATATGAGGTAGCCCAGCCTAATTTGATAATGTCTACATGATTAGCTCCTACGCTAAGAAAATCTTCTGCTTGTCTTACACTTAGGCCTTTGTCCATGACCATGGTGAAGCCTTTTTCTCTTGGTTTTTGTGTCCTTTCGGGCACGTTATCTAAAAAGTAGTGCATTTAAATTTTATTTCGGTGCTGATCAATGATCTTGAATAATGCTTTTTGGGTTTCAATTTTAGGAAAGAAATCGAAAAGCACTTCGTGATTTTCAAAGTCCAAAATTAAAGCATTTTCTAGATAAGCAAAGGCTTCTTTGTATCTACCTGCCGAGATTTGGTAAACTACCATTCTATACATTAAGTCAGAATTTTCTGGGAGTTCCTCCAAAGCCCTATCAATCAATTCGATGGCTTTAATGTGTTCGCCTTGCTCGTAATAAATAAGCGACCAATCAAGCCAAATCATTTCATTGTTTGGTTCGAGCATAGCGGCCTCTTGATAAGCTTCAAAGCTAGAAACTACATTGCCAACATGCTGTTCGGCATCTGCAATGGCCAACCAATAGTTCGAGTTTTCTGGATCGAGCTTAAGTGCTTTGTTAAAGAAATGAATGGCCTCATAGTATTTGTCTTGTTCAGAGAGACAACACCCTATTCCATACCAAGCGTCTTCATAAAACTGATCTAGCTTTGTGGATTTTCGGTAATACTTCATGGCCAACTCGTATTGCTCGAGTTTTTCATAGGAAGTACCTATACAGCAATAGGTTTCTGCCGATGGACCTTCATTTGTAAGTGTATTTTTATACGCTTCCAAAGCTTCATCAAACTTATCGAGGTTCATATAGGAGTTACCCATATTGAACCAAGCTGAAGAAAAAGTATCGTCAATCACTAGGGCATAGTCATAAGCTTTTATTGCTTCTTCATAGCGTTCTAGCTTATTCAGTACAATTCCCAAATTGTACCATGCGTAGGTAGAATAAGGATCTTGATCTATAAACTGCTTGTAATAATCAACACTGTCTTCAAGTTTGCCTGTAACGTCTAGACAATAGGCCAACTCATAAAGTGCGTTTTCGTGATTCAGATTTTCTTCAATGGCTTGCTTATAATAACCAATGGCTTCTTCGTATTTTGAATTGGTTTGGTAGGTAAGGCCTATATTATAATATACTTCCGATTTATCTTCGGCATAATCCAGCGTGTTAAGTAATACTTCAACCGCTTTTTTATATTCACCCAAAAAGGAAAAAATTGTTCCTTTTACTGTGTTCAGTTCTACATCATTCGGATGCAAATTTTGAGCTTCATCAATTACCCTAAGGGCTTCTTGATAATTTTCTTTACCGATGTAACATTGCGACATCAGTAAGCTTATTTCTTGAGAAAACGGAAATTGATCAATAGCAAGTTTACATGCCTTTAAGCCCTTACCAAACTGAAGGTGATCGATGTAATACTGAATAATTGTTTCGTATTCAGTGATATCGAAAAAATTAAATGTCTTTTGCTTGAGTTGCTCCTCGAATTTCTTGATCAGCCCACGTTCCTCTTCTCTGCTAGGATAGTCTTCTTGCATCTATTTTCGAAAGGTTTATTCAAAGTAAGGAATAAATGAATGGCAAACTATATGCCCTTGTCTTTTTTTTCCTGATCTGTTTATAACCCTATTTTTTTAAAGGTTGTGCATGGATTTAAGCTCTTTAACGCTCCAGTCTAAAGTTTCGTTCATCGGGCGAAACTCAAAGTTTAATGTGTTCTTTACTTTATCATTTCTGAAATGATAATGCATGCGCGATAGTTTGGCTGTATCACTCGTGATCAATGCACTTTGGCGCATAATTCTGGAACGAATAAATTCTAACTTTACAGCGACCTTAAGCATCCAATAAGGCACAGGTTTGGTTGGTGGCTTCTTGCCAAATCGACTTGCTACTTCTGCAAAAAAGTCTTTAAACTCTTTTGTATCGGCATTAAGCACAAACCTCTCGTTTTGAACATCTGCACTAAGTAATTTAACACAGATTTCGGCCACATCGCGAACATCAACAAAATTGATGGTGCCTTCAGGGTGAAATGTTTTACTGTCGTAGGCGTATTTAAAAACCGAAGTGCTTCCGCTGCCCCATAGCCCTGGGCCCAATACTACAGAAGGGTTTACAATTTTTACATTCAAGCCTTCTTGAGCACCACGCCAAACTTCCAACTCCTGCAAATATTTTGATCGGGCATAAATAGAGTCATATTCTGTGCCTTCCCATTTGTCTTTTTCGTCAATAAATTTTTGACCAGGCTTTCTGCCCAAAGCGGCTACAGAGCTTATTTGTACAAAATTTTTTACTCCTGCCTTTAAGCAAGCGTTTACCAAATCAGCAGTGCCTTGCACATTGGTTTTGTACATTCTATCCTCATCTCTTTTATCAAAAGAAATAATTGCGGCTCCGTGAATAACTCCATCAACGCCTTCCAGTGCTTCTAGAAGAAAAGTGGTGTCATTCATATCGCCATTCACCCACTCAATCTGGTCAGCAATATCTTCAATTAAAGTCAGTTGACTGCTTCCGCGTTTTACTGCCCGAACAGACTGACCATTTTTAATAAGCTCTCTACAAATAAAGCTACCGAGCAGGCCAGTAGCGCCAGTAACAAAAATCATAGTTCTAAAGGGAATTATTTAGAAGATCTAAGTTCATTAATTTTTTGAAGTACTTTGTTTTCACCGCTTCTTTTAACAGGTTGATATGCCCCATATTGTGACAGTCTGTACCAATCAATTTTACGGCTTTCATATCGATTAATCTTTCTGCAAACTTTTGAACAGGTTTAGAATAACAGCCTGTTAAAGCCACTATATTCAGCTGTAGAATCACATTTCTATCAATCAACTCATCCAATAAATATTCGCTTTGCATTAAGTACAAATAACGTTCGGGATGAGCAAAAACAGGTTTGTAACCTTTTAAACTCAGTTTGAAGGTGACTTCTTTCAACTGTGGAGGCATGTTCATAAACGGAGTTTCGAACAAAACGTATTTTTTGCCGAAAGTCATTAACGGAGCCCCAGAGTCTATTAGCTCTACAAACGACTCATCGAGGTAATATTCTGTGGCTGCCTCCAGTTGAATATTGATTCCCTCCTTTTTAATGGCTTCACGCATAACTTCCAAGCCAGCATAAATATTCTCGGGAGAGTTATCGTAAGTGCCAGGCATAGAGTGCGGAGTAGTAATTACCTTTTCGTAACCCAAGGCCTCCATTTCGCGCAAGACCGTAAGCGATTCTTCAATAGACTGCACACCGTCATCAATCGCAGGGATTAAATGTGAGTGGATATCTGTTTTGATTGGCAAAACGGAAGCTGGAAAAGTATCCTTTGGCTTTAGAAAAGAAAGTATACTCAAAATTGAGGTGCGTTTTTATACGCTGCAAAATTAGGTAAAAGTTTATCCTTTTCAGACACGATTGGGTTTTCTATTTGCCAATCAATATTTAGTTCAGGGTCATTCCATAAAATACCGCCTTCCGATGCTTTATTATAGTAGTTAGTACACTTGTATGAAAACACACTGTCTTCCAAAGCTAAAAAGCCATGTGCAAACCCAGTGGGGATTAAGAATAGATTATGTCTTTTGGCATCTAAAATAACGGTATGGTGTTTTCCGAAAGTTGGCGAATTTGGCCTAAGGTCAATCGCTACATCCATTACTTTGCCCAATGCAACTCTTACTAGTTTTGCTTGGGCATAAGGCTCGCTTTGGAAGTGAAGTCCACGTAATGTGCCCTTCACAGAAAAAGATTCATTGTCTTGAACAAAATCCGAAGATATTCCGAGGTCTTCAAAAGTCTTTTTTCGATACGATTCAAAGAAGTATCCTCGGTCATCTCCAAACACCGTAGACTCAATTTCGTACAGGCCATTAAAGCCAGTTTCTATAATTTTCATTGCTTAAAAATTCCCATCAAACTTAAGTTGTTAAGCTGTCTTATCAAATGATAAAGCGCTACAAAACCATTATACCCTTAAATGGTGTTTATACTTTTTAGTTTCATGACGCAATTTCTAAGTTGAATTTAGAAATGGCTTCGATAAGTAGTAATTTTGATGCTTTATGGGAGGATATTTAACAACGGACACGGACGAAAAAACAGCAGTGATGGTCGCGCTCATCACTAAAGGCCAACCCGAAGAAAAGGTAGTAGAGTATTTAGACGAATTGGCTTTCTTGGCTGAAACCCTCGGCCTCGAGGTTGTAAAGTCTTTTACTCAAAGAATGGAGAGGCCAGAGGTGAAGACCTTTGTAGGTAAAGGTAAGCTCGAAGAGATTAAGACCTATATTAAGGCAGAAGATGTTAAGACAATCATTTTTGACGATGACCTTTCTCCTTCACAGTTACGAAATTTAGAAAGGGAGTTGGAAGTAAAAATTTACGACCGCAGTTTACTCATCTTGGACATCTTTCTTTATCGTGCGCAAACTGCTCAGGCTAAAACTCAGGTTGAACTGGCGCGATCTAAATACTTATTGCCTCGACTAACTAGAATGTGGACTCACTTAGAAAGACAAAGGGGTGGAACAGGCACTAGAGGTGGTTCTGGTGAAATGGAAATTGAAACCGACCGTAGGATTGTAAGGAACCAGATTGATGTACTGAAAAAGAAACTGGAGAAAATTGAAATGCAAAATGCAGTTCAGCGAAAATCCAGAACCAATATAGTGCGTGTGGCTTTGGTTGGATATACCAATGTGGGTAAATCTACTCTTATGCGCCTAATGACCAAAGCTGATGTATTAGCTGAAAATAAACTTTTTGCTACCGTAGATTCCACCGTGCGAAAAGTGGCCATCGATGATATCCCTTTTCTATTATCTGATACAGTAGGTTTTATCCGAAAGCTCCCTACACATTTGATCGAGTCATTTAAATCTACTTTGGATGAGGTAAGAGAAGCTGATATTCTTTTGCACGTCGTAGATGTTTCGCATCCCTATTTTCAAGATCAAATGGAAACGGTAAATCAAACTCTGATAGACCTTGGTGCGGCAGATAAACCCACGATCATTATTTTTAATAAAATTGACAAGTTGGTTGAATCTTTAGACCCAGAAATAGAGGAAGAAATGGAGTATCCACCAATGACATTAGAAAGGTTAAAGAAAACCTATTTAAATGCTGAAGGTGAAAGTGTTGTGTTTATTTCGGCAGAGAAAAAAGAGAACATTGCCGAAATGCGTGAAGTGATTTTCGAGAAGGTAAAAAAGCAGCACATGACCATCTTTCCAAACTACTTGAAAGACACATATTATTAATTAATTTTGCCCCTCCTAAAAAGGAATGGTCCCGTAGTTCAACGGATAGAATAGAAGTTTCCTAAACTTTAGATACAAGTTCGATTCTTGTCGGGATCACTTTTAACAATAGCTAACAAGTGTAAACAAGAGATAAGCCACTGAAAAACAGTGGCTTATTTGGTGTTAAGGCCTGTTAGTTCTCTTGTCCTGTCTTGTTAGTTCCCGTAAATTGTTACCGGAAATGTTACACACTTATGAGAACACTCTTTAAATCTATCTAATTTTCAATAGAATGAATATGAATAATAGTTACAAATTTTATTATATTAATATAGAGATTTAGACTGACATTATATTACGATTTATTTTTTTTCACAGAAAAATATTTTTAACTTGTTTTATAATAAAAAATAATAGTCATGGATAATTTTAAAAAAATAAGAGGCGCTAGAATACTTTCTAAAAGTGAACAAAAAATGATTGTGGGGTCAAGTTCAAAAATGGCATTATGTCCATCAGGGTGCTTCTCGATTTATTTTAGTGGCCCAGGTAATTCATGTGCCATACCAAGTCCATCAGGAGAAGCATGTTTTGGAACTATAGTTAATGATCAATGTTGTTTATAGGTTGCTTCGACCTTTACTTTAGGTTAGTGACTTGGTATTTACTTACATAGCACCATTTTTTATGAAGTTTCTTTTTCCATGACACAGGTTTATTTGTCGAGGATTAAGCACTCAAATTAACTGCGCTTTACGGGTATATAGCTTCCCAAAAATTTTTGAAGTTGTTCAAAGGTTCAAGCAGTTCATAGTATTCTGTAAAATAGTCATTGTTTGAACTTAGATAGAGACATTCTAATTATAGACCTTGTAGGGGCTGATATTTTAATGGCGAACACTTAACTTTAAAGTTAATAAGGTCGGGCTTGATTTTAAGGACTGAGCTAGATTGATATTCTCCCAAAAACCAAACAGATGTTTTTTTTCATCTTTGCCACCAAAGTGAGTTATTTACCTTATCTGCTTTTGCAGGGAATATAATGCGCCAGATGAATTTACTTGATCACCTTTAAAAGACCATTATCTCTAAATCAATAGACATCGTCTATTAACTTTCTCTGTATCTTTTTATAACTCTAAACTATAATCCCTTACCAGTAAGCCATAAAGAAAGCAGCACAGTTCCTCTTGGCTGAATTCTAAGTAGATAGTTTATTTTAGTTGCTATTCCCGTACTCATAGTACAAACATGTAACTTATTTTAAACTATTATTCATACACGGTTTATAAAACTGTAAGCTTCCAAAGTTTGCCCAGTTAAAATTTAGAGTTTTTACTTTTTAAGGTTGTATACTATCTAACCTAATCCCTCACAACTATTTTAGTAATCTCGAATCTTTTAATCTAATAATTTTAGTTAACTAAAATTATTAGATTTGTATTGACTTTTGGAAAGACTACTGAATTGGAAAAAACAATCCTTCATCTCGATATGGATACATTTTTTGTATCTGTTGAACGCCTGCTCGACAGTAGGCTTATTGGCAAACCTGTACTTATTGGTGGGGTTACCGATCGTGGGGTGGTGGCTGCCTGTAGTTACGAAGCGCGAGCCTATGGTGTGCATTCAGCCATGCCAATGAAACGAGCCAAAGAGCTTTGTCCCGATGCCATTCAAATTCGAGGTAATTCCGCTACCTATACTAATTATTCCGAAGACGTAACGAACATTATAAAAGAAACAGTCCCTCTTTACGAGAAATCGTCTATCGATGAGTTTTATGCTGATTTGACAGGTTTGGATAAGTTTTTCAACAGTTATCTCATGGCCTCCGAAATGCGCAAGCGAATTACCAAAGAAACAGGTTTACCTATTTCTTTTGGTTTATCGAAGAACAAAACCATTTCTAAAATAGCTACGGGCGAAGCAAAACCCAACAACCAAATAAAAGTAGACCTGGGCACTGAAGTGCCCTTTATTGCCCCGCTTTCCATCAGTAAAATCCCTATGGTGGGCGAAAGAACGCAACAAACGCTTTATAGCCTTGGAGTAAAACAGATCAAAACCATTCAAGAAATGCCCATGGAGTTGATGGAAAAAGTTCTGGGTAAAAATGGGGTGAGTATTTGGAAGAAGGCGCAAGCATTAGACAATTCGCCTGTGATGCCCTACAACGAACGAAAGTCAATTTCTACGGAAAGAACTTTTGACCGAGATACCATTGATGTGATTAAGCTCAAAGGTATACTCTTGGCTATGGCCGAAAACCTTGCCTTTCAGTTGCGCAGGGGACAAAAACTTACTTCTTGCGTTACTGTCAAAGTCCGCTATTCCGATTTCAACACTTATACACTACAGTCCCGAATTCCATATACCTCCGCAGATCATGTGTTGATTGCTAAGGTATTGGAGTTGTTTAATAAACTCTACCATAAACGACTTTTAGTCAGACTGATTGGAGTCCGCTTTAGTCATTTGGTGGAGGGAAGTTACCAGATCAATCTTTTTGAAGACATAGAAGAGCAGCTCAATCTTTATCATGCCATGGATAAAATGCGCGACAAATATGGTGACCGTGTAGTGATGCGCGCAGCAGGTATGGAAGCCAGAACCATCAGTCGTTTCAATCCTTTTAATGGAGAGCCACCTCCGCTGTTGCCGAACAGGAGACAATAATTGATTGTTAAAAAATGGCCTTAGCATGTACCTCAACACCCATTCCTATTTTAGCTTTAAATACGGCACTATTAAAACGGTCGAACTGCTTGTTCAAATGCAGAGAGCAGGGGTGCGTACTTTTGCTTTAACGGACATTAATAGTACGGCTGCCAGTCTCAATTTTGTACGGATGGCACCAAAATATGACGTTAAGCCTGTTTTGGGAATTGATTTTAGGAACGGAGCCAACCAGCTTTTTGTAGCCATTGCCAAAAACAACGAGGGCTTTAAAGAGCTTAATGATTACCTCTCTAAGTTTCTTCATTCAGGAGAAAAAATTCCAAGTAGAGCTCCAGCTTTTCAGCATGCTTTTGTGGTGTACCCTTTTCAGAAATACACCGATTTTCAGCTTCGCGAAAACGAATTTATTGGTATAAAGCCTGCCGATTTAATTAAGCTGGTGTACCCACCACACCAGATGGAAAAGACCAAACTGGTGATGTTGCCAACCGCTACATTCAGAAGTAAAATTGATAATGAGACTGGGGAAAGGGTTGTCCTGAAAAAGGACTTTAATGCTCACCGTTTGTTACGGGCGATAGACAACAATACACTGCTGAGTAAACTGCCTAAGACAGAAGAAGGCAGCACAGAGGATTTTATTCGGCCGGTGGAGGAGTTAAAAGAATTGTATCGCGATCACCCTTATGTGGTCACCAATACTGAAAAGCTATTGGGTGAATGCAGTATCCATTTTGATTTCGAAGGGGAGAACCTGAATAAGAACCAACGTACTTATTGCGGTAGCCCCGAGGCGGATTATCAAATGTTGGAAAGGCTGTGCAAAGAAGGTTTTGACTATCGTTACCCACAGCCTACCCAGAAAATTCTAGATCGTATTCAAACGGAATTAGAGGTGATCAAGCAACAGGGTTTTATGTCTTATTTTTTGATCAATTGGCGCATTTGTCAGTATGCCCGAAGCAAAGGCTATTTCTACGTAGGACGAGGAAGTGGCGCCAATTCTGTAGTGGCTTATTTGCTGCGCATTACGGACGTAGACCCCATAGAACTCGATCTTTATTTCGAGCGTTTCATCAATCTTTACAGAAAAAACCCGCCTGATTTTGATATTGATTTCTCTTGGAAAGACAGAGAAGATATTACCAACTTCATTTTTTCAGAATTTAAGAATGTTAGCTTATTGGCTGCTTATAGTACTTTTCAGTTCAGAGCCATTGTGCGCGAACTGGGCAAAGTACTCGGTGTTCCTCCGCACGAAATAGATCACATCCAGTCGGCTAAAGTGGAGGACTTGGACGAGCTACATTTACTGGTTTTGCGTTATGGAAAGTACATTGAAAATTTCCCCAGCCACCTTAGTATTCATGCGGGCGGAATTCTGATTTCGGAGCAACCCATCCATTATTATACCGCGACCTATCTTCCCCCCAAGGGTTTTCCTACTACTCATTTCGATATGGTGGTGGCCGAAGATGTGGGCTTATATAAATTCGATATTCTGAGCCAGCGCGGTTTGGGAAAGATCAAGGAGAGCTTGTCAATTATTTCTAAAAACCACCCTGACGACCCTCATTTCGATATTCATAATATTGCTCAGTTTAAAAAAGACCCGAAAATAAAAGCCATGCTGCGTGAAGGACAGGCCATTGGTTGCTTTTATGTAGAATCGCCCGCCATGCGCATGCTGCTCAAAAAGCTGAGGGTGGAAGAGTACCTGGGCTTGGTAGCGGCCAGTTCGGTCATTCGGCCTGGGGTAGCTAAATCAGGTATGATGCGCCAATATATTTTGCGCTTTCGCGAACCCGAAAAACGAAAAGAAGCTCACCCAACCATGTTAAGTATTATGCCCGAAACTTTTGGCGTAATGGTGTATCAGGAAGATGTAATTAAAGTGGCGCATTACTTTGCCGACCTTACTTTGGCCGAAGCTGATGTGTTGCGCAGGGGCATGTCGGGCAAGTATCGTTCTAGAGAAGAGTTTCAAAGTGTTCGTGATAAGTATTTTGAAAACTGTGCAGTCAAAGGTCATTCTCATCAGCTGGCAGCCGAAATATGGAGGCAAATAGAAAGTTTTGCGGGTTATGCTTTTGCCAAAGGTCATTCGGCCAGTTATGCTGTAGAAAGTTACCAAAGCCTTTTTTTGAAAGCATATTATCCGCTGGAATACATGGTAGCGACCATGAACAACGGTGGTGGATTTTACAGTGTGGAGCTATATGCGCACGAGGCTTTTATGCACGGAGCCGATATTCAAGCGCCTTGTGTAAATCAAAGCGAACAACTCTGTACCATTTATGGTAACACCATTTTTATGGGCTTGGCATTTATTAGTGCTTTGGAGCAAAACACGGTACAGGAAGTGCTCACAGAAAGGCAAAAGAACGGAGTATTTATGAGCTTCGATCACTTCTTGAAAAGGGTACAGATTTCACTCGATCAGCTAAGTTTGCTTATCCGAATTAATGCCTTTCGTTTTACAGGCTATACCAAAAAGGAATTGCTTTGGGAGGCTTACCTTAAGTTAGGGCAGCAGAAAAAAACCAAACCTGCCAAAATGCTTTTCGACCCAGAAGTAAAACACTATAACTTATCCGAGCTCAGCTACGATCTGCTCGAAGATGCTTTTGATCAAATTGAATTGCTCGGTTTTCCGCTTTGCAACCCTTTCCATCTATTAACAAAGCAACCAGAAGAAGAGGTAATGGCAAGGCAAATGGAACAGCATAAAAACAAACTAGTGAAAATGGTGGGTTATTTAATCCACGTAAAAAGCACCACCACTTCAGGCGGAAAGCGAATGCAGTTTGGCACTTGGATTGACCGTGAGGGTTATTTTGTAGACAGTACGCACTTTCCTCCAATAGCAGCTAAGCACCCTTTTAGAGGGAAGGGTATTTATGAAATCACAGGCAAGGTGGTAGAAGAATTCGATTTTCTCAGTCTGGAAGTAGTGGCCATGCAAAAACTTCCATTTATTCATGATCCTCGCTTGGCATTGGCTTCAAGGCATGCGAGTAATGGGTAGTTATTTGTTCCCTCTCCTGTATTCAAGTGCTAATCAACCCGTTGATAATCTCTATCAGAATCATTAAAAAAAGCCTCGAATTTTAGAAATTCGAGGCTTCTGTATAACGCCTTTTTAGGGCTAGAAAAGATTTTAGAATCTTACTTTCCTTCGTTGTATCTTCTGGTTACTTCGTCCCAGTTAATTACGTTAAAGAAAGCATTGATGTAATCAGGCCTTCTGTTTTGGTAATTCAAGTAATAAGCGTGTTCCCAAACATCAAGGCCCAAAATTGGTCTTCCACCACAGCCTACATTTGGCATCATTGGGTTATCCTGATTAGGAGAAGAGCAAACCTCTACTTTGCCACCTGAGTGAACACAAAGCCAAGCCCAACCTGAACCAAATCTTGTAGCTGCTGCTTTTGAGAAAGCATCTTTAAAGCCATCGAAAGAACCAAAAGCTGAATCAATAGCCGAAGCCAATTCACCAGAAGGTTTACCGCCACCGTTTGGAGACATTACTTTCCAAAAAAGATCGTGGTTATAATAACCACCACCGTTATTTCTTACTGCTGCATTGTCAGTATGATTGGCCAAAAGCTCTTCAATACTTTTGCCCTCCATTTCAGTACCTTCAATTGCTGCGTTCAGGTTGTTGGTATAACCTGCATGATGTTTATCGTGATGGATTTCCATCGTTCTTGCATCCACGTGCGGCTCAAGCGCGTCAAATGCATATGGTAAATCTGGAAGTTTAAATGCCATGTTTATTTATGATTATATGTTGAACAAAAATTTATGGTCTCAATTTAGAGAAAAACGATTTCATAAGCGCTTCACTCTCTCCTTCTAACAAGCCTCCTACTACTTCTGTTTTAGGATGTAGCAAATTTCTCTCATGAATGCTGTATCCTCTTCGAATATCTTTAGCTCCGTACACCAATTTGCCTAGTTGCGCCCAATATTGGGCTCCGGCACACATTACACAAGGCTCTAACGTAACATACAAAGTGCATTCTTTCAAATATTTGGCTCCCAAATAATTAAAAGCCGATGTCATAGCCAACATTTCTGCGTGAGCGGTAACATCATTCAATTGCTCTGTTTGATTATAAGCTCGGGCAATTATTCGTTTTTCAGCAACTACTACAGCTCCAACAGGTACTTCTCCCCTGTCGAAAGCCATTTGGGCTTGCTTTAAAGCCTCACCCATGAAAAACTCGTCTTTATGTACTGATAGTTCCAAAGTTCAAACGTTTTATTTCCCCCAAGAGGCTATTGAAAGAAAAAATCTTTTCAGAATAAGTAAAGATTAAAAGTCTCTTTCGATTGAGGCCTAATATTAGCCCCATTTGCTAAAACAATTACTAAATTTGCGGCTCAATTTTACGAAAGCATACCATGTTAAGAACGCATACCTGTGGCGAATTAAGAGAAAGCAATAGCAACGAGCAAGTTACACTTTGTGGTTGGGTACAGCGGTCGCGCGATAAGGGCGGCCTCATGTGGACCGACTTAAGAGATCGTTATGGCATTACTCAACTTTCTTTTGAAGAAGGAAGTACACCTGCCGAAGTATTGGAAACTGCCAGAAAACTAGGCCGTGAATTCGTTGTGAAAGCAACAGGTACTGTAGTTGAGCGCTATTCGAAAAACGATAACATTCCTACAGGAGGCATCGAAATTAAAGTAGAAAGCCTAGAAATTCTGAACGGATCTAAAGTACCTCCTTTCATTATTGAAGACGACACCGATGGCGGTGAAGAACTCAGAATGAAATACCGCTATCTGGATTTACGAAGAAACGAAGTGCGCAGCAAACTGCAATTGCGCTCTAAATTGGCTATGGCAGTTCGTAATTACCTAGACCAACAAAACTTTATTGAGGTAGAAACACCTGTTTTGATCAAGTCTACGCCAGAAGGAGCTCGTGATTTTGTGGTGCCTTCTAGAATGAACCAAGGTGAATTCTATGCGCTGCCGCAATCGCCACAAACCTTTAAGCAGCTGCTAATGGTTTCTGGTTTCGACAGGTATTTCCAAATCGTGAAATGCTTTAGAGATGAAGACCTTAGGGCCGATCGTCAGCCTGAGTTTACTCAAATAGACTGTGAAATGTCTTTCGTAAATCAAGAAGACATTCTAAATACTTTTGAAGGAATGACCCGCCATATGTTCTCTGCCGTAAGAGGTGTAGAATTGGGCGACTTCCCTCACATGACTTATGCCGATGCCATGCGCAAATACGGCAACGACAAACCCGACATCCGTTTTGGGATGGAGTTTGTTGAACTGAACGAGTTGGCTCAAAACAAAGGCTTTAGCATTTTCGATCAGGCAGAATTGGTGGTTGGAATTTGTGCCGAGGGCTGTGCAGAATATACTCGTAAACAGTTAGATGCCCTTACCGACTTTGTGAAAAGACCACAAATTGGCGCCAAAGGTTTGGTGTATGTAAAATGTAATGCCGATGGCACTTTCAAATCTTCAGTAGATAAATTCTATTCTCAAGAAGACCTTAAAGCTTGGGCAGAAAAAGCGAGCGCAAAAGCGGGTGACTTAATTTTAGTACTTAGCGGAACCACTAACGAAACCCGCAAGCAAATGAGCGAATTGCGTTTGCACATGGGCAAAGAATTGGGCTTACGCGATAAAAATACTTTCCAACCACTTTGGGTAGTCGACTTCCCGCTATTGGAATGGGATGAAGAAACGAAGCGTTTCCATGCAATGCACCACCCATTCACTTCGCCAAAGGCGGAAGACATGGCTTTGCTCGATACCGACCCAGGAAAAGTAAGGGCCAATGCTTATGATTTGGTCATCAATGGTGTTGAAATTGGTGGTGGCTCTATTAGAATTCACGACAGAGCAACACAGCAGCTAATGTTTAAACACTTAGGTTTTACAGAAGATGAAGCTAAAGCCCAGTTCGGATTTTTAATGGACGCTTTCGAATATGGTGCACCTCCACACGGTGGTATCGCCTTCGGTTTCGATAGACTTTGCGCCATGTTTGGTGGTTCAGACAGCATCAGAGATTACATTGCCTTCCCTAAAAACACTTCGGGACGAGACGTAATGATTGATTCACCCTCTACGATTGATGAAGCACAACTCAAAGAGTTAGGAATAGATTTAAGATAAGCCGTTCGCTTAATTTTAGTTTTAAGATTTGGCCGTAGCGTTAAATTCGTAAATTCGGGCGCGTCTAAAAACTGATGAAAACCAAGCTTACAAAAAAATTCTACATGCGTATTAGCCTAGTGATAGCCCTGCTACTCTGGCTAATCATGACGCTATTGGATGTTTTGCAGGTTTTGGCCTTCAGAAGCGATGTAGATTTGGGCATTTCTCCAATTGTTCCCGTACTGATTATCGACTTCTTTTTTGTGTTTGTGGTGGTGTATTATCGCCTCAGAATTACAAAACTAGAAAGCACAGACTTTATTGATTACCTCTGGCGGGTATTTGCTATAGGCCTTGTAGCCACGTTGGTTTCGCTTGCCATTGGTCTATTTAATAGCTCAATTGCCGATTCAGCCCTGGCCAACAATCCATTTTTGGAAGAAGTACTCTACAGTATCAGATTCGGAATGGTTTCGGTTTTTCTCATTTCAACTTTTACGGTTTGGAAAAAGCTCATTCTGTATCAAAAGTCCAAAAGACTGGTCATATGGTGGAATGTATTTGAAGGAGTAATATTACTTTCCATTTTTTATAATCTTACTGGAGACGAACTTCAAACTAGCATTTTATTTAAGATCCTTTTTGGTGTAATCACCCTTATGGCCTTAATACTATCGGCCAATTTAAAGTGGGTTGCTTATCTCAACTTTAAGCAAAAGTGGAAAAGCATTTTGCTCATTCTTCTTATAGCTATTTACCTTGGTTATTTCTTTACCTCTATTTATGTTCCTGGAGAAGAAACCATGGATCAATTGAAATCCATAGACAACCTCTTTATCATTTCTCTTTTTGTCTTTTTGCTTTTCTATAGCATTTTTTCGCTTCTGGTAATTCTTTTCAATTTACCTACTTCTTCTGTTTTCGAGAAGAAGATGGAAGAAGCGATTAACTTCCAGCGCCTGAGCCAATCCATTCAGCAAGGAGAAAATGAAAATCAGATTTTCGATATTCTACTAACAAGCTCCATGAGTGCAGTGTATGCCGATGCTGGTTGGCTAGAAATTGAACGAAATAAACAAGGAACGGAAGAATCTGAAATTAGAAGGAAAAACCTTAGCCCTACAAATCGGCTTGAGGTGGTAGAACAAATAAAAGGAAGTAAGCAAAAATACGTGCTCAAAAATCCGCTTTCAAAAGCTACTGAGCAAGATCAAACATTAATTGTATTTAAGAAATCTAATTTTAGGTCGGTACTGATTGTGCCCTTAATTATTCAAGAAAAAGTAGCGGGCCACATGTACTTGCTTAACGAGCTGAGCGATGGTTTCAATAAAGAGATGATCAACATCATCAATACCTTTGCCAGTCAAGCCAGTATTTCTATTGAAAATTTTCGCCTTTTGGGGGAAGCCTTAGAAAACGAACGCTATAAAAAAGAGCTAAACATTGCTAAAAAAGTGCAAAGAGCACTTTTACCTGCAAACCTAGATCATGATTCTTGTTTTCAAATTCACGCCTTTACCCAAGCCGCTGATGAAGTGGGGGGCGATTATTATGACACCTTCAAACTAAGTGATCATAGATTTGTGGTTGTAATAGGAGACGTTTCTGGAAAAGGAACCTCGGCAGCATTCCACATGTCGCAGATGAAAGGAATTTTCCAAAGCTTGGTTCAGTTAGATTTATCTCCAGATCAATTCTTGATCAAGGCCAATAAAGCATTAAGTGGCTGTTTAGAGAAAACCTCATTCATTACACTTTCTTACTTTGTAATAGACACTGAGCAAAGATTGGTTGAGTATTCAAGAGCAGGCCATTGCCCTACACTTTATTATTCGAGTCAAAATTCCAGTGCCGAATTCCTTGAAAACAAAGGGCTTGGTTTGGGGATTTTGCGAAACGACAACTTCAAAAATTATGTGTTCGTCAATAAAATGACTTTCCAGAAAGATGACGTCATAGTTCTATACACTGATGGTATTTCAGAGGCCTCTAACCATACTGGCGAGGAATTTGGTTATGACAGGATGAAAAAAATACTGACCGACAACGCAAAGTTCGATGCCGTTTCAATTCAAAAGACATTCATCAACAAACTCTTTGAGTTTTGTGAAGACAAAAATTTAAATGATGACTACACTATGGTGGTGATCAAGTTCAAATAAAGAACGTATAAAAGCCTATGTTAGAGATTGTACAGACCAATGAAAACAATTATATCTCCATTGCCGTAACAGGAGATGCAGATGCCAGTTCTTCCATAAAGTTAGACAAAGGGCTTCGGTCGGCTTTTGACGAAAGCCACAGTAACATCATAATAGATTGCACTAACCTTAACTACATTTCTTCCGCTGGGCTTGGCGTATTCATGTCCTATATAGAAGAGATTAACCAAACCAATACCACATTTATTATTTATGGCCTGTCCGAAAAGGTGCTCAAAGTTTTTGGCATTCTCGGCCTCGACCAGTTGCTTATACTTAAAAACACAAAAGAAGAAGCTTTAGCAGAGATAAATGGCTTATAGTTTTAACATACCCTACAGCAAAAACAAACTCAGGTTGATGCGAAAATTTGTGACCGAAGTGTTACACAAGCATTCCGTACCTGATATTGAAACCAATATGATGGTATTGGCGGTGGACGAGGTATGTGCAAACATTATTATCCACGGCCAATGTTCAGACCTTGAAGATTATGTGAAAATTTCCATCAGCTTTAATAAAGAAGGCGTTTGGTTCGACATTATTGACAAAGGAGCTGCCTTCGATATCATAAAATACAACGAACCTATTCTGGGTGATTTAATTCGAAACAAACAAAAGGGTGGTGTTGGTATTATGTTGGTAAAAAAGATTATGGACAAAATAGAGTTTGATTCAAGCCCGAATCAAAACACCTTGCGCTTGTTCAAAAAAGTGACTTTCAAAAAGTAGCTCCATCATGCGTTTTCTTGTATTATTAATTCTCGGTTTATACTCTGCTCCTGTATTGGCTTTTCAAGACAACGTCAGTGTAGCAAAAATAAATGGAGAGCCCATTTCTAAGGCAGAGTTCCTTTATGCCTTTCAAAAAAACCAAACAAACAAAACACCTATTGTTTACGATTCGCTCGAAAAATATTTAGACCAATACATTGACTTTAAGCTCAAAGTACTGGCAGCAAAAAAACTCGGCATTGGTTCTACCCCAGCTTTTTTAGAAGAGTACAATGGGTACATCTCTCAAATTCAAAAACCTTACTTACAAAATCCGGTCTCAGAAGAAAGCCTCATTTTAGAGGTTTATGATCGATTGAAGTACGAGGTAAATGCCTCCCATATACTAATCCGTATTGACAATGAATCCAACCCAATGGATACTCTTGCGGCTTATGATAAAACGGATAGCCTAAGGAATGAAGCCTTAAACGGAGCCGATTTTGCTCTTTTGGCTAGAAACAATTCTCAAGATGGTTCAGCAAAAAATGGAGGAAGTTTGGGTTGGTTTACTGCCATGTCTATGGTTTACCCCTTTGAAAATGGAGCCTACGAAACACCTGTTGGAGGTATTTCAAAAATTATACGTTCGCAATTCGGCTATCACATCATTAAGGTAAATGATAAAAGAGAGACAAAAGGGAGGGTAAAAACATCTCATATTTTTCTGACTAAAAACGGCCGTTCTAGAGAGAGCGGAAACCAGTTGATCAAAACCATTTATGATTCCATTCAAAATGGTGGCGACTGGAAAGAGCTCTGCAAACAATATACAGATGATAGTCAAACCCAACTCAATGGAGGATCTCTTCCTTTTTCTGGTAGTGGTCAGTTACCCGAAGAGTTTTTGAATGTTGCTTATGGGCTTAAAAATTCAGGAGAAATTGCCCCTCCACTAGAAACATCATACGGTTGGCATATTATCCGCCTCGATGCCGTAGAAAAAAGGCCTTCTTTGGAAGATTTAAGACCAAAGATTTCTGAAAACATTAGGCGCTCAGGCAGAAATCAATTGTCGCCAGAAGTATTGGTAAATAAATTAAAACACGAAAATGGTTTTGAACAGGACTTACCCCTTCTTCAGAATACAATAGCGCAAATTGCGGCCGTAGGCTTACCAAATTTGAACCTACCCAAATTATCCGCTCAGTCCATTTTTAGAATTGGAGAGAAGGAAATTCCTTATTCCAAATTCTTTAACTCACTTGGGAATGCAAACCAAATTACTCCAGCTTCCTTATGGAACCGTTATAAGCTCTTTGAACGAGAGCAAATCATATTGCACGAAGACGGTTTGGCTCCTCAAAAATACCCTGAATATGCTTTCCTATTGAATGAATATAGAGAAGGGCTTATGCTTTTCGAAGTAATGGAAAAAGAAGTGTGGAACAAAGCAATCGAAGACAGTATAGGTCTAAAGTCTTTTTTCAATTCGAATAAAGAAAATTACACCGCCCCAGAAAGAGCTTCAGTTTGGGTTATTGAATCGGCCAATTCTGAAAACTTAGATAAAGTGCTGAGTACTTTTAAGTGGGCAAAGAACTCATCTTTCGAAAGTGGACTGAAGGCTCAGCTTGAGCCTCAAGTCTTTAGTGCGTTAAAAATTGCTAAAAGAACATATCAACGCGAGGATTTACCTAATTTCGCAAAAAACTGGAAAGAACATACTCTTTTTAGTCAGCCCTCAGAAAAGCGAGTTTACGCCATTGAAGAAATAATCCCCAAGGGTTTATATCGTTTAGAGGAGGTAAAAGGCCAAGTGATGGCAGATTACCAAAATTGGTTGGAATTAGAGTGGCTAAAGGCTTTAAGAAAAACCAATAAAGTTGAGATTGACACTAACGTATTGAAGCAAATCGCTTCTGATGAAAAAAGGTAAATACTACATATTACTAATTACTTTACTCGCTTTTAGTTCTTGCGAATTTCTCGGTATGGAGTCGGAAAATACGGTGGATAATAGCGAGAACCTTGTAGCAAGGGTGGGTAATACCTTTTTGTTTAGAACGGACATCAATGGTTTGACAGACGCAAGTATGTCCTCTGAAGATAGCGCAAGAATAACTGAGCGCTTTATTGACAATTGGATAAAAAAAGAGCTATTCGTGAGGGAAGCTTCCAATAATAGCAACATCGACCAAACCGAGATTCAAAGAAAAGTAGATGCCTATCGCTACACACTTATCTCTTATGAATACCAAAAGCTAATGGTAGAACAACAACTTGATAGAGAGGTTAGCGAAGAAGAAATCAGACAATATTATAATGACAACATTGAAAACTTTCAGCTCCGACAGAACATTCTAAAAGGTAGGTACCTAAAAATTTTACAAGCAGCACAAAAAAAAGCAGATGTTAGAAGGTGGATGAAGTCAGATAGGCCAGAAGACCTAGAGTCACTTAAATCCTATGGGTTTCAGTTTGCAAGTGATTTTTCGCTTCAAGATTCCACATGGATTAACTTTGATGACCTGATTAAGAACTCCCCTTTTTCCACCATTGAAAATAAGATTCAGTTTCTAAGAAGAAACCGATACGTTGAAGAGTCAGATTCTCTATATCTTTACCTTTTCAGAATTCACGAATTCAAGCTATCCGAGCAAGTTTCTCCGATGGAGTATGTTAAGGAAGACATTAAAAACATTATTATTAACAAGCGCAAGGTAGATATCGCCAAGAGTCTGGAGAACAAAGTTTATGAAAGAGCGAAAAAAAATGAGGATTACGAAATTTATAAATAACGGATTGGCAGTAATGCTGCTCACAGTGCTTTCACTAAACCTCTCTTTTGGGCAAGAGGTAGTAGATAAGATTGTGGCCAAAGTGGATAACCATATCATCCTTAAAAGTGAGGTTGAGCAGGCTTATGCTGGATTTTTATCTAGTGGCGAGGCTGCAAATTTCACAGGCGATGCCCGCTGCTTGATTTTGGAGCAAATGATTGAAACCAAGCTCTTATTGGCCATGTCAGAATTAGACTCTGTAGATGTAGGTGTTGGCAGAGTAGACTATGAGCTTCAAATGAGAATGCAGAATATAATTCAGCAAGTTGGCTCAGAGCGTGAAATTCAGCGAGCTTATGGAAAATCTGTTGATCAATTAATGGAAGAATTACGGCCTAGCATTGAAGAACAATTGAGAGTAAGTGCTCAAGAAGAAAATATACTAAGTGCTGTAACCGTAACACCAGCAGAAATTCGCAGGTTTTTCAATAATATTCCTAAAGACAGTTTGCCTCTTTTCAATACCGAGTTTGAAATTGGCATTATCATTAAAAAGCCTGAGCCAAATGAAACGGAAGTTCAAAAAGTGAAGGATCAGTTAATGAAGATTAGAGAAAGAGCCATGAAAGGTGAAAACTTTGAAATTTTGGCCATTGAAAATTCACAAGGACCTTCAGGCCCTAATGGTGGAAATCTAGGCTTTGCTAAAAGAGGACAAATGGATCCTGCTTTTGAAGCTGGAGCTTTGGCCCTAAAACCTGGTGAAATCTCAATGCCTGTAGTTTCTTCTTTCGGAATACACCTAATACAATTGGTAGAAAAGCGAGGAAACGAATACAATTCACGTCATATCCTCATTACACCTAAGCCAACCGAGCAAGACATTCAGAACACTTCTAATCTTTTAGATAGCCTTAGAACCCTTATTTTATCCGACAGTATAACTTTTGCCTCTGTAGCGAAACAATATTCTGACGATGAAGGTACTAAGGTAAATGGCGGATTCTTGAGTGGTCAGTTTGGATCGAATAAAATTCCATCAGACAACTTAGACCCAACCATGTTTTTTATCATTGATGAAATGAAAGAGGGAGACATATCTAAGCCTGAAATCATTGATATGCCTGACGGCACAAAAGCAGCTCAAATTATCTACTTTAAATCTAAGACTAAACCGCACAGGGCGAATATGACTGACGATTATGAAAAATTGAGAGCGGCCACTTTGCAAATGAAAAAAGCACAAAAAAGAAGTGAGTATATTAAGGAAAAAATGAAAGAAGTTTACGTAATGGTTGACCCTGAATTTAACCGTTGCGGAATAACGAACGATAAATAAGAATGGAAGAAGTAAAGTCGGAAGTAGCCCTTGCAAATAAGTTTTTTGAGGATTTCAATGTTCTTAAAAAGGAAATCTCAAAAGTTATAATTGGTCAAGATGAAGTGGTTAATCTACTTTTGACTTCAATTTTTTGTCAGGGTCATAGCCTTTTGGTAGGCGTTCCCGGCTTGGCTAAAACTCTGCTTATTAGCACGATTTCTTCTGCTTTAGACCTTAAATTCAATCGAATTCAGTTTACTCCAGATTTAATGCCTTCAGATATTCTGGGTGCAGAAACTTTGGACAAAGACAGAAATTTCAAATTTATTCAAGGCCCAATCTTCGCCAACATTATTTTAGCAGATGAGATCAACAGGACTCCTCCAAAAACACAAGCCGCTTTGCTAGAGGCCATGCAGGAGTACGCAGTTACTGTAGCAGGTCAAACATTTCAATTACAAAAGCCATTCTTTGTACTAGCTACCCAAAACCCAATCGAACAAGAGGGAACATATCCTCTACCAGAAGCTCAGTTAGACCGTTTCTTATTCAATATTCAATTGACGTATCCTTCATTCGAATCTGAAATTGATATTGTAAAAGGGACAACTACTGATGAACAAAAAATAGTCAACAAGGTACTTGGTGCCGAAGAGGTATTGGCTTACCAGCATTTGGTGCGTAGAGTACCCGTTGCCGATAATGTTGTTGAATATGCCGTTAACCTAGTTCATAAAACTAGGGTTGATTCAGAAAGAGCTCCAGCCATTACTAAGGAGTATGTAGAGTGGGGTGCTGGGCCAAGAGCATCTCAAAACTTGATTATTGCCGCCAAGTGCAATGCTTTGCTCAATAACAAGTATTCTCCTGATATAGAAGACGTAAAAGCCGTGGCTAAACCAATTCTACGTCATAGAATCGTGAGAAACTTTAAGGCAGAAGCCGAAGGTATTACTATCGACAAACTGATCGAAGAATTACTTTAAGCTGAATAATCGTAAAATCCTTTCCCAGATTTACGCCCATGATGACCAGCATCAACCTTCTGCTCTTGAATACGCGAAGGTCTGAATTTTGGGTCTTGATGAAATGCGTTGAACATTGACGTGGTTACTGAAAAATTAGTATCCACACCAATTAAATCCATTAACCTAAAAGGCCCCATTTTAAAACCAGAAGCCTCCACAAGCCGATCGATTCCTTTAACGTCAGAAACTCCTTCTTCTAGCACTTTTAGTCCTTCAACATAGAAGTTACGCGCTACTCTGTTAACAATAAATCCGGGAGCATCTTTTGCCATAACTGGCACTTTCCCTAGTACTTTAGCCAATTCATAAACCACTTTTGAAGTATCGTCTGAAGTAGCAACCCCAGAAATCACCTCTACCAATTTCATGATATGGGCAGGATTAAAAAAGTGCATTCCTACAAAACGCTCTGGGTGCCTCAAGTCTCTTGCGATTCTTGTAATGGGAATAGAAGAAGTGTTTGAAGCTAAAATGGTTTTTTCAGAGTTCTGATTTTCTAGTTTTTCAAACAGCTCTTTTTTCACGTCAAGCCTTTCTACTATAGCTTCAATAATAATGTCGGCCTTTAGTAATTCAAAATCAGTACTGAAAGCAATGCTAGAAAGTGCTTGATCTTTTTCTTCAGCAGTAACTTTACCTCGCTCAATTCCCTTATCTAGATTTTTGCTAATATTCTTTTTAGCAGTGTCTAAAGCCGAAGACTGAAGGTCGTACAGTATAACTTTATAACCACCCAAGGCAGAAATCTGAGCGATTCCCTGCCCCATAGTTCCAGCCCCTACTACCCCAACTTTCTTAATGTCTTGTAATTGCATCATAGCGAATTGAATTGCTTTAAAAAGCGAATGTCGTTTTCCGTAAACAAACGTAAATCTTTAATTCCGTACCGAAGCATAGTAATACGTTCTATTCCCATTCCAAAAGCAAAGCCAGAGTACACTGAAGAGTCAATTCCGCAATTTTCTAGCACATTTGGATCTACCATTCCAGCACCACCAATTTCTACCCAACCACTGTACTTACAAATATTACAGCCTTCACCATGACATATCTGACAAGAAATATCAATCTCTGCACTAGGCTCTGTAAAAGGAAAATATGAGGGCCTGAATCGTACTTGAGTATCTTTGGTATACATTTCTTTAGCGAAATGATAAAGCGTTTGTTTCAAATCGGCAAACGAAACCCCTTTATCGATGTACAAACCTTCCATTTGATGAAATACACAATGCGCTCTGGCAGAAATCGCCTCATTTCTAAAAACTCTTCCAGGGGAAAGTGTTCTGATTGGAGGCTTTTCATTTTCCATCACCCTAATCTGAACAGACGAGGTATGCGTTCTTAAAGCGATGTCGGGATTCTTCTCTAAAAAGAAAGTATCTTGCATTTCCCTTGCAGGGTGGTTTTCAGGGAAATTCAGTGCAGTAAAGTTATGCCAGTCATCTTCAATCTCAGGCCCAGAAGAAACATTAAAGCCAATTCTTTCGAAGATTTCGATAAACCTTTGGCGCGTTGCAGTCAACGGATGAATAGAACCAAAGTGATCTTCAATTGGAGGTAAAGTCAGGTCAACATGATCTTCTACCTTTCTTGCTCCAGATTTTAAATTATCAATATGGAATTGAAAGCGTTCTTCAGCAAGGTTCTTTAAAGCATTAACATTTTGGCCATATGCCTTCCTTTCCTCAGCAGGAACAGATTTCATGTCACCAAAAAGCTCACCTATGACGCTCTTCCGGCTGATGAATCGCATTCTAAAAGCCTCTAGCTCAGTTTCAGAACTTACCACAAAGGCTTCTACCTCCTTCTTAATTTCTTCGATCGAATTCGACATATTGCATTAGTATTTCGGTACAAAAATAGGGTTTGATATTAATTAATCCCTCTAAGCTTCTAAATTTGTGTTTATGCAGAATATCCTTGTTACAGGTGGTGCTGGTTATATCGGTTCACATACCGTTGTTGAACTCCATAATGCAGGTTATAACCCCATTATAGTTGATAATTTATCCAACTCTAGAAAGTCGGTTTTAACAGGCCTTAAGAATATAACAAGGAAGGATTTTACTTTTTACAAAGTTGACTGCAACGATAAAGAAGCTTTCAGACAGGTTTTCAAAGATCACCAAATTTCAGGAGTAATCCATTTCGCTGCATTTAAAGCAGTTGGTGAGTCTGTGGCAAAACCCTTAGAATACTACGAAAACAATGTGGGTTCCTTAATGACCCTTATTCGTTTGATGAAAGAAGAAGGTATTGAAAAGCTAATATTCTCTTCATCATGTACGGTATATGGGCAACCTGACCAACTCCCAGTTACGGAGCAAAGCCCTAAGAAAACTGCCGAGTCGCCTTACGGCAACACCAAACAAGTTTGTGAAGAAATTATTGAGGATACCTCGGTTTCAGATAAGTCATTTAGAGCTATTGCCTTACGCTATTTTAATCCAGTTGGTGCGCATCCTTCCTCTGAAATAGGTGAGCTACCGTTAGGGGTTCCTAACAATTTGGTTCCCTTTATTACTCAAACTGCTGCAGGCTGGAGAGAACAACTTACTGTGTTTGGCAACAACTATGATACAAAAGACGGCTCCTGCATCAGAGATTATATTCACGTTGTAGATTTGGCTAAAGCTCATGTAAAGAGTTTAGAGTACTTAACTCGACACTCTGATTTGTCTTTCAATATTTTCAATATTGGGACTGGACATGGCAATACCGTACTTGAAATAGTAAATACTTTCGAAGAAGTATCTGGCACTAAACTGAAATACAAAATTGGAGACAAGAGAAGTGGTGACATCGAGAAAATTTATGCAGATGTTACTAAATCCACAAAGATATTAGGTTGGAAAACCGAAAAATCACTCAGAGACTCTCTTCAAGACTCTTGGAATTGGCAATTAACACTAAAGAAAGAGGTTTAATTGTTCAAGAGAAAAATCATAAATCTGGTCAATTTCTAATATGTTCGGTTTAATTTTGGCCAGCGGAAAGTCTATTATAAAACTTCTATAAAATTAGTCATCATGAAAATAGCAGTAGTAGGTACAGGTTATGTAGGTTTAGTAACAGGAACATGTTTTGCCGAAGTGGGCATCGATGTGACTTGTATCGATATTGATCAGAAAAAAATTGACGGCCTTAAAGAAGGCATAATGCCAATATATGAGCCTGGTTTAGAAACCATGGTGAAGAAGAATTATGAAAAAGGTCGCCTGCATTTTTCAACTAATTTAGCTGAAAGCATTCAAGATTGCGAAACAGCATTTATTGCTGTAGGAACCCCTCCTGGAGAAGATGGAAGTGCCGATCTAAAGTATGTTCTAGCCGTAGCCAAATCTATTGGCGAAAACATGAACAACTACATGGTAGTAGTGACTAAAAGCACCGTACCAGTAGGAACAGCCCAAAAAGTAAAAAAAGAAGTAGCCGAAGCTTTAAAAAGAAGAGGAGTAGATATTCCGTTTGATGTTGCTTCAAATCCTGAGTTCTTGAAAGAAGGTGCAGCTATCGCTGATTTTCTAAAGCCAGATAGAATAGTGGTTGGTGTAGAATCAGAAAAGGCAGAGGAAATGATGAAGAAGCTTTACAAGCCTTTTCTTCTTAACGGACACCCAACTATTTTTATGGATGTGCCATCGGCTGAAATGACTAAGTATGCAGCAAACTCAATGCTGGCTACAAAAATTAGTTTCATGAACGACATTGCCAACCTTTGCGAAATTATGGGAGCCGATGTAAATATGGTCCGTAAGGGAATCGGTAGTGATAATAGAATTGGAAATAAATTTATATACCCAGGCGTAGGCTATGGTGGGTCTTGTTTCCCTAAAGATGTAAAAGCTTTAATTAAAACAGCCGAAGACAATGGATATACTATGTCGGTATTAAAGGCTGTTGAAGAGGTAAATGAGCGCCAGAAGTCTGTTATGGTAACTAAAGTGAAGTCTCACTTCGGTAACGACCTTAAAGGTAAAACATTTGCAGTTTGGGGACTTTCGTTCAAACCTAAAACTGATGATATGAGAGAAGCCCCTTCTATCGTAATTATCAATGCTTTATTGGAAATGGGCGCTAAAGTAAAAGCTTACGACCCAATTGCAATGGAAGAAGCTAAGCACGACTTAAAAGACACCATTACTTATGCAAAAGATGAGTATGACACCCTTATTGATGCAGATGCACTTCTTTTGGTTACGGAATGGCCAGAGTTTAGAATTCCTAACTTTGATGTAGTAGCAAAACTGATGAAATCAAAAGTAATTTTTGATGGAAGAAATATATATGATAAGCAAGAGGTTAAAAACCTTGGTTTTGATTACTACGGTATAGGTATATAATTATGAAGCGAGTTTTAATAACAGGCGCAGCTGGATTTCTTGGGTCTCATTTATGTGATCGCTTTATAAAAGAAGGATATCATGTAATTGGTATGGACAACCTTATTACAGGCCACCTCTCCAATATTGAGCACCTTATGCCCTTAGAGCAATTTGAATTTCATCATCATGATGTTTCCAAGTTTGTGCACGTAGCTGGAAAACTCGATTACGTACTTCACTTTGCCTCACCAGCAAGCCCAATTGATTATCTAAAGATTCCCATCCAAACTTTAAAAGTGGGCTCTTTAGGTACTCATAATCTTTTAGGATTAGCCTTAAATAAAGGTGCACGAATGCTTATTGCTTCAACTTCCGAAGTATACGGTGATCCTATGGTTCACCCTCAAACTGAAGAATACTACGGTAACGTAAACCCTGTGGGGCCAAGGGGAGTGTATGATGAAGCCAAAAGGTTTCAAGAAGCCATGACCATGGCTTATCACACCTATCATAAACTAGAAACACGTATTGTAAGAATTTTCAATACCTACGGCCCAAGAATGCGTCTAAATGATGGACGTGTATTGCCAGCTTTTATCGGCCAAGCTTTACGTGGCGAGGACTTGACCGTTTTTGGGGATGGATCACAAACAAGATCTTTCTGCTATGTAGATGACTTAGTCGAGGGTATTTATCGTCTTCTTTTATCAGACTATGCTCAACCAGTCAATATTGGTAATCCTGATGAAATTACCATTTCTCAATTTGCTGAAGAGATTATTAAATTAACGGGCACTCAGCAGAAAGTCATTTATAAGCCATTACCGAAAGATGACCCTACGCAAAGACAACCCAACATTGATAAAGCCAGAGAAATACTTGGCTGGGAGCCTAAAATATCGCGTGCCGAAGGTTTAAAAATAACCTACGATTACTTCAAGTCACTTCCAGAAGAGAAACTTTTTGATAAGGACCATAAAAATTTCGAACACTATATAAAATAAGAGTACAACCATATCTTATTTTATGGTGTCCTAATTACATGTTATTGAAAAAAATCTTTACTGTCTTCTTGGTACTTTATACTCAATCGTTATTGGGTTTCCAGCTCCAAAATGATTCTACTCGATATTCTCACGTTCTCACGCTAACTCAAGGAGGAATAACCTCCTCTAAAGATACTCTGCCATTTTGGATGCAAGGGAACAATAGTCAACGTTTTAGAAGTGGGGAATCTAACTTTATTTATAGCAATCTACATCTAAGAAAAAAGATCAGCTCAAAAGAAAACCTTGATTATTTCTATGGTGTTGAATGGATAGGCTCGGTTTCAGGTGATGTTAGTGGTAGGTTTATTCAAAACTATTTTGGTATTAGTTACTCGAATTTCCTCTTTACTTTTGGCCAAAAGGATGAATTTTTTGGTAATAACAACAATCTTGGTTTTGGAAATCTTATCAATGGGAACAATGCCAGACCAATACCGAAATTTTCGATTCAAACCCGTAATTGGCTACCCATTTTTAGTTCATTCTTAAGTGTTAAAGGATATATAGCTCATGGTTGGTTTGAAGCTAATAGATACCAAAGCAATGCATTTCTTCACCAGAAATACCTTCACTTTAAGTTTCACCCTAAAAATGCCCCCGCTGAACTCAGTTTTGGAATAACTCATAATGCACAATGGGGTGGAAAAAATATTCGAAGCAACATTAGCCAACCAACTGGATTTAGGAATTTCATGCGTATACTGACTGCCAGCAAAGGAGCAAATGACGCATTAGATACAGATAAATTGAATGCATTAGGAAATCATCTTGGAACTTGGGATTTACAAGTGAAAGTTAACCTTGGAAACGATTGGCAAATAGCAAATTACATTCAGTGGTTATGGGAAGATGGTTCTGGCTTAAAACCCAAAAATTGGAATGCAGGAATATATGGGTTCTCGATTAATCAAACTCAGAAACTTGGTGTTATAAGCAAATTGGGTTTTGAATTGGTCAATACTTCCAATCAGGGAGGCTCTCTTGATGGAATTGGCTCTGGACCAGATAACTTCCTAAACAACAGTGTTTATCGAAACGGATGGACTTATAATAATCAGGTCATTGGAAGCCCTATATTTCTAATTCTCAATCCAGAGAACAAAGAAGGAAATACTATAAATAATGTGGTGAAAGGTCTCAGTATTTACTCTCAAGGTCATATCCGTAATATCAAGTACAACCTTTCGTTCAGGCAATTCGAAAATTCTGGCACAAAGTTTAGCCCGTTAGAATCCTCCATAAAGCTTAGCTCTCTTGCGTTGAATGGAAGCTTTAGTTTAGTAAAAAGTAGGATCTTAATTGGGACAGAGTATAACTGGGGAAGCTACTCTTCAAACCTAGGCTTTAGAATAGAGTTCCAAAAGGACATTATCTTCAATAAATAGCAACCTTCACTCTATAATTTCAAAAGCCTAATAAGCTAACTTCTGACCTTTAACCAAAGCATAAATCGTAAGGAATATAATCTTAATATCTAATATAAAAGACCAGTTCTGGAGATAGAACCTATCTAACCTTACTCTAGAATTCATTTGATAGTAATCCGTTATTTCACCTCTAAAACCCATGGCTTGTGCCAAACCAGTAACCCCTGGCTTGTAAGCATGTCGTTTAGCATATTTTTCTATTTTAGTTTCATATGCTTTATTGAGTGACAGCGGGTGCGGTCTTGGCCCAACAATTGACATATTGCCAATTAACACATTGAAAAATTGAGGAAATTCATCTAAACTAGTTTTTCTTAAAAAAGCCCCAAACTTGGTTATCCGAGGATCATTCTTACTGGCCCATGTAAAGTCCGCTTCGCTGTTCTCTATCATAGTTCGGAATTTATAACAGTAAAATGGTGTATTCCCCTTTCCATGTCTGAGTTGTTTAAACAATATTGGCCCTTTAGACTCTAGTTTTATGATCAACCCAAAAATCGGATACATCCAACTCAAAACGAACACAAACATAAATGTGGCAAACACCACATCGAAAATTCGCTTTATAAAGGTGTTAACCTTAGCGTCTAGCGGTAAATTGTTTACATCTATTACAGGTACTGCATCATATCTTCGAAGTACAAAGCTCTTAATTGCCTCTGTCTTGAACTCAGGCAAAAGCTTTACTCTTTTTAGACTGTTTTCTCCAATTTCTATTGCTTTTTCTAACACATATTTAGGAGCTCTTTCACTTACATAAATATGATCTATACTCTCTAAATCTGCTTTGATAAAGTCTTTGAAGCTTCCCAAGTATGAATAGTCCTCAATTCCATCTTTGACATCGCCATAAAAGCCAATACATCTAATCCCATAGTGGCTTTTCCTTTTAAGGGTGTCAAACAATTTAGTACCAAGTTCATCATAACCAAGTATAACAGCATACCTAATATTACCTCCAAACTCTCTATACTTATCCAAAATAAGATGTACTGAAACTCTGTAAATTGTCAACCACAGAAACAGAAGTAGTACCAGTGTAGTTAAGAAATGTCGTTCTAGCGATTCAGATTGAGAGAACAACCAAAAAATAGAAATAGCAGAAATGAAAATGAATACACTAAAAAAAGCCTTTTTAAATGTATTGTAATAACTTACTGCTCTACCAATTTTATAATCCTTGTTCAGGTATGATATAATTGGCCAAACAGATAAATAAATTAATAATAATAATAAATATGGTTTCTCAACAGCAAACTCACCCTCTGCTATGAATAGAGAGCTAAAGAAAATGATTGTTAAAACAATCATTTCTCCTAAAACAAATAAATACGGAAAATATCTATTAAATCTCTTTCTCACAGTTTGAGAGTTATCTTATTTTTAATTAACTCATAAAAAGTATACTGGCACAAAGATATTAAAACAACTCATACCACGAACTTATAGTTTTTCGAATTAATAATTTGACAATCTATATAAAACTGACATCTCTAAGCCAAATGCATTATACAACTTACCCGAATCATTCGCTAGCCTAAGATTTAAACCTAAGGGCTTAAGATTAAAAGCTTCAGTATAGTTAATCTCAACAGAAGTATATACTTGTTTTTTTGCTGGAAGAAAAACATACTCAAAACTTGGGTCTCTATCTATACCCCCCCAATTAAATCTACCCTCATATATACCAGCATAAGTACCAAAGTTTTTTGAGTAAGTAAATAACCCTTTATAGGTAATTTTTGAGCTGAGATCTCCCTCTATACCAATATGAAGTGCTGTTAACCGATTATTCGCAATGGCCACCCCATAATCGGGGTATGGGTCCAGAAAATTAAGTGTATGCTGATAAGTCAAAATCAATGGGTTTCCGATCACCTGATCATGATAAGTCCAACCCGAACGATATAGATAGTTATTATAGATGTCATCTCTTTCGCCAAACTCATTGCCCCTATTGTCTTCTTCTGTTTGAATATCATCTGTTGGGTCAGGTAGCCCTCGCCCACTTTGCCATTTTGTTCTTACCACCTCGACATAAAATTTACTCACCAGATATTCCCTCTTTGGTAAGCCCCATTCCAATCCAATTAAAAAGTCCTTAAAACTTATAAACTGAATACTACCCGCGTCTTCAAACGGCTTTTGATAGTTCAAACTTAAGGTATGAGCACCCAACCTTTTTCTAAAAGTAAACTCGGTTAAGCCAAGGTGATTACCAATGGCATTTCCTTCACCGGCACTAGTGCCATCTGGGTTATGAATCCCTCTACCCATAAACACTCGAAAATAGTCATTCAAACTACTCGGCTGCTTATCTCCTTGGGGTGAAACGCCACCATATTGAGCAAAATGAACTATCCCAGATGAAATTTGTAACCCTATTAAATCATCTAAATCGGCCATCCCATAAAAGGTTTTTCCATGAAGCAATGCCTTTGAAATATATCGGTCTTCCTCCATCCACCTCTGACTCAAAGAGCCTCTAAACTTCAAGTAACCATGAGTAAAAGGGACAGACTTAAATTCATTCAAACTAAGCTCAATCATTGGAAGCGGTAATGCATTTTCACTAATGGCCAAAGAACCTGAAGAAAGCCCAGAGGATAACCCTCCATAAGTTCTTTTTGCTCTTCCTGCAGTAAATTCCCAGTCCTTGAATTTAGCCCCAACATAAAATTCAGAGAATCTCTCGTTACGAAATTCCAAACTAGACAAAAACCTCCAGTTTTTATTCAAAGACTTTTTATACTCAACCTCCCCTTTTAGAAAAAATGGCGCATCACCATCAACCTCTCCATATTGGTTATTGACAAGATAGAATGGCGCAAAGCTCTTAGAAGAAAGAAGGGTGCCCGACTTAAATTCCAAGTTAAGGGTATCTTTATTCCTAGATGATTCTTGGGCAATAATTAAGCTCTTGACAAAAAGTAAGAAAGTGAACAGAACAAATCTCAAGGCTGAAAATTTAAGTTTAACAAAGATATTAAATCTTAAAACATCATCATGATCATATTGCTTACAGAGGTCAAACAATTGTTTGAGTTTTCAATTCTAAAATAGAAAATCAAGTTCTTTTAACTTTATGTGAATTTTCCGAATAAGTTCTCCATTTTTGACAGCAAATTACTAATACTAGGTAATTGCCACAATGATTAAACAGCTAGCCCTATTTACTCTCATTTCATTGTTCCTACTTTCGTGTGAGGAAACTATTCCTGATGAGAAATTTATTTACTTCAATGATTTTGACAACGAAGATTACACTGGCATATCTGGTGTTTACATTTCTGAATTTGACGGAGATTTTGTCATGGGAAACTTTAATAACAATGGCTTCCAACTTTCACTAAACGATTTACCAGACCATGAATATATAAGAGTTTCTTTCGATCTGTACATTCATGATTCTTGGGATGGAAATTCCAACGGAACTAGTCCTCCAGGAGAAGATCATGATGCATGGATTATAGAGTTTGATCCTGATCAAAAAGTAAAGGCTTCCGAAAAAATATATTTCGAGACTACATTCTCCAATGGCTTGTGTATCCCTGGTTTCTGCCATAGTCAATCTTATCCCCGTCAGTTCCCATTCCCGAATAATTCAAAGTTAGATGCTGTTTCTACGAACCTTCCCGGTAGATGTCTTTGGAAAGACTCACCAAACGGCACTTCACTATACAAATTTGATAAAGTATTTGTGCACAAAAGAAATAACACGACTATAAGTTTTTATGATCGTTTAGTTCAACCTAATTCAAGCAGCCCACTTTGTGATGAAAGTTGGTCTCTGGACAACCTATCTGTTACTGTTTTTACCAAAAGATGAAAAAAACAATACTACTTGCCTTTACGTTGCTATTAATTGGCCACCAATTAATAGGTCAATCAATCCCGCTGGGGACACCCGTTATTCCAGATTATTTAAGGAGACAACAGTTACTTGGGAAGTTAGATTCTTCATTCTCGTTCAATTATCGCCCATTGGTAATAGGTAAAAATGGACTTAAAATAGACTCCCTAGTATTTGATAGCGAGCAATACTTTCATACTATTACCGATTTTACTCACAAAAAAGGCAAAGTGAAACTTTTACCCGTAGAATTTAGAATGGCTTATGATACTGATCATCCGGATAGCCGCAATGATGGGGCGATGATCCGTTCAAGAGGGTTACAGACCTATGTGAGTGCTGGGTTGTATACAGAATGGGGGCCACTAACTATTCAGTTGAAACCTGAATTTATTTTTGCAGAAAACAATAGATATCAGGGATTCCCTATGAAACCCCGCCATTGGGAAAGCACATGGCAATCGAGGTATATATTTTTTAATCGTATCGATGAACCAGAACGCTATGGAGATGGTAATTATACACAAGCCACATTTGGGCAGTCAAGTGTACGGCTAAATCAATGGGGGCTCTCATTGGGTTTGTCCACAGAAAACATTTGGTGGGGACCAGCAATTCGTAACAGTATAATGATGAGCAATAACGCACAAGGATTTCCTCATCTTACATTCAATACTCAGCGCCCCATCAAAACAGTAGTTGGCACCTTTGAGGGTCAAGTGTTAAGTGGACGGCTTGAAGCATCTGGATACAACCCGCCTGCTTCCGATGAAACCTTCAGAGGATACGCCCAGATGGTACCCAAACCTGATGATTGGCGCTATTTTCAAGCAGTAACTTTCTCCTATTCTCCAAAATGGATAAAAGGCCTTTCCCTTGGCTTTACAAGATGGGTACAGCAGTATAATGAAACTTCAAAAGCCACAAATGATTATTTCCCTGCCTTTTCCAATTTATTTCGTAACAATGATAATAATATAACTCGCGCTGAGGGCGCTCGCGATCAGGCCGCAGGATTGTTTGGTAGATGGGTTTGGTTTGATTCTAAAGCTGAGTTGTATTTCGAATTTGCAAAAAATGACGCATCTCTTAACTTAAGAGATTTATTGGTTGATTCAGATCATTCTAGGGCTTTAACTATCGGATTTAACAAATTTTTCTCAACAGCTAATAAGGATGAATTTTATCAATTCAATTTTGAATTGACACAAACGTCACAAACTGAAAGCAGGTTTTTCAGAAATGCTTTGGCATGGTATATTCATGGTCAAGTACGGGATGGATATACGAACAATGGTGAAGTGCTTGGCTCGGCACTTGGCCCAGGAGGCAACGCACAGTATCTTGAGGTTGCTTGGATAAAAGGTTTCAAGAGAATTGGTGGAGCTATTGAAAGGTATGTTCACAATAACGACTTTGCAACCGCTACTTTCTCAGATGATTTCACAAGATATTGGGTAGATTACAGTTTACATGGTTTTGTTGAATGGACGTTCGACAAGTTGTTGCTAAGAGGTTCTCTGTTTTACACAAAATCTCTAAACTATCAATGGGAAGTAATATACGACCCCAATGCAGCTCCCTTCCAGTACTACCCTGGAAAGGATCGAGATAATTTCAATTTAGATATCAATCTAGCATATACTTTTTAAAAACTGGCTCTCAACACCCATGAGTTATATATTTCTTGAAACGTGGTTTTCAAATCTTTGGTGATTTCCCAATTTGGATAGTGCGACTTCATTTTGCTCAAATCTGATATGTAGCAAATATGATCACCAGAACGGTTTTGATCAGAGTATTTATACTTCATTGGTTTCCCTGAGATTTCAGAGATCAGATCAAAAGCTTCAAGGATTGAAACTGAGTTTGATCTCCCCCCCCCTAGATTATAAACTTCACCGTTTCGAGGGTGCTTCAAGAACTCTTCAATAAATCGAACTACATCATATGAATGAATATTATCTCTTACTTGCTTGCCCTTATATCCAAAAATAGTGTACTCTTTCTCTTGAAGATTACACTTAATTAGATAACTCAGAAAACCATGTAGCTCCACCCCACTGTGATTCGGCCCCGTCAGGCACCCTCCTCGCAGACAGCAACTGGGCATATCAAAATATCTACCGTACTCTTGTACCATAACATCTGCCGCTACTTTAGAAGCACCAAATATGGAGTGTTTAGATTGGTCAATGGTAAAACTTTCAGGAATTCCATTATAATATTCAGCATCAACATAATCCCATCTGGTTTCCTTTTCAACAAGGCTCAAATGATTAGGAGCATCTCCGTATACCTTGTTTGTAGACATGTGAACAAAAGGAATAGTTGTTGAGTACTGGCGTAAAGCCTCAAGTAAATTAAGTGTGCCTACTGCGTTTACATCAAAGTCATCAAAAGGTCTTGAAGCTGCCAAATCATGGCTTGGTTGAGCAGCCGTATGAATTATAGCGTCTGGCTGTACTCTATTTATTAAACTGAGCACTTCAAGTCTATTCCTTATATCAATTGACGAATGTTCATAATTAAGGAACGTATTTTTGAGTCGTTCAATATTCCAAGTAGTATCACCACCTACTCCAAAAAAGTCTTGGCGCATATTGTTATCCACACCATGAACCTGCCAGCCTCGATCTGCAAAAAAACTTACTACTTCACTCCCAATGAGGCCTCCAGATCCAGTCACCAACATTTTTTTCATAGCCATAATAAAATTTATTTTCTAGTGGATATCAGTATTTATCAAATGAGACAATTCTGAAATAATTTATTTAATCAGACTTTATTTGGACAGTTTTCTAATGATAACCAGGTGAATCTATTTTGAATCCTTTCCTTTTATCGACCTTGATTATTGCTTCAATTGTGGGAGAAAAATAATATAGCCAATGCCCAATAAAAATAAGACTTTGCCAGAGCCAGTCTCTAAATCCCTTTCCAGCTACTCTTTTATGAAAAATAAAGAAGTTTGTACACACATCGAAGTCATCAGAGAGCATTCCAAAATAAGTCTTGATTTCAGTTCTTGAAAACTCCTTCCAATGGTGCCCATAGGTAACATGAGAAAAAATGTCAGATATTTTAATACCAACACCTCTTAGCATGAGTAGATTTCTAGATGATCTCAGCAAACTAGGCAAAGCAAGGGAGTTCGGGGTGCTAAGGTAAATCAATCCATTGTCCCTTAATGTTCCATATACCTTTCTCCAAAAGTTGACAGGATTAAACGTAATATGCTCTAAAATTTCCGTGAATAAAACGACATCATACATGTTCGGCATTTCTGCGATACTCTCAAAGGATTCTAAGTCATTTTCAGGAATCCCTTCAATATCAAAACCCGCCATTCTTGCCTTAATAAAATCAATCTCCCAAAAAGCAGAAACATCTACTGCAAAGACCTTATACCCCAACTGTGTTAAGACCATTGACGAGTGCAGGTAATGGCTTCCTATGTCTAATATTTTACCACCCCTAGGTACTGATTTGACAATACTCTGAGCCATTCTCTCAAAACGTTTTTCATGGTATAAGAAATATTCGAGATCCTTAGGATTATTTGCTGCTATAACTTCGCCTTCAACCTTAGCAATAGCATTGGTGATCTCATTGGCATGGATGGTTTCGGACATTAGTGTGATTTATATTTTAGAACATTCTGTCACATAGGACATGATTAATAAGGACGCCTCAAAATTAACCTATACTTTAGAAAGAGAAAGATAAAAGTAGAATTCGTTAAAAAATAGCGTTTGAACAACCTTCTCGGTTCTTGACTTAATCTGAATAGCCATTCCAGTCCATTATTCTGCATCCAAGCTGGAGCCTGCTTTACTGTTCCTGCATGAAAATCGAAAGCGGCTCCAACTGCCATCATTACGGCATTGACCTTGCCTTTATTGCTTGCTACCCAGAACTCTTGTCTTGGACAGCCTCTGCCAACCAGAACTACATTTGCTCCACTTTGATTAATCTTTTTAACGTCTTGATCATTCTCTTCAATAGTCGCCTCTCTAAATCTATCGATATGAATCCCACATATATCTACGCTAGGGTACTTCTCGTCTATAAATTTTTTGAACTTTGATAAGGTTTGCTCTGTACTTCCATAGAGATAGACTTTTAAGCTATGTTCATTTGCCTTGTTTAACACCCGAAGTGTTAACTCAGGGCCATATACCCGATCCTTCATGCCTAGTTTATAAAAACTATTTAAAGCCCAACGAACTGGCTGTCCATCAGGCACAATCATATCAATTTTATTGACAATATCACCCAGTGCTTTATCATTAATAGAAGTTATAAGTCCATGGACTGCAAGTGCTGAAACACCAAAACTATTTCTTTGAATTGCATTTTCCAGAATAATTGTGGATGCTGATTCATAATCTACATTTGCATATTCTGGTCCAAACAATTTGTACCTTCTAAACGATTGGCTTATTTCGGTTTTAGTAGTCATTCAGCTATTAATTGGCTTCTTCTTGAATAGTCGATATGGTGTTCAAAACAGTTTGTACCTCAATGCTATCCATGTCATTAAACTGGTATTTCAAGTTGTGTAAATCTTGAAATTTCAAAACTTGATTTGAAGAAACAGCTACCTGTCTTGGGTTTAGTGAATATCGTGGATTTGTAGGGCCATAAAGAATAACAGATGGCACATTAAATACCCAAGCTGCTTGCTCTGCAAATGAATTTACCCCTATCAAAATAGCGGAATGCTTTAATAAGAGTAAACTCTGCTTAATTGACGTTTTTCCTCTAAAATCGATAGCACCATCAACAATTTCATTCTCATCAGTGCCAATCTGGTAAATAAGATGACCATCCCTGTTTAATTTTTCAACAAGTTTCACCCATTTTTCATGACACCAGTTCTTCTCTTCAAACCATCCTCCCGCATGAGTTTGAATTACAATGTATTTTTTCCCTATAATATGTTCAGAAATAAACCGCTGAAATCTAGTTTCATCAATAGACAAATAGGGCTTGATTAATTCACTTCTGTTAACTCCTGCCAACTCAGCCATAATATCTGTGCAATGAAGCGGCTTTCGGGTTGTCCATGGAAAAAAGTCATAATGAGTGTAGCTCAACCAAATAACAGGAAAGGTCAAAAAGGTAGATTTCTTCACTTCATACCCATTAAAAATCTCAGGAAAACTTGCGCTTATAAAGAATTTGGTCTTCGGAAACTTCTGACTTAGTAATTGAACCACAGAGGTGGCCATGATAGCATCTCCTAATCCGCCATCTCTTATCAAAACAGCATTTTTAACTTTAAACAGGTAGATAAACCCTAAAGACAATTTCGTAACTAAGTACTTCCTTACTGCGGAAAAATGTTCACGTGGGCTATATGGTCTATTTGATCTCATTAACTTAATACAAGTCTGCCCTTATTTCTTTGGTAAATAGACTCTGCATAACCAATAAACCACCATGACACCAATGAGACATAGATATAGGCCTCGGCATTGGCCGTGAAAAGTGGTAAAAGCAATCCAAACTTGACGGAAGCGGCTACAAAAGGGACTACCGCCTCTTGTCTATTTTTTGATAACCGAAAAGCTCGCCAAGCATCTCGAATACCAAAACAAAGCATTCCAATGTAAAGTAAAGCTCCAATAAAGCCCAATTGGACACCATAAATTAAGTACTGATTTTCTCCTCCTACAATCAAGTTTTCTTCAACTCCTCCAGCATTGCCACTCATGGCCAGACCAATACCCATGGGATTGGTAATCATGCTCTCTACCGCCTTTAACCAGTCCACTATGTGAGTCATACTGGAAGAGTTTTCGAACGAAAGTGTATCAATAACAAAATATCTTACTTCATCATCGGCAAAAAATATGATATACAGGGTTATTAATAAGGCAACAGCAATTGCTGCTTTTAAGATTTGATAGTACCTCATTAAAAAAGCTATAAATACGAGCATTATAAAAAACGCCACAAATGAGGCCCTAGAATAGGCTAATAGCACACAGATGAATGAACATGCGAGTATCACAAAATACTTCCCTTTATTATTCTTATAAGGGACAGATAGCAAATAAATAGTACTTAAAGCAACAGAAATGAGCATGGAAGAAGAGAGCTCTAATGGGTTAGCGAAAAACGAACCGTACCGTGGCCTGCCGCCCTCTGCTTCAAAAGTCCAGTTAAGGCCATACGTTCCAACTGGTTCAAAATCCTTCAGATGTAAATTATACTTGGCGTAGCCCACCAAAGTATGAAAATGAGTACTGAAAGCCCTTTCTAAAATAACGACCCCACATGCCAAAATTGTAATGATAAATATTACATTGAATATCCTATCCCAATACTTAAAATCTATTTTGATTTGACGACCGAAAAAGTAAAAAATACCTATTAGCAAGATGTTCTTTAAATAGACTGCTTTATTAGTAAAAGTGGCTTCGCCAATACCTAACACAAAAAAGATAAAAGAAAGCCCAAGAAAGGCGAGAAACAGCCCATCTAAAAAAGATATTTTCCAAGTTTTCTGTAAGATATTTTTTTGCCCGGATATCCAAATACCAAGTGCCCCAAAGATTATGATCTCTTTAGAGTATTGAATCAAATTAACAAGAATAGGCAATTCAAAAGCATCGTAATTAAAAGTCAAAAAAAGAGCATAAACGGGAAAAAATATTACCGAGAAGAGTAGCACATATTCAAACTTACCCCTTAATACAGCATCAAGTACATAGAAAAATAAAATGGAATAAAGTATTAAAAGAAAAGTAGCTACAATTGTCATTAGGCCATTTTATTAAAAGATCAACTAAACAAGTAATCGAGCGCTCAATACTTCGGAATAAAGATTAATCAGGTTTTCATAGCCTTTCTCTTCGGTATATTTAGCCTTATAATCTTTATATGCCTGTTCTCCTAATTGGTTTACCAATTCAGGCTTATTTTCCATTAAGTCAACTGCCGTTATCAGTTCGCTTTCCAATTCATATTTAAGGCCATTGATTTTATCATTTATCATAGAAGCCATGGCCCCTCTGTTTCTCGAAATTACAGGTTTTTTTAATGAGAAAGCCTCAAGAATAACCATTGGCATTCCTTCATAATATTTAGAAGGAAAAATAACAGCTTTACACTTTCTCATATTTTCTAAAACAACATCTCGGTTTCTTTCTCCTAAGTGTTTAACATTCTTAAACTCACTGAATATCTCAGGATTATCGGATTTACCAATTAGAACAAAGTTGGAATGTGAATTTCTTCTAAATAAATAGAGCAAATCCTGAAGCCCCTTTGAATCATTGAGCCTGCCCACAAATAGAAAAAAATTTTCCCGAACTGTTTCTAAGTTGTTTTCAGCTAGAAAGTTCGGCTTCACCACTACCTTCCCCCGTAAAGACCCACCAAAAACTTTCTCCTTCTGAAACTCGGTTAAACATACATATCTATCAATAAGGTTATCCCAGGTTCCTATGTTTCTATGATGTTGGATTACATGAGCCTGAGCTGCCGTTGCCAAATAGGAATCACGATAGCATTTAAACTTTATTGAGTTATAAAGGCTCTTATTCAAACATGCTTCACACACCTCTCCATTACGAAATAGAAGGCTATTTGTACATACCATTTTGTAATTATGCAGGGTCTGTACAACGGGTAAATTCTTAGATTTACAGATCTCGTAAACAATCGGGGTAATCAAAGGGAATGTATTATGCACATGACATACATCTGGCTTCTCCCTTTCAATAAACTCTCCTAATTCCTTTCCAATAGATTTAGATGAATGAAGGAAACCTAATAACCTGAGTTTATCTAGGCTTGAGTACCTATCTAGATCGGAGTTATCCTTGATGTACTGAATCACAGTATGACCATGGCGCTCAAGTATTTTTTTCTCTTCCTCTACAACGGTTTCTTCACCCGTCTTTCCTTGATATATATTGTGAACTTGGAGAACTTTCATTGAATCTAAGCTATCATACAATAGTAGTTTGTATGAATAATGAACTTATAAAATCTGCTTCTGTACAATAGAACAATGACTACTTGGTTAATCCATCTCGTAGTCCTTTAATTACAAACTTTAATTTGACAAATCTTCTTCGCAGAATAAAGTATCCAATATACCCACTTATCTTCAGTACTTGGTTTCCCCAAGAACCAATTTTATTAATTCCCTTCGCATACCTTCTCACCATGAACAAATGGTTCCGAACCACCATATAATGAGTAAATGGAGAAACGTTACCCTCATTGTGGTCTTTTCGGTTTTGGTTGGACATACCTACTTCATGATAAATTTTAGATTTAGGCTCAAAACGTAGCCTATAACCCAACTTCCTTATTTTAAACGACCAATCACTATCTTCATAGTAGATAAAAAACTTATCATCGAGTAACCCAATTTGTTTAACAACACTACTTTTCACAAGAAAACAACAGCCCGTAATCCAATCTACGTCTATTGGTTTGTCATACTGGCCTTCATCTTTCTGGTCTAAACCTCTCGTTTTTGACAATGAAAAGAAAGAATTAAAAAAACCGCCCGCATTCCAAATCACATCCTTTTCTTGGTTATACATGATTTTAGGCTGAACAGCCCCAAGAGTATTGTCATTTAAAAGTGTTTCTACAAGAATCATGGCGAAATCAGGTGTTACTATCGTATCGTTATTAAGCAACATAATAAGATCCTTCTCGCTATCTAAGGCATATTTGATCCCAGTGTTATTCCCTCCTGTAAATCCTAAATTCTCTCCATTCTCTAATACTGTCACTTCCGGAAAACTACTCTTTAATAGGACCAACGAGTCATCATTAGAACCATTATCAACTACAATTACCTCAAAGTTGCTGTATTCGAGCTGCCTTAAAGATTCTAGGCAGTTTTTGGTAACATTAAAGCTATTCCAGTTAACAATAATTACGGCTAAGGAGGGTGAGCTGACCAAGTCAGATTGACTCATTTCTAAAGGTGTTTGTATATAAAAAATCTATATTTTTGACGCTTCGTACAGAAGGGGCAAAGATGATAAAAAAACACGATTATTTAGAATTTCCAGATATTCACAAATATGCCACTTCAGAAAATCTATCTGAAGAAGTTTTGGTTAAAGCCTTCGGTGTTGAAGAACAATATCATCGTCTGTTGCTGAAAGAAGCTGACTTTGATAAGCGGGTGCAACTGTATGACGAATTCTATTCACAGCTTATCCCTATTTACGGTAGAGATACCAGTTTAATTGACGGAGTTAACCATAAAGACAAGTACGTAAAACTGTTTTCAAAAGAATTGGAGAATGCCTCTGTTATAGATTATGGATGTGGTCAAGGGCATATGCTTCAGAGCATTGATAGACAGCTTAAAACAAAAGGCCTTTTGGGAATAGATGTGGTAATTCCAGAAGGGTTAAAATCTCATAAAACAATCCGTTTCATAGAATCAAATATTATCAACCATGAGTTCGAAGAGCAATTTGATGTAGCTTTTTCAGATAATGTTTTAGAGCACCTGGTACCAAAAGATGCTCTAATTCATCTGGAAAACATTTATAAGAACTTAACCACAAATGGGAAGCTCATAATAATAATGCCTAATAGGCTCTTCGGCCCTTGGGATGTTACTCGTATTAAGGATTATTCTCAGTCTGGAAAATTGGAGGCTCAAGGTGGTCATGTAAATGAATCTACTCACACAGAGATGGCAAGACAACTTAAGGAGATTGGGTTTAAAAAAGTTTCTACCATTTTACCAATTCCCAAACTAAAATACTCTATTTTGAAAAATGTAAGAATAGACACTTACTGGATAGAAAAAATAGAGAATAGCCCCGCTTTATTAAAGCTCTTTAGAAGAATTAAGGTTCGGGGTGTATGTCAATTAAAATTCCCTGTAACCTTAATCGCTCAAAAATAAAAATCTGTCTAACCTTCAATCTTAGCTTTTTCGCTGGTTTTCCAAAAGTCATAAATACCTTTTTCAAGCTCATACTCTGACCAAACGAACCTCTCTCTATTAGGCTGCTGCTGGGCCCACTCCCACATTGTTAATAGCCCTGTTCTTAAATCTGTCTTATCATTAAACTGTAATATCTCTACTGATTTAGTCCATGTAGGGTGTGCTTTATTTACCTCATGTCGTTGTTCAAGAAAAGCTGTATTGCCCCCTCCCATAACTTCCTTTAGAATTTCGTTTGCTTCAAGGATTGAATATTCGGTTGCTGAACCTAAGTTTATAATCTGCCTAGAAGCAGATTCAAATGTAGCCGAATTCCACAGGGGCTCTAAAATATCATCAATAAAACTAAATGCTCTCCTCTGGCTACCATCTCCAAAAATACTCAGGGGTTTATCATTCAAATATTGATGCATCCAAATCCCTAGAACATTTCTATAAGTATCCCAGATATTCTGTTTTATACCATAAACATTATGAGGTCGGATGATACACCAGTCTAAATTATGCTGTTCGCCCGCCACTTGAATATCCATTTCACAGGCATATTTAGCAATTCCGTAAGGGTCGATTGGGGCTGGCTGATGCGATTCATCAAACGGTGGGGTTCCATTGCCATAAACAGCCATAGAGCTAGTGAAAACTAACCTTTTTACATCAAACCTTATACATTCATTTACAATATTAGCAGATGCCACCAAATTATTTCGATAGTTATACTTCCTAATAAAAGGAGAAAGCCCTTCGGCAGCATATGCCGCAAAATGAAATACGTATTTTGGTTTATGTGTCTCAAAAATGTCTTGCATGTCATTAGAGGCACAATCAATAGCGTAGAATCTTACCCTATCGTCTATATTATCCTTAAATCCACCACTAAGATTATCAATTCCAATCACCTCATAGTTAGGTTGATTTAATAGAATCCAATCAGCCAAACGGCTTCCTAAAAGCCCTGCCACTCCAGTGATAACTATACTCTCTTTCATAGTAATATTTTAAAAAACGAGCCTCCTAGCCCATTATTAAGTCACAAACATACGTTTTATTCTTTTTTGACTCAGTTGTTTTACCAATTATTCAATTGCCGCTTTCTTTAAAAAAAGATAGTGAACAATGAAGCTAAAAAGTTCTGCTATTAACAGCGTTACAGCCAAGCCATATCCACCAAAATAGTAACTGCCCAACATAGCAATAACAAGCATGAAAATGGCCGTAATCCAAGTGGCTTTGGCTAAAATTTCTTTTCGTTCTGCTACTAAAATTTTAATCATATTGGCAATATTCAACATCCCGAAAAACGGAATAAAACATAATATCCTTAATATATTCGCGCTATAATCTACATACTCCCCTCCTAAAGTTAGAATGATGTATGGAGAAAGTAGCGCAAAACCCAACCCTACAGCAAAGGTTAATACCAAACCACCTTTGTAGGCTTTATACAAATACTTGTTAAATCCCGATATATCCTCATCATAAAGTCTTGAGGCATTCTGTAGAATAGACTGAGCCAAAAAAACAGGAATCATTCTCAATAAAAAGGCAACACGTTGCGCCAAATTATACCGACCTAATTCTACATCTGAAACAAAATTGCTTAGAATCAGTAAGCCACCATGAACTGAAACGTGTCCACCAATGGTTGATAGGAAAAACTGAAAATTCTCCCGAATTCTCAACAATACTATCAATACGTTGACCCAGTAAAACTTCAGTCTCCACTTTCTGTATACTAGCACCAAAAGCACTAAATTAACAACCAGAGAGGTTGTACCAAATAAGAAATTAACCCATTTAGCATCTTTGCTCTCTTTTATTACTAGTACTACAGCAATCAGATAAAATAATTTTGATATAGCATTGCCAATCGAAAGTATTGACAGCTTATCAAGCCCTTGTAAAATAAACATTGGGTATAAAGCCTCTCCGACAAGAATCACTAAAGAAAGAGCAAGTATTGAAGAATAGTCAATGAAGAGATTTAATCCATAGATGGTTATTAGAATCAATAAACTGAGAGCAACCGAAAGTATTAGTTTGGTAATAATAATTTCATTGATAAGCGCTTGTTGTTTATTAGTATCTCCACAGGTTAGTGCTAGTCTTTTCGGCCCATTTAAATGAAACCCATAGTTGACCAAGACGCTCAGAAACATCACCACTGTCAACCCTAGCCCCACAAGGCCGAATTGGGCTTCTCCCAAATTTTGATACAGCAATGGAGTTACCACCAATGCAACTAGCACATTCACTCCTTGGTTAAGAGACAAGTGAAAGAAGTTAGCGAAGGAAACGCTTTTAATTATTTTTCTAACCTCTTTGATATTATGAAGGGCCTATAAATGAAATTGAATAAGAGAAAATTAACCTTCTTGTTGCATAACAGATGCATAGATTCTCATTAATGTGAAATAGCCAACCATTAACAGACCACCAACTAAAAGACCGATCACTAAAGCTTTATACCATTTCATATGGTCATCTTCTAAAGGTAATATTGGCCTATCTATCACCTGAATAAGGGGCATATTATTTCGGTGAGCAATCTTTGCAATTTCCAAATTCTTGACAATCTCTTCATAAACAGCCGATGATGCTTGAACATCAATCATTATTTTTTGTCTTGGCACCAATGCTAATGACTTTACAGGGTTAAGATTAGGGTTACCTTCATCAAACTGAGCCAATTTGTTCAAAGATTGGTCTAAAACTCTTTTTACACTATCAGCTTGAAAAGCCAATACACGTAAATTCTCGCCTGTCTTTTTGGTTTTAGCTTTAGTGTAAAATTCATTTACATGTTGAACCAACACCTCATTAAATTCCTTTGCAAACATTTGATCTTTAGAAGTGTATGCTACACTTAAAATACTAAGCTTACGGCTTGGTTTAGAAACCGAAAGATTTCTTTTTCTAACTTCCTTTATCACTTCCTTCAAAATACTATCGTGCCTTACCACCATATTACTTTCTGAAATTTCAAAATCCACTCCAAGGTTTGTCCATTTTTTGTTGAGTTTACTTTCTCGACCATACCAAGTAATAAGCCTCTCCACTCCATTTGCGGACTCTCTCTTTGTCAAAAGAGTTTTCTTCATCATGGTATATGACATGTAGAGCTCGGTAATATTATCCAGTTGAAAAAGACTACTCTCTCCTCCCAATGAGCCCACATTAACTCCGGCCAGAGAAGCCAAAGACGACAACTGACCTAGGCCACCACCTGATTGATTTTCCAGTACAAATGTTGTCTCAGCTCTATAGTTAATCTTCCTTATCAACTGATAGGCAAAAAACAATCCTCCGATAACAATGGCTCCAGCTATAATTTTCAGCCATACTGCAAGCATTGCTTTTACCCAAGCTTGTAAATTTTGTATCAGGCCAGCAATTGAAATTCGCTCTTCATGAATATGACGATGTTCTTCCATTTTGCTTAAAAATTAATCTGACTAATAAGAAGTGCTAAAGTGGCCAGCCCACTGGTTATTCCTACTACTTCTGAAATTGCAACGGGAAGTTTAGGCGGTTTGGTAGGTACAATAATCTCAGCCCCAGAAGACACCTGAGGATAGGTTTTGAAAAACAAGAATTTTTTGGTTTTGGCTACACTTCCGTTGGCATAGATAACATAAGTGTTTTTGCGCTGAGCTCTATTTCCAAAACCGCCAGCCATATTTATAAAATGTTTAAGACTTTTATTAGGTTCATAAACGACCGTGGTTGGGTAAAGCACTCGCCCTCTTAACCTCACGGTTTCTTGTTGCTTTGGCAGAACTAACACATCACCTTCTTCAAGAATAAGGTCATATTTAGAGTTAGGCTCCTCCAAAATCTTCTTTAGGTTGATACCAATTGCATCAGAGTTACCAAGCTGCACATCGCCAAAGAGCGCATTTCTCTGAACGATCTCTCGGAGTCTTTCCTTTTTAGCATAGAAAGGGTCTCCTTCAATATCCAAACTCTGTTTATCAAGCTCATTTAATTGTTGATTGAGTCTAGCGACCTGGGCCAACTCAGATTCGGATAACGAAGGATCTACTTCAGCATATCGATTAAGGAGGGCTTCTAAGGCTTGAACCTTCTGTTCGATATTAGTAATTTCTGAATGAAACTCAGTCTTTCTAAGCAAAGTAGCTCCTTCTATGTAAGCATACTGATTAACACCACCTGCGCGCTCAAGGAGGCTTGAAATTCGCTCAGTTTGATTCTTTATGGCATAATTACCTGGGTAGGCAACTTCGCCCTCAATAGCTACAAATTTTTGAACAAAGAAATCAGGGTTCTTTCTTACAATAACATGGTCAAAAGGCTGAAGTTCAAAAGCGTTATCCTCTTCATTAAGAGACAAATTTCTATCTACATCTACCACAAACACCTCAGAAACGTTACCTGCCTTAGCGTCACCAAACCTTCGGGTTATTTCAATTTTTGATGCCGATGCTGAAGACTTAAAGCCTCCAGCCATTACTAAAACATCCTCTATCGTCATACGGTCAGAAAACCTGAAAACCCCACCAGAATTCACCTCGCCAGATACTTCTACATAACTCTCTTCCTTCAAATCATAAATTGAGAATATTTGAACCACATCTTCACGTTGTAATTGAATATCAGAAGAAACGCCCTCCATCAAATCCTTCAAATTGATAGAAATATTCTCGGTTGATAAGTCTGGGTTTGTTCTGATGATTAATGCCCTGCTCAAGTTAGCATCTCCTTTCAATCCGTCAGCCTTCTCAATAAGTGCTTTGACAGTCAACTCTTCAGAGATAGAATATTGTCCAGGGCGAAAAACCGCTCCTTTTATTTGAACTCGGTTAATAAAGCGATCCAATACTCGTTTTACCTGATAAACATCTCCTGGTTTTGGCGTGAAAATGTCAAATTGATTTTTGAAGACATCGGCCACTACTTTCTCTTTACCAACATTTCTAACAACATTTATTTGGTCAGAAAAAGCATTCTCTGTAAAGCCACCTGCATACCTAATTAAGTCAGAGAGCGATTCGTTTTCTTTCAATTCGTAAATGGCTGGTCTTTTTACCGCCCCAATAATCTCAACCCGATTGGTATAAGGTTCCACCAAAATAACATCATCATTCTGAAGCCTTACATTACTCTTATTATCTCCTGACATTAAAAAACCATAGACATCAAGCTGAGTAATCAGTTTACCTGACCTAATCACTTTTATGTTTCTTAGCGTCCCATTCTCCGTTACTCCACCTACTGTATACAGAGCGTTAAAAACAGTACCAAATGCACTCAAAGTATAAGTGCCAGGAATAGCAACTTCACCCACCACCGTAATATTAATAGATCGAATTTTTCCCAAATTGACCGAAACAAAAGTAGACGGGGAGTCCCCTCCCATTTCAGTATATACTTTTGAGAGTTTGTTTTTTATCTTATTCTGAGCAGCATTAATATCAAGTCCAGACAAGAAAATTGGGCCAAAATTCTCTAATAGAATATTTCCATCAGCATTAATTTCTGCCTGATAATATTGCTCAGAAGTTCCGTATATATCAATGAACAGTTCATCTCCAGCACCCAAAATATAACTTTGAGGGGTGGGTATATTTAAACTAGGCTCAAACCCTTTCTTTGCCGTTCCATTTTGGAATATGGATAGGCCAAAAATATTGGAACTATTTATATTTGCATTCTGGATATATAAAGTCGTATCATTAGACCCTCTACTGACTCTTTCAATTGGGGACACCTCGCCTTTGGCTACCCTAGAACTCTTAATCTTATTTATCCTCTCTCCTAATTTAGAAATCTCGGTTAAAGACAAACCTTGCTGTTGCGCCAAGCTGTATATATCTTGCTGAGAATAACCCATAGAAGACGCCTTCTGCATTAAACTCTGAATCTGATCATCAGAGAGTTCGTCCACCTTAATGGTACTGAAATCCGGTATAGTTTGTGAAAGAGCAGGTTGGCTAACGAGCAAGGATAGTAAGCCAATTATGTAAAAGTACGATCTAATTTTTTGCACCATTCTTTGGTTATTCTGTCTAAATCAATTGCAAGATAAAAGAAAAGCTAAACATAGAGATGTTTAGCTTTCACAAGATTGTTTTCGGTGATAAATACTAGCCCACTGACTTTGAAATAGAGACCACTTTTGCCTCTTTCCTATAAGTTCGGTTTCTTTCCTTCAGTTCTTCTTTTCGTTTTTCAATCATTGACTTAAAAATAAGCTCAGTAATTGTACCTAGGGTTAGGGCTGTAATTATCAATGCTGGCAGTACTACCATATCTGGAAAACTTTTAAGTACTAATGCTAAGAGAACAAAAATTACATTCACTGTTGCCAAAATACCTGTTGTCTGAGCATGATTACATCCCAAGCGTAGAAGTATATGGTGCAAATGGGTTCGGTCTGGATGCATTGGAGACTTGCCTCTTAGCATTCGTTTAATAAACACTCTGAGCGTATCATAAAGAGGTACAATCAGCACAGCAACAGCAGGGCCGATAAATGCATCAAAACGAAAAGGATGAGCCGCTTGAAGGCTATAATTTAGGTCAATGAATTTGATAGTAACAATGGACAGGAAAAATCCAATCATTAAAGAACCGGTATCTCCCATAAAAACTTTGGAAGGTGCCCAGTTAAATTGAAGGAAAGCTAATAGACCGCCTAAGATAGCAAAAGACAGAAAGGCGTATGCATTGGCCTCAACTAGATAAAACCAAACCCCAAAGAAAAGGCTGCAAATTATCCCAACTGAGCCCGCAAGACCGTCTACTCCATCAATAAGGTTATATGCATTGGTAATCACAATAATTGTAAAAGCAGAGAGTACATAACTCAAAGCAACAGGAATTTCATACACGCCAAAAAGGCCATACAGTGACATTAATCGAATATCACATACAGCAACGATAATTAACATTGCTGCAATCTGACCAAAGAGTTTCTGAAAAGCACGTAGATTTATTAAATCGTCCCTAAAACCTATAATGAACATTATTGTGAAGGCACTAATGACATACTTAATCTCACGGAGTTGTTCAAAGGGCATCCATATTAATAATGAAATAGCAAAACCAATAAAAATAGGCAGTCCTCCCATAGACGGAGTCTGTACAGTATGAATTTTTCTACCTCCGGGAGTATCAAAAAAATTACGCTTCCTAAAGACCTTGATAAAAACAGGGAATATCAAAAAAGTAATTAAAAAGGCAGTACCTCCAAGTAAAAAAAATTGTTCCATACTACTCAATTGAGAGTATCAAAGGTAGAAAGTTAAGACAGCATTAAAAAGTGGGGGTATTAATTGTTTGTTAAGAACAATTAATAATCAAAAATTTGGCTTACTAGGAAGCGACTCAAACATTCTATAAGGTAACTCAGATTTAGAAAACATCACAACCCAAGCCGTAAGAAATACAATTTTAATATCGGTCCACAAAGACGCGTTCTTTTGATACCACATCTCTAACTCTCCTTTATAAGGCGCTATTACTTTTTCATAATAAGCATGAGGCTCTAAATCACTGTTTGAAATAAGGGATTCTTCATCTCTAAAAACTATAGAGCCAATACCAGTTAAACCCGGCTTGACTCTATAAATAACTTTTCTGACTTCTTCAGAATAGGCATTAAAAGTTTTATCTACTAAGGGTCTAGGTCCAACCAAACTGATATCTCCTAACAAAATGTTAAATATTTGAGGTAGTTCATTAATCTTAGTTTTTCGAAGAAAACCACCCATAGGAGTAACTCTAGGGTCATTTCTAAGTGTAATAGAACCCGAGCCCAAATTGGGGCTATCTTTAAGCATGGTGGCAAATTTAAGTATATAGAAATACTTATTATTCAAACCAATTCTCTTCTGCTTATAGAATATATACCCTTCTCCTGTAAGCTTTAGGCCTATCATAACAGGAATTAATAGGGGAAGCAAAATCACAATTGCTATAAACGACACAACGATGTCTAATAGTCTTTTTAATACTTTATACATATCACATGCTTTGATCTAAGTTTTTACCTTTCTCAATATGATCAAAATTCGGAAGGTAGTTCTTTAGAATTTTCACTACATCTGCTTTAGTTATTGCGCTTGAACTAAATGTTGTTTCCAGTTCTGAGAATATTTTCATTAGTTCTTGAGTAGACTTTCTTTCAGTATTCTTAATCACGCCAAGGCCAGAAAAACTTCTCACGTCCAATTCTTCATCTTCTGTATAAAACTCCTCAAAAGATTTCTCACCAGAAGTGTTTGATTCAAAAAAATACACTGGATATGAACTTGAATCACTCTTTAACTGCTCTGCTTTTTCTCTTGCTTCAGTCTCCGTTTTACAAACATCAGGTTCAAAACCCATTTCTTTCAATAAACTTACAGCTATATCAGAAAAGGTTTTCATGTTCTTATTGTAATCTAACTTTGGAAAAAATATTTCTCCTGATTGACCCAAAAGACAAGCTAAGAGACATATTTGACCAGATTCTTCAGGCGAAACAAAATATCTTTTAATATTTAATGGGCTTGAGAAGGGCTGTTGCTTTGCTAATCTTTCCATAAAGCCAAAAGGTAGGCTTCCGTTGGAAAATGCCACATTAGCAAACCTTGCTGTAGTTATTTGCAGCCTGTCTGAATAGGCAATAATTAAGTCCTCCATTAGCTTTTTACTTGCTCCCATAACATTCACTGGGTTCGCTGCTTTGTCCGTAGAAACGCAGAAAAAATGTTCTGGAGGGTTTTCTACCAAAATGTCTAATAGAGCCTTTGCTTTTAAGACATTGTTTTGAACCATTGCCTCAATTGAATAATGATCCTTTTCGCTTCTCACATGTTTATGGGCTGCAAAATTGGCAACAATATCAAAAGGCCCTGAAGCAAGAAACATTTTTTTAAAAACAGGATCTGAAAAACTTATAGGATAAGTTTTGAGATCATCTGGAACATTTAAACCAACCGAGCTTCTAATATCTCTAACGAGTTCTGTTAATCCATTCTCATTTATATCTATAACATACAGCTTGTTAATATTGAAATGCAAGAGAGCCTTAATAAATGATGAGCCTATAGTTCCAGCACCGCCAATTACTAATGCAGTTTTTCCTTCTGTTTTACTTTTTAAATCCTGATGAAAAGTAGCCAAGTCGTTTGAGAAAAGACTATTCTCTCTCTCCGTCACATGTTCGGATATAAATCTATCGAGCTTAAACAGTTTATTCATGTTAATTATTTTTAACCATTAATCGTACCCCTTCCTCAAATGAATAAGGAGGTTCAAAGTTTAATATATTTCTAGTGGCACTATCATCGACTACGAGAGAGCCAAACAGCCTCTTATATATTTCAGGTGCAATTTTTTTAATCGTAAACCTCATCACCCTTGGTATTGAAATCAACTTGACGTTAATATTTTTTGCTTTTGAGATTTCCGATATCAATCTTGAAGTAGACACGGGTTCAGTATCTTGGATTAAAAAAGTACCTGATTTACGGGTTTCAATTACCCTATCCAAGAGTGCAACAAAATTGTCAACCCCAACCATACTCCTCAAATTATTTATGCTACCAAAAGGGATATACTTTCTCTTCTCAACCAATGCTATAAGCTTCTTCATGTTACCTTTCACACCCTGACCATAAATTAATGGTGGACGAACAATAGAAATTTTAAAGTCCTCAGATTCTAAACCCTTAAGGGCCTCTTCAGCAAGAAGCTTACTTTTGCCATAAGCATCATTTGGTCTACACTCAGTATCTGGAGTGAGTAATTCATACTCGTCTCCATATACTTTAATTGTACTTACAAAAAGAAAATGGCCCACATTTGCCGCTTTAGCAGCAGTTGCCAACTCCTTAGTTAACTCATAGTTCACATCATAATAGAGAGAATCATCTGTCTTCTCCATTCGATGAGCAATTCCAGCTAAATGAAGGATTACATCTACGCTCGACAAGTCCAAGTCTTTAACCTTAATATTTTGGAGCGAAACGGTTTTTATGATATACCTATCTTTATTCTTGACACAAAAAAGTTGTCCCACAAAACCAGATGCACCCGTAACAAGAACCTCCATCATTTATTACTGATTACCTTTCTTGACATTACTAACTATATCATCAGCCATCCTTTCTATTATATTTTTTCGGCTGAATGCGGAAATGAACTCAGACCTTCTTTGATTTCTAAATTCAAAGGATTTAATGCTTGAAACAAACGATTCTACACCTCCAGGAGCGAATAATATATAATTTTGAATATTCTCCTGAATAAAATGGCTTGCAAAACCAGCAACACCTGCAATTATGGGTTTATCATAAGCTCCATATTCGAATATCTTTGATGGAAGCACTTTTTCAAAGGCTTTAAAGTCATTTAAATGAAGAAAAAGAAAGTCTGATTTCATATAAAAATCTTTCAGAATAGCTCTGCCTACAGGATCAATGAGCTCAATATTGGTACACCCTATTTTTTCAATTTGATCTATTAGTTTGCCTTTTGCACCCCCATCACCAATAATCACAAACTTATAATCATCACCTAGCGTCTTAGCCGCTAGGGGTATAATTTTATGTAAACCCTGGCCCTCTCCAATATTACCAGCATAGGTTATGATAAATTGATCACTAACTCTCTCTTGGGACTCAGGGAGGTTTAAGAATTCATCGTCAATTCCATTTGTAAAGAATGAGTACGATGGATTTTTGAATTTTTTGAAATACCCTTCAAAACCACCTGATACGAGGTTAATATGGTTGGCGTTTTTAAAGGTATATTTTTCAACTTTTCTGAGAACAGGCAAGCTGAGCGTTTTCAATATTTTGCTCTCGAGCACCTCGTTCATTGTATCGGTAAAGATATCTCTTATATCAAGATAGAGGTTGGCTTTATGTTTGTTCGCCAGATACTTACCTAAAAAGGCAGTAAAAAGACGTGAAGAGGACGCAAAGACCAAATCATAGTGATTTCCTTTGGTCAACTTCAGTGCATTAAAGAAAAATGTTTTAAACGAATTAATTTGATCCAAAAACCCGCTTTGATGATCTGGGATAGGAATTCGTTGAATAAAAAGCTTGTCTATTCGCTCAACCTCAAGAGCGTCTTCTTTGAAAGACTTATAACGATTTGGCATGGTGGTGATCACATGAACCTCATCGCCTTCTTTGAGTTTTCTATTCAACTCGTAAGCCAAGGGTGTATTTCTAAAAGAACCAGCACAAAGGTCTGGTTCAAAATAAAAGGTCAAATAGAGTATCTTCATAATTTATTCAAGCACTCTATTATCCTCTCTGCCGTTTTTCCATCCCATAATTTTGGAATCTCCCCCTTCTTCCAACTTCCTGAAAATAACTTGGCCATAGCTGGCCCAATTGATTTTGGATTAGTTCCTAAAAGCTCATTAGTTCCTAGTTCACAAGTCTCAGGCCTTTCCGTATTATCCCTGAGGGTCATACACGGAACGTCCATCACTGTTGTCTCTTCAGTTATCCCTCCTGAATCGGTAATCACAGCCTTCGCTCGTTCCACTAAGAAGTTAAACTCCAAATAAGGAAGGGGCTCTATCAAATGTAAATTATCATGTGTGATCCCTAGGTTTTCGAATACTTTAGCAGTTCTTGGATGAATTGGAAAAACCAAAGGCATTCCCTGAGAATGATCTACAATCTCTTGTATTAAGCCTTTTAACTTATGTTCTTCATCAACATTTGCAGGTCTATGCAAAGTCATCACAATGTAGCCGGACTCATTAAGTTTTAGCTCATCCCAAACCTCGGGCTTCATAAAGCGCGACCGATTCTTAAGCAAAGTATCGATCATTGTATTACCCACGAAAAAGATTCTCTCATCTTGTACGCCAGCCTTTTTTAAATTAATGTTCGCGCGTTCAGAGGTAGTGAAAAAGTAGTCTGTTATACTATCGGTAACCATTCTATTGATCTCTTCGGGCATCGAAAGATCGAACGAGCGAATACCGGCTTCCACATGAGCTACCTTAATGTTTAATTTTTTTGCTGCAATCGAACAGGCCATTGTAGAGGTTACATCGCCAACTACCAAGGTTAAATCACAAGGCCTTTCTAGCAGAAGAGCCTCATACCTGACCATTATCTTAGCGGTTTGCTCTGCTTGGGTTCCAGAACCTGACTCTAAATTCACATCTGGGTGAGGAATATTGAGTTGCTCAAAAAAGTCGCCTGACATCTTCTTATCGTAATGCTGTCCGGTGTGGACCAGTCTATATTTCAGCTTTGAACCATTATCTTCAGCTTTTTGAATAGCGTGAATTATTGGGGCAATCTTCATGAAATTAGGGCGGGCCCCAGCAATAATATCAACTAGCATATTGAATTTCTATTTGGTTTGTTTCACTTGGTTTCAGTGCTATTTTTTTTGCTCCCATCAAGCGGTTGAAACCATCAGCATATTCGTAACTCTCAAGTGCAAAGGAACGAAAGCCCTCTAACTTAATCCTTATATTATCTGCAAAAATATCATTTCCTAAAAATTTCAACTTAACATCCGGGTGGAAATGAAGAGAAGAGACTGTACCCTCGATCAATGAACTGCTCCCCTTTAAAATGTCTTCAATGTAAATCGAGGTTTGACTAACGCTGAATTTTCGTTTAACGTTTAGCCCTTTGTGCACAAATCCATTATGCTCCGCCATAATTTCAGAGATCGAATCATTCAATACACGAACCTTAGCACGTTTTGCAACTCTAAACCCTCCCCATACTTCAGAGGAATTGGTGTTACCTAAAGAAACACAGTTATGAGAAATAGTTGACCTTTCTAATTGTCTTCTATGGTTTTTTTCATAAGTAGAAATACCAACATCAACAATAAATGGCTTACCATTAAGGTTTAGAACGAAGTTTAACTCATCCGCATGCGCATGACCTGGCTGATAAGAGGGGGCAACCCCCCCTATATCTACAAACAGTTCCATTCGCTCATTAGAAAATTTCCTATACCCAGACTCTGAAAGAGATATTTCTTTTTTCCAGTCAACTCCAAGTAGTTTTGCATAATCTAATAACTGTTGGGTTGTGGGAGCAATTCCCTTTGTGGCATCTTTTAAGTATGGAATTTCTCCATTTCTAAAAGTCATCATCTCCAACCATGACAACATTGATTGAGCAATACTCTTGAGCTCTTCAATCAGTTCATTAGATTGCCAAGTGTTGCTTTGAACAAGATTGATAGTGTCGAGTAATCTAAAAAGTAGAATCTGGTGATACATTGGAGACCTCTCATAGTGCGCACCATCCGAAAGAATTTGTTCACTCAATTGTGCCATCAAAAGTTTTTTGGCCTTCTTATAGAAATTCTCGTTCTCAAAATAATAGGCTCCAAAAAACAACGAAAATGCATTTTCCAATAAATGATTTGCCAAAATATGATACTCTAAATTTGATTCAAGAATTTTGAACTGCTTATAGAGACATAGATCTATCTCATCTTCTCGGATGTTGTTTATTGATAAAAATTTTATCCAGTTAATTGCTCTTAGAGATATAGGGTAGGGCTCTAGCCCACCTATCAAGCTGTCATAATTTTTGCAATAATCTCTTATTAGCTTTTTACCGGTACCAGAATCAACTTTCAGATCGAAAAGAAAATCAAAATAATTTAAATTGTAGTTCCATAGTTTTCCTTTCCCTTCATAGTTCCAATCTACCTTTCCGATGAATTCGTGAGGTAGATTAAGGAAAGAGAATTTCAAGTCTTTATCAGTCAACCATTCAAGGTTAGTCGCCTCAGGACTGAAAGAAAAGGCTGCAAGCACAACCTGATCCTGAATTTGTGTATAACCCCGAAGGTTACCAAAAGAAATAGGGTCAAAGACCCTATTTCTAACTTTGTAATATATTTGATAAATAATCTGTATCCATTTTAAGTGGATCACGGTATTAAACATCAATTTCAGTCTAGTCCACATCTACCCAAGCGCCCATTTTTAAACTTTCTACAGCCAAAATACTGGCCTTGCTTACATTTATCACTTCATTAATTGGGATTATAGGATTACCTCCGGTTTTTGCAAATTCACTTAAACGTCTAAATTGTTCTACGTGACCTTTATCTTGTTTGGTTTTTAGTTTACCAAAGCCTTTAGCTCCAAAACCTTGAGTTATCCTAAAGTTGTCGCAAACAAACGTTCTTTCTTGAGAGTAAACCTCTATGCGCTCCTTTGAGTAAGATTTAGAACCATTCGCGAAATAATTTATCGTTCCATTGGATCCATTTTCAAACCTTAAAAGAATAGAAGCATTATCAGTATTTTCCTCTGGATTCTTACCCATGGCATTCATACAAACAGAGGTAACTGGGCTTCCAGTTAAATACACCAAAAGATCAATGTAGTGACATGCTTCACCAATGATTCTACCCCCACCAACTTCCATATCGTGGATCCAAACATCTTTAGGAATAAAACCAGCATTCATGGTAGCGCATATGTTAATAGGGCCACTGGCTTCTCCTAGTGCTTTCTTTATTTTCTCCATATGGGGAGAAAATCTTCTATTAAATCCTACGACTACTGATTTCTCTGACTTTTCGGCCTGAGCAATAATATCATTGACTTCAGTAAGCTTTAAAGCCAATGGCTTTTCAACGAAGACATGTTTTCCGGCCTCCAAACAAGCCAATGCCATAGAAGCATGAAGGTTATGCCGTGTAGTAATCAGCACCAACTTAACTTCATCGTCTGCTAATATTTCTTTGTAATCACTAGTGGCAAAATTAACCCCGAATTTGTTCGCTAGTGTCTTAGCACTTAAGCCACCAGAGCTAGCAATGTATTTAACAGGGGTGTCATTTTTCTTTAAGGCAGGCAAAATCATAGCATTGGTAAAATTGCCAGCCCCAACGATTCCTAACGCACCACCCTTTCCTTTTCCAGCCCCTACTTCTACTTTCCTTGCGGGGGTCTTTTCTTCATTATTATAAACGAGAATTGAAGCAACCGATTTAGACGCGCCTATATTTCCGTAAATTTTATCAAATTCAGCAAGCGGTATTTCTTCTGTAATCAAAGGCTTAACGTCCAGCTTTCCATTAGCGATTGCGCCCAAAACCGTTTGAAAATTTCTCTTTTCCGTCCAGCGAACAAATGGGAGTGGATAATCTTGTCCTTTTTGTTCATAGTCGTCATCGTAACGCCCTGGTCCATATGAGCAAGACACTTGAAACGTAAGCTCCTTTTCGTAAAAATCGGCTCTTGAAATATCCAAGCCAATTACACCAACGAGTACGATACGGCCGCGCTTTCGGCTCATTTTTGCCGAATTAGAAATAATATCGTTCGATTTATTTGAGGCGGTAATAATTACTCCATCGGCACCTACTCCGTTAGTATGCTCTTCAACTATTTTGACTTGATCAGCTCCAGTGCTGAGGTTAATGGCTTTTATACCTTTCGCAGTGGCTATATCAACTTTACTCTGATCGTAGTCAAAGCCTATAACATCGCAGCCATTAGCGACCAATAATTCAGTTGTAATTAAACCAATAAGCCCTAAACCTATGACCACAACTGTTTCTCCCATAGTAGGATTCAGGAGACGAATACCTTGAAGTCCAATAGCGCCTATGATCGTAAATGAAGCCTCACTATAAGATACATTATCCGGAATTCTAGCAACAAGGTTTTCAGGAACACAAACAAATTCAGCATGATTACCATTTGAAGCTACCCTGTCGCCAACCTTAAATTCTTTAACCCCTTTACCCACGGCCACAACTTCACCGACATTGCAATAACCCATAGGTAACGGCTGGTTAAGCTTACTAAACACTGCTTCTAAGGTTGGCATTAAGCCATCTGTCTTAATTTTATCGAGCACCATCTTAACCTTGTCTGGCTGCTGACGTGCCTTAGATACTAAATTAGATTTGCCAAATTCAACAAGCATTCTTTCCGTACCCAGCGAAACTAAACTCCGTTGCGTCTTAATAAGAACAGCCCCAGTTTTTACTAATGGAGCTGGCACTTCTTCAAGAATAGTCTTGCCGGTTTTTAGGTCTTGTATTATTTGCTTCATTTGAAATTACTTTTTTAAGCTTAAGACTAGGCGACTCAACTAGCTTCCATGAAATGAAACCTAAAAGAATCGAAGTTAAGAGATAAAGGAAGAAAATATCAAACCCGCTCCCTTCAAATCTCTCAATAAAAAAATTTAAAACTATTGCATGGTATATATAAAGACCATAAGATATATCGACTCCTTCTAGAAGTTTTTTTGATAATTTTTTTCTTGAGAATGCCAGAGCAAAAACCATCCAAATCATAAGTATGGTTGACAGAAAACCTATCAAATTAAGCCAATAGGTTGATTCAAATAACTTCAGGCCTTTTGAGAAGACTAGGTAAAAAAGTATATACAATAAAGTTGTGACAAAGGCTCTTCCTTCAATAAACTTCGATATTTTACTGAAATTAACATAAACAAGAGCCCCTAATAAAAAGTAAAATAAATATGGAATTAAGCTCACTGCTATAAGCTTAAACTTTAAAGATTCTGGATTTAATGTACTGCCAATTAAAAAATTTGCTAGAAAAGACAAAATTATTAGCATAAACAGAACATGATTCGTCACCATCTTCATTTTTGAGATTAGATATACCATTAATGGCACAAAAATATAGTACTGAATCTCAACTACAATTGTCCACAAACTGCCATTTGGATTACCAAGACCATAATCTCTAAGAAGATCAGCAGTATAAAACTGAAAAAAAGTTAACTGAGCAAGTATCCAAACAAGAATTGATTTAGAAAATAAATTCTCAAAATCAATCTGATTAAAACAAATTAAGATAATCAAGGTCACAATAAACGAGACCCAAAGACCTGGGTAAAGCCTCAAAAACCTGTTTTTAGTGTATCTTCTAATATTATTATTTCGTGAAAAGGAATGAAAAATTAAAAAACCACTCATTGCAAAAAAGACTGGGACTCCAGGAAAATACGCCAAAATATAATCCACGATAAAATCAAATGCTCCATTTCGCCCCCGTAGCCCAAAGTGTTCATAACCATGTAGAATAGCCACTTGTAAAGCCGCAAATAACCTTATTAAATCGAAATTGTTTTCTCTAGAAAAATTCATTTTCAAACACACTCATTATTATTTCAATAGAAAACATCTTCATACAGAAACAGCCAAATACTAAATTAAACTTGCTATTTTCGGAACTGTCTCACCCAACTATCAATTGCCAGTATTGCCCAGATAGAATAAGATGCGTCAATATCTCCTTTTTTATTGCTTTCAACTAAAGCATTTACTTTAGCGTAGTCAAAAATGTTAAATTTCTCAATATTTTCTCTACTCAGCCTTGATTCAACTAACTCGGATAGGTCTTCTGTAATCCATTTTCTAACAGGCGCACCAAAACCTGCTTTGGAGCGGTAAATCACCTCCATTGGTAAATACCTCTCTGCGACTTTCTTGAGTATATATTTTGTGACGTTATTCTTAAGCTTAAGCTCAGGAGGTATCTTATAACTAAAGTCAACTAGGTCATTATCCAAAAATGGCACTCTTATTTCAACTCCAGTAGCCATCCCCATTTTGTCAGTGTAATTGAAGTTATGGTCAACCAAAAAAGAACTCATCTCCAGATGAAGCATTTGATTCAGTGGATTGTGTTCTTTAGGAATCTCATTAATCTTAGACCTAAAAAAACTGTACTCATCGAGTGTATCTAGCTTCACTTTCGCATCAGCTATAAAAAGGCTTTTTACAATTCTCCAGTCAAGCCAATCAAAATAAGTAAATAGTCTGTCCTTCTTGGGTTTTCTAAGCGTACCTAAAAGCTTTTTTACCCTTCGTCTATTCGGTGTACTAGATTTTAATATACTGACAAAACCACCTGCAATATTCAATATAAACTGAGGTATCTTTGAGATTTTCGCCTCATATTTCAACATTTGATGTCTTCTGTAGCCAGAAAACACATCATCCCCGCCTGCACCACCAATCAATACCTTGAACCCCATTTCAACAGCCCTCTTGGAGATGTTCAATACATTCAAAGGCGCGGGGTCGGCCTGAGGCTCGTCCAAATGCCAAATCATACTGTCAAAATCCTTGGCAATATCAACGTCTGACGATACTACTTCTAGTTTGACATCCAAGTGATCGGCAACTATTCTAGCATAATCCAAATCATTACTAAAACCTTCGCTTTTGGCAAAGGTTGTAGTATCGATAGTAAAGCACTGAATGTCTTCCTTAGGACGTAACTTTCTTGCTATCGCTACCAAAAGACTACTATCTAAACCACCCGAAAGGAAGAAGCCAACAGGGACATCAGACAAGAGTTGTCGTTGAACCGCGTTAACTAATAAAGTATCCAGACTATCAATTAGTTGTTCCTCCGTTGCAAAATGTCTAGTTCCATCAAACTTCTTTGTAGACATAAATTTTGACTCAGTACTGACTATTCCATTATTATTGGAGATCATACAATACTCACCAGGGAGCATCTTCTTTATCTGCTTTGAGGGAGTTCCTTTACCTGGAGACCAAAGAAACTTTATGTAATTGGCAATCGACTCATAGTCTAATTCATTTGAGTCAAACTCAATCGCTTTTAACTCAGATGAGAATTGAAACTCGTTGTCTACAAAACTGTAGTACAAAGGCTTAACACCAAACCTATCTCTCACCAAGACAGCCTTTTCTGTTATAAGGTCATATATGCAAAGCGCAAATATTCCGTTAAGCATCTCAAAAATTTGAGTGCCATACATTAAATAGCCTTCAAGAACGGTTTCAGTATCAGAAGTCGACTTAAACGATACTCCTCTTTCTTCGAGCCCCTTTCTAATTTCCCAGTGATTATATATTTCACCATTGAAAACCATTACCGTATTTCCGTCCTTAGATAGAAACGGTTGGTGGGCCATTTCACTAACATCCTGAATAGAGAGCCTTACATGACCAAGGGTAACATTCTTATGTTCAAACCAGCCGGTATCATCTGGCCCTCGATGTTTTATGATGTCGAGTACATTACGATTAATTTCTTTATTAAAAGCTCCAACTATGCCGCACATTTAAAGAAGTATTTTTTTAAAATTTTCAACCGCATAATCAATCGAGTTATTTGCATGAACTGTCTGATATCCGTTTTTAGCGATCTTGACTCTAAGGGCTTGATCTTCAACGAGGGTCATTAAACAATCAGACAACTGTTGAACATCCCCAGCCTCAAAGACCAATCCGTTTTCTTTATGAACCAATATATCGTTTACTGAACCCACACTTGTGGAGATCACTGCCAAACCACTGGCCATTGCCTCTACTAATGAGTTGGGGAAACCTTCAAAATGAGATGGGAGAACATAAATATGAGAATTAGCTAAGAGTTCTTCCTTGTCCTTCCCATTTACCCATCCATAAAAAATAAAACTATCGTTTAACTCCATTTGGTCAACCAAATCCTTAATTTTATTAAACGCGGCCCCATTTCCAGCAATATGAAAAATAACATTTTCATGTTGAGTACAGACCTTTTTTGCCGATTTCACTAAGTCGAAAATACCTTTGTTTCTATCAACCCACGACATAAACAATACATTTATAGTTAAAGGGGTCAACTCTCGCCCAATTGCCTTATACTTTGCCGTATCAATCCAATTATGAATTACAGGGAGTTTGTCAGTTTCCTTTCCAGAAAACTCCTTAAAGAAATCTACCCAAAATTGACTTTGACAGACAACATAGTCAACTTTTGAAGTTACCATTCTTACATAGAACCTCATGAACTTTGATTGTTCTACATCTCTAAGTATAAAGCCAGACCTTGGTGCGAGTATTACCTTTTTTCGAAAAAGCTTAGCCATTAAGGACATCAGGCCTTTCTCTATAAAACTAGCCCCGTCAGCGGTAAAAATAAGTACGGTGTTAACTCTGGAAAATACCAGTCTGAAAAAAAACACCAGTGTCCTTTTAAATGCTTTAAAAGCTCTGGTATAAATGGGTGCGGTTATATTAGAGTCAGCAGTAGAGTCAATCAAAGACCAGTCAATGGCATCCGATAAGACGGAATCAATTAGTGTACTACAAGCAAACATCTGGCCGCCTAAGCTTCCATCCTTTGTTTGATATTTGAAGGAACCCACAAATAACACTTTAGTTTTTCTCACTAAAACGACATCTTATATTTATCCGCCCACAAACCGAATTGAAAGATCTTCCAAAGAATGAACCCATTATTATATGTACCATTCTTATGCTCGGTCATATACTGATTTACTGTTTTGTAGTCAAAAATACCAAGAGAGGTAAATGAACTACTATGAACTGTGTCTGAGAACATTTCGTAAAGTGGTCCCTTAATCCAGTTTTCATAGGGAACTCCAAAACCCGTTTTCTTGCCGTCCAATACAAAATCTGGAACCACTCCTCTCAACGCCTTCTTTAAAAGCCATTTTTTCTCTCCGTCCCTTATTTTTTGATGACTAGGTAATCGGAGCACAAAATCAGTTAATTCATTATCTAATAAAGGAACTCGAACTTCTATAGAGTTCGCCATTGTCGACTTATCAACCTTTTCTAAAAAAGTACGAGGAAGTATAGTTTGAGTGTCTAGGTAAAGCATTCGTTGTACCAAGGTTTCTGCGGGAGATATATTATCTAGCTCCCGATACCATTGATAAGGATCGTAAAGCTCCAACCTCTTCTTCACATCCTCATTTAGAGAATTAAAAGCACTTCTTTGCTTAGTATCTACCGTTAAGAGAAGAGCCATCAACTCAATGTCATCCTTTGAGCCAAATGCTGATATCATTCGTCTCACTCTTGATGGAATTGGCATAACCGAATCATTTGCTAACTTTAATACCCTAAAAAAACTACGATTTATACCAGAACCATATTTTTCTAGCAACTGATACCTGCGATAGCCAGCGAAAAACTCATCTCCTCCATCACCCTGCAAAATCACTTTTACTGAGCTGTCAAGCTGCTTTGTAAGTAAATAAAGTGGAATATTAGCGGCATCACTGAATGGAGCATCATGATGAACAATTAGGTCTGCCACCGTCTGCTCCAAATTTTTTCCCTCTATAAATAACTCATGGTGATTTGTTCCAAAATGATTCGCCACCCTCCTAGCACTCTCCAGTTCGTTTATGCCGATATCAAAATCGAATGCAGCAGTAAAGGTAGATAGTTTAGATCCTTCAATATGCTTACTTGCATAAGCGGTGACTAGTGAAGAATCAATTCCACCACTTAAAAACACACCAACCGGTACGTCACTCACTAGTTGTCGTTTTACTGCATTTTCAAGTGCGTGTGAAGTCCTTTGTATGGCTTCTTCGTCTTCAACTATTATGGGTTCTAACGAATTAATATCCCAAAATCGAATCTCTCGAATCTCCTTTTTCGAAAAAGTTAATATAGTTCCAGGTGACAATTCCTTAATGCCTTCAAACATTGTTTGAACGCCTAATGGATTTCCATAATCCAAAAACTCACGGAAAGCCTGATGATTTGTTAGGTTCGATGGGAGAAACTCAAGAATAGTTTTTATTTCGGAACCAAAAGCCAGCTTTCCATCCTGTGATGAATAATAGAGTGGCTTCACTCCAAATCGATCCCTAGCTAAGGTTAACTCTTTCTTAACCTTGTCCCAAATCGCCAACCCAAAAACACCATTGAGCTTAGAGAAAATATCATTCCCCCAAATGCTGAAACCATTAACTATAACTTCTGTGTCAGAAGATGTCTTGAATGTTAAACCGAAGTTAATTAACTCCTTTCTAAGCTCCTTGAAATTATAGATTTCACCATTATAGATTATTATATATCGGTTATCTTCGCTAACCATTGGCTGATTTGCAGCATTACTCAAGTCAATAATAGCTAAACGAGCATGCCCTAGAAACACGTCCTCAATAAGGTAGTGATCTTGAGCATCTGGCCCTCGATGAGCAATAAGTCGCAAAGCCCTATGAGCCTTATCGGGAGAAGTAGGTTCGCCTATAAAACCGCAAATACCACACATTAAATAAAGAGGGATTAGAATCTAAAATATAAACTGAGGAGGTATATCTATCTTAATAAACCTCTATATACAAGCTAATTAAAGGCTAATATAAATCAACAATTCAAACAATGGGGTTCGAAATAGTTATCTTATTTGACAAACCTGGCCTCAACACCATTTGCGCCATAAGCAATAAAAGGGATTTGGTAACCTCTGCTTTCAAGATGCTTTTTTATTGCTGCTTTAGAATGAAGTTTCTTATAAGGATCAGCTAGAGAGTCATGCGTATCTAATAATGACCATTCCTTCTGTAATTCATCTGTCAATTCTGGATAAGCCTTGAAATAAAGATGAATAGGAGAAATTCTGGAAAGAAAAATTTGTAGGAAATACATTTTCCTTACCACAAAATGAAACGGATAGAAAAAATTAAATATACGCTCTATAACTCTGTACTTTTTTTCTGTATCGTAAAATGAGATTACTTTTCTGAATAAAAAAGTAGTCTTCGTGTAATAACTCAACGTATGCGTATAATTATCCAAAACATATGAGCCTCCTTTTTTCAAAACACGTTGAGAATTACCTATTGAGTTGAAACTATTTGGAGTATGTTTCAAAACTCCAACACATATAACATAGTCAAATATCTCATCCTAAATGGAAGACTATTCATATCGGCCTGAATAATGATGTGCTTTTCTGTAATTGGAAAATTTTTCTTGTTGGCAATTACGGCTGTACTCATATCAACCGAAACTACAGTATCACCATACTTAAGTAAAACTTCGGTAAACCTTCCTGAGCCACACCCAATTTCCAGAACAAGCTTGTCCTTGATTTTATCAATGTTATCACCTATCAATCGCTTCAACCTCTTCTCACTGATTTGAGTATTTGTATAAGAGTCAAGTTGAGTCTTTGTAAATTTGTTCCATTGCAAGCCAAAGCTTTCGGAATAGTCTAAAAAGTCCTTGGCGTATGAAGGAATATCTCCATCAATATAGTCGATATTTACAGGATCGATTAAGATGTTGTTCAATAAATCATTATTTATTTATGTAAATTTTGTATTCTCAAATTTCTTGATTCAAATTCTTTAGCCCTTCCTTTCTTTCCAAAATTATTAGCAAAGCCACTGCGGATGGTAAATACATAATACTCGTATTGAAAAAGCTGGTTAGGGTATTGGTATGAATCACAGAAGCTCCAAAAACGCATCCCCAAATAATCAATCCTGTGAATCCATATGGCTGCAATAGATAGCCAATTATGACTAAGAAACCTAAATATAAAGCAGTCGTAAAGATCCACCCAAAAAAGCCATTTGCAGAAATGTAGTAAAGGAATACGTTGTGTGGGTTAGCCCCATCGTTGTTTGTATCATCTGGTAGCTTGCCTGTTTCTTTGGCCTTTGTTTTAGCAATAGCCTTAGAAAAACCACTATAGCTAACACCAAAAATGGGGTTATTCAAAAAAATCTCGCTGACTCCCTTATAATAAAAAATACGCTCTGAATCTCCTCCATCTCCTTGGTCAACAAGACCAGTGCCTTCGGCTCCAAACTTATAAAAATAAAATAGTTCTGCAGACTCAACCACTTTGGTGCCAGTTTCAGTTGTATTAAACCAAAAGGCTAAGGCTCCGAAAAATAAAACGGCTACAGCACCCGTTAACATTAAATTCTTGAAAGAAGAATTCCTCATCAAGACCGCAACCCAAGAAAAAACACCAAGAACCCCCATTAACATTCCTAATTTGGAAAAACTTATAATAAGAGTAAAAACACCCACTAGGGTGAAAATAATAGCAAAAATCCTGTCTTCTTTCCTTTCGCTTTTTAAATAGAATATTGCTGCAAAAGCAATTAGAAAACCCATTGCACCTCCAGGGCCATTCTGACCTAAAAGCATTGGTAGAATCCCCATGAGCATCCATGGTGAAGTAAAAGTGAAATACAAATTGATAATATTAGCCACAAAAACACCCAATAAAAATATTCTCATAACGGCTAAAGCACCTAGCAGTCTACACCAGTAAACAACACAAACAAAGAAAAGAGAAAACAGTATCAGTCTAAATGCTTCAAAAATATCTGTAAACCCTTGACCGTTGATAACTGATGATACAATTCCAACAAGGGCTAGGCTAAAGATAAGTAGGGCGAAAACACCAGTATACTTGCTAACAGGTATCCGCTTTAAGAACAAAATTACAAATACTAAAATGTAGAAAATGAACATAACATCCCTTAAGTAAACACCATGGATAATCTCCATTTTACTAGCCCAAAATGGTAATGATTCGTTGACATTCCAATTGAGATCAGAAACATCCACTGGCACTAAAAACTCATATCCTGTCAAAAAAATCACTGAAAAAACCCACCACTTCTCGATAAAGCTGATAGGAGATACCTTAGTACTTTGTTGCAATGAATAAGTCATTAAAAACTAACTATCAATATCATCCCAACAAAACTTCAATATATTTTTTTGCGATTTCAGAGGCTTCGTAGCTCTCTTTAACTTTTTCAGAAGATAAAGTTGTCAAGCTTCCTGAAAGCCCTCTAAGAATCCCTTGTGCCATTCCATCAATATCACCAATTTCAACTAGGCAACCATATTTACCATTCTCTAAAATCTCCAAGGGTCCGCTTGGGCAATTAGTTGAAACAATTTGTTTATTAAAAACAGTTGCTTGAATAAGCGCATTGGGCATTCCTTCGTAAAGGGATGAAAGAACAAATACATCCGCACGCTTCATAAATGTAAATGGGTTGGCTACAAAACCTGGCAGATAGACTCTGTCAGATAATCCCTTATCACTAATCAACTTCTCTAGAGAACTCCTAAGATCTCCCTCACCTAAAATAACCAATAGTGCATTACTTTGAGTTGACACCAACTCAAATGATTCTATCAACGCAGAAAAATCTTTCTGACCATTCAATCTTCCAATACCAAGTACGATTGGTCTTCCTAAATCCAATGATTCAAGAAATTTATCAGGATTTACTGATTCATTTCTAATCTTATCTATATCAACTGGGTTATATATAACTTTCACTCTATTACTATCGATCCGAAAAGTCTTTACTAAATCAGACTTTACACCAAAGGAAGGGGCCACTATTGCATCTGCCCCTTTAAGAGCCCAGCGCCTCATAGCCCCCAAATAGCGTTCGAGTTGTCCTTTCTTAGAATTAATATCAGCACTTGCATTAATCGCCTCTCTAAGTACAACTCTAGTTTGGACACCCGATAACCATTTAGCTACAACAGTAACAATATTGATTACCAATAAGGTAGATAGTATGGCCTTAGGTCTTTCTTTCCTTAAGTACCTAATAAAAGGTACAATAGAAAAAATATTTTTAGAAGCGTTTAGAGATACTATATTTACCCGAGGTTGAACATCCTTTAAATAAGGTCCTCTTGCTTGGACTAGGACTAGATCAACGCTATAACCCATCTCATTAAACTGGTTGGCCAAAGTAACCATAACGCGTTCAGCACCCCCACCTTCAAGATTAGATACAAATAGCGAAATCTTTTCTTTCATTAATTTAAGATTCTAATGGACCAACCCCAATTCTATCGGAGTTCCTTTACGAACAATTTTGCCATCCTCAAATTCATAAATTCTATCGCACTCGGTTAAAGTAGAATGCCTATGGGCAACAATCACCATCGTTCTTGTCCCCTTTAATGCTGTAACGGCCTTCATCACATCCTTCTCAGTTTCATTATCTAATGCGCTGGTTGCTTCATCAAGCACCAATAATTCCGGGTCATTATATAACGCCCTTGCTATTCCAATTCTTTGACGCTGTCCACCTGAAATCCGTGCCCCTCGTTCTCCAATGATAGTTTTTTCAATTTCTGGCAAAGTCTTGATAAAGTCTTCAAGCATGGCATTTTTAATAACTTGCTTAATTCTTTCACCATTGATTTCTTCTTTGGAAGAGCCAAAAGCAATATTTTCTTCAATAGAAGCATCTGTGAGGTAAATCGTTTGTGGTACGTACCCTACAAGATTCTGCCATCCACGTATATTGGAATTGATATTTATGCCATCAACCATAACCGCTCCTTCAAGAGGATCTACAAGCCCAAGTATAATATCAATGAGTGTACTTTTCCCTGACCCACTCTTCCCAATTATTCCTATACACTCCCCTTTCTTAATATTAAATTCAACCTTCTCTAAAGCATAATTATCGCTAGAAGGATAAATGAAAGAAACATTCGAAATAATGACTTTCTGACTAAATGAAAAAGCTGTTACTGTTGCTTGTTCTTGATGATAGTTCGCCACTTCTTTCAATTCATTTTTGACTAGTTCAACGGCTGGCTCATGAAATTTTATAAGTTGGACAGAAGCCATAATCCGGCTTAGGGATGGTAGTAATCTAAAGATTGCAGCCAAGAAGACACCAACTGTTGTAAGCAAGACATCCAACTCAACATTTTGAGCAATGGAGACAAAAATGACAGCAACAATACCAATAACCGCTAAGAACTCAAGTAACATTCTAGGTACTTGAACCAATGCAAGTTGCTTTGCAATGATAAAAGTTCTCCTGTGGAAATGTTGGTGAAACTGTTTCAAGAAATAGGACTCCTTACCCATAAGCTTCACTTCTTTAACACCCCCTAGTCCTTGCATTAGGTGTTGGTGCACCTTAGATTCAGCCTCTTGCCTTTGGTAACCCCATTTTTTAACAATTTTTTTTGTAGTCAAATTAAACACAAACACCGTTAATGCGATAAACCCGACTATTAGACTCGTACCTAAAGGCTTCCAGACAAATAAAAAGGTGGCGATTCCTAACGCAATAAAACACTCCAAAATCAATACAAGTACCCCCCTAATAACCTCAGTATAGCTCTGCACCTCCGATTGAATGTTACGTATCAAAACTGCCGAGTTGTTCACGAGATGAAATGGATAGGGCATACCTATATAACCTCCAAATAGTGACCTAGCTAATCTATCTGTTATTGAAGCTGCAAAATTGGATTGCTTGTAAGTAAGCCAAATCACATAAACGGTCTTCACTAAAAAGAATATTAGGAAGGAATACAAAACATATCTAACAAGTTCCGTTTGACTAGGACCTCCTAAAAGCTTTAAAACTGGCTTAAGAAAAGGATAATTTACTGTTAAATCAGAGTTTAACACGACTCCCAAGGTAGGTAATAACAACCCTATACCCAGAATCTCGAATATCATTCCAACAAAGCTAAGTGCGACAATGAGTATAAAATATCTCTTTTGCTTTTTGTCCAAAACATCAATGATATTCTTATAGTTTTTAATCATACTTATAGTCTATAATATATCCAAAAACACAAATTAATTACCGTCATGTCCAATTATAATAAATATTTTTTATACCAAGATCCTTGGTTCTATGTATCAAATCAAAAGTAGGTCTACGAAGCTCAGAAATTGTATTTTCATGAGTTTCTACAAATAGATAATCAATTTGAGAATTGAGTCCATGATCAAGAATAGCATTAACAAGCTCTACTTCGGCTCCTTCAATATCTATTTTCATTATATAGATCCTTTGATCCAAATTTTTTAGGAAATCAATAAAGTCAATAACCTCTACTTCATAATAGTTATCATTATCAATATTAGGCTTATTAGATAGTAACGATGCCGAGACAGAATGTATCCTCTCATTGTCAATTGACCCTTTAGAAGATACATGCTTAAATAATTTCGCCATTCGTTTTTCTATCCCAACTGCCTTGTTAATCAAATGAATATTTTTGGATGAACCTATATTGGATGAAAGTCCTTCGAAGGCAATGGGGTTAGGTTCAAAACAATAATACGTACCACCATGTTTGAGTAAAGGTTTAACAATTGCCCCTACATTAGCACCACAGTCCACAATTATAGAATCAGAATTGATTCTCTTCGCCAAGAGATACGGTACGTGATGTATAGACAATCCCAATTTATTTCGAATGTTAAAAGAAGCTTTCGAGGCTACACTATGAATAGAGCTATTGTGTTCTATCAAATTTCTGAGAAATCTACTCAGGGAAAAATATAATTCCCTGAGTCGAAAAATGTCGGCTATTTTTTTTATGTACTTCTTCACTATGACAAGTGTTTATTAAAAAGAGTTATGTTTCTTTATGTATTTTATGTGCTTTGCTGGAACGCCCCCAACAATGCTTCCAGACTCAACTGATTTATTGACAACTGAGCCTGCTGCCAATATAGAGCCTCTACCAACATTAACACCATCCAGTATTCTGCAACCGCTAGCAACCCAAACGTTATCTTCAATCAAAATACCCCTACAATCTAACCCACTTTTATAAAGAGGTTCGTTCGTGTCAGATATAACATGATTTGCTGGTATTATTACACTTTGACAGGCAATCCTCACCCCAGAGCCAATTTTTACACCTCCCTGTCCGTAGATAATAGAGAAGGAATTAAGACTACAATTATCACCAATAATGATTTCCCCTCCATAAGAAAGAATCATTGAATATGGATGAATTTCACAATCAGCTCCGATCGTAATTACTCCAGCTCCAGTGTTTCTAATTGCTGCTTTTCTCGACACATAAGAAGAAGGGTGAATTTTTATCCCTTTCCCAAAAAAACGAATTTTATATACTATTGAGTTCAGGGTTAGCCTAGCCTTTCTTCTAATCTTTCTAATCATGAATAATGCTTATATTGATTGAGGGCATTAAAAATTTTAACATAGTTTTCAATTTCATCTTCTGATAGACCGTTCATCATCCCATTAAACCAGTCGTTTGTAGAGCTAGGCCGAAAATACCTTAAGTAATCAGAAAAATCTTCAACGATCCTTTGCTTACTTGGAGTAGACTCCTTTAGCTTTTCTTTAACCAATTGCGGGAGACTGTCCAAGGCCTGTACTTTAGAAACTGAGGAAAACTTTTTTACCGTTGAGTCACCAAACATTATTGTTGGTTTACCTAAGAGAGCCCCTTCTAATCCAATAGTCCCTTGAATTGCAAAAATCACCTCGGCATCTTCAATAAATGTTCTAGATGATACCAACGGAGAAACGATTCGAACATTTGGGAGTTTTAAATACCTTTTAAGTTCCGTATTTGTGTAATTATCCGCATCACTAATATGTATTTTGAGACATAGTAACCTCCCAGCTGGCATTGACCTTACAATGGACTCTACAACATGGTATTGGTTAGAATAGAAGGGTGCCCAAACATCTATACTCGATTCCGGTTGCATGTGAAAACCAAAAAAGAAAAAGGGTACAGGTGGCTTAGACGAAATGAATAATTTTTTATTTCTAAAAACTATATTACCTTTTTTTCTAAAATACTGTTTTAACAACCTCCAAATTGAATATTCTATAAATTTATTATGCCCCCCTCCAATTGACTTTTTAATCCTTTTATAGAGCTCGTTAAAATGAAAGGGGGCTTTTTTAAAAATATCCAAAGTTGACTTTACCGAAACATAGGCAGGTGCCGAAATATCTCTATTTAACCAGCTATCCAAAATATGTTCCGCTGCTTTCAACCTATCTGGTTCTGAAATATCAACCCAAGGCAGCTCCTTTATTGGAGTCGGATACTCACAAATATTAAGGTAACGGGATGGAATGACAGAGAACTTTAGGACATAGAAAGGAATTCTATTTTTTTTACAAATCAAATACGCTAATCCAGGTAGAATTGTATCCCAAGAGCCAATTACATAATCTGGATTCAGCTCTTGTATAACTGAACTAATCGTCTCAGCCTGCACTGAAGCATAGATAAAGGCCTCCTTAGAATCAAGATGATGTAGGACACGATCTGAAAGGATTAAATTATTAATTGTATAATCTCCGAATTTTTCAATCTCAGCTAAGTAATTATTATCGATTTGAACATTCTTAACATCATTCTGATCAGGAATCAGAAACAATCTTTCTTTACAATAATCATGCTTAATTAGAGAGAAATAAGTTTGCCGATGCACATAGTGAAAAAATTTAATATCTGTTCTTTTCTCAACTTGGTGGAGAATTCCATCAATCAAATTCTCCTCCCAAGCTATCGTAAGTACTTTCATTATAAATGAATGATTATTTAATTAAAACATGACCAAGAAAGTCTTGTTCCTTTTTCAAAATCTGAACTAAATTTCATTGTACTTGTATCTGACAAATATTTTGGATGTAATCCAAAGCCAGGCCTGATACTTCTAACATTTTGATCATTGACTTTATCCCCCTTGCGTACATTTTGAACGATGTAAAGCGATCTACTAAAATCCTTTCCTTTTTTCTGCTTTTCAGTAAGTGTATAATCCACCTTACCAATAGCTGAATCAGCTTCTCTGACCGCTTTCACCATGGCAGTAAACTCTTCTTCATTCATTGAAAAAGAAGCATCAGGACCACCTATGGATCGATCGAGAATAAAATGTTTCTCGATGATTTTAGCTCCAAAACAAGTTGCTACGATAGGTACAGTTGCTCCCATGGTATGGTCTGACAAACCAGAAATAACGCCATAACGCTCTGCCAAATCTTTCACCATCACCATATTGGCTTCATTAATTGGGGCTGGGTAACTAGAGGTACACTTCAACAACGCTATATCATGATTCCCCATTCTACGGCATGCGTCAAGCGCCAATTCAATATCGGCTTGTTCCGCAATTCCTGTTGATAGAATAACTGGCTTCCCTTTTGAAGCGACATATTCTATCAGTGGAATATCAGTAATTTCGAATGAGGCAATTTTATAGGCAGGGACTTCTAACTCCTCTAGGAAATCAACTGCTGTTTTATCAAAGGGAGATGAAAAACAAACCAATCCTTCTTCCTCAGCTACTTTAAAAAGTGTTTTATGCCATTCCCATGGAGTATAGGCTTCTTTATACAAGTCATAAAGTTTCCTCCCTCCCCAAATTGTATCTTTAATGATGAAGTCGTCCTTATCGCAATCAATCGTTATAGTATCAGCTGTATAGGTTTGGAATTTAATGGCATCTGCACCAGCTCTTTTTGCAGCTTTGATGGTCTCAACTGCTGTATCAATACTTCCATTATGGTTTGCCGATAATTCAGCAATTATAAAAACAGGAGATCCGTTATTTATTTCGAAAGTGCCTAATTTCATGTTATCTTCATTTTGTAAATAAGAGGATCTGACTCATTGCTTTCCAAGTCAAATGCTAACTTTTCAAACAACAAACAAGACACTCTATTCTCCTTGAATACCTTACCCAAAAGGGTTCTAATTCTCGAATCTTTTTTGGCAAAGTTAATGCCTTCTCTAAGTAATTTACCCCCTAATCCTTTCCCATGAAATTCTGAAGAGAGTAGATAACTAATGATTCCAACTCCATTTAGGTCAATGTCAACCCTAAATGACCCTATTGCAATATTAGCGTTATAAGCAATAAAATAAAGACAATTTGAGTCGGTCAATTTAGAGGAAAACCAATCGCTATGTTCTTGATATTCAATTTCATTCTTCGAAATTGAATACCTTCTCACATTTTTATCGGAAGCCCACTTATAGGTCAACTGAACATCATTAATCTTAGCTGGTTTGAGTGTAACAAATGGATTGAATTTAGAATGTATCACTACATCTTTAAAAGCACCATCAAAAAAGCAATGGTCTTTCAGCCTCACTTCATTATGAAACCCTTTTTCATTAAGAGCTAGATACAATTTTGGCCTTAAATCAAAAGCGTAGGTGAATATTTTTTTTAATCTAAGATCAATAAAAGATGTTTTTTCAATCAAAGCCAAATATATCTTCCAGTGTAATTGAAAGGAACTTTCTTCAAGTTGGGTGTTCATTATGAATGAAATTTCAGCATTCCTATCCACCCAATTGATGTGAACAAGGCCACCATAACCAATGCATTCGTCACCTTTTAGATAAGAGAATAAAATTTGATTAGGTTGTTCTTGATCAAATAATTTGGAAACTATAGTAGAAAAATAACGATCCTGATCTTCTTCTAAAAGGGGTTTAGATTGACGGAGGTGATAAATCTGCTCGTTGCGCCATTTCATAATATCATAACGATCCTCTTCTCTTATTGGAACAAGCGAATACTCCCCATCAGAAAAAATCTGATTATGTAAAACTTTATACTCTCTCAGCATTGACTAATTCAGCCTCTTAAAGCCACCATGACATACGGGGCTCTCTAACAATGAACTTATATCTGAATCACCCTTTTCACAAGTTGACAGCGTATTAAAAATTGGTTCCAGCTCATCGAAATAGCGATTCACAAGCTCAGGTTTATGTTCTGTGCAAACATATACACTATTCGAAGCTAGAATACCTTTTTTGAGCATTTCTTGGGTGATAAAGGTTTTATATTTCAACCAGTCTTCAGAAGCTATTGAAAAAGAGGTAAGTGCTGGAAGGCCTGCCGTATTGACATCAAGGTCATATTTTTTACCTAAATCAGCCCAACGTTGAGTAATACTACTGCCAATCTCAGTAATTATATCCCAAGACTTAGTTTTTTCCATAACGTCCAAAGTAGCCAAGGCCGCTGATGGCCCAATTCTTTCTGTCCAAAAAGTACTGCTGATAAAAGTTTTTTGAGCGGCTTCCATTACGGAACGTTTACCCAATACGGCAGTTATCCCATATCCATTTCCCAAAGCTTTACCGAACATACACATATCGGGTTCAACACCATACATCTTGTGCAAACCGCCAAAGGTTTGTCTGAAGCCTGAAGTACACTCATCAAAAATAAGGACTATATTATTTTGGGTAGCCAGTTTCCTCACCTCTTCTAAGAAACCATTCTCAGGCCCCATGTTTCTAGAAACCTCCATTTTAAGAGCCCCTAAATCAGGATTATTCTGCACTAAGGTTTTTAGACCTTCAATATCATTATAATTAAATGGAAGTACAGTGTTCTTTAAATTCCTTGGTACTCCTCCAGGGTTTAGCCCCGGTAAAAGATGTCCGTCTAAACCGTCAGTCTCCCCTAAATTTGCAGAAAGATACCAGTCATGCCAGCCATGATAACCACATATAGCGACTTTGTCCTTGCCTGAAGCAGCCCTGGCGATACGGATTGCAATAGCATTGGCTTCACCACCACTTCGTGCCAACCTCACCATATCGCCCCATGGGTGTAACTCAACTAACTTTTCAGCCAAATAAACTTCCTCAGGACAATTGAAGGTGGACATATTCCCTTGGCAAACCACTCTTCTTACTTCATCATCAACCGTTTCGTTTCCATAACCCAGAATGTTGGTGCCAATCCCCATAATGGACATATCCAAATATTGGTTATCGTCTAAATCCCAAACCTGACAACCTTTGGCTCTACTGAAATATGATGGCCACTTTTCTGGCAGAAACATTTCTGGCCTTTTTGATAACAACATTGTCCCTCCCGGGATCAACATTTTTGCTTTTTTATATAAATCTTGACCTGTTCCCATGATCTTGCTATTTTTCCTTTTCCAACGATTTTAAATACCCTTCATTTCTAAAAATCGATTGGTTTCTAAATTTGTCAGGGTGCTTCAATATATGTTGAGTATATGTGTCCCAAGTTTCATTGAGTCCGAGGTCATTGATTAAAGTTTCCATTGCATCAAAATCCTTCTGCTCATCGACAGTCATTCGAATTTGGTTGTAATTCTTAACACAGTCTAAATTCTGAGCCTTAAAAAGCTCACCTCCCATAAAATCCGTATTCCTCCTTATATATGGAGTAACATGTTCTCGATCAGATTGAAGTTTAGCGTCTAGCCAAGCCTTTTTTAAAGCGTTAAAGGAAAACACTTCAATGTCCTGTCCATCTGGATATAGCTCTTTAAGAATGTTCGCCCCATAGTCCAAATTATTATTAGTAGTCAGTTCAATCACCTCATCGATCAACTTAGCATCAATTAATGGGCAGTCGGACGTTACCCTTACCACATAGTCAGGGGTCAATTCATTTACACTTTGATAAAACCTATCTAATACATCATCGGTAGAACCCTGAAATACATCTACGGACATACCCTTTCCTATTTCTACAATCTGTTCTACTCCTTCTTCGAAAGTGGTGGCCACAATAATTTTTGAGGCCAATTTCGATTTTTTAAGGCGTGAAAGGTGAATCTGAAGTAAACTTTGGTTATTTATCTCTTTCAAGACTTTACCCAGTAATCTGGAGCTACCAATTCTAGCTTGTGTTACAATGATCACCTTCATCAGTTCCAGTTTACAGGATTAAGTAAAGAGACTTCTTCAACCATTAAGTTGTCTATTATTTCAAAATGTGATTCCAGATTTTGAGTTTGGGCCCACAGCATATTTTGCTCTAACTGATTTAAACTATCCACACCAATCAATACACCATCGATATAGGGTTTTGAGAGTGCATAACTAAGCGCCAAAGCTCCAATACTGATGCCCGCATCTTTTGAAATATCGTGAATGACTCCTAACTCCTTTCTGAGTGGCCTTAATCTTTCCGGAAGGTCTCTATCTTCCATAAAAAATAGCCCTTGTAAATAAGCAGATCTTGTATGAACTTCTTTGTTATGTTCTTTACACTTCCTAAGTGCTTCGCCCCTCAGTGAGTTATTATCTAGTAAGTTGAAAGGGGCTTGTACTAAATCAATATGTTCATCAGTAGCAACTGCTACTAACTCCTCATTGGTATAAACGGAAACCCCCAGCTTATTAAAACCTTTCCCCTTCTGTGAACTTAAAAGTTCTTGAAGTTGTCCTTTCGTATTTGCATAATCTCTATAAGAGTGAAACATCAGGGTGTCAATCTGCCCAATACCTAAGTTGATTTGACTATTCTTGAGTGAGCTTTCCCAAGTTATACCGTCTTTTAAAGCGAGCTTAGTGATAACATTGAATGGGTTTTGATCTTTTAACTTAATGAAATCCCCAATTACTTGTTCAGATGTGCCATATGCAGCAGCGGTATCCAAAGTTTTTACGCCAGATTTTAATGCCAAATCAAGAATTTCATGAGCTTCAAGGATACTCATTTGCCCCAATTTATTGTTAACGCCATAGTTCAGTCCAAATTGAACTGTCCCTAAAATAAGTTTACTTATAGCTGGCACTAGTATCCTTCTTTAACAAAGAAATGCTGTATTTATCATGGTAGTCATCTGATGCATCACGCTTTTTCTCAGAGTGGCTCCATGTTGACTTATCAAGTAAATAATACAGCTTTGAGGCTGTAAAAACCTCATCATAATTCTGTTTGAAGGAAAAGGCACTAAAGCTTTGAATGTGCTGATAAGCATTCATTAGTGCCTTTTCAGAGAAGAAGTCTACGATAATCAAAACTCCACCATTCTTTAAAACTCGATCTATCTCGGCTATCACTTTAAAAAGTATTGTTCTGTCCACCACGTAAAACACAAAGCCTACAATGATAACATCCATCGATTCATCATCATATTCACTCAAGTTGTCAGCTGTTCCATTCAAAAAATTAACCTTGGGGTAGTGTTCTTTTCCGTAATTGATGGCTTCTGTAGACGGTTCTACACCATAAACCTCACAATCAGAGAACCTAGACCTGATACCTTCCAGTCTATAACCAGCAGAACAGCCTATCTCCAAGACACTGGAAGGGTTTAACCCATATTCATCTATTAGCCCAACCACCCTATCATTCTCATGAGAGTAATTAGAAATAACTTTTAAGTTTCTTTCAAACCAAGCATTTGCTTCGTAAGCCAAAAAGGCTTCTTTTTGACTAGATTTCATAAAAATTAATTATGGTTTCTATTACGAACTCTAACTCACTACCCCACAACGTTGGATACATTGGCAGGCTTATGCATTTGGAATAATACGCTTCTGAAAAAGGCATGTCTCCTTCCTTCCAGCCATATTGTTGGTAATAAGGCATTAAATGACAGGGGATATAATGGATTTGGGCAAATATGCCTCTCGTTCGGAGGTGATTATAGAGCCCCAAACGATCTTCTACTTCAATGACATAAAGATGATAGGCATGACCTTCTACTACCCCTGATTGGCCTTTAATAAAGGTCTTATCTTTGAATGCTTCAAAATAAACCTCTGCAATTTCTTTTCTCCTTTCTAATCCACTATCAGCTCTTTTCAATTGACTGAGTCCCAATGCGGCTTGGAAGTCCGTTAGGCGATAATTATAACCTAAAGTTTGCATTTCCATATACCAAAGAGGGTATTGGGTATTGGGTATTGGGTATTGGGTAGCACCTACTGCTAGTTCAATGCTGTTCTGAAATTGGGAAGTATCTTTCGTGACACCGTGGGTACGTAGCATCAACAGTTTCTCATAAAGGGTCTTGTCATTGGTAGTAATCATTCCTCCTTCTCCTGCAGCAATATGCTTTACTGGATGAAAAGAGAAAATGGCCAAATCAGCAAAATCTCCATTCCCACAACTTTGTTGTCCATTCTTTGAATCCACAAAGTATCCACCAGGTGCATGACAGGCATCTTCAATAATCCAAAGTCCAAATTCATCCGCCAATTGTCGGAAAGCTTCTAGATCATTCGCCCTTCCTGCAAAGTCAACTGGAATAATTCCTTGATAAGTACCTTTCGGAGAAGTTTTCAATAACGCTCTTACCTTTTCGATATCTAAAAGATAGGTCTCTGGATTAATATCAGAGAATACAACTTCACCTCCACAGTAACGAACACAGTTGGCAGAAGCAGCGAAAGTAATGGGAGAAGTAATAACCCTATCCCCTTCTTTTACGCCAAGTGCCAAAGTACAAAGATGCAACGCTGCGGTACCATTGGCTACAGCAACGGCATATTTACTCCCTACATATTGAGCAAAAGCTTCTTCAAAGGCTACAATTTGTGGTCCTTGGGTAAGGTAATCAGACTTTAACACCTCAACCACTGACTGAATATCTTCTTCAGTGATGTTTTGTCTACCGTATGGAATACTAGCACTCATTATACTTCAAAATCAGGATCCACATGTTCATGAATCAGTGAACGTAAACTTTCAATCGTCTCCCATTCCGTGTTTTCACCCGAAGTATAACTAAAGCCTTCCTCAACCTTCTGGTGATCATTTTGCTCTAAGAAATCTCTTAATTGGTGCGCAGGTACTGTGGGTACAATAACATAATATTTACCCAAGTCATAGGTGTTGTATGAGTCTGATGAAGTGATCATCTCTTCATGCACCTTTTCTCCTGGACGGATCCCTATGATTGGCTTTTCACATTCGGGACCAATAGCTTCGGCTACATCCATAATACGATAAGATGGGATTTTCGGAACAAATAACTCGCCTCCCAAAGCATGCTCCATAGCATGCATCACCATATCCACCCCTCCTTGCAAACTAATATTAAATCGAGTCATATTGGCGTCTGTAATGGGTAGCACTCCAGTTGGTTTTTTATTGATAAAAAACGGAATTACTGACCCATTAGACCCCATCACATTACCATAGCGTACCACAGAAAACCTAATAGGATTTGCTCCCTTGATGTTATTGGCAGCAATAAATAGCTTATCTGAAGTAAGTTTTGTAGCACCATATAGGTTAATAGGTGCACAGGCTTTATCAGTAGAAAGCGCCACCACCCTTTGCACATTAGTAGCAAGACAGGCATTGATCACATTTTGCGCACCATCCACATTGGTTTTGATACACTCTTCTGGATTATATTCCGCAATATGCACATGTTTCATTGCTGCAGCATGAATCACGAAATCTACTTGTTGAAATGCTCGCTTCAATCGTTCATAATCCCGAACATCACCTATAAAATAGCGGATTTGAGGGTATTCAGACTCAGGGAATTCCTGTGCCATTTGAAATTGCTTCTGCTCATCCCGACTAAATATGATTAGTTTCTTAACCTCTGAGTGTACCGACAAGATGTGCTTGGTAAGAGCCTTTCCTAATGATCCCGTTCCACCAGTAATCAGTATTGATTTATTTGCAAACATATAATTCAATTATAAAACACCTTTTAAATGACCGAGCTCTAAGCTCGATTAGTTTAAACCTTCTGTACCTATAAACTTTGTTTAAAATAAGGAATAACGGCACTTGACAGTACAATTACGGTTCCAATAACAAGCCCTAAAAAAGCATATGTCAACGTAATTAATGCCCTATTCGGGCCAAATTTAGTATTAGGAACTACTACAGGCTGAATAATAGTAAAAATAGGCATATCCTTCGATGCTTGAAGTTTAGTCTGTTCCAACTGTTTTGCCAATTCGAGATAAACATTAAAAGAAAAATCACGCTGCGATTCTAAACGATCCAATTCATTCAGAGCAACTGCCGATGATATATTCTGATTACCATCTCTAAAAAGAGCTAATTTTTTCTGATCTTCTTCAAATTCCTTCTTCTTCATCAAAAATCTTGCATTAATAAAATTTAACTGCTCAGAATTAGATTGTATCTTAAAGCGCTTAACCTCATTTTGTAAAAGTTTAACTGCTGATTCAACCATCTGAGCAGATAATAATGGATCGTGCATATTGAAACTCAAAGTAACTAAACCCTCCATTTTATTAAATTGTAAATTTAATTGTTTACTAATTCGAGTGAAATGAATTACTTCTTGTGCACTCAATTGTCTAATGGCTGTCTCTTTGTTAACCAAGTCCAGATCATCTTTCTTACTTATTAAATTAATTATTACAGACGGCAAGCCCAAAGTGTATTTTTTTATTTGGTCTAGTAATGAAGGTGAGAAATAATCATTATAGTATTGAGAATAACTAATAGGTGCTTCAAAACCGATAGGTTGAACCAAGGTTTGTGCAAGGTCTGATTTATATCCAATCGAGGATACTATTCTGCCATAAATCTCTGGAGAAATTTCACTTCCTCCACTATTATTACCTAGATTTACTCCAGCTAATTGAGCCAATCCCCCTAGGCCGCTTGCGGCTCCTCCTTCCTTATTACTTTGAGGAATAAATATTGTTGAAGCCGTATACTCATTGGGGCTTAGAAGCGCTAACGACAGACCGAACAATAAAAAAGCTAAGCCAATTTTGATTATTTTCTTTCTTCCTTTCCAAAGCCACTCTATCAAGATGGCAATATCAAATTGTAAACTCTTCTCTTCTCTCATCAGTGTATAAACTAATTAGTTTGCACTTAACCTATCGATCACAAGAGCCAAAGTAGCTATAGAGCCCACAGCACCAATAGCCGTCTGAATATCAATCGATTTCCTCTCAGGCTTTCTACTTACGAAAATAGTAGAACCCGCTTGTACTTTAGGATATTTCTTAAAGAAAAGAAATCGCTTCACTTGTCTTCTTTCCCCATTAGGATATTGAATGTAACTATTCCCTCTTTTTGCTGTCATAAGAAACCCTCCAGACCTTTCAATATAATCCTTAAAACTAAATTCTTTGTCAAACCTTACATTTAGAGGTGAGGTAACCTCTCCGGCAACTCTTACAGTTTCTAATTTCCCTGGAATAGATATGACGTCTCCTTCTTTAACTATAAGATCATATTTTGAGCCTGGTTCATCAATTATCTTCTGTAAATTAATTGCAACTGGTTCCTCTTCTTTAATTTCAATATTTCGTACCAGCGAGTCCTGTTCGGAAATGTCTTGAATCAGTTCCTTTTTCAGTTTGCTTCCTACTAAATCATTCTGTGTATCCGTCTCAACTCTATCTTCGAGCTTCTTTAACCTCTCAATTAACTGAGTTTGGCTAACATTCTTCAACTCAGACTCATCATTGAGAACCTTTTGTCTTAACTGTTGTAAAGACTCTTGACTGATTTGATCATTAGATTTCGAGCTTGAAAACTCTGTTTTTCTAATTAAAATAGCACCTGAAGCATCTGCATATGGGGTTATACCACCCGCCCTCTTAATTACATCTGAAATTCGTTCATCTTTTCTACTAATGGTATAAACCCCTGTTGCCAATGCCTCTCCTTCAACAGTAACTTGTTGTTGAATTGTATAACCAGGAGATTTTCTAATATAGATTTGATCAAAAGGTTTTAATATTTGATTTCTATCTTCTGAATCGAGCGACAAAGTTTGATCTATAGAAAGTGTAATGATATCAGCGGCCGAATTAACTCCCTTGTTCGAATTTCTTCTAGCAATTTCTATCATAGCACCAGAGGCGGATTCTTTTAAGCCTCCAGCGAGAATGATCAAATCCTGAACAGTCATTTCTTTAAAAAATGGATATATACCACCTTCCAACACTTCCCCAGTGACCTGAACGAAGTATTCCTCTTTTATATCATAAATGGAGGTTATTTGAACAACATCCTCCCTAACTAAAGCCACATCTTTTATATTTCCTGCCAACAAGCCTGCCAAGTCTACGGGAATAACAGACTGAGAAAAATCATCACCAGTTCTATAAATTGTAATACGAGACATGTTAGCATCCCCTCTCACACCTCCAGCTCTCTCTATTAATTTCATTAATGATAGACCATCCGTAAGTTGGTACTCACCTTCCCTGTAAATTGCTCCGTTAATAATTACTCTATTAGAAAAACGATCTAGAATTGCACTGACTTCTATTAAATCTCCATCGATAGGCTGAAACTCTTCAAATTTCTCTTGATCAACATCAATTATCTCTCTTTCACGATCACCGTTTCGCTTGATGGTCACAGTACTTTTAAATGCCTTGCTTGTAAACCCCCCTGCATATAATAAAAGGTCGCTGAAGCGTTCATTGTCCTTTAATTCAAATAACCCAGCTCGTTTAACTTCTCCATCTAACTCTATTCTAGTAGAAAATGGCTCTACTATAATAACATCGCCATTTTTCAATCTAACATCGCCAGAGCGAATACCGCTTGTTAAAAAAGGATAAACATCTAATGTAGATAGTAGTTTATTATCTCTAATCACTCGTATTTTCCTGAACGTACCATTTTCAGTAGGTCCACCAGCCGCATGTAAAGCTGTATATACAGTTGATAGAGATGATAAGGCATACATGCTTGGTTTAGCAACCTCACCAACCACTTCAACATTAATAGTTCTGATGTTGCCCAAACTGATTTGATAAAATATAGTTGGGGGATTATTACCTTGTGATTTAAGTCCACTATAAATCTGACTTAATCTATCAATAATCTTCTGTGTAGCACTCTCTATAGTCAGCCCGTTAACATAAATAGGAGACAAATTTTCAGGTCTTATTATTCCTTCTGATGAAACTTCAAACTGAAAATACCCTTGAGTCGCACCCCATAAATCTACGACAATTACATCTTGAGGCCCCAATTGGTAATCCATTGGGGTAGGTAAATTGAGGTTTGGGGCAAAAGTAAGGTTACGTTTCTGGAAAAGGTCAAACCCGAATATTTTCTTCTGTTCTTCTGTTAACTCAATGGCCTCATCATCAGAAAGGGCACCAAAAACATAATCATCATTCAAAATAACAGGCTCTGTTCGTGAGTTTCGTTTATCAGTTGAATTTATGTTCGAATTCTCTCTATTACTTCTTAAGGATTCAACTCTCCTTCGTAATTTTGAGATTTCACTTTCCGAGACGCCTCTTTGTCTAGCCAATAATTCTAATTCAGCCTGAGTCAAACCCCTCTCTTCAGCCTGTTTCATGTAGTTTAAAATTTGCTCATCCGAGAGTTCATCAACCTTTACAGACTTCAAATCCAAGTCTCCTAATGATTGAGCCTCTAAGGCATTACTTGAGCAAGAAATAAAAATTATTAAGCCCAATATTCGAACAAAGCTAAACAAGCTTATACTTAAATTATTTTTGATTGCCTTTTGATAGTTCTGGTGACTCTTATTCATCATATTGTAATAACAAGACTAATTTAAAGTCTACGGATATATACTAATTTATTCTAGGCTAAAAATCAGCCAACCCTCCTTAAATGATTCATGCTAACCTCAGCTTGAAGCTCAACACCAAGACTTGAAATTAATAAAAAAACCTTATTCCCTTGTGTTTTCCTAATTACACCTGATTGCCCTGATAAAGCCCCGGAGTCGATGCTAACTCGCCTACCTGTTTGGAATTTTTCATTTGATAATTCTGACAAAGGAAATTCTTCTAGAAAAGACCTAATTTCCGAGATTTCTCTTTCTTGAATAATAGCAGGCTTGCCTAGCCATCTTACATTTGAAACAATCGAAGCGTCTTTCAAAATCTCTAACCGGCAAGTCTCATCGACCTTAGCAAATAAATATGAAGTAAATACTGGCTCTGTTACTTTCTTCTTTCTATCAGACCATTGTTTAAGTACAGTTCTAGTCGGGCAATACACATTAAACCCTTTCGAACTTAACCTCTCAGCCGCCCTCTTCTCGTTACGCGGTTTGGTATAAAAAGCTGTCCAGTATGTTCCCTTCAAATTATTCATGCCAAATTAAAAGATTCTGATTTGGATCAAAAGACATTAATGCAGCTTCCTCATTAGAGTATACTAGGTATTGAATTTTCTTAGGCATTAATGATTCTGCTTTCTGAATTAATTGCACAAGATAATAAAGGTCTGGATTTCCAACAAAGATCAAACTCACAACACCTGAATCTTTCCCAAGTGCCAAATCTCCTGCAAGGTACACCTTGCTTAAATCTCCTAATTTTTCGACTACTTCGTCAATTACATCTTGAAGGCCTGTGTACTTTAAAAGGATACTTCGAACTTCTTGAAAAAGAGGATATTTCTTATTGGCTTTAAAAACTTTTTTGTTTCCGACCAAACCAGAATCAAGCATTCCTGCTTCTTCAAACCTATTCAACTCAATTCTAATAGAGTTGGTACTCTCATTAAATTCTTCTGCCAAGCCTCTTAAGTAAGCACTAGAATCCGGGTTAAGGAAAAGCCTTAAGAGTAATTTTATTCTTGTTTTGGAAGAAATAAGCGCTTCAAGCATAATTCAAAAAGAAGCTAATAATGTGTCTTAAACTTCAATAGTCATATAGTTTTAAACACAGCTTCGCCTCCTGAGCCCCATATTAAACTCAACATTGAGTAACAAATTTACTCAATATTCTGAAATAGCAATAACTAATCTAATATTTGTATTATAGTTTTTCAGCTATACAAAGCCAGAATACAGTAGGCTTTAATATGAAAAAAACTTTAACACATTTTCAATTATAAAATCTTGTTGTTCGTTCTGCATTTCAGTGTGAATAGGAAAAGAAATCACTCTGGAGCAAAGATCTTCCGTGATTCTAAAATCTCCTTCCTTGTAGCCATAATAACTATAAGCCTTTTGAAGATGGTTAGGGACTGGATAGTAAATCATAGACGGAACTCCTTGAGCAGCAAGGTACTTGTTCAACTCATTCCTCTTTGACGCATCTTTCAACTTAATCGTATATTGATGATAAACATGGCTAGTGAAATCAGCCGTGACTGGCGTAATTATATGGTCTGTAGTGGCAAAAGCGCTATTATATTTATTTGCAACTTCTTCGCGAGCTTGATTATAGCCATCTAAATACTTCAGTTTAACCTTCAAAATAGCTGCCTGAATACTATCTAGTCGCGAATTTACTCCGATAGAATCATGATAGTATCTTTCACTTTGCCCGTGATTAACAATCATTCTGAGTTTTGCTGCAAGCTCATCGTCATTAGTCATTATAGCACCGCCATCACCATAAGCGCCTAAGTTTTTGGAAGGGAAAAACGAAGTAGCTCCGGCATCTCCAATCGTTCCAGCTTTTACAGTATTTCCATCACTGAATTTATAATCAGCTCCAATGGCTTGAGCTGTATCTTCAAAAACCTTTAAATCATGCTTTTTAGCAACTTTCATTAGGCGCTCCATATCCGCACATTGTCCGTATAAATGAACAGGTACAATAGCCACTGTCTGACCCGTGATTTTTGATTCTAAATCTTCTATATCAATATTGAAGGTATCGGGATAAACCTCTACAAATACTGGTTTTAACCCCAGAAGCGCTATAACTTCTACTGTTGCTACATAAGTGAATGAAGGAACTATTACTTCGGCACCTTTCGGAAAATCATATGCCATCATAATTACCTGAAGTGCATCTGTTCCATTGGCACATGGGATTACATGTTTAACAGACAGGTATTTTTCTAATTCAGACTGAAAATCAGAGACAGCAGGACCATTGATAAAAGTAGCATTATCTAAAACCTGATTGATTTCTTCCTTTATTTCCTCCTTTATTTTAGCATACTGACCCACAAGGTCAACCATTCTTATCGGCTCCATCACTTATTATAAAATTTCCTATACCACTCAATAAACTTCCCTACTCCAAACTCTAGCGATGTAGCCGGTTTATAATCTAAATCATCAATCAAATCTTGAACATCCGCATAAGTAGCGGAAACATCACCTGGCTGCATCGGCATAAATTGTTTTTCAGCCTCCTTGCCTAAAACTTTCTCAATTGTAGTCACAAAATCCATCAGTTTTACTGGTGAATTGTTACCTATATTATAAATCTTATAAGGTGCTTTAGACGACCCAGGATCAGGCTGAGAGCCAGACCAGCTTTCATTGCCTTTTGGAGGATTGTCATTCACCCGAGTAATTCCCTCAACAATATCATCAACGTAGGTAAAGTCTCTTGACATTTCACCATTATTGAAAACCTGAATCGGTTTTCCATCTAAGATTGCTTTGGTGAATAAAAATAAGGCCATATCCGGTCTTCCCCAAGGGCCATAGACGGTAAAGAATCTTAAACCAGTTGTTGGCAGTCCAAACAAATGACTGTAAGTATGTGCCATTAACTCGTTACTCTTTTTGCTAGCGGCATACAGACTAATAGGGTGATCAACATTATGACTCGTAGAAAAAGGGCGAGTCTCGTTCAGACCATAAACGGAAGAACTACTTGCGTAAGATAAGTGCTTTACTTTGTTGTGTCTACAGGCTTCCAGAATGTTAACAAAACCTACGATATTACTATCGATATAAGCTTTTGGATTTTCTAGACTATATCTAACTCCGGCTTGAGCAGCAAGATTAATTACCTTGTCGAACTTCTCTGCCTCAAACAATCGATTTAGGTTTTCAGCGTCTTCTAATTGACACTGAATAAAACGATACGATTTGTATGTAGAACTTTGGATTAGCTTATTATACTCAACTTCTTCAGGGTTAATACCAGTTTCTAGCAATCGTCCGTGCTTAACACGGATATCATAGTAATCATTGATTGAATCTAGACCTACAACTTCATCTCCTCTTTCGAGAAGCTTTTTTGCTAAATGAAAGCCGATAAACCCTGCTGTTCCCGTAATTAGAATTTTTGCCATTATAATCGAGCTGTGATAGTTTCTTTTGGAAGGAATGATTTTACATCATAAATAATAGAGTCTGAATTCAAATTATCAGGCAGCATCATAGTTTTAAATTCATTATGTGCTACGGCTAAGACAATTCCATCATATGATTTCAAGTTGAGATCAGAGGCACTAACCAAATCTAAACCATATTCATGATTAACTTCCTTAGGGTCGGCCCATGGATCGAATACGTCTACATTTACATCAAACTCTTTCAATTCTTGAATGATATCAATCACTCTAGAGTTTCTTATATCTGGGCAGTTTTCCTTGAAAGTAATGCCTAAAACTAGCACTTTAGAATCTCTAATAACTTTTCCTTTTTTCATCAAAAGCTTGACTACTTGACTACCCACATATGGCCCTATGCTGTTATTGAGCCTTCTACCTGCCAAGAGAATTTGCGGGTAGTAGCCAGTCTTCTTGGCTTTCTGAGCTAAATAATAAGGGTCAACACCAATGCAATGCCCCCCTACTAGGCCTGGCCTAAATGGCAAGAAATTCCATTTTGTACCAGCAGCTTCTAGAACATCAACCGTGTCAATTTCCATCTTATTGAAGATCATTGCCAGTTCATTCACGAAAGCTATGTTAATATCACGTTGCGAGTTTTCAATTACTTTTGCCGCTTCAGCTACCTTAATTGAAGCCGCTTTATATGTTCCAGCAGTAATTACACTTTTGTAAAGCTGATCAACTCTTTCAGCTATTTCTGGTGTTGAACCAGAGGTAACTTTCAAAATCTTCTTAACTGTATGCTCTTTATCTCCTGGGTTAATTCTTTCAGGTGAGTACCCACAATAAAAATCAACATTGAACTTTAATCCCGATTTCTTTTCAAGAACAGGCACACAGTCTTCTTCAGTTGCTCCAGGGTATACCGTAGATTCATAAATAACAATATCTCCTTTTTTCAATATTGCCCCTACTGTTTCGGAAGCTTTTATCAATGGGGTTAGGTCTGGATTTTGGTCATCATCAATTGGGGTTGGTACCGTAACAATAAAAACATTACAGTCCTTAATATCACCTAATTGATTTGTGTTAAAAAGACCCATTCTAGAATCTTTCTTTGCCAAAACCGAAGAAAGTAGATCATCCTCTACCTCAAGGGTACGATCGTGACCATTATTTAACTCATCAATTCTTGATTGATTGATATCGAATCCAAAAACCTTGTATTTTTCCGCAAAAGCTACTGCTAACGGAAGGCCAACATAGCCCAATCCAATAATTGCAATGTTATTCTCTGACATGCCAAAAATTTGTTCGGCACGAAAATAGGGATTATAAAAGATTCTTCAAGTGGAATAAAAGAGTTTATTCTCCCAACTCAGCTAGCATTAACATTAGATTAACATGAATCAATACCCATATTGAGGTATAAATTCCATTGAAGTTTGAATACTCTGTTAAGAAAGCATTTATCTTTGCCTATAAATGAATCAAATTCTATCCCTTATAGGAAAAGAGTTGCTCTCCGAATGGAGGCAGAGATATGCTTTAAATGGCATGATACTCTACCTAGCCAGCACCATCTTTGTTTGCTATATGAGTTTTGGGTTGAAAGCTGGTGCAATTGACCCCATAACCTGGAATGCTCTTTTCTGGATTATTATCCTTTTTACGGCTGTAAATTCAGTGGCAAAAAGTTTCATTCAAGAATCGAGGGGACGTGCTCTTTATTATTATTCTATAGCTAGTCCTATTGAAATCATTGTCTCCAAAATTATTTACAACGCCCTTTTGCTATTAACTCTTGCTCTAGCTGGTTTCGTCATATATAGCTTTGTAATGGCAAGGGGCGATAATGAAGGTGCCAAATTTGATTTACTCTATTTTCTCATTTCTATCGTACTTGGCTCGCTAGGGTTAGCATCGAGTTTAACTATGATTTCTGGTATTGCTGCTAAAGCCGAAAACAGTACTTCTTTAATGGCCGTCTTAAGCTTTCCTGTAATCCTTCCCATTATGCTCATGGTTATTAAACTATCTAAAAATGCAATGGACGGATTAGAGCGGTCGGTGAGTACGGACGAAATTCTTATACTGGTAGCCATAAATGCCATTGTATTCGCGGTATCCTACTTGTTATTCCCTTATCTTTGGCGATCATAAAATTAAGCGTAACTATTCTGAGATAACCCTCGTGTAAGCGCTTGTTCAAAGAGCCACTAAAAGTTAATTATCATGAAAAAAAACTGGTGGAAAGCCTTAGCCATAATCTTGGTAACCTATACCTTATTGGCTGGGTTACTAATGGATGCTCCCCGACTAAACATTCTCAATGAAACAATAAGAAACCTCCATTTTCATGTTACCATGTGGTTTGGAATGGTTATTCTACTCACTGTATCAATGGTTTATGCCATTAAATATTTAAGGTCGGGAGAAATTAGCTATGACGACAAGTCTATTGAAATGGCCAAGGCTGGTGTTTTATTAGGTGTTCTAGGTATTGTTACCGGAGCCGTTTGGGCTAACTACACCTGGGGAGAGCCTTGGAGTGGTGATTCCAAGCAAAATGCTGCCGCTATTTGTCTTTTAATTTACTTCGCCTATTTAGTCTTGCGTAACTCAATGAAAGACGAACAACAAAAGGCTCGTGTCAGTGGCGTTTATAATATCTTCGCTTATGCAGCAATGATACCATTGCTTTTTATCCTCCCTAGACTAGACCCTAATTCATTACACCCTGGCAACGGAGGAAACCCAGGATTTAATTCTTATGACCTAGACAGCAAGTTGAGGGTTGTTTTCTATCCAGCGGTAATTGGCTGGACGCTCATGGGGGTTTGGCTTGCCTCATTAAATATTAGAACTCGAAGAATCGAACGTGCTTTAGAAGATTAGTAATTATGAAAAAATTTCTCACAATCCTTTTCCTTTGTTTCAGCTTAGCGTCCCTTGCTCAAGATGGCGCGTATGAAATTACTGATGACAGCTATAAAGACCAGACCGTTGAAATGGCCGATACAATGCGCTCCAATGGTAAAATCTATGTAGTAGTAGCCGTTATTATGATTCTCTTTGTAGGTCTTAGTGTCTACACTATTTCAGTAGATAAAAAGATAAGCAAGCTAGAAAAAGAGGTTTTTAAGGAAAAGGCTAATTCATAGCTGTTTGTGTTGTATTTTTGCACCCAATTCGAGGTTCATCCCGTTGAACCCAAAAAAATGTTCGTGCTATGAAAAAATCGAGTATCATCGGAATCGTAGTGATCGCCATTGCCATCGCTATCATCATCTCTACACAAAACAGTGCTAGCTCTTATGTTTCTTTCGATATAGCCAAAGAAATGGCTCAAAGCGGAAGTAGTAAGAAAATCCATGTTGTTGGGGAATTAAAAAAGAATACGGTTGGCCAAGTGATTGGTGTTAATCCTAGCCCAGACAAGCTTTCTGTATCGTTTGTTATGCTAGATGATAACAACTTTGAACAAACCGTTTATTATAATGAACCAATGCCATCAGATTTTCTGAGATCAGAAAAAGTTGTAGTCATTGGATCTTACCACAATGAAAAATTTGTGGCAGATAAAATCCTTCTAAAATGTCCTTCCAAATACGAGGAAACGGAACTTTAACCTGAAACAAGGCAACCAATTATGGTACACACTGGCATAGGCAATACTGGCCACCTTCTTATTATCATTTCCTTTATTACCTCATTAATGGCTGCCTTTGGTTATTTCAAAGCCACAAATAATAATGAGGTAGGCAAATCTCCTTGGATAAGCTTCAGTCGTACCGCTTTTATACTACACGGTCTTTCTGTTATTGGTGTGGTGGTTACGCTCTTTATAATTATTTACAATAATTATTTTGAGTACCATTATGCATGGAGCCATGCTTCTAAAAATCTACCGCCCTATTATATGATCGCTTCTTTCTGGGAGGGTCAGGAAGGAAGTTTTATGCTTTGGTTATTTTGGAATGTTCTTTTAGGCTTTATTATTATCAAAACCAACCGTAAATGGGAAGCTCCAGTTATGACGGTTTTTGCGGTAGTTCAGGCATTCCTAGCTTCTATGATTTTAGGAGTAGTAATTGGAGATTTAAAGATTGGTAGCTCACCGTTTTTATTACTCAGAGATGTAATGAATGAGTCTATCTTCTTGATTAACCCTGATTTCGTTCCTGAAGACGGCACTGGCTTGAACCCACTTTTGCAGAATTATTGGATGGTTATTCACCCTCCTATGACTTTCTTAGGCTTTGCCTGTTCTTTAATCCCATTCTCTTATTGTATTGCTGGGCTTTGGACAGGTAGATTTAGAGAGTGGGTAAGGCCAGCTTTACCTTGGACCATTTTTGGTACCATGATTTTAGGTACTGCTATTATTATGGGAGGCTATTGGGCTTATGAAACTCTAAATTTTGGAGGTTATTGGAACTGGGATCCCGTTGAAAATGCGGTGTATGTGCCTTGGTTGATTATGGTAGCCAGTATTCACACCATGATTACTTTTAAGAAAAGCGCAACAGCTTTAAAAACATCCATCATTCTAGTAATCATCTCTTTCATTCTTATTCTTTATTCCACCTTTTTAACCAGAAGTGGAATTTTAGGAAATGCGTCTGTACACTCGTTTACCGACTTAGGTCTCTCGGGGCAATTGCTCATTTATTTGATGTTCTTCCTGATTATCTCAATCGTATTTGCTGCTAGGGTATGGAAGAAAATTCCTTCTTCAGAAAAAGAGGCATCAACCTATTCACGTGAATTTTGGATTTTCATAGGTGCATTAACACTCTGTCTAATGGCCTTCCAAGTTCTAATTCCTACTTCTTTCCCTGTATTCAATGCCGTTATAGAATTCTTTGGAGGAATTTCTACTCTTGCTCAACCAACCAATCAAGTAGAGTTCTACTCTAATGGGCAAGTATGGTTTGCCATTGCTGTAGCTTTACTGAGTGGAACAGGCCAATTCTTCTTTTGGAAGAAAATGGATAAGGAAAAGCTTATAGCTTCACTTACTTTTCCTCTACTGATTTCATTATTACTAAGTGCTACTATCTTCATTTTAGCTGACGTTCACAATCCGGTTTACATTGTTGTTTTGGTAGCTGGAATGTATTCGATAGTAGCCAATTCAAAAATATTATTCGAGTTATTAAGAAGTAAAAGTTTCAAGCTAGTGGGTGGCTCCGTTGCCCATATTGGTATCGCCATGATGTTGATTGGAATTATGTTTTCTGAAGGTTATTCAGACACCATCTCTCGTAATACGTTCCTCATAAGTAGAGAGATGACCGATGAGCAAAACCAAACCAACATGCTACTTTTCCTAAATGACCCTAGGTTTATGGATAACTATGAAATTACTTATCGAAATGAACTCATGAAGGTAAGTGACATTCCTGGTTACGTTAAGAAATCAAATCTCAATAATACTGAAGACCCTTACTATAAAGTAGTCAAGCAAACCATTGTTATTGAAGGTGAAACTTATGCGCAAGCGGGTGATACGGTTTATGTTCAAAATCCAGAGAATTTCTATTATCAAACTGATTATAAAAATTTAAACACTGGAGAAGAGTTTACATTATATCCAAGAGTTCAAGTCAACAAGCAAATGGGTGATGTATTATCTCCTGATATTAAAAAATTATGGAACAGAGACATCTATTCTTACGTTTCTGCAAAACCAAATTTTGAAGAGGATATTGAATGGGGTGAAAAAGTAGAGATTGAGGTAAAAGTCGGAGAACGCTTTTTTTTGAACGATTATGTAGCCGACTTCAATGGTTTGGAAAGGCTAGACCGCATGAGTTTTGCCGACCTTGGGCCAGAGGATGTTGCGGTAAGGGCCAACATTACTGTTTATGCTGAAGACAATGAAAAGTACTTAGCCCAACCCGTTTTCATAATTCAAAATGGACAAGTCGGAAAACAGCCTGATGTGATTAAGGAGATTGCTTCAAAAATTTCAGTGGAGAGTATTAATCCTGATACTGGCTCTGTAACCTTAGGCTTAAACACAACCCAAAAGGATTTCATTATTATGAAGGCATTGGAGAAGCCTCACATCAATATACTTTGGATAGGTACTTTGGTGATGATTGCAGGCTTTATTATAGCGGTTAGAAGACGCTATATTGAATTCATGCAAATGAGAGACAAAGGGATTGAGTAAAGCCGCCATATTCTGGTGTTTTTACCTCTCTTCTAATCAAGGGTTTTAAAATGTTGAAAAATGCCTAATTTGAGTTCACTAAACCTTTTAGGCTATGAATTCACGCAGGTCATTTATCCAAAAATCCTTTTTAACGGCAGGAAGTCTTTCGCTTTCTGCATTTTTTAGAAAGTCCGTTGCCGAAGATGTAAGTCAGGCAATGGTGGAAATAAATCAGCTTTCTCCTGAGACTGCTGCCCAAGACGAGGAACTTTGGGCTCGAATTCAGCAGGCATACACTACTTCCCCAAACATTATTAACCTTAATAATGGAGGAGTAAGCCCACAGCCAAAAGTGGTGCAAGATGCTGTTATTCGCTATTACCAATATGCTAACGAAGCACCCTCTTATTATATGTGGCGGATTCTTGATCAAGGCCGTGAGCCTGTTCGGGACAAGCTTGCCGAACTCGCAGGATGCTCTCCAGATGAAATAGCCATCAACCGAAATACCACCGAAGCCATCAACACGGTAATATTTGGAATGAACTTAAAAAAGGGAGATGAAGTAATTCTGACCAAATATGATTACCCAAACATGATAAATGCTTGGAGGCAGCGTGAAAAAAGGGATGGAATAAAATTGGTCTGGTTGGATTTAGATTTGCCCAATGAAAACGATGATGTTATTGTAAAACAGTTTACGGATGCGGTAACGCCACGAACACGTGTTTTTCACATTACCCATATGATCAACTGGACGGGCCAAATTATGCCAGCCAAGAAACTCTGTACCGAAGCTCGAAAAAGAGGAATTGACTCCGTTGTAGACGGTGCTCACACTTTCGCTCATCTAGATTTTAAAATTTCAGATCTGGGCTGCGACTATTTCGGAACTAGCCTCCATAAATGGCTTTGTGCACCTTTCGGGACAGGAATGCTTTACATTAGAAAGGAAAAAATAAAAGATATATGGCCACTTTTGGCTTCACCCGAAGACCAAGAAACGAATATACGTAAGTTCGAAAACATTGGTACTCGCTCTTTTGCTACCGAACAAGCCATTGGCGGAGCACTCAACTTTCATAACGCAATTGGCCAAGAGCGAAAAGGAGCCAGATTAGAATACTTGAAGCAATATTGGGCCAAAGAGGTTATTCAACATAAAAACATTATTCCATACACTTCATTAAAACCAGAATTTAGCAGAGCACTATGCAACTTCGGTGTGGTAGGAATGACAGCAGGAGAGGTGCACAATAGGCTTTTTAATGAATACAAAATACATACAAGCCCAGTGCAGTGGGAAAAAGTAAATGGACCAAGAATTACCCCGCATGTATATACTACAAAGTATGATTTAGATCGATTAACAGAAGCAATGCTTAAAATTGCAGAGACACCTAAGTAAACTTTATTGGAGAGAAGAACAGCGCTTTCGATATCAACCATTCCATTCGTTTTTCTAACTTCGAACCATGAGCTATCAAATAGGCATTATAGGCACCGGGAATGTTGCTTGGCACTTGGCCAGAGCATTTGAAAATGCTGGACATATAATTACCGACATTTACAATAGAGATATAAGCAAAGCCAAACACTTTGCTTTAGACTTCTTTAATGCCAAAGCCACTAACAAACTCAACTTTGAAAATAGCAGTGCTCAAGTATTTATTTTGGCTGTTTCTGATGATGTGATAGAGGAAATTGCTCCTGAAGTTCTACTTCCAGAAAATGCCGTTTTAGCCCATACTTCAGGGTCTGTAGCAATGAATGCTTTGGGTTATGCCCGAACTGAAAACCAAGGGGTATTTTATCCACTTCAAACTTTTAGCAAAGGCAAAGCAGTCGATTTCTCTGAAATTCCAATTGGGATTGAAGCGGAAAACAAAATAACCGAAAATGCCTTAAGCATTTTGGCCAAAAGCATTAGCAATAAAGTACAGTTGATGGATAGCCGCGATAGAAGAACTATTCACTTGGCAGCCGTATTTGCTTGCAATTTCACAAATCATTTGTTCACGATTTCAAAAAGTATTCTGGAAGATAGAAACCTAGACTTTGGTTTGCTTGAGCCACTAATCATTGAAACACTCAACAAGTCGCTCGAAATAGGCCCAAGTAATGCTCAAACTGGCCCAGCTAAAAGGGGAGATTTAGAAACACTAGATAATCATTTCGAAGCCTTATCGAAGAGCCCAGATATAGCGGAAATCTATCGATCTATATCTCAAAACATTATTGATTATTATTCTGAAGAATAGACTTTAATCTTACCTCACTAAAATCTTGATTGTAGTGATTTTCCTATCACGGTCAATAATTCTAATCAGATTTAAGCCTTTAGGTAAATCTTTAGATTCTAGTTCCAAATAACTAGAACTCACCTTAATCTCATGGCTTGAATGACTCACCACCACCCCACTTGTAGTTACTACTTGAAGTTCTATTATCTGATCCTCAGGTGTCTTATAAGCAAGTTTAAATTTCTCTCCAAAAACAATTGGATTAGGGTAAACACTAAACTCATTTTTGGTTTCAAACTGGTTCTTACTAAGAGATACCCTTTTAATTTCTGAATATTCAAATTCTCCGTTGAAGTCTGTTTGCTTTAAACGATAGTAAGATGTTCCGTTCAAAGGTTCTAAATCATTATAGGTATAGTTCAGTATTTCATCACTATTCCCAGCTCCCTCAAGAGCTCCAATTGCCGTAAAATCCTTTCCGTTAGCACTTCTTTCAATCGTATAGAAAGCATTACCAATCTCGCTAGCAGTTGTCCATTTAAGTTGAACCGACTCGTTATTCATATTTTTAGCATCAAACGAAATTAAGGTTATTGGCAAAGCGTATTTTTCAGTTGCTCCCAAGGTGAAAAACTGAGTGTCCGCCAAATTGACCCTAAAAGTTACAGTCTTCTTCACGGCATCAATAGAGGTTGGTGCTTGTAACGTAACTCCGGAAGTAAAGTCTCCATCCGCATCTAGCATTAGCCTTACCAGGTTCAGGTTATTAGTTCCCACACCAGATGGGCCTCCAATTGAAAATAAATCAAAGGTTAAATCAACAAGCCCAACTGTTCCTGTTTCTTGAACATACCATTCTCTGAACAATCTACTTTTCACTTGAGCAGTGTTGAATTCAACATTTCCGTCTGCTTTTGTACCAGTCAGCGGCTTATTCTCACTTCCCCATACCGAAAACGAATCATCAACTCCTATAGGGCTGACTGTTGCCATTTTAACTATTGTACCAGCATTGGAGCTTTTAGAAGTCTCTTGAAGGAAACAAGAGTTATCATCTCGTGCCAAACCAGAAATGTTGTAATTATAGGTTGGCTGCTCTGTCCAGTCCCATGTAATTCCACCGTCCGAAGCCAAGTAATCTTTTTCCCCAGTACCACCAGCTCTCGTAATACCATATTTCAAAGCAAGGTATGAATCCACTCGAATACGTTCATTTGCTGTTAAAACTCTTGAAAAGGCAATTGCTTCGGCTATATCTCCTTGAAGTTGGGAATTTACCGTGTAATCATCATTATTACCAATACCCATAGCCGTGCCTCCATTTAGAGAAACGTTATCTGAAGTTCCCGAGCCTACGTTTGCGGCATCAACATACAATTCAACGGCTCCCGAAACAGCTTTTACTCTTGTTCCCATTGCAATATGCGGGATTCCATTATTATATGTACTTGTGCTATTGGCATCTCGACCAGAGCTATTTGAGGCATTAAAATGAACCAAACCATTAGCCAAACCTAAACCGTAATCCGCAGAATTGGACGTCTTACCTGAGCTCATCAGAACAGGAGAATCTTCAAAATTTGTAGTATTTCCTCCAGTTTGCGTAGTAGAGAAAACTGTAGCTAAAGTCATATCATCGCTTACTACATTTCCATTATCTGTTCTAATAAAACCAAGGTCGGTTGAGCCTGGGTCAGAAAAGCGAACGACCGGATTGAAATTAAAAGTAGAAGTTCTCAGTTTTGGCCCTACTGGTGGCAGCCCTGGAGTACTTCTAGCTCCATCATTATCACTGGTGCTTTGATCTGTCCAAGTATTAACAACCGCATCATTTGTAATGGCATCAGGGCCATTATTGGCTTTTAACCACATAGCCAAACCACTTGTTACCCCACCAGGACCGCAAAGCTCTACTGCGGTTCCTAAGGTAAAGTAATCTCCATCTGAAAAATCAACATTCTCGAAAGTCAACACATTCCCATTAAAGGTTCCACCACCTACTGTTGTACCAGAAGCCATAGTAGAGCTACTAGATCGTATTAATTTAAAATCCGCGGCAGATGAAGAGTAACCTAAACCAGTAAGATCAAACGATGTAGTGGTATTGCCCACTGTTCCCGTTTCGTCTACCCTCCAAACTCTTCTCATTCTCTCGGTTACTCCTGTAGGAACATCAGGAGAACCTCCATCATTTGCAGCATTTACAGCGTTCGATTGCTCTCTGTCAGCATTGTCGTTACCCCAAACCATAAATGATTCATCGGCTGTAAAACTGTTAAGATTGGATTTATTATCTGCTGCAATTCCTCCTAAACCAATGGTCACTATAGCATCAGCATTAACACTTTTAGATTGTTTTTGCTCAAAGCAAGAATCATCATCTCGGCCAATACCTGCTATATCGTTGTTATTAGATGAATTATCTGTAGCATTCCAAATTACCGAACTAGAGGAGTTTAGGTAATTTTGTGCAGAACCTTGATCTAGCGTTATGCCATACTTGATAGCTAGATAACTCTGAATTCTAAGATGTTCATTGGTGTCATCAGGGCGTACTGAAAAGGAAATGAGTTCTGCGATTTGGCCATCATAAAAAGCATTAGCACTTAAAGTGTTAGTGGCAAAATTACCCAGATTATAGTACACGTCAGATGAAGTAAGAAATGACCCTTCGGTAAAATCATTTCTCTTAGCTCCGTTAATATATATATCTGTTCCATTAGCTCCAGCATTATTCCTTACACCCATAAGAAAATTTAGCCCTGGGGCTACAGAGGTTGCTCCGTATGAAGCACTCTTCACCATAGATCTCCAAGTCGGGGAGGTTCCCATTAAATGGGTGAATAGTTCATTACTTGTAGAGCCTGACATATTTCCTATTCCAAAACCGCCCAAGTTATTGGCCGTAGATCCATCAAAACCAACTATTACATCAGCTGTTGTTGAATGAAATTTCAACACATCAGGATTGAAAACAAAATAATAGGCCGTAGAGTTAAAGCCCGCACTTCCACCAAGGTGTTCAGAGTTACTCTCGTCAAAGTTTATCGCAGGGTTAAAATTTATGGAGTTGGTTACATAATTAGGGTAGTTTGAGACCCCTGTAGCGTCATTTCCACCTGAAAAATCACCCCAAGACGAAACATCAGCACCATTAACACTTGTATTTGGGCCATTATCAGCTCTTAGCCAAAGTGTTAGGTTTGTAGTCACATTACCTGGCCCGCAACTTATAAAACCTGTACCTAAGGTGAAGTATTCTCCATTTTGAAAGTTTACCCCTGAAAAAGTAATTGTGCTACCGCTTAAAGTCCCTCCAGTTATAATCTGGGAAGAAGTAAATACTCCACCAGAAGAGTTGCCCGCGATGAGCAAGCTATAATCGGATTCGGCAGGTGTTCCTCCATTAAATGTAAAACCAGAAATATCGAAAGACACAATATTATTACCTGTTTCACCGGTTTCACCCACTCTCCAGACTCTTTCTACCCTTCTAGTAATCAGCGGAGGAACATCTGTGGTTTCATCATCATCCTTATCACCACTATCATTTCCCCAAATCAACCATGAGTTGTTGTCACTAAACGAGCCACCATGATCCATAGTAACCACAGAACCAATGTTCTCACTTCTGGATTTTACCTGTTCAAATTCCGAATTATCGTCTCTCGCTATTCCAGCAATGTCTTTATTATACTCTAAGTACCCCCCAATCGCAGCACTATTAGTGGTATTAAATGTTATGGCTCCTTGAGAGTCTACGTAATTAATTGGGGTAGATTGGTTGAGCGTAATTCCATACTTTATTGCTAAATAGCTTTCAATTCTATTCCGCTGAGTCAGTAGAAAAGCACCAGGTTCATTACAGTAAATCAGTTCTGAGATTTCACCATAATATGAGTTTGGACTACTGCTGGTACCATTGTCATATCTGGAGTCACCATCTGAAGCACCGAACTCAATCCCATCAGTATCACTATAGAGTAGGCCAACATTATTCAAAGTTCCAAAACTCTGCCCATTCAAATATCCCTTAACAGTGCCTGTTGAAGATGTATTTCCATTGAATTCGAGTGTAACAATGTACTCAGTATTAGTAGTTAAGCCTGTACTTATAGTAGCTACATTCGTTGTGGTGTTCCATGGAGATCCGCTACCGTCACTTGCTCTATTCCAAGACGAAAGGTAAATGTTCCCATCACGTAGGTAAACAGTTATACCTCTAGTATTTCCTCCCTGTTCATAAAGTACCTGCCGAGTGTTAATATCAGAAGTACTTGTTCTGAAAGCTAGATTGATTCCTTTTCTGGTATAAGGTCCGCCTGTATTAAAAGCCAAGTTGTTGGCAATTGTAAGACTAGTGCTCCCACTAGTGAAATCAACTGTTGGATTGAAGTTGATATTACTAGTAGTGTTTCTGTATGTAGGCGCAGCTACTCCAGTAGTTGCATCATGATTTCCCACCCATTGATCTTGCCAGTCTGTTACGGTGCTTCCGTCAGTGGCAGTAGTTACGCCAACATTTGCCTTCAACCATGTAGTTAGAGCTGCTTTATACCCCCCTGGGCCCGTTCCAGGTGTTAAACAATTATCTGCTGAAACTCCAGCCGATAAACCTGCTACCAAATCAAGCCCAGAATTACTGGATAAAGTATTGGTCGGAAAAGTGAAGATATCAGTTAAATCATGGTCAGTTGCATTGGTATCAAAAGCAAAAATGGAAAAACCATAAATCACTTGATTTTGAGATACTCCTAATTCATCGAAGGAAACGGCAACCCCTTGTAAACTTTGAGCACTTTGTCCAAAGATGGTACCAATATTAATAATTGGCGATGGGTCTAATCCAGTGTCCTGTCTTCTTAAAATAAGAAAATTATCAAATGAGCGACCTCCTCCTGTACCTGCATTTGTTGGATCAGGCCAGTCAGAGTCCTCAATATCGATCATCGCCCCATATGTAGCTGGGTCTCCGTTAATATCCAAAGATAGTATTGCCGCTATCTTTATTTGATCATTGCCCCCTCTTTCGATAATCGGAAAAACAGCACTATCGGGTTCGCAGGTTACCAAGCCTGTATACCAAATAACATCCAAACGTTCTACTTGTGCTTGAATAGTGTTCAACCCCTCATCATCAGTATTTACCATGATATTATCATAGCCTGCATTGAGAATACCAGATTGGTAAAGTGCGTCAGCATCTCCCACTTCATCTGCGTCTAAATCCAATTCACCAGGAGTAAGTGGCCCAAATGATGGATCAGTAATGCTTGTTAGTGTATACCAAATATTAATATACGCTTGATCATCGGTTCTTCTAATAATCAAAGTGTCAGGCAGAACAAAGTTGTTGTAAAGTCTTCCACCTACAGTGTACGATTCAATTTTTAAATTATCACCTGTTCCATAATTCACATTATAGGGTAAGCTTGGCTGAATGTCATTAATAGCATCACTTGGAGCTGTAACTAACACAGTTGATGGAACCGAAGTAGGTAATGGACTAACGTAATTGATAGAGGTTATATGAGATTGCCCTAACAACGTCATGTTTAGGCCGCTGAGGACCAGCAAGACCATGATTATTCTCCCGAAAAAAGTACCAACTAAGTACACGTACCTCACCTTTTGTTTTAGTTAAAACTTCTTGTCATAGATTTTTTTCTACAACATTGAAAAATGTTTGAATACTCCTTTGAACAGCTTTTGTCCAAAATCAAATGGTTAAGAAAATAGTGGGTTGAGGAAAATACTAATGATGCAAAGTTGGTGGCTTTGCTCTGAATCCTAGGCGAAAGGGTGACAAATGTATATTATTAATTTGTTAATCAAAAATAATATTACGCTACTTGCATACAGTAATTAACAGTTAGACACAAAACAGGTTGCGAAGATTGGACTCTTGAACTTGATAAAAATAAATAGCGATGGTAGTGATAAGCTACAAAATTAGATTTTTGAACTCCCTTAATATCAAGCCATCATTCCTAAAATGCACAATATTAAATTATTGTTAATTCAATAAAGTCAGCTTCTCTTAGTAAGTAAAGTTTCCGTAAGCCGACTTTATTGTCAGTTCTTTAGATTTCGAAGTCTCTACTCTACCAACAATTTGGGCATCGATGTTAAAGCTCTTTGAAATAGAGATAATTTCTTCAGCAAATTCTTCATCAATATAAACCTCCATTCTGTGGCCCATATTGAAAACCTTGTACATTTCTTTCCAGCTTGTTCCGCTTTCTTCCTGAATCATTCTAAACAAAGGAGGAAGTTCAAAAAGATTGTCTTTTACAATATGAACATTATTAACAAAGTGAAGCACTTTGGTTTGAGCACCTCCACTACAATGAATCAACCCACCAATTTGATTTCGAAATTTCTTGAGAATCTCCACCATTACAGGGGCATAAGTTCTTGTCGGTGATAACACTAATTTGCCTGCATCAAGTGGGCTTCCTTCTACAACATCTGTCAATTGATAGTTACCTGAATACACTAAATCAGAAGGCACAGCGTGATCGTAACTTTCTGGAAATTTAGTGGCTAAGTCTTTATGGAATACATCGTGGCGAGCAGAAGTAAGCCCATTCGAGCCCATTCCTCCATTGTACTCATTTTCATAGGTCGCCTGACCATAGGAAGCTAAACCAACAATGACTTGGCCTGGCTTAATTTTTTCATTGGTCACTACATCTTCCCTTTTCATTCGGGCGATTACCGTACTGTCCACTACAACGCTTCTTACCAAATCTCCTAAGTCAGCAGTTTCACCTCCAGTGCTAATAATGTTCATACCATTATCTCTGAGCATCTGAAGTACTTCTTCGGTACCATTAATCAGTTCAGCAATAACTTCACCTGGAATTAGGTTTTTGTTTCTACCAATAGTTGAAGACAGAAGAATATTATCTGTAGCTCCAACACAGAGCAAATCATCAATGTTCATAATGATGGCATCTTGAGCAATGCCACGCCAAACCGAAAGGTCTCCGGTTTCTTTCCAATACATATAAGCTAAAGCTGACTTTGTGCCCGCACCATCGGCATGCATAATATTACAGAACGCATCATCATTGCCCATAAAATCAGGAACAACCTTGCAAAAAGCAGTAGGAAAAACTCCTTTGTCCAAATTCTTGATTGCGTTGTGAACATCTTCTTTTGAAGCTGAAACGCCTCTTTGCATGTACCGGTCGCTCATATCTGATAATTTAAGATCACAAAAATAAAAAAACCCCGTATGACGGGGCTCTTTTTTCAAGTTTTTAATCTGCTTACAAATTTATGCAGCTTAATTGTCTTTATATTCAATCACTTTGAACTCCGTTCTACGGTTTTGTTGATGCTGTTCTTCGGTGCAGTCTGCATCATTACCACAGCCATTAATCAACTGAGATTCTCCATAACCTTTAGCTACAAGCCTGTTTTGAGAAATTCCTTTTAGAATCAAATAACGAACAGCTGCTTGAGCTCTTCTTTCAGAAAGGTCTAAGTTAAATGCATCTTCTGCACGTGAATCGGTATGAGAACTCAGCTCAATCTTGATATTTGGGTTGTCTTTCAAAAGCTCAACCAGTTTATCTAACTCTATTGCAGCATCTGGTCTAATTTCAGCCTTGTTCAAATCATAATAAATATTCTGAAGTACAATTGTTTTCTCAAGAATAATAGGGTCTAGGGTTAAAGAGGATTCAAACTTTTTTGTGGTAAATCGTTCTACTAAGTCCTCTTGCTTAACCTCTCCTCCTATGGTTGAAAATGCTCGTCTTTTCGCAAAGAAGTTCGCCTTTTCACCTAATAAAATGTATTCTTTTTCAGGGTCTACTTTGAATTGGAAGACTCCGCCACGGCCCGTTACTTGATCGTCAACAATTTGATTATCGGTACTCATGAGCTTTACTCGCACATCAGGTAAAACACTTTGCGTGCTGTCTTCATTCAGTTGATAAGTTACACCTGCTAAAATGTACTCGATTTTCTTCAGGTCAGAAGAGTTGTCTACGAACGTATAAATATCATCATCTCCCTTTCCGCCTGGGCGATTAGAACTAAAAAATCCCTCAAAAGGAAAATCAGAATAGACTAAGCCAAAATCATCGTAGGATGAATTGATAGAAGGCCCCATGTTTTCGATGGTAATATTTCCGCCTTCATTAATGGCCACAAAAACATCGAGCATTCCAAAACCAGCATGGCCAGTTGAAGAAAAGTAAAGCTTATTATCTGGCGAAACGTAAGGAAACATTTCATCTTCGGGCGTATTGATGGTTGGCCCCATATTCTGCACATCGGCCCAGCGACCTCTCTCATTCAGCCTTGTTCTATAAATATCTGAGCCACCCAAACCACCTGGTCGGTCAGAAGCAAAATAGATTGTTTTTCCATCGCCACTAAAAGTAGGGCTACTGTCCCAAGAATCTGGACTGTTGATAGGCATAAGCTGTGGCTCAGACCATTCTCCATTCTTCTTAGTTGAAATAAATAAGTCTATGTTGAAACGCCCTCTTTTATCAGCAGAGTTACCCTTTGCAAAAACCACCGAATTTCCATCAGGCGAAAAGGCAATGGAACCTTCATTTATTTCTTCATCATTGAATAAGTCTGAAAGCTTTTCAATAGATGAAGCATCCATATTCAGTCCGTTTGTTTGTACTTTATATAAATCGGTAAAGGGAATTCCGTAGCGTTCAAATTTTGCTTGCTCTCTACCTGTAGCAAAATAAAGTTCATTATTAAAAAAGTAAGGACTGTATTCTGCATTTTCAGTATTAATCCCTTCCGCATTCTTGACATCAATATTTCGAACATTCAAGCTAATACTATCTAACTTATTGAGGTTATTCAGTTCACTTTTTGCTCGATCCACAAAACTTTCTACTGTGGCATATTGAAGGTAGGTCTGAAGCACATTTTTAGCATCGATGTACCGTTCTGTTGACTTCAAAGCTTGTGCATAATGCAATTCCATTTCGTCATCAGCAAAACCACCTTCAATGGCTTTAGCATAATAATTGGTTGCTTCATAAATTCGGTTGGTCTTACGATAAGACTCAGCAACATAATAGTTAAATACCGGAGATTCAGGATCAGCTTCCAATTCCTTTTTATAGTCTTCTATTGCTAGATTATAATTTGCATTCTCATAACTTTTCTTAACCTTGACTTCTTTAGGTTTTTCAATTTCGTCCTCTACCCCGCCAGTCAAGCTTCCCACATTGTTAGTTTGGTTATTTGTAGGCCGGTTGTTTTTAGAAGGAGTGGTTGGGGTATCTACCCCTAAAAAGTTTTGTGAAGATTTACACCCTACTAGGAGGGCAATCATTAAAATGCCTATATATTTTATCCGATTCCTCATTACCGTGTAAATTAGCGAAATAAGCTGAATGCTAATACTCTATACGCTTGTAGTCTGCTTAAAGTATCTGTTTAGCCAAGTTTTACCAGCTTGAACGCACCAATCATTTTCCAGTTGACCTTTTGTTTGAATAGTGTTGTCGAAAAAAAGTGTTTCGGCAGAAATTCGCCCGCTCTCCACTTCAGTTTTTATTTGACTTAAGGGTACCAGTTCTACTTCATTATTAATTAAAAAAGCAATGTTGGTACGTTCAAAAAAATCAACTCCTAAATCTGAAGAAAGTTGTTGCACAAACCTTACTTGGGTATCGATAGAACAACCGCTGGCCGCATTAAACGATTCGTCTGTACAGATCATTAGAAAATAATCATGTTTAATTACCCCCGAAGCCATTAAATCATTACCGTGTGCAGCCCATTGATTTAAGAAAACATCAAGTTTATCTAAGCATTTTTTCTGATCTAAAGCAGTCAATTTTCTATCAGCCTGATATATCCAGATGCGAGAGTTTTTACTGAGTTTGTCAAAATCGGCTAGCATAGTCTTTTTTATTCAAATGTCGTTCACTTGTCATTTTGAACCAACTATAACGGATAATAATTCCTTTTCGGTTGTTGTAGATGCGAGATAAAGAATCTTTGAACTAGAGGAGTTTGAAATCAAGACCTGAAAATTACTCAAAATGAAACATATTAAACTTTACCTTTCAATTCTTTCAATGGCTTGGCTTTCTAGCTGTATTGGAACTGATATTGTAGAAGACATTGCGGTTCCCGAAACGATCTCCATTAGCAATGCTATAGATAGCCTAAAGGTTGGGGAAAGCTATACCTTTAGTGCTGATTATTTCAACGGACTTGGTGAGCCCGTTCAGGCTATGATTGCATGGTCAAGCTCAGACCCGTCTATCATTAGCATTGAGCAAACTGGCAGTGCTCAAGCCATTGCCGCAGGAAACGTATACATTAAAGCCGTAAAAGGTAATAATGCGGATTCTGTAAAAGTGAATGCTGGAAACACCACTTCGGTATTGGCAAACAAAAGACAGGGCACTTTTATGGGAAGAAACAATTATTCTGTTTCTGGAAATTTCAGCTTACAAGAAGTTAATGGAGATCTTACTCTCATTTTTGATGACAACTTTCGATCCTCAAACGGACCTGGGCTTTACGTCTATCTATCAAATCAACCTACAAATATTACTGGAGGAGAAGAGGTTGGGAAATTAATGAAAAACTCAGGAGCTCAATCATACTCTATTGCAGCAAACGTTCAGCTCACTACCTACAATTATGTGCTAATATATTGTAAACCCTTTGGAGTACCGTTTGGTACTGGCTCTTATAATTAACCGTCATGAGAAACATTTATTTATTAATCATATTGCTTTGCCTTAATCTAAATTCATATGCTGGAGGTGGGTGGCCACAGCCTAAAGGCAAAGGTTATTTTAAGCTTGGTTATTACGGCATAGTATCAAGTAGCTATTATTCGCCCAATGGTAATATTTTAGATATTTCTACAGCGGGTATTCATATTGCCAATTTCTATGGAGAATATGGATTGACCAAACGCTTGACAGGGATTGCTTATGTTCCTTTTTTTTCTAGAGCTACGCTAAACGAACAAAAGTCGGCAAGTACAGGAAATGTGATTTCTGAGGGTGATGCTGTAAACTCATTTGGAGATACAGATTTGGGCTTTAAGTACGGGATTATTGTGGACAAACCTATTGTTGTGAGTGCTTCCATTACGTTTGGAATTCCGCTAGGGAACAGTATGGGTGGAAGAACAGAAGTGCTACAAACTGGAGATGGAGAATTCAATCAAATAATGGGCATAGAAGCAAGCAGGGGGTTAAACAAGGGGAAATCATGGGTATCAACTTTAATTGCCTTCAATAATCGATCTGAAAGTTTTTCAGATGAGTTTAGAGTTGGTATCGAGCTTGGAACCAAACTAGGAGATAAATGGCTAGCCAATGTAAAAGTACTAAGCGTAAATTCATTGAATAACGGAAACGATCTTGAAACGCCTTCCAACGGAATATTCTCTAACAACATTGAATACCTTGCTATTACCCCAGAACTCGCATATCAATGGAATGATAAATGGGGCGTTTCGAGCGCCATAGGTTTTGCCGCTTCAGGAAAAAGAGTGCTAGCAAGTCCCTCAGTGTCCTTTGGCGTATTCTTTAATTTGTAAATGGAGAAAATCTTAAAATGAAGCCTCTGGAAATCAATTACTCTAGAGGCTTTTAACTTATAAGCCTTCGTTTTTAGCAATCAATTCAGCTAAATCCATTACTTCAACCTTTTCTTCCTTGTTTTTGCTTTTCACGCCATCCCTCATCATTGTCATGCAAAACGGACAAGCCGAAGCAACAATACTCGCCCCTGTTTCAATGGCCTCCTCAGTTCTTTCAACATTTACTTCTTTGTTACCTGGCTCTGCATCTTTAAACATTTGAGCACCACCGGCACCACAACAAAGCCCTTTTGTTCTGCAACGCTTCATTTCAATTAGCTCGGCATCAAGTGCTGCTAAAACCTCACGAGGAGCCTCGTAAATATTGTTCGCCCTACCCAAATAACAAGAATCGTGATAAGTGATTTTTTTTCCTTTAAACTCTCCACCGCCTTTCAAGCCCACTTTGCCTTCGTTAATTAATTGCTGAAGGTAAGTAGAGTGATGAATCACTTCATAATTACCTCCTAGCTCTGGGTATTCATTTTTAATGGTATTGAAACAATGCGGACAAGCCGTTACGATTTTCTTTACATTGTAAGTATCTAAAACTTGAATGTTGGAAACCGCCTGCATTTGAAACAAAAACTCATTTCCAGCCCTTCTGGCAGGGTCGCCAGTACAGGTTTCTTCTGGGCCTAAAACAGCAAAAGAGATTCCTACTTTGTTCAAGATTTTAACAAAAGCTTGGGTTACTTTTTTATATCTGTCGTCAAAAGAACCAGCACAACCTACCCAAAAAAGTATTTCAGGAGACTCACCTTTGGCGGCCAAATCGGCCATAACGGGTACATTATTCAAATTATCACTCATGATTTCCTTCGTTCTTAAGATTTAGACTCCATTTCCTCTGCCCATTTAAACCTGTCTGTTGGTGGAAATTTCCATGGTGCAAAATTGGTTTCCACGTTTTGGAACATGCTGTTCCATGAAGCAGGCGACCCTGATTCTTCCATGGCCACGTACCTTCTCATTTGTAAAATAATGGCCAGTGGGTCAATATTAACTGGGCAAGCTTCCACGCAGGCGTTACAGCTGGTACAAGCATTAATTTCTTCTTTGGTAATGTAATCACCCAATAGCGATTTACCATCTTCTAACCCTTTACCTCCTTTGGCCAAACTAGCGCCCACTTCTTCAGCTCTATCACGCGTGTCCATCATGATTTTTCGAGGAGAAAGTTTCTTGCCAGTCATATTTGCCGGACAGTTGTCTGTACAGCGGCCACATTCTGTACAAGAATAGGCATTCATGATATTTACCCAACTCAAATCATTTACATCTTTGGCACCAAACCTTGCAATTTCTGCTGGAGGCTCATTGGCATTTTCAGTAGGCATGCCCAACATCATTTTCACTTCGTTGGTAACTTCTGCCATGTTTTCCATTTTCCCTTTAGGGTTTAGGTTCGAATACCATGTGTTTGGAAAGGCCAAAGCGATATGTAAATGCTTGGAATAAGTAACATACACTGCAAAACCTAAAATTCCGACAATATGGAACCACCATGCAAAACGCTCGATAAAGATCAGGGTAGATAACTGCATCCCTTCGAAAAGCGGCACGATTAAACCACTAAAAAAGAAAGCTCCAGTTTGTGGGTAATGCTCGTCCTGACCTTGAATCAATGAATCCGTAGCGTTCATAGTAAGTATAGCAAACATTAAAACAATCTCGATCACTAAAATAAGATTGGCATCTAGTGTTGGCCACTTCTTCATTTCATTGCCTTGGAAACGCTTCACCTTCACTACATTTCTTCTGATGAGAAAGGCAATGCAAGAAAACATTACCCCCACAGCTAGAAACTCAAAGATATTAATGAGCACTGTGTAGAAGCCCCCCAGCATAGGAGCAAAAATTCTGTGTGTACCCGCAATTCCGTCAATTACGAATTCAAGTACTTCAAGATTGATTACCAAGAAGCCTACATAAATAAGCATGTGTAAAAAAGCAGGTACAATGCGCTTGAACATTTTCTTCTGACCCAAGGCCACCAATAACATTGTCTTCCACCTTTCTGGACTAGAGGTTCTTCCAGAAGCCTTTCCTAAAAAAATATTCTTTCTAATTCTAGTAATGCGTTGGTACAGAAAATACGTTGCTACAGCCACTACAATCAAGAAAACGATTTGAGATATATACTGCATAGGTTAGGGCTTCTAAGGTTAATAAATATTCAGACCTGAAATTATTGAAAATGTTTTGTACGGGTAAACTTTTTGTATACTTTTGTGCCTCCAATTGAGGGTGCTGTAGCTCAGTTGGTAGAGCATCGGACTGAAAATCCGTGAGTCGGTGGTTCGAATCCACTCAGCACCACGTTGCAAAAGCCTTCCAGAAATGGGAGGCTTTATTTTTTGCTCTTCAGTTAACAATAATTTCATTCCACTGGGCATAAACAAATATACATAATGAAATTAAAATAGTATGCATGCATACTATTTTTTAAGCTTCATCAATTCTTTCTCAGTCAAAAAGCGCCATTTACCCCTCGGCAAGTCCTTTTTGGTCAACTCACCATAAACCACACGGTCTAGCTTTTCTACTTTGTAACCTAAGTGTTCGAAAATTCTGCGGACAATTCTGTTCTTGCCCATGTGAATTTCAATTCCTAAAACAGTGCCGTCTGAGCTTGTTACAGCCAGGTCATCTACAGGTGCGGGACCGTCTTCCAAAGTCAAGCCTGCTTTGATTTTCTCAAAATCATCTTCATCAATTGGTTTATCTAACGTAACCTGATAAATCTTTTTCACCTTATGAGAAGGATGCGTAAGTTTTTTTGCCAAATCGCCATCGTTAGTAAAGATCAGCAGGCCAGTAGTAGCTCGATCTAATCTCCCTACTGGAAAAATTTGTTCTTCGCAAGCATTCTTGATCAAATCCATCACAGTTCTTCTGCCTTCAGGATCGCTTGTGGTACTGATAAAATCTTTGGGCTTATTGAGTACTAGGTACACTAGTTTCTCTCTTTTCAAGACGTTTCCTTCGTAAGAAACCTTATCGGTTGGTTTTACTTTGTAGCCCATTTCGGTTACTACTTCACCATTTACCTTAATTTCTCCTGCTTCGATCAATCGGTCGGCCTCACGTCTAGAACATACTCCTGAGTTAGATATATAGCGGTTAAGCCGTATTTCACTTGCGCTTGCCCGCCCTTTTTGTACGAGTTCGCGATCGTAAGTAGGTGGAGTCTTTGGTGTATTTTTAACCTTATTGAAGAAAGGCTTTTTGGGTCTGAATTTCTTTGCCATAATGATGCAGTATCTCTACTGGAATATAAGCAAAGGTACGAAAAGCTTATCTAGGAATCTCCCTCTGTTGGTTGGCCTATTTCGTTTTCCTCTGTAGCAAAGTCTTTTGGGGTAGGGAGGTCTTTAAGACTGTTAATACCGAAGTAGTCCATAAATTTTTCTGAGGTTCCGTAAAGCAATGGTCTACCTACATTTTCAGACTTACCTTTAATTTCAACCAATTCCTTTTCTAACAATTTCTGAACGGCATAATCGCAGTTTACACCACGAATTTGCTCCATTTCAGATTTGGTAACGGGTTGTTTATATGCAATGATAGAAAGGGTTTCTAACGCAGAAGTTGAAAGCCTTTTCTTTGATTGTTGTTTGAGTAAAATGCCAATACTGGCCTGATATGCTGGTTTGGTGAGAAAATGGTAGCCCCCTCCACTTTTAATGATAGTGAAAGGGTATTGATCATCGGCATATTTTTCTTCTATCCTGTTTAGCGCAGTCAAAATATCCTTTTCTGGCACATCTGCCTCGAACATTTCACTCATACAGGATTTCAGCTCTTCTATTTTTATCGGCTTTTCGGAACAAAAAACGAGGGCTTCAATATGGTTTCCGAGAAAATCCACTAACTCCTTTGTGCTAACTTAGCTTCAATAGAGTGCATAGTATGAGGCACAGCTTTAAGTCTTTCTTTAGAAATAAGTTTACCTGTGTCAATACAAACACCATAGGTTCCGTTCTTAATTCTAATCAAAGCATTCTCTAAGTTATTGATGAATTTCTGTTGTCTTGCAGCAAGCTGATTAAGGTTTTCTTTTTCTAATGTATCAGCTCCGTCTTCCAAAACCTTGGTAGAGTTATTAGTTATATCTGTGCCTGTATCTCCTCCTTTAGAAATACTTTTTTTCAATTCATTAAACTCACTTTTAGCTTTTTCTAGCTTGTCGTTGATGAGCGCTTCAAATTCTTTTAATTCACTATCTGAATATCTCGTTTTTTCTCCTTGGCTCATATTTGGTTTTGTTTAAATGTACTCGTATAAAAGTCGCACTAAAATAGCCGACCTCCAAGAAAACGCAAAGGCTTTCAATTAATTTTTAAGAGAACAGAATAATGAGATTATAGTTTCTTAACACAAAAAATAATAAAGACAATTAGCCTCATAATTAGGAGCTTAATTAATGTAAAGTCTTAAATCAAAGTATGCCATTGTTTATCATTCCATTATGCTGAAGTCATAAAAAAAGACCCAGTGGGTCTTTTTTTCTTAGGTTGTCTAGTTGTTTCAGTATTGAACGTTCAGGGATTGCATCCTTTTCATAATTGAAAAGTTATCAATTTGTACCCTGTACTTCATCCTGAGGTACCGATTAATCACTTCGATCTTTCTACCCTTTTTCAGGTTAAAATCGATTGCATTATTAATTAAACAATTCATTTAGTTGGGTATTAGATGGTTCTGAAAATAGTCTCACCTAATATAATGATTTACTCGACATATCCCTTCACATTGGGGTAAAATTGAAGACATAGTTTCATCATCTTCAATTTTTTGTATGTAAAAGGGTCAATTTTTACCCAAAAATCAGAATCGAGTACCTATTGCCACGGTTTCTTTTTTGATGATAACTTTACCTGAAGGCTCTATAATTTCGAACAGAATTAGATAGTAACCCAAACGAGCTTTTCCACCCGAGTTGGTGGTTCCATCCCAACGGAAAAAACCTGATGTGCCTACTAGTGAATTCTGCGATACATTCTTAATCAGGTTTCCATTAGAATCATAAACTGACACCGTAATTACATTTCCTGCGGTATTAAAATTATAGTTGATGGTTGTAAAGTTTGCACTTCCTGCTACATCTGGTGCAAATGCTTTAGGTTCTATGTCAAAAGTAGCTAAACCAGAAGGCTGACTTTGCGCTTGTGAATTTTCATAACCAGGGGTTGCATAACCCGATTGACTTGAAGCCGACTGCCAATTGTTAGCATCATTCGAAGCACCTGAAAAACGGATTCTCTCAAGTGAAACCCCATCTACGGAATTCAATAAAGGTGAATGATAGTCCTCATCGTATTCTACTTCATCAATCACAATGGAGTTGGCATTCACAAACCTAACTACCCCAGCGTCTGAAGGTAAGCTTGGAAGGCCGCTCAATTTTAATATGGTAGAAAGCTCTGTGCTAGAATATTGGTTTTTCAGAATATCGCCATCTGTGGTAATGGTTTTATAACTAGATGGAGCAATGATAATATCCTCGGTAGAAATAACTCGATCGTTTGAGTTACCTTCCATTCTCCAGTTTTTAAGGTTGATGTATTTATTCGATTGATTATAGATTTCTACAAATCTTACCCCTCCAGTTTTAGGGTTGAAAAGGATTTCATTGACAATAATGTCCAAAGGTTCTGCTTCCACAGCTATCACTACAGTGGCTTGCCTGGCGTTTGCCAAAATGAGATTCCCACTGCAATCAGTTATGTTTTCCACGGTAATTTGATACGCTGTATTCGACTCAAGGGCACTACTTAGGTTCAAAGTAGCAGACTTGGTATCAGAGGCCACACTAATGTTTGATACAGAAATTCCTCCTGAAATAGATATGTTATTTGTAAGTAACGAAGAAGGAGCAAGCTTTTCATTAAACAAAAGCTGAATCTGGTTTGTGTTTAATGCCACCGCTTTTACCAACTCTGGTCCAGCTAAATCGGGGTTCACTCCATTTACAGAGTTTTGAACTCCTGGGGTTCCTCCTACAACAGCTTCAGAGGCCTTCCAGTTGGGCTGATCTACACAAGCATAACTAAGGTCAATCAACTCTAGGCTAAATCCTCCATTCGCTTTGGTAGTGGAGCGATACCAAGCCGAAGAGTAATCTACGCTGTGGATGATCTGACTTCCTAATTTAAGAGAAACCTTATCGCCACTTGTATTTAAACTTGGCCAACTTGTAACACCCAATACATTACCATAAGGATCCAGTTCTGCCTTATCGAAGCTTGCTGTAAGAATTAAATACTCAGAAGGACTCAGATCGAAATTGCCTAAGGTAGTTGTGCTTGCTCCATCAGAAAGTGTTAAGCCTGCCAATGAAATTATTTTAGAAGAAGCATTGAATACCTCTAAATATTCCACTACTGGCAATCCTTGTGAAGGGGCTGGGTTTGCCATAATTTCAGTAAAAATAAGTTCTTGATAATCTGGACTCGCTCCTTTCACAAAAGGGAAACTATTAGAGGATAGCACATTGCCTGAACAGTCCGTAATGCCACTTGTATTAAGCGAAAGTTCAAAGCCCTTTGTAAACTCTTTGTTCAAGGTTAATTGTACACTTCTACCAAAAGGATTGATCACATTTACAGAAGTCACCGAAACTCCATTTTGCAGAGTGAAGTTTGAGGGGATTAGCGTGCCTATGTCCATCGCTTCATCAAAAGTCAGCTTGAGTTCTGTGGTAGAAATCACTTCCAGTTTTGTTAGGGACGGAGCCGCAGCGTCTGCTGAAACGCTAAACACCGAATTCTGGCTGGCTGGGGTTCCTCCATTTGGTGAAACAGAAGCTGCAAAATTGGTGTATTCAAAACATGGCTTTTCAGGATTAATTAATTCTATTGAAAAGCCTCCGCTGGCTTTAGTCGCATCATTATAAAATGTCAGGTCGTAAGCAATTGAGTCGATCACGGCTCTATTTCTTCCCAATAAATAAACCGATTCGCCTGTGTTTGACAGTGAAGGGAAATTTCTGAGACCTATCGCTTTCCCATAATTTAAATATTGTGCAACCGCTCCTTGGGTAGTTACTGCCAGATATTCACCAGGGGCTAAAGTTTGGGCAGTGAAAATTGCGGTATCTCGTTTGTCGGTCAGTATGAAGTCTCGGAGTTCAATATTTTCATTCCCACGATTATAAAGCTCTATAAACTCCGCGTTAGGTAAATTGGAGCTAGGTTTTGTGTCGAAATAAATTTCATTGATTATTAAATCTCGAAACGCTGGAGTGACTGGAGCGGAAAAGGTGAAATCGAAAGTTGCCGCGTTAATTGCCTTGCCCTGCTTATCTTGAACCCGATCCACAGTAAGCTGATAGGCTAAAGCATTGGTCAATGGAGTTCCAAATTTAAGCGACACCTTTGAAGAAGAGCCCGCCACCAAAGTAGCAGAAGTTGGGTTTCCAACTCCGTTATTCAATGAGTAATGATTGATGGTTCTTGCTGTTGCCGCATTAAGCGGTTCATTAAATACTACCTCAATTTCGTTTAGGTAAGTTGAATTCACTTCTAAAATCACAGGGGGAGTAAGGTCATAGCTCAGTTTGTTTCTTGAACTATTTATCGTGAAACCGAATAAATCCTTTAGGTTTTGAACCGTCAACTCATAATTAATTCCTTCTACAAAGTTGGTATTGAATAGAAGGGTTACCACCTTAAAGTCATCTGAACTTCGCACCGCAGAAATAGGATTTCCAATACCAGAATTCAAAATATAGTTTTGTACTGTTTCAGCAGTAGCTTCATCTAATTCCTGATCGAAAGTAAGCACCAAACTGTTCTGACTTAAGATTTGAATGTCAACAATGTGAGTGCTATAAATAAAATCATAACTGATTACTTCAGATGTATTGCCGTCTGCATCCAACAACTCTTGCACTACCAAACGGTACTTTAACCCTTCTTTTAAAGGAATTGTAAGGTTCAGCGTAACCAATGAAGCATCCGCTGGGTCTTGCACTGCCGACTTCAACCCTAGGCCATTATCGAAACCATAGTTCTCAATATCTTCGGCAGAAGTTTTATTCAGTGCTTTGGTAAACTGCATCTGAATCGTGGTGTCATTCAGCACAGTAAACGTTCCGAAGTTCGGTTTGAAGCTTGAAAAAGTAGCCGTTAAATCAACTGGAAGTCCATTCTCAAACACATCGGAAATGTTAGAAATGCGAAGCGTGTTTTGAGAATTGTTTCCTAAAGTAGCGAAAGTAAGTACTACAATGTTGGTGTTTTTTTCTGTACGAATTGCGGTTAATGGAGAGCCTATTCCGTTATCAACTGAATAATTTCCCGCGTTTTCAGCAATCTCTTTTACCACCTCTTCCGAAAACTCTACCAAAATTTTAGTAGGGCTGGCAAGGCTAATTCCTACCAAGCGAGGCGCTAGTCGGTCGTAGGTAAAGTCTTCGTTTCGTTGGGTTAAAATTGCATTACCCGATAAATCTTCAATTCCTGTGATCGATAAGCGATTCTTCACTTCTTGCTCAAATGCTTGAGCAAACTGCAATACTACCGAGTGTTTATCTCCCTGTCTGGTTACCAAAGCGGGGTTGCCGATACCATTGTTTGCAGTGTAATTATTTACCGACTCTGCGGAAGTTTCATCAAGAATCTCATCAAAATAAACCCTAAGGTTACGCTCGTCAACTACCACCACAGAATCTATATCTGGGTCATCGGTGTCATAAACAAAAGTGGTATTGAGTAACTGTAAGTAGCTATTATTGCTGGCTTGAATTCCTTCAAAATCAATGTACTGATTTTTGTTTTCGACAAAGTTGGTGTTGAATACCAAGTGAACCAATCTCGGGTTTGTGTTGTCCAGCGAAGCGGTAACAGGGTTTCCAATATTGCCATCTACCCAATAATTGGTCAATTGTTCTGCCGTGGTTTCGTCTACATCAACATCAAAATATACATCAAGCAATTGAGCAGACAGTACTACAACTGTGTCAATTTGATTCACAAAATCGAAATTGATTGAAGTAAGACTAACCGTGTTCCCCAGCGTGTCCGCTAAGTTTTGAAATGTGAATTGATAGGTTGAACCAACAGAAAGGGCAGTACCTAAACTTAACCTTACACGCTTGTTATTATTGGCATCAACAGTCGCCTTTGTTGGGTTTCCTATTCCCAAATTAATCGAAAAGTTGGCTTCCGTTTCTGCCAAAGTTTGGTTCAACTCTTCATCAAAAATTACATCAATAGTAACAGTGTCTTTAAAAACAAACCTTTCAAATACTGGCGCCAAATTATCAAATAGAAATTCTAAAGTGTTTGTGGCTATAGCGTTACCAGCACAGTCCGTGGCTCCCGTTAATGATACCGTATAAATCGTTCCTGAAACCATCGATGTACTTAAAGTCAACACCACAGATTTATGGGTAGTTTGATTTACGGTTTTTGAGGCAATTGCTCCGCCATTATTCAAAGAATACGATGCTCCATCAAGGGAAGCGTCATCCATAATTTCATCAAAAAACAAAGTCAATTGACTTGGCGAATCAACCCTAACTTCAGTCAAGTTAGGCGCCTTTACATCTGGACTATTATCGTAAACTGAGTTTTGCCCAGAAGGTGTAGCACCTTGGGCATTAGTTGAGGCTTGCCAATTGTTGATATCGCTACAAACAAGTTCAGGGTTTATCTGCTCGATAGACCAACCGCCATCTGCTTTGGCAACATCTTTATACCAGTTAATATTGAAAGTTAGGCTATCGACCAAATTGCCAAGGTTATCTTTCAGTACGAGCTGTTCGCCTCCATTAGAAAGTCCATTCCATGAAGTGACACCAACTACGTTTCCAAAAGCTTGAAAATCGACAACGTTTGAAGTTGAAGTTAAAATGACATAAGTCTGCGGCTGCAGCACATAGCTAGCAACGATCCCACCTGTTAAATCAAAATTGGCCAAATCAATGGCTTTGCTGCCAGCATTATACAGTTCTATAAATTCATCTGATGTTCCAGAAGGCAGTGTTTGAGGATCAGGCTGAGCAGCACCTGTAGGATCAGCAAAAATTTCGTTGATTACTAAAGTTCGATAAGCCGTTTGTGTGGCGTTGGTAACCGAAGTCTGTAGCGCAGAAGCCAAAGCATTTTCGCTTTCATTGGCCACGTTGTTAATGGTCAGTTGATAGGTATTACTCGCTAACTCTGCCCCAAAAGTGAGTACTACTTTATTAAATTCAGCTACATTTCTAGCTGCTGAGGAAGGTGCACCATAGTCAAAATCAAGGCTGTAATTGCTTGCTGTATTGGCAGAAGTGGCTTCAACATTCTGATTGAAAATGACTTCGACCTGAGTATTTGAAAGGGTTGAAATACTCGAAACCTTCAACGGTAAGTAAGAAAAGTTAGTGCTAAGGCCCGAAGCAGTTGCCAATGTTGATTCATCTTTAACGCCATTAATCGTTAGTCCAAAGTTGTTTTCCGTAAGGTCGACACCCAGCGTAAGTACCACTTTGTTTAGTTCTGTTGCACTTCTTACGGCCAAAGTTGGGCTGCCAATTCCATTATCAATTGTATAGTTCGATGTAGTTTCGACTGTGCTTTGATCGAGATTCAAATTGAAACTTACTTCAATCGAATTTTTAGAAAGTACCTGAATTGCCGTAATTGAAAGCGGTTCAACATAACTAAAGGTAGAGGTTAAATTAACCGCTGGTGTGGTGCTTGCCGCATCTTCAACATTGTTCACCGTTAGTTGATAATTTGAATTTGGCATTGCCGAAGTGGTAAGCGCTACCTGATTCGTGGCTGTTCGCGAAGCAGAAACTACACTTACTCCATTATCTAAACTATAATTCGCTATGTCTTCGGCTGTGGCTTGCGTTACTTCCTGATTAAAATTAACCACTACAGAAGTTGAGCTAGGGGCACTTGTTGAACTAATGGTCAATGGCAAAATTTGTTCAACAACGCTTACATCATCCATCACAAATTCGGCAGCCGAACCTGAGCCATCACCTCTTTCTACTTTCAGTTTGACGATTACATTACTTTGGCCAGATGCCTGACTGGGCAACTCGTACTCATATTTGGTATAGCTTGTGGTATTATCATTTGGGAAAGTAGTGGCATCGCCAATGGACACATTATCTAAGAAATTATTACCGCCATCAATAGAGGTTGAAAAGCTAACCAAAACTGGTCTGGTTGAAGTTCCTGCGCCATTTTGCTTAGAATAGGCGTAAAAAGACAAAAGTGGATTATTAACTCCTGTGAAGTCCAGCGCAATTAAAACCTCGCCAGAAAAAGTAGAAGTAGGGATAATATTCAGCGAACTTGTACCTGTTCTTCCGTTTGCACCTTGAAATATTCTTGAGCCATTCTGAACTTCGTTGCCCGTCCAGTTAGGAATAAAAGCCACTGGATTGCCCGTAGTAAAAGCCTGTTCAAAACTTTCACTAGAAGGAAAGGTGTTAATCTGACTTAACGCTATATTTGCGGTAAGCAGAACAAGAGCTGCTATGGCAATTGATATACTTAACCTCATCTGAGATTCACAAGTGTTTAGATTCTAGCCTGTTAAAGTACGAAAAATATGGTTGCATTTCTTATAGTCATCTGATTATGAGTGTAAAAAAAATGAAATAAAAAATGAGAATAGCAGTAGTTGGCGCCACCGGACTTGTAGGTGGAGAGATTTTAGAAGTTTTAGCCGAAAGAAATTTCAAATTTGATGAGTTACTCCTTGTTGCTTCAGAGCGATCTGTCGGTAAGAAAATGTCTTTTAAGGGCACTGAATACGAAATTATTGGCTTAGCTAAAGCAGTAGAGTTAAAACCTGACTACGCTATATTTTCTGCTGGCGGAAGCACCTCATTAGAATGGGCGCCAAAGTTTGCTGCTGCTGGTTCAACCGTTATCGACAATTCTTCTGCTTGGAGAATGAGTCCAGACCACAAGTTGGTTGTGCCTGAAATCAATGCCTCAAGTCTTACTTCAGAAGATAAAATTATTGCTAACCCAAACTGCTCGACCATCCAAATGGTGGTGGCTTTAGGGCCTTTGCACAAAAAGTACAAGATTAAAAGAATCGTGGTTTCTACTTACCAATCGGTAACGGGTTCTGGAAAAGCGGCTGTTGATCAAATGATGAACGAACGTAACGGAGTCCAAGGAGATATGGCTTATCCGCATAAAATAGACATGAATGCCTTGCCTCATATTGATGTGTTTTTGGACAATGGCTACACCAAAGAGGAAATGAAAATGGTGAATGAAACCAAGAAAATTTTTGGTGATGACTCCATTCGCATAACTTCTACTACGGTGAGAATTCCAACAGTTGGTGGGCATTCGGAAGCAGTAAATGTTGAATTCGAAAATGATTTCAACCTAGAGGAATTAAGAGGTATTTTAGAGAATGCTGAAGGCGTAATTGTACAGGATGATCCTAAAAGCAACCTCTACCCAATGCCACTTACAGCGCATAAAAAAGATGCTGTTTTTGTAGGGCGTTTGAGAAGAGACGAAAGCCAACCGAACACATTAAACATGTGGATTGTAGCGGATAACTTAAGAAAAGGAGCTGCTACTAATGCAGTTCAAATTGCTGAATACTTATCTAAAAACAGCTAATTCTTGATTGAAGCACTTCTAACACCTGAGGTTCAAAAGTTTATTCGGGATCATGAAAACGATGATCCCGCTACTTTAATGCTTCGGGCAAAACAGTATGCCGATATTCCATTAAAAGAGGCCGTTGAGCAGATTCAATCTAGAAAAAAGGCGAAAACTAAATTACCCACTTGGTATTCGGCAACTGACCTTATTTACCCCCCACCACTTAGTTTAGAGCAATCATCTTCTGCTGTTACTGCGGAATATAAGGCTTCGCTGTTCTCAGGTAAAAAATTTGTAGACCTAACTGGTGGAATGGGCATCGACTTTTCCTTCCTCTCAAAATCATTCAAAAAGGGATTTTATGTTGAAAGGCAGGACAACTTGGTAGAAATAGCGCGGCATAACATGAACTCCTTGGGCATAACCTCCGCGGAGTTTTATAATGCCGAAGCAGAAGATTTCTTAAACCAAACTTCCGAAAAGTTTGACCTCATGTTTCTAGATCCAGCCAGAAGAGGAAACCATGATCAGAAGGTTTTTAGAATTGAAGACTGTGAGCCCAATATGCTTTCATTACTTCCTCTAATGAAGTCAAAAGGCAAGTCAATACTAATGAAGACTTCGCCCCTATTAGACATTAAAGGTGCAATAAAAGACCTTGGAGGAGTAACCGAAGTGCATGTTGTTGCAATGAGTAATGAGGTGAAAGAACTCCTTTTTATTATTGATGATAAGGCGAATGAAAACACAATCATTAAAGCCATTGACTTGACAAATACCGAAGTGGGATTTGAGTTCAACTATGAAGAAGAGCAGGGTATTAATCTGGCCCATGGAGGCATTGAAAGTTATTTATATGAACCCAATGTGTCCATTTTGAAAGCAGGTGCTTTTAAAAGTATCGCTAGCCAATTTGGTTTAATAAAGCTTCATGTAAATTCGCATTTGTACACTTCTAAAACACTAGCGAACAATTTCCCTGGCAGAAGTTTTAAAGTGATTAGCGAAATCAGTTTCAATAAAAAAGAACTTCGCAAAGCCATACCGAATATGAAAGCCAATATTACGGTTCGGAATTACCCCATGACGGTAGACCAGATAAGAAAGAAAACTGGGCTCACAGATGGAGGTGATTTGTATATTTTTGCTACCACCGACCAAACGGGTAAAAAGGTAGTGTTGTGTGAGAAAGCTTAATACTGAAACAACTTTCCAAAAATTTAAAGCTTTGGAAAGTTAGTAGCCATAAAACAGGAGGTAAATCAAGCCAAGAACCGCCAACGGAATCCCATAGTATTTAAGTACAAGTAATCGATTTTGTCTGCTCATCCACCACAGCATTCGCCAAGGTGAATACAGGCCAATAATCACAGATAATAAGGCAACACCAATCAGAAATTTAAGGGTAACTTCCATACCAAAAGAAAGCTAATTTCATTAAAAAAGCCATTCCGATTTCTCAGAATGGCTTTTCAATTTATGTTCTAGAGCACTTAAAGTGTTCTTTTTACTTCTTGAATTTCGAAACCTTCAATTACGTCTCCTTCTTTAATGTCGTTAAAGCCTTTAATACTCAAACCACATTCGTAGCCAAATTTAACTTCAGATACATCGTCTTTGAAACGTTTCAATTGACCAATGCTACCTGTATAGGTTACAATACCGTCTCTGATTACTCGGATTTGATTGTTTCTCTTCACGAAACCATCTAACACGAAACAACCTGCAACAGTACCCACTTTAGAGATTTTGAATACTTCTCTTACTTCGATGTTACCAGTAATTACTTCTTTCTCGGTTGGCTCTAGTAAGCCTTCCATTGCATCTTTGATCTCGTTGATCGCATCGTAGATGATAGAGTAAAGTCTGATTTCGATTTCTTCGTTTTCAGCAATTCTTCTAGCACCGCTAGATGGCCTTACTTGGAAACCAATAATTACCGCATCAGAAGCAGAGGCAAGCAATACATCCGACTCGGAAATTTGACCTACACCTTTATGGATAATATTCACTTGAACTTCTTCAGTAGAAAGCTTCAATAGTGAATCACCCAAAGCTTCGATAGAACCATCCACGTCACCTTTAATGATTACGTTAAGTTCTTTGAAGTTACCAACAGCCAATCGTCTTCCGATCTCATCAAGGGTAATATGCTTCTTAGTTCTTACGCTTTGTTCACGTAGAATCTGCTCACGCTTGTTTGCGATTTCTCTCGCTTCGCGTTCAGAGTTCATTACGTTGAAACGGTCACCTGCTTGAGGAGCTCCATCTAAACCTAGCATTTGCACAGGAGTAGAGGGGCCAACTTCTTTCAGCTTGTTACCTCTGTAATCGAACATGGCTTTTACCTTACCGTAATGCGGTCCGGCCAAAAGTACATCTCCAATTTTTAGCGAGCCGCCTTGAACCATCAGAGTGGTTAAGTAACCTCTACCTTTATCTAGAGAGGCTTCTACAACTGTACCTACAGCATTCTTTTCTGGATTGGCTTTTAGCTCAAGTAATTCAGCTTCGAGCAACACTTTTTCCAATAGCTCTTCCACACCTTGACCGGTTTTGGCAGAAACTTCTTGGCACTGGTATTTACCACCCCAATCTTCAACCAAGATATTCATTTGAGAAAGTTCTTCTCTAATCTTATCTGGATTGGCGTGCGGCTTATCTATTTTATTGATTGCAATTACAATTGGCACCTCAGCCACTTGAGCATGGTTGATTGCTTCTTTTGTTTGAGGCATCACGTTATCGTCTGCCGCAACTACAATAATTACTACGTCAGTGATTTTAGCACCACGCGCTCTCATCGCAGTAAAGGCTTCGTGACCAGGAGTATCTAGGAAAGCGATTTTCTTACCATCCTTGGTGGTTACGTCATATGCACCAATGTGCTGCGTAATTCCTCCTGCTTCACCTTCAGTTACTTTAGAATCTCTAATATAATCGAGCAATGAAGTTTTACCGTGGTCAACGTGACCCATGATGGTTACAATTGGGGCTCTATCTAGTAGATCCTCTGCTTCATCAGTTTCTTCTGTCACTTCAACATCTTCGTCTGCCGAAGTAAAGCTTACATCAAAGCCAAACTCATCAGTAATAATGGTAATGGCTTCTGCATCTAATCTTTGGTTAATTGAAACGAACATTCCCAAACTCATACAAGTTGAGATTACTTCGTTTACAGTAACATTCATTAAAGAGGCCAAGTCACTCGCAGAAATAAACTCTGTTACTTTTAGTACTCTTGACTCTTCGTGCTCCTGAAGCATTCTTTCTTCAGCAGCTTCAGCTGCAGCACTTCTCTTTTCTTTACGGTATTTAGATCGGCCTTTTCCGCCACCTTTTCCACCACTTAAGCGGGCAAGTGTTTCCTTGATTTGATCTTGGATTTGCTTATCAGTAAGTTCTTCTTTTGGAACTCTCTTTCTAGAGTCTGCTCCTCCGCCTCTATTCGGTCCTCTTCTGTCGCCTCCACCAGTTGCTGGAGCGCCACCTCTGTTATTGGGGTGTTCCGGTTTAGACTGAATTCTCTTTCTTGGGCGTTTTTTCTTATCTGCCGCAGATTGATTACCTCTATTTTGTTCTTGCTTAGGCTTTTCTTTCTTAGTAGGTAGTTCAATTTTACCTAGAACCTTCAATCCGCTAAGCGAATCAGCCTTTGCCTTAATGGTTTCACTTTCTACTGGAGTTGGTGCTACCGGTGCTGGTTTAGGTGCTTCTGGTTTCTTCTCTTCTACCTTAACCTCTGCCTTTTTCTTTGGCTCAAGGTCTATTTTACCCAATACTTTAAAAGTGTGAGGTTTATTCTCCTTCACCTCTTTCTTAGGCTCTTCTACCTTTTTTTCAACCTTAGGAGCTTCTTTAACAGGAGCATCTTCGCTCTTAGCAGCGCTAACTTCCTCCTTAGCAGGAGCAGGTTTAGGCTCTTCTTTTTCAGCTTTAGGTTCTTCCTTAACCTCCTTCGGTGTTTCAGCCGCTGGTGCTGGCTTAGGTTCTTCCTTCTTTACAACCTTTTCGCTGCTAACGTTTTTGATCAGCACCTCTTTTTCTTCAGGTTCCGATTCTTCATCAACCTTCTTTGGAGCAACTGAAGGAGTAGGCTCAGGTTTTGAAGCCGGCTTTTCTTCGGTATGCTTATTACCGATAGTTAGATGAGAAGCCTCCTCTTTTTCAGAAGCTGATGCAGCAAATTCTTTAGCGAGCATACTGTACTGCTCACCAGTGATTTTGGCGTTTGGACTGCTGTCAACATCAAATCCTTTAGAGGAAAGGAAGTCCACGATGGTACTACTACCAACGTTCAGTTTCCTCGCCACTTGGCTAAATCTCATCGTTCTTTCTTCTGCCATACTCAAATATCCCTTTTTTTAAGCGTTTAAAAAATATCAGTCTTTATCAAATTCTTGCGAAAGGATACCAAAAACGTGCTTTATTGTCTCTTCCTCCAACTCTGTTCTTCTCACAATATCCTCTTGAGAAAGGGCAAGCACACTCTTTGCGGTATCTAGACCGATTTTCTTTAACTCATCAATAATCCAGCTGTCGATTTCATCAGAAAATTCATCCAAATCAACATCTTCTTCTTCGAGTTCAGATAGTTCTCTGAACACATCTATTTCCAATCCAACTAGCTTAGAAGCTAATTTTATATTCTGCCCGCCTTTTCCAATGGCCAATGAAACTTGGTCTGGCTTAAGGAAAACTGAAACTCTACCGTCTTCGTCCCGAATTTTCATGCTAGTAATTTTAGCAGGGCTTAACGCTCGGGCGATGTACAACTCCATATTGTCGGTAAAGTTGATTACATCTATATTTTCGTTTTGAAGCTCACGCACAATTGAATGGATTCTAGATCCTTTCATACCTACGCAGGCACCTACTGGGTCAATACGGTCATCGTAAGACTCAACAGCTACTTTAGCTCTTTCTCCTGGTTCGCGAACTACTTTCTTGATGGTGATCAAACCATCATAAACTTCTGGTACTTCGTTCTCGAAAAGTCTTTCAAGGAATTCTCCTGAAGTTCTAGAAAGAATAATTTTTGGGTTACCATTTACCATGTCTACACGGTCGATAATCGCACGTACAGAATCTCCTTTACGGAAACGGTCTTTTGGTATTTGTTCTGCCTTTGGAAGAGAAATTTCATTTCCTTCGGCATCAATAAGTAATACTTCTCTACCCAATATTTGATATACCTCAGCAGAAATCATTTCACCCACTAAGTCTTTGTACTTCTGATATAGAAGATCTTTCTCTAAATCTTTAATTCGCTGAATCAAAGTCTGACGGGCAGTCATTACCGCCCTACGGCCGAAGTCTAATAATTTAATTTCTTCAGAAACTTCCTCACCAATTTCAAAGTCAGGTTCAATCTGACGTGCTTCAGTAAGGCTTATTTTGTCATAATCCCAAATATCTTCAGAGTTGTCGTCAACGATTTCTCTAAAACGCCAAATTTCCAAGTCACCTTTATCGGCATTAATAATGATATCAAAGTTATCATCAACCTCATATTTTTTTCTGATCATGGTTCTGAAAACATCTTCCAGAATTCTGATCATAGTAGGCCTGTCGACATTTTTATTTTTTGCAAACTCTGCAAATGATTCGATTAATATTGAACTGTCCATTCTGATTACTTAAATGACACTAATACATTCGCTTTTTCGATAGTATCAAAATTGATTTCCACCAATTCAGAACCTATTTTCTTTTTCTCTTTTACTTCTTTTTCAAACTTAATGGTATTCTCGCAAACCTCTATGAGTTTTCCTTTTACAATTGAGCTATCCGTCAAAACCAACTTTAGCTCTCTGCCCACATTTTTCTGATACTGTCTTTTCAGCTTCAACGGATGATCAAGACCAGGCGAAGAAACTTCTAAAATATATGGATCATCCATGATGGCCTCAGCCTCCATTTCGTTACTGATGGCTCGACTTAAATCGGCACAATCATCGATATTAAAGCCACTGTCGCTATCTAAAAGCACCAATATTTTGGTCTTTCCACTAACGCCCTTCACTATCACATCAACGATAAAGTAGGATTCATCCTTCAGGCTACTTAAAGCCACCCTCTCTACAAAATCCTTTAAATCCATAAACTAATTCAGATAAACAAAGAGGGGACTTTTGGTCCCCTCGTGGTAAAATCCCTTAAGTGATGCAAAATTAATGTTTTTTTTATTCAAATCAAATAAATGTCTGAGAGATAGATTTTAACATCTGAGTCTGTTATTTTGGCCTAAACTCAAATCGAAAAATGATCTCACATTACAGGCTATCCTCAGTATTGTTACTAGCTATTTTTTGTTCAGCCATGGGCTGTTCCACATCAAATGAAAAGAGTGAAACAAAATCACTTATTGCTGCTCCTGAATTAAACGTAGACTCAGCCTATTCATTTATTCAGAAACAAGTTGATTTTGGACCAAGGGTTCCAAACTCTGAGGCGCACAAGGCGGCTGGCGAATGGTTTGAAGAGAAGTTCAAATCTTATGGTGCTAAGGTCTATTTACAAGAATTTGAAGAGTATACCTACAATGGTATAAAAGTAGAGCTCAAGAACATAGTAGCCAGTTTCAACCCTGAAAAGAAAAAGCGTTTGTTATTGGCCGCACACTGGGATACACGCCCCTTTGCCGATAGTGACCCCGAAAACAAAAAGGCCCAATTTGACGGAGCAAATGATGGGGGAAGTGGGGTAGGTATCCTATTAGAAATAGCCCGAATAATTGGTTCAGTAAAAAGCCCGGAAGTAGGTATTGATATCATTTTATTTGATGGTGAAGATTATGGTGATTCAGGTGAAGACTACGGAAGAATGACGGGAGATAAAGATTCTTGGTGGTGTTTGGGTTCGCAATATTGGAGCAAGAAAAAGCATATCCCTAATTACACGGCCTATTACGGAGTACTTCTAGATATGGTAGGCGCAAAGGATGCCACATTTTATTATGATGGGGTATCGCAAGAAAATGCAGGCCGAATACTCACCCAAGTTTGGGAAACAGCTCATCAGCTCGGTTATCAGAATTATTTCAAAATGGAAAGCGCCTTACAAAATGGCCTTATCGATGACCATGTTTATGTTAACAAATACGCCAGAATTCCGATGATAGATATTTTAGACTATAGAAAAACGCAAAAAAGCTTCTTTCCCAGTCATCATACAACTCAAGATAATATGGAAGGAATTAGTAAAGCTACCTTAAAAGCAGTAGGCGAAACTTTACTAGCCGTTATATATAATGAGTAGTTATTTCAGCAAGCTTAATAAGTATTGGCCGTAACCAGATTTAACCAAAGGTCTAGCGATTTCTTCCAATTGTTGCTTAGAGATGAATTTCATTCTGTAAGCAATCTCTTCGATACAACTGATCTTAAAACCCTGTCTCTCTTCAATTACTTGAACAAACTGACCTGCCTGCATTAATGATTCGAAAGTACCGGTGTCTAACCAAGCGGTTCCTCTATCGAGGATGCTTACTTTGAGTTCGCCTTTGGATAAATATTCTTTGTTTACATCGGTAATCTCTAACTCACCTCTTGGACTAGGTTTCAAATTCTTAGCAATTTCTACTACACGGTTGTCATAGAAATAAAGACCAGGCACGGCATAATTAGATTTAGGCTCTGTAGGTTTTTCTTCAATGCTCAAGGCGTTCATTTCTTCATCAAATTCCACCACACCATATCTTTCTGGATCAGAAACGCGGTAAGCATAAACTACTCCACCTTCAACCTCGGTATTGGATTGAAGTAATTTTGGTAAACCAGAACCGTAAAAAATATTGTCGCCCAGTACTAAGGCTACTTTGTCATCGCCAATAAATTCTTCTCCAATAATAAAAGCTTGGGCTAAGCCTTCTGGATTTTCTTGCACTGCATACTGAAAATTACAGCCCAACTGACTTCCGTCTCCTAACAGTTTCTTGAAGAGTGCGTTGTCATGAGGTGTAGTAATGATCAGAATATCTTTAATTCCTGCCATCATCAAAATAGACAACGGATAGTAAATCATAGGCTTGTCGTATACAGGCATTAGCTGCTTGCTCACTGCCAATGTTAATGGGTGCAACCTTGTGCCTGAGCCTCCTGCAAGTATAATTCCTTTCATAATTAGTCTTTGTACTGGTTACTATAATATGACTGATACTGCCCTGAAGTTACGTTACTCAACCATTCTTCATTAGCAAGGTACCAATCTACGGTTTTCTCCATTCCTTCTTCAAATTGTAAGGAAGGTTCCCAACCCAATTCTTCTTTAATTTTACTGGCATCAATGGCGTAGCGCATGTCATGGCCAGCCCTGTCGGTTACGTAGGTGATTAACTTTTCAGAAGTGCCTTCAGCCCTTCCCAACTTCTTGTCCATTACTTTACAAAGTAGCTTCACAATGTCAATGTTCTTCCATTCATTAAAACCCCCAATGTTATAGGTTTCGCCTTCCTCTCCTTTATGGAAAATCATATCGATAGCCCTGGCATGATCTTCTACAAAAAGCCAATCTCTAATATTTTCACCTTTACCATAAATAGGCAAAGATTTATTGTTTTTTATATTATTGATGCACAAAGGCAACAACTTTTCTGGAAACTGAAAAGGGCCATAGTTATTAGAACAGTTCGAAACCACAATTGGCATCTTATAAGTATTTGCATAAGCCCTCACAAAATGGTCTGAACTGGCTTTTGATGCAGAATAAGGTGATTGCGGGTCGTAAGAAGTGGATTCTAAGAAATAACCAGTTTCACCTAATGAACCATATACCTCATCTGTAGAAACATGATAGAAAAGTTTGTTTTTGAAGTTTCCGGCCCAAGTGTTTTTGGCGGCATTCAAAAGATTTACTGTTCCGATTACATTCGTTTTTACAAAAGCCAATGGGTCGGTAATTGAACGGTCCACATGAGATTCTGCTGCCAAATGGATTACTGCATCAAACTGATGTTCTTTAAAAATGCCATCTAAGAAATCAGCATCATTAATATCTCCCTTTAGAAAGGTATAATTGGCTTCATTCTCAATATCCTTCAGGTTTTCGAGGTTACCAGCATAGGTAAGCGCGTCCAAATTATAAATGGAATAATTCGGATACTTCTTTACAAAAAGCCTAACCAAATGGCTCCCAATAAAGCCTGCTCCGCCTGTTATTAAAATCTTATTCATGTTTTCCGTATTGAACATGTTCAAAGATAACAGATTGCCCTTATCCAACCCCTTCACATTCGACAGGGTTTTCACTTCAATGGTTAAATGAACATTAATCTTCGACAATCAATTTACCTAACGATCGTTTGTTCGGTTGATGAAATTGCGTAATTTTCAGAAAATAATAACAACCATGGATTTTGAGCTAAATGAAAACCAAACCATGATCGCTAGTATGATCAAGGATTTTGGAGAGAAAGAAATAACTCCTTTTAGAAATAAATGGGACGATGATCAAACCTTCCCTTTAGATGTAATGAAAAAGTTGGGCGAACTCGGCCTTATGGGCGTTGTGGTTCCTCAGGAGTACGGTGGCTCTGGCTTTGGTTATGATGAATACATTACCGCGATTATGGAATTGACCAAACTTGACCCAGGGGTTGGTTTGTCAATGGCTGCACACAACTCTTTGTGTACAGGGCATATTCTTCAGTTTGGTAATGAAGCTCAAAAGAAAAAATGGTTGCCAAAATTAGCTACTGCTGAATGGATCGGGTCGTGGGGTTTGACTGAACCAAACACAGGCTCAGACGCTGGAAACATGAAAACCACTGCTAAAAAAGACGGCAACGAATGGGTAATTAATGGTACTAAAAACTGGATTACACATGGTAAAAGCAGCGATATCACAGTAGTTATTGTTCGTACTGGCGAAGTGGGCGATTCTCATGGGATGACCGCTTTTGTGGTAGAAAGAGGTACTCCAGGTTTTAAAAGTGGGAAGAAGGAAGACAAGTTGGGCATGCGTAGCTCAGAAACTGCCGAAATGATTTTTGAAGATTGTCGAATTCCTGAAGAAAACGTCTTGGGCGAAGTTGGTCAAGGCTTTATACAATCCATGAAAGTATTGGACGGGGGTAGAATCTCGATTGCTGCACTAAGTTTAGGAATTGCCGAAGGAGCTTTCGAGGCCGCTCTAAAATATTCTCAGGAAAGAGAACAGTTCAATCAACCCATTTTCAATTTTCAAGGCATTTCTTTCAAATTATCGGATATGGCCACAAAGCTAGAAGCGGCCAAACTTCTCACTTTTAGAGCAGCCGAGTTAAAGAATAACGGCAAGAGCGTTACCAAAGAATCGGCTATGGCCAAATATTATGCTTCTGAGTGTGCTGTTGAGTTTTCTAATGAAGCCGTTCAGATTTTTGGCGGTTATGGTTACACCAAAGATTACCCAGTAGAGAAATACTACCGAGATTCTAAACTTTGCACCATTGGTGAAGGAACCTCTGAAATTCAAAAACTCGTGATTTCTAGATCTATTTTAAAGTAAATTGATGGGTGTTTTGACAAAACCTACAAAGGGCAGCTGCTTAGCTGTCCTTTTTTTGTGGAAATCAATGGTTTAGAAAAAAAAACTCCTATTTTTGCAGTCCAATTTGAAGGGAGGTGTTTCAAGGATTATGATTATTATTAACGTAAAAGAAAACGAATCTATCGACAGGGCTCTAAAAAGGTTCAAAAAGAAGTTTGAAAGAACTGGTGTTTTGAAAGAGCTAAGAGCAAGACAAGCTTACGAAAAACCTTCAGTTGCTAACAGAGCTCAGAAGATCAAAGCTGCTTACAAAGAAAAAATGTACGCCAACGAAAACTACTAAGGCTTACTTTTTCTAATCATATTTAATCACTATGTTAGTACTGTTTGCAAATACGCAGTGCTAGCATGGTTGATTCATTCCTCAAATACATATCGTTCGAGAAAAGATACAGTAATCATACTGTTATTTCCTATCAATCAGATCTCGCTCAATTCACAAATTACATTTCGGAACAATTTAAATGCAGTGACCTTGGTTCGGCCACTCAAATTATGGTGCGCTCTTGGGTGCTGTCTTTAATGGACGCTGGCACTTCGCCCCGCACCGTCAACCGAAAAATTGCTAGCCTTAGGTCTTATTATAAATTCTTAATCAAGCGAGGCGAAATCGAGAAGGATCCAACAATCAAGGTTCGCTTATTAAAAACCCAAAAAGACCTGCCCAGCTTTGCCGATGAAAAAGAGTTGATCAACCTTTTAGACAAGTTTGAGTTTACTAAAGACTTTGAAGGGCTGAGAGAAAAGCTAATTATTGAATTACTTTACGGAACAGGCATAAGATTATCAGAATTAATTGGGCTCAAAGATTCGGATATTAATCACCACCAAAACACCCTTAAAGTATTGGGTAAGAGAAACAAAGAGCGGGTTATACCCATAGCAGCACCGCTCCTCTCGCTCATAGACCAATACAAAATTGAGAAAAATCATGTGTTTGGAGGCAATCCAAATGCGCCATTGCTCGTAAACAACAAAGGAGACAAGGCATACCCGATGATGGTTTACAGAATTGTAAATAATTTCTTGGAAATGGTTTCTTCTACCGAGAAGAAAAGTCCCCATGCTTTGCGACATACATTTGCCACGCACCTTCTAAACAAAGGTGCCGACCTTAATGCTGTGAAAGATCTTTTAGGGCACAGCAGTTTGGCGGCAACGCAAGTATATACACACAATTCGCTTGAAAAACTGAAATCAGTTTTTGATCAAGCACACCCTAAAGCTTAAGTTTTAACCCTTAAACATTACGATTATGAAAGTACAGATTCAATCCGTTCACTTCGTTGCAGACAGCAAATTGACAGACTTTATTCAGAAAAAATTAGATAAACTAGATACATTTTACGACCGAACTATTGATGCAGAAGTGATTTTAAGAGTGAATAATGAGGGAATCGAAAACAAAACGGTTGAGATTAAATTGAACGTTCCTGGCGATCAGCTTTTTGCTGAAAAAACCAACGGGTCGTTTGAAGCCGCAACCGACCATTGTACAGAAGCCTTACGCAGACAAATCAAAAAGCACAAAGAGAAATCTTTGGCGCACTAACGATAAATAAGAATTCATTAAGTCAAATGAGCTGCTCTTGTAAAAAGGCAGCTCATTTTTTATATTACATCTAATGAAGCTTAAATACTCCATTCCTTTAATATTGCTCATCGTTTTTGCTGGATACTTACTTAAACAGTACAGCTTAACCGAAGGCTTATTTATTCTTATTGTGGGACTTATTGGTGGTGGGTTAGCTGAGTTTTTGGTTAAAAAGATGACAAAAAGGAAAACTGAATAGCTTATAACGGAGCAGCTTTTCTTTCCAGCACCTTAAGCAAATAGCCGACCTTCAGCTCTCCTTCGCTGGTAGCGATAAAATTCTCGCCAAAAAGTATTTTGTTGCCAATCTGACGATAAGAGCTGAGGGTTTTGAGCGGTTCTTTTCCTTTTTCAGAAGTATCAGGATTTACGGTGGTCATTACACAGCGGGCGCAAGGTTTTACGCCATACATTTCAATGCCATTGCAAAACACCTTTCTTATCTCATCTTCCTCATGCGGTGTTCCGCCTTTAAAAACGATGCTCGGCCTGAACCTTCTCATGTCCATTGGTTCATCAAGCTTCCCATTCAGTTGTGCTAAAGATTCTTCGCTGATCATTAAATAGGGATAGCCATCGGCAAAACTCACTTTGTCGGTTTCGTTAATGGCATAACGCTGGTCGGCTTGGCGGATGGAATCATCGTGCATGTACATTAGCCTACACTTCATTCCTAACACAGCACTGAACCATTCGTCTGCTTCGGGACTCACAGGTTTTGCAGGGCAGGTATCATCCCAAATAGTTACCATTTCGGGAGAAGTATTGGGTTCGTCCAAACTGATTTTGAGCGAGCTTACTGCTTCTTTTTTGTGCCGAACTATGATTTCTGTTGCAGTCAATTCTGGCTGAAGCAAAGCCATTTTAGCAAATTTGCGCTGGGTGATGAATTGATTGTTCTCATCGACTAGCATGAACCTTCGGTCGTTTTGGAAACCACGGCTTTCTACTTTGGCTTTGGCTACTTCAATGCCCGCCAATGACTTAATCGGATAAATATAAAGTGCGGTAATAATCAGGTTCGACATGGCTTTTTCTTTGAGGCTCCAAGTTAAAAGTTTACCTCCAATATTTATATCGACTTACAGAATCAAGTTCAAGTTTGTAGCCATTCCAAGAATTTTGAGAAATCAGCAAATTCGGATAGTCCTTTTCAAATAAGTAAACGTTGCTTTTTTCTGCATCAAGATTCACCTCCACTTGCCAAGAATCACTTTTTTCGACAACCGAAAATTGAGCATTATAAATAGTTGGCGTCTTCACTTTGGTGTTGATTTGGCTCTCGACCACCTTGTTTTCGAAGGTTAATCCATCTTCAAACTTTAAGGCCCTGAGCGCATAACTCAACTGGTCTTCCCATAAAAAATCGGTGCCGTTAATTTCTATCTCACCATCGCCCTTCCCGTCAAAATAACTGTTGTAATCATATGCGTAGTGGTCGCCTTCTACTAAAAACTGTTTGAAGGTATTGCCACACCATTCTTGACCTGTATGTGTCATTTTATACAATTGGTCGGGTTGATCTCTTTTAAAGAAAAGGCTGCTGAGGTAATGGTAGGGATAGTTATCGGTTTCAATTCTAGCGAACTTATTCACCTTCATCACGCTAAAAAGATCGTCTCTTTTATAGTCGTCTGTCTTCACATTCCACTCCTTGTTGAACTCTTCTTTTACGGTAATAAAAACCTGATTGAAAGTTCTTGGCTTCCCGTAAATCATCGTCTTGGCTTTGTAATGTACCACTTCGGCCAAGCCATCTTCCCACAATTTATTCATGGCCCAATTCTGATCGAAATATTCGTTAGGTGCATATTGGTCTTGAACTGAATCTTGTGGAGTACTGCAAGCAGAACTGATAAAAACGAGCAGCAGTAAATTGACAATTGATTTCATGATTACGCCTTTTTATGTTCTTTCAAAATATCTTGCGCCCAATCGCCCAAGTCTTCTTCAGTATCAACATCATTTAAAACAGGGAGTTGAAAATACGAAAGCCCTTTATTCTTAAAATCTTGAATGGTAGAAGGAAAAACCTCTTCTGTGCTCCACTTCTTGTTTTGAAATACTTCAGTAATCAAGCGGTTCATTCCAATTAGATAATAGCCACCATCCACGGCTTCGCCAATCACAGCATCATGCTTTTCGAGGGCAGAAAAAGCTTCTTCTAAGATTTCAGTAGTTAAGTCATAGCAATCGCTTCCAATGACACAAATTCTTTCATAACCCTGTTGAAAAGCCGATTGAACGGCAGCCAGCATTTTTTCGCCTAAACCACCTTTGGTTTGAAGCGCTTTAGAAAAGCCTTCCACTGACCACAAATCATTTTTGCCCAAATCACGATCGTAAAACACAGTTTTGTCCACCGCTAAAGGCTGAGTTATGGATTTAGTACGCTCCAGCAAACGTTTATAAATCGCCAAAGCAGCCTCTTCTCCTACAGTAGCGGCCAAGCGTGTTTTTGCCTTTCCCAACACTGGGTTTTTAACAAAAATGATGAGCAATGCTTTCCCCATATATCTTACTTAATCGCTTCTCCTTTTTTTAACCAAAGACCAAAGATGCCCTTATACACATGTACTTTTTCAGTGGGCTTCTCCTTTTCGTCTACCACTTCAAAACCTTCGTTTTTCCAGTTTACAATTCCCAAATCAATGTTATGCACATTCGAAAAACCTTGCGCCTGAAGTTCTTTCGCCAAATTAGCACTTCGAACCCCTACGGTACAATACATCAAAATCTCGGTATCTGGTTCAATGTTTTTCAACACTTCGGGTGTAAAACGTTTGGCGCCCGACAAATGACTGACTTCATATTCTGCTTGTTCGCGCACATCTAAGATCAGTAGCTTTTGGGATTGAATTAAGCTCTTCGCCTCAATCGGGCGAATGTTTGACACTTCTTTAGGATAGAATAAACGTGCCGTTTGCGGTGTAAAGTAGAGAATTGTCGTCAGCAGAAACAGAAGCCCTAATGGCCAAAGCCACATCCGTTTTCCAAGTTTTTTAAATGCCATTGAGTTTCCTTAAGGATATTTGATCTGTTTGTTCGACAATCATGTTTGGCCAAGTTAAATAATTATTACTTTGGGTACTGAAGATGTTGAAATCAAAAAGACTTAGTGTAAAAGCCTACACGGACGGAATCTTAAATTCCGATCGCCTGATTTTGAGTCGTGCTATTACTTTGGTGGAAAGTAATTTACCATCGGATATTGAGCTGGCGCAAGCATTGTTAGAAAACATTATTCCACATGCGGGCAAGGCGATTCGCATTGGTATTACGGGAGTTCCTGGTGTTGGAAAAAGCACTTTCATCGAATCCTTTGGTGAGTTTCTAACGCAGCAGGATAAAAATTTAGCAGTGCTCACTGTCGATCCAAGTAGTCAACTAAGCAAAGGCAGTATTTTGGGCGATAAGACGAGGATGGAAACTTTGGCCAGAAACCCTAAAGCCTTTATCCGTCCATCGGCATCGGGCACTGCACTTGGTGGTGTAAGTGGAAAAACTAGAGAGGCCATGCTGCTTTGCGAAGCCGCTGGTTTCGATGTTATTTTCATTGAAACCGTGGGTGTTGGTCAGTCGGAAACTTTGGTGCATGGCATGGTGGATTTCTTCCTTTTACTGATGCTTGCAGGAGCAGGCGATGAACTTCAAGGCATCAAAAAAGGCATTATGGAAATGGCCGATGCGGTAGTCATTAATAAAGCCGATGGCGACAATATTAAGGCCGCAAAAAGGGCTAAAGTTGAATACCAAAACGCACTTCACTTGTTCCCTGCTTCAGAATCAGGTTGGATTCCCGAAGTAAAAACTTGTTCTGCGTTGCAAAACACTGGCTTGTCTGAAATTTGGGAAATGATGGAGAAATATGTTCGTCACACCCAAACCAACGGTTATTTTGAAGTCAACCGGAAAGCTCAGAATTTGAACTGGATGAAGGAAAACATTAGTGCCTTATTGGAGCAAGAGTTCTATACCAACGATGACGTGAAAAACAGCCTTCCAGAAATCACCAAGGCCGTTAAAGCTGGTTCTTTGCCAGCACTGAACGCGGCCAGACAGCTAATTCAAAAATTTAAGAGCAAATAAAAAGTCCCTTTCGAAGCTTCGAAAGGGACTTTCTGAAATCAGAATAATTTTAGGAATCCTTGTAAAGGCCCCATCCAACCTTCCCCAAGGGGAAGACTTATTAGTGCCATTTTTTAAAGGAATCTATTACTCTCCTTTTCTTACACTTGAAGCGCCAGAAGTATCTGAGTCTACCGAAGCACTTCCACGGTAACGAACACTAGAGGCTCCAGAAACATTGGCTTCTAATCTTTCAGAAACATTAACTCTTGCATTGCTGGCACCAGAAATACGCAAGTCTGCTATTTTATTCTGAAGGTCATAAGCGCTGTAAGTAGACGCGCCTGTAATTCTAACAGTTTGTCTATCGGCCCTACCTTTTAAGTTGATTACACATGACCCAGAAACTTCTAGGTTCAAGTCATCAATATCTAAATCCAAACTTAAAGATGAAGCACCTGAAATATCAATACTCATTTTATTGCTCTCCAAAGTCTGCATGGTTTTGATAGAAACCGCACCACTGGCAGAAATTGATTCTAACGACTTTACAGTAAGATAAGCCCTCGGGGTTTCTCTCATTCTATAACTCCTTCGCCCAGATTGATCTCTCATTTTAATGGTCAATCGGCCTCCTCTTACTTCTGTGATTACATCATCCATGTAGTCCTCATCAATCTCTATTTCCAAAGATTCTTGATTTCCAACTCGGATTTCAACCGCAAAGGCATTGCTTACGCTCAGCTCTCTAACGCCAGATATTTCCCTCTTCTGCTTGGCTTGCCCAAAAGCGGTCATGGCAAACATTACCATAAAAGCGGCAAGTAAAGTGGGTCTCGAAATTCTTAATAATGTTTTCATTTTCTTAAAACTTAAATCTGGCCTAAAGATGGCGGCCAATGTAAAAGGTTGCATGGCCCATCATGAATACTGGTTCAAGATAAATATGTTCGTTCATTTAGCAAGGGAGAGGTTAGACATGCGGCATTAATTCCTTAAATTCAGCAGAAGCGAAAAACCCAAATGACAAGAGTTTGTATTACCGTCATAAAAACGACATGTTCGGGCAACTAAAAATCTCAACTTGGGTATTATCATCCAGCTATGCATAACATTGTAATTATAGGAAACGGCATTTCGGGCATTACTACAGCTCGGCATATCCGTAAACTCAGCGACCATAAAATCACTGTGATTTCTGCCGAAACCGACCATTTCTTTTCCAGAACTGCGCTGATGTACATTTACATGGGCCATATGAAATACGAACACACCAAACCTTATGAAGATTGGTTTTGGAAGAAAAACAGGATCGATCTAAAGCGTGCCTTTGTAGAGAAAGTAGATACTGAAGGTAAAACCCTCCATTTTTCGAATGGAGAAACTATGGCTTATGATAAGTTGGTAATTGCCACAGGCTCTAAACCGAATAAATTTGGCTGGCCGGGCCAAGACTTAGAAGGTGTACAAGGGCTTTACAGCTATCAGGATTTGGAAACCATGGAAGCCAATACCAAGAACATTTCCAGAGCTGTCATTGTCGGAGGAGGCTTGATTGGTATTGAAATGGCCGAAATGCTTCGCTCTAGAAATATTCCGGTTACTTTTCTCGTGAGGGAAGAAAGTTTTTGGGATAATGTTCTACCCTACGGAGAGTCTCAAATGATCAACCGCCACATCAAAGAACATCATATAGACCTACGGCTGGCGACCGAATTAAAAGAAATTGTTTCAGATGAAAACGGCCGTGTGAAAGCAGTAATTACTGGAACAGGCGAAACTATTAAATGTGAATTTGTTGGGCTTACTGCGGGTGTCTCCCCAAATATCGAATTCTTAAAAGATTCGGGAATTGAAACCAAAAGGGGTGTTTTGGTTGATCCATTTCTTAAAACCAATGTTGATGATGTTTATGCACTTGGCGATTGTGCTGAGTTTTTAGAGCCGAACGGAGAAAGAAAAAACATAGAACAGGTTTGGTACACGGGCAGAATGATGGGCGAAGCACTCGCCAGAACATTGTGCGATAAACCCACCAAATATGAACCAGGGCATTGGTTCAATTCTGCCAAATTCTTAGACATAGAATACCAAACCTATGGTTGGGTTTGGGCGAAAGCCAAAGAAAATGAAGGCGATTTTTATTGGGAACACAAGAATGGGAAAATTTGCCTTCGACTGCGCTGGGATAAGTCTACGGGTAAACTTTTGGGCGTAAATAATTTCGGCTTTAGACTTCGGCACCACGCTTTTGATAAATGGTTTAAAGAAGGAAAAACAGTCGATTATGCGCTCGAACATTTAAGAGATGCCAATTTTGACCCTGAACTTTATAAAACCTATGAGGCCGAAATTATCGCTCAATTCAATCGTGAAAACGGCAAAAACATTCAGCTTAAAAAGAAAAGCTGGAAACGCATTTTAGACTTTGTATCATAATTCAATCAGACAATAATGTCGACTACAGAACCGAACTTATCCATTTCGAATCCGCACCCAGAAGATACAGATGTAATCCAAAAGGTAGCCTTAGTGGTCGCCTGCTTTGGAGTGCTTATACTGCTGGCAGCTTGGGCCAATGTAGCCTTAGATGCCGCTATATTTATGCCCATCGCCATCATTTCCATGATTGGCGGAACCACAGTTTATGGTGCCCGAAGCTATTTAAAACAACCTGAAGGAATTAAGAACAATGGTGTTTGGCACTTTTCTTTGACCAGCCGAGGCGCATTTGCTTGGGCGGTTGGCATTTTGCTCACAGGCTTTTATATCCTGTTGTATTGGTTTCCAGGTTATGTAGGTTTTGTTCAGAACGGTGAAAACCAAGGCTTAGTCGCGTTATTCGACCCCTTGAGCATAGCCATAAAAGGGCGCCCTGCCAGCCAATGGTTTATGTACGGAACACTGTACACCATCGCTATTTTGGCTTTGGGAATGAAGTTCATTTTCAAATATCGACATAGTCGTTATCAACTTATCAGAACCATTTCGGTGATGATTGCGCAACTGGTTTTTGCTTATACTATTCCTGAAATTTTAGCGGCCCTTAATTATAACGATGTAACCACTACAGCTGGAGAATATGTTGGCTATTATGACACTGACATTAAAAACGTTTGGCCACTCGATTACGACTTCTTTTATAGCTACCATTTAGACGCGATGCAGGAAAAGGCCTATCAGCCTTTCGGAATGATTTATTTAGTCGTTGGGATTGGCTTGTTCTTAATCGGCACCCCTATTTTGACCTACTTGATTGGTAAGCGTTGGTACTGCTCTTGGGTCTGTGGTTGTGGCGGTTTGGCCGAAACTGCAGGAGACCCCTTCCGTCACCTTTCCTCGAAAAAATTAAGCGCTTGGAAACTTGAACGCTGGCTTATTCATAGCGTAATGGTTTTTGTTTTCGTTATGACGGCTGTTACACTCTATGGATATTTTACTGGTGCCAGTTCCGTTTTTGGGCTCGACATCTATTCTAAATTTCAAAAACCTTATGGTTTCTTTATCGGAGCTATTTTCTCAGGAATTATCGGAGTTGGTTTTTACCCAATGCTTGGCAACCGCGTTTGGTGTCGTTTTGGTTGCCCAATGGCAGGTTATATGGGCATTATTCAACGCTTTAAATCTAAATTCAGAATTACCACGAATGGCGGTCAATGCATTTCTTGCGGAAACTGCTCTACCTATTGTGAGCAGGGTATTGATGTTAGGGCATATGCCCAGAAAGGGCAAAATATTGTTCGTGCGAGTTGTGTGGGTTGCGGGGTTTGTTCTGCGGTTTGCCCAAGAGGCGTACTGAAATTAGAAAATGGTCCAGAGGAAAAACGTTACGATTTACCTCCAATTATTATTGGTAATGAGAGCGTGAAAATTTCAGATTAACAGAATAGCATCAGCACTTAACAAAAAATAAATTGTCAAATGCGTTGACAATTTATTTTTTGTTATCTCAGGTGTTAGAGATAATCTCCTCAATCTGACCCAAATGATGTTTCAAGTGCTTGATATAATCATTGATGAAATATTCAAGCGTTGTGGGTTGGTCTACGGGAACAGGTTTCCAAGCAATTTTATCAAGGTTATGATTAAGCCTTTCCTTCTTTAATATCTTATCAGGAATTTGGCTCACAATGTAATCGATATGGAGGTTGTATTGTCTCCAAAGAATGATCAAATCATGCCATTGCGCGCCCGCATAATTTTGGTTTTCTACCCAAGCTACTTGATCGTAGCCTTCAAAAATCAAGTCATCCGTAGATTGGGCCTTTACAATTCGTGCATGGTTATTAGCGGCCGAGTCTATCATATGCCCCACAATTTCTTGAATCGACCATTTGCCAGCACCGAGCCTTAAATTGGCTTCATTTTCGGGCATCATCATGAAGCGCTCAAAGGCGGAAAGAATCGTTTCTCTTAAATTATGTTCCATAGCTGCTAGTTAAATAAAAAGCCCGATTCAATGAATCGGGCTTTGGGTTAATATTTATAAAGTAAAGCTTAAAGCCCGAAAGCTGCCTTTACTTGATCTTGATAATCTAATTTTTCCCAAGTAAATAATTCCACTTCTTTCTCGTGTGATTGACCATCAGCACCGATAAAGCTTTTCTTCACTATTTCGTTCTTTCTACCCATGTGGCCATAAGCCGCAGTTTCAAGATACATCGGGTTTCTCAATTTCAATCGAGTTTCAATTGCATAAGGACGCATATCGAACACTTCAGATACTTTTTTAGCAATCTCACCATCGGTCATATTTACGTGAGTAGTTCCGTATGTAGAGATAAAAATACCCATTGGCTCAACTACTCCAATGGCATAAGAAACCTGCACTAAAACTTCGTCAGCTACACCTGCAGCCACTAAGTTTTTAGCGATATGCCTTGTAGCGTAAGCTGCAGAACGGTCTACTTTTGAAGGATCTTTTCCAGAGAATGCACCTCCACCATGAGCACCTTTTCCACCGTAAGTATCTACAATAATTTTTCTTCCTGTTAAACCAGTATCACCGTGTGGCCCACCAATCACAAACTTCCCTGTTGGGTTAATGTGGTATTTAATCTGGTCATTGAATAACGCCTGAAGATTGGCTGGCAATTTCGCCATCACCCTTGGAATCAAGATATTGATGATGTCCTTACGAATAGTAGCTAACATTTCTTCGTCAGCAGCAAAGTCATCGTGCTGCGTAGAAACCACAATACTGTCTATTCTCAACGGCACGTTATCATCAGAATATTCAATAGTTACCTGAGATTTTGCATCTGGTCTTAGGTAAGGTATTTCTTTACATTCTCTTCTTAAATCGGCTAATTCCTGAAGAATTTTATGAGAAAGGTCTAAAGCCAAAGGCATGTAGTTTTCAGTTTCCTTAGTAGCATAACCGAACATCATACCTTGGTCACCAGCGCCTTGCTCTTCTTTGTTGGCCCTGTCAACGCCTTGGTTAATGTCTTGAGACTGCTCATGAATGGCTGAAAGCACACCGCAAGACTTACTATCAAACTGATATTCAGCTTTTGTATAACCAATTCTCTCGATTACGTCTCTAGCAATTCTCTGAACATCAAGGTAAGTTTTAGACTTTACCTCACCAGCTAAAATCACCTGACCTGTGGTCACTAAGGTTTCACAAGCTACTTTAGAATCAGGATCGAAAGCCAAGAAGTTATCGATGAGTGCATCGGAAATTTGATCGGAAACTTTATCAGGGTGTCCTTCGGAAACTGACTCAGATGTAAATAGGTATGACATATTATAATGTTAGTTTATTCAAATATTGGAGCGCAAAAATAGGCTTTTGATTTTATTATGAAAACAAATGTCTGTAATACTAACTGCTGTAAAGCAGAAAGATAGCAGGAGTCTTCTTCATGTCAATGTCTGAGGCTTTCCATTTACCTACTGATTTGGAAACAATATGCTCTGTTGCCCCTGAAATATCCTTGGCTACACATAAGAAAGTTTCCTTTTTTGCCACTTTAAGGATGTCTGTCAATAAAGCCTCGTTTCGGTAGGGCGTATCCATGAAAATTTGGGTAACATTTTTCGAATTAGACTCTTTTTCCAAATCTCTAATGGCCTGTTGCCTTTCCTTTCTATCGATAGGCAAGTAACCATGAAAGGTAAAAGACTGCCCATTGAAACCGCTCGCCATTAAGGCCAGAAGTATTGAGGATGGCCCAACCAAAGGGTTTACCTTCACCCCAAACTGATGTGCCATATGCACCAATCGAGCGCCAGGATCGGCCACGCCAGGGCAGCCAGACTCTGATATCACCCCAATGTTTTTTCCTGAAAGCGCGGGCTGTATCAATTCGAAACAGTCTTCGAAAGAGGTTTTCTTATTTAGAATCTCGAACTGAAGCTCTTCAATCACTAAACCAAGCCTTAAAGAACTGAGGTATCTTCTAGCAGTCCTTAAATCTTCTACATAAAACAAGTCGCATTTAAGAATGGCTTCTCGCACTTGCTCGGGAATAACCGCTTGCTGGGTGTTGGCCGAAATCACGTTCGGAATCATAAAAACTTGTCCACTACCCATTTTGCAAATAATCTAAGGTGAGATTTAAAAATTCTTCTGGCTTTTCGGCATGCAGCCAATGGCCTACACCTTCTATGGTTTCTATTTTACTATCCTTAAAAATGGAATGAATTAAGTTGAAGTCAGAATCCTTTAAATAATCCGACTTTCCACCTCGAACAAATAAAGTACTTCCTTTATATTCAGCATTATGGTTTAAGCCCAAGCCCACTTTATCAATTTCTTTCGCAATTACATCTAAGTTCATTTTCCACTCAAATGCATCGTTATTCCTGGCTAAGTTTTTAAGCAAAAACTGACGCACTCCAAGCTCTGGAATATATTCCGCCAGCTTTTCATCCGCTTCTTTTCTAGAGCTTAAATTAGGAAGATCTAGTGAAAACAAGCCTTTAAAAATAAGGGTATGATGTGGTGGGTAAGATTGGGGCCCAATATCAGCAACAATCAATTTATCTACTCGATTTGGATGTTCAGTAGCAAAAGTCATGGCCACCTTACCTCCCATTGAATGCCCCAAAATATGAGCCTTTTCAATATTTTGATTGTTCATAAAGTTGAGTAAATCCTCTGCCATTGCAGGATAAGAAAACTCATCGTCATGAAAAGACTGACCGTGATTCCGTTGGTCCAGGATGTATACTTTAAAATGCTCAGCATACTTTTTACCCAGTGTAAGCCAGTTGTCTGATGTACCTAATAGGCCATGAAGGATGATTAATGGTTTCCCCTCTCCCAATTCTCTAAAATAGAGTTCTTGCATTATCTTAATTCTCTTAAATAAAGTTGAATAGTATTTTCTAAACCAAAGTATAGCGCATCGCAAACTAAGGCGTGACCAATGGAAACCTCGTCCATAAAAGGAATTTCTTGTTTCAAGTAGGCCAAATTCTTTAAATCTAAATCGTGGCCAGCGTTAATTCCAAGCCCCAGTTCCTTAGCTCTTGCTGCCGCCAATTTATAATCGGCAATCGCTTTCGTTTTATCCTTTTCGTAAGCAGAAGCATACATTTCGGTATATAGTTCAATACGATCGGTGCCTACTTTGGCAGCTCCTTCAATCATATCAATTTCTGGTGCTACGAAAATCGAAACACGTATCCCTGCCCCTTTTAGCTCCGAAATCACTTCTTTCAAAAACTCTTCATGAGCAACGGTATCCCAACCCGCATTGGAAGTAAGAACCCCTGGAGGATCAGGTACTAGCGTGGCCTGTTCTGGCTTCACTTCCTTTACCATTTTCATAAAACGCTCATCAGGATAACCCTCAATATTGAATTCAGTAGTTACTACTTTCTTCAAATCATAAACATCCTGTCTTGTAATATGGCGTTCATCTGGCCGAGGATGCACAGTAATTCCTTGAGCACCAAACCGTTCGCAATCGATTGCTACTTGAACTACATTGGGGTTATTTCCACCACGGGCGTTCCGAATTGTGGCTATCTTGTTGATGTTGACACTAAGCTTAGTCATGGAATATTTTTATTTGCATAACTTTGCCCGCAAGTTAATGATTTCATTGATCGTAAAAATTTTGAGATGAGCCTAAAACAACAGATTGACGCAGATATTAAAAGTGCGATGCTTGAGAAGCGTAAAGATGACTTGAAAGCCTTAAGAGCAATCAAATCGATGATTCTTTTAGCGGAAACTGAAAAAGGAAATACCGAAGGAGTTTCTGAAGATGCTGAAATGAAGCTCTTAATAAAAGCGGTAAAGCAAAGAAGAGATTCTGCTCAAATTTATAAAGAGCAAAATAGAGAAGATCTTTATGCCATTGAAATGGCCGAAGTTGAGGTAATCGAAAAATATTTACCAAAACAACTGAGCGAAGAAGAGGTAAAAGCTGAGCTTCAGAAAATTATCGCTCAAGTAGGTGCTGCTGGCCCTCAAGACATGGGCAAAGTAATGGGCGCTGCCACCAAAGCACTAGCTGGAAAAGCAGATGGCAAAACTATTTCAACTTTAGTAAAGCAATTACTGACAGCCTAATTCATTGAAAACCCTTGACATCATACTATTAATTCCGCTCGTTTTCGGGGCGGTAATGGGTTTTAGAAAAGGGTTACTCTTAGAAATCATCGGAATATTGGCCTTTGTTTTGGCAATTATTGGTGGTTTTAAACTTATGGAAATTGGTATTTCCTATTTGCAAGAGCACATAGAAGGTATGGATCACCTTCTTCCATTTATTTCCTTCTTAGTTATTTTTCTAGCCATTATTCTGTTGGTGAATATGATTGGAAAACTAATGAAGAAGGCCGTAGACTTAACCCTGCTCGGAGGAGTAGATAAGTTTGCAGGTGCCATTGTTGGCATTGCAAAATGGGCCATTGGTTTAAGTATTCTCCTTTGGCTTACCAACAATTTCGGCATTGAGCTGCCCGGACAAGATGAAGACCTAGTACTTTACCCTTATTTGGTAAAACTTGGTCCCAACCTGATTGAAGCACTAAATGTAGTATTGCCTTTTGCCGAAGAAATGCTAGACTCTATCAAAGAAATGGTTTCTCCACAAGTAGCTTGATACTCATTTTAGATAACTTCGACTCATTCACCTATAACTTGGTGGATTACTTTGGTCAACTTAATGTAAAAACCGAAGTAGAAAGAAACAATGTTGCTATTGACAGCATCAACTTCAGCAAGTATTCTGGCATTGTTTTATCACCTGGGCCGGAAAAGCCAGAAAAAGCAGGTATATTATTAGAGGTTGTGAAGAGCCAAATTGGGCAAACACCTATACTGGGTATTTGTCTGGGCCACCAAGCTATTGGCCAGCATTTAGGTGCTTCTTTAAGAAAGGCCAATTACCCAATGCATGGCAAAATTTCTAGGATTAAAACCAAAGAAGCAGTTATATTTAGCGGTTTGCCCAATGAGTTTGATGTGGTACGTTACCATTCGTTGGTGCTTCAAAATTTGCCAAGTAACCTTTCTTCCATTGCCCAAACAAAAGAAGGAGAACTAATGGCATTTGAAAATGTTGAATTAAAAGTAACAGGAATACAGTTCCACCCAGAAGCTATTTTGACCCAGCATGGATTAGAAATGCTGAAAAATTGGGTGAGTTTTTATAATATTGTTTAAATCGTTAGCTAAAACCTGACCACATGGCATTAGAAATTAAAGAAGAAAAAGGATACGAGTATATAGATGAGGGGCAGGGCGAAGTAATTGTTTTGCTTCATGGCCTTTTTGGAGCTTTAAGTAATTGGGAAAGCGTAGTAAATCATTTCTCTAAAGAATATAGAGTTATGATTCCCATGCTCCCTATTTATGAAATGCCAATCAAACAAGCTGGGCTCGAAGGCCTAGTAAAACATCTTGAAGGTTTTGTAGCCTTAAAGGGTTTAACAAGTATGAAACTGATGGGCAACTCATTGGGCGGACATATAGGTTTAATTTATACACTCGCCAATCCAGATAAAGTCAACGGGCTAATTCTAACAGGCAGTTCTGGACTTTTCGAAAACTCAATGGGCGGAAGTTTCCCTAAAAGAGGAAGCTACGAATACATTAGGGAAAGAGTAGAATATACTTTCTACGACCCTAAAACCGTTACAGAAGAGTATGTAAACGAAGTTTTTGAAACCACCAAAAGCATTCCAAAATGTATGCGAATTGTAGCTATTGCTAAGTCGGCACAAAGGCACAATATGGCCAAGGAAATTCCAAACATAAAAATACCAACCCTATTGATTTGGGGTCTTAACGATACTATTACACCTCCAATTGTTGCACATGAGTTTGATAGACTTATTCCTAATACGAAACTAAGGTTTATAGATAAGTGTTGCCATGCACCAATGATGGAACACCCAGAAAGATTCAATCAATTACTTCAAGAATTTTTAGACGAGCAAAAAGCAGCATGACCGCAGCAGAACTGATTAATTACTTAATTCCTCCATTAAAACTAACCGATGATGGCAACAAGGCTATTATTTGGATGGAAGAATTACGTACCAATCAGCTGCCTGTAGTAGAAAAAGGAAAGTTTTTGGGCTTTATTTCCGAAGAAGTAATTCTCGAAAATAATGATGCTACCCGCCCAATCAGCGACTACGATCTGTTTGCTGAAGACTGTTTCATTTTTGAGGACCAACATTTCTATGATGTCATTAAAATGGCACATGAACATGAAGTTCAGCTAGTTTCTATTTTAGGTAGAAGTGGTAACTTCCTTGGTGTAGTAACCATTGAAGATACAATCAGTAGCTTTGCCCAATCAATGGCCGTTCAAGAACCAGGGGCAATTCTTATTGTCTCTATGAACTACAGAGATTACTCCTTGGCCGAAATCAGTAGAATTGTTGAAGGCGAAAATGCTAAAATCTTAAGCAGCTGTGTTACCAACGATTATATGGATGCTTCAAGGATCAAACTAACCCTAAAGGTTAATCAGCCCGACATTTCGCATATCAGCGCCTCTATCGAACGCTTTGGCTATAGGGTAATTGGAAAGTTTCAAGAAATTGAGATCAAGTCAAACGACCAAGACCGCTATGATTTGTTGATGAAATACCTCAACATATAACCGCCTATGAAAATTGCGCTCCACGGAAAAAGCATAACGCCCGAAGCCATAGATTGTGTTAAAGATCTACTCAAGGTTTTAGGCGAAAAATCGATTGACATTTCAATGTCAAAAGATTTTGAGAAGCAGCTTAAAAAAGTAAAGCTCCAATCCAATCCAGAAAGAATACTTTTACCAGGAGATGACCTAACGGATATCGACTTTGTTTTGAGCTTGGGAGGCGATGGCACTATGCTAGATACAATTGCTTATACCGCACAATATGAAACCCCTATCGTAGGCATTAATCTTGGAAGACTGGGTTTTTTAGCCACTACCCCAAGAGGCGAAATTAACAAAGCCGTTGAATCACTTATTTCTGGTGAGTACAATGTAGAAAGTAGGTCATTAATTCATGTTGACTCTAATGATGAACTTTTTACCCCTTTCAATTTTGGGTTGAACGAATTCACGATAGTCAAAAAAGAAACATCATCTATGATTGTAGTACACACCTATGTAGACGGTGAGTACTTAAATTCTTATTGGGCTGATGGGCTGATTGTTTCTACACCAACAGGATCAACTGGGTATTCATTGAGCTGTGGAGGGCCGTTGGTTCACCCAAGGTTAAAGAACTTTATTCTTACCCCAGTTTCTCCACATAACCTCAATGTTCGCCCCATTATTGTTTCAGACCAAAGCGAAATTACGTTTGAAATTGAAGGTAGAACGAACCGTTTTATGGTGTCTTTAGATTCAAGGTCGTGTAGTGTAGACGATAAAGTAAAAATATCCGTTAAGAGGGAGTCGTTTGAAGCAAAACTGGTACGGTTCGACCATAACAGCTATTTTGATACCTTACGACATAAGTTGAATTGGGGGGTAGACGCCAGAAATTGAATTAACAATATTTAACTGGCCATTTTTGAAACGAAATCACAATGTTATCTAGCTTGCGAGCATATCATACGGATAAACCTGTATTACCTAAATTTTTGAAAAAATCATCTTTAGTGGTGGCTTTACTCTTGGCGGTTTTCAGTGCGCAAGCACAAGACTCCGAAGTAGGTTTAGAGCTAGGAGCTTATAACTACCTTGGCGATGTAGCCCGAACTTACGATTTTGGAAATTCAACTTTAGGAGCGCAGGCTTTTGTTAAAAAACATCTCAATAATGGTTTCAATACCCGCATTTCTGCTGGTTTTGGTAAATTAAAGGGTGTGGATGACGAAGCATTTGACGTGTTTTCAGCAAATAGGAAAGCTTCTTTCAAGGGGCGTTTTTTCAACATTGATTTTCTTTGGGAGTATAACTTCCTTGATTATCGAGATGAAAAATTACAGCAATTCTGGACTCCTTATATTTTGTTTGGTATTGGAGCATATAAATTTTCAGGAGAAGATGGTTTTGGTTCATCCTATGATTCTGGAATAAACTTAAGATTACCCATAGGTTTAGGCCTTAAATATAGAATTGATAGAAGGTGGACATTAGCCGCATCAACCAGCGCAATCAAGTCTAATTCAGATCAATTAGACAATGTATCCATCAATACTCCTTCCATTAAAGATTACAGAGGGGGCAATCCTAATGATGACGATTGGATGTTCTTCACTTCAATATCCATTAGCTACACACTCTATAAAATCGTTTGTCCACAAGGCAAATTTAGATAGCACTGATAAAGAATCAATTAGGGTTTAAAAACAATAACCATTTTCGTACCTTCGCACTCGCTTTTTCGCGAAGCAGATACAATGAAGAACAAAATAAAGCTCGACTCACTTCCAAAACACATTGCCGTAATCATGGATGGTAACGGCCGTTGGGCAAAAAGCCAAGGCGCTGCACGTGTTTTTGGTCATAAAAATGCTATCAAAGCCGTAAGAGATACTACCGAAGGCTGTGCGGAATTAGGAGTTGAATACCTTACCCTCTACGCTTTTTCAACAGAGAATTGGAACCGGCCCAAACTAGAAGTTAATGCATTAATGCAATTATTGGTGGCTACGATTAACAAGGAAATCAAAACCTTGATGGACAATGACATCAAATTAACTGCAATTGGTGACATCGCCAGTTTACCAGAGTCGTGCCAACGCGAATTGGCGCAAGCAATGGAAACTACTTCTAAAAATAAAAGAATGACATTGGTGTTGGCTTTAAGCTATAGTGGCAAATGGGACATTACCAATGCTGTAAAGCAAATAGCCCTCAAGTGTGAAAGCGGAACATTAAAGGCTGAAAACATTACAAATGAAATTATCGAAAACCATTTGTCAACATCGGGGATTCCTGATCCAGAGTTGTTGATAAGAACAAGTGGTGAACAAAGAATAAGTAATTTTCTATTGTGGCAAATGGCATATACCGAGTTTTTTATAACCGATACGCTTTGGCCAGACTTTAGAAGAGAGCATTTATACGAGGCAATTGTCTCGTACCAAACAAGAGAAAGAAGGTTCGGTAAAACGAGCGAACAGATATAGAATTAACCTTGGGAATGAAGAAAATATTTTTACTTCTGATCATTAGCATATGTGGTTTGACACAAGTCAAAGGGCAAGTGAGATATGGTGTGAATACGGCAGAAGGTGTTCAAATTGATTATACAAATCCGAGGGTTTTTGAAATTGCAGAAGTGCAATACACCGGCCTAAGTACCATAGAAGAACGAGCACTAACTGGCTTAGTAGGTATTAAAGTAGGTGATAAGATCAGTATTCCCGGAAACGAAATTTCTGACGCCATTAAAAAATTGTGGAAACAAGGCATTATTGCCGATGTTCAGATTTGGCTTACAAAAATTGAAGGTGACAGAGCATTTCTAGAAATTAAGATTAGCGAACGCCCAAGAATTACAAAGTTTGAAGTTGAAGGAGTTACCTCTTCTCAAAAGTCAGATCTAAAAGAGCAGATTGGTGTCATTGGGAAGGTAGCAAGCGCTCCACTAATTAAGAATAGTGAGACGCTGATTAAAAAGTACTTTGTAGCAAAAGGCTATTTAAATGCAGATGTAAAAACACTTCAAGAAGCAGACTCCACAGGCACTAAAGGTGCTCAATTGACTTTTGTTGTAGACAAAATGTCGAAAGTAAGAATCAATAAGATTGAATTTGAAGGCAATGATTCTTTTTCTGACCAACGTCTTAAAAAGCCATTAAAGAAAACCAATGAGAAGCCTCGTTTCTGGCTTGTAGCTAGGCTTTTCGATCAGATTTTCAAGACTTCTCCAAAAACAGTTTCTAATTATGTAGATTCTACTTACTCAGTGAGTGAGTCTAGATTTAAGTCTTTTATCAACGATAACGTTAAGCTCAACTTCCTTCAAAGTTCAAAATTTATTCAAGCAGAGTTTGAAGCGGATAAAGATGGGCTAATTGCATTCTATAACACTAAAGGCTACAGAGACGCTGCCATAGTGAATAGCTCTGTAACCAAGCTAGATGAAGATTATATTGATCTTAACATAGAAATTGACGAAGGAAATAAGTATTACATCAGAGATATTGATTGGACAGGAAACTATAAATATACTTCGGCAGAGCTTTCTGATCTCTTAGGAATTAAAAAAGGTGATGTTTACAATAGAGAGCGAATAGAAGCTAGAACGTCATTTGATGGTCAAAGTGGAGATGACATCAACTCGCTTTATATGGATGATGGTTATCTTTTCTTTAGGTTAGAAGTAGTTGAAGTACGAGCTGATAACGACTCTATAGACCTCGAAATGAGGATGTATGAAGGGGAACAAGCCACAATTAAAAGAATTATTCTTACAGGAAACGATAGAACAAGTGACCATGTAGTTCTAAGAGAAATCAGAACACTGCCGGGTCAAAAATTCAGTAGGAGAGAATTAATTAGAACAACGAGAGAACTTGCTCAGCTTGGTTATTTCGACCCAGAGCAAATTAATCCAAAGCCAATACCAAATGTAGGTGATGGTACTGTAGATATTGAATTTAGCCTTGTCGAAAAATCATCCGATCAAATTCAGCTTTCAGGAGGCTTTGGAGGACCATTCGGTTTCGTAGGTACTGTTGGACTTCAGCTGAACAACTTTTCTATTAAGAATATTGGTGACTGGAGTAAGTGGAGACCTTATCCATCTGGTGATGGCCAAAGACTATCCATACAGGTTCAGTCTAACGGTAGACGTTTCCAGAACTATAATATGACTTTCTCAGAACCGTGGCTAGGAGGAAAAAAACCAAACAGCTTTAGTGTTAGCTTTAACAGAACGGTAAACAGAACCTTTACTAATGTTTACAATCCAACAAATGTAAATGGATTCTTAAAGGCTTCTGGTTTTACTGTTGGGTTGGGTAGAAAACTGCGTTGGCCAGATGATTACTTCAGCATTTCGAACAGTATTTCATACCAATTTTACGATGTATTCAATTTTGGAAACACGCTTGGTTTCTCTACTGGTCAAGCAAATAGTATTACCTTTAACACTTCCATTTCCAGAAGTAACATTGATAACCCTCAATTCCCTAAACATGGGTCTCAATTCAATTTAAATATTAACCTAACTCCACCTTATTCATTATTCCTAGACCGATTCAATGGTGAAGGTAGCTCTGATCTTACCACAAGAGAGCGTTATCAATTTATTGAGTATAACAAAACATTATTCGATGCATCATTCTTTATTCCACTTCCAAGTAAGTTTGTTTTGAACGCTAGAGCACACCTTGGATTCATTGGTTCTTACGGAAATAAAACGGATACAGGACCATTCGAAAGGTTCTTCCTAGGAGGTAACGGATTAAATGGTGCTAACAACTTTATAATTGGACAAGACATTATTGCGTTAAGAGGTTATGATGATAACAGTATTGTCCCAGTAGACCCGAAAACTGGCTTTAGAGGGGGACTTATATTTAATAAATTTGTAGCTGAGTTAAGGTACCCAGTTTCTCTTAAACCATCTTCCGTAATTTATTTATTGGGCTTTGGAGAGGCAGGTAACGCTTGGAACAATTACTCGGAGTATTCTCCAAGGAATTTGTTTAGATCGGCTGGTGTGGGTGCAAGGGTATTCCTTCCTGCATTTGGTTTGTTAGGTCTAGATTGGGCATACGGTTTTGATTCTGATAGAGAATTGGGCATAGAAAGTAAAGGCCAAATTCACTTCACTATTGGTCAACAAATTAGGTAGGCATGCACAAAATTTCGCGCGTCATAGTATTATTCTTCGTAATTTCTAACTTTGTGCTCGCTCAAAACGAAGCCTCAGCGCAAAAGTTCGGTCATATTGATTCTGAATATATTTTGTCGCAAATGCCTGAGCATGACCAAAAAAAGAAGGAGATAGAAGATCTCTACAAGGAGTATGACAAAGTGGTACGGAGTTTGCAAAATGAAGCAGAGAAGATGAGGGCGGAGCTTAGAGCCAAAGAAATTTTGTTTACTCCTGAAATGATTAAGGAAAAGCAAAAAGAGATTGAACTGAAAGAACAAGAAGCCCTCGACAAATCGACAGAGCTTTTTGGTTATGATGGGCTTATTTATAAAAAACAAAATGAATTACTAAGGCCTCTCATGCAAAAAATGTCTGATGCCACGGAGGTAGTTTGTAGAAAGCATAATTTAGATTATATGCTCGATAAGGCTTCCGATGTTAGCATTATCTACTCCAATCCAGAACACGATTACACAGAGTTTGTGCTTGAGGAGTTGGAGTTATTAAAAAAGAAGAACTAAAACATAATTTGAATTTTAAAGTCATGAATCGTAAACTATTACTCGCTACATCATTGTTTTTAATGGCAATGACTGCCTGGAGCCAAGAATTTAAAGTTGGTTATACTAGCATAGATGCTATTGTATTCAGTATGCCAGAAATTCCTCAAATCAATGCCGACCTACAAGTTTATCAAAAGCAATTGGCCAGTCAGGTAGAAAGCAAACAAAAAACTATTGATACTAAAATTGCAGAGTATCAGCAATTAGCTCAATTAGGAACTGCAGCACCAACAGCTATGCAGGAAAAAGAAACTGAAATCAGAAAATTACAAGCTGATTTCGCAAACTTTTCTCAAAAAGCAGACGAATCTCTAAGCAATAAATCAAACAACTTATTCAACCCTATTTATGCAAAGGTTCAAAATGCTATTGAGGAAGTAAGAAAAGAAAAAGGCTACGGTATGATTCTAAATGCTGGTACCGAAACTGGTGGAATCGTTTTAGCAGCTAGAGAAGAAGACAATATTACTAAAGCTGTATTTGAAAAATTAGGTGTTCCAATGCCAACTCCAAAAGAAGGAGAAGGAGCTCCAGCAGCAAAATCAGGAGGTAACTAAGAAAAAGTACCTGATAAAAGAAAAGGCCATCTCAATTCCGTTGAGATGGCCTTTTTGGTTTTGTTAGTTATAGAATCAATCTTTAAGCTTATGTAAATCTACTTCGGCAGCAACATACCCAAAGGCTGGCCAATTTCCAGTATCAATAACTTTTTGGAAGATTTCTCTTGCTTTGGCAGTGTCTCCGTTATACAAATACCAATTCCCCATTCCATAGCCCTGAGTAGCCAGACTCAAAGCAACATCCATTTGATCCGTTCTGAGAAGTTCTTCTTTTGCAAGTTCGCCTTTATACATCATAATTCGCTTGTAATAACTATCGTTTTCGATAATTGTCATTTCCGAATGAATAGGCTCAAGTACTGCGGTAGCTTCTTCTGCTTTCCATTCTCGCATTAGACTCATATACAACCAGTCGGTAGTAGCTACTAGCAAATCATCATTTACACTATACTTCAAACATTCTTTATATACTTCTGTGGCCTCCTCGAACTTACCTTGTAAATAAAGTGCGAGTCCATAGTGATAAAGAATGTTGAATTGGGTATTTGAAAGTGGAATATTCATGCTATTAGGAGCACCATCTGGCTCAACCTCAATCTTCTCCTTATCCATCAACTCAAAAGCCTTTTTATAATCGGCTTCAGCTTTTTCAAATTGTCGTGTACTAATGTAACGATGACCTCTGTGTCTATAAAGCTTATAAGAGTTCGGAAACTGTTTAATCCCATCAGAAAACACTCCTATGGCTTTATTGTAATTGGTTAAATACGCCCAACGTCTTCCTAGCCAAATGGTGTTCATTTCATTGGGTTCGGCTTTATAGTTAGTTTCGGCTTCTTTTAAGTTAGCCTCTAAGGCAGATGTAGCTTCATCACTTCTTTCGGGAATATACAAAGGGGAGCCATCCACAGCATAGGCTTGAACTTCTTCCTTTTCCTCTACCTTTTCGCCTGAACAAGCAAAGAAAAATACGGTACAGCATAGCAATATCGATAAGTGGGCTTTCATATATTTAGTATTTATCCGTCAGTTTGAAGGTCATTCCATTCTTTTTCTCATCTACCATTTTCTTCACGTCTTCTAGAAGCTTTTTGGCATCATACACTATTCCGTCCTTCACTGTATAACGAACTCCCCCAACTCTAATAAGTTCATTGTCGTCATTCAGTTTTAATGCTCCTGTACCGTAAAGCACTTTCATATTTTGAAGCGGATTCTCTTCAACAATTACAAAATCTGCAAATTTACCTACTTCAACCGTCCCTATTTTATCGGCCATTCCCAAAGCTTCTGCCCCATTCAACGTAGCGGACATAATCACTTCTAAGGGGTGGAACCCTGCTTCGCGAAGCAATTCTAATTCACGGATATAAGCGAAACCATACAGCTGGAAGATGAACCCAGAATCGGAACCTGCAGTAACACGGCCTCCACGGTTTTTATATTCATTTACAAAGGTCATCCAAAGACGATAGTTTTCTTTCCACGCCACTTCTTCTTCCGTTCCCCAATAAAACCAATAAGAACCATGCGATCTTTTACTTGGGCGATAGAATTCCCAAAGTGAAGGAAGTGTATATTCCTGATGCCACTCGGCTGTATAAGCACGCATTAAATCACGGCTGGCTTCATAAATATTGAATGTTGGATCCAAGGTGAAATCCAACTCAATCAACTCGTTCATCACATTATTCCAGTGATCTGAAAAAGGAGGTGCTGCCTGTGCCCAAAGCCTACCTGCCTCACCAAAGCGATCTTGCTCATTTCTGTAGTTATAGTCTAAGCTATAGTTCTGAACTCTTCTATCTGTGAAAAGTGCTTCAGGCAAGCCATACCAGTGCTCCATTGACGTCAATCCTGCTCGGGCCGAGTTGAGTACATTCCAACGCACTACGTCCATTTGCGCATGATGCATGGCCGATTTCAATCCCAGCTTTTTGTTTTCTTCTAAAGCAGCCTGCATAATTTCAGGAGCAGCTCCAAAGAACTTGATCCCATCAGCTCCTTTGGCTTTGTTTTGTCTTACCCATTCTCTGGCCATTTCTGGGGTTGAAATTGGTTCCTTGGAACCTTGACCAAAACCTGTATAAGCCAAAATTCTAGGGGCGGTAATGGTATTTTGATTACTCTTTTCTTTCTGATCTAAAACCCACTGAAGACCATTGCCTGTAGAAGGATCACGAATGGTAGTAATGCCATGGGCCAACCATAATTTAAAAACATATTCTGCTGGAGTACCTTGAGCGGACCCACCGATATGACCGTGCATATCCACAAATCCAGGCATTAAATACATGCCTTCTAAATCCATCACTTGATCCTTTGGCCCTACCTTAGGCCGGTCTTGCTCACGAATTTCGAGGCCCGGGTAACCTACATTATAAATACCTTTAATAATGTTCTTTTCAACAACAATATCGACAGGGCCTGTTGGTGGCGCTCCATTTCCATTAATTAGAGTAACTCCGCGAATGATAAGTCTTTCGAAAGGCCCTTCGCCCTCGCTGCGGTTGGGTGCTTTTTCTATTTGCGCTTGCAGATGAACGACTATGGTGAGTAGAAAAAGGGACACGATTGCCCTCAAGAAGTATTTTTTCATAGTGATTAAGGTTGAATTTGTGCAGAAGATAATTATTTCCATCACCGAACACAACGGGGCTTATGCTTATGGAAAAGATTGGGTAGGGAAATTTAGTCTTTGAAACAAAAAAGCCTCTCGACAAAATTGAGAGGCTTCAAATTATAGCTTAAAAATAATCATGCTATTTCTTTTTTACTTTCTCAAGGTTCAAATCGAAGCTCATCCCAGCTTGGTTCCATTTCCCAATTATTTTACCTTCCTTAAACGTTCCTTCATAAGTACCTCCAATTGCTTCCATTTTCATTTTTAGCACTCCCTCTTTATAGCTGACAGTGTCCATTACCAAGCCATATGCATTTTGTGCTGGGCTGTCCATTGTTGCGATGAGTGCTTTGTCTTTTTCTGTAAGATGAATTACTAACTCAAAATCACCTTGAGGTGTAGTAATTTTTCCGTTCCAATCGCCAAGCACTTTGGCGTTGTCTTGGAATGAAAAACTAAGACTTGTGAATAAGAGTAATACTGTAGTTATAAATTTCATAATTTGAGTTTTTGATTAGGCCAAATGTATACGAAAAGACTGCTACAAGAATCTGAAAAAAACGTGAGAGGGAAATACAATGGTTAAATGAAATATTAAACCGATCATTGAATTTCACTCCTAAGCACTTCTAGCGGGGATTTGCTCAAAATACCTCGGCTGTTCAGCAACCCAATCAAAACCGTTAATGAAGTAATGGAAACATAAACCAGTAATACTGGAAGCACATTTGGTACGAAAGAAGTTTCGAAAGTAAAGTAGGCCAAAGCCCAGCTACCCAGTAAAGCCAACATAATTCCAGAAAGCGAAGCCAAACTGCCCAACACAAAATATTCAAGACTATTAATGGTCAAGATTTGACGTTTACTTCCTCCTAAAGTTCTTAACAAAATGCTTTCTCTGATGCGTTGAAATTTGCTCAGAATTACCGAGCCAATTAAAACCAAAAGCCCCGTAACAATACTGAACAAGGCCATAAAGCGAATGACAAACGAGATTTTGCCCAAGATTTCATCCACCGTAGTCAAAATCAATCCAATATCGATTACCGAAACGTTCGGATATTTCTTGACTATATCGCGTTGATAAAGCGCTCCTTCTTCAGTGGATTTAACCCTTGTAATCAACACATGAAACTGCGGTGCTTTTTCTAAAATTCCCTCTGGGAAAAGCACCAAGAAATTCGTTTGTACTCTTTCCCAATCAATTTCTCTAAAGCCCCCCACATAGGTGGTAATGGGTACGCCTTGTACATTCCAAATGAGCTCGTCACCTAATTTAATTCTACTACTTTCTGCATAACCCTTCTCTATGGTCACAAAAACTGAATCGCTTTGCGCATTCATCGTTCTAAATTCACCTTCCACCAATTTCTCTGACTCAATAAGGCTATCTCGGTACGTAATTCGCCATTCACGATTGAAGGCTCCAGATCGATAATTCAAGGTGGAATCGGCCATTACATCGGCCAAAGTATTGCCGTTAATTTTTGACAGCCTCATAGTTACTACAGGCACTTGCTGCAATACAGGCAATCCTTGCCCTTTGGTAAAATCTGCTATTTCATCTTTCTGATACGATTGAATATCAAACAGCATCATGTTCGGGCGACCTGCATCGGTGGTAATTTCTACCTGACTGATCAATAACCCCTGAATAAAATAAAGGGTGGTAATCAGCGCTGTGCCCAAACCAATGGAAGCGATCAATATCGTAGTCTGGTTATTTGGTCGATATAAATTGGCTAAACTCTGCCGCCAAAGGTAACTCCAACCTGTTGGGAAGAATTTCTTCACTGCCCACATGGCCAAACGGGCAATGAGCACTAAAAACCCAAAGGCCATTAATACGGAAATGGTAAACACAAAGCTGTTCGAGAGGTCTCCGATTTGTAAATAGGCAAAGCCAAAGATGAAAATGAAGATTCCGCCAAAAACCAACCACCTCAGTGGATCTCTTGCACCGTTTTCTCCATCAGGCGTGTTCCTTAAAGTAAGTAATGGAGACGCCTTTCTGATAGCCAAAAGTGGTGTAAGCGCAAAAAGGATAGACACCACAAGCCCCGTTGCAATTCCCCCTAAAATAGAAGGCCAAGAAATACTGAAATTGACTTCTACGGGTAGAAAATCCGCAAATACTTTTGGTAAAATGGTTTGTAAAAGTGTTCCTGAAAAGGCACCAATCGTTGCCCCTATCAGCCCAATGACTCCAATTTGAATAAGGTAAATTAAAAAGGTATCTCGTCCTTTAGCACCAAGGCAGCGAAGAATCGCCACAGTTCTAATTTTCTCTTTAATGTAAATATGTACCGCACTAGCCACGCCTACGCAACCCAAGAGTAAGGCCACAAAAGCCACCAAGTTTAAGAAGCTACTCAAGTCTTCAAACGTACGGCCTGTGTCTCGCTTTCTTTCCTCTACTGTATCGCCACGAATGCCTTCGGTACGCAGATACTCTCGGTCGGCTCTTAGCTGTTCATCTAGGTCAAATTCAGGATCAAGGTCGTTCAGCTTATAAAATTTTCTGTATTGAACACGGCTCCCTTTCTGAATCAGACCTGTGGCCTCCACATATTTCATAGGGATATACACCGCAGGGGCTACCAAAGTAGCGGCCATAGACTGCGATGGAGAACTGATCAAAGCTCCCTCAATTAAAAAAGTCACCTTCCCAATTCGGACGGAATCGCCTACTTGAACATCGTATTGCACCAAAACACTTTGATCTACCAAAGCTTTGGCTTGTCCATCTCTAAATGATTGTGCGGCTGAAGCAGGGTTAGATTCAATCACTCCGTAAAAAGGAAATGCGCCTTCTAATGCTCTAACATCGACTAATCTACTGCCTTGGTTTTTTGGGAAGTACACCATTGAGGCAAAGCTGTTTTCAGATGACACTTCATAATCGAGTGTATCTAGAAAGGGATAGCTGAAATCGTCTTTGTTGGCGCTTAATTCCAAATCTGCACCGAGCAATTCCTTTGCTTGACCATTGATATCATCTTTCAGATTTTCGCTGAAAGAGTTAATCGCCACTAAAGCAGCTATACCGAGAATGATAGATGAAATAAATAGAAAAAGTCTTGATTTACTTTTTCGGGCATCGCGCCAAGCCATTAAAAATAACCACTTAGCAGAAGAATTCGACTGAAAATTATTTGGGTCAATACTCATTTAAAACAATCAAATTGAGGTTTCGGCATTTGCCAATTCGGAATCAAAAACTACCTGACCTCCTTTAATTCTAATAATCCGATTGGTTTTATTCGCCAGCTCTAAATCATGCGTTACCAGAATTAAGGTAGTGCCCGCTTCCTTATTTAAGCTGAACAGCAGTTCTTCTACTTTCTCAGAAGTTTCTTCATCTAAATTACCAGTAGGTTCATCTGCAAAAAGAATTTCAGGTTGATTTGAAAAGGCCCGAGCTATTGAAATTCGCTGTTGTTCTCCACCTGAAAGTTGTGTTGGGTAATGGTCGTGTCTATCGGCTAAGCCTACACGATCAAGCAATTCTAAAGAGCGTGCTTTTATATTTTTTTCTTTTCGCAACTCCATTGGTACCATCACATTTTCCAACGCGGTAAGTGTAGGCAACAGCTGAAAATTCTGGAACACAAAGCCAACATTCTGGTTACGAACTGCGGCTCTCTGATCTTCATTGAGGGTTTCCAAGGCATGGCCGTTCAATACCACTGTACCCGAAGAAGCCCTGTCGAGGCCGGCACAAAGTCCAAGCAAAGTGGTTTTTCCACTGCCCGAAGGGCCAACTATTGAGAAACTTGTGCCTTTTTCAATTTCAAAATTTACATTTTTGAGTACGGTTAAATTTTTAGAACCGCTTTTGTAAGTTTTCGTTAGGTCTTGAACCTTCAGTATACTTGCCATGTAGTAATAGGGATGTGAACATTTAAGACGTTTTTCCTTCTTGAATGTTTAATGATCTTTCAATTAAGTGTAGAAACATATGATTTCAAAACTTCCGATCTTCAGTATTTTAACTTTCATTGTTGCGTTTTGGCTCAGCCCGAACAGTCAAGAAAAGAAAAAAATCATCTTTTTTGGTGACAGCATTACGGCTGGTTATGGCATCAGCCTAGAGGAAGCTTTCCCTAACCTTATTCAGAAAAAGATAGATTCTTTGGGGCTGAATTATGAGGTGATCAATGCTGGTTTAAGTGGTGAAGCTTCGGCTGGTGGTTTAGACAGAATTGACTGGATACTGCAAGGAAAGCCCGATATTTTTGTATTGGAATTGGGCGGGAATGATGGCCTTCGTGGCTTAAGCATTCAAGAAACGGAAGCCAACTTAAAAGCCATGATCGACAAAGTGCGTCAGGCCAAACCGAGCACTAAAATCCTTTTGGCGGGCATGCAGATTCCGCCTAATCTGGGGCAGGAATACACTGAATCATTCCGTAAAGTTTTTGCCAAAGTAGCAAAAGACAAAAAAGTAGACTTGATTCCCTTTCTACTTGAAAATGTGGGTGGAGAAGAAGATTTAAATCAGTCGGACGGTATTCACCCTAACCGTGCAGGACATAAAATTGTAGCAGAAACTGTGTGGATGTATTTGGAGAAGTATGTGAAGTAGAGGCCTAACGCCTTAAAAAAGCATCGTACTTGTTCAGTACTTTTTGTGCTAGTTGGTATTCTGAAGCACGAAGGATTTCGATATCGTAGAAGTTGCAGAATTCCATAAACTCATCAATCACGCGGTCGTCTATTCGCGTAACGAATTTCACGAATTCCTTATTGAATTTAGCCTCAACGGCTTCTTTCTGTGCTTTTTCTTTTTGCTGAGCGGCCAATAACCCATTCAACTTCCGCTTCTCAATAAACTTTCTGTCCAAGAAATTGAGTAAGCCAGAAATACCAACACCTCCTTGCTCTAAAGTCTCCAGCTGTGGTTTAGACCAATCGGTTTTGGGTGCGTTAGGGTCTACAAAGCCCATATCCATAGGTACGCGTTCGGGACGATTAAGATAAAAGTCTTTCGCGAAAGCGGTTACTACTACCGAATCGAGCAGATAGGTTCCTTCTTCCAACTGAATAAATAATCCATCTGGATGAGTTTCTAATAATGAAGCTGTTACTGAAAAAGTGATGGGTTTATAACCAATGGAGGTAATCTTGATGCTATCGTTCAGCTGAACAGGAAATTCGAACTTCCCATTATTATCAGATGCTACACCTTGTTTTTTGTTTACCACCAAAACCGTAGCAAACACTACTGGCTCTAGGGTCGTTTTGTCTACCAGTTGCCCTTTCAATACATAGGTTTCTTGTTGCTGTGCGCTAAGGCAAAAACAAAAGAAAAGCAGACATACGATAGTGATGGTTTTGAACACGTTACAAAGTAACGTTTGATTGATAGATAACCCTAAGCTAAAATTGGTATTTAACTTTTTTTAACCGCCCTTTCTAGTTCTTGGTGTTTAAAATATCGGTTCAAAAGAAAGGCCATCCAAACTACAATCACCCCAAGTAAGCCTAGGACAAGCAAGGACAAATCGATATTAAGAGTAAATAGCTCTGCAATTTTAGATATACCAAGCCCTTCTAAATCAATGTTCTTTTTGGATAATAATAGAAAGCCTACTGCCACAATGATGATGGAGAAATAAGCTACCTTGAGCCATTTTGGAATATAAACAGGTCGGATTTTAGTCTTTTCGTATTGTGTTACTTTTTCAAGCAAGGCACGATTGAAACCCATAGAGGGCTCTTCTAAACCTTCCATTTGTAGTAATTCCTTTAATTCTTTATCTGATAGATCGAACTCTTTCATAATAATTCTCTCACCTCTTTGTCCAATAAATGCTCTAACGCACTCAGTAATCTTTTTCTGGCCCTGTGCAATCTAACTTTAACATTTGAAAGCTCCCAGTTCGTAATCTCACAAATTTCTTGAAGCGAATTTTCATTGAGATAAAACAGCGTAATCGCTACCTGATCATCATTTGAAAGTTGCGTCAAACCCATTTTAATGTAACCAGACCTTTCTTCTTTTTGAAGTCTTCTCCATTCTGAATCTGGCTCACTCAGCTGAAGCAAGTTTTCGGAAGATAAGTCGTCAATTTCCGTGGTCTTTAGCTTTTTCTTCCTCAAAGAGGTTAAAGCAGTATTGTACACAATGGTGTACAGCCAAGTGGAAAATTTAGCTTCTTCGTTAAACTGGCCTATATTTTTATAGGCTTTCAGAAATGAATCTTGTGTTACCTCCTCGGCATCTTCCCTCGACTTTAACAAACGCAAGGCCAGCGTAAAAGCCATGGCCTTATGCTCGTCAACCAATACATTGAAAGCCGCAACATCGCCTTTTTTTACTTTCGCGATGATTAGCTCCATTGCATATCGTTCATTTTGAGGTTTCATTTTTTATGTTTGACTACAAGGTGCGATTTGAGGTTACATCAAAGTTTAGAGATTCGTTTTTATACCAAGTTAAAAATTAAACTTTGGAACAGGGTGTAACCTAAATTTCAGAATGTGCATCTATAAGAGCACAACAATGAAACCTAAAACATAGACATCATGGATGAAGATTTAATATTTGGATTATTTATGATCATTTTTTGGCTTGGTATAGCTGGTTTGATATTCTTCTCTTTACTAACAAGACACAGAGAACGTACCATGCTCATAGAAAAAGGAGCAGATGCAAGCCTATTTCAGACAGAACCGAAAAAGAGAAATTTATTCTTTACGATAATTCTGGGCTGTTTGCTTGTGTGTCTTTCGTTAGGAATTGGATTAGGATACTTATTAGACAATCTACTCAGTAACATGAGCGAGTCAAATATTCAATTCGATCGTTATAGGTCAAATGACCACCCAGGCGCTTACTTTTTCACTATCTTCTTAATGTTAGGCGTTGGCTTTATTTCCTCCTTCTTTTTACATAGAAAATTGATTCTTAAGAAATAGAGTATAATTAGAAATCAAAAAGGGCACTTGAGAATAATTCAAGTGCCCTTTTTTGTGCATTGTGTATTTTAGCGAACCTCTATTTCTTTTTACCTACTTTCATAGATTCAGCCATTTTCACAGCTTCATAAGCATTGATAATTCCACCTGATTTTGACAGTTTTGAGAAATTCACTTCTTGATCGAATGTTCCCGGTTTGGTTACTTTAACACCGTCCAGCTTGCGAACAGACTTCATCAAAATATCTTTAAGTTGATCTGCCTTTAAATCGGGGAAATAAGATAAAAGCATAGCTGCTACACCAGCGGTTACAGGTGATGCCATACTTGTTCCTTGGGCATCTTGGTAATCATTATTTGGAGCGGTTGAATATATGGCTACGCCTGGCGCAAATAGATCTACCGTTTTATCTCCGTAATTACTAAAGCTACCTACAAATTGGCCATCACCGCCCCATGAAGAAGCTCCCACTTCAATCCAGTTTGACCAATCGCCACTTTTACCAAACTTATCATTTGGAAAGTTATTCGCCTCGTCAATATCTTCTCCGCTATTTCCTGCAGCATGCACTAATAAAACGCCTTTCGAATTGGCATATTCAATGGCTTCATACACATATTGAAGATTGGGAGAGTAGGCTTTTCCAAAACTCATGTTAATAATTTGGGCGCCATTATCTACTGCATAGCGAATACCATTTGCTACATCCTTATCATGCTCATCGCCATCGGGCACAACCCTAATTGCCATAATACTCACGTTGCTAGCCACACCATCAATTCCCATATCGTTGCCTCTGCTGGCGGCAATAATTCCAGCCACATGAGTACCATGAAAATTATCTGTTCCTTTACCGCTCACATCGTTATTACCGTAACCTTTCTCATCGAGTTTATTTGGGTCATCGCCCACAATTTCTCGAGAGTCGAAATTTAAATCATAAGAAATCGTAGCATTGGCCTCTAACTCCTTCAGGTCCATATTAATCAATACTAAAACACTGTCAAGCGATACTTCTCCATCAACAGCTTGTAATATTTGACTCATATAGTTTTTACCTAAATCAATTACAGCATCGTCTGAATCTATTTCTTGCAAAGTTTTGGCTGTTACCTCTTCCACATCCAGATAGGCTTCAAACAATTTATTGAAGCGCTCAATCTGACGAGCCAAGCTTCCATACTGCTCAAACTCCATTTGTGCCTTTCCATATGCTTCTTCGAATTCACCTTTTACTTTTTGCCAAGTAATAAACTCTTCTCTATCCTTTTTATCGATGTCTTTCAGCTCTTTGCCTTCATATTTCTTACTAAGAATTTTATAGTAGCGCGTTACTTCATAGCTGTCTTTGCCCACATTGCGGCCGTCTTTGCCTCCTATGAAATTCCAACCGTGCACATCGTCAATAAAACCATTATTGTCATCGTCAATACCATTGTTTGGGATTTCGCCTGGGTTAGTCCAAATCACATCCTTAAGGTCTTCGTGCTCGATATCTATACCTGAGTCGATAACTGCCACCAGTACTTTTTTGGAAGTTTTTCCTTTCAATAACTCATTGTAAGCTTTTTCGCTGCTTACTCCATTTACCTTGTTTTCTACTGGGTCTAGGTTGAACCAGTTTTTTGGAGGGATACTTAATACACCTTGTTGCGCATAGCCCTGAAGGCCAACGAACAAGAGAATCATCCATATTGTATATTTCTTCATCTGTTTAAAATTCTTGGTCTTAAATATAGTATTAGAGCTGTTCAAACCTTCCTGTTTTTTCATTTTTATAACATCGGTCTGGGTGAGTCAGCAGCCCATTCATGGCAATAAACGTGCCTTCTAATATATTACTGAGGGCGCCTACCGCCACTCCAACATTGAAGTCTGCATCGGAGTTCGAAAATCTTTCAGGCCTATACGCTGCCGTAAGCACAATGGTTTTTCCTCTGATCTGCCCAATGGTTTTGGCCGTTTCAACCAGTGTGTCCGATCCGTGAGTTATGACAATTTTTGTATACTCAGACTTATTACAAAAGTTCTGAATCTGGCTTCTATCTTGATCCGTCATATCAAGGCTGTCTTTTTTCATGAGGCTTACAATTTCATAATCAAAGCCTAAAAAATTCCGTTCTAGAATTCTTGAAATGGCAGGTTCACCTATCTCAAAGGCATAACCTTTATTTACTTTTGGATAGTCCTTATCAATGGTTCCTCCTACTTGGATAAACAGTACTTTCATAAAAGAAAGCTAAGGGATTTTTAACTGCTTTGCTAAGGGCAATAAAGAATTGAAGTTTAATCATCAAAGATGTAAGTAAAGTGCCAACATCAAAAACGAATTAACTTGATAACTTATTTTTTAGTTTTATCTTCCCAAAACATTAAGAAGTACTTTAAATGCTGTGTGCTTTTAAAGCAACGAAAAAAAATTAATTCAATATGGAAGTTATCAATAAGCTGAGTTTAGCATTTATCATTTGCTTGAGCTTTGGTTGTAAGCAGAAGGCCGTTATTGAAGAGGTAATCATTCCAGAAAAAAATGAAGTTGTTTTTTTCGTTGATAACTATAGCGATTCGCCCATCAGAATCAGGTTTTTCAGAAGTATGGCAGACAGCCTTGAGGCAGACTATTATGCTTACCAAGGAAAAGACACCCTTACCTTTCCTATATATCAGCCGGAAGTAGTTCTAGTAAGCCATAAGAGTATTTATAGCGATACACTTTATGTGACCAAAGGTGACTCAATTCGCATTCTGCTGCCGCAAAGTGGAGAAGCCTTTCAATTAAGTGGTGGTAAAAAGAGCATTTCAACATCAGGTGCTAAACAGACGTACCTCGACTCTCTATATAGTTTATACATGATCTCAAACAACAAGTTTAAACCTATGGAGATCAACTCAGATTTTGAGAAAATTAACCTTGGGTTTCCAATAAAACTAAACGCAGCATTAATTGAAACAGACACTGCAACATTCAGTTTGCTGATTGATGGACTTGTCAACAAGCTTTCAGAACAACGAATCATACAAGAAGGCATTTCCGAGTCTAGTGACTGGAATAGTCTTAAACTAGATTTAGAAAAGAGAGAAGCGTTCATAAGACTACGCTCATTGCAGAGGCTTACTAAAAACGCGGAAATCAACAATAGGATTTTTAACTCCAATACGTACACCCATGAGTTTATTATGAACAGTCGTTTTGGATCAATTTATCTACACGGCTTCATAACGCAGAAAGTGTTAGAGGGAAAAACCGACCGCAGTAAATCGATGGAATATATAAATTTCAAGGAAGCCTATGATAAACTTCCTAACCACATTCCTGAAGGAGGGCTTCTAAAAATTGCTAGAGAAAGATCCTTGTACAAAATGGTGGAATATAAGGAGCCGTATGTAGAAATCTCCGATTACCTGAATGAGTATATGATGACGTATCAAGACTCTACTTTTTTGGACAAGTTTACCGCCCAATTCCTTTTGGGTTATGAGCAACAAATTAGTGAGAAAGTTGGGCTGAACTTGTTAAAAGCAGATGGTAGTGTAATTAGATTTCAAGATGTTTTAATCAAGAACAAAGGCAAAGTAATCTATATCGACTATTGGGCCAGCTGGTGCGCACCATGTATAGAAGCCATGCCTTATGCGGAAGCGCTTAGAAATGAGTATGCGAACGAGAATATCATTTTCGTTTACCTCTCTTCCGACAACGACCAAAGCGCTTGGAAAAAGGCCGCTGAACGATATGGTTTAAGCAATCTGGAAAACAATTACCTTTCTTTAAATCACAAAAATTCAGATTGGGTTCAAAGCCTAAAAATCCAAACCATCCCTAGGTACCTGATTATTGATACCAATGGAAAATTAGTAGAAGCCGATGCCCCTGGGCCAAAAGATCCGTCTATTAAAACAATGTTGGATAAGTATATTCCTCATAACTGATTCAATATGAAAAAGGCCATCGCACTTCTGCTATATGCTTTTATTGTGACTTTCGCTCAAGCCCAAGAGGCTAACAAAATCACATTAAAGGCCTTTATTGTGGATAAAGCCAATCAGCAACCGATAGAAAACGTCATCGTGTTTTTGCAGGAAAATAACCACATCGGTAAATTGATCGATTCAACTGGCGTTTTCAGCCTATCATTTGATAGTTCTTTTCTCAACGATACGCTATTGGTTTCGGTGTTAGGTTACCAACAGGTGTTGATTCCTTTAAAGGACATTTCATATACAGACATTCCTTTTAAAATTGAGCTTTCTCCCAACGCAATCATCCTCAAAGACTTTATTGTTGAAGGAAAAAAGATCGAAATACTTCCAATACTCGAAAAAACATTCCACCTCTTTGGCACGAATTACCCCAATCGTGCGCATATGCTAGATGGCTATTATAGATCCCTTTTTACGGAAGGAGATAAGATAACCAAGGTTACGGAAGCTGACTTCTCGCTACAAGATGCTGGGTATAAAAAACCCGCCAAGGATAACGTTAAGATAAAGCTGAATGAGATAAGGGAAACCACCGATTCAGGAAATATAGACAGTACTGCCATTCGGTTTTTCAATAGGGTAAGCACCGTTCGAGAGGCGCCCGTTAATCCTATTCAGAACATTTACGAAAGAAACTACATTCGCCTTTTTAATAACCCATCAACGGTATTTGGTTCATTCAAAAATATAGAAAGCAAAAAGTTCGAGGTTTTAGAATTCAACGATTCAATCTGTCATATTTCTTACCCAACGCTTTGGGGCAGCACCTCCATTAAAATTGACCTGAGGGACTATGCTATTTTGGAATTTAGGCGATTTCAATACAACCAAGAACATCTTATGAATGATGTTGAAGTCAAATTTCAGAAGGTAGAAGGTCGCTATTATCCCAAATCCATTAAGAGCGTTAGCCCTCGTTTTATCAACAGAAATTCGGACGATGACGAAATAGAAATTCATTATATAGAATTTCCGAACGTGCATACGGATGACTTCAAAAAAATCAAATTCAAGGAAATTACTCCAAGAAATAATAGCTTACCCGAGTTACCCTACAATTCAGGATTTTGGGAAAGTTACCCGATTCCGCTACCCGATTGGGTAAAGGAAAGCTTAAAAAATAAGCAGCCCTTATACCAGCAGTTTATCAAAAAATCCTCGAACTAACTCCTCAAAAAATATGAGGTACTCCCTTTTAATTCTTGTTCTTTTTGTCACAGTTAGTTCATGCAAAAAAGCTACTGTTAACCACAGCGAAAAGGCCATTGTACTTGAGTTCTCTGACCAAGCAATCATATCACTTATTCGCAAAGGAGCTTTAAAGTTTCATTATATCAACGATGACTTATTGGAGGAAGAGATACGCTTTGACTCAACAGATAACGGGAGTATAAAAAGTATCTCCCCTCTCGATAAAGCTTTGTCTATCCAAGCATCCTATAACCGAAAGAGTCAAAACCTTTCGCTCTTCGGTTCGCAAAAACTGAATATCCTTCCCGATAGTATTCCTTTCTATTTTCAACCTAGCAATCAAATCTTCAATTATATAGCGTTTAGAGACTCAGCACTCTTTTCAAATACGATTTCAAGTGAATCTTATTTTTACGATTTCTTAAATTTTAAGAGCTCCGATCAAAACAAAATTCAACCCCAAAATGAGGATGAAGAGCTAGACAAAGACATTCTTAACTTAAGGGAGAAGACTTTGATAGAGATCAGCAAAGAGGCAGACTTACTTGACTCCTTGCTAAGGGAACAAAGACTTACTGTAAAAGCCTACTATTACTATACTTGGTTAAATGAGCTTGACAAGTTCAAGGTTTTACTCAACGCAAATGATATTGTTAATAAAAATCCCTTTCCGCTCGATTCATTCTTCCTCTCCACCATTTATGATGAAGACTCTATTCAACTGATTCATCATACATTTGAGTACCGCGAATTAATGACCATCATCTACACTAAAAATTTCGCTCCACCTCAACCCATTTACACCAAAGAAGACCTTGACCATGTGCTTTCGCCTATTCTGACCAATCAAAGTATTTCGGCAATAGAAAAAACAATGATTAGTCGAATAGCATTGCTTGAGAACCTTCCCAAACTATCGGTTGAAGAGGAAATAATGATGGTTGATCAATACAGCCAAAACCACAATGATACCGCATTCAAAGCATACTATAATTACCGTAAAATTAATCCAAAAGCGCTTGATTTATCTTCGAGGCTAATTGACTCTGATCAAAAGGAAATAGGGTTGGAAGAGCTGATTAAAGTCAATAGAGGAAAGGTTATTTACCTAGATTTTTGGGCTACTTGGTGCCTTCCGTGCTATCAGCAGTTTCCATATATAGAAGCACTTATAGCAAAGTACCATCCGTCAGAGTTTATGTACATTCATATTTCAGTAGATGATGATTACGAAAAATGGCTAAGTGTAATTCAGAAATACGGCATCAAAGAGAATAGCTACATTATTAAGCAGGGAATAAGCACAAAGCTCTTTGAACAACTCAACCTCAATTCAATTCCTAGATATTTACTTTTAGACGGCAAGGGAGAAATAATTCACCTCAACGCACCAAGACCCTCTTCAACTCAAGTAGAGAATCTGATAGTCAGAGAAATTCAAGGTAATTACTGATACGGCAATCAATCACCTAGAAAGCACCTGAGTTCTGTGCATATCCATTTTAAGGAGCACAAAGAGCATTATGGTGAATGACCAAAGAGATGAGCCCCCATAGCTAAAAAATGGCAGTGGAATACCCACCACAGGAAACAGGCCAATGGTCATTGCGATATTTATGGTGAAGTGGAAAAAGATAATAGAGGCCACCGCATAGCCATAGAATCGTGCGAATTTAAACTTCTGCCTTTCAGCAATTATGGTTATTCTAATCATCAAAACTACAAACAGCGCAATCACAATGAAACTTCCTAACCACCCGTGCTCTTCGGCCAGTGTACTAAAAATAAAGTCGGTACTTTGTTCTGGTACATAGCCATATTTGGTTTGCGTTCCCTCTAAAAAACCTTTGCCTGAAAATCCGCCTGAGCCAATGGCAATTTTAGACTGATTTAAGTTATAGCCAGCTCCCAGAGGGTCTACCGCAGTTGAATCGAAAATGACAAGGATTCTGTCTTTCTGATACTTCGGTACTAGGTTTTCGAAAGCATAACCGAAGCCATACGAAAAACCAACACTCAAAAGTATCAACAACGAGGTAAGCACAATATTGGAAACTGATCTTGAGGTAACCAAAATCCAAATAACGCCCACAACTAACACTATAATAATTATGATATGGATAGGCAATAAAATTGTCAATACACCAACCAAAGCGAAAGCCCCTGCTACAATTAAATAAATAGCGGGCAAGCCTTCTCTAAAAAGAGGGAGAACGAAAGCAAAGAACACCAAAGATGAACCCAAGTCAGGCTGAAGCATAATAAACCCAACGGGTAAGAAAATGATAAACAGGGCTATCAGCTGATGTTTAAATTCTGTAAGCTTAACATTGTTATTAGAAATATACCTAGCCAGCAAAAGGGCGGTGGCTAGCTTGGTAAATTCTGAAGGCTGTAATCGAAAAATGCCCAAGTCGAACCAAGCTCTTGCACCGTTAATTTTAGCTCCGAAAACTAAAACCCCCATCAACAAAAGGATAAATAAAATATAGAGGTAGGGGGCAAAAGATTCGTAAATACGAAAGTCTAAAAGTAAAATAACAATAATCAGGATTACAGAACCGCCAATAAACAAAAGCTGTCTGCCTGAGCTTAGGTCTATATCAAAAATATTGAATGCGGTTTCGGGATCATAAACTGATGCAAAAATATTGAACCAACCCATAATCACGAGAATGATGTACAGGAAAACAATAGGCCAATCCAGGTTTTTTAATATGGAGTCTCTTTTCCTCAATGCTGCACTAAAGCGTTCTTTCTCGCCTTTTCCAATTTCTTTCTCTCAATTTCCCTCTTCTGTTCTTCATCAAGAAAATCGCCTTTCAACACAAACTCTTCACGGTTTCTCCAATCCTTTTCGATATATCCTTTCAGATACATTTCCATTACTAAACTGGCCGTAGTAGCGGCAGCTCGGCCGCCCCAACCCGCATTTTCGATATACACCGCAATAGCGATTTTTGGGTCATCCACTGGTGCAAAAGCCATGAATACGGAGTGATCTAAACTTTCATCCTTTGCTCCGTTTTCAGCAGTTCCTGTTTTGCTGGCAATAGGAATGCCTATAATTGGTGCTCTATAAGTACCCACGGCAGAACGTTTCATTCCTTCAATAATAGCAGGGTAATAATCTGAGCCCTTTCCTGTGTAATTCTTCTCAAATTGTTTTAAAGTTACTAAACCGTCCTTTTCGGTGCCTTTTACCAAGTGTGGCTGAATATAATAACCTCTGTTCGCAATTATAGCCGCAAGATTGGCCACTTGCAGTGGAGTTACTAAAACCTCTCCTTGGCCAATAGATATAGATTTAATGGTGCTGTATGCCCATCTGTTTTCGCCATAAAGTCGGTCGTAATATTTTACTCCAGGTACTAATCCTGCAGCTTCTCCAGGAATATCAATTCCAAGGGGCGCACCAAATCCAAATTTCTTTACAGCTTCTTCCCATTTGGCCATACCTATTCTAGTATCAATAAATGTATTGTTCGGGTTTACTCGCTGATTTACAATCCTACGCATTACCTCAAGAAAATAGTTGTTTGAAGACTTCTCTATTCCTCTGGCTACATCATAGTAGCCTGCTGGAGCATGGTCTCCAATTCCATTTAAGTTTACAAAGATTTGCTCATCTGCTCTAATAACACCTTCATCTAAGGCAATAAGTGCTTGCACGGTTTTAAACACAGAGCCCGCAGGGTAGGTGGCCATGTGTGCTCTATTGAATAAAAGCTTGGAGCTATCTAAAGCTATTTGGCTAAAGTTCTTTCCAAACTCTCTTCCAGAAAGCATTTTAGGCTCATAAGTAGGGGCAGTGGCCATAACCAATACTTCTCCTGTAGAAGGATCAATAGCCACTATGCTACCTGTTTTTCCTTCTAAAAGTTTCTCGGCATAGGTCTGCAACTCAAGGTCGAAAGTAGAAATAAGGTTTGTGCCGGGTACAGATGCAGTATCGAGAGCACCATCCTTGAACGAGCCCTTTTCTATGCCTCTTACATTTACTTGTTTATAGTTTACTCCCCTTTTACCGCTCAACAGTCTTTCATACTGCTCTTCTAAACCAGTAATTCCAATATTATCACCAGACCTGTAGTAGCCTGTTGTATCTCTGTCTAATTGACGCCTGCTAATTTCGCCCGTGTAGCCCAACTCATTGGCCAAAATTGGAGAAGTATATCCTCTTACTGTTCTTGGGTTTACAAAAAATCCACGGTACTTGTAAAGTAAATCTTGTGTCTCAGCGTACTCCTCTTGAGACATTTTCTTTAGAAAAACAGAGGGCTTCACCCATGAATAAGCTTTTGCTATTTTCATGTTCTCCAGAAAGGCCTCTTTTTCTATTCCCAATAACTCACAAAATTCAGTGGTGTCTGCTACGTAAACATCTTTAGGAACGACCATGAGATCATACACAGGTTCGTTATAAACTAAAAGCTCTTTGTTTCTGTCGTAAATAAGGCCTCGGAAGGGGTATTGCACTATGGGCTGAATGATATTTCGCTCTGCCTTGGCTGTATAGTCTTTATCTAAAACCTGAAGAGCAAACAGTTTGATCAAAAACACCAATCCAATCAAAACAAATATACCCTGTATAATATACCTTCTGTTATCCCACATTACCGCTTCGCCTTTGAGTAAAAAAGATACTGAATAGCGATCATAAAAACCAGTGAAATAAAGCCCGTAACCAAAGCTTTAAGAATTGAAAGGCCTATTAATCGGTTTCCTGATTCAATTAGAAATACGGTTAGCGCATGAATAAAGATGAGTGGTAAGGCATAAGTTACAAACCAACCAAGACCATAATTTGAGATCATAGGTAAATCATTGATCTCGTAACCACTTCTAGGCTTGTTAAATTTCATCCAATAAGGGCGAAGGAACATAATTAGAACACAGGCAAAAGCATGTATACCGAGCGTATTGTAAAACAAATCCACCATTAATCCTGATACTAAGCCAATGACCATGGCAGAAGCAAAACCAATTTCTTGTGGAAGAAACAGCAAGAACATGACATATAAAAAGCAAAACCCTATTCCAAAAAGTACAAACGATTTTAGTACAAACACTTGAACAAGCATGAGTACTATTGCCGAAAATATCAATATGATAAGGTTTCTACTCATTAAAATCTATCGGATCGTTTTGAAAAAGAGAATCCTCTTCTGGTATCAATAAATTTTTGATTACATAAACATATGCCAACGATCCAAAATCAACACTTAATGCTATATCAATTTCTAAATCACGTTGGTTTTGATCGGGTTTAACACTAGCCACAGTACCTATCATTATATCTTTGGGGTAAACCGCATTAAAACTAGAAGTTAAAATGGTGTCGCCCACATTGATATCAACCTCTCGGGTAACATATAAAAGTTTAGCAACCCTCGGATCGCGTCCGTCTCCATCCCATTGAACGGTAGCGTATCTGTTTGAATTTTTATGCTTGGCTGAAACTTGGTTTTGCGAATTAAGTAGGGAAATACCTGTAGCATAGTTTTTAGACACCGCTCTAATTTTCCCAACAACTCCTTTTTGATTAATTACCCCCATGCCGGGCTTTATTCCATCCTTGCCGCCTTTATTAATTCTAAAGAAATTATGACTCTGACGAATAGAATTATCTACTATTTCCGCAGCAATCAGCTGATATTGAATAGAGTCTGTAGTGTCGGCATCAATTTCGAAAACCCCTAAAGAATCTAATGATATTTTAGTGGCTTCAATTAGAAGTTCTCTTAATCTGGCATTCTCTTCAGCTAATTCGCGGTTTACTTTATTCAGGCTAAAGTAATCGCTAATATTATTTGTTCTTTCATTGATATTACCAACAAAACCAGAGGCTGCACTGAAATAAGCCGCCCTTTGGTAATTGTTGTTTCGAACAATCATCCAAATGCACAGTAACTCCAGAGTTAGAAATGTAAAAAACGCTCGGTACTTATAAAGAAAAGCAAATAACTGACCCATTCATTATCAAGTCATTAACACCGCTCTGTATTGATCAATGTTTTTCAAGGCCTCACCAGTTCCACGCACTACCGCTCTTAACGGATCGTCTGCGATGTGAATTGGTAATTTGGTTTTCAAAGCCAAACGCCTGTCCAAACCTTTAAGCATTGCACCACCACCTGTGAGGTGAATTCCGCGATCATAAATATCGGCAGAAAGTTCTGGTGGAGAAATTTCAAGGGCTTTTAGCACTGCCTCTTCAATTTTAGAAACAGATTTATCTAGCGCAAAGGCAATTTCGGAATAAGAGATTTTAATCACCTTTGGAATTCCAGTCATTAAATCACGTCCTCGGATTTCGTAGTCGTCTGGTGCATCATCTAATTCAGTTAAGGCAGACCCAATGGCAATCTTTACCTTTTCAGCAGATCGTTCTCCAATCAAAAGATTATGCTGTCTCCTCATGTAATCAAGAATATCCTTGGTAAAGGTGTCTCCTGCTACTCGGATAGATTGGTCACAAACGATTCCAGAAAGGGCGATTACTGCAATCTCTGTTGTTCCTCCCCCAATATCGACAATCATAGAGCCCATAGGCTCGTCAATTTTAATTCCTGTTCCAATGGCCGCAGCAATTGGTTCGTAAATCATGTACACTTCTTTGGCGTTGGCATGTTCGGCCGAATCGCGAACCGCTCTTTTTTCTACTTCAGTAATTCCAGAAGGAATACAAATGACCATTCGATGCGATGAAGGCATAAAGCTTCTTCGTTTCAAATCAATCATTTTGATCATTCCCTTGATCATTAGCTCGGCAGCTTCGAAATCCGCAATTACGCCATCCTTCAAAGGACGAATGGTTTTAATGTTTTCATGCGTTTTTTCATGCATGTTCATCGCGTCCTTTCCAATAGCCAACACCTTATTTGTGTTTCTATCTATAGCAATGATAGACGGTTCGTCTACAACGATTTTATCTTTATGTATGATAAGGGTATTTGCTGTACCCAAGTCAATTGCAATGTCACTTGTAAGAAAGTCGAAAAACCCCATATCCAGTCTTGTCTCCTATATTTTATATCCTTGAAAGTTACGAATAACTCGCAATTATCTAAGGGTTGAAAAATTCTTTTAATGTTTAAAATGACGAGTGCCTGTAAACACCATCGCCATGCTGTTTTTATCGCAAAACTCAATTGAAAGATCATCCTTAATAGAACCTCCAGGTTGAATTACCGCAACAATACCCTCGTTCTTGGCTATTTCTACACAATCGGGGAATGGGAAAAAAGCATCTGAAGCCATTACAGCTCCATTCAAATCAAAACCAAAAACTTTGGCCTTTTCAATGGCTTGCTTCAAAGCATCGACCCTCGATGTTTGACCTACACCGCTAGAAAGCATTTGACCATCTTTTGCTAAAATAATGGTGTTCGATTTAGTGTGTTTACAAATTTTACTCGCAAAAGTTAAGGCCTGATTTTCGGCATCAGAAGTGGCTTTCTTTGTTACTTGTTTGAAGTCAGAAATTTGATCAGTTACTAAATCTCTGTCCTGAACAATAACGCCATTTAATAAACTTTTAAACTGCTTTTTAGTATTTAAGGCTTGCTTCTTTACTAGTAAAATTCGGTTCTTTTTACCTTTTAGTAACTCAAGAGCATCGGTATCAAACGCTGGGGCAATTAATACTTCGAAGAAAAGTGTATTCAACTCTTCCGCAGCCGCCAAGTCAATTGGTTGGTTACTTACCAACACTCCGCCAAAAGCACTCACTGTATCGGCAGCAAAGGCTTTTAAGTATGCCTCCTTCACGGTGCTACCAGTAGCAACGCCACAAGCGTTGGTATGTTTTAAAATGGCAAAAGCCTTTTCATCGTTAGAAAATTCCTCGATTAAACTTACGGCAGCATCAACATCTACCAAGTTGTTATAAGAAAGTTCTTTTCCATTTAATTTTTCGAAAAGCTCGTCAAGTGGGCCAAAGAACTGACCTTTCTGATGTGGGTTTTCTCCGTAGCGCAAGGTTTGTCCTTCCGTTTGGCTCACCTTAAACCTTTCAAGGGTCTCGTCTTGATTAAAATATTTGAAAATTGCTGTATCATAATGAGACGATACATCAAAGGCTTGAGCCGCAAAAGCTTTTCTATCTGAAAGATCCGTGCTACCGTTTTTCTCATGAAGCAGTTTCTCCAAGGTAGGGTATTGCTCTCTTGACGAAACAATTACCACATCTTTAAAATTCTTGGCTGCAGCTCTAATCAATGAAATTCCACCGATGTCTATTTTCTCAATAATATCTTGTTCTGGTGCTCCTGAAGCTACCGTAGCCTCAAAAGGATACAAGTCTACAATCACCAAATCAATAGAAGGAATTTCAAATTCCTTTGCTTGTTTTAAGTCGTCAGAGTTATCTCTCCTATGCAAAATCCCACCAAATACTTTTGGATGAAGGGTCTTTACCCTACCTCCGAAAATCGATGGGTAACTTGTAAGGTCTTCTACAGCCGTTACAGGAACTCCCAATTCTTCAATAAAAGTTTGGGTACCTCCTGTTGAATAAATTTGAACACCTAATGCTCCCAATTTCTCAACAATTGGAGCAAGGTTATCTTTATGAAAAACTGAAATTAATGCGGATTGAATCTTAACCTGCGACATTTAGGTTGATTTTTAATTAAGTCGCAAAACTAGGCATTTTAGAACTTATTAAGAACTAGATTCTCAATCACTTTTGGATATTTTTCATGTTCTAACACCTGAACCTTTTTTGCGATTTTTTCTGAAGAGTCGTTTGGTTCAATATCACAAGAAAATTGAGCAAGTACTGAGCCTTCATCATAATGTTGGTTCACCAAGTGAATAGTAATGCCAGTCTCTTTTTCACCAGCGGCCTTCACCGCCTCATGCACATGCATTCCGTACATTCCTTTGCCTCCGAACTTAGGCAAAAGTGCAGGGTGAATATTCACAATTTTATTCGGAAAGGCGTCAACCAAATAAGAGGGAACCAACCACATAAAGCCTGCTAGTACCACAAAATCAACTTGGTGATCATGTAATACCTGCAAAACAGATTGGCTATCATAAAATTCTTGTCGAGAAAAAGACAAAGTGGGAATGTCAAACTTCTTAGCTCTTTCTAAAACCCCCACATCCTTTTTATTGCTCAACAAAAGCACAACCTCAACTTGGTCGTGATTTTTGAAATTCTCAAATATTTTTTCGGCATTGGTGCCGTTGCCAGAGGCAAAAACTGCTATCCGTTTCTTGTTCATATCCAAACCATACTGATAATACCCATAAGCATAATAACTTTACAAAATGTACTGAGCCTATGGTAATCCTTTACCTTATCAGCTTTTAAAAGCTCAAATATGAGGAAAATCATTACAACTGAAAGCGTGATTGGGAGAACAATATTTACTGAAATCATTAATAAAAAGACGACTATACAAAAAACCAAAGAGATCACATATATGATTTTCTTTGTTTGAGCAATTCCAAAAACTATTGGAAGGGTTTTACAACCAAACCTTTCATCTCCTTTTAAATCTTCCATATCCTTAATAATCTCTCTAATGAGCGTTATAAAACCAGCGAATATGGCGTAACACAAAACCAAGTACTCTCGCTCACGAAAGTATTGCCCAACTAAAAAAAGTGTTGTTCCTGTAAGAATAGCAATAGTTAAATTACCAATAAAGGGTAGCCTTTTAAGTTGGTTAGAATAAAGCCAAAGAAGGAAGGCCGCCATAAAATTAATGATACCTATGATTGGAGAGACATAGAAACCAATTCCGATTCCTAAAAAATTCAAAGCGGTATGCCCAATTATTATCCACCTTCTTTTTAGGCTTTTACCAACCATGACCCTGTCGGGCCGGTTTACGTAATCGATTTTTACATCATAATAGTCATTGATTAAATAGCCAGCACTGGTAATAACCACTGTGGAGAGTACTAACAAAAAGAATTTCTCATCACTCAACAGCTCCCAAGTAAATCCTTTGTGAAGCAAAAAAATTGCGGTAAAATATTGCGTAAGCCCTACAATAATAAGGTTAAGGCCTCTTACCATTTTGAGGTATTTAAAAACAGAAAACGGACCTGACATTGTAGAAACCTGCATTAGCCTTTAATACGATATAAAGGTACGCTAGTTCACCTACATACAATATTTAAACCCAATTGAAGTTTGGGTGGCAATTAGAAAAACCAGAGTCTTAAATTGGGAAAAGGTTTTCAATTTGAGAATAATTTCCTTTGGATTCTTATTGTTTTATAATAAAAAAACCAACACTTTTGCTTCTATAGGCAAGAAATAAACTCTTGGCACTGTTTTTCTCGTATTTGTATAAAGGCTAAAGTCTTTTGCAAATCAAGTACTTTGAAAATAGACGGAGCTTATTTAATGTTTTGTTCACCTAAACGTATTCTATTAATGCCAAAACTGCTCAAGGTATTCCTTGCTACATGTTTGATCGTATGGTCAAACCAAGCAGTTCTTGGACAGTCCCCAATTACCACCATCAACGTAGCTTCTGCAGCCGCTCCTGATTCTCAATACAATCAAACAGCTCCAACCGATGCAGGAAACAACATTAATAATAGTGGCTCAACCGTTTATACTGTCCGAAACGGTAGAGGAAACGACATTGAAGTTACGAGCTATATCGTAGGCGGTAATACATATAATAACTTTCTTACTCCAGATACCTTAGCACTAAGACGTACCGATGGAAGTAGGTTCGTAAACATTTGGTATACCTTAATACAAATCAATACAGGTACAACCCCCAATCAGTTAGATTTAGACCCAAGAGCCGTAGCGGATGCTGACCTCATTTATCAAACTCGAAATATTAATGCAGGCTATGATAACATTTTAGTGAATGATGATGATTTGGCTGGTGATGCTATTCAGGCCCAAATTGAGCGAGTAGATGCTATTTGGTATACGGGTATTGTTACCTGCGAGCCTGATAATGCCGTTTTCCCTATAATAGAAAGAGGTGGTAATGATAATATTAGAGTAGCGGCTATTACTTCCTTGGATAGTAACGGTGATCCAAACGGATATTCATCAACTGTACTTATTGAGGCCTCTGACTGGCCAGGAACAGGAAGCACGTTTAATAATTACCTGATTCTAAGAAGGCAAGTAGTAGGGCAAAACCCCTTGCCACTGATTAACATTGGAACGATTGCAGGACAAGCCGCTCAAACGGTACAGGGTGTAGCGGTTTCATTTACTGAGCTTGGAATTGCACCCAATCAGGTCGTCTATGGTTATTCTATTTTTGCTTCTGACACAAATGAGGCGACTCCTGGAATTGATCTAACCGATATTAATACTTTTCCTACAAATACCCTTTCTTCTGTTTCTGGATTAGATTTAGTAGCGGGTGTTTCGGCAGCCGTTTCATCAGACAATTGCCTTACCCCAGCAGTAGGACCTGGAGGATATAAGGCCGCTTTGACTACATGGCTCAAGGCAAATGTAGGAGTTACTACCGCTACAGATGGCAGCACCATAAGCGACTGGCAAGACCAGTGGGTAGGCGACAATGATGCCACCTCAAGCACGGGGACAGTGGTGTACAGAAGCACAACCAGCAATATCAACTTTAACCCAACCGCTGAATTCGGAAATGGAAACAACAGCTTGGACATTGCAAATAATAACGGCTTCAACACTGCCTCGTCATACACCAGAAAGGGGATCAACTTGGCTTTTCGTACCAGTACAAGCGATATTAACACAAGACAAGTATTGTTTGAGCAAGGAGGAAATACAAGGGGGATTAATATCTATATCCGTAATGGAAGCCTTCACCTTACCGCATGGAACAGAGCAAACGATGGAGCTGGATCACCATGGAATGATAGCGGCAATGTA
>TARA_R110000796_G_scaffold252645_2_pt1 | contig 199380 bp, 160 predicted proteins | sample TARA_R110000796 | Tara Oceans TARA_R110000796 (sample SAMEA4397815) | marine metagenome | biome: Polar Biome; feature: [SRF] surface water layer (ENVO:00010504); material: water (ENVO:00002006), including particulate matter (ENVO:01000060) such as... | depth 5 m
TGGTGGCTATGGCCGATGTATTTGCGGATAGACTTGAAGAAAGCTTTAAAGGCTTATCGGCAAAATACGGAGAGCAAGGAAAGGTGAAAGTAACGGAAGCCGCTAAGTTTACCAGTTTTGATGGGTATAAAAAAGCCATCGATATGGCTGATGTAGTTATTCTAACAACACCGCCAGGCTTTCGTCCTCAACATTTTGAATATGCAGTGCAACAAGGCAAGCATGTGTTTATGGAAAAGCCCGTTGCAACTGATGTGGTAGGAATTAAGCGAGTACTGGAAGCAGGCAAGCTAGCCCGCCAAAAGAAGTTAAACGTGGTAGTAGGGCTGCAAAGACACTATCAGAAGAACTATAGAGAAGTAGAAAAACTAATAAAAAGTGGCAGTGTAGGCGATATTGTATCTGGGCAGGTGTATTGGAATGGCGCTGGTGTTTGGACAAGGCCTCGCGTAGCAGGACAAACCGAGCTTGAATACCAAATGCTAAACTGGTATTACTTCACTTGGATTTGTGGCGATCATATTTTAGAACAACACATCCATAACATAGATGTGGCCAACTGGTACATCGGTGCACGCCCAATTTCCGCGCAAGGTATGGGAGGACGAGAAACCAGAATTGGAAAAGATACTGGCCATATTTTCGACCACCATTTTGTAGAATTTGTATACCCAGAAGGTCAAGTAATCTCTAGCCAATGTAGACATCAGCGAGGATGTATGAATAGAGTGGAAGAGGTTTTCCAAGGCACTAAAGGAAATATTACTGTGAACGGTGGAAATATTGGAATTGTAAAAGGAAGAAATGGTCAGTCTATTTTAAACTACAATGGAGAGAACGATATTAATCCATACCAGCAAGAGCATAATGAGTTATTTGCGGCTATAAAGGCAGGAGAGCATCGTTTAGATGATGTTGATTATGGAGCTGAAAGTACCATGACCGCGATCATGGGCAGAATGGCAACTTACTCTGGGCAAGTGATTACTTGGGATGAAGCCATGGCTAGCGATTTAAAGTTAGTTCCAGATCTCAATTCATTTAATGATGAAGCCCCAATTTTACCTGATGCCAATGGAGTTTATCCTGCCGCTGTTCCGGGCAAAACAAGATTCTTTTAAATCCAAAACATGAAACGCAGAAACTTTTTTAAGACAGGCTTACTTGGCGCATCAGCCGCTTTGGTTGTAAATCCATATAGTACCTTTGCCAATGCAACAACCCAAAGCGGAACATTTAAGCTGAATTATGCACCACATTTTGGAATGTTCAGAAGTTCGGCCTCTGGTGGTGTTTTGAACGAATTGGACTTTATGCACGAATCGGGTTTTAGGTCTATGGAAGACAATGGAATGAAAGGCCGAAGCGTAGATGAACAAAAGCAAATTGCCAGTAAAATGGAAAAACATGGAATGACCATGGGAGTTTTTGTGGCGCATACCATTTTTTGGACGGAACCAAACTTGACTTCTGGTAAACAAGACTGGAGAGATCAGTTTTTGAAGGAAATCAAAGAATCCGTTGAAGTAGCCAAAAGGGTGAATGCCAAATGGATGACTGTGGTTCCCGGACATGTAGATTTGCGGAAAGACATGGGTTATCAAACTGCCAATGTGATTGAGTCATTAAAGCAAGCGGCAGCTATTTTGGAGCCGCACGGTTTAACCATGGTGCTTGAACCGCTCAATTTCAGAGATCATCCGGGGCTTTTTCTTACGAAATCTGCTCAGGCTTTTGAAGTTTGCAAAGCGGTGAATAGCCCTTCATGCAAAATTCTTTTCGATATCTATCATCAGCAAATTCAAGAAGGAAATCTTATTCCCAATATAGATTTGAGTTGGGATGAGATTGCTTATTTCCAAGTAGGAGATAACCCCGGAAGAAAAGAGCCAACCACGGGTGAAATCAACTACAAGAATGTGTTTAAGCATATTCATTCCAAAGGATTTAAAGGAGTAGTAGGAATGGAGCATGGCAACTCTATGTCTGGAAGAAAGGGTGAGGAAGCGGTGATTGAAGCTTACCGCCAGAGTGATAGCTTTTAATTGACTTTAGAACAAACCTACTTTGGGTATAATGGAGAGTGATAGATTGAGTTATGATCTCTTACTTTCCTGAAGCTGCCTTATCTAAATACCAAACCAATTCACCATGAGTAGGCTTGATGTAAGATGCTGGATAAAGTTGGCAATCACCCGTGATGTTTAAAATCTCATTCACTTTTTCAGCTTTGGCTTGGCCAGTTACCAAAAAGCAAACTTCTTTGGCATTACTAATTACTGATCCTGTAAGTGTAATTCTCTTTTGACCAGATGTTGGGTGCTCCGCTACTTCACACACTTCTTTTGAAGTAAGTAATTCCATTTGATGAGGAAAAATTGAAGCCGTATGGCCATCTTCTCCCAAACCGAGTATGATCAAATCAAACTGTGGAAGGCCATTGATTGAAGGTAAATTTTCTGTAATCAATTGACCGTATCGAAGGGCCTCTTCGTTCGGTATATTTTCACCGAAAACCCTGTGAATATTTTCTTCCTCTATTTTAATATGCTGAAAAAGAAACTCGTGTGTCATACCATAATTACTTTCGCCAGAAGTAGGAGGTACACATCGTTCATCACCCCAGTAAAAGTGAAATTTGTTCCATTCTATGTTCTCACAATACTTTTTAGCCAAAAGCTCGAACAAGAGTTTTGGGGTAGAACCACCCGAAAGAGCAATATTAATTCGGTTTGCGGTCGCCTGTTTTTCACACAAATAATCAGCAAAGGCTTTTGCTGTGGATTCGGGGTTTTTAAAGGTCTTAATTTCCATTAGGAGAAAGCTCTAGTCGTTTTTAACGGTGGTTACTTCTATAGAGGCAGATGCTATTTTTATTTTTTCATTACTTGCCCTAATGGCTTCTAAAATTTTAATGTACAGCATGTCTTTTGTGCTTCTTCTCATTTTATAGTTTACAATATACCTCAGCGTAAAGGCCATATAATTTTCATCAAATGACATACTTACCATTGGGGTAATTTGTGCGTTTTCGACATATAGATTTTGTGTCATTTGATTCCAAGCTGCTTGAGAATTCTTTGCAAAATCACCTAAGGACTCTTCCATAATAGCAAGAAAAGTGTCCTTTGCATATTTGTAATCGGATTCCGTTTTAAGTGGAATTTGTATTTCGTCCCATAAAAAAGGGAAGTCTGCCGAGTAATTAAAAACAGGCTCTTTAAACACAAAACTGTTTGAAATCCTTACAATTCTACCATTGTATAGATCGCCATTTACCCATTGCCCAACTTCCATAAGGGTGGTGCGCAAAACACCAATGTCCATCACGTCACCCTTGATTCCGCCCAATTGAACGCGGTCGCCAGTTTTATAAAAGTTACCAAATACAATTGCTAGCCAGCCGGCTACACTGGTAATTACCTCTTGCAAGGCAAAGGCAATTCCAGCACCTGCAACTCCCAATGCAACCCCAAAACCACCCAAACGATCGCTGTATATGGTTGTGATTAAAATGATGGTAAGAAAATAGCCAATGAAGCTTGCAAGCTTTTTAGTCCTGTGTCGATTGTCGGCTGCCTTTATTTTTCCAATAAACCTGCTCTGGATAAATTTGATAAGGATCCAAATAATGGTGATGCCAAGAAAGAGCATAACCAATTTACTGATGGTGGGGTCGTATAGAAGATCTTTGATTTTAGTTTCCATAGGGCAGGAGTAAGCGCTTTGTGAAAATACTTAATGTAATTCAATTTTGATGAAAATGATCCCAATCCTTTTGAATATGGACTTCTATTTCATTGATGATTACTGAAATTTTGTTTTTAGCATTTATAGTTATAGCGGTTTTTGGAGTTTCCAACGTAGCCAATTGCGATTGAATTAAACTAGCCTGCATGTAGTGAGGCTTTCTATTTGCTAACCTAGATAAAGCTTCGTCTTCAGTTACTTCCAAAAACACCCATGTAATCGCTAACCTTTGAGAAAGGTAATCTCTATAAGATTGCTTTAATGCCGAACAAGCCAAAATGAATTCCGATCGGTGTGCATTTAGAATGTGCTCTACAATAGAGGCTAGCCAAGGCCACCTGTCTTCATCCGTTAATGGAATTCCGCTGCTCATTTTCATCAAGTTGGCCTTCGAATGAAAATCATCTGCATCCAAATAAGGAAGGTGTAAGGATTTAGACAAAGCCTCACTTACTGTGCTTTTTCCTGAGCCTGAAATGCCCATTATTACGATAAGCTTCTTCATATAAACCGTTAAAATTACCGAATATCAGAAAAATATGGGTTGCTCTTTACCTTTGGTTTTATTAAACATGCATAAATCGTTTTTATGCCATAAATTAAGGGGAGTGAAGAGCCTCATTGTCATCATATTGGTTTTCGTTTGCTTTTCTACAAAGGGGCAGAATACAGGAGAACCCTCGTATATCCGAAGTGTTTACTTTGGAGGAGGAAGTTCTTATGTTAATTCACAGCAATCCAAACAGTTACTTGCTTTCCTTGACTCTATTCCGAGTATTCATAATTTTTTGATTACTGTACATAGCCATACTGACAATGTAGGTGGAAGTGAATACAATGAGATACTTTCTGAAGCACGAAGTCAATCGGTTATAAAACTGCTTTTAGAAAATAAAGGCATTAAAAAAGAGTCGATAGAAATTAAAGACTTTGGTCTTTTTAACCCTACTTATGATAACTCTACCAATTACGGAAGACGAATGAATAGGAGGGTGGACATCATCTTTTGGCTCACCATTTAGCTAGACGCACTATCTGTATTCTGGATTCTCGAAACTCCATCTGTTGCCGTTATCCCAATCTTTTCTAGAATTTCCGTAGGCAGAATAGCCACCTGCTTCTTTTAGCATTTTACCCAAGTGCAAAAGGTTGTAGGTCATAAAAGTAGTATTTCGGTTGGTGAAGTCGTTTTGACTGGCATTGGCTTCTTTATCTAAATAACTAGGGCCTGGACCAATTTCTCCTATCCAGCCACAATCAGATTGCGGAGCAACAGAATAACCAATATGCTGTAGTGCGTACAGAATGGACATGGCATTATGTTTTACACCGTCTTCATTACCCGTAATTACGCAGCCACCGACTTTGCCATAAAAAAGGTATTGTCCTTTATCGTTTTGCATGCCACTCATTGCATACAGGCGCTCAATCAGTTTTTGAGCTACCGATGATTTTTCACCTAACCAAATAGGCGTACCTACAATGAGGATATCAGCTTCTAAAACACGCTTTACCAGTTCTGGCCATTCGTCTTTTTTCCAGCTATGTTCGGTCATATCGGGGTAAACACCAAAGGCTACTTCATGATCTACCAAGCGCATGTGATCAACAGTTACTCCTTCCTTTTCCATTATGTCCATCGAAACCTTCATAAGTCCATCGGTATGACTTTCTTCGGGCGATTTCTTAAGTGTACAATTAATATATAGTGCTTTTAGGGCTGTAAAATCTATGTCATTCATAATCATAAGGTTTTCTTTAAAGAGTATAACTAGGTTAACTTGAATATGTTGAATTGTTTATCAAGGGGAGATCATAATGCCGCGGTGTTTGCTTGTTCTGTTCTACACATTGCGTAATGATTACCACGATCATGTTTCTTAAGTATTTAATTTTCAGGTGGATGTATTTTTGGTATAAGGATAGTATAAGATGAATTGGACCAAATTTTATAATGATGAAAAAGATGCCAAGAATTAAAAATGAAAAACAATACGAAGCCCTGAGAGACAAGGGGATGAGTAAAGAAAAGGCTGCTAGAATTGCCAATACACCCGATAGCGGGGTAAGGGGAGGAAAGGCTAAACCTTATGAAGAACGTACCAAAGCTGATCTATATGATAAAGCAAAACAAGTAGGAATTGAGGGGCGTTCTAAGATGAATAAACAAGAATTGATTAATGCCCTGCGTGAAGACTAAAAAAAGGCCGCCTAGAAGTAGATTATCAAACCAAAAACTTGCTTACAACGCAAACTTCTATCTACTTTCAAGGCAACCTATATTCTTTTGAGTATAAAGATTCAAACGGTGTTTATACTGTTTGCTCCTTGTGCTTACCTTCGGCCACTTCTTCAATTACTTTAGCATTGAAGGCATTTAGATCTTCTGGACTACGGGATGTTACTAATCCTTCATCCACCACGACTTCCATATCAACCCAATGTGCACCAGCATTTTCAAGGTCTTTTCGAATAGAGGGGAAGGATGTCATTTTACGACCTTCTACTACTTCTGCCTCGATCAGCATTTGAGGGCCATGGCAAATAGCAGCAACTGGTTTGTGGGCCTTAAAAAAACTTCTGATAAACTCAATTGCCTTGTCATCCCGTCTTAATAAATCTGGGTTAATAACCCCACCCGGTAACACCAAGGCATGGTAGTCGGACGATTTTACCTCATCCAAAATTGCATCTACATTAATTTCCTTACTCCAGTTTCCGTTGTTCCAGCCCTTAATCGTTCCGCTCTTAGGAGCGACAACATGGGTGGTAGCTCCAGCTTTCTCTAAAGCTTGTTTAGGAGATGTTAGCTCTGATTCTTCAAAGCCATTTGTAGCTAAAATGGCTATTCTTTTTCCTTTTAAGTTTTCCATTTCTGTTTGCTTTGATTTTTTGTAAGAATGATTCTGTCTAGATATAGACATAAAGTGCAGCATCATTATAGCCTACATCTGTTTAGTGTAGACTGTTTTAGTGAATGCTTAGAATTCATCATTGGTGAGCCCAGTAGGTTTTCTACTGGGCTACTTCATACTAAAGGGAGTCGATGAAGTCTTTCACTTCTTCTTTAGTCTTGCCAGTTCTCTTTTGAATTTTACCCAGCAATTCGTCTTCCTGTCCTTCAGCATATGTTAAATCATCATCGGTAAGCTCACCATACTTTTGTTTCACTTTACCTTTAAGTTGATTCCAATTTCCTCTGATTTTATCTGTTGTTGCGCTCATAATTTTTTGATTTAGTGTTGTGCCATTATAGTTGCAACAGCCATACCATAGAAGGAAACCTGTAAACGGAATGATTGTAAGTGTTTGTGATTTAGTGTGTTAAATAAAGATGTGCTCGGTTGTGAAAATATAGTGTTCTGAATTACTGTGATGCTTTTTCTACATGCTATGGAACTAGTTGCACACTATGTGGTTCAATATCTTTTTAAATAAATCAAGATGTTTGGCAACCTTTTCCAAATTACATAAGTATATTGTTTACAAAAGTGATGATAATGTTATTCCAATGAGAGGAACACACCTAGGAGAATTCGAAGAACTAGTGCTTTTGGCAGTTGCCGCACTCAATGATAACGCTTATGCTGTGGTGGTAAATAGCGAAATTGAAGAGAAGGCCGATCGAAAAGTAAATATTAGCGCCATCCACACCGCTCTTTATCGGTTAGAAGAAAAGGGCTTTTTAGAATCCAGTGTAGGAGGGGCAACTAAAACTAGGGGAGGAAAAAGCAAGCGTTTTTTTAAGGTCACCGCTTACGGCTTTAAGTCTTTGAGGGAAGCTCAATCGCTGCGCCAGTCTTTTTGGAGTGTTATTCCACAACTATCAACTCAAGAATGAAACAACAAGCACCTCCTTTACTACTAAGGAAACTACTGAAACGGATTATTGCCTATGAAATCTACGATGAGGTAGAAGGTGATTTAGCCGAACTTTTTCATGAGCGATTGAATGAAATGAGCACAGCGAAAGCCAAGTGGCTATACTTCATTGATGTGCTTTGCTCGCTTCGCAACTTCAACTTAAAACGAAAACTCACATTTTATAATCCACTGGTCATGTACAAAAACTATTTAAAAATCACCTTCCGAAATTTGCTCAAATACAAGGGCTATTCATTCATTAATATTTTTGGGCTTGCTTTAGGTATGGCTTCCTGCCTTCTCATTCTTCTTTTTGTAAACAACGAACTCAGCTTCGATGGCTTTCATGAAAAGAAGGCCAATATCTATCGACTAGATGAGGTGCAAAGTTTTGGAGCCGTTTCAGAACAGAAAGTAGCACTTTCAATGTATCCAATGGGGCCAAGCCTGCTGCTGGATTACCCAGAAGTGATTGATTTTGCTAGGTTTTGGGGAACGAATAGAACCTTGTTGAAACATAATAATCAACCCTATTATGCTGAAAATTTAGCTCGTGTTGATACTTCGTTTTTGAAAATGTTTGACTTCAAACTTGTTGAAGGAAATAAAGCAACTGTTTTTGAAGAACCCAATAATATCATCATAAGCGAATCACTGGCTAAAGTGATTTTTGGTAATGAAAACCCTATGGGCCAACTGATTGATGTGGATGATGACAGAGAAAATCAGATGAAAGTTGCTGGTGTTTTTGCCGATACCCCTGATAACTCTCATTTACAATTTGATGCCTTGGTCAGTACAAAGCTTTGGGAGGAGGAAAATAGAGGGAACTGGGGGTGGAATTTTTTAAATACCTATATTCAGTTGGCAGATAATGCTGACGCTGAAAAACTGGAAGCCAAGCTTGACGATTTCTTAGTGAAGTATTTGGGAGAGGATATTTTGAATTCATACTCTTTATTCCTTCAACCTCTATCTGATGTTCATTTAAGTTCAATGGACATAACCCACGATTATTATAACCATAAGAAATTCGACCGTAGTTCAGTGAATATTTTTCTGATTCTGGCATTTTTCGTTTTGCTCATTGCCAGTATCAATTTTATGAATCTGTCTACAGCCAGAGCGGCTACCCGATCTAGAGAAGTAGGTGTTAGAAAGTCCATAGGTGCATTCAAAGGTCAAATTACTGGGCAGTTTATGATGGAGTCCATCATGTTATCTTTCATCGCATTGGGTATTGCCTTTTTATTGAGCTGGGCGGCAATAGCTCCGCTCAACGGAATTATTGATAGAAATCTTGACCTGAGTCTCTTTTTCCAACCCATTAACCTAGCCCTTGTTTTGATTGTAACTACGACTATAGGGTTGCTATCAGGTGTTTATCCTGCTTTGGTAATGTCTGGCTTCAATACGGTGATGGCTCTAAAGGGAAGTGGAATGAAATCAGGAAAGTCGTTTTTCAGAAATGCATTGGTGGTTTTTCAATATGCTATTGCCATTACAATTATCATTGGTACCGTTTTGGCCACTGAACAGCTCAATTATATGCAAAATCTCGATTTAGGTTTTAAAAAGGATTTAGTTGTTGCTGTAAATATGTATAGCGATACAAATACCAAATACGATTTGTTGAAAACCGAGCTAATGAGCCAGGAAAATATTACCAATGTAACGGCTACTAAACAGCGCTTGGGCAATAACCTACATCAAAATGGAATGCAGTATAGGTCGGATACGGCATTAATAACGGGAGTTACTTCTTCTGTAGTAGTAGATCATAACTTTATGGACTTCTATGAGATGGAAGTAGTAGAAGGAAGGGCTTTGAGTGAAGAGTACGCCAATGATAAAGCAGGTTTAAGTTTTGTAGTAAATGAATCATTAGCAAAAGAACTGGGAGCTGGCGGTAAAGAGGTATTGGGTATGGCCTTTCATTACGATGGCATGGATACTTTAGGGGCGATTGTGGGAGTGGTAAAAAACTTCAATTACAATAAATTAAACCTGAAAGTCGATCCGCTCTTTCTGTCCTATCAAGAATGGGGTTGGAGTGAAGTGAATGTAAAGCTCAAAGCTGATAATATCCAAGAAGGGCTTGCTGAAATAGAGTCGGTATGGTCTACACTTTTCCCTCAGCGTCCGTTTGAGTATCAGTTTTTGGATGACCACATTGATAAAATGTACAAGTCTGAGCAGCAGCTTACCAAAGTAATCAGCATTTTGTCTGTCTTGGCCATTATTATTGCTTCTTTAGGGCTTTTCGGTTTGGCTTCATTCACTGTAAAGCAAAGGTTAAAGGAAATGGGAATCAGAAAAGTTTTAGGCGCTTCTGTAACTGAAATAGTAATGATTCTTTCAAAGAAATTCACAGCCCTGGTTTTGATCGCATTTCTTATTTCTGCACCAATTACTTACTACTTAATGGAGGGGTGGTTAGCAGGTTATGTCTATAGCGTAAGTATTGGAGTCGGTATTTTCTTGATTGTAGGTGTAGGCTCTTGGCTGATTGCCTTGCTTACTGTCAGTTTTCAGTCTTATCGTGTGGCCAGTTCAAACCCTGTTGAAACTTTAAGGATAGAGTAAGGCATTGAATTAGTCTTTATATCTTTGGGCATGCCCCAAAATATAGCAGTTATTGGAGGAGGGGCGGCAGGTTTTTTTGCCGCCTTTTCTTGTAAAACCCATTCACCCAATGCTAGGGTGGTCATTTTTGAGAAAACAGGAAAGTTGCTCTCTAAAGTAAAAGTTTCTGGGGGTGGGCGCTGTAATGTAACGCATGCCTGTTTCAATAATAATGACTTAGTTAAATTCTATCCAAGAGGCGGCAAGCAACTTAAGAAAGTGTTTGGACAGTTTACCACAACCGACACAGTGGCGTGGTTTGAAGAAAGAGGAGTACAGCTAAAGGCTGAAGCTGATAACCGAATGTTTCCGATTACGGACAACTCGCAAACAATTATCGATTGCTTTTTAAAGGAAGCGAATAAGCTTGGTATTCAAGTGGTAGTTAATGCCAATGTCAATTCTATTCAGCCTAAAAACCCTGGTTTTGATTTAAAAATTGGAGACAAAACTCAGTATTTCGATAAGGTAATAGTCGCTTCTGGTGGAAGCCCAAAAGCACAAGGCTTTGACTGGCTGAAAGCTTTAGGACATGAAATTATTCCTCCAGTTCCGTCATTGTTTACTTTCAATATGCCCAAAGAGCCCATTAAGAACTTAATGGGACTGTCTGTCCCAAGTGCTACGGTGCGTGTTCAGGGCACTAAATTGCAGCAATCGGGACCATTGCTGATTACCCATTGGGGAATGAGCGGGCCAGCCATATTAAAGACTTCTGCATGGGGTGCTCGTGTGCTTTCAGATCTTAATTATGATTTTAAAATTCAAGTCAACTGGTTGGGAACAATGAATGAAGAAGAGTTGCGAACTTGGTTCGTCAATTCACTTCAAACCATAGGGAAAAGGAAAATCAGAAATAAGAATCCGTTGGATTTACCTAATCGACTTTGGGATTTCTTTTTAGAGAAAGTAGAAATTGATGGAGAGGGCATTTGGGCGGAACTTGGTAAGAAAAACCTCAATAGGTTAATTAATCTACTGCTCAATGATACTTATGAGGTGAAAGGAAAAACCACCTTTAAAGAAGAGTTTGTTACTTCTGGAGGCGTAGCCCTTTCTGATGTGGATTTCAACACCATGGAAAGCAGAAAATGTCCCGATTTATTCTTTGCGGGCGAAGTGATAGATGTAGATGGTGTAACGGGAGGCTTTAATTTTCAAGCTGCATGGAGTACTGGTTTTGTTGCAGGCAAAACTTCAGAATAATTTTATTAGACACAAAAAAAAGAGCTCCTGAATATTCAGAAGCTCTTTTGAGTTGATCTACTCAAACTCAATTTAGATTTTCACAAGCTCGGCTTGAATGTTATACTTGTCTATAATTCGTTGTGTAAACTGCATGCTACCGTGAGGAACATAAATCTGGAATTCACCACTTTTCATTTTAGCCAATAACTCAAGCACCTTCCATTTACTGGCCAGTTCGCTTGGGTCAACATCTTTTTTAGAAATTTCGAAGTATCCTTTTCCACCCCATTTTTCACCAGTAATATCTGGAATCAATTCAGACTCGTGATTTTGGCCTACGATACTTGCAGGTACTTCATAAGGTTCAATAGTAGCTTTTATGTCAGTATAACCTCTGCGCAAAAGCTTGCTAATTACTTCTTCAATTTTCTCATCGTACTTTGAACCTTTAGATTCTGCTGTCATAACTTCTTTTTTGGATTAGAAATCCGTTCAATTAAACAAAATATTTCAAAAAAGCAGGGTGTTGAATCATGCTCATCGAGCCCTACTTTATGTAAATTCTATAGATTTTAATTTCCCTCAGGAGGGGTAATCATTATATGAGCCCGGTGTGTTCCAGGAAACATTAACCACGGATGGCCTGGGCCATTAGGTCTTAGAGGTAAGCCTGTAGAGGCCTGAGTGGCATTCGGTGTATAGATCACATATCTATAACTTGCGCCTTCAATTTCTTCCGTTTCAGGATTGTATTTGGCGTCTTTGCCATAATAAATATGAAGCACAGAACCGTAATTAGGCATTTTTAAGGTGCCGGCCTCTGCTTCTTCTTCTCTAATATTCAGTATTTCTCCTCGGCCTTTTCCTTTCGATTTTAAATCGCGCCCACGGGCCATAAAAGGTTCGGCATCAACTCCATAACATACTACTTCAAAGCCTTCTTGATTGGGATCGTCAGAACGAACAATGAAACCGTTGGTTCCTTCACGTAATGTGATGAACTTTCCGTCACTGTCAAATCCATAAACATGAGCACCATCTCTCACTTCAATAGGAGCTGCCAACAACGCCATTTTAATTTGATCGGCCCTATTGTCTTGAGCATTACAGCTAACACACAGGATTATAAAAAAACAAAAAGGAATAAATTTCAGGAGTCTCATTTGCGCAGATATGCCGCAATATACGAATAGTCTCGCATTTTACAGAATCTGCAATAGGTTTGAATTAAATAACAGTAAATAAATTGTTATTTTAGAGGGTTTTACCCAAAAACTTAGGCCTCTGTTATCGAATTTCGTTTCGAAAAGCCAAAATAGATACTACCTGATATAAAAACTTTTGTCATCTTTAGCCTAACTCAGTATACTGCTTATATGGAAAAATCAATCTATCGCACCGTTAACTATTCAAAGACCCTTATTACGGAATTAATGATTCCATCTTATGCCAACTTTGGAGGCAAGATACATGGAGGTACCATTCTGTCTTTAATGGATAAGGTAGCTTATGCTTGTTCTGCGAAACATGCAGGCGGATACTGTGTTACTGCTTCGATGAATGTAGTTGATTTTTTGGCTCCAGTTGAAGTGGGCGATTTGGTGCATTTGCATGCTTCTGTAAATCATGTTGGTACATCTTCTGTTACTGTAGGAATAAGGGTTGAAGCGGAGAGTATTATTACTGGAGAAGTGAGACATACCAATTCTTCTTATTTTACCATGGTACGGTTAGACGCAACTTCTAAAAAGGCTATACCAGTTCCAGGTTTAATTTTAGAAACCAGAGAGGACATGAGACGCTTTTTAGAGGCCATGAAAAGAAAGGAGTTAGTACAAGAATACAAGGCCAACTTCAAAAACACTGTGGATGCTTTTGACTTGAGCCGCATTGAAGAGTTATTAAAAGAGCAGAATTGTATACTTCAACCTTCTTGATTTAGTGTTGCTAAATCAAAGTATTTTTTTCCCAAACGATTTTAATACAGCTTCGATATAATCTGTGTCATAGAGGTCGAATGATTATTTTATACTAGTAAAATTTTCATCAAAGATTTAAGCACTATATAAGGATTCCCTTTTTAGTAGCCTTTTTGAGTTTTTGTTTTTTAACCTCATTTTTTGAAGTAACGACCTTTAAAATTGCCGACTATGTAAAAAACTAATGTTTCGAGGTATTTTGTGGTTATAAAACTGAATTCCGTTAGGAAGAGTTAAATTATTTACATACTATTATGTTGTAATAAGGTGTCGTATTTGATTTTACTGGCTATTAATAAATTTGATTGTATTTAGACTTACTTTTTTATAGATCAATTATATAATTCATTATTTAATATTTTTAAATCAGATGTATTTTCTGATAACATGAACCAATCAATAAAATATAAACCATCATCAATTTAAATTTAATACCATGGAATCAGCATTATTATCAATGGCCCAAGAGTTTTCTGGGCTACCAATGGAGGCCTTAATAGGAGGTCCGTTAACTGCTGCAGCTAAGGCAAATGCTGCAATGGCTATTACGCAAACGAAATTCATGCTAGACACATGTTTTACTGTGACTCCAGTGGGGGTTACCCCTGCGGTTACAGGTGTCCCAGCTTCTGCTCCCGGAGTTACTCCAGTTGTTGCAGAAGTTATTGGAACCCCCGAAATTCCAGCTCATAATAATTATTCACCTGTAATGATTGTTATGACATTGTCCAGAGGAGTGATTACCCCGGGAACGCCAGGGAAAGCTGCGGTTGCTGCTGATCCAACGGCTGTTCCTCCCGTGGCAGCTCAGCCAGCCGTTGATGCAACCCCAGCTATTATACAGACTGTCAAAACTGAGTTTAATTTGCCTATGTTAACAGTGGTGCCTCTCAATTCTTTAGCCGTAGAAACCGTGGATATTAACTTTGAAATGGAGGTGAAATCTTCATTCTCTGAAGAAGCTTCTCAAACAACAGATAAGCAAGTGAAAACCGAAGGCAGCTTTGAAGCGAAGGCTGGATGGGGACCTTTTTCTGTTACTGTAAAGGGAAGTGCTAGTTACGACTCTAAGGATTCTTCCACCCATAGTACCCATTATCAGAAGAGTAATTCAGCAAAGTATACTGTAAATGTTCATGCGGGTCAGCTACCTCTTCCTAAGGGTGTAAATACCATTATCGAGGCGTTTACACAATCAATACAGCCTATTACGCTTTCTGCTACTGCTTAATTTGTGTAGAAAGAATACAAGAGATAGCTCTTTTGTATTGCAAGATTCCCGAAAAGTTAGTGTTATGTCAATGCTAACTTTTTGGGTTATAAAACAAACTAGCCCTTAATTATGCCAGAGCCTCAAAATCAATCTTTCAAGCCTAGTTTTAATAGTGAAATAAATATTGAATCAATCATTAGTGCGCCATTGGTTGCAGCTTCAAAAGCCAATGTGGTAATGGTGACGGGGCAAACTAGGTTTCTATTAGAGTATTGCTTCAAGAAGGAAAAAGATGAAACCACCTATCAGCCAGTAATGATCGAGATGTCTATGGTGAGAGGTGTGATTGATAATACTAAATCGTCATCTGAGCCAGGCTATATTAGTAAGGCACAACTTACGTTTAACATTCCTTTGCTTTGCTTGGTACCCCTAAACTCGCTGGTGATTGATAAGGTAACTGTTGATTTCGATATGGAAATAACATCGGTTACTTCTTACGATTCAGGAAATGGGATTATCGATAAGAAAGCTCAGCTCAACGGCCGAATAAGCAACGATACCAGAAGTGGAAGCGGAGGGAATAAAAATAGCAGCCAAATGACCAGTAAACTAAAGGTGGGTATTAACGCAGGCCCTTTACCCTTGCCAGTAGGCGTTTTGGCGATTATAGATTTATACGCAAAGGCTATTCAGCCCTTGCCTACTGATAATAAAATAGAAAGCAACGTTCAATAAAACCATTTGTCATGATCAATTTAGACCAGAGTATACCTTGCCCTGTGTGTAAAACAAAAATTCCATTTGATACGAAACAGTTACTTCTAGGAGTTCAATTTGTTTGTCCAAACTGTCAAGCTGCGATTGGGCTTGCTGAAGAAAGTAAGCCCCTAGTTGAGGAAACAATGAAGAAATTTGAAGAGATAAAAGGTAAGTTCTCTAAAGGATAGTTTAACAATTTTTAAAAAGTATAGGTGAAATGACCAGTTTAAAGACTCTTCTAAAAGCAATTAAGAGCAAGATAAATAAAAGCTTTGTTGTAAATAAGAAGCATAAAGAGCTACAAGAAAACAATGTTCCTGTAAGAATAAAGGAAAGAGTCTCTTTAAACTCTAAAGCCGTATCCTTAGCAGAAAAGCCTGCTAAGATAGGGGTGTCAGAACTGGAATACTTTCTTTTGACAAAGGCCCCATTATTCATGTCTCCATTGGAAAGGGCCATATCGGCAGCAGGTCAAATAAAATACGATAGTGAAAAAATCAATGACCCTAAGCATGATAAAAGGATGATTGATCAAAGTATTAATGTCTATGTTAATGGTGGGTTTTTTCCATTGCCCATAGGGGTAATAACCATTCGAGAATTTTACGCAATGTCCATTTTTAAACTTTAAGAGGTATTAAATATGATAAGTTTCAAATCATTTGTAACCGCAATACATGATGCTATTATTAATGCCAGCGTATCATTAATGGATAAGAATGTTGGCCTCTTAGATAAATATTTCGAAGAAACCACCAAAGAAACAACAGATGAGGCTACGGGTGAGAAGGTTGATAGAACGGTGTTGAGCCCTAAAACCGTTATTCTTGAATACCCTTCAATGACTTCTGATGGCACTGAAATCACAGAAGTCCACGTTCCGCTTATTACTTTGGTACCATTGCAAATGTCTCAAGTTGAAAAAGCGGTTGTAAAGGCTGATTTTGAAATGGAGATTGTTAACGGTGAGGTGGAACTGAACTTTGTAAAAAGAAGTAATAATTTGAGGTTCTTGAGAAGGCCTAAGACTAATCGCGCCAAACTTGAAATTACAATAACTCCTCAAGAAACATCTGAGGGGATAAAAGTCCTTGTTGAGGGATATGAAGCGGCTTTGAAAAGACAAATCTCTTAATAGATCTTGGAGTTTAGATAAGAAAGAGTACACACCTTACCGCACTCAAGTTCTGACTTATGTTTGTCCAATGCTGGCCTTTGTCCATCGAGGTATAGAGGTTGCCATTGTTTGTGCCGAAGGCCAAAGTATTACCTTTAATGTCCATTGCATCGCGCAAAACCAAATCAAATGCAGGGTTAGGAAGCCCATTTTCGAGCGACTCCCAGTTTTTCCCAGCATCTTTTGTATAATAAACGGCTAGTTTTTGATGGTGAGGGATCCTTAAATGATCGCTTTGTGCCGGAATTACCCAAGCCTCTAAATCATTGTCATCCGCAATGGCCATCGCAAAACCATACACTGCTTTCCCCTTATGGTCAGTAATGTCTTGCCAAGTTTTCCCCATGTCTTCAGAGCGGTAGATACCACAGTGGTTTTGTTGCCAAAGCACATTGGGGTTTGTTTTTGATTGACAAATCGTATGCGGATCGTGGCCTACTACGCTTTCTGTATTGGGTAAAAAGAAAGCTTTGAGTCCCGTATTGGTCGGTTGCCAAGTAATGCCGTCATCAAAAGTTTGAAAAACGCCAGCACAGCTAATGCCTACGATTAAATGGTCTTTATTTTCTAAGCTGGAAAGAACGGTATGTAAAAATGGGGAGTTGCTTCCTTTTCCACCACCCTGCCAACTGGCGCGAGAAGGGTGGTTGCTGAGGCCATTCATTTCGTTCCAACTTTTACCTAAATCATCAGAATAAAATAAGGCAGCGGGTTCAGTGCCAATATAGAGGCGTTGAATATTGCCAATATTTTGAGATTCAATCGTCCAAATGGATTTGAGTGTAAAGGGGCTTTCTGTTGAAAATTTGGGGCTGCTCACTTCAGTAAAGGTTTCGCCCATGTTTGTTGAAACATAAACCTTTGGCCCCCAGTGTTTGTGGTTGATAGCTACCCACCAATGTCGATTTTTATCGGCATGAAAAGCACCAATAGGCATTCCTATAAAGTGAATGTCGGCCAAAACCCATTCGCTGTTTACTGCTTGCTTGAAAATAAGCAAGCCCTTGTCTGTGCCTACTGCTAATTTCATTATCCTCCTGATATGGCTTGTATTATGTGAATCTGAGCCGATTTAGGTAGTGCTGAATGTGCCTTCTCATCATAAGGCTCATCGTCAATGTAGAACTTTACGTGCTCTCTGATCTGACCTTTTTCGTCAACCAAATAGCCTTGTATTCCTTGGTGTTTTTTTTCTAGTTCCGAAAGAAGTGTTTCAATGCTGTCCGCTTCAATGTACTCTTCCTTTAAGTTAGGGAAGAAGGTTTTGAGGGCAGATGTAAACATTACATGAGGCATAAACTCAAAGCTATTAAAATCTGTAAGAATTCAATTCAAAATTAAGCTTGACCAAAATCACTTTTCCCGCCTGTTTTCTTGATCAAACGGGTGTTTTCAATTTCGATATTATGAGAAAATGCCTTGCACATATCATAAACCGTTAAGGCAGCCACTGAAGCGCCTGTCAAAGCTTCCATTTCAACCCCGGTTTTTCCAAAGGTTCTGGCTTCGCAGGTAATCTCAACCCGAAGATTTTCTAACAGTTTAATGTCAATTTCAACTTTGCTCAAAGGTAGATTATGGCAAAGCGGAATCAATTCAGAAGTTCTTTTTGCACCTTGAATGCCGGCAATAATGGCGGTTTGAAAAACAGGGCCTTTCAAAGTTTTGATTTCACCTTCAGCAATATGAGCCTTCATTTCTTCTGGCAGTTGAACAATGCTTTGAGCAATGGCGGTACGTTTGGTCTCCGCTTTATCGCCAACATCTACCATGGTGGGCTTGTTCCGATCTATATGGGTGAATTCTTTGCTCATAAATTAAAACAGATTTCTAAAAGGTACAAAATCGTAGACTTCTCCTGCTTTGAAATCCGACTTTTCAGCAGGTAGAATTACGAAACCATCGGCCACAGCAAGATTAGCGAAATCTCCCGATCCATGTCCGATAAATGGTGAAGCCGTTAAGGTTCCATTTTCATCAATGGCAATGGCGCATTCTAAAAAGTAGGTAAGTGGAGGAGGGAAGTTGACTTCTTTATTGAGTTTCACTTTAATGCTTTTTGATTCAGTCTTCAGCGAAGCATTTACCCAGGCTTGAATATATACCGAGGCACACATAAATGAAGAAACTGGATTGCCTGGCAAGGCAAAAATGGTGGTTCCATTGGGTGCAGTACCAAACCAAAAGGGCTTTCCCGGTCGCTGATTTACTTTGTGAAAATGCTTCTGAACACCTAATTCCTCTAAAATTTCAGGCAGATAGTCAAACTTGCCTTTCGATACACCACCTGATAAAACAATGCATTGATAGGTTTTGATTAAGGCTGCCAAATCTTCTTTCATCACAGCCTTGTTGTCGTTCATGTGATGCATGGAGGTTTCTATGCCATATTGATTGAGCAGCGCTTGCACTCCGTAATTACCAGACCTCCTAATTTGATGCGCTTCAGGCGTGGTTTCTATAGGCACTAATTCATCGCCAGTGGTGATGATTACAGCTTTGGGTGGAATAAGTACCGAAAGTTCAGCCTTTCCAATGGCTGCTGCAATATTCATTTCAGGAGCACCTAATCGGATTCCTTTTTTAAGAAGGGCATCACCCGATTGTTTATCCATTCCCTTGAAATGGACGTTTTGTTGAGGCTTAACCGTTTCAATATTAACGGTTGCCGTATCATCTGTAATCGTTATGTCTTCGTAACGAATAACGGTATCCAAGCCAATGGGCATCATGGTACCCGTCATAATTTGCACACATTTAGCTGCATTCTTGACGGTGTATTGTGGTGTACCTGCTGGAATAGTTTTTTCGATTTTAAAGCTGCGTTGCCCTTTTTTGAACTCGGAAAAGGCAATGGCAATTCCGTCCATTGTTACTCGATCAAAAGGAGGGAAGGGGCGATCGGCTTTGAGGTCTTCGTTTAAGATTAAACCCACGCAGTCCTTTAATTCTCTCTTTTCAACCAAAGGAACGAAAGGGTGACTTTTAATAATATTAAGTGCTTCTGTAAACTGAATGAATTCCATAAGGTGATTTTATCCGCCAATGGTGGCCATTGATTCAAAAAGGTTTGATGATTTTTGTTGAGCTTCGAAGCCGTCTTTCGCTCGGTTGCTAAACAGCGTTCTGAATTGATTTCTAATTTCTTCATCCGTAGCACCAGCACGCATAAAGTCTCTAAAACTGAAGCTACCACCATCGTAAAGACAGGTTTTTAGTTCACCTTTTGGCGTTAACCTTATTCTGTCGCAGGAATGGCAAATGGTACGTGTATAGGCCGGAATGATTCCGAAACTTCCTTTGGCATTCGGTAATTGATAATTGAGCGAAGTAGAACTTTCTGGGTCAGGAAGTTTTTCAACATTAGGATGATGACCTTGAATATGTGCCAGAATTTGTCGGACATTCCACGTGATTGGCGTGAACTTCTTTCCACCTCCGTTGAAAGGCATTTCTTCAATAAAACGAACACTGACCTTATGTTGTAAAGTGAGTTCACACATGGGAATAATGTCGTCAATATTGTGCTCTTCCATTACCACCATATTGATTTTGGTCGTAATTCCTGAGTCCATCAGCGCCTGAAACGAATCCATTACCTGATCATATTCGTCCCTTCTGGTGATTTTTAGAAACCGCTCTTTATCCAAGCAATCAAGGCTAAGGTTGATTGCATCAATCCCAATCGCTTTGAGTTTGGGTAAATGCTCAATTAAGCTGGTTCCGTTGGTGGTAATGTTTACTGAATCAATGCCGTTAATAGCACTGATATTTTCAATCAACTCCATAATGTTCTTCCGAACGAAAGGTTCGCCTCCCGTAATCCTTACCTTATTGATGCCCATTTCTGCCAGAATGCGTGTCAGCCTTTCCATTTCTTCGAAAGAAAGGATTTGGCTCCGATGGCTGAAATTCAGTCCTTCTTCGGGCATACAATAAAAGCAGCGCAGATTGCACCTTTCAGTTACTCCCAATCTCAAATATCTGAGTTGTCTGCCGTGATTATCGTAAAGCAAGTGTATCTTCGTTTTTAGGGTGAATAATGGCCAGCAATGATTGATATAGTTTCAAGTATACGCAAATTAAACAGAGAAGGGCAAACTCTTGCCATAGCTTCGGTAATCAATACATGGAGAAGTTCGCCAAGGCCAGTGGGCTCTGCCTTGATTATTTCTGAAAATGGAGAAATGACAGGCTCAGTGAGCGGTGGTTGTGTGGAGGGCGGTGTAGTGAAAAAGGCAGTCGAAATTATTAAAAGCCAGAAGGCTGAAGTGCTTCATTTTGGTATTTCCGATGCTGATGCTTGGGAAGTAGGTTTGAGCTGTGGTGGGGCATTGGATGTGTTTGTTCAGCCTTTTTACCCTAAAGAAATTTGGAATAAAATGGATGAGTTTTTAAGTCAAGATGAAGGTTTTATGCTCTTATCTACTTTGGAAGAAAACCCTCAGTATTCTATAATCAAAGCCAACGGAGAAACTACTGGAGCCACTTTTGAAAAATCCCTTTTGCCTGAACTGGAGCAGGCCTTCCATGAAGGAGACAGCAAAGCGTTAAGTTCAGGGAATCATTTCGTTCAGGTGTTTCCGAAAAAGCCTGTCATGTTACTGATCGGTTCTGCACATATTACCGTAGAGCTGACAGAGCTGGCGCATATGTTTGGTTTCGAAACCCTGTTAATTGACCCTAGAGCTACTTTTGCAAGCAAAACCCAGTATAAGGTAAAACCGCAAACCATCCATGTACAATGGCCTCAGGAAGTATTGCCTCACTTAAAATTGGACAAGAATACTTATGCTGTAATTCTTTCTCACGACCCGAAAATAGATGACGAGGCTTTGAAAATTCTGCTAAAGTCTGATGTGACTTATATTGGTGCTTTGGGCAGCAGAAAGACCCATGCCAAGCGTGTAGAAAGGTTAAAAGAATATGGGTTTAGTTCCGAAGAAATTGACAACATTCATGCTCCAATAGGAATTGATATTGGCTCTAAATTACCAAGGGAAATCGCTCTGAGTGTAATGGCAGAGGTGATTAAAGTGAAGAATGAGAAGTAAGCTAAGCAGTTTTCTTTAGAAAGTCTTCCTCCAATTTATTTAGCTTCTTTACAATCAAATCACGGTTTTTAGAAGACTTGACCCATTGCGGAAGGTTGGTAATCATGGAGTATTTATGTCTGCCGTTGTCTTCTCTTAGTTTTGCGCTTACATAGTCTCTTAAGTAGTGAAGGTGTTCGAGGTTGTAAAGCCACAGTACATTTTCTTTTATATCAACTTGTAGCCAAAGGTCGAAGCCAAAATAGGGGTCGGTAGGTTTATCGGACCTGTACCAGTACCATGCAATCTCATATTCTCTGGTTTGTTGACAGGTTTCGCAAGTAACTTTTGCGTTTTGATAAGGTTTTTTGGTGGGTTCTGTAGAATGGCAAACTTTCGTGCCACAGTGTCCACAGCTTTGATTTACAAAACCTTGCAGATAACCAGCCCATTGGTCATTTCCTGATTGATGAAATCCACAAGAACTACAAGTGCATTTCGATTGATGATTTGAAGGGAAAGGGATGCTGTACTTTCTTGGTTCGGAATGCACCAAAGCAGGTTCGGAACACTTTGGACACTTTACCCAAATGTTTTCACTGAAATAGACAGTAGGGTAGGCTGGCTGATTAAACTTCATTTGGTCTTAATTATTCCCTTTCTATATATATCCAATGCAGAGTTCAGAAGCATTTCTATGGTGTCTTTAGGCAAATCTTTATTGGGGTTCACTCTGAAAATTTTCATCCTAGCGCGTGTGCCGGTTTCTAACTTTGGGTGATCTAATAGTTTTCCTTCAACAAAAAGAATATAGGGTTCGTCCGTTTTTTTATCAGTCCACAGATAGCAAAACATCTTCTTCTTAAAACAGAAGCAAGGCATTCCGTACTTTTTAGTTTCGGTAACTTCATTTCCCTGATTAAGAATAAGGCTTCTTAGAGCCAATAAACAACTTTTGTTTGGCTCTTCTTTGTTTAAATAATAACTATCAAAATCACTGATCATATTTTAAGGTAAAAATACTTTTTAAATTTCTACATTCTATAGGCCTTCCTTTTCACCATTATCAAAAACTCGGTAATACTGATTACCCTCTATAAGCAACCCTTCAGAGTCTTTGCTAGGCCAGTTTTTATGGAAGTCTTTTGGGTGCTTCACATCAATTCCAATCACTTTTCCTTTATAAAAACTTTTTACTTTCGACTGAAGCGTATGGCCAACGATAATGGCTTTGGCATTGAATTGAGTCAAAGGTTTTTCGACATCTTCTTGTGTTAAGTCTTCTTTGAAATAACCACGGTACCAGCAAATCCCTGTTTTTGTAGAGAGCAAAAGGTCAGTTTTGTTTTTGTTGGCTTTTGGGTAAGGGGCGGTATAGTAATTGGATCTTAGGAAGTCATTGATTTCATCTAAAGACATACCGAGGTTGGCGATATCGGGATGTAAGCCACCATGGGCAAAGAGATTTCCATTAATGGATTCGATCACATTTTTACTGGCCATCCATTTCCCCAAAACCGAATTGGAATCATATAAATTGGCTTGTGTTTTACCTAACATAGCCGCCACATAGGTGTATTTAAGCTCTGTGGCCTCATAGTCGCCATGCATGTTTTTTAACTCATGGTTGCCAATAATGAAATGCACATTTCCACCCTGTTTTTCAGCGTCTTGCTCTAGTTTGTAGATGAACCAAAGTAGCTGTGTGGTAGAAAAACCTCTGTCTACAAAATCGCCTACCAATACCAAATGGCCTTTGCCAAATGTCCAGTTGAGATTTTGATCTATTACCTTGTTGTTAATAAGAAAATCGCGAAAGGTTTTATAGCCACTTTCTAGATCAGATATGGCAAGGATAGGACTGCCATCGTTATAAGTGCTTTTCGGGGTTTCAAAATCGGCCTTGACCGTAAAATTGAATGTTGTAGCGTCCAAAGCGAAAAAGGAACTGAGAGGGATTGCTTCTGTGGTAGAATAATCTGCTTGGTCCAAATAGAAACCATCGTCTTTATTTCCTTTTATATAGTTAACATTCAGGGTACTATCGTTTTTGTAAAAAACGTAAGGGCCTTCGCCATCAAAAGACATGCTCAATGGATTGTGCCCATAACTTGCACTTGCGCCATGGTATAAACCAAATGCAATAGCGAGCAATGCGAGGACTAAAAAGGTGAGGGATACGTGTTTTAAGTAACGGAAAATTCTTTTTTTCATCTTGATGAACTTTAATTGATATTCGGTTTCTGGTCGGTGAATATCTACTAATGGGAAATGCTACTTAAATTTATGTGACAAGTGTAGTGAGTTTGGGGACGTAATATTCTGGAGTGGCTACGAAGGTGTTCTCTGTGTTTAGCTGGTTGTATGCCCCTGAAAAATGAATGTTCATCACATTTTGGCTGTGTTTCATTTCAAGCTTCTTATTTTTCAAGATGATTTCAATGCTGAAACGGAATAACTGGCTCTTAGCTAAAATTGTAATCTTTATTACGGTGGCCATTCCTTTGGGAATTACTGCCTATGAATTGACGATAGGTGGGAAAGAGTCTGTAATTTTTCTGGGTGATTACCCACCTGCTTTGAGCATTATCGTGATCATCTACTATGCAATCCTGCTGGTGGCTGGAATCATTTGGGTTATCATGCAGCTAAAGGCTGTATTGAGGTTGAAGCATGAAAACACGAAAAACGAGTTGCTCCATTTGCAGAGCCAGGTAAACCCACACTTCTTTTTTAACATGCTGAATAATCTGTACGGCATGGTGGACAAAGACATCGATAAATCGAAACAGTTGATTCTAAAACTGTCCGACTTGATGCGTTACAGCATTTATGAAGGGGAGAAGCGTCTAGTGTCCCTCAAAGAGGAAGTCGCTTATTTAAAGAACTATATTGAACTTCATAAAATGCGTTATCATAAAAGCATTGACATAGAATTCAATACCGATATTGATGATGAAGAGACTAAAGTAATGCCTTTAATCTTCATTATTTTATTAGAGAATGCGTTCAAACATGGAGTAGAAAACCTAAGAGAGAATGCCTTTATCAAGATTCATTTAAACTCAAATAAGGGCCAGGTGGATTTTGAAATAGAGAATAATTTTGATGTCGATGAACTTCCAGAGCAAAGCGGGATTGGTTTGAAAAACCTGAAACGCAGACTCGAATTGGCTTATGTTAAAAAGCATGAGCTCATACTCAGTAATGAAAGCTCAGTTTTCAAGGCACAACTGCAATTGCGAAAATGATTAAATACCTGATCATAGACGATGAACACATGGCCCATGAAATAATCAAGGATTACTGTGACATGCTGCCGAATATGAGGCTGGTCAAACATTGCTATGATGCTTTAGAAGCCCTCGACTGTATGAGGGAAAACACAGTTGACTTAATTTTTTTGGATTTGAATATGCCCAAATTGAAGGGCTTCGAGTTTCTAAAAACGCTTACCCATCCACCCAAAGTGATTGTTACGACTGCTTATAGGGAATATGCGCTCGAAGGTTATGAGTTAGAAATTGCTGATTACCTCTTAAAGCCTTTTGGTTTTGAACGCTTTTTAAAGGCAGTAAACAAAGCTACTCAGGTGAAAGCAACTGTTCCTCCGATCACTCCTCAAACAGGAAACACGCAACCCGAACATATCTTTCTTTACAGCGATAAGAAACATGTTCAAGTGAAGGTAGCAGACGTGATCTATATTGAAGCCGCAGGTAATTATGCCAAGGTAGTTTTAAAAGATAACACGCTCTTGGTCAGGGAGAAGATCTCAGATTTACTAGAGCTACTTGCTTCCTCTGATTTTATCCAAGTGCATAAATCCTTTGTTGTTGCCAAGGCGCATATTGTTAGCGTTGAAGGCAACAGAATTCAATTGGCTGGACATATTGTACCAATTGGCAAATTATACCGCGCAAATGTGCTTAAGTTGTTGAGGTGATAGGGGAGCATCTTTTTGCCTTTGTTGGTGTTGTCACCAACTGTGATGGTTATTTTTGCCCTTTCTTAGAGTTGTATCAACAAACTATCATAGCTATTCAAGCAGCTCCATGTAGTGTTTCAAGAATTTGAACTCGCTGCTATCTTCTCAGTAGAATACGGCTGATGAGTAATGGAGTTGAACATAACCATCAGCTAACATCCGTTTTAGCTTCATCAGATTTATCTCCAACGCTTTGTCGTAACAGATGGCTTGAGTAAGAATAAAAGAGTGACGCATGCCTTTAAGTATAGTCAATCTGCTTTTATTAAAAACAGTATAAAACAATATTTAATATTCTTTAAATAAATAATTACCTATTATTAATAATACCTATTTAGTGGTATCTATAAATGATATACTATACGAATATTTGTAATGTAATTAAAGACAAACTTATTCGATTAAGTAGCTACGATTGGTTTTTGATTACAAAGGCGTTTTCCGAAAGCCTATTTTAAAAGTAGGAAAGTCATATTAAACAAAAATCGTATGTCAACAATTAATGTTTTAATCGCAGTAGATGGTGCTAAACTAGCACAGCAGGTAGCCGATGGTTCAATCAAGCCTGGCTCAGCAAATTCACCAACAAATTTAGGTTCTTATGGTACATCAGATGTCTATGTATCTATGATAGCGCCTAACAGTATGGTGAGTAACGGTACTCAAGGAGATTCTGAGTTGCAAATTAGTGCAAATGGAGGTGATAGCGTAGAATGGGCTATAACAACGTTTGATAACAACTTTGATCAAACTCCATTTTTATATGCAGCCTCGTTTAATCCAGCAAATGCTATAAACACACCCTTGAGCTATGCTTCTGGTGAAGCTTACTCCTATTTGGGGACGGGGAATCCTGCTTCAACTACACCTACAAAGTTTGTTAATCAAGTAAGTACTGTTACCGGGACAATTTTGAAAATTGGTCTTAAGATCCAGTATACTCTTTCATTTGTATTGGTTGACAATAGCACAGGTAATACCATTGGGTATTTTATGTGGGATCCGTTCATCAATGTAAATTAATCTAACTTAATGGCACACGTTTTTAGCGTGTGCCATTTTGTGAAAAATGATAATTTCTGCATGTATTGGAATTGTAATTGACAGACTGTTATCTATTTCAAAAGGGAGGCTAAATATGTTTTGAGAATTTGAATTAGAGGTTTCCTTCTTCAGGTAGTGAAAAAAGTTGCTAACAGTATCGGATGAAAACTTTAGCAAACATCCATTTACCCTTCGCAGGATTTTCAGAGGGATGATTTCTTAAACCGCTAAAGAATAAGCTAAAAGTAGATTTGTTGGTGTGACAAAATAAGAGAGGAACTCAAGTCAGGACGAGAAAGTAAGGTAAAAAGAGCCGTGAACTTACAGCGCACAGCTCTTCTAATTAGTACATTAAGTCTTTCACCAAATCTTTATTCTTTCTTCTACAGGTTTGTAATTGGCATCACCCGGCTGAACGTCAAATGCTTCGTAAAAAGGAGTGAAGTTCATTAAGGGGCCGTTTACGCGCCACATTGGTGGAGAATGGGAATTGGTTTTTACATAGTTGCGTAAATACTCGTCTCGGGTTTTTACACGCCAAATACGGGCAATGGACATAAAGAAACGTTGGTCGGGTGTATATCCGCCAATCTTTACTGTGTCTTGTCCTTGCTTGGTTAACTTAAAGGCTTCATAAGCAATGGAGATCCCGCCATTATCTGCTGTATTTTCCCCAACAGATGATTCGCCTATTAAATGTAAACTGTCCAACACAGTATAAGAGCTGTATCGATCAATGATCTGCTGCGTTTTTGCTTGGAATTTTTTGTAGTCTTCATCCGTCCACCAGTTCTTTACATTTCCATCTTTATCAAATTGAGCGCCTTGATCGTCAAAAGCGTGGGTCAATTCGTGCCCAATCACCATTCCAATGCCACCATAGTTAATGGCGTCATCGGCTTGTAAATCGAAGTAAGGAAATTGTAAAATCCCTGCCGGAAACACTATTTCATTCTGAGAAGGGTTATAGTAGGCGGTTACTGTCGATGGCGTTGTACCCCATTCATCTTTGTTGGGAGCTTTATTCAACTTATCTAAACCATACTGATAGTCGTTTTTTCTTAACGCCACTACATTCTCAAAGTACTTGTCCTTATCTATGTTTACATTCCCGTAGTCTCTCCAAACATCTGGGTATCCTACCTTCTTAGTAATTGCGTATAATTTCTCTTTCGCCTGAACCTTAGTGACATCACTCATCCAGTCCAGTTGATTGATTCTAGTTTCAAAGGCTTTCTGCAGATTGTTGACCAAATCAGCAACTCTAGTTTTCGCATCTTCATTGAAATATCGTGCTACGTATAATTGCCCCAGCGCAAAACCCAGTTGTCTGTCCACCTTATTCACCATGATTTGAGCGCGCGATTGTTTAACCGCTTGCCCAGAGATGACTTTTGAGTATTCAAAAGCTGCTGTTTCAAAAGGTTCACTTAAGATATCAGCATAATTGGTCAATACATTCGCTTTTAAATAGGTTTTCCAATCCTCTAAAGGAACCGAAGGAAGCATGGTATTCACTTTCGCATAATAGGCAGGTTGAGCGATATCGACAGAATCGGCTTCTGCACCGAAATGATTTAACAATTTGGACCAACCGATATTGGGTTGATTCTTATTTAAATCTACCACAGCCAGTTTGTTATAGTTGGCTTTTACATTTCTACGCTCGATACGCGTTTTATGCGCTTCCGCCAATTGCTTTTCTATACCATAAGCAGTGGCGGTGCTTTGAGCTGGATTCTCATTTCCTATTAACTCAAACAGCTTGGTCAAATACGCTTGATAGGCCTGTTGGATTTCAAGGGTAGATTCGTCCGTTTTAAAATAATAATCACGGTCGGGCAGACCAAGACCTGTCTGACCAAAATGTAACATGTTGACGCTACTGTTTTCATCGTCTGGTGAAACTCCCATACTAATCAATGAACCGTTTCCTGATTTAAACTCATTGGCCACAAACTGCATCATTGCTGGAATGGAGTTGATGCCGTTGATTTGATCGAGCAAGGGTTGAATGGGTTCGAAGCCACGTTCGTTGATAAGTGTGGTGTTCATTCCAGAATTGTAAAAGTCACCCACCATTTGATCAGCACTTCCTTTTTCGTGGGTTCCACTAGAAACTTCCTCTAAGATGTTTTCTAAGAGCTTTTTCTGAGGAATATTTAAGAAGCTATAAGAGCCAACGCCTGATTGATCGTCTGCAATTACAGCGTTATCGTACCAAGTTTTGTTGACGTGGAGGAAAAAGTTATCTCCTGGTTTGATGCTTTCATCTATTCCATCGAAATCGAATTTATTGGCTTCTACCTCTTTTTCCTTGTTGCAGGAAGAAAGGGTAATCAGCGCTAACGAGAAGTAAAGTAGTTTTTTCATAGGTCTATTATGGTTTCTAATGAGGGTAAATACAATACCGCACTCCATCATTAAATTGATCAGTGAATCTAATCGTTTTAATTCAATTGGAGTAACCTACTGTGTAATAGGGGCAGAATGGTTTTTGAAACCAAGAAGTAATTAAGGGATTTGAATAAGTCTAATACTTATCCAATTCGCCATTGAGCCACGCCCACAATCTGCGCAATCCTTTTTTTGGAGCTTGTTTTTTAACAGATGCTTTGGCGACTTTTTTAGGTTGCTCTGTAGCTTGGGTGGTTGCTGGCTTTGACTTCTTTTTCTTTGGTGCGGTGGCTTTTAGTTTGGCCTGAACTTTTTCTTTGTAGTGCTTTTCTTTTAGCGCTTTAATACGCTTTTCTTCAGCCAATTTTTTACGCTTGGCTTCTTGTTCGGCCTTTCTTCTTTCTAATTCAACTGAGTTGGGTCTGCTGCGCTGATTTTGTCTTTTACGATCGTGCGTAGGAGTATTTCTGTTTTGTCTAGGTTTGCGCTGGCTTGGCTTTTCAGTAGTTTCTTCTGCCTCTTCTGTTTTGACCTTTTCTTTTACTTTAGGTTCAGGTAAATCAATTTTACCCAACACTTTTAAGCCCTCTAGTTTTAGCTTAGGTGCCTTTATTAATTCAACATCCTTGTGTTTTTCTTGCTCCTCTTTTTCTAAACTATATACTTTTGGCGGCTCTACTTTAGGTGTTATTGCTTTGGGTTGCTTTTCTTTAGGTGCTTCTTTAACTACCTCAGGCGTAATAATTTTTTCTGTAGGTGTTTCTACTTCTTCAATAATTTCCTCTACGACTTCAGCAGCTTGAATTTCTTCTTTTTGAGTCGGTTTGTCTTCGGTAATATTCTCTTCGGCAGGTACAGGAACGATTGAAAGAATAAGACTTTCCTGTTCTTCGGTCAGTTTAAAATTAGGGTCGTTTTCAATCTCATGTCCGTTTTTTGATAAAACACTGATCAAATGTTTGGGCTGGACTTGGAGTTTACGGGCTAATTGTCTGAGGCGCATTGTCTTAATTTAAGCTTGCAAATATAGTAAAGCACCTTGCGGTAATGCAAAAATTATGGAGGTAGTTCTACCTCGATATGAAAGAAGCAATGCTGAAAGCCAAAATATCTACAGAATCTAATCCTAGATTTGCCGAAATTGTATGGTTTGTTCTACTAAACTTGCTCACATTACCTTTGATATGAAAATACTTTTGGTCGAAGATGAAACCATGTTAGCGGATAACATTCAGCACTACCTTTTACAGGAGGGGAATGTATGTGAAATTGCTGCCGATTTTACGCAGGCCTCTGAAAAAATTGAGCTGTATGAATATGACTGCGTAGTGGTAGACATTACACTTCCCGATGGTAGCGGACTGGATGTCATTCGATTACTCAAACAGGCCAATCTTACTTCTGGTGTAGTGATTATTTCTGCGAAAGATTCACTGGAAGATAAAGTGGAAGGATTGCATATAGGAGCAGACGACTACCTTACCAAACCATTCCATCTGCCTGAGTTAAATGCACGAATTAAGTCAGTACTGCGTAGACGAAATTTTGAAGGGAAGAATGAAATTCAGTTTCAAGATATTAGTATTGATACAGAAAGTCAGGAAGTTACGGTCAATCTTCAACATGTCACCCTCACCAAAAAGGAGTATCAATTGCTGCTATACTTTATTACTAATGCTAAAAGGGTGATTTCAAAAAATGCACTGGCTGAACATCTTTGGGGTGATTTTATGGACATGGCTGATTCTTATGATTTCATTTATTCGCAAATCAAAAACCTGAAGAAGAAACTGAACGAGCACAGCGATTATAAATACATTCATGCGGTATATGGTATGGGCTATAAATTTGTGAAACAGTGAAGTTACTCGTTAAATCTGGAAGGTATTTTATCGGCTCGGCCTTGGCTATTTTTTTGGTTGGGGGTATCGTTTTTTACTTTACCTATGAGCGGATTATTGACCATGAAATTTCAGAGTTACTTCAGTATGAGTCAGATCAGTGGGCTAAACAATTAGAGTTGGCCGAGGTGCTTGTTTTGCCTCCTGTAAACGATGAATTGAAAATTGAGCCTTCTGAAAGCTATTTGCCAACCTTGGTGTATACTGATACCTTACTTTATAATGTTCTTGAAGAGGAACCTATGCCATTTAAGCAGTTGACGAACTATGCAATGATTAATGGGCAGAGTTATAAAATTACTGTGAGAAGATCATTGATCGAAAAGGAGGACATTTTGTACATGGGAATGTTTAGTTTGGCTGTTCTCTTTGCGCTTATTCTGCTGGCTTTGTTTTGGGTAAACCGTTTTGTTTCGAAGAAATTGTGGGGTAGCTTTTATCAAAATCTCAAACTCTTTCAAGGTTACGACTTAAATCATGCAAACCATTTTCAGCCAATCGAATCTGATATTGAAGAGTTCGATACTCTTAACAAAACATTAGTAAAAGTGACGGATAAAATAGCCGCTGATTTTATCAGTTTAAAGGAGTTTACCGAAAACGCGGCCCATGAAACTCAAAATCCAATTGCAATTATTAAAAGCAATTTGGACATCCTAACGGAAAATGAAACCATAAAGGGCGATGCACAGCAGAGGCTTGAGAAAATGAGCAGTGCGCTTCAACGCGTTTCTCTAATCAATAAAAATCTGTTGCTACTTTCTAAGCTTGAAAACCATCAATTTTCAAGTGTTGAACTGGTGGACTTAAAAAAGGAAATAAATGCGATGTTGGAAGATTTTAAAGACTTCTCTGATGCCTTGATGCTGAAGGAGGAAGTTTTGATTTCGGAAACAAGCCAGCGTTATTTCATTAATAAGAGTATTGTTGATATTCTTTTGCAAAACCTGATTGGTAACGCCATTAAACACAATATCCAAAATGGCTTTTTACGCATAGAGCTGATTGGTGATTTATTAACAATTACCAATTCTGGCCAGCCTTTGACAGTGCCTGCCGAAAGCCTTTTTGAACGATTTAAGAAAGGGAAGTCCACGAGCAATTCCATCGGTTTGGGTTTGGCCATAGTAAAAACGGCTTGCGATAGTCAAGGGCTCCAAATCCAGTACACTAACAGAAATGACGAACATCAGATCGTTGTCAATCTTTCTTCCCTAAAAAAAGAATAACAGCCTTACATTTTCCAGTTTTTCTACAGAATCGAGTAGTTACTTCAAGAAAAAAACTGAAGATGAAAGTGAAACAAACAATGATCGTTCTGGCCTTGCTATTGGCCAATTTAGCATGTGCCCAAGTTGAAGCTCCTAAAGAAGTGCAAGATGCCTTTAAAGCCAAATTCACTAACGCCAAATCGGTAGAGTGGGAAATGGAAGAAGAAGGAGAATACGAAGCCAACTTCAAAATGAATAAAGTGGAGATGTCTGCCAATTTTAAATCTGATGGTACATGGTTAGAAACCGAAACTGAAATCAAAGAGAAGAATTTGCCTGATGCTGTAAAAGCGACTTTAAAAGCCAAGTACGATGGCTATGAAGTAGAAGAAACTACTAAAATCGAAAAGCCAAACGGTGTGGTTCAGTATGAAGCTGAGATTGAGAAAGACGAAGAGACTTTGGAGGTTATTTTTAATGCCAATGGTACTGTCGTCAGTTCAAAAGTAGTGAATGAAGACGATGAAGAAGGTGAAGAAGGAGACGAAGGTTAATTCCTTGGCTTCATTTACCTAGTTTAATAGAGAGGTGTATAGTAGAAAATGTCGGTAAAACCTTCGATGTATTTTGCGTCAATAGTTATTATATATCTCTCTATCTTCAAAGAATATTTCTCGAAATTCCAATATTGATTTCACCAATATGAAGCAGCTAATTGTTATTGTCTTTCTATTAATACCATTCTTTACTATTGCCCAAAATACCGCTACAGTTTCTGGACGCTTGATTGATAAAGAAACCTCCGAACCTATTCCTTTTGCCAGTGTAGCCATTAAAACTGAAAAGGACAGTGTTTTAGTAACTGGAGCGCTGACAAACGATAATGGACAGTTTACGATTGAAGGTCTTAAGGTTGGTAATTACAGCGTTAACTTCTCCTTTATAGGTTATACCTCTTCAAGCATTGAGCTTATTGTAAATGGTAAAAACAACTTTTTCGATTTAGGTAAAATCACCTTGGAGCCGAGCCTCACCAACTTAGAATCAGTGACTGTTGCTGGTGAAAGAGAAGCGGTAGCTGGTGATTTATCTAAAAAAGTATTCACACTTGATGATAACCTTACTCAAGTAGGAGGGTCGGTGTTAGATGCCATGAAGAACCTGCCAGGGGTGACCATAGACCAAGAAGGAAAAATACTTTTACGCGGCAGCGACAAGGTGGCAGTGCTTATTGATGGCAAACAAACTGGATTGACGGGCTATGGCAATCAGAAAGGCTTGGCCACTATTCCAATGTCGAATATTGAAAGGATTGAGATCATCAATAATCCATCGGCAAAATATGATGCCACAGGAATGGCCGGAATCCTGAATATTATTTACAAAAAGGAGAGTGAAAAAGGTTGGAATGGCGATGTAGGTTTGGCTTTAGGTATTGGTGCCCTCGGAAAGAGAAGAGCAGATTTACCTACCGATTGGCCAAGTTTTGATAACAACAAGAAAATTACGCCTAGCTTGAGTCTAAATAGAAGATCAGATAAATCGAATTTCTATTTTCAATCAGAGGTCCTTTCACAGAAGAAATTGCCAAACAATGAGTTTACCACCCGTTATTACGACAACGGTGATGTCATTGCTTCGCAGGTTCCCGAAAACAGAAAGCAAACGCAGTATGTTTTGAAAACCGGTATTGACCTTTTTCTAGATGAAAGCAATACACTCAGTATTTCCACCATTTTTGATAGAGAGCATCATACCGACACGGCCCAAGTGCCTTATATCGATCAGCAGATTGAAAGACGTCAACGGTATTGGTCGTGGCGCGAAGAAGAAATCACGGGTCATTTTAATGTCTCTGCCGATTTCAAGCGTAAATTCAGTGAGCCTGGTCGTGAGTTAAGAGCGAGTATTCAGTATACACGAGGCTGGGAGGATGAAGAGTATTTTTTGAACGATAGTTCAGATATCAGAATTTCAACTGATAGAACTCACCTGATCGCTATTGAGCATACCATTCCGGTTACGTTGGATTATGTTAAGCCTTTAAGGCAGGGAAGGTTTGAAACGGGAGGGAAGCTCCAGATCAGAAGACTTCCGATTACCTATGATGTAAGCCGAGGCAACCAGTCAGTTATTTATGAAGGCTTGGGCGACAAATCAGATTGGGGAGAAAACCTTTACGCAGGTTACTTTAATTACGTTTATGAGCAAAGGAAATTCGATATCGAAGCAGGACTTCGTGCCGAATATGTAGACGTGTTCTATGATTTAGACCCAGCGAATATTTACTACGATCAGAATGATGCCTATAACTACTTTGAGTTTTACCCAAATGTGCGTTTTAGTTTAAGGCTGAATGAGAATAATATTCTTTCTGTCTTTTATAACAGAAGGGTAGACAGACCTGGAGAACCTGAGCTTCGAGTGTTTGCCAAGTATGACGATCCAGAATTGTTGAAAGTAGGTAATCCATATCTGCGTCCGCAATTCACTCAAACTGTTGAAACAGCTTTTAATCATGATTGGAGTTCGGGCTCCATCTTTATGTCAGTGTATTATCGCCAAATTACAGATCCGTTTATGCGAGTGTATTCGGTGGATAATTCCGACCCTAACTATAATATCGTAAACAAAATCTATCAGAATGTTGGTAGTGGTTCTAACCTTGGTATTGAACTCTTGTTATCGCAAAGCCTTACCGATTGGTGGAAAGCTTCTGGAAGTTTCAACTGGTACGTAAATACCGTAGACGCTTATTCTGGAACCATCCTCTTTCCTTATGAGCGTCCCTTTACTATTGACAATACAAAGGATAATACCTGGGACACTAAAATTAACAATCAATTTACGGTATCGAAAAACACGGAGCTACAGCTTAGTTACTTGTACTTTGCACCCAAAAATATACCTCAGGGTCGTCAGTTCGAACGCTCTTCTATGGATATTGGAGCAAAGCGGGTAGTGTTCGCAGGAAAGGGAGAGATAACTCTTTCGTTTTCAGATGTTTTCAATCGTTTTGGTTTGAAACAAGAATTTAGGGAGAATACCTTTAGAGCACTTTATGAAAACTATTATGAAACCCAAGTGCTCAGAGTAGGCTTCAAGTACAAGTTTTAGGGTTTACCATTCGTGTATAAATTACCATTCTAGGGCATTTTCTGAACATAATTCAAACACTTCTCATTGTAGTTCTGTTATATAATTTGAACCTTTGAACTCGAATTAAACGAAATGGATATTATGAAAAAACAGATCAATGGAATGCTCCTAATTTGTGCAGTTGCAGCCATGACTTTTGGATGTTCTCAAAGTAAAGAGAAGTCAGAACAGCAGTCGGAACCAGCTTCTGAAAAGGTGGCTGAATCGTTGAAAACAGTAACGGTAGACTTAGCAAGTAAGAGCGATAGCAAACTGAAAGGAACAGTTATATTTAAAGAACTGGCCAACGGAAAGATTAATATAGATGTAAATTTAATGAATATTGAACCAGGCGATCATGCTGTTCATATTCATGCTGTAGGTGATTGTTCGGCTGCAGACGGTACTTCGGCTGGCGGTCACTGGAACCCGATGAACGTAGCTCACGGTAACAGAGCTGAGGGTGGCGATTTTCACCAAGGTGATATTGGAAATCTAAATGTTAGAGAAGATGGAAATGGCTCACTTTCTATGGATGTAGAAGGTTGGACGATTGGAGGAGACGACAGTACCAACATCTTAAACAAAGCGCTAATTGTACATGCTGGCCCAGATGATTTTACATCTCAACCAGCAGGGGCTGCAGGACCAAGAATTGGCTGCGGAGTAATTGCAATGAACTAGAAGTACAAAGCATTTTAATATTGAAAGAGCTTAGATTTTATCTAGGCTCTTTTTTTTTGCTTCTTATACTAAGAGAGATTTTTTCTTACAAATACCCACTTAGTTCAACCTGTTTACAACCTTTCGTTCAGTCATTACGACTTATAAGTGATTTTTTTTCAGAAATGCCTAAGTGTATTCGTTATTTGGATCGTCATTAAGATGATTGAGCCACCGAAGGTCTCAATTTTTTTAATGAACAATAGGTCAAAACTCTAATTTAATTATGCGTAAATTTTTACTTACGACATGTGTCGTATTGTGTACGGTCTTAGCATCCGCTCAAGAAAAGGTCACTTTGAACGGTTATGTAAGAGACGCCTCCAATGGAGAAGAACTGCTGGGGGTCACAGTTTTAGTAGTCGAAATTGGAAATGGGGTCATTTCCAATGATTACGGATTCTATTCTATTACCCTCGCACCCGGTAATTATACTGTTAAGTATAGTTTTATTGGTTATAAAACCATAGAAAAGAAGATCACCTTAGACAAGGATGTTGCTATGAATATAGCGCTTTCTGAAGAGCTAACGGAACTTGAAGAGGTAGTAGTTACAGGCGAAAGCCCAATTGCAAATGTGTCAAGCATTCAAATGAGTAGGAATGATTTAGACATAAAGCAGGTGAAAAAACTACCAGCACTTTTTGGCGAACCTGATATTATTAAAACCATTCAGATGCTTCCGGGAGTAATTTCTGCAGGAGAAGGTACTTCTAGCTTTTTTGTTCGTGGAGGAAGCGCAGATCAAAATTTGATTCTTATTGATGAAGCCCCAGTGTACGATCCTTCACATTTATTTGGTTTGTTTTCGGTGTTTAATGCCGATATCATTAAAGACTCTGAGCTTTATAAAGGCGGAATTCCATCTCGTTTTGGGGGAAGACTTTCTTCTATTTTAGATGTAAGAACCAGAGATGGAAACAACAAAGAATTTGAAGGTGAAGCAGGAATCGGCCTTTTGGCGAGTAGTATTTCTGTAGAAGGCCCAATTAAGAAAGACGAAAGCTCTTATATAATTTCGGCCCGGAGGTCATATGTGGATTTATTTTTAAAAGCAGCCAACGAAAAGAACTTGGTTTACTTTTACGATATCAATGCCAAGGTAAACTGGAGAGCGAATAATAAAAACCGCTTCTTTTTATCCGTTTATTCAGGACGCGACAACTTTAGTTTTGGTGACGATTTCGGCTTTGACTGGGGAAATAAGACAGCCACTTTTCGCTGGAATCACTTGTTTAGCGATAGGCTTTTTTCAAACACTTCCCTTATTGCGTCAAGCTTTGATTACGGGCTTGGAATTGAAGACCCAATACAAGGAATTGACTGGGACTCCAATTTACAGGAATACAGCTTCAAAAATGACTTTAACTATTTTGCCAATCCGCAATTCGAATTGGACTTTGGTTATCATCTGACTTATAAGCGTTTTGCTCCAGGTAAAATTACACCCTCAAGCGATGAGTCTATTTTTAAAGAAACTGAGCTACAACGTGAATATGCCTTAGACCATGCCTTTTATCTGGGTGCTCAACATGAGGTATCGAAAAAGCTCACCATGACTTATGGGGCAAGGCTTTCCATTTTTCAGAGCATAGGAGAGGGCAATGTGTATTTATACGAAGACCCAAAAGATAACATTGATCCCGTAAGAACCGACACACTTACTTTCAAGAGTTTCGAGCCAATAAAAACATATGTGAATGTTGAACCCCGTTTTTCAATGCGTTATATGCTCAATGAATCTAGCTCAATGAAGATGAGTTATAATCGAATGGTTCAGAATACCCATTTAGTATCGAGCGGTACAGTGCCATTGCCTTTTAATACTTGGGCACCAAGCAGCTATTACCTTAAGCCACAAGTAGCCGATCAGGTAGCGTTAGGCTACTTTAAAAACTTAAATGATAACATGTATGAGTTTTCGGTAGAGGCCTATTACAAGAAAATGAATAATGTAACCGACTTTGCTGATAACGCTCAAGTTTTCTTTAATACTGATTTGAGTACCGAGTATCGTCAAGGAGAGGCGCAAGCCTATGGCTTGGAGCTATTCTTACAGAAGAAAGAAGGTGCCCTTACTGGTTTTATTGCTTATACATTATCGAAGTCTGAGCGTACGATAGACGGTGTTAATTTGAGTAGAACCTTTTTAGCCAATTATGACAGACGACATAGCCTTAACATTTTGGCAACTTATGATTATAGCGATAAGTGGTCGTTTGGTGGTGGTTTTACATACGGAACAGGACGACCTACTACCATTCCTTCAGGTACTTATGAATGGGGTGACGGATACTCTGCAGATGTAATCACAGAAAGAAATGGCTATAATTTACCAGCATTTCACAGATTAGATTTGAGTGCTACTTTAACTCCAAAATCCAACGCACATAAGAAGTGGAAAACATCATGGGTATTCTCTCTATATAATACTTACAGTCGTAAAAATCCATTCTTGCTATACACCCGAATTAAAGAAGACAAAGACGGAAATGTAGTTGGCGATGGAAATGAAAAAGAAGCAAGAATGGTTTCACTATTCCCAATTCTACCTTCAGTTACTTATAATATCAAATTTTAATCGAGGCTATTTAAGATGAAAAATCTATATAAATATATTCTGTTTACCCTATCAATGTTTTTCTTTTCGTGCGAAGAAACCGTTAACATTGACACCATTACCTCTGAAACTAAAGTGATTATAGATGGGGTAATTACTAATAATGCAGACCTGAACTTTATTAAGTTAAGTTACACAAGAGGCTTTTACTCCAAAGACCCAAACCCTGCAATTATAGACGCTGTAGTAACAGTTACAGACGATGCTAACAATGTGGTTAACTACATTCACAATCCTAATAATGACCCTTCAAAGCGGGGAGTTTACTTTCCTGAAACACCATATGCAGGGAGTATTTGGACAACTTATCACCTTAAAGTTACCGTGGATGGTGTAGATTACACCGCATCTGAAACGCTGTTGCCCGTTACAAAAATTGATTCGCTTGTAGTTACTATTGACCAAGAGGAAATGGAAGACCCTGAAGAAGAGGGACGCTTTTATGAAATACTTTTTTATGCCAGAGAGCCTCAAGATAGGGTAGATCATTACCTCTTTAAATTTTACCGAAATGGGAAGACCATCAGAGATTTTGAAGGAGATATTTATTTTTCTGAAGACGACTTTTTGGGAGAAGCAATCAGTGGAGTACCTACCGCCAGCTACTATAAATTAGGTGAGTATGCTAAAGTAGAAATGTACAGTATTACACGAGAAGCTTTTATTTTTTACAACGACTTATCGAACCTCATTAATAGTGATGGGGGAATGTTTTCACCACCACCAGCAAATCCTAGAACCAATTTGTCGAACGGAGCATTTGGGTATTTTCAGGTCAGTGCTGTAGATATAATGGAAATTGAAGTAAAGGAACCCAATTAGAAAGTCAACCATATCAATATTAAATAAAGCGGGACTTCCAATGAGGAAGTCCCGCTTTTTAGTTCAATACTATATAGGTGAAAGTTCGAACCAAACAAAAAAACAAATAAATCAAGTAAGCTTTTTAGGTGAATTCAATTAGGGAGTCTCGCTCTGTAATCTTGTACCCCAACATATTCACATACGGATAAACCATCAAAGGTGGATTTAGGCATCTTACAGTTTTCTTCAAAGTGTTGGATTGTCCTACACTTTGAAGTGTGTTTCACCATTGATTTCTATTCTTGATTTTCAATAATTATCTAGTTGTCAGTTGGTTATGTTTTAATTGGTTAATGGCATGTCTTTTTCAATAAGGAGAGTAAATTAATTTAAACAACAAAATTTAAGAGTTATGAAAAAGGCAATTTTAAGTTTATTAGCAATAGGTACATTAAGTTTCACATCTGTTGCATTCACCAGTGTAGGAGAAGCTTCTACAGTACTTGTTCAACAAGAAAAGAAAACTGAAATTCTGATGAAAGACCTTTCTGAAGAAGTGAAAAAAGGATGGGAAGAAACAGAATATAAAGATGAGAATGTAGAGAAAATCTACAAAGTAGTGACTCCAGAGCCAGATAGCGAAGAGTACATTGAATTCATCGTGAAAAAAGAGACAGGTAAAATGGCCGTTCACTTTGGCCTAGATGGAACATTACTGAGAGAGATAGCTATTGACGGAAAATAGTAATCAGTTTTGGTTGAGTATTCACATAAGTGACCCTTTGTGTTAGTAGAGAAGGTTATCCGGACGGGATAACCTTCTTATTTTTGTGCCCAACTTTAACGCATTTTACTGCGTTGATTATATTCTTTTATTTTCACATTTAAAGCTTTGAAGTCTAGCTTGCCTTTTACCTCGGTAAGGTGATCTAGAATAGCCAACCCTTTATTCAACTGACTGTCTACACTTTTTACTTTTCCAACAATGTAAATAAGGCTACGTTGCTTTCCAGGGGTAAGCGAATGGAAGAACTGAGAGCCAACCTCGTCTTGATCAAGCAACACCCGAAAGGACTCAGGCATTGGTATGCCATATTCAGAAGTGTCTTTCTCTAATGTTATCAGAACCTTATCACCATCACTTAAATTAAGTTCAGTTCTTACCTTTTGATTGACCAGAATGTAGCTGGCGTTATCAATTGGCATTAAAGCGGTGTTAAAGGTGATTTTATTATTGATAGTACAGTTAACTCGTCTGTTGTTACCATCTGTAAACTGAGCGGTTATTTCCGGACTAACAGGGAAATGATAGCTCCAGTGGCTATAATGAAACTGCTCTAATGTGGAGGTAAAGCTGACCAAGGGTTGTAAATTAATACCTTATTTTTCAGGATTACTGCCTGTAAGTTTCAGTACATAAATTAGTGGCCAAAGCTTGCCAGTAACCAATAGCGATTGAGTAGATTCATGCCAAGCAATTCCGTTTAGAACGTCCGCATCTGGATTAAGTAATCGGGTGCGGTAGGTTAAGTCTGAAAGGTCCAAGAAGCCTTGTACTTCGCCTGTTTTAGCATCAATTTTGGCAATTTGGTCTTTCTGGTAAATGTTTGCCCAGATAAAACCATTTACATATTCAAGCTCATTCAAACTACTTACAGCTACTCCTTTGTAGGTTACATTCAACTTACTAACAGGGGCAAGGCTGGCAGTATCAAGAAACGAAAGCGAATTCGATCCATCTGACATAATCAAGTTTTTGCCATCGTTGGTCAAACCCCAACCTTCGTTATTGTACTTGAATTCTCTTAGCTGTTCAAAAGTTTCTAAATCGTATACAAACCCAACTTTTTGTTGCCAAGTAAGCTGATAGATTTTATTATTCAGAATGGTGATTCCCTCACCAAAGTATTTATCATCTAGAATTACCTTTTTGTCTGGCTTTCCAGTTTTTGGATCAACAATTCCAATCCAAGATGCCTCTCGGCCTGTACTTTCAAATATCTTTCCTTTATGCACTAGTAAACCCTGCGTATATGCAGAGGAATCGTGTGGCATGGTTTGCTCTATTTTATAGCTAATTAACTCAGGGTTGGCCAGAGAAAATTTCTCTTTAGAAGGCGTACAAGAAATAACACCCAGAACAAATGATAAGATAGAGAGTTGTATGAGCTTCATGGATAATTTTAAAGTTTATTTAGTATAAAGAACAAACCCAATGGTGTATTTACCCTTGGTTTTACACTTTAGTTCATAAACTTAAGGAACATCGCCTTATTTTTCAGCCAGCTTTAACAAATATTTCTTGAAACGCTTGGTGTCATAATTGGCCATTCCGGTTTTACTTACAACAATTTTACCCTCTGGCGAAACCACAAAGGTAGAAGGTACTACCCCTGTTTCGAAAACATCGGGTAGAGGAGAAGCTAGTTTGTAAATAGGGAAATCAAAACCTTTTCGTTTCACCCAAGTGCGAGCAGTTTTCATTTCGTCATCGTGCGAAATCATCAAGAAAACAATGTCATCTTTATTTTCAATCTTATTATAGAGTGAATTAATATTGGGCATTTCTGCAACGCATGGCGGACACCAAGTAGCCCATATATTAATAAAAAGGGTTTTTCCTTTTAAATCACGCACATCGATTTTGTTGCCTTCCTCATTTACCAGTCGGAAGTTATAGTCTGCATTAGAGAAATCTTCTTCATCGAGAATACCCACATTTGCAACTCCAGTACTTAATACGGCTTGCTGAACTTTTCCGAAAACTTCGGCTTGAGAACCCGTTACATAAATCACTAAGAAAACCGCTACAACTACAGACAGTTCTATGATGTCGCGCTTGGTAATACCTTTCTTTTTCTTACTTTTTTCCTCCATTACTGAATACTTTGGGCTTCAAGATAATTAAACTTACAATAAGGGATTATATTTTCCGCTTAAGCAACTGTAAGTAGAATGACTAGGCTGCATAAAAGGTTCAGGTATATTTTCTGAAATGGTAACTTTGATGACCAGCTCAATGCTTTACTTGTTAGAAAACTTTACCAGAGCTTCTTCCAATGATTCACAGAAATTGATTTGCCCCATTTTATTACTTTCAAAAATGAAATCTCGAAGGCTCTTACTTTGGTGTTCAGCAAAATCTCCAACAATAGCCAACTTAACCCTGTAAGTGGAAAATTTTTGAAGAATCTCTCCCGCAATTCCTGTTTTAAGGTTAAAGAAATCTGGTGTTATGTTTCTCTTATAAATAATTACGTGATCAAAACCTTGAAAATAGAGATTGCCAAGCAAGTCTAAACCATCTTCTTTTTCATTGATAATCAAAGTGTCAGAAGTGACTTCAGCTATTTGCTTTCCTTCGATCTCATGTGTTTCAATGTTCATTCTAAATGCGGTTTTGAACTAATTGTTGAGCATGCCTTTAAGCGATTCATTTTTATTTCTTAGGTCTAGTCCGCCTTCATAAACAGATTTTAGGTTGAGCAGAAAGAATGACCAGTCCGAAGCACAGCCCAACCTTATACCTTGTTTTGATTTATCGTCTGTTGGAATGTTTTTTTGAGTGAGCTCAACTATCACAAAATCATCAACTTGGGTGAGTTGAATATCAACTAGACATTCTCCAGCAAAGGTGAATTGTAAAAAGTCAGTACCGTTGGCTTGTGTAATTCTACCTCGTTCTATGTCATCATATAGAAACCATTCCCATTTATAGGTGCCTCCTTGATGTACTGATTGGTTGGGCGCTAAAGAGTCTCCATTGGCATTGTAAAAAGTAGCCTCACTTAAAAACCAACTTTCTATTTTTCCTGAAGTTGTCCAAGCGTCATACAGTTCAGCTACACTTGATTTTATTGCAATTTTCTTTGTAAACGATTCCCAATTAAAGTTTTCCATGATTGTATTTTTGATCCTTAAAGTGAATTTGATCAAATATATTGAACAAACAAAAATGAAAAACTAGCGCAAAATATTAAGCCTTTAGTTTCAGAATATCATAAGCATGGTGTTTGTATTGCTCCATGATTTCATCTTTTTTGGCTGCATTTCTTTCCATGCATAAATAATAGTAGGCGCCTTCTAAAATGGTATAAATAAGATTAGCTGTTCGTTTAGGATCTTCTAGTTTTAAAGATCCCTCTTCTATACATTCTACCAAATGAGATTCTAGCCAAACCCTTAAAGAGTCATGTAAGTCTTTGTATTTAGAACGAATCACGTTGTTTCTAAAAATCAGGCTGTAGCAACTGTAATACACATCATCACTAATTAACACATTCCATTTTCTTGAAAACAGGTTGTTCAACACTTCTCTTAAGTGGTCTATAGACGAACCATCTTTTTGGGTGGTGTAGATTTTTTGATAACGACTCAAAATGTAATCGATTAGGGCAAGTACGAGTTCGTCTTTGTTTTTAAAGTTGTGCAAGATTAAGCTAGGGTTAACATTCATGGCTTCCGCAATCTTAGCAATAGAGGCATTGTGAAGCCCTTCTGCCTTTGCCGTTTTATAGAATGCTTTGACTATTTCTTGCCTTCTGAGGTCTTTAATGTTCTTTCTTCCCATTGATTTTTAGCGTGATTCTGTGGCCCAAATATGTGGAAAATAAATTGAACGACTATTCAATTAAAATTAAATCGCGGTTAATGATGAGGTAACATGCCAAGCCTACATTTGACAGTCTAAAATCTGCTCTTAACTAAAACAAAACTTATGAAAGGATTAACATCCACAATTTCAACCCAACACAGGCAACTGCGCAGAACCTGCCTAATGTTGATGTGTATATGTGTCTCTGTGCTTGGCTTTGCCCAAGAAGTAAATGTAAAAGGTCTGATATCAGACGTTGAAGGTGAGCCAATTTTTGGTGTTACGGTTTTTGAAAAAGGAACCACCAACGGAATGATTACTGGTGCTGACGGAAAGTATTCCATTAAAGTGAAAAATGAAGAATCAGTGATTGTATTCTCATTCGTTGGTTTCATTTCTCAAGAAGTAAAGGTTAACAACCAATCAACAATTGATATTACGCTCGAAGAAGATATTAAGGAACTTCAAGAAGTTGTAGTAGTTGGCTACGGTGTTGAAAAGAAGGTGAACCTTTCTGGCGCTGTAGATCAGGTAGATGCTGAGCAATTGGCAAAACGACCAATCAGCAATGTAACGGAAGGGCTTCAAGGAGTTATTCCCAACCTAAACATTGATAGTAACTCTGGTGCTCCGGGTGCTACACCTAATATTAACATTAGAGGTATTACTTCAATCAATGGCGGAAATCCATTGATTTTGATTGATGGAGTTCCTTCCGATGCGGTCGAACTGAATCGTATCGCTCCACAAGATATTGAAAGTATTTCTGTAATTAAAGATGCCTCTGCTGCCGCTATTTATGGTGCAAGAGCAGCTTTTGGTGTGGTAATTCTTACCACAAAAAGTGGTGCTGACAAAATGAAGATCAGCTATACTGGCTATACCTCAATGAACCAAGCCACAGTGTTGCCAAACAAAATTACCGACCCTTATATTTACTCAAGGCTACTGGAAACGTCCACAGACAACACGCCTTGGGACAATATCAACTTCAGCGATCAGTATTACGCATGGGCCAGAGATCGATCAAACGATCCGTCACTGCCAGGGGTAAGAATAAACCCAACAAACGAATCTGCATGGGAATATATGGGTGGTCAAGATTGGTCGCGTCACTTTATGAAAGACAAAACTACATCTAGCAATCATCAGCTTTCTATCAGTGGAGGTGACGATCGTGTTAACTATTTGCTTTCAGGTTCATACAGCCATCAAGATGGTGTTTTGGCCATTGCAGATGATTACTTTGATAGGTATACAGTTAGAAGTAAAGTTTCGTATAAAGCCAATGATTGGCTAACCTTAAGTAACAATACTTACTTAACCACTACGGAAAGGAAAGAACCTTCTTATTTCGATATTACTTCCATCTATAATATTGCCCCAACTTCTTGGAATGTTAACCCTGACGGTAGCTGGGCCAATTCTGAAGCGGGAGTAATTTCTGCTCAATTAACTGATGGAGGCGAAGATATTACTGAGTTTACTAGTGTTCAATCACAGTTTGGAGTTCAGGCCGAGCTATTGGATGATATTTTAAGTTTCAATACCGATTTCACTTTCAGAAGAGGAAGACAAGACAGAAATTGGTTTCAAACAAAATACAACATTGGTTTTGGGCCAAGCGATATTAGAGAACAAGGTAACAACTCGGCATATAGATCGAGCTCTGTTGAAAACTATTATGTTCTGAATAGCTACTTAAGCTATAGACAACAATTTGGAGATCATGCCTTGAGCGCAACTTTAGGTTTCAACCAAGAACATAACCGTTGGAATTCATTTAGCGCACAGCGTAACAATGTTATTTCTGCTTCACTGCCTACTATTGCGCTTGCCACTGGCGATCAATTTGTAGATGAAAATGTGTCAGAATGGGCTGTAAGAGGTGTTTTTTATCGTCTTAATTATATCTACAACGATAGATACATTGTTGAATTCAACGGTCGATACGATGGAGCTTCTAAATTTCCTTCCAACAACCGTTATGGATTTTTCCCTTCCGCTTCAGTAGCATGGAGAGTTGATGAAGAAAACTTTATGGCAGGAATGAGAGATTGGGTGAGCCAGTTTAAACTTAGAGGTTCAATCGGGTCTTTGGGTAATCAAGCCATTGGGCCATATGAATACATTTCTACAATGGACGCCTACCAAGGGAATTACCTTATTGACGGAAAACTTCCTTTAGAAATATCTTCTCCTCAATTGGTTTCAAATAACTTTTCTTGGGAAGAGGTAGTGACTAAAAACTTTGGTGTTGACTTAGGATTTCTTGAAAACAAAGTAACGGCTTCATTCGATGTTTACAGAAGAGACACCAAAGGAATGCTCACTTTAGGTAGAGAGCTGCCAGACGTTTTAGGTGCTACTGAGCCAAAAGAAAATGCGGCCGATTTGAAAACCAATGGTTGGGAATTTTCTTTAGGCTACCAAAACGAAGTAAGCCTTTCTGGAAAGCCTTTGAACTTCCAAGCCAGCTTTAACCTGTCAGATAGCCGTTCTTTCATCACCAAATTTGATAACCCTAACGGAAGCATTACACAATTCTATGAAGGAATGGAGCTTGGCCAAATTTGGGGATTACAGAACGATGGTTTCTTTAGATCTGCCGAAGAAATTGATGCTTTAGATCAGAACGCGATTGTGCCTTGGGGAGCTATTTCAATTGTTGAAGGATGGCCAAAATACAAAGACCTAAATGGCGACAATAAGATTACCAAAGGCTACACTTTAGATGATACTAAGGATTTGTCAATCATTGGGAATCAATCTCCGCGTTACCGCTATGGAATGAACCTTTCTGCCAATTGGAATGGCTTTGATGTAAGTGCGCTCTTTCAAGGAGTAGGGCAAAGAGATTATTATCCTTTGGATTATCTATACTGGGGTTTTTATCAGCAGCCTTATGCAGGTGGTTACCCACACCTAAACGATTTCTACAGAGCTGAGTCAGAAACCGGTGCCGATAGGGACAGGCATTCTCAGTCTTATTTGAATGCAGGTTTAGCCGATCAAAATTTGAATGCTAAATACCCTCATTTACAATCTTGGTTGGCAGATAGAAACTTGGGTGAAAGAATTGACCAAGCGCAAGGTTTGGCAATTCCTCAAACAGACTACTTGTTAAGTGCCGCATACCTCAGGTTCAAGAACCTAACAATTGGCTATACACTGCCTTTAGCGGTTAGCTCCAGAATTGGACTATCGAATGTAAGGTTCTACGCCAGTGGCGAAAACCTCTTCGAATGGTCTGCTTTGAAAGGGTTCTTCGACCCAGAAGCAGTAAACAATGCTATTCAATATAACCCAGCAGTAAGCGGTGGAAGAGGAGTAGGTAAAGGTTACACTTACCCTTTCCAAAGACGCTATGTATTAGGTATCAATGTCACTTTGTAATCATCTGATTAAAACGAATTCAAAATGAAAAATTCTAAAATACTCATTGCGCTCTTCTTGGTTTGTACTGTTGCGGCTTGTAACGACAACTTTTTAGATGTAGTGCCAGAAACTTCAATTGGTGTAGAAAACTTCTTCAATACTGAAGAAGACCTTAACATCTATGTGAATAGCCTTTACAATTTTCCAGGATCTGGAATTTATTATGGTGATGGTGGAACAGACAATGCCGCTACTACAGGTAATACTGAAATTAAAACCATGATGGTAAGCACCGCATCCTCATCAACCATTACTTCTGGCTGGAACTGGGGTGCGTTAAGGTCAATTAACTTGTTCTTAGAAAACTTTAACAAAGCGAGCATTACCCAAGAAAAGCTGAATCACTTCGAAGGTTTGGGTCGCTTTTTCAGAGCTCAGTTTTACTACAATAAAGTGAAAAGGTATTCAGATGTTCCTTATTACGATTTTGTAATTGAAACTGGCGATACCGAAGCTTTAAATAAACCACGCGATTCTCGTGAAATGGTAGTGGATAAAATCTTTGAAGACTACCGGTTTGCAATTGAGAATATTTTCGAGAATCAACCTGATGGCGCAGTAAATAGATGGGTGGCCAAAGCCTTTATGGCCAGAAACGCCCTACATGAAGGTACTTTCAGAAAGTATCACAGTGAGTTAAATCTTGCGGCTTCTGCCGATAAGTATTTGAAATTGGCCAGAGATATTGCTGAAGATATTATGGTTAACGGGCCTTTCAGCATTAAGAATACGGGCAATAGCGCAACCGATTATAGCAGCTTGTTTAATAGCACCGATTTAGAGTCTAACCCTGAAGTGATCTTAGCAGTGTACAGCTTAGATCAAGTGAAAAACAGTGGTTGGTCAGAAACCGTTTTTGGTAACTACGAAACCAGCCCAGCAAAAGACTTATTGCAGTCTTACCTAATGGCAGATGGGTCGTTTTACTCAAATCAAGCCAATTATGACGAGTTCAGCTTTGTTCAAGAATTCCAAAACAGAGATTCAAGGTTATCGCAAACTTATGCCTACCCAGGTTTTGTTTTGGTAAACTCAAGAACGTACAGCCAAGGTGCAGGAATGTACGTTCAGCAATTGGCTAAGAACTTCTCGGGGTATCATCAATTAAAAGGTTTCGTGAATGTAACAGATCAAGCTACAATCAATAACCTAGACTTCCCGGTGTTAAGGTTTGCAGAAACACTTTTGATTTATGCCGAGACCAAGGCTGAATTGAACGAGATGAATCAAGCGGTTTTAAATCAAACAGTAAACCTATTGCGAAACAGAGCTGGTATGCCAGACTTGACCATGGGCGTTGCTGTAGACCCAGTGTTGCAGGCAAAATATCCTACTGTAACAGATCCAGTGTTACTTGAAATCAGAAGAGAAAGAAGAGTTGAATTGGCCTTAGAAGGGTATAGGTTCGATGATCTGATGCGCTGGAAAGCGGGTAAACTGTTAGAAGAAGAACCAAAAGGTTTGTACTTCAGTGGTTTAGGTAAACATGATGTGACTGGCGATGGAATCGAGGATGTTATCCTATTAGATGCTTCGGCTTCAATTCCCGATACCAAAGAGCGAAATGCATTGGATGTACCTTTTGCTTATTACAGGGTAGGTAGCTTTGGTGAAAACGTAGGCGTGTTTTTGTCAGAAGGAAATAGCGGCCATATTTTAACGGTAATTGAAAGAGGAACATTTGATGACCCGAAGTTCTATTACCGTCCCGTACCAGCAGCTCAAGTAGCACTTAACCCTAGCTTAGAACAAATTTTCGGATGGAATTAGATTAGGTTACATTAATGCAGATAGACCGGTTGAGGCTTTTGCCTCTTCCGGTATTTGCCATTTCTGATTAACTTAACTTTTCATTCACCAAACACTTACAATCTCAACTTTACTTAATAACCTCAGAAAAAGACTCACATCATGTTGAAATCAATAAGCATACTTTTCTTAGCCATAATTATGGCGGCTTGTAGTACCACACCAGAAAAAAAAGTAATGATCATCTTAGTTGATGGCGTTCCTGCTGACGTGCTCGAAAGTGTAGACACCCCGATTTTAGATCAAATCGCTGCACAAGGTGGTTATACTCGCGCTTATCAGGGTGGGGGAAAAGATGAATACACACAAACGCCTACCATTTCGGCCCCAGGTTATATGAATATGATTACAGGGGTTTGGGGAAACAAACACAACGTTTGGGGCAATAGTGTAAGAAACCCAAATTACAATTACTGGAGTATTTTCCGAACAGTTAAAACGGTTAACCCTGAAATGACCACGGCCATTTTTTCAAGTTGGGAAGATAACCGCACAAAGCTGGTAGGTGAAGGAAAACCAGAGGCAGGTAACTTCATGTTCGATCATTCTTTTGACGGTTTTGAGTTAGACACAATAGCTTTCCCTCATACTACCGACCGTAGCTTTATGTTCAATATTGACGAAAACGTATCGAAAGGAGCAGCTGATTACGTGCGTACCAATGCACCTAACTTGTCGTGGGTATATTTAGAGTTTACCGATGATATGGGGCATATGTATGGCGACAGTCCACAAATGATTGAAGCTGTAAAAGGAATGGATAACCAAGTGGGAAGAATTTGGGCTGCCATTCAACAGCGTGAAAGAGAATTTGATGAAGACTGGATGGTTGTGATTACAACCGATCATGGTAGGAGTGAAGACACTGGAAAAGGCCATGGTGGTCAGTCGGAGAGAGAGCGAACCACTTGGATTGTAACCAACCAGAACAGCCTTAACGAAAGGTTCGAAAATAACCCTCCGGTAGTAGATGTTGCAGCCAGCGCTTTAAGGTTTTTGAATATTGAAGCACCAACAGAAATCAGAGAAGAAATGGATGGCATTCCGTTTATTGGAGATGTTTCAATAATGAACGCCAAAGCCAGAATAGTAGGAAATGAGCTTGCCGTTTCTTGGGATGTAGCCGATAAATCAGGTAGCGTAGAAATCTATCAATCTTCCACAAACAACTTTGCCAAAGGCGAAAAGGATGAGTATTCACTTTTAGGTAAGGCAGAGGTAAAGGAGGGCCAGTTTAAAACTGCTTTTACTTTTCCGACAGGAACTACCAAGCTTTTATTGAAAGCGCCACATAACTGGACAAATGTTTGGGTAATTGTTGAATAAGTTAAAGCCATGAACAGACGGAATATTCTGAAAACAATGGCTTTGGCTGGAACTGGTGCTTTAATGAGCAACGGTTTAATGCCACTTCAGCCAAAAGATAAACGAGTTTTGAGACTTGCACATCTAACGGATGTGCACTTGCGTGATGCCGATAATGCGCCTGAGAAATTTATCAAGTGCTTACACATTATGCAGTCATTGAAAGATAAACCCGACATGATTTTTAATGGAGGTGATACTATTTTTGATGCTTTGGGTACTGATAAAACGAGTGTTGAAAACCAATGGCAGCTTTGGGATAAAGTAATTAAAACAGAAAACGATTTGCCAATTGTACACTGCATTGGTAATCATGATGTTTGGGGTGCTGGCGATAAAACTGACCCACTTTACGGTAAGAAGTACGCCCTAGATAAAATGGGTTTAAATAAGCCTTATCATTCTTTTGAAAAGGCGGGCTGGAAATTCATTATTCTGGATAGCACACATCCTGTGGGAGAGGGCTGGTACACTGCAAAACTAGATGACGAACAATTCGATTGGTTTGAAAAGGAATTGCAGACAACACCTTCTACCACACCAGTAATGATTATGTCGCACATTCCTATTCTTACAGCTACTGGCTTTTATGAAGGTAATGAGAAGAATGGCAATTGGACCGTGCCTGGTGGATGGATGCACATTGACTTCAACAGAATCAAAAAGCTATTTATGCAGCATGCCAATGTGAAACTTTGTGTAAGTGGTCATATGCATTTATTGGATAAAGTAGAATACAATGGCGTAACCTATTGCTGCAATGGCGCAGTAAGCGGTGGCTGGTGGGGTAACGAAATGTACTACGAAACTCAAGCAGGTTTTGCAACCGTTGATTTATATGAAAGCGGAGCATTTGATGTACAATACCACACTTACAGCTGGAGTTAATCGATATTAACCAGAAATTAAGCTTTATAGGTGAAACGGTTAAGCACTTCTATAACCGAGCTTTTTTAAAGACTATTGCAATGGCTAGCTTTAAATAGATCGGTTTATATGATTTCCAATACTATAATAAGCTACAGTGTTCTTACCTTAGGCTGGTTGGGCACTGTGCTTTTCATTATAAGTTATATTCAGCTTAATCGCGGTGTTTGGACACTCCACGATACCAAATTTCATGTTTACAATATCTTAGGAAGTATATTTCTGGTGATCGACACCGTTTATGATTTCTCCTATGCAGCGGCAGCCGCTAATCTATTTTGGGGTATTGTGGCTTGTTACGGTTTGGTCAAATTCAGAAATGAAGGTAGAAAATCAAGAGAAGGATTAATAGAAAGCAAAAAGCCCAACCTCGTCTGAAGTTGGGCTTCATTTTCTGTTTCCAATTCCTATCCAAAAACCATTTGATCTTTTACAAAAGGAATTTTATAAAGTCTGCTTCCAGTAGCTTTGGCTATAGCGTTGGCCAATGCGCCTCCTGCTGGTGGTAAAGATGGTTCACCTAAACCAGTAGGGTCGTTTAAGCTTTCTACAAAATGCACATCTACTCTTGGTGCTTCTTTAGTTCTTATCAAGCGATAATTATTAAAGTTAGAAGCTTGAGGTGTTCCATTTACAAAGGAGAAATCGCCATAAAGCGCGTGTCCCATTCCATCTACTACACCACCTTGAATTTGGTTAATGGCCGCATCAGGGTTTACTACAATTCCACAGTCTACAGCAACCGTCACGTTTTTCACGATCGGATTGCCATCCTTCATGATTACATCTGCGACTTCGGCCACATAGGTGTTGTGCGAATAGTATGCACTAAAGCCTTTGCTCACACCGCTTTCGGCTTTGTCCCAATTTCCTTTTTCGGCAGCGAGTTTAATTACTCCAATCATCTTAGCTGGTTCGTAATCAATCTCCCCAACTGGGTTGTTTTTCGCTCGCTCAAGAATGTCTAGTCTTAATTGAACCGCATCTTGACCCATTTCTGCCGCCAGTTCATCAAAGAAACATTGCTCGGCTACGGCTAAGAAGTTGGTGATCGGGGCTCTCCATGCGCCTGTAGTAATATTGCTATCTACATAGCTTGATTCAATTAAGTAGTTTTCAATTCCACCTGCTGGAAACCAATCTGGACGAACCCAATTGTTGCGGCCCATTCCTGCGCCAGACAAATGATAACCTGTGAGCTTCCCATCTTTAATGGCAGCCCTGAACTTATATTTAGACGCTGGGCGGTAAGTGCCTGCGGTCATGTCGTCTTCCCTTGAAAAAACTACCTGAACGGCTTTGTTGGCTTTCTGAGAAATTTCAGCAGCTTCTAAGGCAAAGTCTCCATAAAGTCTTCGTCCAAAACCTCCACCCATTCGGGTCATTTCAAGCGTAATATCGTCAGGGCTTTTTCCAAGTAGTCGAGCAATTTGCCCACGTGTACCAGCTGGTGTTTGAATTGGGCCGACTAGTTTCACTTTATCACCTGTAACATCAGCAAAGAAATTCATTGGCTCCATGGTGTTGTGCGGTAAATAAGGAGCTTCATATGTTTTTTCAAATACCTTATCTGCCGAGGCAATTGCCTTTAGAGCATCTCCATCACTACGACTTGGTCTTTCAGCTCTTTTATTGAGCAGATTGTTCATTTCACGATCGTGATAAGGCGTGTCTTCAAGTTGTCCGCTCATGTCCCAATCGGCCACTAGCGCTTTTTTACCTTTCATGGCTGCCCAAGTGTTGTTGCCTAAAACCGCTACTTTATCGCCAAATTGGATTACATCATTTACGCCACTGATTTTTCTAGCTTCTGTGTCGTCAAAAGATTTTAGTTTAGCGCCAAAAGCAGGAGGTCTAAGCACTACGGCATACTGCATTCCTTCTTGTTTGTAATCAATTCCGAATACCGGTTTTCCTGTGATGATTTCATCCAAGTCAACATTTTTTTGGCTCTTACCAATAATGGTGAAGTCTTTCGGATCTTTTAAAGCAACTTCTTCAGGAATTTCAATAGCCACGGCTTTTGAAGCCAATTCGCCATAGCTCAATTTTTTACTACCATTTAGCACATAACCACCTTTGGTGGTAAGGCCGCTGGCGTCAACTGCCCATTCTTTGGCGGCTGTTTCTATCATCAGCCTTCTAGCAGTGGCGCCCGCCATCCGCATGCCTTTCCAGCTGGCCCTAATTGACTGACTTCCGCCTGCCACCTGACGTGGAAATGCATTATCAAGGGGTGCTTGCTTTACGATTACATCTTTCCAGTCTACATCTAACTCTTCGGCCACCAGCATTGGCATAGAAGTTTTTACATTCTGCCCAATTTCTGGGTTTGGCGACATGATTGTGATTTCACCATTGTCGGCAATGGTGAGGTATGCGTTAATGTCGAACCAAGCTGATGCTGGGTCTTTTACTTCTGCCGAAGGCGAACAAGCCCAATTGAAACCGATCATTAATCCTCCTCCAGCAAGAGCAGAAGTTTTTAGGAATGATCTCCTGTCTACTTTTGTTTTTATAACTGTCATTTTTCCTTGATTTGGAGGTTATAGATTAGATGCTGCTGTAGAAATAGCGGCTTTGATTTTATTGTATGTACCACAGCGGCAAAGATTTCCGTTCATGCTGTTTTCAATATCATCCATTGAAGGAGAACTGTTGCGTTGAAGTAAGGCCGCTGCATTCATAATCTGACCTGCTTGGCAATAGCCACACTGTGGTACATCGTGTTCTATCCAAGCTTTTTGCAAAACATGGTCAGCTTTTTCTGAAAGCCCTTCGATGGTTGTGATTTTAGCATTTGATACTGCTGAAACTGGAATGGAGCATGAACGAACCGCATTGCCATCCATATGGATAGTACAGGCTCCGCATTGTGCAATTCCACAGCCAAACTTGGTGCCCTTAAGATCTAGGTGGTCACGCAAAACCCATAGCATTGGGGTGTCTGCGTCAGCCTCAACGGTTTGTTGCTTGCCATTGATTGTAAGTTGGTAAGTTGCCATAACGGATGATTTTGAGTGATTTGAATTGATGAATATATAATTTCTGACTTCAAAATCATAGCTATTATTGTTGATGGGCAGTATTCCAATTTAAAGAAGTTGGTCAAATTCTGTTTTTTCTTTCAACTTAGAGCTTTCAATTCCCTTTTATACAGAATAGGGGTTAGTTTTGTGCCAAAATTAAATGTAGCGGAATATGGTATTCGTGAATGCGATTATCGCATTTATGCCGTTACTTTTTCAGAGCGTTTTCACCCATAATTACAAACTAATGAAACACAGAATTTTAACGATGTTAGTGCTGGTGGTTGCACTAATTATAACCACAATGCCTCGGTCGTTCGGACAAGAACAAGAGATAGCACAAGAAGAGGAACCCAAAAATGATTTGAGAAGTCAATGGGCAGAATTACTTAAGTCTTCAGAAACTTATTTAGATAAGAAAATAATTAGGATCACTAGCTTAAGTGAATACCGAAATGTTTTAGGCGATAGTTTGACTAGTTATACAAATAGTATAGAAAGCCTGAAAGCTGAGAAAAGTAAGATTGAACTAGAGACAAGTGCCTTAAAATCGGAATTAGAAACAGTAAAGGCAGAACTGGCTGCAAGCGAAAAGCTGAATGATAATATGTCATTCTTTGGCATTCTTCTTAGTAAGTCGGTTTATAGTATTATTGTTTGGTCAATTGTAGCCCTTTTGGTTGTAGTAATAATGCTTATGTATGGCAGAGTGAAGAAAGTAGCTCAATCTACAAAACGAGTTAAAGCTTCTTTTACTCAAGTGAGTGAAGACTTTAGGGCTTATCAGTTTGAAGCCAAAGAGAATCAAATTAAGTTGAAACGTGAACTTCAGACCGCTTTAAACAAACTGGAACTGAATAGATAATTCGACAGAAGAACCATCACTGTCATTTTTATATATCTTAAGAAAATGCTCATTTAAATAGAAAAGGCTGTCTCATATGAGGCAGCCTTTTCTGTTAGTAAGTAGTATTTTATTCTTTATGCGTTGGCATTCACTTTAGGAGCACCAGCTAGGATTTCCTCGCTCGCATTCTCTTTGAATTTCTCAAAATTCTCGTTGAATTTAATGGCTAATTTATTTGCTTCCGCATCGTAAGCCGCCTTATCTGCCCAAGTGTTTTTAGGACTCAATATTTCTGTAGGTACATTAGGGCACTCATTTGGCATTGCCAAACCGAATACATTATGAGTTGTATATCCTACATTCTCAAGCTTTCCTTCAAGCGCAGCAGTAATCATAGCTCTTGTGTATTTCAACTTCATTCGGCTACCAGTACCATAAGCACCACCAGACCAACCAGTGTTCACTAACCAAACATTTACGCCAGCATCAGACATTTTTTGTCCTAACATTTCAGCATATTTAGTTGGGTGTAAAGGCATGAAAGGAGCTCCGAAACAAGCAGAGAAAGCCGAAACTGGCTCTGTAATTCCCGCTTCTGTACCCGCTACTTTTGCAGTGTAACCAGAAATAAAGTGGAACATGGCTTGGCCAGGAGTCAATTTAGAGATTGGAGGCAATACACCTGAAGCATCACAAGTAAGGAAGAAGATGTTTTTAGGATTGGCTCCAACAGATGGCTCTTGAATGTTATCAATATGATAAATTGGGTAAGAAACCCTTGTGTTCTCTGTGATTTTACCGCTAGTATAATCAGGCTCGTTAGTACCTTCTTTAAAGGTAACATTTTCTAAAAGGGCACCCGGTTTAATAGCTTTCCAAATGTCTGGCTCTTTTTCTTCGGTAAGGTCAATCACTTTGGCGTAACAACCTCCTTCAAAGTTGAATACAGTGTTTTCGCTTGTCCATCCGTGCTCATCGTCACCAATCAACTTTCTGTTAGGGTCGGCAGAAAGGGTAGTTTTACCTGTTCCTGAAAGACCGAAGAAAATTGCAGTATCACCATCTTCACCTACGTTAGCAGAGCAGTGCATTGCTAAAGTATCTTTTTGATGAGGAAGGATAAAGTTCAATGCAGAGAAAATGCCTTTTTTCATTTCACCAGTATAACCGGTTCCACCTACTAAAGCGATTTTTCTTTTAAAGTTGAGTATTGCAAAGTTGTGTTGTCTTGTTCCATCTCTTTCTGGAACAGCCTTGAAACCAGGAGCACACATTACTGTCCATTCAGGAGTAAAGTCTTTAAACTCTTCCAAAGTAGGACGTAAAAACATATTAAAGCAGAATAGGTTAGACGAAGGGTATTCGGTTACTACTCTTACATTGGTTCTGTATTTTGGATCTGCACAAACGTATGAATCGCGTGCATAAATTTCTTTACCAGAAAGATAATCCGTTACTCTATCATAAAGCGCATCGAATTTAGCTGGCTCAAAGGGGATGTTAATATTTCCCCACCAAACAGAATCTTCGGTGATTTCATCTTTAACGATAAACCTGTCTTTTGGCGAACGACCAGTGAATTCACCTGTGTTCACGTTGATGGCACCAGTGCTTGTTTCTTGTGCCATTCCTTTTTCGACAGAAATTTTCGCCAGTTCATCTGCCGATAGGTTCCAATGTACTATGGCATCTTTGATGCCCAATTCTTTCACACTCGCTTCGTTGGATTTAAGCCCGTTTTCTTGCATTTTCTTAGTTTTTAATACTCTGTTTTGCAAACGATTGCAATCTATTTAGGGGCACAAAAATAGGGAAAAAAACTTTTGATTAGAATTCAAGACGTTAATAATAAAAACACTCTTACGAATGGTTGAAAAACTCTGTTCGATGGTCTTTAACATAAACACATTTGTAAATACCCTTTTACGGTAGTAGTTTTATCGGTATTGAACTAAACAAAAATCAGAATCTATGCTAGATAAAGGAACTATTGAAGGTCCGCAGATGATGGGTCACCCCAAAGGTCTGTTCTATCTTTTTTTCGCTGAACTTTGGGAAAGGTTTAGCTTTTATGGCATGAGGGCATTGTTGACCCTCTACATGGTCAACGAAATTTTTGAAGCCCTTGTCTCACGAGATTTAGCTGCAGCTGCAGTTTATGCTTCTTACGGATCTTTGGTGTATGCTTCTACTGTTGTAGGAGGAAGGGTTTCAGATACTCTTTTAGGCTTCAGAAGGTCAATTATGCTTGGTGGTATTTTAATGTCACTTGGGCATTTTGTTCTTGCGGTAGAAAACGAATACACTTTTTATTTAGCACTTGCCTTGATTGTGGTAGGTAATGGTTTCTTTAAACCAAACATTTCAACTTTTGTAGGTTCACTCTATAAAGATGGCGATACTCGAAAAGATTCTGGGTTTACCATTTTCTATATGGGTATTAATATTGGTGGTTTTGCCGCACCACTTTTGTGTGGTTGGTTAGGTCGCGAATACGGTTGGCACTATGGCTTTGGTTTAGCAGGAATTGGTATGCTTGCTGGCCTTATTGTTTTTTGGAGAGGAATTAAAGAAGGTGTATTCTTAGATAAAGGAATGCCACCTAGTATCGAAAAGCTTGAGACAAGAGTTTTAGGTATTAAAAAGAAAGTATTTGTACCAATTTTAGCCTTTTTGGCTGCCCCAGTAATTGCAATGATGTTGTCTTCTTACGGAGCAATTGGTGGTGGAGATACCTTTTTAGGTGACCAGAATGTGGTGACATTGATTTTTAAATTGTTAGGCTTCGCCATTCTTATATACATGGCGGTAATTATGTATCAGGCCACTGCCTCTGAAAGGAAGAAATTAGCGGTAGCATTAATGATTACCGTTTTCATGAGTATTTTTTGGGGCTTCCATGAGCTTTCAGGATCTGTAATCACGCTTTTTGCAAGTAGAAACGTGAACCTATGGTTGATTGATGCTGCGCAAACGAATGCGTTAAACTCGATGTGGATTATTATTCTTTCGATTCCAATCTCATTGCTATGGGGCTTTTTAGCTAAGAAGAAGCTGAACCCAAGAACTCCATATAAATTTGCTTTGGGTCTATCTTTAGCTGCCATCAGTTTCTTTGTACTTTCTTTAAGTGGAAGTGCAGCAGATTCAGAAGGAATGGTGCCGTTTTTCTATCTAATGGTAATGTACTTCTTGATTTCTGTAGGGGAGCTGTTTATGTCGCCTGTTGGACTTTCAAAAATCACGGATCTATCACCTCAACGAATTGTAGCCTTTATGATGGGGGTTTGGTTCTTGTCTTCTGCTTATGCCTTTCAAATTGTAGGCTTTATAGGTAAGCAATTGGCGGTAGAAAGTACTGATAAGGATGTGAGAGGTTTTGAATCGCTCGATACTTACATTGGAGGTTTTGAACTGATTGCTAAGTACGCAATTGGAGCCGCTATTATAGTATTTATACTAGGCCCAATAATGAAAAGATGGATGCAAGACGTTCATTAAAGTCTTGTTATGAAATTGAAAGCCGCTCGGAGAGCGGCTTTTTTTATGCCCTAATTAACATAGCGCCACTAGAGTAGCCACCACCAAATACGGTAACTACAGCCAACTCATTCTTTTGCATTGAATGAAAAATCTGAGAGTAGCCAATAGAAGAGCTAGCAGAACCTGTATTGCCAAATTCGATCATATTGATGACCACCTTTTCAATGGGGAAGTTCAGGGTTTCAGCCACTTTATTAATAATCCTCATATTGGCCTGATGTGGAATGAGATAGTTAAGTTGGCTTAAAGTACAGTCTCCTTTTTTAAGTATGGCCTCTGTTTTTTCCGACATGTATTTAATGGCATTGTAAAAAACATCTCTGCCATCGGGCATAGAAATACCGCCATCAAAAGGTTTTAAGCATACACCGTTTGGCCCCCTACCAATAGTGGCATGGCCTTCGGTATTCACTCCAAGAACTTCATGATCATTTTCTGTAACTCTTTCCTTTGATAAGAATACGGCAGAAGCACCATCGCCCCAAAGGTGTGCAGAAATAGGGTCTGATTCATTTAAATAAGCCCAGTTATGCTCAGAAGTTACAACCAATGCCTTTTTTGCTTTGCTCATGGCAAAATAGCCTTCAACAATTTCAATGGCGTTGATGAAAGAACTACATGCTGAAGAGACAGAAAATACAATGGCCTTGTTGATGCCATATTTCTGTTGAACTACATGAGCAAGAGTGCCCACGGTATCGTAAGGAGAGTAGGTAGCACCAATAATAAGATCGACTTCCGATATATTATAAGGTAGTTTAGAAATACCTTCTTCTATGGCAGAAATGGCCATAGTGTTTACATTTTCGTGTGAAGAAGCCTTTCTACGATTTTTTATTCCTGATTTACGAATGATGGTTTCATCATCCATTCCATTTTTATCGAGGAAGTAACTATTGGGGACTATATTCGAAGGAATATAATGTGAAGCTAAATTAATATACATGAAATCCTGTTACGGGCTGTTGCTTTAATATTTGAATTTGAGCCTCGAAACTAGTACATATTTTGGGAATCTCTTATAAACAACTGCAATTAGACGTATTCAATTGCTTGCGTTTCTTATCAATTTTCAGCTTAAAATCTCTTGAACCCTACTTTGTAAATAAGGTACAACCTCTGCTTCAAACCATGGATTTTTCCTCATCCATATTCCATTTCGGGGTGAAGGATGAACTAATGGCAGAAATTTTGGCAAATAGGCTTTAAAGTTTTCTACAGTTTCGGTAAGGGTTTTTTCTCTGCCTTTTTCTAGGTAATATGCTTGAGCATACTGACCTATCAAAAGAGTTAATTTTACCTCCTTAAGCCGACCGAAGATTTGATTATGCCATAATGGGGCACATTCTGGTCGTGGAGGTAAATCACCAGACTTTCCTTTTCCCGGATAACAAAAACCCATGGGTACAATTCCAAATAGATTAGTGTCGTAAAACTGTTCATTGGTTACGCCTAACCATTTTCTAAGGTTTTTACCTGAAGCATCGTCCCACGGAATACCCGATGCATGAACTTTAGTGCCGGGAGCTTGCCCAATTACTAGTATTTTTGAGTTGGGACTAACTGACACAACGGGCCTTGGTCCAAGGACTAAATGCTCGGAGCATACTTTACAGTCTTTAATTTCCTGCAGTAAGTTTTCAAAACTTGCCATTGAGCTTCAATTTAAAAGAAAAACCTCAAAGAGAGTTAGAATAAGGCCATAGACTGTAGGTGAAATGACAAATGTATAATGAAGCTGAATTAAGGGCATTCACTTATCTTCGCGCAAAGTTTATTTGAATGAGCACCCAAGAGCTGGTATATGTTATTGATTTAGGCGGAACACTTGTGTTTGCTATTAGTGGTTGGTTGGCCGCATCCAAAAAACAAATGGATCCGTTTGGTGCTTCCGTAATTGCGTTTATCACTGCCGTTGGTGGTGGAACTTTGCGTGATTTACTCATTGGTAGTCAGCCAGTAGGGTGGATGGTAGATCAGAATTATTTATTAATGATTGGTTGCGGAATTGGGCTCGGTTATTTATTTAAACGATACTTAGAAAAACTGCGCAAAACCATGTTTCTGTTTGATTCCATAGGGATTGGTTTGTTTACTATTTTGGGAATTGAAAAGACACTTTCTTTTGGTCTAACCCCTGTAATTGCAGTAATGATGGGTACCGTTTCGGCTGTGTTTGGAGGGGTTCTGCGTGATACTTTAGCGAATGAAGTACCACTAATTTTTAGACAAGAAATTTATGCTACTGCCTGTTTAACAGGAGGTATTCTGTTTCTAATTCTGGGCTATTTCAATGTTAATGTTGATGTCAGAATTATTCTTACCGTAGTGTATATAATTGCTTTAAGAATTGTATCTGTGAAATATAAATGGTCATTCCCTACAATTAAATAAATAATAAGCATTGTCATGAAAATTGTTAATTCTGCAAACGCCCCAAAAGCATTAGGCCCATACTGCTCTGCTATTCGTACTGGTAACTTACTTTTTTGCTCAGGTCAAACTGGAATTGACCCTTTGACTAATAAAATAGAATCAACAACAGTTGAAGGACAAACAAAACAGGTGTTGGCAAACCTTAAAGCTGTTTTGACTTCTGAAGGACTTAGTGTAAACAATGTGGTAAAATGTAATGTTTACCTTAGCGATATGCAGCACTTCGAAACAATGAACGGTGTGTATGGTGAATTTTTTGAAGGACATACTCCCGCTAGAACTACAGTAGCTGTAGCGGGACTTCCCTTAAATGCCCTTGTAGAAATTGAATGTATAGCAGAATTTAAATAACGGGGCTACCCTTTAATTAAGCGGCTACTGCTTTTGGTTGTTTCTTTTTATATAGTGCGAAAACGTTACCTACAATTAGCATTAACATTCCAATGATGGTATACTCTGTAATCACAAAACCCTCAAAAATTGTAGAAATGATCACTGCTACAACAGGAACTACAACAATAGTATAGGCTGCTTTCCCTGCTCCAATTTTACTGATGAGCGTTAGGTACATATTGAAAGCGATAATCGACCCAAAAATAACCAGATAGATAAGAGAGAATACATAAGGTGCTGACCAATCAATAGTAAAAGGTCTGTCGAGTACCACTGCTACAATGAACATGGCAATAGCGCCATATAACATAGCGAAGGCCGTAGATTGCATGACAGGAATTTTCAATTTTGAGTTATAACCCGAAGTTACATTGCCCAGGCTGGCAATCATTACAGAGGCAATGCAGAGGATTAACCCAGTAAACGATTCGTCTGCTACAGTAAACGCCATTAGTTCGCGTTTAAAAATCACCATAGTACCGAATACGCCAAACAATGCACCGATGAATACTTTTGGTACAATAGGTTGTTTCAAAAATATAGCACCAAAAACCATATTGAAAAAGATGATTAATGAAAACCCAACAGCCACCAACCCGCTTGTAAGGTATTGTTCGGATTGATAAACCAGCCAATAATTGAAGCCATGAAGCAAAATGCCTTGTAAGGCAATTCTTAAATGAATTTGCCAAGAGAAGGAGAGGTTCTTGGATCTAATTTTACAATAGGCTAAAAATAACAAACCAGCTAAGGCAAATCTATACGTTACCGACATAATAGGGTCTACACTTCCCAATTGAAAAGTAATAACATACCAAGTAGAGCCCCATATCAGAGCAGGAATTGCAAAAAGAAAAAGGTTGTTCGATTCTTTCATAAAATCACAAAGCGCGAAATTACCCAGAGAGTTCAATCATTGGCTGCTGGATGGGGCAATATTTTTTAAGTGGAGTACTGTTATTTTTTACTCAGTAGGAACTCAGATAATCTTCTAATTCCATAATGCTTTGAAATTCTTGAAACGTGTACTCGCCAATAGTGTGTTTATCCATTTTTTCGTGTACCCAAGTATCATGAAAGGGAATATGAATGGCCTGCCCACCAATTTCACAAACGGGAAGAATATCTGATTTTAAAGAGTTACCAATCATGAGGAAGTTTGAAGGCTTAATCTGGTATCGATTTAAAATCCCTGTATAGGTAGAAGTGTTTTTCTCACTCACAATCTCGATATGCTCAAAATGTTCTGCAAGACCTGAACGAGCAATTTTTGTTTCTTGATCCCAAAGGTCTCCTTTCGTAATAATAATTAACTGGTACTCTGTTTTTAACTTTTCAACTGTTTCTTCAATTCCAGGAAGAATTTCGACAGGGTGGGTGAGCATATCTTTCCCTAAGTTGATAATTCTTTGAATGTCTTTTCCTGATATTTTTTGTTGCGTTAGCTCTATGGCTGATTCGATCATAGAAAGCATAAAGCCCTTAATTCCATAGCCAAAAAGCTTTAGGTTTTTCAGTTCTACCTCATAGAGTTTATGCTCTAAAGTGTCATCTATTTTAAAGTAAGAAGAAAGAATACTTTCATACTGAAGTCTGGTTTTTGTGAAAATGGGTTCGTTTACCCATAGTGTGTCATCAGCATCAAAAGCAATGGTAGTTATTTTTTTCATTTGAATTTTTTCTCGCGTCAATATACAGCCTGAAATGAAAAATGTCTCCATAGAATGCTAAAAGCAAATCAATGGAGACATTCCATAAGGTTTATGATAGGTTTTACCAACCAGTTCTATACTCTCGTTTTACATATTGATTGGCTTCATCAAAGTTGGTTACCTTCATGTTTTTAGCATCCCAATGCAATCTCTTTCTACCATGGTATTTTGTGCCACCCCAGAACCCTTGATTTTTTGCGTTTGGATCTACTTCAAAATAAGCTTTCAAGGCAAGGTTTCCTATGAGAATACTTTCTGTGAATGGACCAGCATAGTCAAAAGAAGAACTTGTTTCAGCCTTTCCGTATCCAGCTATACAGGCGTTTACCCACTGTAAATAGTGTCCTTCTGGAACTCTAGCGATAGTTTCTTTTACCGATACCTGCTCATTTAATGATAAAGGAAGTAATCTCGGATTAGCTCCATAACAGTCTGCTAAAAGCTTTCCTTTGGTGCCAATAAAAAGTACTCCACCATCCCAATTCCCAAATGCTTCATCATCACCCAGTTCTTCTGGTCTTTCAGGCATTATGCCTCCATCCATCCAAGTAACTTTAATATTCCCATTACCATCTGTTCTTGGGTAGTTTAAGTGAATTTTACTCGCTGTGGGGAAGCTCTTTGGAAAATCGATTGTTTCAAAATTGGCCCTGAAAGCGTCAACGGCACTGCACTCTACCTGGTCTGGATATAGGATGGGTAGAATTCTATACACAGGATCCATAATATGGCAAGCCATATCTCCTAATGCACCAGTTCCAAAATCTGACCAGCCTCTCCAGTTAAAAGGCAAGTATGCATCGTTGTAATCACGTTTTGCCGCAGTACCTAGCCATAAATCCCAATCTAATTCTTTCGGAATGTTATCTTTTCTGGTAGGGGTTTCTAGTGCCATAGGCCAAATAGCTCGGTTTGTCCAGCACTGTACAGTATGAACTTCACCAATTAATCCAGCATCATAATACTCTTTCATTTTCCGAACACCATCTCCCGAAGCTCCTTGGTTTCCCATTTGAGTAACTACCTTATACTTTTTAGCTGCTTCCGTCAACTGTCTAGCTTCTGCGATATCATGGGTAAGGGGTTTTTGAACATACACATGTTTCCCTAATTCCATAGCCGCCATAGCCTGTACTGCATGCATATGATCTGGGGTAGATACAGATACAGCATCGATGCTGTTTTTGTTTTCTTCAAGCATCTTGCGGTAGTCTTTGTACATTGGTGCGTCAGGGAAATTCTTTACAGACTCCTTAGGACTTCTCTCATCTACATCGCAGAGGTAAGCTATTTTCACATTCGGACTCTTGGCGAATGAAGCTAAATCACTGGTTCCTTTTCCTCCAGCTCCAATTCCAGCAACGTATAGCGTGTCGGAAGGGGCTACAAAGCCTTTGCCCAGCACGTGTCGTGGAACAATTGTAAATGCAGCTCCTGCAAAGCCCAGTGTTTTTATAAAGTTTCTACGGGTAGTTGAGTTGGTTTTATTCTCTTCGTTGGTTGACATAGTTAAGAGTTGTTTCTAAAAAATAGATTTGATACCCTTGAATTTATGAAATCGATTTCAAATTGACTATATCATAGCGGAACAATGTTCGAATAGACTCGATACTAGTTAGGTATAATGGCTTAATAAAATAGGAAGGGCTGGGTAAGTCTAGAGATAACCTTACACTAAAAGAGACAGCCTTTACAGCTGCCTCTTTTGTTTGATTCTATTTATGAAGATTGATTTTTATAGTACTTCTACTAAAGTGTGCTTTTTATCCTCATCCACTATTTTATATTTGGTTTGGTTTAAGATTGAAATATTTTCACTCGTCTCAAACATGTTGCCAGAACTATTAATAAAATAGATAATGCCTTTGTCAAAGTTTTTTGATTTGTATTTACCCTTCTTTAATTCACCAACGGTGATTTTTTCTACGATCTCGCCTTGACCATATGCATTAAGCTTTACATCAAACTTTGCTCTAACTTCTCCATTAGGAAAGTACTCAGTAAAGCTGCCATAGAGCTTACTCATATAGTATGTTCGTTCGCTTTTAATCTCTCCTTCAGGAAAATACTCTTTAGCAATACCATTCAATCTACCATCGAGCACACCATAACGGAATTTTAATTTTTCGTTTTCGTAGTAATCAACAATGTCTCCATTGAATATTTTGTCATTAAAGTAATAGACGCCATCCTTGTACTGAATATCGTTAATTCGCACGGAATCAGCAGTTTTCTTAGTGTCAAAAGGAATAAATGACATTAGAAAAGTAAAAAGTAAAGCGGTTATTTTCATGTAGTTTTTAGTTAGTCTGTTTCAAAACAATTTCAAAGATACTTTACTATAAAAATCAAGCCAAATTTTTAATAGCTCTTTTGTGAAATTTTTAATATTTTTTTCAATAAAGCGTATTTCAACATTCTGCCCATTAAGGAGTCTTACAAAAGCTAGACATGATTTAAAATGAAAGGGTTGGAATTGAGTTAGGATTATAGAGCAGATAACCTTAGTTTTCTTATTCTGTCTCAATGGCAGTTTGAGTGACCTTGGAAATGTGTATTTTCGCCTGATTTCTCAAATTCAAACATTACTCTTCTTGAAAACAAAAACCTTACTTGTTGTTACTTTATTCCTTTTAGTGCTGGCCGCTGGGCTTGGTTATTACTTCTTTTTTAAGAAGAATGATGATGCAGAGATACAAAAACTGATTCCAGCCAATAGTCTTGGATTAATAACTATTAATAATGTATCTGAAACTATTAAGGAATATTCTGATTTCCCATGGTGGGATGAGGCCTCTTCGCTGCCCTTCGTTAACGGACTTACAAAAGCAAATACTAAGATAGACTCGTTGGTAAAAGCTGGGGTGTTACAGTCGAAAATCAACCAAAACCCAGTTTATGTTTCCTTTCATTTAACCTCAAACAACAGTATTGAGCCTCTTTTTTTTATTGGTTCTCAAGACTTTGAGTGGCTGCCCACAAACATTAAGAAGTTAGCTAGCTTATGGTTCAATAAAGAACTGCTTTTCCAAAGTAGGGTTTTTAATGAAAATCTTATTTACGAAGCCGATGTTCAAGAGTCGAAGTGGGGTTTTATTAGCTTGGGAAATTACCTCGTTATTTCTACGAATTCGGTTTTACTAGAAGATGTTATTCGAGCTGAAGAGGGTGAAGAAAACCGACTGATCAAGTCAGAAATGAAAATTGACGACAATCTTAAAGGATTGAATTTGCTATTGAATACTGATAGAGTTGGCAGACTGAGAAATGTGTTTACTGGTAATAACGAGCTTTCTAAAACTCAAATTTCGGGGCTTCTTAATATTAAGATTGAGCCGTCAAATGCTGGTTTGGCCTTTAATGGCATTAGTGTTTCAAATCAAGTAATAGAACAGAGTTTGCCTTCTAATGCGGTAATTAATGTAGAAAATTTTATTCCGAGCTCAGTAAGCCTTGTTCGTTGGTTTGGTATTGATGGGGCCGAAAATAGCGAATTGAACGGGTTTGACATTCCTTTATTTCAATCGCTTCAAAACTCAGAGATATGTGAGGTTAACATTGACTTTGGTACTAATGCAATGTCGAAGGTTATTTTATCTGAGGTCTCTGATGTCGCCAGAATTTCGCAAATGCTCGAGGATATTTCAAAAGCTAGTAGGGCAGAGGGAGATACTCTCTTTACAGAACGCTTTATAAACAATGAAATCAGGTTTGTAAATGAAGCGGAATTTTTGGTTAAGGCATATGGTGATAGGTATAAGAAATCGGGAAAGCCCTATTATGCTTTCTTTAATAATGTGATGCTTATAAGCGATAATATTGATGCGCTAAAAACGGTTTTGGTAGATTACGATGCGGAGAACACTTGGGGGAGGATTCCTGAAAAGAGGAGGTATTTAGATAATCTTGTTCGGGAAGCGAACATTACTCAGCTCAATAACTTTGAGTTTTATTTAGACCCTTTGATCAATTCCTTCAACCCAAAATGGAAAGCGTTTTTTAAAGAACATATCCAACTTTTTTCTTCATTCGACAATTTTAATTTTCAAGTCAATGAAGCTTCAAATAGGCTGATTGTTAGTGCAGAGCTAACCTTTAATGAATCAGTTCAAAATCAAATATCGAGAACTACAACGGCTCAAAACACAACAGAAATAGGTTTGGAGTTAGTAACCAATGCTTTTGGAAATGGGAAGTTGACAACCAAACCATTCGTAGTTAAAAATCATGATAGTAATGCGCAAGAGATTATTTTTCAAGATGAACTCAACCAACTTTACTTGGTAGATAGAACAGGCAATATCTTGTGGAAGAAACAACTAGACGGCCGTATTAATGGTGGAATTGAACAGATCGATTTTTACTCAAATAGAAAACTTCAGTACCTAATGTTTACCGATTCTGCGGTTCACCTAATTGATAGAAATGGCGATGATGTAGAAGGGTTTCCAACTTCATTTAAAACAGAATTACCAATAACTCAATATACAGTGGTAGATTATGATAATAGTAAAAACTATAGATATGCTACAACAGACAGGCGAGGTAATGTTTATTTATTGGGTAAAGAAGGTGAGTTGCTTGAGGGCTGGGCACCAAAGGCCGTAGGCTCGGCTTTAAGGGCTGCGCCAGAACATGTTAGAATCAGAGGTCGAGACTGCTTTGTGATTGTAGAGGCAAGTGGAGTGGTACACCTTTTAAATAGAAAAGGAGAAGAATATTCTGGATTTCCGTATGATACTAAAAAGCGAATTTCAGGAGATTATTTTATTCAGCAAGGGCCTTCTTTCAATGAATCATATATTAAAGTATTGGGTGAAGATGGAGAACAGCTTTCTATTGATTTTAATGGAAATGTAAAAACACGAAATCAATTGGTGAAACCATCGATTACTAGCCGATTTATAGCTGTACGCGATAAGCTGAATACTGGTCTTTTAACGGTGAGAAGAGACAATAATCAGTTTACTGTTTTTGATGAAAAGGGCCAACGTAAATTTGATTACAACTTTTCAAGGCAAGGAGAGTGGAGTTTAGAATACTATAATTTCAGAAACGATAGTGAGTTATATGTTGCTCAGAATTTAACTTCAGGAGATTTAGTTATTCTAGATGATCAAGGGAAAGAGAAATTCTCGAAGACAAGTTTTTCTACAAATCCAGTTGGTATTCTTTATTATCAAAACAAAAGAGAATATGAGCTCTTTGTAAATTTCGATAATCAAATGGCTATTTATAAATTTGCCAAATAGGTTAAAATACAATGAAATTACTTTTCTCGTTTTCTTTATTCATACTCTCTGCCAATATTTCTATTGCGCAAAATGATAGTTTGCCTGAGCGATTCAATTCGCCATACGAGGTTATAATCAACCACCTTAATTACTTGCAAGAAGATAATTATAACCCTGCGCAAGCTGCGAAGTCCTTACGCCAAGGAGATTTATCTCAAGAAGAAATTGAAAAAGTTGCGATTGAACTAAAACAGATTTTTGACGGATCTGGAAATTATGTTTATCTGGATGAAGTGCCAAAAAGCCCAGATTACTATGACAGTGTTTCGTTTAAAAAGCGCTACGTGCTCTTTAGTGAATTCCCCGAAATCTATGTTCAGAAAGAAGCTGACGGATGGTTTTATTCAGGTAAAACTGTTCAAAGTATAGATCTGATTCACAAATCTGTTTATCCTTTTGGTACCGATCGACTTTTGAATCTATTGCCCAAACTAGGGTCAAAAAAGTACATTGGGCTTCACATGTGGCAACTAATAGGTGGGCTTATTATAATAACAGTTGCTTATATACTCCATTTAGTGCTTACGCTTCTTTTGCGAGTTGTTATTTTTAGACTACTACATAAGTACGGAAAGGTTGATTTGGCTAACAACCTCATATTGCCAGTAGCCAGACCATTTAGCTTAGTCATAGTCTTTGCATTTGTAAGTCTGCTTATCCCAACGCTTCAATTACCAATTGCGATCTCTAAATACCTGATTTTAGGAGTGGGAGCATTGCTTCCGCTGTTTGCTACCATGTTCTTCTATAAAATGGTAGATGTTTTGGGAGCTTACATGAAAAAAGTGGCTGAAAGAACCCAGAATACGCTAGATGATCAGTTGGTGCCATTAGTACGAAAAATTCTAAAGACATTCGTTATCTTGGTTGGTATTATGGCCATTTTGGATGGGCTTAAGTTTGATATATGGCCTTTAATTACAGGTTTATCAATAGGCGGTTTGGCGGTAGCATTAGCCGCACAAGATACCCTCAAAAACTTCTTTGGTTCCGTAATGATCTTCGTGGACCGGCCCTTTCAAATTGGAGACTGGATTACTTCTGACGATGTGGATGGAACGGTAGAGGAAGTAGGTTTTCGCTCTACCCGAATCAGAACATTCAGAGATTCATTAATGTATGTGCCAAATAGCGTGATTTCAAACAGAACAGTTGATAATCATGGTAAGCGACAATATAGAAGATACTTTACTAAGCTTGCAATTACCTACGATACACCAACTGATTTGATCGAAGTGTTTGTAAAAGGAGTAGAGAAAATCGTTTTGAACCATCCTGACACACGAAAAGACTCTTATAATATATTTTTAAATGATTATGGAGCTTCTTCACTTGATGTGATGCTCTATATTTTCTTCAAAGTACCTACATGGAATGAAGAGCTCAGGTGTCGTCAAGAAATTATGCTGAGCGTAAATCGTTTGGCAGAGAAACTCGGTGTAAGGTTTGCTTTCCCAACACAAACTTTAATGGTAGAACAATTTCCCGGCAAACTGTCTTTAACACCAAGCTATACTCAAACTAAAGAAGAAATGCATAAAGAAATGGAAGACTTCTTGGCGAAAAACGAAAATGGCAACAAAAAATAAAACCAGTGTGAAATTTGGCACCAAGGCGGTACATGCTGGGGTAACACCCGACCCTACTACTGGAGCAATCATGACGCCTATTTATCAAACCTCAACCTATGCGCAGCGGTCACCAGGCGATCATAAAGGTTTTGAATACTCTAGAACACATAACCCAACCCGTTCTGCTTTGCAAGAGAGTATTGCAGCCCTTGAAAATGCGAAACATGGTTTGTGTTTTAGCTCCGGTTTGGCAGCAGTAGATGCTGTAATTAAACTATTAAGCCCAGGAGATGAAGTAATTGCAGGGGATGATCTTTACGGTGGCACCTATAGGATTTTCACAAAAGTGTTTGCTAAATATGGTATTAAGTTCAACTTCATTTCGATGGAGGATGTAACAAACATTGAAAAACACATTACTCCCAATACCAGATTAATCTGGGTAGAAACACCTACCAATCCAATGATGAACATCATTGACATTAAAACTGCTGCTGCCATTGCTAAAAAACATAAGGTAATGTTAGGTGTAGATAACACTTTTGCTACGCCATACCTCCAAAATCCATTAGATCTAGGTGCTGATCTTGTTATGCATTCGGTAACTAAATATTTATCAGGACATTCTGATGTAGTTATGGGAGCACTAGCAATGAATGACGATAAGCTGGCTGCAGATTTAGCTTTTATCCAAAAGTCGTGTGGTGCGGTCTGTGGTCCGCAGGACTCCTTTTTGGTTTTAAGAGGGATTAAAACTTTGCATTTGCGCATGCAAAGACATTGCGAAAATGGAGAGAAGGTAGCCAGGTATTTAGCCAATCACCCAAAAGTTGGTAAGGTATATTGGCCTGGCTTTGAAAGTCACCCAAATTATGAGGTAGCAAAAAATCAAATGCGTGGTTTTGGGGGAATGATTTCTTTCGTGTTTAAAGAAGATGATCAGCAACAGGCTTTTAGAGTAATGGAGAAATTGAAATTCTTTGTTTTGGCAGAATCCTTAGGAGGGGTGGAGTCCTTAGCAAATCACCCTGCAACCATGACCCACGGGGCTGTTCCGAGAGAAGAAAGAATGAAAGTTGGGCTGTTGGATTCCTTAATTCGATTAAGTGTTGGAATTGAAGACATAGAAGATTTGATAGAAGATTTAGATCAAGCCTTAGGATAGCCAAATATTATATCTAATTGTAAGCCCACCTCGAGTGGGCTTTTTTGTTGTGGTAAGCTATTTCAAAATATTATTCTGTTAACACTTGTTAATATATGGGTAAATAAAATTTTATACTTTTTTTTCTACTAATCATAAACTTTTGTTGAACTTTGCCGTCATAAGGAGAGTAAGAAAAATTAAACAAACAAACAGAAGTTTCTTACGAACTGACACCTAATCAGAAAAGAGTAGAAAAGTGAACAAAAAAACAGAAAAACAACAAAAAAAGGTCATGAAACAAACATTGAAAAAACAAAAAACGCTGTCGGCCTTAGTGGCATTTAGTTTAGCAGCAATGATTACGCTTTTCGCAGCTTCAAATTCATTTGGAGTTCCTTCTCATGAAGATATTACTGATATTGACGCAAGAGTAGAAATGGAGCTTTTGGCTGAGGCGGTGGCTGAGATCCAAAAAGATTTGTACACTTTTAATGTTGATGAGGCTTTTGATGTGGAATCTGAAACCGTAAAGAATATTAAAGTATTTGGTGCCGACAATAAACTTTTAGGTGAGGTATCGCTAAAAAGTAATGAGGTAATAGAAGATAAAAAATTGCAAGTTCTTGTCAATCGCTCAGAATTTCTTTCAAGTTACGGTAATACATCTATTTATAGAATTTCGGAATAAGGTAACAAGTTTTTGTTCGAATCTATTAAGACAGCCGTCTCAGCAAAACTGAGATGGCTTTTTTATTTATCGATAAACTTAATTTCACACGTAGATAGAAGGCGAGTCTACTTTTTCAAGCTCATTCGGTTATCGATAGTTGAATTGTTTTCTTTTTGAACTTGCTTGCTCATAAAAAGTCAAGTGATAAAGCAGGTAATTCAGACTTTACACATTTACAGATGAATCTTACTACACAGTAGTGTAGAAATAAATGCACACGATTTTCTCTTTAATTTTAATTATTCGTATATTAAATACGTTTATAGTGTTTGTTTTTGCTGAAAATAGGTAAGGGCAAGGTTTTAGTCAATAAGGAGGTATAACCAAAAAACGAACATTATGAAAAAGATAATATTACTCGCTCTCTTCTTTTCTTTTACAACATTGGCCATAGGTCAAACAAAAGAAGACCCACTTAGAGTCTCGTTAGCAGTAGTGCATGACAAAGTCAAAGTTTGGTACTATGATGGACTTTTTAATTTTAGTGAACTCGAAGACGTAGGTTTCCGCGTTGGAGGTGAATTGTACCTTAACCCGAGTTTTAATACATCTCTAAATCTTTCAAGAGCCAAAATGAGACATGAGATGGTTTACAGTGCTGTAGTTACAGATTTGACGGCTAACCTTATATATAAGTTTAACAACGGATACATTTTGAAAGAGGATTCGCGCTTTAAACCCTTCTTGAATACTGGATTTGGAATATCGAATACACAAAGACAGAAATTTTTCTTCGATGAGTTTGATGGTGGTGTACATGCTATGATGCCATTTGGTGCTGGTTTTGACGTTAGGGTAAATAATAAAACTGACTTAACTGTTTCCGGTACATATAATAATACCATAGATGATTCATACAACTACATTCAGTTTGCAGTAGGTGCAAAGTTTAGTTTGAAAGGGAATAAAGATAGTGATGCTGATGGTGTTTTCGATAGAGATGACGCTTGTCCTGAAACACCAGGCCCAGTATCTAACCAAGGCTGTCCTTTAGCAGATGATGATAATGATGGTGTTGCTAATATTTATGATGCTTGTCCTAATGTAGCTGGAACTATGAACGGATGTCCAGACAGTGACGGTGATAAAGTACCAGACATTTATGATGTTTGTCCTGATGTAGCAGGCGACCCAGCTTTAGGTGGATGCCCTGATTCAGATAATGATGGAGTTGTAGACTCACAAGATCCATGTCCAAACACATACGGTACAATAAACGGATGTACACAACAAGCAATTGAAGCAATGATGCCAGAATCGGAAAAAAGCATTAAAGTTCAATTAATTGAAGCTGCCGAAGATGTTCTTTTCGAGCTTGATAAAGCAACTTTAACCGCAGGATCATATGATGCTCTAGATGATATTTTGAAAGTACTTCAAAATAACCCTGATATGAAGATTGATATCAATGGTCATGCTGATAGTACAGGGTCTGAAGATTACAACTATCAATTGTCTAAAAAGAGAGCTGAAACAGTTAGGAATTACTTTATAGAAAAAGGAATTGCTTCTAACAGGTTAATGGCCGAAGGTTTTGGAGAAAGAGCGCCTAGAACAGGTAATTCAACTTCAGGAGAAAGAGCCTTGAACAGAAGAGTTGATATTGACTTTATCATTAATAACAACTAGTCACTATAAGTATTAAAGTTTTAAAGGCCAACTCATGGAAATGAGTTGGCCTTTTTCTTTGATCTGTTGTTAGCTAAGAAACAATGAACCAAGTTTTTACGTAAGCACAATAGCCCCAAGTAGTGTGTGACTGAGGTAATTACCCTATTTGATTTTTGAACTTAAAAATTAATGTCATGAAAGCACGAAACTATAATAAAGTACTGTCGGCCTTAGCAATAGTGGGGCTTACAGCTTCAATAGCAGTTTTGGTTGATAACTTCGGTGATCGAACAAACACTAAGTCTAATAACTCTAGTATAGAGGCTGAGAACATTATTCAATTTAGCACGAATGGCTTGACGGATGAGGTAACAAATCAGTTAGAACAAGTCAAGATTTTTAATGATAATGATGCTTTAATAGCAGAGTTTATTGAAGGAGAACCTGTTAGTGATGAAACTCTTAAACTGTATCGAAAGGCTGATTTTCTCTCAAAATTCAACAATCTGGCAATCTATAAATTGAGTGAGTAATACTCGGTTTTGCTTTTTCTTCTGGCTTTAATCGCATAGGAATAGAGGTGCTAATAAACCTCCATTCATATAAAATGTGAATTTACGCCCCCGTTTTTCATTAGTTGTTTTTATCTTTTGCTCATGAGTAAACCGTCAAATTATCTGACGGAGACCAAAAACCACAACTATGAACAGATTAAAAACTACTATCAACCATTTTGGCTTGTTGATTCTGATCGGTTTGGTACTTTTTGCCTTTGATACTCAAGCGCAAAGAAACCGAAGGAACAGCCCGCCACCCCCGCCTAAACAAGATCTTCAGGCAAAAATTTTCAACGATATTCAGTGGCGCTCCATAGGCCCCTTCCGAGGAGGTAGAGCGTCCACTGTTACGGGAGTACCTGGTAAACCCAACCTGTATTATATGGGGGCTACTGGAGGTGGAGTATGGAGAACAGAGAATGGTGGCGATACTTGGGCTAACATTTCCGATGGTTATTTCGGAGGCTCAATCGGAGCTGTGGCTGTAAGTGAATCAGACAATAAGGTAATTTACGTAGGCCAAGGTGAACAAACAGTTCGAGGTAATGTTTCTTCAGGTTTTGAGGGAATGTGGAAATCTACAGATGCTGGTAAAACATGGCAGAATGTAGGCTTAAAAGACGGAATGCACGTTGGGCGAATCAAGATTCATCCAGAAAATGCTGACATCGTATGGGTAGCTGTTATGGGAGATTTGTTTAAGTCTTCTGAAATCAGGGGTGTTTATAAAACTACCGATGGTGGTAAAAACTGGAAGCGAGTTTTATTTACAAACAAAGATGCAGGTGCTGTAGACATTAGCCTCGACCCGAACAATCCTGATTTTATGATGGCGAGTACTTGGAGAGTAAGAAGAACGCCATACAGCCTAACTTCTGGAGGAGACGGTTCTGCAATTTTTAAATCAACCGATGGTGGTGAAACTTGGACAAACATTATAGAAAACCAAGGAATGCCAAAAGGCCCAATTGGAATTAGTGGGGTTGCTATTTCTCCAGTAGACCCAAGTCGTGTGTATGCAATGATTGAAGCTAACGATGGTGGAGTTTATCGTTCTGATGACGCTGGTGAAACATGGAGAAAAGTAAACTCAGACAGAGGTTTACGCCAGAGAGCCTGGTACTACACTAGAATTTATGCTGATACAAAGGATGTTGACAAATTATACGTATTAAACGTAGCTTATCATACTTCAACGGATGGAGGAAGAACTTTTAGAGGTAGAAACGCACCGCATGGTGATCACCATGATTTATGGATTGCTCCTGAGGACAACCAAAGATTAGCCATTGCTGATGATGGAGGAGCGCAAGTTTCTTTCAATGGAGGAAATGATTGGTCGACTGATAACAATCAGCCAACAGCTCAATTTTATAGAGTAATAACCGATAATCATTTTCCTTACAGAATTTACGGAGCACAGCAAGATAACTCTACCGTAAGGATTAATCACAGGTCCTTTGGAGGTGCAATTACCGACAACGATTGGGAAAGCACTGCGGGTGGAGAAAGTGCACACTTGGCTCCAGACCCAAAGAATCCGGAGATTGTTTATGGAGGTAGTTATGGAGGACTTTTAATTCGCCAAGACCATGCCAAAGGAATTAGTAGAAATATCAATGCTTGGCCAGATAACCCAATGGGACACGGTGCAGAAGATTACAAATACCGTTTCCAGTGGAACTTCCCAATTGTATTCTCTCCAAATAACCCGAATAAGCTTTATACTGCTTCTAACCATTTACATGCCTCTACAAATGAGGGGCAAAGCTGGGAGTTAATTAGTCCAGATTTAACTAGAGCTGAACCAGATAAATTGGGTAAATCAGGTGGGCCTATTACGTATGACGATACTTCAGTAGAGTATTACGCAACCATATTTGCAGTAACAGAATCGCCATACGAAAACGACTTGATTTGGACGGGTTCTGATGATGGACTAATTCACGTAACCAGAGATGGAGGCAAAAACTGGGAGAATGTAACTTCGCCAGATATGCCTAAGTATTTAATGATCAACAGCATTGATGCCGACCCATTTGTAAAAGGTGGCGCTTATGTGGCTGGAACTCAATATAAGTTAGGTGATTATGAGCCTTACCTATACAGAACAAAAGATTACGGTAAAACTTGGACGAAAATAACCACAGGTATTCCAAACGATTACTTTACAAGAGTAGTCAGAGCCGATCCTAAACGAGCAGGGTTACTTTATGCAGGAACAGAGCGTGGTATGTTTATTTCATTTGATGATGGAAACTCGTGGAAACCATTCCAAATGAACTTACCAATTGTTCCTATAACGGACCTTACCATTAAAGATGATAACCTTATTGCTGCTACCCAAGGTAGAGCGTTTTGGATGATCGATGATTTAACCATCATTCACCAGCTTTCTGATGAAGTCGCTTCAAAATCAGTTCATATGTTTAAGCCAATGGATGCTTATAGAATTGGTGGAGGCTTCCGATTTGGTAGAGGAGGCGGATCAGGTGGTGATGCCAATCTACTTTATGGCGAAAACAAACCAGGTGGAGCAGTAATTTATTACAATATGAAAGAAGCTCCCGCTAAAGGCACAAAAGTATCTATGGAGATTTACCGTAACGGTGAAAAAATAGAAACCTCTGTCCTTAAGCCAGAAGCAGGCCTGAACTCTTATAACTGGAACATGATGTTTGAGAATGCAGAAAATTTTGATGGAAACATTATGTGGGCAGCCTCACTTCGTGGCCCAATGGCGCCTCCAGGAGAATACACTGCAAAACTGATTGTAGGAGATGAAACCCAAGAACAGAACTTTAAACTCTTGGCAGACCCTCGTTATGGGTCAACCGATGCAGAACTGGTTCGCCAGTTTGATTTCTTAATTACTGTTAGAGATAAACTGACCGAAACGCACAGAGCGATCAAAGATATTAGAGAAACAAGATCACAGATGAATGACCTAATGTCTAAAATCAAAGGCGAAGATCGTTTCAAAGAAGTGGTAGATGCTGGTAAAGCCTTGATGGAAAAAATGACTGTGATTGAAGAAGCTTTGTATCAAACTAAGAATGAGTCAGGGCAAGATCCATTGAACTTCCCAATTAGGTTGAATAACAAACTTGCGGCATTAAATGGAGTAGTAGGGAGTGGCCATTACGCACCAACGGCTCAAGCTGAGACAGTTCGAATTGAACTCACCAAACAAATTGATGCCGAGTTTGCAAAACTGAAAACCATTATGCAGAACGACTTACCAGCATTTAATGAATTGGTGAAACAGAAATCTGTAGATGCTATTGTAATAAAAAAGAAGTAAGGGCGTAGGTAGTTTTGCTGCTCAATTGCCATAATTAAAAAAAATAACCCGTTATTTATTGACGGGTTTTTTTATTAATTTTTGAAATAATTATTTTTATCGATAGAAAACGATGCTTATGAAAAAGATATTAATGCTAATGCTGTGTTTGGGGCTAATTTCTCCTCTTGCCACCAATGCTGCTGATGGTCAACCGACAGAAACAACCGTTGCTGAAAATTTTATAATTGTAGTCGGACAGTACCCTGCTAAAAGCAACGCAGACGACTTGCTTAAAAAGGTGAAGCCAAACTATAAGGATGCTGGCGTTTTTTATGATGATGCTGAAAAGAAGTATTATGTATACATCGAAACCTATTACTCAAAATCAGGTGCAGATTATGCCGTTTGGTGGATGAAGAAAAATAGGCCAACTCTTCCAATAGTATGGGCTAAAACTATTGCGGTAAAGTAATTAAGTCGCCACTTTCTGAAATTATACTATCCAAAGGCCAAGTTTAATCTTGGTCTTTTTCGTTTTATCTAATGTTTATATTTATACAAAACTACCGATCACCGTTAAATCACTTGATTACTGGTGGTTTAAATTAGTAGCTTTATTTTCTGAAATTAACTTACTCTATGAAAGCCTTATTAAAAAATCGACTTGTAGCATTCTTGTCGCTCGCATTCATCATCTCGTCATGTACAGGAGGTGGAGAAGAAAAAGAGAGCACGGAATTTAAATTGGACTATGATAAATATACCCTAGACAATGGTTTAGAGGTAGTGGTTCACAAAGATGTCTCTGACCCCAAAGTAGCAGTAGCCGTATTGTACCATGTAGGTTCTAATCGTGAAAAACCAGGTAAAACAGGTTTCGCTCACTTTTTCGAGCACATGCTTTTTCAGAACTCTGAAAACGTAGGAGCAGGAAACTTCATTAAAAACATTAACGATTTAGGAGGAACCTTTAACGGAGGAACTTGGACGGATGGTACCATCTATTATGAAACTGTTCCGAGCGATGCCCTTGAAAAAGTACTTTGGATGGAATCAGACAGGATGGGATTTTTTATCAATACCATATCTGATTGGGGACTTGAAAACGAAAAACAAGTTGTAAAGAATGAAAAAAGGCAAGGAGTTGACAATAACCCTTATGGCCATAAGTCATATGTCAAGCTTAAAAACCTTTATCCTGAAGGCCACCCATATAGTTGGAGCGTGATTGGAAGTTTAGAAGATTTACAAAATGCCACCGTAGCAGATGTTAAAGAATTCTATAATAAATGGTATGGCCCAAATAATGCCACTCTTGTAATCGCAGGTGATGTTGATGAAGCAGAGGTTAAAACCCTAGTTGAAAAATACTTTGGTGAGTTAGAGCCAAGAGAAGAAATAGAAACCATTAAGCCACAGCCAGCAGTACTTGATCAAACCAAGTTGTTTTATCACGAAGATAAATTTGCAAATCTTCCAGACTTAGAAATGACATGGCCAACAGTAGAGCAATATCACCCAGATTCTTGGGCGTTAAACATGCTTGGTCAAGTATTAACTGACGGTAAAAAATCTGCCTTGTATAAGGTAATAGTAGAAGAGAAGAAGTTGGCTCCAAGAGTTTTTGCTTATAACTCATCTGCAGAAATCGCAGGAACTTTTGCTATTGGTTCAAGAGCTTTTGACGGTGTGAATTTGAATGATTTGAGAGCTGCTATTTTTGAAGGCCTACAAAGATTTGAATCAGAAGGATTTTCTGATGCAGACTTGGCTCGAATTAAGATTGGTCAAGAAACAGGGTTCTATAATGGTATGTCAAGTGTATTTGGTAAGGCATCTTCTTTAGCCAACTACAATACTTTTGCTGGCGATCCAGGTTTTATTGTTGAAGACCTAGAGAAATCACAAAATATCACGCGTGAGGATATTATGCGAGTGTACAACAAATACATTAAAGACAAGAATTACCTAGCTACCAGTTTTGTGCCAGTAGGACAAAAAGAATTGGTTTTAGAAGGTTCTGAAAAAGCATCTGTAGTGGAAGAAGCCATAGTACAAGGAGCTGAAGCTAACCCGTATGACCAAGGTGTAACATTTGAGAAAACCGCTTCAAGAATCGACCGTAGCATAGCACCTCCATTAAAAGGTACACTTAGTTTTGACCCACCTGCTATTAATAGTGATAAACTAGCTAACGGGATGAAGGTGTTCCATATTTTCCAAGATGAATTGCCAATGGTACAATTTAGCCTTAGAATAAAAGGAGGGATGTTTTTAGATGACCCTAGTAAAATTGGAACTGCCGCTTTGCTCGATAACATGATGATGGAAGGAACTGCTAACAAAACGCCTCAAGAATTACAAGAGGCCATAGGTCAGTTAGGTGCTAGAATCAGTGTTTTTGCTTCAAAAGAGTATATTACCATCAGTGGTAACTCATTGGCCAAGAATTATGATAAAGTATTAGACCTAGTGGAGGAAATCCTTTTCGAGCCTAGATGGGACGAAGCAGAATTTGACAGAGTAAAAAGCTCAGCCTTGAATTCAATTCAGCAGAGCGCAGCAAACCCTAATGCGATTGCTTCTAATGTTTTCAACAAGGTATTATATGGTAAAGATCACATTTTCGCTTACCCAACCTCTGGAACAGCAGAAACTGTAAATAATATTACTTTGGATGACTTGAAGGACTATTACAACAAGAACTTCTCTCCATCATTGGCCTCTTTCCATTTTGTGGGAGCTTTAGACGAAGCAACCGTAACTACTTCTTTAAATCGATTTGATAAATGGGAAGCTAAAGAAGTTACTTTCCCAGAATATGAAATTCAATCGGCAAATGAAGGCTCAAGAATCTACTTTGTAGATTATCCAGATGCTAAGCAATCTGTAATTAACATTGGTTCTATTAGCATGAATGGCGATAATGAAGACTTTGCTGCTGCAGAAGTAGCCAACTACCGTTTAGGAGATGGCTCTGGCTCTATGTTGTTTAAGCAGCTAAGACTAGAAAAAGGATATACTTATGGAGCTTACTCTGGTTTCAGCAGAAACATGAATGGCGCTCCATTTACTGCCTCTTCAAGTGTAAGAAGCAATGTAACAAGAGAGTCAGTTGACCTTTTCAAGGAAATTCTTGATAACTACGGAAAGAACTTCACCCAAGAAGATATGGAAAACACCCGAACTTCAATTTTAAGAAGCAACACTCAATCATATGAAACCCTTGGAGGCTTGGTAGGCATTCTTCAGAATATCTCAACTTATGACCTTCCAATGGATTATATAAAAAGAGATGAGAGTAAATTGAAGTCTATGACCTCTGAAGATGCTCAAAAAATAATAGGAGAATACATGGACCCTGACAAGCTGTTCTATGTGGTTGTAGGTGATGGTAAAACACAGTTGAACCTTTTGAACAATACAGGTTTAGGGAAGCCAATTGTAGTAAATCCAAAAGATGAAAAGTTGGAGCTTAAGAAGAAGTAAACTTCATTAACATAATAGAAAGGGCTCGCAAAATTAATTTGGGAGCCCTTTTTTGTTGAATACTATTTCAGATTTCTTTGTTCCTATCAACAATAACATTTGATAATTGCCTAAGAACATAGAACTTCGAACCGAAATATGAAATACTATATCATAGCAGGAGAGGCCTCGGGCGATATGCATGCTGCCAATTTAATGAAGCAGCTGAAACAGCGCGATTCCGATGCTTTCTTTAGGGTTTGGGGTGGTGATAAAATGCAGGCGGAAACCAATGAAATGGTTCGGCATTTTAAGGATTCTTCATTTATGGGAATATTTAATGTGCTCTGGAACATTAGAACCATCAAGAAGAATTTCACCCTCTGCGAAAATGATATTATGGCTTTTAAACCCGATGTATTGATTTTAATCGATAATTCGGGCTTCAATTTACGGATAGCCAAGTATGTAAAATTATCTAAACTCCACACTAGAATATATTATTACATTCTACCACAGGCTTGGGCATGGAAACAAAAACGCGTACACACCATTCATCAGTGGTGTCACCGAATTTTTGCCATACTTCCGTTTGAAATGGAATTTTATAAATCCTATGGTTACGAAGTAGATTATGTTGGGCATCCGATTTTGGATGCCATGGAACAGCGTAAACCTAGTCTCGTCAATTTTAAAGAACTGAAAAAGGAATTCAACCTTTCTGAAAAGCCAGTGATTGCGCTTTTACCCGGAAGTAGAAAACAGGAAATAAAGACCAAGCTACCAGCCATGCTGAAAGTGATTAATCATTTTCCAGATTATCAGTTTGTTATAGCAGGCTCCGAAACCCTTGACTTGAGTTTCTACAAAAACTATTTAGATACTGATGTGCCAATCATTTTCAATCGCACTTATGACATTCTAAATAACGCAACAGCTGCATTGGTAACTTCTGGAACAGCCACTTTAGAAACGGCTTTATTCCGTGTGCCACAGGTGGTGTGTTATAAACCTGGTTACGTGACCTATAAGTTGTTGTCACGAATTGTCAAGATCAAGTACATCTGTATGGTCAATTTGATTCTAGACCGAATGGCCGTGCAAGAGCTAATTGAAGACGACCTTAATGAAAAACGAATGGTCAAAGAGCTGAACCTGATTTTAGAAGGGGAGAAGCGAGTGCAAATGCTTAAAGATTATGATGAACTGGAAGTCAAGATGGGTGGGCCAGGTGCCTCAGCCCGTACTGCTGAATTGATGTGGGAGGATATTTCTCAAGCCAATTAAACTAGAGTTTGGAACTTAAATCACCAATCATTCAAGCCCCTTCCTTCGAGTATTTTTGGAGTACATTTTGTTATTCTCGACTCACGGGTTTTGGATTGCTTGGGTTGAGAGAAATGGAGTAAATATCCTCTTTGTCGGCCCGGAGTTAAAGCCTCGAAGGCAGTTTTTAATTGAGGGTTTTCATGTATTGCCTTCTGAAATTCTTCAGGCATGTTAAATTCAGAGGTCTCCTTTAAAGGAACTTTCAGTCCAGCCTTTTCTACTTCAATTGCTTCATAGATATAAGCCTTTAAAACGGACTCCATCTCCATGATTTGATGTGCATTGGTGAATTTTATTAGACGAGCAGCTTGGGTATTTTCTCCGGGCTTATCTAAAATGCCATTCGCATCTTCGAGCAATGCCCCTTTAAAAAAGCTAAGTGAAGCATATTCTTTAAATGCACTCACTACTCCAATGTTATTTCCCTGAAATGTATAGCAAGGAACACCCCATTTCGATTCTTCCGTTAGACCACATTCAATCATTATTCTTCTCAACTGTTTCAGTTCTTGCGGCCAAAAATTGACTTTGCAATCGGGAGTGCCTCCTAGTGGGCAACGGCCACAGCCTTCTGTAAAATATAAATCAACATCGGTGGTCATACTGTTCATCTGTTGAGCCATTAGAAATTAACGATCATTGAGTCCTTTGCCTTCGAAAATCAATGGAATACTTTTTTCAATTCTTGATTCGCGGGTTTTAGACTGTTTGGGTTGAGAAAAGTGAAGGAGGTACCCTCTTTGACGCCCTGGAGTTAGTACCTCAAAAGCAGCTTTTAAATCGGAGCTTTCATTTAATGCTCTTTTGAACTCTTCTGGCATATTAAATTCAGAAGTCTCCTTTAATTCCACTTTCAAACCAGCTTTTTCTACTTCAATCGCCTCATAAATGTACGCTTTCAGTATAGCTTCCATTGTAGCTATTTCCTGAAGGGTAGTAAAACGCATTTGGCGTGCTGATTGAACATTTTCTGTTTGTTGAATGAGAATGTTCTCAGTGTCCTTTAGTAAAACGCCTTTGTGAAATAAATAGGCACAGTACTCTTTAAATCCGTGAATCAAAACAATGTTGGTGCCCTTAAATGTATAACAAGGACATCCCCATTTCAACTCTTCTGTTAGGCCACAATCGAGAGCAATGGATCTCAAGTGGGTATATTCAGCTTTCCATTTTGTGTCTTTTTCAAAAAACCAATTGACTTCGGGATTCATAATTTTACTTTAGAATTCAAGAAACAATTTTTCTTTCTGCTGGCCTAAAATACCAAGAAATTACGGTTAGTACTATGAGTAATATAGGCCCAAAAAGCTCTGTAGCACTATCTCCGACAGCGATATGTGAAATTACTGCACCTGACATGGTAAAGAAAAAGCCTGCATAAGTCCATTCTTTAATTAATGGAAGTTTGGGAAGAAGCACAGCGGTTACTCCCAATATCTTCCAGATTCCGAGTATGGTTAAAAAGTATATGGGATAACCCAAGTTAGTCATCATATCTACTTCTTCTTCCATTCTAATGAGCTGTACAATTCCTGTAGAGAGCATTCCTAATGAAAGCCAAATGGTAGAAACCCAGAAAACGATTTTGTTTCTTTTTTTCATGTGTGCTTATTTTAAAGTATTGGCAATTTCTTGTAGTCGATTATGGGCCATGTTTAACCCTTGAGCAAATGGCAATTGGAGTATCTGATCCCTAATTTCTACAGATTTGTAAACCACATGCATAGTGAGTTTGCTGGTGTTACTAGTAAGTTCTTCAAACTCCAGAAACTCTAATTGTACTCCGAAATTGGCACTTTCCATTTCAAATGTTCGGGTGATTTTTTGGTTTGAAATAAATTCATGGATTGTGCCATTGAAACCATATTTATTGCCTTTAGGGTCAGTGGTTTCAAACTGATAACTGCCATGGTTCTTGTTTTCAAGCTTCAGTACTTTTGTGCCCATCCATTGTTCGACTATTTCAGGGATTTCATAAGCTTTAAAAAGTAGGGCCAAAGGCAAATCAAACTCTCGGGTAATCACTAAATCTTGTTTGCCATCTTGGGCATTGATCTTTGTCTTTAATTCCATGGTTCTTAATTATCTGTTTTATACTGTTTCATTATAGCTTCTAGTTTATTGAATCGGTCGTCCCAAAGTTTGCGGAAGGGCTCAATGAAATCTGCGATTTCTTTCACCTTTTGTGGGTTGAGATGATAGTTGATTTCTCGTCCAATTTGCTCTTTCTCTAGAAGTTCGCATTCAGTTAGAATTTGTAAATGCTTTGAAACCGTTGGTCTAGCAGTATCAAAATTTGAAGCGATGGCGCCTGCGGTCATCGACTGTGAGGCCACCAAAACAAGAATGGCCCTTCTTGTTGGGTCGGCTATGGCCTGAAATACATCTCGTCTTAAATTCATTGTGTAGCTATTTGACTACAAATATATATGTAGTTATTTAGCTACGCAAATTTCTTGTAAGGAGATTCATGTAGACAAAAAGTGCTTCAAATTTGAAGCGACTTTGTTGTAGGACTTTTCCAGAGTTATGTTTTATCTCAAAAAGTAAGCTTGGACTAAACTACTTTTCATTTGGGAAGGCAATAGACTTGATAATAAACAAAATTAGCCCAGCTAAGCCAGAGAAGATGGCGATAATCATTAGGGTAAGTATAAATTTTTTATATGTTTCATTTGATTTCAGTCGTATAAGAAGCATTGAGCTAAAACCAGAAATACAAAAGAGAAACCAAGACCCAATCTGTAATCTTAACTTAACTCTGTTTCGTTTCTTATGTCTAATCATTCCCAAACTAGTCTGAATTATCTGACAACGCCATTTTCATCAGCGGTAAAAACCTGCCTTTGGGTAGGCTTTCTTTTTGAGCATAGGTAGTAAAACCTTGGCTAGCATAAAAAGCTTCGGCATTAGGATCAGCTTCAACCACGATTGGTTTGTTATTGAGTACAACTTTTTTAATACAGAAGGAGAGGAGTAGTTTACCAAAGCCATTACCAATGTACATTGGTTCAACCCAAAGGTTCGTGACATCATAAACTTCAGTTGATTCTTGAATGGCACAAAAACCAATGATCTTATTTTCTAATACCAGTTTGTAAATGTGCTGCACTTTAAAATCAGTTTCAGTAAGCAGCATGTCCTTTTTCCATAGTTCCATCCATTCTTCGGGGTAGCCCCAATGCTGTTTGGAGGCGAAAGAGATTCGATTGAGATCATCAATATCCGTGATTTGGGCTTTAATAATTTCAACGGAGTTCATGATTGGCTATCGAGAATAAGAGTTCATCACTTTCTTTAGTATACTTTTCGTTGTACTGTCTTTGCAGACCGATTTTCTGTAATAGATGTTGGGAAACAATATTCTTTGAGCTTGTAATGGCTAGAATGGTGTTGAATTTAAGCTGAGTTTTTCCATGATTTAATACGGCTTGGGCTGCTTCAGAAGTGTACCCATTTCCTTCATATTCAGGAAGAATGGCATAACCAATGTCGGGATGATCTAAATAATCACGTTGTAAAAAGCCACAAAGCCCAATAGGGGAATCGTTATGCTTTAAAATGATTTTATAAAGGCCAAAGCCACGCTCATTATAGCTCTTGATTAACATATTCTTAATATAGTTTTCGGCATCCTGAAGTGTTTCAATTCCTCGATCACCAATGAATTCGACCCAATTGGGGCTATTCAGCAAAGTGAATATAAATACTTGATCATCGAGGGTGCCTTCTTCTAGTCGCAAGCGTTCGGTTTCTAAAATAATCATGGTCGAAACAATATCGTTTTAAGATAGTGGATATATCCCTAAACTCAGATACCAAAGGCACTAATCAATTACCACCACATTTTTACCCATCACTTTTCTTTCCATTAAATCTTGAATGGCTTGTGCCCCTTCGTTTAAAAGATATTCTTTGTGAATATGCTGATTGAGCTGACCATTTTTGATCCATGCCAGAATCTGCTGAAAATTGGCCATGCTGTCTTTTGGCTGTTTCTGAGCAAAGGCTCCCCAAAACACGCCTACAATAGATGCGCCTTTTAACAGAGGTAAATTTAAAGGGATGGAAGCTGGAGTGCCTCCTGCAAAACCTACCACCAAATAACGTCCTTGCCAAGCCAATGAACGCACTGCAGGTTCTGAAAAACGATCGCCTACTGGGTCGTAAATTACGTCTACACCTTGGTTGTCGGTCAGAGCCTTTATTCTTTCCCTAAGGTCTTCGGTTCTGTAATTGATGACTTCATCGGCTCCCTTGGTTTTACACAGTTCTAGTTTTTCATCTGTTGAGGCTGCAGCAATTACTTTGGCGCCCATCAGCTTCCCTATTTGAACGGCTGCCAAACCTACACCACCTGCTGCTCCCAAAACTAAAAGTGTTTCACCTTCTTTCAATTGAGCCCTTTGTTTTAGGGCATGAAGGGAAGTGCCACAGGTGTACATGGTGGTAGCGGCAGTAATATAATCCATTCCTTCAGGAATGGGCAGGGTTTTATAGCCATCAGCCAAAACTTCTTCCGCAAAACCTCCCCAGCCTGTGAGTGAGAAAACACGGTCGCCCACTTTCAAATGTTCGACTCCTTCACCAATCTCTTTAACAATGCCCGCTACTTCCCCTCCTGGCGCAAAAGGTAAATCGGGTTTAAATTGATATTTATTTTGAATGATAAGACTATCGGGAAAATTGACTCCACATGCTTTTACAGAAATGACCAGTTGGCCTTTTTGTGGTTTTGGGCTTTCAGCGGTAGTTAACTTGAGGTTTTCTGTAGAACCAAATTCGTGACAGAGTAGGGCTTTCATCATTCAAATTCTAAATTTAGACTTGCTGACTCAGATTAGCCAAGATTTAAGACAAAGGCAAATCGTAGCGCATTAAATGATCTTTCTGTTGAGCAGTACCCAGTTTAAAAGGGTGTTCTGAAAATTTATAAAAGCCTAATTGTTTATAGAAAGCAATTGCCTTTGCATTTCTCTCCCAGACACCTAGCCAAATGTATTCAATTTGATGAGATTTGGCCTGTTCGATAATAAAGTCGAACAGCATTTTCCCATAACCTAAACCATGATAATTCAAATCTACATAGGCCCGTTCTAGTTCTAAACTTTTGGGGTCGTTAATGTCAGACTGGAAAGGAGTGAGGTTGAGCTTTATATAGCCAATTATTTGCTTCTCAAGTTCTAAAAAGTAAAAACTAGAACCTTTATGGGTCATTTCTTGACCTAATTTTTCTTCTGTAATTGCCTTTTCAATGTAGGCTTTGAAATCTTTAGGGTCGTTGTCTTTTTCAAATGTGTCTTTAAATGTTTTGAGCGCAAACTGGGTTAGCTGTGTTAAGTCTTTTGCTTCACACTTTCTAATAATTGCAGCTCCAGTTCTCATTCGAGTATTTCTTTAACGCGCCCTACTTGGCCGTTTTCCAAACGCACTTTTATGCCATGAGTATGTTTAGGAGATTTTGTCAAAATATCTTTTACAATACCTTGGGTTAACTTTCCACTTCTTTGATCTTGTTTAAGCACAATGTTTACCTCAATACCTGGCTTTATGTTTGCTCTGTTGGTTCCGTCCATTTTACAAATGTAACGAAAGCGAAATAATGAAAAGCGCGAAGTAGCTTAGATTTTAACTTGAAGAGACCTCATTTCTTTGGCATGAAAATCAATCCTTCAAATTCCTTAACTTAATGCTTTTAATCTTGCTTTATGAAGAAATTCAAGTTCCCCAATCCGTTTACGGTACTGTATATCATTATCATACTAAGTGCAATAGCCACTTTTTTAATGCCAGCTGGAAGCTTTTCAACCTTAAGTTATGATGCAGGCAACTTTATTATTGAAGGAAAAGAGAACACCATTTCTTTAAAAGCAAGTCAATCGGTTTTAGACAGCCTAAACCTTAAAATGGAGCTTGCTAAATTTGAGGAAGGTAAAATCAGAAAGCCCGTTTCTATTCCCAATACTTACAGCGAAATGGAATCGAGTCCACAGGGATTAATGGCCATTGTATATGCTCCAATCAAAGGCATTTACGAGTCGATTGATATTATCCTTTTTGTATTGATTATCGGAGGGTTCATTGGTGTATTTACCGCTTCTGGTGCTTTTGATCGAGGTTTGGCCTCGCTTTCAGAGAAAATGAAAGGAAGAGAAAAGTGGCTAATTGTAGCGGTTATGGTTCTCGTGGCCATAGGAGGAACCACCTTTGGAATGCAGGAAGAAACCATCGCTTTTTACCCTATTCTAGTCCCCATTTTTTTAGCTGCTGGTTATGATCTTATTGTGCCTGTTGGAGCATTATATGGAGGTTCTTGTATTGGTTTAATGGGGGCAATGATCAATCCATTTGAAACCATAATTGCTTCCGATGCCGCAGGCGTAAGTTGGACATTGGGTATTTACAGCCGACTGGCGATGCTCATCTTAGGAGGCATTGTAGTGATTACTTATGTGTTGCGATATGCTGAAAAAGTGAAGAAGGATCCCAAACAGTCGCTTTTGTTTCAATTAGAAATTGAACAGCCCTTTGCTACTTTGAAGAAAATAGATAAAGTAGAAAAACTGAGTTTTAAAACTCAGCTGCTGTTAGTGCTTTTTGGCTTTACCTTCATTGTTATGGTGTATGGTGTTTCTAGCTTAGGTTGGTGGTTCGAAGAAATGACAGCTCTGTTTTTGGTCAGCGCCTTGTTTTTAGGTCTCATCATTCGTTTAAGTGAAAATGCTTTTGTGAATGCCTTTATTGCTGGGGCGAAAGATTTGCTAGGAGTTGCTTTAATTATTGGTGTGGCACGTGGTATTACCATTGTGATGAATGATGGGCAAATTTCAGGTACCATCCTGAATTATGCTTCCAATATGGTGAGTGGGGTAGATGGGCTGGTGTTTTTGCCTGTGTTGATGTTAGTGTTCTTTGTATTGGCTTTCTTTATTTCTTCTTCATCTGGCTTGGCCTTGGTGAGTATGCCCATTATGGGCGCTTTGGCCAATGTGGTGGGTGTGCCTACGGAAGAAATTGTAAATGCCTATGTATTCGGTTTTGGCTTGATGATGTTTATTACTCCAGCCGGAATTATTCTTCCTTCATTAAGTATGGTAAATGTGCCTTATAATATCTGGCTCAAATTTGTGTGGCGACCAATGTTAATGATGGCGGTTATCGGCATTGGTATTCTGGCGGTGGGTTACTTGATTTAAACCTTCTGTTTTGGGCTTGATACAAAAAAAATGTCCCAGTAGAATACCAGGACTGTATAAGTTTCAATTAAAAAGTAGAGTTTCAATAGCGAATACTCGACTAATGTAGTGATTTTTTTAATAACCTGTGCTACTGTGTTTTAACTAAAAAGCCCATTAATTTCTAAATTCACTTTTTCTACAATCAGAGAGTAATCCTCTACTTTGTTAACGAAGTCAAGGTTGTTCACATCAATAATCAAGAGTTTGCCCATATCATAATTGCCAATCCAGTTTTCATAATGAGAGTTGAGGTTTTTTAAATACTCAATTCTAATCAATTCCTCATAATCTCTTCCTCGCTTTTGAATATTACCTACAAGTTTTGGGATGTCTGCTTTGAGGTAAATCAACAAGTCTGGCGGTTGCACATACTTGATCATAGACTTGAACAGTTCCAAATAATTTTGGTAATCCCTGTCGCTAATGAAGCCCGACTGCTTAAGGTTAGCAGCGAAAATATGTGCGTCTTCATAAATGGTTCTATCTTGAATCGTGCCTTTTACCGATTCTTGAATAGCGGCAATTTGCTTAAAACGACTGTTCAAAAAATAAACCTGAAGGTGAAAAGACCATCGGCTCATATCTTCATAAAAATCCTTGAGATAGGGGTTGTCTTCAACCGATTCCAGTTCAACATTCCAATTATAGTCTCTACCTAGTTTCTTGGCTAATGTAGTTTTTCCAGAACCAATGTTTCCTGCTATTGCTACGTGCATACATTCTAATTAATGATTGCAAGTTAGGACTTAGCCCTATTTTGAACAGATTTTTTCGCATAAAAAAAGTCTGTGGAAAACCAGACCTTTTTTACAAACACCCAATAAATATGAAGAGATTACTAATTTCTCTAAAGTTAATATGGATACATATCTTTGACGTAAAAGCAAGGTTAACAATGTGTTACTTCTTTCTGTAGATTGTTTATGACCATAAGATTTTTCATTCTGGGCTTTTCTTCCAAGATTATAGATATTTGCCCTTTCGATTAAATATTCATAAAAACCTCATGCCTGTACTTCCTTCTCAATATCAGGGGCCACCATTTTTCTATTTCAATGGTCATTTTGAAACCATTATTCCGAGCATAAGAAGGAAGGTGACGGGTGTTAGTTATGAAAGAGAACGCATTGAAACTCCAGACGATGACTTTCTCGATATAGACTGGGTGCGAAAAGGGAATGATCGCTTATTGGTAGTGAGTCACGGACTGGAAGGAGATTCGGGAAGACATTATGTAACTGGGTTAGCAAAGCTTTTCGGCCAAAATGGTTGGGATGTTTTGGCTTGGAACAACAGAACCTGTAGTGGTGAAATGAACCGACAGAAAATCCTTTATCACCATGCCGCCAGCTATGATTTACGCAGCGTAATTGACCACGCAAATCAAAAGTATGACTATAAAGAGATTGGCCTTGTAGGAATAAGCATGGGAGGTGGGCAGACCTTACGTTACTTAGGGGAGTCGGATTTTCCGTTACCAAAAAACGTGAAAGGCGCTGTGGCCATTAGTGCGCCATGTTCTCTGATTGAAAGCGCAGCTACTTTAAACCTTAGGGTGAACAAAGTATATGAGCGGAAATTCCTTGTAAAACTTAGAGAGAAGATAAAGAAGAAGGCCATACAATTTCCTGAAATCGATGTAAGCCAAATGGATACGGTAAAAACACTTAAGGAATTTGATAACCTTTATTCTGGTCCCATTCATGGTTTTAAGAATGCAAAGGAGTTTTATGAGTTCTGCGACCCTTACCCTTTCATTAAAAATATTGAAGTGCCCATTTTGCTTATCAATGCACTTAACGACCCATTATTGGAAGGGGATTGCTACCCATATCAGTTGGCGGAAAAAATGCCAAACCTGTATTTAGAAACACCAAAAAGGGGAGGTCATGTAGGGTTCATTCTTGCTAAGAGTGAGTTTACTTATTCAGAACTCAGAGCCCTTGAGTTTTTGAATGAAGAGAAAGGTTAAGCAGAAAGCACCTGCTTCCATTTTTCTGATTCAGCATATTCTTTAATGACTTGGTTCCTTTTATAGAGAAGCTTGAACATGTATTTTTCTAAAACTATCTTGTCGAAGAGCCAACCAAGAATGCCCAATGGAGAAGTGTAATCAAACTTATCTGTAACAAGTGTTTGTCCATTGCACTCTTCAAAATGGTGTTCATGTTTAAATGATTTGAAAGCTCCTTTCACCATTTCATCTACAAAGTAATGTGGGCTATTGAAAGCTGTAATTTGGGAGGTGAGTTTTTGAGTGATACCAAAGTGTTTCGCTTGCCAAGTTACTGTTTCGTTTAAGTTAATTAGACCTTCTGTTTTGCCTGCTATTGCTCTTTCCTTGGTTTGGATTGTTGAAATTTGATGCAGGTCGATACTTCTTGATAAGTCAAAACATCTTTGAATAGGAGCGTTAATTGCCATTTCAATTCGAATAATGGGCATCTGTTACTGGCCTATTTTTTGAAAATAAAGTAAACTGCAAGTACTAAAAAACCAAAGCCAACAGCATGGTTCCACCTGAAAGTTTCAGTTTTAAAAACAACCAAAGCGAAAGCGGTAAAGACTACTAACGTAATTACCTCCTGAATGACTTTCAACTCTATTAAAGAGAAGGGGCCTCCGTTTCCTTTAAACCCAATTTTGTTTGCCGGTACTTGAAAAATGTATTCAAAAAGCGCTATGCCCCAGCTAATCAAAACCACGGAAACTAATCCGAGTTTGCTAAACCATTTCCATTCAGCGAATTTTAAATGGCCATACCAAGCCAGCGTCATAAAGGCATTAGAAAGGATTAATAAGCCAATTGTTAGAAGTGATTTCATAAGTTGAATTTTGGCTCAATGTATAAATCGTTCTTCAATATTTATTCGCTTAAAAACGGCCCGAGCGAAATTTATTTTTGGTACTTAGGCCTTCGCTAATTTCTGGTCGTATTTTCCTGTACCTAAATCATGTAGCAGACTGAAATGGCTTTTTAGGGCATGATAAAAAGTCTTGTGTTGATAGTAAGGAATATCGTATTTCTCGGCCGTTTGCTTTACTATTTTGGAGATATTTCGGTAATGAACGTGACAAATGTTTGGGAAAAGGTGATGTTCGATTTGATAATTCAATCCGCCTACATACCAAGAAAACCAGCGGCTGCCATTGGCAAAATTAGCAGTAGTTCTCAACTGGTGAATCGCCCAGTTGTTTTCCATGCTTCCTTCTGAATTTGGGGTAAAGAAATCTGTTTCTTCAATCACATGAGCAGGCTGGAAGATAAGTGCTAGAATAAGACCAGAGATGAACTGCATCATTAAGAAACCGAGCATTACTTGCCACCAAGGTAAATCTACAATGAGGATGGGCAAAACTACCGTAAGTACAATATATCCCACTTTGTAGAAGCTCAAGCGCCAAATTGCCTTTCTTAGCGTAAGGCCTTGGCCTACTAGTAAGTTCTTTTTGTTATAGTCAATTAGCTGTTTGAAATCTTTACTGAAAAGCCAATTCAGTGTTAACAACCCATAAACAAATGGAGCGTAAAATGCCTGAAATTTATAGCCTTTTTTGCGCGGTTGGCTCGGTGACAAACGCATTACCGGATTCTCAAAGTCTTCGTCAAAACCTTCTACATTGGTAAAAGAATGGTGGAGTACGTTGTGTTGAATTTTCCAGTTGATATGGTACGCACCCAAAAAGTTGACTAAGAATCCGAAAAATTGATTTACGTTTTTTTTGTTAGAATAAGCTCCGTGATTGGCATCGTGCATTACCGATAAGCCAATGCCCGACATGCCCATACTCATTAAAAACCAAATCCCCATCATTGGCCAAAAGGTGTTTACTGTGCCTGATAAAAGTATAGCCAGCGGAATGAAGTATAAGCAAATCATGAAAGCGGTTTTTACTTTCATTGTAGCATTGGCCTGCTTAGAAATGTTGTTTTCCTTAAAATACCCGTTTACATTTTTTCTAAGTTCGGTAACAAACTCGGGTCTGTCTTGGGTATTGAATTTAACAGCAGGAGTACTCATATCGGATTTTTTGCTTTGATACAAAAGTAATGCGAATTGAGTTTAGTTGGTGAAGTTCAGGGAAAGTTTTGATTATCGGTGAACCAATTCATTTTTGGTTTTCAATCCACTCAGTCAAAACGCTTTAAAGCCAGATCTGAAATAGAATTACCAATGGATAAAGAGGAGGTAGCTGCTGGCGAAGGCGCATTACATACGTTAATGGCCTGCTTGGTTTCTATGATGGAGAAGTCATCTAACAAACCGCCAGTTCTGTCGCAGGCTTGTGCACGAACACCCGCACCACCATCAATCAAATCATCAGACTGAATTTTTGGAATCAACTTTTGCAAAGCCTTGGTGAATGCAGCTTTACTGAAAGAACGGTACATTTCGCCAAAACCAGTTTTCCAGTATTTCATGGCAACTTTTTGGAAACCTGGCCACATTAATGACTCTGCCAATTCACCCAAATGAATCTGCGATTTTTTGTAGCCTTCGCGTCTGAAAGCCAACACGGCATTCGGTCCGGCTTCAATTCCGCCTTTCATCATTCTTGTGAAATGAACGCCTAAGAAGGGGAAGTTGGGATCGGGAACGGGGTAAATCAAATGCTTTACTAAATATTCCTTTTCTGGTTTCAACTTAAAATACTCACCCCTAAAAGGAATGATTTTTAAGTCTACATCCTCAGAGGTTTTGCGAGCAATTTTATCGGAGTACAAACCACAACAGTTGATTACAAGCTTGGCTTCAAATGAGCTGTCATTGGTAGAAACATTCGAATATTGACCTTGATCTGAAATGCCAGTTACCTTGGTGTTCAATCGGATTTCACCGCCCAACTCCTTGATTTTCTCTCCGTACTTTTCGGCTACCAGTTTGTAATCTACAATGCCCGTATATGGAACATTGAGGGCTGCGATTCCTTTTACATGCGGTTCAATTTCATTCATTTCTTCAATAGAAATTCTTGAAATTTTGTCTAAGCCGTTTTGTAAACCTCGCTGATATAAGTTTTCTAATAGTGGTTTTTGAAAGTCATCGGTGGCTACCACAATTTTCCCACATAGTTCGTAAGGAATGCTTTCTCGATTGCAAAAATCAATCAGCATATGGTAGCCATTAATGCAGTTTGTGGCTTTTAAACTTCCGGGCTTGTAGTACAAACCAGAGTGAATTACACCACTGTTATTTCCAGTTTGATGCACTGCTAAGGCACCTTCCTTTTCAACAAGAAGGAGCTTAAGGTTAGGCTTTTTCTTTAAGGTTTGATAGGCTGTTGCTAAACCTACAATACCACCACCAATAACAATCACATCGTATTTCATCTTAGAACGGTAAGTCGTCTGAACTATCACTGTTCAACCAATCTGGCTCATCGTTGGCTGATGGTGGGGGAGGCGTATTTCCGTTGGCTTGTGGTGCTGCACTTTGACCAGCAGATTCAGGAGTAATTCTCCAAGCTTGTAAAGAGTTGAAATATTTTACCTGACCTTGAGCATCAGTCCATTTTCTTCCTTTAAGGTTGAAACTCACGTTTACAGTTTGATTAGGTTTAAAACTATCTAGTAAATCGCACTTGTCTTGGATGGCTTCAAATTTCACATACTCAGGGTATTGTGGGTTTTCAGCGTATTCTACAACAAACTCTCTTTTCTTGAAAGAGGCAGATACTTGTTGGGTAGGGAATATTTCGAGGAGTTTAGCTTTGAGTTCCATTTTCTAAATTTTGCTCAAAACAATTGATTAAATGACCAAGATGCAAATTCAATTTGAAACTATATTTGCTTTGGTTCAAAACCTTTTTTCAAAACATAAGTCAAAGGCACAAACAATCGGTTTAGAGAATTCTTCTTTTAATAGATGAAAATACTCATATTGATCCTGATTTGACTGACTACTATTATTGACAAGACTACGTTGAGGAGCCTATTTCTAACTTTATTTGGGGTACTATTTATCGCTGTATCAGCGAACGCTCAGGTCACTACCGAAGGTAGAGACTTCTGGTTTGGCTTTATGGACAATGCGAGTGCGGAGTCTATAGAAATTTATATAAGTGCTGAAAGAACTACATCGGTGACCATTCAGGCTCCGTTGGATGCTTTTAATGTAACCGTAACCGTTGACCCAGGAGTTTCTAAAAAAGTAGTACTTCCCTTAAACCTTATGCCTACAGATGAAGGTAAGCATGGTTACGGTATTCATGTTACTTCCGACAACCCCATTTCTTTATATGCCTTAAATAAACGGCAGTTCAGTGCAGATGCGGCTGTTATATTGCCTACACCTGCTTTGGGCAATGAATATTATGTAGTAGCACATATGGAACCCCCAGGGGACATAGTGGAAAGTTCTAGGGAATCTGAGTTTTTAGTGGCAGCCTCGGAAGATGGAACTCAAATTGAAATTACGCCTACTGGCAATACCTACAACGGCTGGCTGAAGGGGATTCCACAAACCATAGAACTGAATGCTGGAGAAACCTATTTAGTGAAATCTGATGAAGATTTAAGTGGCTCCTATGTTCGTACTGTAAGCCAAAACAGTGCTGAGTGTAAGAATATAGCCGTTTTTGGGGGGAATGTGTTTACTAATGTTGGGGGGTGTGGGCCAGCTAGAGATCACTTGTTAGAACAAATGTTTCCTGTTTCTACATGGGGAAAGAACTTTCTCTTTGTTCCGTATGAAACTCGACAAGGAGGAGATTATGTGAAAATTATTGCTGCTGAGAATGATACCAGAATTTCAATCTCAAGAATGTCACAAACACTGATTTTGAATGCTGGCGAAGTAAAGATCTATAAAGCTTTGGATGGTGTCAGAACCATTTCAGCGGATAAACCTATTACGGTGGCTCAGTTTAGCCGTAGTCAAGATTGCGATGGAGTACCTTCCGACCCGTTTATGATTATTGTGAGTCCGTTAGAACAGAGGATTAAATCGGTTACCTTCAATGCTTTTGTGGTTCAAAATATTGCCAAATACTATTTGACTTTAATAACAGCGAGTGATGCCGTAAAGGATGTGTTTTTGGATGGTGTGGATATTACAAACCAATTTAAAACAGAAGGAGATGCGGCCTATGCATCGTTGAATATTGCCCAAGGAAACCATAGACTTACTGCTCCAGAAGGTGTAATTGCCTATGTGTATGGTTACGGAAATGCAGAGTCATTCGGTTACTCTGCAGGAGCAAGTCTTGAAAACCTGAATGCCCAACTTTTATTAGCAGACGCTACCCTTAATATTATTGCTGATGAAGGATGTTTGAATTCAGATATAGATTTTAAAATTCAGTTTGAAACTATACCGGGCGAAGACCCTCTTTATACAGTTTTCGATTGGCATTTTGATGATGGTGCAATGGCGACTGGCGAGGAGGTAAACCATACTTATACCACACCCGGTGATTATGTGATCAGAGTAATTGCTTCTAATGGAGAAGGCAGTTGTGGTAATTCAGAAGTTTTCACCAAACAGATTTCCATTTTAGAAGTGGAGGCTTCAGAAATAATGGGACCACAGTCTGTGTGTCCTAATGTACAAAACATTGACTACTCCATTGAAGGTGCCGATGGTAATACTTATGAGTGGATTATTTCGGCTGATGGACAAATCACCAGTGGTCAAGGAACAAGTCAAGTTAAAGTGGCTTGGGGAGCACCAAATGACAATGCATTTTTGAAAGTAGTACCTAGAAATACCTTGGGTTGTATTGGCGAAACACTTGAAATTCCTGTGAAGATTAATAAAGAGCTTACTCCGCCATTACCAACAGGTGCCGCTGAAGTATGCTTCGATGATTATCAAGAGGTGACGTATTCTACTCTGCAAACCAATGGTTCAGTTTACACTTGGGAAGTAATTGGTGGAACCTTCGTTAATGGTGTAAACACTGGAAACGAAGTAAAAGTAAAATGGAATGGAGTAGGAACTGGTAAAATTAGATTTTTGGAATCAAACCCTTTAGTAGCTGATTGTGATGGGTACTCTGAGTATTTGTCGGTGATTATCTATTCGGAGATTAAGCCTGCAGCGAATATTACTAATATTTCATGTTTTGGATTGACCAATGGCGCAATTGAACTCACTGTAACAGGCGGTAAACCCGGAAATTATACAGCTTCATGGGACAATGGAATGGTAGGCCTATCAATTTCTGGACTAAAGGCTGGTAACTATGAAGCTACCATTACAGACGCTGCGGGTTGCCAGATTACCCAAATCTACACCATAACAGAGCCACCAAGATTAGTTGTTACCGATGGCTCAATTTTACCGGTAAGGTGCTTTTCCGAAACCAACGGAAGTATCGCATTAAACATTACAGGCGGAACACCGAACGCGCAAGGTAAGTACTCCATTAAAGTAGTAGGAGTTAATTTTGACAAGACTTACAGCGAACAAGTTATCACCAATTTACCAGCAGGTGGTTATGCCGTTACTGTTACCGATGCCAATGGCTGTAAAGTTTCCAGAAGCTATACAATTAATGAGCCACCCGCTTTAGAACCTTTCTTGGAGTCATTCCTAAACCTTCCTATTTGTCCACAGGCTACTAACGGAACGACATATATTGAAGCCAAAGGAGGAACTCCAGATTACCAATTTTACTGGAGCAATAAACCAAATATTGACTCTCAAGAAGGGAGCGACTTTTCACAAGGGGCTTATTCATTGACGATTAGAGATGCCAGTGGTTGTGAAACAGTAATGGACTTTGATGTGGAAGAACGTTTTCCTAAAATATTTATTCCGAACGCCTTTAGCCCTAATAATGACGGTGTAAACGATGAGTTTAAACCAGTAACAGACTGTAATCTTCAATACAGCATTCAAATTTTTAATAAGTGGGGAGAAATAGTTTTCTCTACGGAAGACATCACCGAAGGCTGGGATGGAAGATATAAGGGAACAAAGGTTCAAGACGGGCAGTACAGCTACATTATTTTCTATGCGGGTGCTTTAAACGGTGTAAGCTTCGAAGAAACCAGAAGAGGTACACTGAAAGTTTTTCGCTAGACTTCCTTCACAAATCAATGCCTTTCTTTAATTTCAGCATTGGACTGAAAACTTATTATTTTGGCATTAACGGTTTATAAATCTTCCGCAGGTTCGGGTAAAACCTTTACGCTCGTAAAGGAATATGTCAAGTTGCTGATTAAAAGGCCACAAGACTTCAAACATATCTTGGCCATCACCTTCACCAACAAGGCTACGGAAGAAATGAAAACCCGTATTCTCAAGGCTTTGGAAGAAATGGGAGCGGGCAAGGAAACGCAGCTGTTTAAAATATTAGTGACCGAACTTGCCGCAGAACTCACTCCACTTAACATTCAACAAAGAGCCGAAGAAGCCTATGATCTCATCATTCATAATTATGGTCGGTTTGAAGTGTCCACCATTGACAGTTTCTTTTCTAGGGTGCTCAAGTCTTTTGCTAGAGAATTGGATTTGCCACTCAGTTACGAAGTAGAAATGAATACTTCCATGGCCTTGCAAGAAGCCATGAATGAGCTTTTCAAAAGCTTGGACGACAATAAAGAAGTACGGCAATGGCTTACGCAATATGCGAAAGAGCAAATTGAAAGCGATAAATCGTGGAACGTAGATCAGCAGATCGAAAAGCTTGGTGGTAACCTCTTCAGAGAATCTTTCCAAGACGGTTTTAGCGGGCTAAACCTTAGTTTCGATGAACTTAAAACGATCATTGAATCACTTAGGTCAGATATTAAGTCTTTTGAAGTACAACTAAAAAAGTATGGAAATGAAGCTTTAGATTTAATTTCTCAGCATGGGTTACAAGTAGCAGATTTTAGTGGCGGCCAAAATCGAAGTGTGGCCAATACATTTGTGAAGCTTACTAATAAGGATTACAAACTCACTTCTACTTTTATTAAAACCGTAAATGGTGATAGCAATTGGTACGCTCAGAAGTCAGATAAGAAAGCAGAAATAGATCAATTGGTGTCGGGAAGGTTTGGAGAGATTTGTCAAGGTATAGTTGATTTTATTGAAGACAACGAAAGTGATTATAACTCCGCGAAAGCTATTCTAAAAAATGTGTATGCTTTTGGTTTGCTGGAAGAGCTGAACAAGTATTTAAAAGAATACCGCGATGAGCACAACGTAATGCTTATTTCGGATACGAATATCATTCTCAAAGATATTCTGGAGCAAGCCGATGCGCCTTTCATTTTCGAAAAGCTCGGTAGTTTCTACAAGCATATTATGATCGATGAGTTTCAGGATACTTCCAATTTTCAGTGGAGCAACCTAAAACCTTTGATCATCAACGCCCTTTCAGAAGATAATGAAGTGCTGATTGTAGGGGATGTAAAGCAGTCCATTTATCGTTTCAGGGGCGGTAATATGCGTTTGTTACTTTCACAGGTGAAGGAAGAACTAGGTGCTTTTTATCCTAAAGAAGCCGATCAGGTGCTGAATGACAACTGGCGAAGTTTGAGTAGTATTGTCAACTTCAATAATAACTTGTTTGGAAAACTGCCAGAAGCTTTCGGTAAAAACGAAGTACTGCATGACACATCTTTGTTTACCCAAGCCTATGAAAACCACGAGCAACAAATTCAAGGAGGAGAAGGCGGCTACGTGCAAATGCGTTATTATTCTTCTTCCGATGAAGAAAATGAAAAATGGCAGACACAATCTGTTAAAGACCTCCTAATTCAAATTAGAGAGAACAAAGAAAAGGGCTTTTCATTGAGCGATATGCTTATTTTGGTGAATCGTAACAAGGAAATTTCTGATATAGCTACTGCTTTTCTAAGCGAGAAAATTCCATTTATCAATGGTGAATCGCTCAAGCTTCAACAGAGCGAATCGGTTTTTTTTGTGCTGGAATTACTCCGCTATTTACAATCGGGTAAGGATGAGGTGCTCATGCTTAACCTCATCAGTCTTTTCTTCAGGTTGAACGATATTCCAGAGCAAGCTGTAATGCTGCGTGGAAAAGGAGAAAGAATGACTTTGGAGGAAGCGGGTTTCCCTCAAGAATTTCTGAACAGACAATACGAAATAAAGCAGTATGCACTTTTTGACTTGGTGAGTGAGTTATTGCTCATGTTCGACATCGAAAAGAAGGCAGATGTGTACTTGCAACAGCTTTTGGATGTTATTCTTGAGCAGTCACAGCGAGGCGCCAATTCCATCAATACTTTTTTAGAATGGTGGGATAAGGAAGGAGATAATCAAACGGTAGCCACAAGTGAGAAAACCAATGCCATAAGAATTCTGACGATTCATAAATCTAAGGGACTGGAATCGCCTATTGTGTTTATTCCCTTTGCCAATTGGGATATTTTGCCGAATGCTAACACACATCAGTTTTGGACGAAAAATATACCTGAGCAGTACCAATCGCTTCAGTACATTCCGCTAGATTTCAGTAAAAGCACATTGCTTAAATCTCATTTTCAAGAAGACTATTATACCGAAGCGACAGAAAGTGCGCTTGATATTCTCAATAAAACCTATGTGGCTTTTACTCGGCCTAGAGAGAAACTTTATTTAGCAGCACCAATGCCAAAGAAGGCTGGTAGTACTAGAATCCATGAGTTTCTACTGGATTTACTTCCTGAAATTGGATTGCTTTCTCAAGAAGAATCAACTTACACGCAGTTCAGTTTGGGTACTGATGGTCAAAAAATAGGGAGTGGAGAAGAAATAGATGCATCCGTAGCGATTGGCATTTATCCTCAAGTTTCCTTCCTCAATCAACTGACCATCCGCAATGATTCAGAACGCTTTTTCATGCTGCAAGAAACCGAAGAAGCGCAGAACATAAGTTTAGGAAATCAGGTGCACGAAGTACTGTCTGCCATTCGGGTAAAGGAAGATTTAGAAATGGTTTTAAGGCAGTTTTTACAAGCTGGGGAGTTGGACCATAATGCAATAGCGCTAGTGAAAGATCGAATCCTCAAGCTTTTTGATGACCCAAAAATCAGTGTCTGGTTTTCTGATGACTATGAAGTTTTCAATGAAAGGGAAATTTGGTTCGAAGGTAAAGCCCATAAACCAGACAGGCTACTGATTAAAGGACCCGAGGCAGTGATTATCGACTATAAAAAGGAAAAAGAAAGCCCAGCTCATCAAGAACAAGTAAAACGCTATATGAACGCCATGAAAGCCCTTGGTTTTGAGAAGGTCTCCGGTCATTTAATCTATGTTGAACCAGTGATAGTGAAGGAGGTAGCAAATGGTTAGGCCCCGACTAGTTCTTTTGGCCCCATCCAACCTTCCCCGAAGGGGAAGACTACGACAGAGGTCATTTTCAGCCTTTGAGCGTTTGTTTGGAGCACTGTCCCAATTTGTACATTTAGTAGCGTGTTTTAACAGTTTAATAAAACCGCCTCAATCTAAAATTACCACAGAAGCAAAAGCCTTCCCCCGTGGGGAAGGTTGGATGGGGCTTTTAAGCAGGTCTTCGGTATTACAAAAGTGTAAAATTTATAATACTGAACCTTGGATGGGACTTTTTGTAACCTGTAAAAGTATAGCTCAATAATGAAAACCTTCCACCACCTCATTGTAAATCAGATTCAGGAAAGCGAATTGCAACAGTTGAAAGGCCATTGTTTTGTGTTTCCAACCAAGCGTGGAGGTGTTTTCTTCAAGCGTGCTTTGCTTCAAAAATACGGTCATCATGACTTTATGCTACCCACCATTTTCAGTATTGAAGATTTCGTGCAACGTATGACAGGCTTGTCCATTACGGACGAACTCACGCTACTTTTTCACCTTTTCAAAATTTACCAAAAGCGAGATCAGGATTTAGAATTCGATGCTTTCTATGCATGGGGAAAGGTGATTCTGAAAGATTATGATGAGATAGATCGCTACTTGGCCAATGCTAAACAAATCTATTCCGACTTACAGAGCATTAAAGAAATTGACCATGTTTTCGGCTATAATGACGAATTCAGAGAGATTATTGCTCGTTTTAGAACCCTGACGGAAAAGCAAGACAAGACGAAATTACTCACTGAGTTTTTGAAAATATGGAAAGAGGTCGGTGCGGTTTATGAAGACTTTCAAGGTGAATTACTGAAAGAAGAAAAGGCTTATGGCGGTATGCTGTACCGAAATTTGGCTTCTGTACTCAGTCAAGACCACTTTGAGCATCCTTTCGATTATTATCATTTTTGCGGTTTCAATGCCCTTTCCAAATCAGAAGAAGTGATTTTTGATGCCTTGGTAAAAGCCAAGCGCGCCCAACTCTATTGGGATACGGATAACTACTTCATGGTCGAGAAGAAAGAAGAGGCGGGCGATTTTATGCGGGAATACCGAACCAAGTGGCCCAACAGTATTTGGTTCGATGTCGATTCTTTAAGCGAACCCAAAACAGTGCATGTGCATGCTGTGCCTCAAAATATGGCGCAGGCGCATTTGGCCGCAAAGTTGGCCGGGGAACTCATTCATCAAGGCGCGAAACCAGAAGAAACTGCTATTGTGTTGGCCGATGAAAAGTTGTTAGTGCCCTTCCTTTACGCCATGCCATTGCACGACCATAAGGTCAATGTGACGATGGGCTACCCAATGAAGTCAACTATCGTTTTCGATTTTGTGCTGTGCTATTTGGAATTGATGCGAAAGGCACAAACCACCGACCAGGGTTTGGTTTTTCATACCTATGATCTACGACCTTTTCTTTCCAACGCCTACACCGCGCTTTTTCACGAAGGCATTTATCAGCAATTGAACGAATGGTTTGTTCGGGAAAAGAAAACTAAAATTGGCTTGGATGAATTGCTGGACAAAGTGAAGTCTAGTGAGCTACAGGCCCTGCTTAAAGCGGGGAAAGAATGGGAGAACATTGCGAATGCCTTAAAGACTTACCTCACAGCCGCATTCTATGATTTTAAAGAGAAAGACAGAGGACTGACAGATCGTGAGTTTATCTATTTTTTTCTGAAGTCGCTCAATCAGCTGAACGACTACCTGAGACAGAAAGAGACTTTTTCTTTAAGGTTGATCAAGAAAATCATTCAAGAGCATTTCAGAGCCGTTAAAATACCTTTTGAGGGCGAACCAGTGCAAGGTGTTCAGGTGATGGGTTTTCTGGAAACCAGAACATTGGACTTTAAACACATCATCGTAGTTTCTGCCAACGAAGGTAAGCTTCCGACCACTAGAAATTCCAATTCTTATATTCCTTATGGCTTAAGAAAGGTGTTTCAGTTACCCACTTTCGAAGAACAGGATGCCATTTATGCCTATCATTTCAAGCGATTATTACAAAGAGCGGAAGAGGTGCATTTTGTTTACGATAATACCACGCAAGGCGATTCTACTGGAGAGAGAAGTCGTTTCATTTTACAGCAACTAAAGCGCTACAAGAAGCTTGAACATTATACTATTCTAGAGAAATCGTATGAAGGGCTTGTTCCGAAAGCCATCAATTCGAATGAGATTTCGATTCCAAAAGGGCCAGAAGTAAAAAAACTACTGAGCCGCTTTTTACAGGGCACAGAGGAGGGTAAGTTCTTGTCGCCCACTTCCCTTACCAATTACATTACCTGTCCGCTAAAGTTCTATTTAAAAAACGTAGCCAGTTTTAGAGAACTGGATGATTTGGACGAAGACATTGATGCACGAAATCTTGGAATTGTAGTGCATGAGGTATTGGAGTTTTTATACAAACCTTGGCTAAACAGAGAAATTGGTGCAGAGCAAATTCGTTTGCTCAAAGGCTTGGTGGAAAAGCAGCTGATTGACTCTTTAGAACGAAACAAGATCATTCAAGAAAATCAACAACTGTCGGGCAGAGATTTGGTCACCAAACAGGTGATGGAGCAGATGATTCAAAAAGTGTTGGATTTAGATGCCCTAGAAGCCCCTTTCAAAGTGATTGGTCTAGAGGCAGAAGAATTTGAAACGCTGGTGGCCATTGATGGAATTGGCAAAGCCCGGGTCAGCGGTACGATAGACCGAATGGATGAAAAGGCCAAAGAGCTGCGCATTACAGATTATAAAACGGGTAAGGTAGAGTTTGTAAGCAAAACGCTGATGTATAAAGATCCGCAGGCTTATATCGATAAGTACTTTGATGATCCAAAATACAAATCTGGTTTCCAGGGTTATCTCTATGCGGTGCTCACAAAAGGTCATTTTGATTTACCAGTAAAAGTGGGCATTACGAGTATGCGTAAGTTGAGCGAAGGCACGCAGTGGCTCCGAGATGGCAAAGCCATTCCTGCTGATGCCATTGCTATGTTTGAAGAAAAGCTTCAAAACCTGGTACGAGAAATTTACAATACAGCCATCCCATTCGCCCAAACCGATGATTTAAAACGTTGTGAATATTGCGAATTTCAGCAGTTGTGTAAAAGGGGAGGTTAATTTCCTTCTCGGTTTTCTTACAAAACCTAAAATCAATTATCTTTCCGCATGCGTATTTTGAAACTCCTCATTCTAGTCTTTGTACTCGGAATTCCATCTAAAACTTCGGCCCAAGAGATTTATAATGCTGATTATAGCTTTACCATAGAAGGCTTACCGGCTGGTGAAAATATGCGCTTAGCTTATTATCTGGGCGATAAGCAGTACATCAAACAAGAAGCAACATCAAAAGAGGGAGGCTTGGTAACCTTTCAGATGGATACGGTGCATATAGGTTTGTATATGTTGGTTTTTCCAGACAACAATTACTTTGAGTTTGTAGCCAAAGAGCCTAAAATAGTGATGAAAACCATGAAGGACGATGTTATTGGCGGAATGCAGGTGGTTACTTCAGAGGAAAATAAGCAGCTTTTTGAATACCTAAAATTCAATAATCAAACCCAAATTGAGTTTAAAAAAATTGAAGAAGATACTAGCCTTGATGATTTCAGAAAGCTTGCAAAGCAAGATGAAATCGGAAAGCAGAGGCAGGCAAAACGGACGGAAATTATAATGAAATACCCGAAAAGCTTTGTTGCCCAATTGATTAAATCTTCAATTGAATATGAGGCTAAAGAAGCGCCTGCGGGTCTATCGGCTGAGGAAATTGATGCATTTAAATTTTACGATTATAGAAAACATTACTTCGATAATATTGATTTTTCAACGGGTGATTTATTGTATTCGCCTGTCTACCATCCAAAAGTGATGGCCTATATGGATCAACTTACACTACAACAGCCAGATTCTTTAATTGTGGCCGTAGACTATGTTCTAGATAAGTCGAGTTTAAATGATGAGTACTTTAAATATACCCTAATTACCCTTTTGAATAAGTATGCCAAAGCAAAAATGATTTGTCATGACGAAGTTTATTTACACATGATTGACAAATATTACTTGAAAGGAAAGGCAGTTTGGATGGATGAAGAGGGGCTTTCAAGACTAAGAGTAAGTGCCGATAACCTAAGAAATAACCTCTGTGGCAGACTAGCAGTCAATTTTGAACTTCCAGATGTAAATGGTGCGAACCAGTCGCTTTATGCCCAATCAGCAGATTGGACAATACTCGCTTTCATGAAAATTGATTGTATTCCTTGCGAAAAAACCTTAGAAGAACTTTCTAAGATGGATGATGCAGTAATGCCTTCAAATAAGGTAGTAACAATTTATAAGCAAGCTGATCAAGCCGTTTGGAAAGGTATTTTAATGAGTAAAACAAAATCGAACTGGGTCAATTTGATGAACAGCAACAATAGTTTGAATGAACTGCGTGACTATAATGTTCAATCTTATCCAACACTTTATTTACTCGACAAGGAAAAGAGAATAGTGCTCAAAAGGGTGAGTGCTTCTCAAATCATTGAATATCTCAGTAGCCTGAATTAGTAGTAGAGTCTTCTTATTCTATATAAACTAAGTCAATAGTTGGTTTTTTAAACTAAACCTAATACTTTAGTTTAAATTCAGATTGCCATGATGTCTACCCATTTCCGCTTTGCCCTTAGGGCCGTATCACGATTTAAGATTCCAAGCTTAATTAATTTTTTAGGCTTTACTGTCGGGCTTACTGGAGCAATCTTACTCTTTTCAATTTTACTTCATGACGCCACCTATGACGGTTATCATCAGCAAGGAGACCAAATTTATAGGCTATCGGCCAGTTTGAATTTGCGAGATGGCAAGCGACATTTTGCTTCAACCTCAGTAATAAGTGGTAATAACCTGTCAGATGTAATTCCTGAAATCACCGACCGAGTTAGATTGCGATATCAGTCCTTAACATTGACTTTTGGAGATAAGATTTTTAGTAATCAAAATACTGCTTTTGTAGATTCTGGTTACTACAGCGCCTTTACCACCGAACTTGTTTCTGGCCAATTTCCAAAAGAACAAACTGATATATTGATCAATGAAAGCACCCGCGAAAGGTTATTTGGTACAAGCAACCCGATCAATCAGGTGATTTCTTCTCAAGGAATTTATGGAACCAAGGGATTAACTGTTGTGGGTGTTTTTAAGGATTATCCTACCAATGTTTCTTTTCGCCCAAACATCTTAGCCGATTTTAGAATTATAGAACCTTTGAGCAACAAGAACTATGGTTCTATTGTACCAGGCCTGAATACTTTTTTGGTAACTGATGGAAGTATTGATGCCAGTGAATTGAATGAAAAGCTCGGTGAATTCTATAAAGAAAATATAGGTGACCTGCTTGATGTTGTAGTACATGAGGCTGAGGCCTATTCTGGAATGCATTACCATCGAGGGTTAGAGTTTGATTTGGGTCAGAAACACGATAAGAATACACTTTGGATAATGGTGATTTTGGCCGTATTCATTATCATTTCAACGCTTATTAACTTTTTCAATATGCAAACTGCTTTGGTCATCCAAAGGTCAAAAGAGCTTTCGATCAAACAGGTGTTGGGAATTACTTGGGCTTCGAAAATCAAACAACAGGCCAACGAATCTCTGATTGTGCTTTTACCAGCATTCGTTTTAAGTGGTATAATGATTTCATTGGCTTTAAATGAACTAGAGCAATACACTAACCTTACTTTAGCAAGTGGGTGGCTTTCGGCTGACAATTTATGGTGGTTGATGGGAGGGTTATTTCTAGTTTTCTGGACTATTACCGCTGGCGCCTCATTACTAATGAGTCGTTGGAATAGTCACTCCATCATTTCAAACTATAAAACCAAAGGCCAAAGTAGCATTCGTACTTTTTTGATTGGGCTACAATTTACTTTGGCTGGCTTCTTTATTTTCAGTGCAAGTGTAATATCGAATCAACTGACTTATATGGAAACCATAGATTTAGGTTATGAGCAAGATGATCTAATGACCATTACTCTGAATCAGGTTTCTGGCTACGATCAGGCAAGAACAATAAAAACAGCTTTTGAGGGCATAGCAGGAGTGAAGAAAGCGAGTATTTCAACAGCTCCAATTTTTGGCTGGCAAAGTAAAGCCAACTTTTCCATAAGAAAAGATACGGCAGTTGAGAATCATTTGCTCAACGTAAATCTAATTGATCCAGATTTTATTGAGACAAATCAAATGCTTGTTTTGATAGGAGAGAATGTTGTTGAAAAAGGGAGAAAGCTTCTACTCAATGAGAAGGCAGTAAAAGCATTGGGTTTTTCTTCCAATGATGAGGTAGTGGGGCAAAAAATGATGTATTCAATGCGCGATACTACCATGGAATACACAATTACTGGAGTTGTAGCCGATTATCATTATGCAACTATGCACGACATGATAGAGCCTATGGTGCTCTTGACCAATGAACTTGGTGGTTACTTCAACCTCACTTTAAGAACCGAATCGAACGATGATCAATTGACTACTGCATTGGAGAAGAAATGGGATGAGTTCTTCCCTGGCTACTTACTGAGTTATAATCTGATGGAAGAATCTATTGACAATGCTTACCGACAGGATTATCAAAAAGGAGCATTTTATCAATGGGCTACTTTGCTTTTGGTCTTTGTTTCGGCCATGGGCATTTTTGGATTAACCTATTTTTATGCAGATCAGAAGCGTAAAGAAATTGGCATAAGAAAAGCGATTGGAGCTGGTATGAAACAAATTTTAATACAAATAGGAAAGCCAATTGGATGGGTTTGTCTCGTTTCAATTTTAGTCTCTATTCCCTTATCTTTTCATTTTTCGGGTGAATGGCTTTCTGGCTATCAATATAGAATAACACTTGGAGTAGAACACATTGCCCTAACTGTAATTCTGATGGCTTCGCTGGCAGCATTAGCATTGATTTACCCAGGAGTAAAAGCGAGTAAAATTAATCCTGTCGAAGCGCTTCGGCAGGATTAGTATGAGATCAAGCGCTTATAATTTTTAGAAAATGCGGCTTCAAACAATCAGTTTTTGCCTTTATATCCCTTTTGGTTCATTGAGTAACAAAGGGATAATATTGGTTTAATTAGTAATTAACCAATTCCTCATTAAAGCTTAATAAAACGTCATCAGAAGGGCTGTTTTGTCTTTCTTGTTGCATGTTGTGCTCAAATTCTTAACACTAAACCTAGGCCTCTTGCCTTTTTCTTAACCTTTTCGAAACGACTAGTTTTTCTTCATTGCTGAGTTTTGGCACAGCAATAATTTAACCTAATCTATCTATGAAAAGAATTTTACACACTTTAGTAATTGCACTTTTGTTTTCTAGTGTTGCCATGGCACAAAATGGAATCATTAGTGGAAAAATTACTGACGAAATTGGCCTTGGTTTACCGGGAGCCACAGTTTTTATTTCAGCCCTTAATAAGGGTGGAGTTACGGATGTTAATGGTAACTATACCTTAATCGAAATACCAGTAGGCGATCATAATGTTACGGTATCTTATGTAGGCTACAAGAAAGTAGAACAAGTAATGACTGTTGTAGTTGGACAAACCACAGTAGTTAATGTTGCCATGGAGCCGGGCTATACCCAAACAGGCGAAGTAATGGTAATTGGAGATAGACTTAAAGGTCAGGCCAAGGCACTGAACCAGCAGCGTACTAATGCCAACATCACTAATGTAGTATCTGCCGATCAAGTAGGTCGCTTTCCTGATGCCAATATTGGAGATGCTTTAAAGCGTATTCCGGGTATTACTATTCAGAATGACCAAGGCGAAGCCAGAAACATTATTATTAGAGGCCTTGCACCACAGCTAAACTCAGTAACATTAAATGGAGAACGTATTCCTTCTGCTGAAGGCGACAACAGAAATGTTCAGTTGGACTTAATTCCAGCAGATATGATCCAGACCATACAAGTAAACAAAGCTGTATTACCAGATATGGATGCTGATGCTATTGGCGGTTCTGTAAACTTAGTAACTCGTTCTGAACCAACAGGAAAGCGTTTGTCTGGAACATTGGCCTCTGGTTACAACTTCCTTTCTAATAAACCTATTTGGACAGGATCATTGATTGCTTCTGATCGTTTTGCCCAAGGGAAGCTAGGTGCAGTACTATCACTTTCATACAACAACCATAATTTCGGGTCAGATGACATTGAAGCCGTTTGGGTTGAAGGTGATGATGGCAAGGCATATATTGATGAGTTTGATATTAGAGAGTATCGGGTGCAGAGGGTGAGAAGAAGTGCTAACCTAGCCTTAGATTATAAAATCAATAAGAACAATAAAATCTTTCTTTCAGGTGTGTACAACTGGAGAGATGATTGGGAAAACCGTTTTAGAATGCGTGTGAGTCAACTGGAAGATGCCTTCAACGATGGAGATTTCACTACAATTGGAGCCAACAACTATAATACAACAAAAGCGCGTGTAGAATTTCAGACCAAAGGTGGGATTGGTAGCGACAGGGTTGATAACCGAAGATTGGAAGACCAGAGAAACAGAAATCTAAGCCTAAGAGGTGAGCACCAATTGGATAGATTGAAAATCACTTGGTCGGGAACATACGCCAAAGCCTCAGAAGAAAGGCCAAATGAGCGTTATGTTAGTTACAGGTCTAAGGATCAAAATGTAAATGTAGACCTTCGCAACCCCAGATTTCCATTGGCCATATTAGCCAATCCAAGTGATAACTTGGGTATTGAATTCAATGAACTTTCTGAGCAAAACGGTTATACTTCAGATGAAGACTTTAACTCTAAGGTAGATTTCACTTTACCTGTTTCAGATAAGTCAATTGTTAAATTTGGAGCTCGTTTAAGAACAAAAACTAAAGAAAGAAAAAACAATTTCTTTGCTTATGAACCAACTGACGAGGATGCTTTTGGAGCAACAATAGGAGATATTCCAAACGAGAATTATTCCGATTCAGACTTTATGCCCGGCAGTCAGTTTAGAGCAGGTGTTTTTGGTACACCGGGTTTTCTAGGGGCTATTGACCTGAACAATGCTTCTTTATTCGATAAAGAAGATGTTTTGGGGGAATATCTTCCAGGAAATTATAATGCAACAGAAAGTATATATGCAGGTTATGCTATGGCGGATCTGACTTTAACAGACGAGCTTTCTGGTATTGTTGGGCTAAGGTTAGAATCAACTAGCATTGATTATTCTGGATATATATTGGATGTAGATAATGACACCTACAGCCAAACCCAAGCTTCTCAAGATTACACCAACTTTATGCCTGGTGTACACCTAAACTACAATTTTTCAGATTATTCAATCTTGAGATTTGCCTATACTAACACTATTGCAAGACCAAATTATTATGACTTGGTGCCTTACGCTGAATTCAGCCCAGATGATGAAGAGTTGACACGTGGTAACCCAAACTTGAAAGCTACTACATCAACCAACTTCGATTTAATGTATGAAAACTACTTCCAGAGCATTGGTTTAGTTTCAGGAGGAGTGTTCTACAAGGATGTAAATAACTTCATTTACTCTCAAAGAACTGAAGGTTATAATGATCCTCAGTTTGGTAGCGATTTGGAATATACAACTTTTCAAAATGGCGGAACCGCTGAGATTTACGGGCTTGAGGTTTCTTTTCAAAGACAAATTTGGAAAGGGCTGGGCTTGTACTTGAACTACACATTGACTCAATCGAGCACTACAGGTATTCAAGGACGTGAATCAGATGATTTGGCCTTACCAGGGACTGCCGAAAACATGTTTAACGCCTCACTTTCTTACGAAACTGAGAGGTTAGTATTGAGAGCTTCGTTGAATTTTGCTAGCGACTATATTGATGAGTTAGGCGGAGAAAGCTTTGAAGACAGGTATTATGACAAACAAACCTTCTTGGATCTTAATGGCTCTTATGCTTTTAATAAGAACTGGAGATTCTTTTTTGAAGTGAACAATCTCACTAACCAGCCTTTGAGGTATTATCAGGGAATTAGCAGCAGAACCATGCAAGCTGAATATTACAATGTAAGGTTCAATGCAGGCTTAAAATTCGATTTGTTTAATAATTAATTCATGAAGAAATCAGTAATGAATATTGTACTTGGAGTTGCCTTTGTGGCAATTTCTTGTAGCGACACAAAAGAGAAAACAACTTCGGTAGCAGATGCTATTAAGCCAGCTATAACAACAGATACTACTTTACACGACACCGATGACCCTGCGATTTGGGTCAATCCAATCGATCCTGCTCAAAGTATGATTATTGGTACCGATAAAGACATCGATGGCGCACTTTACGCTTTCGACCTAAACGGTAAGGTGATAGAAGAGCGAACCGTTCGAGGCTTAAAAAGGCCTAATAATGTAGACATTGAATATGGTTTGGTAGTAGGTACTGACACCATTGACATTGCTGTGACTGGAGAAAGATTTACTCATAATATGCGTGTATTTGCTTTGCCAGAAATGAAAGCGATTGACAACGGTGGGATTCCAGTTTTTGAAGGTGAAGAAGGAGTGGAGTATCGCGACCTAATGGGTGTGGCCCTTTATAAGCGACCAACAGATGGGGCTATTTTCGCCATTATGGGAAGAAAAACTGGCCCAACAGATGGCACTTACCTATGGCAATATTTGCTAGAAGGAACTATCGAGGGAGCTGTTAAAGTAACCTTGGTAAGGAAGTTTGGAGTTTTTAGCGGAGTAAAGGAAATAGAAGCCATTGCGGTGGACAATGAATTGGGCTTTGTATACTATTCAGATGAAAATGTTGGGATAAGGAAGTACCATGCAAATCCAGAAATGGGAAATGAAGAATTGGCATTGTTTGGAACAACAGATTTTTTGGATGACAATGAAGGCATTTCTATTTATGATGCTGGAAATGGCAAAGGATTTATTCTCGTTTCCGATCAACAAGCAAATCAGTTTAAGATTTATTCTAGAGAAGGCACTTCTGTCAATCCACATCAGCACGAATTATTAAAAACTATAAAGGTATCTACCAATGAGAGCGATGGCTCTGAAATTAGCAATGTGGCTTTTAACGATACCTTCAAATATGGAATCTTTGTAGCCATGTCTGATAACCGCACTTTTCAATATTATAGGGTGGAGGATATTTTAGGTGAGTTATTGAAGAAGTAAAACGCTATAATTTAACCATTTTAAGTAAAGGTCTAGGTGTGCCATCTAGACTTTTTTATCTTTAAACGATTATTCAGCAGAAAGCTCCCATCTGATTTTTACTGCAGAAAGCTTTTCTGTTTCCAAGCGGACATCACTCAGTACATTGAAGCCATTCTTAAGGTAGAAGGGTAAGGGAACAGAATATAGAGAACCATCGGACTTCTTACTACTCGCATTGTCTATTACCCAGCCATTAAGAGTTTTAAAGTCATTTTTAGCTAAATTTAGTAACTGCTTTCCGAGTCCCATCTTTTGATAATTACTATCTAGTATTACCGAAAACCAAGTTTCTTCGTTCCGAATAAATACCAAAAGCCAACCAACAATACTTTGACCATTGTCGCTAACCATGTAATGCTTTAGTTGTTCTATTTTATCAAGAAACTCATCAAATCCAGCTATTGAACTGTAGCTTAACGAAGCTGGATATTCAGCATTCCACAAGGCCGTTACTCTTTCTTTTTGATGTGTTGTCAACTGGTTGGTTTGGATGACTTTCATAGATAGTAAGGTAAAAAGTTAGATTGAATATTTACTTATATGCTCAGGAAAAGCAATGATTATCCAATCTTCTTATCTTAGCAAATCACTGAATGTTTATTGAATTATGACCAAGCGTAGGAGCATCTTATTTCTGCTTTTTTTATTATCATTTGTTGGACTGTCAAATGCTCAAGGTCTTCCTTTTAGAGAAATACCTCCAGCAGCAAAAGTTTTTACATCGGGCACTTTAATGGGGCGCCTTTCAGACGGGCTTGGTTTTAGGTTTTACTGGGCAACAGAGGGCCTAACCGCGGATGATTTGAGCTTTAAAGCTGGAGAGGAGTCTAGAACCATTGGAGAAACTATTGATCACATTTACTCATTGGTTTTGATGTTTGCCAATGCGACAATGGAGCAGCCTACTATTTTCCCCATCAAAACTGATTCTTTAACTTTTGAAGAAAAGCGAGAGAAGACTCTTGCATTTATACAAACCGCGAGTGCAATGCTTAAAGTGAGTAATGATACCGACTTTGAACGCTATAACTTGATTTTCCAAAACCCCAATGGGAGTGGGCAAAAGCTACCTTTTTGGAATGGTTTAAACGGGCCTTTAGAAGACGCATTATGGCACATTGGTCAAGTAGTTACACTCAGACGAATGGCAGGAAATCCAATCAATTCCAAAGTTGATTTTATGAATGGAGTGGTAAGGTAGTTTGAACTATATGTAATGAGGAAAGCTCTCTTTGATAATTTCCCAAAGCATTGTTACAGTAAGGGGTTTAGAACCATAACCTAGTATAAAGTCATATTGCTCAGACTTTCGTTTGTCTTCTATGGAGTTAGAGGTGCTCAACATCATCAACAGACTACGGCCTTTTTGGCTAGCATTTAATCTGCTATATTCTTCTAAAAATTCCCACCCATTCATTCTGGGCATATTTATATCAAGAAAGACCAAATCTGGTTGGGGGTATTTTCCATCAAGAGTAGACTTTAAATATTCTATTGCCTCAACTCCATCTTCTGCAATTTTTATAGAATCGGTAACTTCCTCACCTTCAATAATCATTTTATGATAGAGGTTATCGGCAGGATTGTCGTCAATCAAAAGTATGGAGTTTAGTTTTTTATTCATTGTTGTTCTTCATAATAGTAAAGTAGAAAATTGTCCCTTCATTATTATTTGGTTCAAACCAGATTTCACCTCGATGCCTTTCAACGATTTTTTTACAGTGGGCCAAACCAATACCAGTACCTGAATACGCTGATTGTTTATGTAGCCTTTGAAAAATCTGAAAGATCTTATCCTTATAGTTAGGGTCAATACCAATTCCATTATCGGCAACAAAGAACTTGTGATTACCCTGCTCTTCGTTGTACCCAATTTCAATATATGGGTTTTTGTCGATTTTCTTGAACTTAATAGCATTTGTTATTAAGTTTTGGAAGACAAGTCTTATTTCTGTTTCGTAACCATAGATTTTGGGCAACTCATTGTTAACCCTAATTTCAGTTTTCGAATTGTTTATAAGTGTGGAGAGGTCTTGCGCAACATGCTCTACCACTTTTAAAACATCTATTTCTACTTTTGACTTTTCTTTACCAATTCTGCTATAGTCTAAAATATCACGGATTAATGTTTGCATTCTTTCAGTTGCAGAACTTATAAATTCAAGTAGCTCAACTCCTTGTTTGTCAAGTATGTCGTGGTATTTTTTTACAAACAAACCTGAGTAATTGGTAAGCGTTCTTAGCGGTTCTTGTAAATCATGAGAGGCTATATAAGAGAACTCTTTCAACTCTGTGTTTTTACTTTTTAATTCATTCAGGTATTGACTGTTAAGTTGTTCGGCCTTTTTTTCGAGGCTAATGTTTTTCGCCAGAGTAAGGTATTGAAAGATTTCTCCCTCAGAGTTTTTAAAAGGTACAATAGTCAAATGAAACCAGTGTTTTTTGCCCGACTTCGACATGTTCAAAATTTCTCCTTGCCAAATGTTTCCATTGGAAATAGTACCCCATAGATCATCATAAAATTCAGGAGGATGATGGTCTGTTCGTATCAGCTCGTACCCTTTTCCAATTATTTCGTTTCGAGAGTATTCTGAAGTTTCACAAAAGGTATCGTTTACATAAATGAGCTTTTGTTCTGTGGAAATAATAGAAACAGATAATACTTGGTCAATAGCATATTTATAGTCGAGCAGTTCCTTATTTACCGCTTCAAAAGACTTCTCTAGGGCTTTCTTTTGGTTTTCAAGTCTGTTAAGATTATTGCCATATAAAGTAATAAGCATACTACCAATAAGAATGAGAACCATAGAAAACAAAACCAAACCAAGGTCAACATCAATGACGCCTGCATTATTGAGCATTGAAAAAATAATACTCAAGCCAACAGGGATGATTAAAATGAAAGGGAGAACCATCCTGATCATTTTGTCACCAGCAGACTGGCTATTTCTAAAAGCAATAAAACCTGTTTCTGGGTTTTTTAGTGAAGTGGCAATTCCGAGTAGTATAAATAAGACAGAGGTATGAATCGCCATGGTATCAATAATAGTGAGCCTATTACTCATAGGTACTTGCAGTAGAAACGAAATAATGGATAGGGTAGATAAGATCAGAATGATAACAATAAAGTACTCACCTATCTTTCTTGATTTCTTTTTTGAAGAGGAAATGAGCCAAGTGGATAAACTAAAAAGTAGAAAATTTAGACAGGTGGCAAGCGACATTCTGCCAGGAGATTTTGTTGAAAGTTTGTCTTGAATAGCTATGTAGTCAATGACGTTTAGGTTACTGAAAAAATACTCTGTTAAGGTGAAGCCGCTAATAAGAAACACAGCAATTGAAAATGGGAAATAAGCCTTCTTGTTTATAGAAGAAGATGAAATGAGAAGAATTACTAGGCCAGATAGAACAAATGAAAATGCTGTATTGAACTTCATTGTAGGACCCAGTTCAGTTACTCTCAAAAGGGTGGAGTTTTGGGTATACCAGCCCAATATTACCAAGAGCCCTACTGAAATAATGATCAGAGCAAGCACCTTCATTTTTTTCATTTGAGCTTTGTAGTACATATGTTTTGTTTGATTGTTGAAGATGAGGCCATGAATGCTTTGAAAATAACAAAAAATCACATAACAAAGACCTGTATTATATCTATATATTTTTGTTTTGAATTTAGCTTCAATCTATTACTCTATTCAATTTAGATTAGCTGCTTAGTTCTTTGGTGCATAAAAAAACAGGTCACCTAAAAGTGACCTGTTCAACGTAGCTAACTATGTTTTTTTAATACTTAGCTGGAGTTCCTGCTGGTGGTATAGAGTTTCTAATAAACTCTCTAATGTCCTCATTAGATTTTTCTAAATCTTCTGCCCTTAAGTACATCATATGTCCACTGCGGTAACCTTTAAAACTCATTCTGTCTTTTAGTTTACCACTTGGGTCGGTTTGCCACATATTATACTTGGCATTGAAATAAGTGGTAGCGCCATCGTAATAGCCACTTTGGGTCATTACTTTTAAGTAGGGGTTCATCGCCATTGCTTTACGTAAGCTTTCTGCAGAGTTATCGCCTGAACGATCCCAAGGGTTTACTGGCCCAAACATGTTGTATTTGATGTCAGTTTTGTAGCCCAACTCATTCATGAAATATTTATTGATGGCAGGAGTAAAGGAATGCAACCAAGAAGTGAGTTCTGAATTGAAATCTGGCCCCATACCAGCATCCATTCTATCAATACCTTTATAGCGTGAATCTAAGCGACCAACAGTATATCCCTCATGACGGAGTAAATCCTTCCAGAAAAAGTTGTAAGGCACATCAAGGTTATGCTGTCTGATGATTTCTTCATCTAAACCGGAATAACGAGCAAACATTCTAATGGCTTCATTCTTTTCAGATTCCGTAGCCCATGCGCCTTTGGCCAATACGGGAATAAACTTGTTAATGGTGTAGTTTTCAACTTCATCCAACACTTCCAGTAAATCCTTGCTCTGCAAATCAGAAGGAAGCTGCTTATGGTGCCATGCTGTAGCAGCAAAATAAGGCAAGCGATTGGCTGCTGCTACTGGGCCACTTCGGTCGATTCCCATATCTGTTGGAGAAACCAAAATGACACCGTTTAAATACATCCACTGATTGTTTTGAAGCTCGTAGGCCATTCCTCCAACACGGGTAGTTCCGTAACTTTCGCCAATTAAATATTTTGGCGAACTCCAACGGTTAGCGCGTGTTACAAAAGTGTTTACCCATTCAGACAAATAGGTGATGTCTTGTCTTACACCAAAGAAAGTCGATCTGTTCGCTTTTGGGTCAGTGATTCGGGAATAACCAGTATTCACGGGGTTTACAAATACAATATCAGCTACATCTAAAATAGAATTGGGATTGTCCTTTACGCCATAAGGCTGAATTGGATAACCTTCATCGTCAATTTTAAGAATGCGCGGGCCAGTATAAGCCAAGTGCATCCAAACAGAAGCAGAACCAGGACCACCGTTAAATGAAATTACCAGCGGACGGCTGTCTTTATCTTTTACATCCGTTCTTTCATAATAAGTATAAAACAAGGTGGCAATTGGATCGCCATTACCGTCCCAAACGGGCTGAGTACCCACCGTTGCAGAGTAGGGTACACGCTTCCCTTTAATGGTAACCTCATGTGTTGTTACCACTTTTGATTCTACATCGATTTTTCGATCCTGAGCCATTATCGATGTAGAAATGGCTATCAATACTACTAAAGCTTTAATTTTCATATGTTATAAAATTATTGACCTGAATATCTGTTCTCTTTGCTTAGACTTTTGTTTAGTTTTTTAACCGAATCGTTTAATACTGCTTTTTTCTTTGGTTCCAACTTAATAAGCATCTCTTGCAAGTAGTCGAACTGTGCCTGCTGGTCACCAGTGATTTGACCTATCCAACCAGAAGCGCCAAAGTAAACGCCTCTCACACGGCTCATTAGTTCGCTATAGAGCCCTGTTACATTTCTAATTTCTTTCGCTGCTGCCTCGTCATATTTCACTTTCTTTCTATCCAGTTGGCTTAGGTGTCGCTGTAGTTCTGCAAGTTCGCCCATGGCTTCTGTGGCTTTTAAAGAAAATTCTCCAATCTCCATCAATTTGGCCGTCCATGCTTTTCTGTCAGCAATGTCAATATTCAACCTTGGGTCGTCTTCTACTACAAAAGTTTGAGTATAGGATTTGCCTTTAACAGTAAGCTTGGCTACATAATTACCAGGGTTTACTTTTGGTCCATTTAATCCAAAGCCTCTACGTCCACCGTTTCCTGACGAAGCAGGAGCAAAACTCTCATAGTTCATGTCCCATACTTCACGCTGAATACCAGCTACAGTGTCGGGTGCTAAAGTTCTGATCAGGTTATCATGCGTGTCGTGAATGGTCAATGAAATTTCACTCTCTTTTACTGGCGTTTTTAGATAGTAATCAATGATTGCTCCTCGCACTGGGTTTTCACCTCTAAAGAACATATCTCCAACATGAGCACCTTCGCTTGTGTAATTAATCATTACCCCTTTATCTATACTGAAAAGAGCTGCGTCTTGATTGGCTACTGAAGTAGTGAGTTCTTGAATAGCATTAAGGTTATCTAGAATCCAAACCCCACGGCCGTGGGTGGCCAAAACCAAATCATTATCTCTAGGGTGAATCACCAAGTCATTGAAAGGCAATGTTGGCATATTGTTCTTTAACTCTATCCAGTTTTTACCACCGTTGTTACTGATGAAAAGTCCTAATTCAGTTCCTAAGTAAAGTAGGCTTGGGTTCTTAGGGTCTTCTCTCAAAGTTCTTGCTACACGATCGGCTGGTAAGTTACCAGTAATAGAAGTCCAGTTTTTTCCACCATCTACAGTTTTGTATACATAGTTTTTGAAGTCGTTATTTCTGTAATTATTAATAGCTACATAGGCAGTTCCTGCATTGTGGTTAGAAACTTCAATAGTGTTGATCCATGTTTCTTTAGGTAAGCCACTCAATTTTGAAGTAACATCTGTCCAGTTTTGCCCATCGTCACTCGATACTTGAAGCAAGCCATCGTCTGTGCCGGCATAAAGCAAGCCTTGCGTAAAGCGATCTTCGGCCACTGCCGTAAGGGTAGGGTAGTACGGAATTCCATCATCTAAAGAAGGCGTGTCTTCAGTAGCTCTTCTTCCCATAATTTCTAAATCTCTTCGGTTTACTTTGGTAGTTAAATCACCCAAAGATTCCCAAGAGTTTCCACCATCTGTACTTTTCCAAAGCACATTGGTACCTGCGTAAATTGTATTTGGGTTATGGTAAGAGAGGAAGAAAGGGCCGTCCCAGTTGGCTGGTGCCATGGCATTTTCCAAATCTGGCTCAGGCAAACCTGGCCCCCAGAAATCCCAGTTTCTTCTGGCGCCAATAGCACCTTTCGGATCACCTGGTCTAATTGATTTTCTTTGGCCAGTGTTTAAATCTAGTTTGAAAAGGCCTAAATACTGAGATTCACCATACATTACACCTTCTTGGGTGTGATGTGGTAAGCTTAAGAAACCATCTCCACCACCAGTTCTTCTCCAGTCTGAGTTAAGGATTCCGTCACTTTTATAAGTAGCATTTGGGCCTACCCAACTACCATTGTCTTGTAACCCACCATAAACGTTATAAGGTTCAGCATTGTCAACTGCAATTCTGTAAAACTGGCTTACAGGTAGGTTGGTAAGGAAAAGCCAAGTTTTGGTTTGGTCGTAAGAAATACCAATTCCACCATCATCTCCTTTGATCACATGGCGAGAGTCATTAGGGTTTACCCAAACAATTCTGTCATCGCCATGCAGTGATTGACGAGGAGCAGTAAATGTTTTTCCACTATCGGTAGAATAACTGAACTGGTTTTGCATATAAATACGCTTGTCGTCATTTGGGTCTACATAAGGCTGACTGGCATACATTGGTCTAGGGTTCCAATCACTCATGAAAGCCCAAGTTTCTCCTTTATCGTCAGAGCGATATAAACCAGCCCTGCGCTCGTTATAAGCTGTAGAAGCATTGTATTGAAAGCCTTGCTCCACAGAAGCATAAATGATATTTGAATTTTTTCCGTAAATGGAAATACCAATTCGACCATATTCGCCCTCTGGTAAACCATTGGTTAGTTTCTTCCATGTTTTACCACCATCGGTAGATTTGTGTAAACCACTTCCTGGTCCACCACCATCAAAACCGTAAGGTCTTCTTCTTCTTTGGTAAGTAGCTGCAATTAAAATGTTTGGGTTATTTGGATCCATGGCCACATCTACAACTCCGGTATCGTCATTTATATAGATAATACGCTCCCAAGTTTTACCACCATCTGTGGTTTTATAAAGACCTCTTTCATTATTAGGACCCCATAAATGCCCCATTGCTGCTACATAAGCTATATCTGGGTTGGTAGGATGCAGTACAATTCTACCAATATGATGAGAGTCTTTTAAGCCTACGTTCGTCCAGGTTTTACCAGCATCTGTAGATTTGTAAACCCCATCTCCCCAAGAGGAACTCTGACGATTAGCACGTTCTCCAGTTCCAGCCCATATAATGTTTGGGTTGTTTTGGTTTAAAGCAATAGCGCCCATCGAATGGGTGGCTTCATTTTCAAAAACTGGCTGAAAGGTTACACCGTTATTGGTGGTTTTCCAGATTCCACCTGTAGAGGTAGCTACATAGAAAATATAAGGGTCGCTTTCTTGTACTGCTAAATCCACCACTCTTCCGCTCATATTGGCAGGGCCAATGTGCCTTAGGTCTAAGTCAGCGTAGGTTTCTGACTTGATTTGCCCCATGACTTGGGTCGAAAATAAGATGATTAACAGTCCTGATAGAGATAGGAGTCGTTTCATAGTTAAGTATTTGGGTTGATTTTGGAAATCAAGATAAGGAAAGGAATTAAACGGTAAGATTGATTTTTTAAGAGCGGTGAGATGGGATTGTCGGTTATTAATTATTCAGAACTTTTCTCTTACTTGCGAGTTGAATGAAGGCGGAAACTTGGTCAGTTCCGCAATAGACTTAAGCTTTTAATGCGACTATTACTTTCTTCCTTTTTCCTCTTCTTTGCTATCAGTGTAAATGCCCAAGACATTATCACTTATCGACCTAAGGTAGTTGAGTTCACTACTGAATATCTTTCTAATTATAAAGCTCACCAGAAGCCTACCGATGAAAATAACTCTATTTCGAGTATTGCAAAGGATAACTTGCTTAGGGTTAGGCTGGGTGTGCCCCTTATTCTAAAGGAAAAAACGCTTTTCGGCTTTCAGTTCAAATATTACAAACAATCCTATGGTGTTGGGGCAGGCCAGCAAGGTGAATTGTTTAATTTTTTAAACAACAATCACCTCAACAATGCTGGACTAAACTTTCTATACCAAAGGAATATTTCTAAAGAGAAGAGATTCTCACTTATTGTTTTAACCGAATTGGCCAGTGATACTTGGAGCATCAACCGATTTTCGAGTCGATATTTAGCAATGGGAGAATACAGCCAGAAATTGAACGAAAGTACAATTATTGGCTATGGGGGTGTAGTGAATTACGCTTTGGGGCTTTTAAATATTTACCCAACCTTTAGCTATAAAAAACAGCTTTCAGAAAAAATGTTGTTTGAAGCCATTTTACCAAGTTCAATTAATTTGAGATACCATTGGAAAAAGGGGACGCACTTTATATATCAAACCGAGTTGGTCAATTGGAGATTCAACCTCACTGATGCTCTAGAAAACGAAGCGCATTTAATTACCCTACAGCGGGCTGATGTTTACTTTAAACTCAAGCTAGAGCAAGAAATTCACGATTGGCTTTGGATGGGGGTAGATGTAGGCTACGTGCATAACCTGACTTATTTTACTGTGAACCCCGGTGATAGAATTAAGAAGGCGATAAGTGAGTATGATATAAAAGACTCAAGCTATTTGCGCTTTTCAATTTTTATGGTGCCACCCAGAAAACTTTGGGATTCGCTTTAAGGCTTAGCTTGTGGTGAACCCTCCAAAAGTTGATGTCCTTATCCTATCAGAAGCTATTGAGTTTAGCAGAGTTATCTCTTTAGTGGTCTAATGCTTATGGTTTAAAAACCACCCGAATAATTTCAGTCGAAGTTTTTGAAACCCCGTTTTCATCCGTAGCTGCTTGCCAGGCTGGTCCTTCTTTGATCAATCGAATCGCCTCTTCATCGAAAGATGTACTTAAGCTTTTCTTGATTTCGAAGTTGCTTAAAGAGCCGTCTGCGTTAATGGTGAACTCCACCCGAACAGCACTTCTGGTTTTTGATTCATTTTCTGGATAGATGATATTCTCTTCTAAGTATTTTCTGTAATCAGGCATTCCCATTACAGGCGCTGCTTTTTGGTTTGCTCGTGCAAGCAGTCTTTTTTGATTTTCTTTGGTCGGACTGGTAGCAATCATTTCAGCTAAATCCGTAATATTGGCCTCCATTTTTAAGGTGTCATTCATTTTGGAAAGGCCATTTAGTCTGAACTCCTGAGAAACATAACCTAAGTAACGTGCTATATAAACTGCTGAAGAGTCTGATGGTATTTCTGCTTTACCTTGAATATTCGTAGCCGTACCCTGTACTGTGCTTTTGTTTAAAATAGAGACTTGAGGCAGGGGCGAGAGGTCACTAGCATCAACAACTGTTAATGAGGTTTTTGGTTCATCAATCCTAACCGCGGCCACTCGGCTTTGTAGCATGCTTTGAACATCCATGGTTCTGGCCATTTGAGCTTCATTTTTTTCTTCGATCAGCGTTTTAGCCGTTTCCATTCTAACAGCCTCTTCCATTTTTGCTTGAGCTATATTGGTTTCTGTAGCTTCTGAAAGGGCTTTTAAGTCAAGGTTTTCAATTTCTGTTTCTTCTTCAGTTTGTATTGCCACTTCGGTTAACGCCCCTTCATTAGGAGTGGTACTGAGGGTCATGCTTTTTGGCTTTTCTTCCTTATTTGAAGCGGTTAACCTTGGCTTTTCCAGTTGGTCTGGATTAATCAATTCAAGGCTGTCTGTAGTTGGTCTGGCCTCAGTTTCGACTTCTTTTTTCGCAGTGAATTTTTCGGGTGCTTCATCTTTATTCTGCAACCAGAAAAACAAAAAGGAAGCAGTAACTAAAATCAATAAAGTAGCGGCCAATCTTCGGGCAATTGTCCAAAAGCCAATTTTATTCTTTCCTTCTAGTCGTTCGTCTAGTCGGCTTTCAAGCTTGGTTAAGTCCGCACTTAGCTCCGTGTCGTCAATTTTTTCCCAGCCTACTAATGCATCGGCATAGAACGGGTCCTCCAGCATCAGTTTTTCAACCTGATGTTGTTGCTCAGCATCCAAAAGCCCTTTTTTATAGGCTTCCAATAATGCCGGAGTCAATTGTTCAATATGATTATGCTTCTTGTTCACGAAGGTTTTCTACACATATTTTTAAATTTCTACGTCCGTTCTGAATGTAGCTTTTTACTTTCTTCAAATCAAAACCTGTCAGTTCTACCACCTCTAGGTAACTCTTCTTTTCAATATAGAAGAACTGTACGCAGACTTTTTGTTCCTCATTCAGTTTGCCAATGCAGTCTTCTAATTTTGTTAAATCACTTTCCAAAGCATTCGCTTCGGTATCATGATGCACAGCCAAGGCAATTTCCATAACGGCTTCTCCATTTTCTACAGAATGCCCTTGCGACTTCTGTTTTCTGAGCAGCATTAAGCACTCATTTTTAGTGAGTACATACAGCCAGCTTTTGAAGTTTTCTACTTTTTGATTTTGCAGCTGTGAAAGCAATTTTTCAAAAACCTGCATCACCATGTCCTGAGCAGCATCTCGGTCTTTCAAATACTTCAAACAAACCCCATACACCAAGCTCATGTATCTTTTATACAGCTCACCAAGCCACCTATTGTCTTGATTTTCTTGATAGGCGAAAATCAACTCTAGGTCAGTTTTTTGGGCGATATCAGTTCGTTTTTTCGAGAACAACGGATTATAAATGAATTATTTTTCTCTGCTTTTATGGAATCTTCAAAAGCCGTGCATCTCAAGGTTAAAGAAATTTTCACATAAACCTTTTAGCGATGAAGAATTTAATAATAGTAATGATGCTGTTCACTGGCATATTCCATAACAGCCAAGCCAAAGATTTTCAAAGGGAAGTTACGGGCATTGTGAGAAGTGTTGACAATAATCTCCCGCTATCTCAAGTGTCTGTATTGATTAAAGGAACTACCCAAGGTGTGCTTACGGATGCCAATGGCAAGTACAGCATCACCGTACCAGACAACGAAGCGATATTAATTTTCAGATACCTAGGCTATATTACCCAAGAAGTAAAAGTAGGAAAGCAATCCGTGATCAATATTAGCCTAAGCCCTGATGAACAGAAATTGGGAGAGATCATGACAACAGCAAAGAGTAAGCGAAATAAGGACCAGAAAAGCTTGGCATATGATATTCGGATGCAGGAGGAATCGGAGATTGAAATTTTATCTCAAATGTACATGCAGCCCGAGAATAACTTTTCTACTGCTTACCAGTATCCACAAGAATTAAGTCAGGAAGACTATGCTGAAATAAAAGAAAACGGCTTCAATACGCCATGGAAGAATCCTTTTTCTACCTTCTCAATAGATGTAGATGCTGCTTCGTACAGCAATGTGCGTAGGTTTATTAATGATGGAAAAATGCCTCCGAAAGATGCTGTGAAAATTGAAGAAATGATCAATTACTTCAATTACGATTATGAGGGGCCTAAAGGTAAGCATCCGTTTGCTGTAGAGCATGAAGTATCTGATGCGCCATGGAATATCCAGCACAAACTCGTTCACATTGGAATTCAGGGCGAGAAGATAGAAGTAGATAAATTACCTCCTGCCAACCTTGTTTTCTTAGTCGATGTATCGGGTTCTATGGGAGCGGACAATAAACTCCCTTTGCTCAAAAAATCCTTGAAACTTTTGGTCAACCAAATGCGCGATGAAGACCATGTGGCTATAGTGGTCTATGCTGGCGCAGCAGGAGAGGTGCTGCCTTCTACTTCGGGTAAGGAAAAGAACAAAATTATTGAAGCGTTAGACAAACTGAATGCTGGTGGCTCAACGGCTGGTGGAGCAGGTATTGAATTGGCCTATAAAATTGCGAAACAGAATTTTCTGAAAGAAGGAAATAACCGCGTGATTTTGGCTACCGATGGCGACTTTAATGTAGGTGCATCTAGCAATAAAGCTATGGAAGATTTGATTGAAGAGAAACGCAATGAAGGTGTTTTCTTAACGGTTTTGGGCTACGGAATGGGCAATTACAAAGATTCTAAAATGGAGCTTTTGGCCGATAAGGGAAATGGGAACCATGCCTATATCGACAATATTTTAGAAGCTAAGAAAGTATTGGTAAATGAGTTTGGAGGAACACTTTTCACCATTGCCAAGGATGTTAAAATTCAGGTGGAATTTAATCCTGCCACCGTGCAAGCTTATCGTTTGATTGGTTATGAAAACAGAAAACTGAATGATGAGGACTTCAATAACGATAAAAAGGATGCTGGCGAATTAGGCGCTGGCCATACGGTAACGGCTTTATATGAAGTCATTCCAGTAGGGGTAAACAGCCAGTTCAAGCCTTTGGACGATTTGAAATACCAAAATACAGAAGTGAAGAAAACCACATGGAACACCACCGATTTAATGACGGTGAAATTACGATATAAAAAGCCTGATGGAGACACCAGTATTTTATTACAGCAAGTGATCAAAAATGAATCTGTTAAATTGAGTAACAGCTCTGAAAACTTCCGTTGGTCGGCTGCAGTAGCAGGTTTTGGAATGATGCTTCGAAATTCAGAATACAAAAATGACCTTACTTTTAATGCGGTCATTGAATTAGCGAAAGGAGCTAAAGGCCTAGACCAAGAAGGTTACAGAGCCGAATTCATCAGACTGGTTGAAATGGCAGAGCTGTTGTTTTAAATAGTCCATCGCCAAAGGTTTCACTGAGTAAACACCTGTCAGGTTTTGAAAACCTGACAGGTGTTTACGTGGATGATTATTAGTTAGATGCTTGAATTCAAGCAAGGTAAGAGTGGGTATCGATTTAATACCATAAGTATAGCAAGCAAGATCGAAACCATGAATTTAGACGACCTGTTTTTTTAATCTACCTGAGGGTTTACCGTTAAAAAAGCAGTTAGGATTTTAATCCCAGAGTTCATCGAGGTCACAGTCTAGTAGTGATTTACTAAAGTTAAAATTAATTATTCGAGATATTCCCGTGTGTTAGTTCGTATTTTGCGACTTGCAAAAACAAGCATAGCTTTGAAAGCATAATCTAAATATACAGAGAAGTTAAAATGAAGGCACTTGTATTAGTAGATCATCCAGAAAACAAAATTCAATTGTTAGAAGTGGAAAAACCTGTCCCTACCGAAGGAAAGGTTTTGATTAAACTAAAGTCAGCTGCCTTAAACAGACGTGATCAATGGATAAGGGAAGGAAAATACCCAAATATTCAGATGAACACTATTTTAGGTTCTGATGGCGCTGGAATTGTAGAAGAAGTTAGTGCTGGTGTTTCATCTGATTTAATTAGGAATGAAGTCATCATCAATCCAAATATTGAATGGGGTGAAAACCCAAAGGTACAATCCAAAGGATATAGTATTTTAGGAATGCCAGTGAACGGTACTTTTGCTGAATATGTAGAAGTTGAGGCTTCAAAAATTTATAAAAAACCAACACATTTAAGCTGGGAAGAAGCGGCTTCTATTCCTTTGGGTGGACTTACCGCTTTTAGGGCTGTGTTTACCCAAGGTCAGGTGTCGGCAGGTCAAAACGTATTGATTTCAGGAGCTGGAGGAGGCGTAGCGCAATTTGCCATGTTGTACGCTTTGGCGGCTCAAGCCAATGTGTACGTTACTTCGGGAAGTGCCGATAAGATTAACACCTGCATAGATTTAGGCGCAAAGGCTGGCTTTAATTATAAAATCGAAGATTGGCAGAAAGAAGCGCTTCAGGTTTCTGGTGGTTTCGATGTTGTCATCGACAGCGCAGGCGGAGATCAGCTCAACGACTTTATTAAAATGATGAAGCCTTCTGGAAGAATTGTTTTTTATGGTGCTACCAACGGCACTCCACAAAAACTAGACATGTTCCGTATGTTCTGGAATCAGATTACTCTACAAGGTTCAACCATGGGCAACGACCAAGAATTTGGGCAGATGGTTACCTTCATCAATGAACATAAAATCAAGCCTATTTTAGATTCAGTCCGCCCGTTTTCAGAAATCGTTTTTGCATTTGATGCTATGAAAGCAGGAGGGACGTTTGGAAAGTTGGTGGTCAGCTTGAACGACTAGTTACCGTTATCTTAATATGCTCTAAAAAGTTATTTCAGTAAATTTAGAGTCTGTTTTTCATCTGCTTTTATGTGTTTACTCAAGCTTAATTTCTAGTGAAAAGGTATGTTTTGATAAACTCGTTTTTTTATACGTATAAGGAGTATCTCGTCTATACTGGTAGAAAAATATGGCTTATAAGGATTGGAATTGAAAAATTATAAGGGTAGTTGTTTTTAAAAAAAATATATCTTTAAGCCTTATTACCAAAGTTATACACTCCTGTCTATTGTTTATATGACTAATCTATCACTTCGCTTATTGAAGCAATCAGTGCTTCTATTTATTTTTTTGCTATTTACTCAAAATATTTTTGCTCAAAAATTAGACTGGGTAACGGAATTAAAAACTCCGGATGATTCTTATTCCGGAATCAATCTGTCTATTGCTGATGGCTCAGGGGGAGTTTACTTCTTGACAGGAGCAGCATATCCAACAACACTAGTGTCACCTAGCGCTTCCGTCAACTTAGCTTTTGATGAAGTTAATAGCAATGGAGCTAATATAGTTAGGCTTGATGCTTCGGGAGAGATGGTCTTTCAAGTTAATATTGGTGTCGAGAGATCGGAGAACAACGGTTATTTCAGCACACAAGGCTTGACGGTAGATGATGATGGAAATGTATATATAGGTGGATATGTAGCTAGTTCTACTACAATTAGTGTGGGGGATGTCAATATACCTATAACCCAAAATCTAAATGAAAGGAAGTATGGGGTGATTCTTAAATTTAGTGACTCTGGATCACTACTCGATTATAAAGTGTTTAACGTCAATAAAGATTTTTATCATAGATTCTTTTCAATGGATTTTTATGATGGTAATCTTTATGTTCTGTATGCTCTAATAGACTCAGCAGTTGAAGTAAATGGAGGAGGAGATGAGTACCTTTTTACTCATCATATAACCGTTTATGACCTTAGCTGGAACACCATAAAGAGTAAAACGTTCAGCGGTAAGTCGAGAAATACTGGTTCATCTGGAAATCCTAGAAGGCAATTTATGATGTCAGGAATCAAAGTGTTTGATAATAAACAAGTTTACCTTTCAGGAGTAATTCAAAACGGACAAGGAAGTGATTTGGATGAAGGCATTGTGACTGATAATCCTACGATGGTAAGTTCAGTTATCAAGTTAGATGAAAATCTTAATTTCGAATGGTTTAGAGGGATTCAAGGGTATAATACTTCTCCTTATGCAACAGGAATGGTTATTCTTTCTAATGGCGATGTTGTACTGAATTCAATGATGTATTCTTATAATGGGTTTCCAACCAATCTGGTGGGTAATAACATTGAAGATATGCTTTTACCCAACCAATTTCAATATTCTACGAGACAGTTATTTTTCACATCGGATGGAGTATATAAATATCAAACCCTTTTTGAGGGAGTAATCGAAGATTATGGATTTGAAGCTGATGTCAATGATAATATTAATATACCTATTGGAAGCAGTAATCTTCGCTCATTGAATTTCATTGATCAAGACGGCTCTAATGAGTTAATAGTTAAAAAAGAGTCTGGCGCATCTACCAATTCGTTTGGCTACTTAAAGATATCTAAAGAAGGTAAATATCAATCCCACAGATTTTATGCTCAGTCTTCTAATTTATTTATAGATCAAATGAAGGTTCATCTCGGAATGGCGTGTGAATCGTTCCTATTTTTAGGGAGGTACGGAAATGAAAATGCAATTATAGATCTTGATTTCGATGAAAACTTGGAAAGTGAGATTCAAAACTTGAATAGTAGTTATGATTATTTCATTGCATCATACTCAAACCAAAAAGCTGAACTAACCGTTGATCAGCAGTCCATCACTCAAGATGGTAATGAAATCACTCTACCAATTTCATTTAGCGATGAGTCTATTTCAGACCTTGTTTTTGAAATAAACTCATCGAATGAGTCGATGGTGAATACAGATAATGCTGTGCTCAACTTGAGAGCAGAGCAGCCCAATATAGTAATCCATAGGGCAGAAGGAGCCAATGGGAGTGCAGATATCCAAATAAAACTAATTGATTCCTGTGGGGAAGAAACTAGTGCCACTGCAGCGATTAATCTTAATGAGATTAACAACATACCCATATTTGAATCTGTACCAGTTACGGTAGTTGATCAAAATAATTACTACGAATACCTTGTTGAGGTAAGTGATCCTGATGGAGACAGAGTAAGTCTCAGTGTAGAAGGAAAACCCGATTGGATGACCGTCTCAACTCAAAGTGGTTATGTAGTCTCTACCTTGACAGGATCAGGAGATAATAATACTGTTGACGGTATAGGGCAAGAAGCTTCATTTTCATTTCTAACCAGATTAAGTATTGATAACAATGGGGACTTGTATTTAGGAGAACTTGGTTCAAAAACCATAAGAAAGGTCTCTCCAAATGGGAATGTAACTACCCTTTCTGTTGTGTCTGACGGTACCCGAATGGATGGTACTTTATCAGAGTCATCTTTTGGAGAGCCGAATAAGATTCTTATTGATGATTCAAGTGGAATCAAGTATGCTTTGGACGGATCTATTATAAGAAAAATTGATACCGAAGGGAATGTGAGCGACTTTGCTGGCTCTGGCTTTTTTGGAAATGTAGACGGACAGGGTATAGAAGCTCGATTTACAACGCTTATGGGCGGAGCGATTGATTCTCAAGGCAATCTTTATGTGGCCGATTTCGGGAATCATTCTATTCGGAAAATAACCTCAGCGGGTTTAGTTACCACTTTAGCTGGTTCAGGAACAGAAGGTTATGCAGACGGGACTGGGATAGCGGCAAGTTTTAATAGACCCTTCGATATAGCTATTAATTCAAATGATATAGTTTTTGTTGCTGACGAAGGGAATGACCGAATTCGTAGAATCGAGCCTAATGGAGAGGTGACTACTTTCGCAGGTTCTGGTGTGGAAGGCTTTCTTGATAGAGATGGCCAAAATGCAATGTTTTTCGAGCCAAAGGCATTGGATTTTGATTCACATGATAATCTTTTTGTAGCTGATTGGGGCAATAACCGAGTAAGGAAAATTACCAGTTCTGGAGACGTTACAACCATTGCAGGCAACGGGCAATGGGACTATTCTGATGGCAATGCGCTTGAGGCAGGTATCTGGGGGCCAATTGGATTGACTGTAGACTCCAACGATAATATTTATGTTTCGACCTCTCTAAATAGAATCAGAAAAATCACATTGGAGGAAGATTTCCTACTGAGTGGGACGGCCAACCCAAGTGATGGCATTGTGGATATTATATTACAAGCCAAGGATACCAAGAATGGGGTGAAAGAACAGGCTTTTTCGATTAAAGTGGATATTACGTCTCCAGTATTTAATTCTCCAGCTAATTATCAATTGAATGAGAACATTCTTATCACTTCATACGCATATGCAACTGGCGCCAATGACGAAACTCAAGTAACATTTTCATTGGGGAATGCACATGATGAGTCATTGTTCAATATGAATGGACAGTATACCAATGCAGTTTATTTCAATCAATCCCCTGACTTTGAAAATCCGCATGACTCTGATGGAGACAATGTATACGTGATTGAACTTATAGCTACAGATGCGGCACAAAATAGCACTAGCCTCTTAGTTAATCTAACAGTCAAAAACTTAAATGAAAACAACCCTATTATTACCAGTGACGGTGGAGGGGAAAGTGCTTCGGTAAGCGTAGAAGAAAACTCCACTTTAATTACAACGGTTGTTACAGGGGGAATAGAAGAGGGCTTTAATATATACTACACCAAGTCTGGCCCTGATTCTTATTATATATTACTTAACAGTACCACAGGTGAATTAACCTTTAGGTTAAACCCGGATTTTGAATTCCCTGTTGACAGTAATAATGACAATGTTTATGAGGTCACAATTACTGCTCAGGAAGGGGATAGAACCGATAGCCAAACTATTTTGATTAATGTAACTGATGCTTTTGAAAGTAAAGCGCCAGTTTTTGTGTCAGAGCCTATTGTTTCTGTTAATAGCGACCAGTTTTATGAATACTCTATTATTACCGATGATCCAGATAATAACAAAGTTCAACTTTCATTAGAGTCGGGCCCTGATTGGCTTGAGTTAAAGAATGACAAACTGCAGGTAACTACCTTTGCAGGTTCTGGTCGTGGACATATTGAAGGTCAAAGATTAGTGGCAGAATTTGATAGGCCTATTGATATAGTTATGGATGCCAATGGGAATTTCTTTGTGCTGGACGAGAATAGCAGGAGGGTTAGAAAGATTGGTACAAATGGGGGAGTCACCACACTTGCTGGATCTGGAGCGATTGGTAGTACCAATGGTAATGGAGAAACAGCTTCATTTAGATCCCCTAATGGGTTGGTTATGGATGACTCGGGGAATCTATATGTGGCGGATACAGGAAACGGCTTAATTAGAAAAATTACACCAAGTGGGGAGGTGAGTACTTTTGCTGGATCAGGTAATAATTTATATGCAGATGGTAATGGTACTTCTGCGTCATTTGTTTTTCCCTCTGGTATTGCCATTGATGCTGCTGGAAATATTTATGTAGCTGATCATTTGGATCACCGTATTAGAAAGGTTACTCCCTCTGGAGATGTTAGCACTTTAGCTGGCTCTGGAAATTATGGTTTATCGAATGGAATTGGTGCAGAAGCAACTTTTAATGGACCAATTGATCTCGATATTGACAGCCATGGAAACATTTTTGTTCTGGACCATTATAATTATAGAATTCGAAAAATTACTTCTCAGGGAGTGGTATCTAGCTTTGCTGGATCGGGGCTGTCTAAAATCCAAGACGGAACAGGAAATCAAGCTTCATTTAAAAGCCTTAATGGGATAACAATTGATGCCAATGATATTATTTATATATCGGATGCGCATAGTATAAGAAAGATATCGACTGAGGGTGAGGTTATTACAATAGCGGGGTCTGAAAACGGAAGCTATCTTGACGGTATTGGAGCCAATACCAATTTCAGTTCACCATCAGGCTTAAGCGTAGCTCCGGATGGTGCTATTTACGTGGCGGATAGAAATACCAGCAGAATTAGGAAAATAGCTCAAACGTCAAGTTTATCGGGTACACCTTTGGGTATAACAGGAGATTTTGAAGTAGAATTAAAGGCATCTGATTCAGATGACGGTTCTAATAGCCAGTCGTTTACGATAACCGTGATTGACATAACCCCACCTGTATTCACTTCATCCACTTCATCTACTTTTACTGAAAACGGAATTGGTATAGCTTATACCATTACAGCAACTGATGCCAACAATGTAACCTATAGCTTAGGTGTAGGCAATGACGAAGATTTATTTGATTTAGTAGGGGATGCCGTTACTTTTAAAGCTATCCCTGACTTCGAAGCTCCAACTGATGGGAATACTGATAATGATTACGTCATCAGGGTTAAGGCAAGTGATGGAGTTAATGAGGTAAGTCAATTAGTGACAATAACAGTGACTAACATTGATGAAACACCAGTTATCATATCCACTCCCGTTACCTCTGTTAAGGAATCCAGCCAGTATGTCTATGGAGTTTCAATAGAGAACCTGGGTAATGCGGACCCTTCACTAGAGGCAGAGGTTTTACCCGATTGGATGACGCTTATTGGTAAGAATGCTGTAACGAAATATGCAGGTTCTGGTGAAGTTGGTCTAGATAATGGTGTTTTACTTAATGCTACTTTTAATATTCCTTTGGGCATAACGAGAGATGAAGATGACAATCTTTATGTGACAGATTTATTCAATCATGTAATAAGAAAAGTTTCTAATTCAGGACATGTAAGCACAATTGCCGGTACTGGCGCCATAGGTTATGTTGATGGTACAGCTTCATCAGCCACTTTTAATGAACCGAGCAGTATTGTAAGAGACAGTCAAGGCAATCTATATGTGTCAGACAGAGAAAACCATTCGATCAGAATAATTAGTCCAACAGGTGAGGTAAGCACCTTTGCTGGTAACGGTCAAAGTGGATATGTAGATGGTCAAGGTACTTCTGCTCAATTTAGCCGCCCTACAGAATTGGCCATTGATTCAAATGATAACATTTACGTTACGGATCAAAGTAACTACCGAGTGAGAAAGATTAGCCCTGAAGGAGTCGTTTCTACAATAGCAGGCAATGGTGAGACAGGCTATGTAGATGGAGATGGGGCTATCGCTCAATTCTCACAACTCACCGGGATTACAGTTGATTTGAACGGGAACATATATGTTTCAGATTATGATAATCACCGTATTCGGAAGATTAGTCCTGAAGGAGTCGTTTCTACATTAGCAGGATCTTCCACTAGGTCAGTTATTGACGGCCTTGGTGCAGAGGCTGCATTTTATTCTCCCGCTGGAATGGCTGTTGACGAAAACTTCAATATCTACATTACCGACCAGCGATATGTAAGAAGAATTACTCCGGATGGACAGGTTACTACGATTGCTGGTTCTGATCAAAACGGAAATACAGATGGAGAGGGGTTAAGCGCATCATTCAATGAACCTCATGGTGTTGTTATTGATTCAAAAGGTGATTTATATATCACAGAAAGTTCTAATAATCTTATCAGAAGAGTATCACTAAAATACTACACACTGGTTGGTAATCCTCTAAATAGGGTAGGAATTCACAGTGTTAGTTTAAAATCAATAAATTCTAATGGCGAAACAAATGTGCAGTCTTTTTCAGTTGAAGTCTTAGATGCTACTTCTCCAGTATTTACTTCACTTTCTACGGCAACTTTTACAGAAAATGGTATAGGCTCTGCCTATACCATTGCCGCAACAGATGCCAGTTCAATTACGTATTCATTGGGCACAGGTAATGATGAAGGACTTTTTGATGTGAATGAAACTACTGGAGAAGTAACTTTTAAAGTGTCTCCAGATTTTGAAAATCCAGCAGATAGCAATAGAGATAATTCGTATATAGTTGAGGTTAAGGCCAGTGATGGGGTAAATGAAGCATCTCTGATGGTCATTATCCAAGTGATAGGTGTTAGTAATGTCGACCCTCAATTTAGTTCCATACCAATATTGTCAGTTAATAATGATGAGGTGTACGAGTACAATGTTACTGCAAAACATTTTGATGAAGATGATATTACCATTGCTGCTTCTGAATTACCAATCTGGCTGTCTCTTTCACCTGGTCAGTTAGAAGTAATAAACATTGCGGGAAATGGGGCTAGCGGTTTAGTCAGTGGCTCAGTGCAAGAGTCATCATTCGCAAACCTAAGAGATGTTGTTGTCGACAGCAAGGGTAATATATATGTTGCGGAGGGGACAGCGAGTGTTATTAGGAAGATCTCTACTTCGGGTCAGGTCACTAATTTCATTGGTAAACCATATCAGTACGGACTAATAAATGGAAATTCTGAAGACGCCTTATTGGCCATACCAAACGGTCTTGCAATTGATCAAAATGACAATATCTATGTAGCAGAGGGAGGGTATTATTCGGATGGCATAAGAGTAAATGCTGCGATTAGAAAGATTGATACTTTTGGTAACATCTCATTAATAGCAGGTGGAGGAAATTCAGAAACTATTGTTGATGGCCTTGGGAGTAATGCAAAGTTCGTTTCTCCATTTGATCTGACTATTGATAAGGCTGGGAATTTGTATGTAGTTGAGTTAGATGAAAATGTAATCAGAAAGGTTGATAAATCTGGGAATGTAACAACTCTGGCTGGGTCAGGACTAAGGCAAACAGTTGACGGTCAAGGAACATTAGCAAGTTTTAAAAGCCCTTCAGGAATTACCGTTGATGAAAACGGGACACTATATGTAGTAGAAGTATTGGGGAATGTAGTAAGGATGATCGATCCAACGGGTAATACCACGACCATTGCAGGTGATGGTTCTGAAGGGGATATAGATGGTCAAGGCCTAAATGCATCATTTACACTTCCTACAGATATTAGTATTGATGCATCTGGAAACTTGTATATATCAGACTCTGGCAATAGAAAAATCAAAAAAATAGATCTAGCTCATAATGTTACCACATTAGCTGGGACAGGTAACAATGGTTTAGTTAATGGAAGCCTAACTGTTTCAGAATTTGGGAATTTGTCTGGTATTTTTGTTGATCAAGGCGGAGAAATTTTGATAGCTGATGAAGGTAATTATAGGTTGAGGAAAATAGCAAATGTTTATAAGTTATCAGGTAACCCCCTCAATCTATCGGGAACATTTGATGTTGAACTTTTAGCTACTGGAAAAGAAGGCGGTGAAGCAACACAGTCTTTCACCATAAGAGTCAACGATGTTATTCCTCCGGTTTTCACTACCGAAATTGCGGTAACCTTTGAAGAGAACGTAAAAGGAACAGCTTATACCATCACAGCCCTAGATGCTAGTACACTTACTTATTCCTTAGGCACTGTAAATGATGAAGCCCTATTTTATGTCGATGCTGCGACTGGGGAAGTGACATTTATGATCTCGCCAGATTTTGAAGCACCAACGGATGCAAATGGAGATAATGTTTATATAATAGAAGTTCTGGCGAATGATGGTTTGAACACTGTATCACAAAATGTGACGATCACAATTACTGATGTAGACGAAATTGACCCGGTATTCACTTCATTGACTACAGCAAGCTATGCTGAGAATGGGACAGGAACGGTTTACACCATCATAGCCACTGATGATAACGACATTACTTATAGCTTAGGTACTGGAAATGATGAGGATTTCTTTGATATCGATTCAGGTGTACTAACTTTCAAAGTGTCCCCAGATTTTGAGATGAAGAGCAGCTATGTAATTCAAGTAAAAGCGAATGACGGACTGAACGAGGCTACTCAAAACGTGACGATCACAGTTACGAACGTCAATGAAACGCCAACTGAATTATTCCTCAATAATATCTCTATAGAGGAAAATAATGAGGTAGGTGGTGAAATAGGTCAATTGACTACTGCAGACCCTGATGCTGGAGATACGCATAGCTATACTTTGGTTTCGGGTACAAGAGGCGCAGATAATGCATCCTTTGAAATCGTTGGTAATAAGTTGGCTGCCAAAACATCATTTGATTTTGAAGCTAAAGCATCTTATTCAGTAAGAATCAAAGCTACTGATGCTGGAGGTTTGTCGTTCGAAGACAACTTTATTATCACAATCACAAATCAGGCAGAGGCAATTTTAAGGATTGAAGGCGGTCAAAGTGCTGAAACCACCAATGTAGGGGAAACCTCTGCACTAGAAATTTCAATATTCAACGATGGTGATGGTGTAATGGAAGTGACTTCAATTACCTATCCAGATGGTTTTACAGGCCCAACAACGATTGACGTAATAGCTCCATCTACAAGTAAATCGATAGCAGTAAGTTTTGCTCCTACAGAAGCGAAGACTTATTCTGGTGATATTGTAATTAACTATAATGGAGGTGCTGGTATTAAATCAGTAATTGCCGTAGCCGAAATTGTAGCCTCAATTGATAATGGATTTATTGACGAGGCAGCAGTAAGTATCTATCCAAATCCTGCGAATGATCGCGTCACAATAGATTTGGCTCAGTACAACGGAAGACCAGTGGAGATTTCAATATTTAATGAGTCTGGACTTGGCCTGTATAATAGATCGAATGTTAGAAATGTAACACACAATGTAGAGGTTGGCAATTATATGCAGGGCGTTTACATTGTATTGGTAAAATCTGAGATCGGTGTGATAAGAAAGAAATTAATGATTTTCAGATAGAAAAGTTTTAAACCTTATTGATTGAGACAGAAAACCGGGGGAGACTTCGGTTTTCTTTTTTTATTAATGGATGGTGTTAACGAATTGGGACTTATTATCCACTTTAATTCTTCAAGCTTAGCTCTTCCACCTAACCCGATCAACTACCATTCAACAGAGGAATTGATTGCATTTATTAATCCTCGATTTTTTGAACCCTATTTTTTCCGTAAACTCATGGTTTAATTGAACAAACTTTTAATTAGCCTATGAACCAGAAAGTCAAAAAATGGGTATTAGGGGCGCTATTTTTATTTAGTGTTTCACTACAAGCCCAAGACTACAACAACGCTAATCAGCTTGCACAAAGACTGAAGCAGTTGGCCGGGTCTTCACCCGATGTAAAATTAGAATCAATCACAAAAACTGATGGAGGCAAGGATATTTGGATGCTGACACTTGGCAAAGGCGATGTAGATAGCAAACCAGCTATGGCCGTTGTCGGTGGGGTAGAAGGTGCTCATGTTCTTGGAGTAGAAATGGCAGTTCGTTTTGCCGAAGGTATTGTGAAGGACAACGCAAGTGTACTCGATCACACTACTTTTTATGTATTTCCAAACATGAGCCCAGATGCTACTGAGCAGTATTTCGCAAAGTTGAAGTACGAAAGAAGTGGCAATGCAAAGCAAACGGATGATGACCGTGATGGAAAGCTGAACGAAGATCCATTTGAAGATTTAAATGGTGACGGTATTATTACTTGGATGCGCGTTGAAGATGCTACTGGTGATTGGATTACGCACCCTGCTGATAGCCGCGTAATGATTAAAGCTAATAAAACTGAAGGCGAAAAAGGTAAGTATAAAATATTTACCGAAGGAATGGATAATGACAAAGACGGTAGCTTCAATGAAGATGGCGAAGGTGGAGTTCATTTCAGAAAAAATTTAACCTATGAGTACCCGTACTTTGTAGCCGGTTCTGGCGAACATTCTGTTTCTGAAAAAGAAAACAGAGCCCTATTAGATTTGCTTTACACCAAGTGGAACCTGTATGGAGTCTTCACGTTTGGCCCAGGTAATAACCTTTCTAGCCCTTGGAAATTTAATCGTGCTGGAGCATCTAAAAGAGTAGTGACTAGTATTTTAAGCGAAGATGCTGATTTGAATAAATTCATTTCAGATGCCTATAATAAAACTACAGGTATGAAAAACGCACCAGCTTCTGGCGAACAAGGTGGTGATTTCTTACAGTGGGCTTATTTCCACTTCGGAAGATTGAGCTTAGGAACACCAGGATGGTGGGCACTTACAGTAAAAGATGAAGAAGGAGCAGTAGCCAACAAAGACAAAAACCAAGAAGTAAACTTCTTAAGATGGGCAGCACAAGAAAACCTAAGCAATTACTTTGTTGATTGGAAAGAAATCAGTCACCCTGATTTCCCAAATCAAAAGGTAGAAGTAGGTGGTATTGCACCATTTAAAATGAATAACCCTCCAATGTCAATGGTAGAAGAAGCTTCTAAAAAGAACAACGATTTTATTGTTGAACTGGTAGGCATGCAAGCCGATGTTAAATTGGTGAACCTTAAATCTGAAGCTGTTGGAAAAGGAATGACAAGAATAACAGTAGACGTTTACAATGCTGGTACTTTACCAACTCACACCCAAATGGGAACTCGTTCTCGTTGGTTAAGACCTATAATAGTTGAATTGAAGCTTGGTAAGGATCAAGAAGCCATTTCTGGAAGAAAAATCATGACTATTAACAATCTTGATGGTGATGGATCGCAACAATTTACTTGGCTTGTAAAAGGAAAAGGATCAGTTCAAATCGAAGCTGGTGCTCCACATGCAGGTGTTGACAATGTTACTGTAAACCTTAAATAAGAAAACCGATGAAAAGATATATATCAAACTTATTCGCTGGTTTAATCATGGTAGGTTTAACACTGCCAGTAACCAGTTTTGCACAGAATGCCGATGAAGTTTTTAGGGCTGCAGGTTCTCCTCACAACCCTAAAGTAAACATAGCCTTTAATCGCTATTATACTTCAGAAGGATTGGCCGAAATATCTAAGAAAATAGCCGCAGCACACCCTGATTTGGTAAAGCGTATTTCAATAGGTAAATCTTATGAAGGACGTGATATTTGGATGCTTCAAGTAACTAATTTCAAAAAAGGAACAGCAGATAGAAAGCCTGGTTTTTATATCGATGGAAATATCCACTCAAATGAAATTCAAGGTGCAGAAATTTCTATTTATACCGCTTGGTACTTAACTGAAAACTTTGGTGATGTAGACTACATTACTGATATGCTTGATAATCGCATTTTTTACATTGTTCCAACCATCAATCCTGATGCAAGGAATCATTACATGCAACAAGCAAATACAGGGAGTTCTCCTCGTTCGGGCATGATGCCTTTGGATGATGACCGTGACGGTTTGGTAGACGAAGACGGACTTGATGATCTAGACGGTGACGGTTCTGTAACCAGTATGCGTAGAAAAAGTGAGTATGGCGATTTCATTGTAGATCCGCTTGATCCACGAAAAATGATCCAAATTGGGCCAGATGACATTACTACTGCACAGCGTTATGAAATGTTAGGTTCCGAAGGAATCGATAATGACGGTGACGGAAGAGTGAATGAAGACCGACCAGGGGTTTATGATCCAAACAGAGACTGGGCATGGAAATGGCAACCTGATTATATTCAGCGTGGTGCTTTAATGTACCCTTTCAGCGCACCAGAAAACCGTGCCGTGGCCGATTTCGTTATGGCACATCCAAATATTGCTGGTGCACAAAGTTTCCATAACTCTGGAGGTATGATTTTAAGAGGCCCTGGAGCTGAAGAAGATCTAGCCACTTACAACCGTGCTGACCTTAGAATTTATGATGCTATTGGACAGAAAGGACAGAAAATGCTACCAGGTTACCGCTACTTAACCGTGTACAAAGATTTGTACTCTGTATTTGGTGGAGAGTTAGATTGGTTCTACGGAAGTAGAGGTATTTACACTTTCACCAATGAGATCTTTACCAGCTTTGCATATTATAAAAATGAGCGTGGCGGAAGAGATGAGAGTTATGACTTTGATAGAGAATTATTAGCAGGTGATGCTTTTACTCCTTGGGCTACTTATAATCACCCAACTTATGGTGAGGTAGAGATTGGTGGCTTTAAGAAAAACTTTGGAAGAGCAACCCCTGGGTTCTTGTTAGAAGAAGAGCTTCACAGAAATATGGCCTTTGCACTCTATCATGCACACCACATGCCTTTAATTAGTGTGGATAAGGTGACGGAAAAAGATTTAGGTGGAGGACTTAGAGAAATTACTGTAGTAATTAAAAATGATAGGTTGATGCCTACTCACGCTTCCCAAGATTTAAAATATAAAATCGAAAGACCTGATTATGTAACTATTTCAGGTGTTGATGTTCAAGCCGGTATGGTTGTTCAGGATTTAGACTTAGGTCTTAGCACAGAGCAAAAAGTAGATCCAGCTAAAATGGTTTTGGAGAATATTCCAGGTAACGGTACTATAACTTTGCGTTGGATTGTATCAGGAAAAGGAACTCCAAAAATTACAATAGATAGTGCAAAAGGTGGTGTTGTAACCAACTAGGCTACTTTAACTAGAAATTGAATGAATAAAAAAACCGGAGGAGACTCCGGTTTTTTTATGTTTTATAAGAGCAAATGAAAGTGCTGCTTTTATGGAGAGGTTAAAGCCAATCTAATCGTAGCTCTTTTTACCCTTCTTTTCTCTTTTTGCTTCTTTCTTTTCTTTAGGGGTTTTTAATGCCTCCTTTTTTGTCGACTTTTTTGCGTCTTGAGATTTGGCCATGATTTCTAAATTTGTTCAATGTACTATTTTTAAATTCAGTAATTCACAACACGCCAAAGCATAACAGGGAGAATCTACCTTCTCTTGTTCTTTTTCGCTTGATTTTTATCTCCTCTTGTTCTCGGTTTTTTATACTTGGCCTCAATGGTTCTTTTGTATGAACCACCTTGATTTTCCTTTTGATTCTTCTCCTTCTTTTCATGAAAAGCTGGGCCAGGCACATGCTTCGATTGCTTGTGGTTTTTATGGATTTCAATTACCACGGGCTGCTCCTCAGGAGTTAGTTTTCTGGTGATTGTTACCTCTTCTGGAAAAGGAAGGGTAGGGATTTCATAACCCATTAAAAGTTCAATGGCCTCTTTATCCGCTTCTTCCTTTTCAGTATAGAATAGAATGCTTTTGCCCTCATGCTCAGCACGGCCAGTTCGCCCAATTCGGTGCATATAGTTTTCAGGGAAATTGGGAGTGTCGAAGTTGATTACATGAGTGATTTGCTCTAAATCCAATCCACGAGCAATCACATCGGTAGCCACTAAAATTCGGGTGCTGCCTTGGTCGAAGTCTTCAATAGATCTGATTCTATAATTCTGCGATTTGTTAGAGTGAATTACCCCAACTTTCGACATAAAGGTTTCTTCTAATAGCTCATACAGTCTATCCGCTGCTTTCTTATTCGCCACAAAAACCAATACCTTCTTAAACTCATTTTTGTTTTCTAAAAGGTAGGTAAGAAGATTGGCCTTGGTATAAAAGTTAAGTACGGGATAACATTGTTGCGCAATATTGTCGAGTGGAGTTCCGCTTACAGCTATTGAGATTTTAACGGGAGTGATAAAGTAATCGTTAATCAGCGCGTCCACTTCGTCCGTCATGGTGGCCGAAAACATAATGTTCTGCCTTCTTTCTGGAAGTAAGTCGAAAATATTCTGAAGCTGAAATCTAAAGCCCAAATCGAGCATTACATCCACTTCATCTATAATTAACTTGTTAATGCTTTTTAAGGAAAGCGCTTTGCTAAGCACCAAATCATACAATCGGCCAGGGGTGGCTGCTAGAATGTCGCAGCCCTCAATGGCTTCAGCCATGTGAGTTTTGATATTCACTCCACCATAAACTCCCAAAACACGAACATTCATGTATTTGGCCAATAACTTGGTTTGCTCCACCACCTGTAGTACCAATTCACGAGTAGGAACAACCACTAAAATACGCGGAGTAGTTTGCTTAGAGAACTTTAGGTCGCGAAGGGAGGGAAGCATGTAAGCAAAAGTTTTTCCCGTACCTGTTTGCGCAATCCCCACCAGGTCTTTTCCAGATAATACTACAGGAAAGGCTTCTGATTGAATAGGGGTAGGCTTTTCAAAATTCAAATCATCAATGGCGTTCCGAAGCGGAGTAGAAAGGTTGAGCGATTCAAAGTTATCCATGAAGAAAATATTTTTGCAAAAATAGGGATATCTTAATTAGCAATTAGTAAGGTCAGGAAATCTTCTAAACACGTGCCTCATATTAAACAATAGATAGCCCAATTCTAGTTGGTGGTATGAAAAAGGGCTTAAGGAAATCTAAATACTGCTGGCAGTGCGTTAATGAATTGGAGATTTGAAATCGTTAGAGTAGTTTTCGATATGAATGGCAGTTTGTCAAAGTTGTACTGGATAGTTTTCTTGATTGTTTTTGCAATGCCAGCTTTTGGGCAGTTAGAAGAAACAATCGAGGCCGATGCAATGATTGAGTGGAGCGAATCGCGTCCGTTAGAATGGAAGGATTACACTTACAGGCGCATCAGGCTCAAAGGCAGCATGGCATTAACGATGGTGAAGCATTCCGTTAAAGGATACTTAAGGAACGGACTACCAGAATTTGAAATTAAGGTACTTTTTAGAAAGCCTAATTCATGGACATCCGACACCACCAACTTAGAATTGTTAGGTCATGAACAGCTCCATTTTGATATTGCCGAACTTTATAGAAGGAAAATTGAAACAGAAATTATTAAACTTCAGCAGAAAAAGGAGAAAAAGGCTGGTGTTTATAAAGCTGAGATTAAACGTATTCTGGATGAATTTAATGCTTATTCAAGAAGATATGATAGAGAGAGTAATCATGGAAAGAATAAGCTTGAGCAGGCAAAATGGAAGGAGCAAGTAGCCTCTAGTTTAGAGAAGGTAAAATAAATTAACATATATTATTATGTTTATATTTAAATATTACTTAATCATCTCCAACTTGGTCGTTGATTTTTTTGACCGATAGGCAAAAACTGAGGCGATAATGTAGCCAGAGAAAATATCCCAAACACCCCACCAAGCAGCCAATAGTGCCATTGGCCCGTTTCCATCAAAAAAATTAAACACCAATACTAAAGCGAGCCCACCATTCTGAATTCCAGTTTCAATTGAAATAGTTCGGCAATCTTGCTCGCTGTTTCTGAAAAGTTTGCCTGTAAAGTAACCAATTCCCAAAGCCATTAGGTTGTGGAGCAACACGAGAGCAACAACATAATGGATGTAGTTTTTAAAAACATCAAGGTTATCAATTGTGGCTACAACAATAAAAGCCATTAGAATAAGAAAGGAAATCACCTTGACTGGTCTTTCTATTAGACTTGCTATTCTAGGAATTTTGCTGCTTACAATTAAACCTAAGAATAAGGGGAGTACTAAAATTAGAGATACTGTTTTGAACATGTCGGTAAAGCTTAAGCCAATACTCTGAATTAGTTCAGAAGTTTCTGGTAATAAACCACCCCAAAAACTAAAGTTGAATGGAGTAGTAAAAGCAGCAGCAACAGTAGCAATGGCTGTGAGCGTAACGGAAAGAGCAACATTGCCTTTTCCTACCATAGAATAGAAGTTGGACACGTTTCCGCCAGGGCAAGCTGCTACCAAGATCATTCCTAGTGCCAAACCTGGATGAGGCTTTATAATCAAAACCACCAAAAAGGTAAACGCTGGAAGCAAAATAAACTGACTGGTAAGGCCTGTTAAAACGGCCTTCTTATTGTTAAGTAGGTTACTGAAGTTGCTTTTTTTAAGGTTAAGGGCAACCCCGAACATAATAAACCCCAAACAAAAATTTAGCAGGCCAACGCTATCATTGGTAAAATTGATCCTGACTTCTTCTAGTGTAGACATTCGTCAAATCTAAAGAAGAACCCGATCATAACAAATTTGACTTTTGAGGTCAATAATCTTTATTTCTACTTTCTTGATAAAGAAGAATTCGCCAATTTCGCATCAAATTTAAAAGCTATGATGATTATCGGTTTTGTATTGGCCTTGTTCGTATTTGCCATCATTTCTCCATCTATTCTTCCTAACAAGAAAGTTAGTAATCATAAAAAAGATTGGGAGGTTTAATTAAAACCTCTTTTCTACTTTATTTCCTCCCTTCCATCAGCGTGTAAGGCAAAGCGGCCTCTGCCGTTCTCATGGGTATAGTCATGCTTGGGCCAAGGCCAGCCACCAAATTGAGTGTTTTGGTATTCGCTCATTGCTTGCTGAATTTCAGCATTACTATTCATTACAAAGGGGCCATATTGCGCTACTGGCTCTCCAATCGGCTTTCCCTGTAGCATTAAGAGTTTAGACTCTCCGTTGCCATTTTTAAGTATTGTTGCTTTTGTAGCATCCACCTTAATCATGTTTCCTTTTTTCACGGGGCTCCCATCTATTTCCATGTCCTCGCCTGCGTAGAAGTACAAACTTCTATTTATTCCTGCTGAAGCAGTAGGTAATTTCCATTCCGCATTGGGCGATAAAATCACTGTCCATATAGCAACTTCATTTTCTGGCTTGGCAGCCCAAGAGTCAGGGGCAGGAGAGGGCGATTTATAATTCTCAATTTCACCGTTGATTATATTCACGCTAGTAGTGTTTCCATGCTCATCAGTATGAGTATATACAGGGATATCTTCACTCCAAAGCATGGCAAAATGTGGTTCTACCATTTTATTCGCCTTTGGCAGATTTAGCCATATTTGAAAAAGGACCAATGGGTTTTCGTCAGTTTCATTCAGCAATGGAAACATTTCTGAATGCTGAACGCCCTTGCCAGCCGTCATCCATTGTACATCACCATTACCAAATCTGCCAGCAGCACCTAAAGAGTCAGAATGATCTACTAGTCCTTTTTCCGCAATGGTTACCGTTTCAAAACCTCGATGTGGATGGGCAGGAAAACCAGGTACAGTTTGCCCGTGATACATGCTCCAGCCGTCTTTTCCTGCAAAGTCAGAACCTATGTTTCGACCTGAAAGACTTGCTTTTGGCCCCATTTGGCCATTTCCCTTTGGGTAATTGTCGTGGTGAAAAGCACAGAATAGAAACGGATCACTTGTTTGCCAAGGGAATGAAAGGGGCTGTATAGATAATATAGAATTGCTCATAATGTCATTTTTAGATGTACCAACATATAAATATTTCAGAAGGTTTCCTTTTGCTCCCTTCAATTAAATTAGTGGTAAATGGAGTCAATATACAATGATATCCATGCCTTAAATGATTACAATTGTTATCTTCGCGCCAAATTAAAATCGAATGGACAAGTTAGTTGGGTTTATAAGAACGTCAAGTTATCTCATCTTTTTGGCCGCCCTTATTTGGGCTTATGCGTCTTTAGCAGGTCAAGTTTCTTATAAATTTGATGGAGATGGTACTGCTGTGGAAATCGTAGATAAGAATACTTTCTTTTTTGCGAGCGTAATAATCTTTCTAGTCGCCAATGTAATCTGTGTATCATTCATTAAAGTGCTTAAAAAAATTAAGTCGTCAGAAGATGGCGTTGGTATTCGAAACAGAGCTTTAAAGCTTGATGTAATTACTTGGATCAAAGGTTTTGCAGGAATCCTAAATATTATGTTTACTACAATTGTGTTCTTTTTAGGTTTTATGAATATGAACGAACTTAAGCTAGACGCACTCAGTATTTATATTTACATAGGCCCCGTACTATTGATCTTCTGGTTTTTCTATTTGGTCAAAATCCTTTCTGTACGCAGATCATAAGCTGAAAATTAATCAGGTCGCTTTCATTTCTGCTCGATTTACAAATAATCGAGTCTTTTTAAGGTTTTTATTGGGTAAAGTCAATAGTGACTTTTTAGTTTTTATATTCTAACTTCCGCCTTGATTTGTGCGGGACAGCACATTATTTCTACTTGAATCTTATTGGAGTTTTTGAATGGCGAATGAAGTAGCAAATTATACCGAAGACAGTATTCGGTCCCTCGATTGGAAAGAACATATTAGACTTAGACCAGGAATGTACATCGGTAAATTGGGTGATGGAACCGCTCATGACGATGGCATCTATGTACTTGTAAAAGAAGTAATCGATAATAGTATTGATGAACATATGATGGGTTTTGGTAAAACCATCGATGTGAAAGTATCTGAACTTAAGGTAGAAGTACGCGATTATGGTCGTGGTATTCCTTTAGGTAAAGTGGTCGATTGCGTGTCTAAAATCAATACGGGAGGTAAATACGATAGTGGTGCTTTCCAAAAGTCAGTGGGGTTGAACGGAGTAGGTACAAAAGCCGTCAATGCCCTTTCTAGCTTTTTTAAAGTACAATCTTATCGTGATGGTCGCACCAAAGTAGCTGAGTTTGAAAGGGGTGAAATCAGAAATGATGAAGCCGAAACTACAAGCAGCGGTCGTAACGGAACACTTATCGTTTTCAGGCCTGATGATACCATTTTCAAAAATTACCATTTCATTCCAGAATACCTTGACGACCTTATTTGGAACTACAGTTTCTTAAATGCTGGTCTGACAATAAACTTTAACGGTACAAAATATCATTCAGAAAAAGGTCTTTATGATCTGCTATTAAGAAAAACCAATGCCGACAGTTTAAGGTACCCCGTTATTCACCTAAAGGGTGAAGACATTGAAATAGCTATGTCGCACAGTAATCAATATGGAGAGGATTACTATTCATTCGTAAACGGACAATACACCACCCAAGGTGGAACGCACCAGGCTGCTTTTAGAGAAGCCGTTGTGAAAACGGTTAGAGAATTCTATAACAAAAACTTTGAAGCTACTGATGTTCGTGCTTCTATTGTCGGTGCGATTGCAGTTAGAGTACAAGAACCCGTTTTCGAGTCGCAAACCAAAACTAAACTAGGTTCTCAAAATGTGGCGCCTGATGGGCCAACCATGAGAACTTTCGTAAACGACTTTGTAAAGAAGGCGCTAGATGACTTTTTACATAAGAACCCTGATACCGCCAACCTGCTTTTAAAAAGAATTCTTCAGTCGGAGCGAGAAAGAAAGGAGATTGCTGGAATTAAAAAGCTAGCGAACGAAAGAGCCAAAAAGGCCAATCTTCACAATAAAAAACTAAGGGATTGTCGTATTCATCTCGATGATAAGAAGGGTGATGACGACTTGAGAAATGCCACTACACTGTTTATTACCGAAGGTGATTCTGCAAGTGGTTCAATTACAAAGTCTAGAAATGTTCAAACTCAGGCGGTTTTTAGTTTAAGAGGAAAACCGTTGAATTGCTACGGTTATTCCAAAAAGGTAGTATATGAAAATGAAGAGTTTAACCTGCTACAACATGCTTTGAATATTGAAGATGGACTAGAGGGTTTACGGTATGATAAAATCGTTATTGCTACCGATGCCGATGTAGACGGAATGCATATCCGTTTGCTACTCTTGACATATTTCCTTCAGTTTTTCCCTGATTTAGTACGTAGAGGACACGTCTACATTCTAGAAACCCCATTATTTAGAGTTCGGAATAAAAAAGAAACAATTTATTGCTACAGCGAAGAAGAAAAGCAAGCGGCTGTAGCAAAGCTTGGTAACAAACCTGAGATTACGCGATTCAAAGGCTTGGGAGAAATTTCTCCGGAAGAATTTAAGAGCTTTATTAATGCTGAAATGCGTTTAGAACCAATCATTTTAAGAAAAGATACTAGTATTGAAGAATTACTGAAGTTCTATATGGGCAAAAACACCCCAGATCGTCAAAACTTTATCATCGACCGGCTAAAAGTAGAAAAAGACTTGGTGACGGAAACTGTTTAAGTAAATTTCTGGATCAGAATTAATAGAATTATAAAATTGCCGAATGGAGAAAGATGAGCTTACATATGCAGTTATAGGTTGCGCTATGAAAGTTCATAACACTTTAGGGCCTGGTTTTCAAGAAGTCATTTATCAGCGATGTTTAGCTATTGAATTTGAACGAGCAAGCATTGGTTATCAAAGAGAGCAAGAGCAAGTAGTGTTTTATGATGGAATAGAAGTAGGTCTTCGCAGGGCTGATTTTATTGTTGAAGATAAAGTGGTGGTTGAATTGAAAGCTTTGGTGAGATTGGAAGATGCTCATTTGGCACAAGCCAAAAACTATACTGTAGCCTATGATTTTCCAAAGGGACTGCTGATAAACTTTGGTGGAAAGAGTCTTGAATACAAATTATTATTTAACCCAAAATACCAAGATCAGAAATAGCGACTGGGTAGCAATGAATCTTGAGAATTCTCAGATTCTGTATAATTCTGATCAAAGATGAATATGACTGAGAATACTGAAGACTTGAACAACGGAGAAGACAGAGGGCTACAGGAAGTAAGGCCAGTTTCTGGCATGTACGAAAACTGGTTTCTCGATTACGCTTCTTATGTAATTTTAGAAAGAGCTGTTCCGGCCATTGAGGATGGATATAAGCCTGTGCAACGCAGGATTCTCCATGCCATGAAGGAAATGGACGATGGTCGTTTCAACAAAGTAGCCAATGTTATTGGGCAGACCATGCAGTATCACCCACATGGTGATGCCTCAATAGGTGATGCAATTGTAAACATTGGTCAGAAAGATTTATTGATTGAAACCCAAGGAAACTGGGGCGATATCCGTACAGGCGATAGTGCCGCTGCTGCTCGTTATATAGAAGCAAGACTCTCTAAGTTTGCTTTAGAAGTTGTTTTTAATCCCCAAACTACAAACTGGCAGCTTTCTTATGACGGCCGTAAAAAGGAGCCAGTAACGTTGCCAGTTAAGTTTCCGATGCTTTTGGCCCAAGGAGTAGAAGGTATTGCTGTTGGTCTTTCTACCAAAATTCTCCCACATAACTTTATTGAGTTAATACAAGCCACCATTAAGGTACTACAAGGGAAGAAAGCTAAGGTTTACCCTGATTTTCCTACAGGAGGAATGGCCGATTTTGCTGAATACAATGACGGCCTACGAGGAGGTAAAATCAAGGTTCGAGCTAAGATTCATGAAGAAGATAAAAAGAGCTTAATTATTAAAGACATCCCTTTTGGAACCACAACTACCAGTGTGATTGACTCCATTATCAAGGCCAATGATAAAGGGAAAATTAAGATTAAAAAGGTAGTAGATAACACTGCCGAAGATGTAGAGATTTACATTGAATTGGCTCCAGGCCAATCGCCTAACATCACTATTGATGCACTTTATGCATTCACCGATTGTGAAGTGAGCATTTCACCAAACTGCTGTGTGATTATTGAAGACAAACCTCATTTTATTGGGGTTTCAGAAGTTCTACAGATTTGTACCAATCAAACAGTAGACTTACTCAAACGAGAGCTTGAGATCAGAAAAGGAGAGTTGCTTGAAAAACTGCTATTCTCGTCTTTAGAGAAGATTTTTATTGAGAACAGAATCTATAGAGATATAGAAGAATGCGAAACATGGGAAGCCGTAATCGCAACAATAGATAAAGGGTTAGACCCTTTCAAGCCAGATTTCTATCGCGAAATTACCGAAGAAGATATTGTAAGGCTTACGGAAATTAAGATCAAGAGAATTTCTAGGTTCGATGCCTTTAAGGCAGATGAACTAATGAGGCGTTTGCAAGATGAATTGGCCGAAGTAGAACATAACCTAGCCAATTTGGTAGAATACGCTATAGCCTACCATGAAAAACTATTAGAGAAATTCGGAAAAGGGAGAGAGCGTAAAACAGAAATTAAGTCTTTTGAAAGCATTGCCGCCACAGTTGTAGCAGCAAATAATGCCAAACTCTATGTAAACCGTGCTGAAGGATTTATCGGTTACGGAATGAAGAAGGACGAGTTTGTTTGCGACTGCTCCGATATTGATGATGTTATTGTTTTCCGTAAGGATGGGAAATTCCAAGTAGTTAGAATTTCCGATAAAATATTTGTTGGTAAAGATATTATCCATGTGGCTGTGTTCAATAAGAATGACGAGCGTATGGTGTATAACATGATTTACCTTGACGGAAAAACTGGCCGAAGCATGGTCAAACGTTTTCAGGTTTTGGGTGTTACCCGCGACAAAGAATACGACCTTACCAAAGGCGAGCGTGGATCAAGAGTGCTGTACTTCACCGCCAATCCAAATGGAGAGGCCGAGCTGGTCACCATTTATTTGACATCTGGCTGTAAAGCGAGAGTGAAGGTTTTTGATTTTGATTTTTCAGAAATTGAGATCAAAGGAAGAGGAGCAGGCGGTAACATTGCCACGAGATACCCTGTACGCAAAATTCAACTCAAGATGGAAGGTAAATCCACTTTGGGAGGTGTAGATATATGGTACGATGATTCAATCGGAAGGATTAATCGAGATGAACGCGGAGAGCATTTGGGCAACTTCCAAAGCGAAGATAAAATTTTGGTGATATATGACTCTGGAGAATACGAACTCACCTCTTTTGAACTCACAAACCGATATGAAGCAGCTAAAATCGTATTAATCGAGAAGTTTGATCCAAAAGGAATTATCTCTGCCATTCATTACGACCCAGATTCTCAATACTATTTGGTAAAAAGATTTCAGGTCGAAACCAGCACAATGGATAAGAAGTTCGGCTTTATTAGCGAAGAAAAAGGAGCCAAGCTTTTACTAGCTACTACCGTTGCCCAACCTCAAGTAGAGGTAGCGTATACAGTAAAAGGATCGCGCGATCGCCAAACAGTTTCTGTAGACCTAGATATGGTAATCGATGTAAAAGGCTGGAAGGCAATGGGGAATAAAATTTCACAACATTCAGTAAAGAAAGTAACCTTATTGAATAGTGAGGCCAAATCTAAACCGAGTAAAAAAGAGGTTAATGTTGCGGAAGAGAGCGTAGCTGAAGAAGCTACTCCTAAAGCCCAGAACCCAGTTGAAACTAAGCCAGAAGCGCCTAAGCCTGCTCCTGAAAAACCAACCGATGAAAAGCCAAAAGGTAAAGAAGGTGGTGGATTTAATGTAGGAGAAACCATAGACCTATTCTAAATACTAGGGGTAAACCATTCATCAACTGTTTTTTAACTGAGGCCACACATAAATAGGCCAAAGGTTGAATGAAGTTGTTTGTTCAAATTAAAAGCTATCAGCAAAACGCTGGTAGCTTTTGTTTTTCATTACTTTTGCTTCCAAAATCAAAGAGCATTGCAATCTGAACTGGTTAATATTTTAGAAGAGTTTGTTACCGAAAACAAAGTGCAGCTTATCAATAAAGTGCTTTCGGAACGAACAAGACATTTAACTGTAGTATTGGAAGATGTCTATCATTCTCATAATGCAAGTGCCGTATTAAGAACTTGTGATTGTTTTGGCGTACAAGATTTGCATATCAGTCAAAAACTGCACGATTACCATATTAACCCCAATATTGTAAGAGGCGCTTCCAATTGGGTCACACTTCATAAATATGAAAGGGGAGATCAGAGTAGTTCAAATTGCTTAAGTCACTTACGCAAAAAAAAATACCGACTAGTCGGTACAACCCCAGACCAGAATTCTACATCTATACATGAGTTGGACATTACTGAAAAAACAGCCATCATTTTTGGAACTGAATTAGAAGGAATTTCTGACAATACTAAAAATGAAGTAGACGAACTAGTTCATATTCCAATGTATGGCTTCACAGAATCATTTAATATTTCGGTAAGTGCAGCCATGGTATTGCAAGATTTAGTAAGAAGGCTTCGGCAAAGCGATGTACAATGGCAATTGACAGAGCAAGAAAAAGAAGACTTGAAATTTGAATGGTATCAGCGAATTGTGAAGAGATCAGACCTTCATATAAAAAACTATATAAAGGAACAATCTGTTGGTCATAAAGGTTGACAACAGAATGTGATTGGCAGGCATACTTTTTAGAACCATTAGCGTTTAGCATTAATAACTTCAGAAACCCAAGAGTTTGAAATCAAAACATATTTTTACACTGCTGCTTCTATTCGCCACAAGCTTGGTGTTTGCGCAAGAAACAATCATAAGAGGTAAGGTTACTGATGCAGAATCGGGCGATCCAGTTCCTTTTGCTACTGTGGTAATTCAAGGTAGTCAGGTGGGTATTGCCACCGATTTTGATGGCAATTACGAACTAAAAGGACAAGCAGAATCAGATACCGTTTTATTTTCCTACGTAGGTTATGAAACACGAAAGAAATTCTACCAAAAAGGAATTACCCAAGTAATCAATGTACAGTTACAACCAAAGGCGACAAATCTAGGCGACTTTGTAGTGCTGTCCGACAGGGCCGAAAACCCGGCCTTTGCTGTTATGCGAAGCGTGATTGACAACAAGAATAAGAATGATAAAAGAAGACTTGATGCCTATGAGTACGACTCTTACAACAAGATAGAAATTGATGTAGATAACATCTCTGAAGAATTTAGAAAGAAGAAGTACATGCAAAAGGTAACTTCGGTATTGGACAGTATTGATATCATTGCTGGGGAAGATGGAAAGCCTATTCTACCGCTTTTTATTTCTGAATCACTTTCCAAATTCTATTTTAGGTCTAACCCTAGGTTACAAAAAGAGCAAATCATAAAAACGAAAATCACAGGAATAGGAATCGAAGATGGATCTCTTATTTCTCAAGTAATTGGTTCTTCTTTTCAAGAATACAATTTCTACCAAAATCGCATGAACATCGTAGAAAAGGAGTTCGCATCGCCAATAGGAGATGGCTGGCGTTTGATTTACAATTATGAGCTTACCGATAGTGTAAGTATAGACGGAGAGTTTTGTTATGTATTAGACTTCAAACCAAAAAACGATCAAGAATTGGCCTTTATAGGCACCATGTGGATAGCAAAAGAAGACTTTGGTATTAAACGTATGGATGCAACCATGCAGCCAACTGCCAACTTGAATTTCATTGAAAAAATAAAAATTCAACAAGAACTCCAGCGAATGGAAGGAGGAGCATGGCTTCCAGTAAAGTCAAGAATTTTGATTGATGTGTCAGAAATCACCAAAAAGTCTGCTGGCTTTTTAGCGAAGTTTTATACCTCCAATAAAAACATTGAATTGACCGAGCCTAAGCCCAATAAATTCTTTGAACGAACAATAGAGTTAGAAGAAGATGCACGCATTTCTGATGAACAATTTTGGATAGAAAACAGACACGATTCGCTTACCACAACCGAAATCAGTGTAATAGCAATGATCGACTCCTTAAAGCAAATTCCTATTGTAAAAACATGGACGGAGTTGCTCAAAACATTCGCTAGAGGTTATGTAGAAGTAGGGCAGTTAGACTTAGGGCCTTGGCCAGTGTTGGTTTCTTCAAACGATGTGGAAGGGTTCCGAACTAGAATTGGAGGCAGAACGAATGAGCACTTTAGTTTAAAATGGCAATTCAATGGCTACTTGGCCTATGGCTTTAAAGATAGGAACTTCAAATACGGATTGGGAGCAACTCACTTTATATCAAGAAAGAAGTGGACTACAATCTCGGCCAATTATAGAAACGATATTGATCAATTGGGCTTACAGCCTGATGGAATTACAGATTTTGACAATGCAAATGCCTTTGTAGCCCTCAGTCAGTTGGGGAACCTCATTCGACCTTTTGCCTATGAAAGTATTCAAGTGGATTTAACCAGTCAGGTATCTAAACCCTTTTCTTTTAGTCTGAGATTAAAAAATCAAGATTTCACTCCATTGTATGATGGCTTTAGTTACTATACCGACCCCAGTGACATTAATTCACCAACGGGCACAAACTTTACCACAACCGAAGCTACATTAAAATTAAAATATGCCAAAGACGAAACCTTTATCATAAATGATAATAGCCGCATCAGTTTAGGTACCATCCGTTGGCCAACCTTTATCTTAGGCTATACCCGTGGTTTTAAAGGCTCATTAGGCGGTGATTTTGACTATAATAAACTTGACTTTGGAATATCTCAGCGATTGAAAATGGGCTTCTGGGGTATTTCTCATTATCAAATCACTGCCAGTCGCGTTTTCGATGAGGTACCTTACCCTTTGTTAACCGCCCATATTGGTAATGAACAACCAGTTTATGCAAGCTTTGCGTTCAATACGATGAATTTCTATGAGTTTGTAAGTGAACAATATGTGTCGTTACGCTACCAACATTTCTTCGAAGGCTTTATTCTGAATAGAATTCCACTACTCAAAAAGCTGAAATGGAGACTAGTAGCCAGTGGTAATGTGCTTTATGGCGATATCAGTGATAAAGCTTTAGCTGCTCAGCCTACTGTTGACTTTTTAAGTTTAGACCCGAACAAACCATATTCAGAGGTAGGGATTGGTGTAGAGAATGTATTTAAATTCTTTAGAGTCGATTTTTTTCAACGACTTACTTACCTCGATAACCCAGACATAAAGAAAAGGCAAGTTAAGGTGAGTTTTAACCTTTCGCTTTAATCTAAGCTTACAAGAAGAGTTTACTTAGAACAGATTAAGATTTGCCACTTTTCCCAAAGGATTAACCTAAATAATATTGCATATTTGCGATTCGAAAGAACTATGAAGCAAATCCAAATGGTTTGTAGCATTTGGTGAAATAAATTATGAGTGCAGAAAGTATAGAAATCACCCTTCCAGACGGAACTGTAAAAGAATTTGCCAAAGGAAGTTCAGCAATGGACGTAGCCTTGAGTATTAGTGAGGGGTTAGCCAGAAATGTATTGGCCGCTGAGGTAAATGGAGAAGTAAGAGATGCCAACCGGCCTATTAATGAAGATTCAGAGGTGAAACTTCTTACCTGGAATAATGATGAAGGAAAAGCCACATTTTGGCACTCATCCGCACATTTAATGGCAGAAGCACTTGAAGCACTTTATCCAGGTACTAAATTCGGAATTGGGCCATCTATTGAGCATGGCTTCTATTATGATGTAGACTTTGGTGAGCATCAGAATTTTGACCATTCTCACTTAGAGAAAATCGAAGCCAAAATGTTAGAATTGGCTCGTGAAAAGAACGAATACAAAAGATCAGAAGTAAGCAAGGCCGATGCCATTGCTTATTTTAAGGAGAAGAATGATGAATATAAACTAGACCTTTTAGAAGGTTTAGAAGACGGTTCAATTACATTTTATCAGCAAGGAAACTTCACCGACTTATGCCGTGGACCGCATATACCAAATACAGGCTTTATTAAAGCTGCAAAAGTATTGAGTATTGCTGGAGCCTATTGGAGAGGCGATGAAAAGAACAAACAGCTTACCCGCCTTTACGGAATTACTTTTCCGAAGCAAAAAGAATTAACAGAGTACCTTCACATGTTGGAGGAAGCAAAAAAACGTGATCACAGAAAACTGGGTCAGGAATTAGAGCTATTTACTTTTTCTCAAAAGGTAGGAATGGGGCTTCCGCTTTGGTTGCCAAAAGGAGCTAAGCTTCGCGAAAGACTCGAAACCTTTATGCGTAAAGCACAAGTAAAAGCTGGTTATGACCCTGTAGTTACTCCGCATATAGGCCATAAAAACTTATATGTAACCTCTGGTCACTATGAAAAATATGGAGCAGATTCATTTCAGCCAATAAAAACACCTAATGAAGGAGAAGAATTCTTGCTAAAGCCAATGAATTGCCCTCATCATTGTGAGATATACAAATCAAAACCACGTTCATACAAAGAATTGCCCGTACGCTTGGCCGAATTTGGAACGGTGTATCGCTATGAACAAAGTGGTGAGTTGCATGGTTTGACTCGTGTAAGAGGCTTTACACAAGACGATGCCCATATTTTCTGTACCGAAGATCAGGTAAAAGAAGAGTTTGTTAAGGTAATAGACTTAGTGCTTTATGTTTTTGAATCACTTGGTTTCGAAAATTTCACAGCTCAAATTTCTTTAAGAGATCCTGAAAATAAGCAGAAGTATATTGGTAGTGATGAAGCTTGGCATAAAGCAGAGTCGGCTATTATTGAGGCAACAGCAGAAAAGAATCTGAATACAGTAACAGAATTAGGAGAAGCCGCTTTTTATGGTCCTAAGCTAGATTTCATGGTGAAAGACGCTTTAGGTAGGAAGTGGCAATTGGGCACAATCCAAGTAGATTATAACCTTCCTGAGCGTTTCGAATTAGAATATACAGGTTCTGATAACCAAAAACATAGACCGGTGATGATTCACAGGGCACCTTTTGGTTCATTGGAAAGATTCGTTGCAGTATTGATCGAGCACTGTGCTGGAGAGTTTCCACTTTGGCTAACACCAGACCAAGTGGCTATTCTACCGATTTCAGAAAAATATGCCGATTACGCACAAGATTTATACAAAATGCTTCAGTCAGAAGACATTACAGGTTTTGTTGACCATCGTGATGAAAAGATTGGAAGAAAAATCCGTGATGCTGAAGTGAAAAAGATACCTTTGATGCTTATTGTTGGCGAAAAGGAAAGAGACAATAATGAAGTGGCCGTAAGACGACACGGTCAAGGCGATGTAGGTACCATGAGCATAGAATCATTTGTTGATTACTTTGCTAAAGAGAAAGCTAAATCGCTGAATATTCAATAATTTAATCTGCGTAATATCGGAGTATTGGTAATTAGAAAATTATGCCGATATTTGCAGTCATTTTTAACAAAAGAAGGAGGTTAACATCGCAAAAATGAGGAGAAAGTACCCCCCGAGAGGTAGGGTAGAAGAGCCATACAAAGTCAATCTTAAGATTCTAGCATCTAAGGTGCGAGTCGTTGGCGAGAACGTTGAAGTAGACGTCTATGATATAGATAAAGCGCTTCAAATGGCTAGAGATCAAGGACTTGATCTGGTAGAGATTTCTCCCAAGGCAGATCCGCCTGTTTGCAAGATTGTTGACTACTCAAAGTTTAAGTATGATCAGAAGAAGAAGCAAAAGGAAATAAAAGCCAAAGCTTCAAAAACTGTGATTAAAGAAATCAGATTCGGCCCTAATACGGATGATCATGATTTTAACTTTAAGCTTAACCATGCTATAGGTTTTCTAAAAGATGGTTCAAAGGTAAAAGCCTATGTTCACTTTAGAGGAAGAACTATTGTATATAAGGAAAGAGGAGAGATTTTATTATTAAAGTTTGCTCAGGCCTTAGAAGAATATGCAAAGGTTGAGCAACTGCCTAAGTTGGAAGGAAAAAGAATGTTTCTATACCTTACTCCTAAAGCAATAAAAAAGTAGAACCAATATTTATTAAATAAATTTAAAATGCCTAAAGCAAAAACTAAATCAGGAGCTAAAAAGCGTTTCAAATTGACTGGGACTGGTAAGATCAAAAGAAAGCATGCTTTCAAAAGCCATATCCTAACCAAGAAAGAAACGAAGCAAAAACGTAATCTTACTGACATGGCACTAGTGCACAAGTCTGATGAGAAAAACGTTAAAGCGATGCTCAACATTTAAGAAACCATTAAGGTTATTGTTTCACCAGATGTTTGGTTTTAAGTACTCAGTTAAATGAGGCGCCAAGGATCAAAAAAATCAAAATTATGCCAAGATCAGTAAACGCGGTAGCGTCAAGAGCAAAAAGAAAAAGAATACTAAAATTAGCCAAGGGTTATTTTGGTAGAAAAAAGAATGTATGGACAGTAGCGAAGAACCAAATTGAGAAAGGTCTTCAGTATGCATACAGAGACAGAAAAGCAAAGAAAAGAGAGTTTAGAAAACTTTGGATTCAAAGAATCAATGCAGGTGCAAGATTGCACGGAATGTCATACTCTCAATTAATGGGAGCTATTGGTAAGTCAGGCATTGAGCTTAACCGTAAAGTTTTAGCCGATTTGGCTATGAATCACCCAGAAGCTTTCAAAGCGATTGTGGAAAAAGTAAAATAGTAAACTCCGTAAAATATATAGAGTGAGAGACCTCAGCTAAGGCTGGGGTTTTTTATTGCCCAATTTTTATTAAGAATTGCCATTACGGCCGTAAAAAAAAAAAGCCCAGCTCATAAATGAACTGGGCTTTTTTGTAGCGAGGACGGGAGTTGAACCCGTGACCTCAGGGTTATGAATCCTGCGCTCTAACCAACTGAGCTACCTCGCCTTCAAAATTGGAGTGCAAACATACGAATTAGAGCAAAGAAAATGCAATAGGAATTGAAGAATTTTACACAACTTTTATCAATGATTTTCGATAACCTAAAAACGGATATTTTTACCACCCAGAAGTGAAGCCAATTAATGCTGAACCGGCTTAATTTCCTTTGTCAACTTTTTAGTTTGTGGTATTCCCATATTAGTTCTATATTATCGAAATAAGTTTTTCAATATGCCAAAGAATAAGTTTGTAACAGAGTTTGAAGTGAATGCGTCTCAAAAAATACTTTTCCCGTATTTGAGTACCGCAAGTGGGCTGGCGCAATGGTTTGCTGAAGATGTGAATATTAATGAAGATAAAGTTTACAGTTTTCTGTGGGATGGAGAGGAGCATAAGGCGACAAAGGCTTCTCAAAAAACCAATCATTTTGTGAAATTCGAATTTGTTCCAGAAACGGAAGAAGACGAAGAAGATCCTTCTTACATCGAGCTAAGGTTAATGATAGGAGAACTAACGCAGTCAGTATTTATTCAAATCACCGACTACTCTGATATAGACGACCCAGAAGAACAACAAGACCTTTGGGAGAATACTGTCCATAACCTGAAGGAGATTATTGGAGGTTAATCCTTTAGTATTGGTTCTATATTTGGTTTTAGTCCTGCAAGGCATGATCTTTGTGAACAAGGCCTGAGATTGCGAGGAATGAAGAAGATTGATAAATTGGTGTTTGGCTCTTTCATTGGGCCATTTTTACTTACCCTAATCGTTGTAGATTTCATACTGCTTTTGGTCACTTTACTAAAGTACTTTGACCAAATTATGGGCAAGGGGCTAGAGTTTTCGGTGTTTGCTGAACTGATCACCTATTTTTCAATATCTGCTTCCCCTGATGCTTTTCCTTTAGCAGTTCTTCTTAGTGCAATTATGACCTTTGGTAATTTAGGAGAGCACTCAGAACTTACTGCGGTTAAGAGTTCTGGCATATCCCTGGTGCGATCTTTAGCCCCTATTTTTGTCTTTGTTCTTTTTCTCACAGGGTTTACATACTATTTCAACACTGAATTGGTACCTAAGACCAACCTCAAAACTTATAGCCTTCTTTGGGATATGCGATCTAAAAAGCCTGCTTTAGATATAAGAGAGGGGGTTTTTTACAATGGAATTCCGGGTTACAGCATTAAGGTAAATAAGAAAATTGACGATGAACGACTTCTCGACATCATCATATATGACCATACTAATCGAAGTAAAAGAGGTAATAAAGAAGTGATTCTTGCTGACTCTGGTCGTATGTACACCTTTATGAATCAGAGGTATTTGGCTTTAGAGCTTTATAGTGGAATTAAGTATGACGAAGGGAGCAATGAGAAATATGATCAAAAAATTGATGGAGGGCAGTTTGTAAGAAACCGCTTTAGTAAAAGCATAATAAGATTTGATCTTTCTTCATTTGATATGGGCGAAACAGATCAAAATGCCTTTAGTAGAAGTAGGTTAGTGCAAACCAGAGGAGATTTAAAAATTGGGGTAGACTCTATGAGTTTGGATATTTTGAGAAGTAAGAAAACACTTTTCAGACAGATAGGAGGGAAGTTTAGCTACCATATGTTGAGAGAAGTGGATATTCCTGAACAAGTAGAAAAAGAGCTCAGCTTTTATGATTCACTTAGAACAACAAGGAAAAAGCCGAAAGCTGCTGAGCTTGAAAATTTAGTCAATCACGGAGTGGAAGAGATAACTTTAGAGTCGAGAGACCTTCCTGTAGATGAACTTCCAGAGGTTGCTTTTATGCAAACGCCAGTTGCTCCTAGCGTAACAACCGAAACTAAGGTTAAAGGTGTCGTAATGACAGATGATGAACTCGTTGATGAAATAGAAGCATTTTACAACACTAGAGCAAAGAAAATGAATATTTATGCTACGGCTCTAAATAGTGCCCGATCAAGTAACGCCACCATTAAAGCGAACATTAGTACTCTAGCTACTGTTCAAAGAGATAAAAATAAATTTAAGGTTACCAGAGCGCAACAAATTTCAAGATCTTTTGCATGCTTAGTTATGTTCTTAATTGGCGCTCCCATTGGTGCCATTATTAAAAAAGGAGGGCTTGGGCTGCCAGTTATCATATCGGTAATCTTCTTTTTAATCTATTATACCTTAAATACCATGGGCGATAAATGGGGAAAGCAAGGAGTGGTAGACCCTCTATTTGCTATGTGGATGGCCAACCTCATACTATTGCCATTCGGTCTTTTCTTTTTGCGTCAGGCCAGTAAAGACGCTCGTTTGTTTGAAGCTGACTTTTATGCTGTTTGGTTAGAGAAAATAAAAAAGTACTTCACAAAGAAGAAGCAATTAAAAACGGCCTAACTTGTTTACTAGTCGGGTATAAATTATCTTTGCGGCTGTTTTTAAATTTTAATTATCAAATTTTAGCTAAGCATGTATTTATCAAGCGAAAAGAAAGTTGAGTTGTTTGAGAATCATGGTCGGTTAAAGGCAAAAAAAGATACAGGTTCTCCTGAGTCTCAAATTGCTCTTTTTACCTACCGTATCAACCACCTTACAGAGCACTTAAAGAGTAATAGAAAAGATCACTCTTCAAGAACTGGATTACTTAAGTTAGTAGGTAAAAGAAGAAGATTACTAGATTATCTTATCAAGATTGACATTGAAAGATATAGAGCAATCATCGCTGAATTGAACTTACGTAAGTAATACAACTAATTAAAAAGAAGGGAGTTCATTGTGGATTCCCTTCTTTACTTATTTCGCATACTGCTGGTTGTTTTTGATCTCCCCGCGCTGTACTACACAAAAAATATTTTATGCTGAATGTAATAACTAAAGCCATCAAAATGCCTGATGGTCAAATCATAACGATTGAAACGGGTAAGCTAGCGAAACAAGCCGATGGTTCGGCTGTAGTAAGAATGGGTGACACCATGTTGCTCGCCACAGTAGTATCTGCTCAAGATGCTAAAGAAAATGTCGACTTTCTTCCTCTCTCTGTCGACTATCAAGAAAAATTTGCCGCTGCTGGTAAAATCCCTGGTGGATTTTTGAAAAGAGAAGGTAGACTTTCTGATCACGAAGTACTGATTTGCCGTTTGGTAGACAGAGCCCTTCGTCCTCTTTTTCCAGATGATTACCATGCCGATACGCAGGTAATGATCTCGATGATTTCATACGATAAAGACGTACAACCAGATGCACTTGCTGCGCTTGCTGCTTCTGCCGCACTTTCTGTTTCTGACATTCCTTTTAATGGACCTATTTCAGAAATAAGAGTAGTAAAACACGAAGGTCAGTTCAAATTAAATCCAAGTAAGGAAGTTGCTGAAGCATCTGAACTTGAGATTATTGTAGCTGCCGATATCAATAATATTATGATGGTAGAAGGTGAAATGAGCGAAGTCTCTGAAGCCGATATGCTTGAAGCAATGAAAATTGCTCATGATGCCATTAAAATCCAGTGCCAAGCACAGATAGAATTAGCTGTTGAAGCAGGTAAAACTGAAAAGCGCGAATATTCTCATGAGAACAATGATGAATTGCTTTATGAAAAAATGAAGTCTGATCTTTATGATAAGCTTTATGCCTCAGTAGCAAAACAAACTGCTGATAAATCAATTCGAAGCAGTGATGTAAAAGACATCAAAACAGAATGGGTAGATGCGCTTCCTGAAGATCACGAATACGATTCTTTCTTGATTAGCCAATACTTTAAGAAAATACACAAAGCTGCTGCTAGAAACTTCGTTTTAGATTCAAGCAAAAGACTTGACGGTAGAGAATTCAATGAAATCAGACAAATTTGGTCTGAGGTTGATTACTTACCTTCTGCCCACGGTTCTGCAGTATTCACTAGAGGCGAAACACAATCTTTGACTTCTTGTACATTAGGTACCAAGCTTGATGAGCAAATGATTGATGGTGCTACAGAACATGGTACAAACAAATTCATTCTACACTATAACTTCCCTGGTTTTTCAACGGGTGAAGTAAGGCCAAATAGAGGTCCAGGTAGAAGAGAAGTAGGACATGGTAACTTAGCAATGCGTGCATTGAAAAAAGTATTGCCTTCTTCTGACAAAAATCCATATACTATTCGTTTAGTGTCTGACATCCTTGAGTCAAACGGTTCGTCATCAATGGCAACTGTTTGTGCTGGATCATTATCTTTAATGGATACAGGTGTTCAGATTTCTGGCCCAGTTTCAGGTATAGCAATGGGGATGATCTCTGATGCTGAAAGTGGAAAATACGCTATCCTTTCTGATATTTTGGGTGATGAAGATCACTTAGGAGATATGGACTTTAAAGTAACAGGTACTGAAAAAGGAATCACTGCTTGTCAAATGGACATTAAAGTAGATGGCCTTTCTTACGAAGTACTTGAAAAAGCTTTGAACCAAGCGAGAGAAGGTAGACTTCATATTCTTAACGAAATGAAGAAAACCCTTGCCACATCAAGAGAAGATTACAAGCCTCATGTTCCTAGAAGTGAGAAGGTGATCATTGGTAAAGACCAAATCGGTGCGGTAATCGGGCCTGGAGGAAAAGTAGTTCAAGAAATCCAGAAAGAAACAGGAGCTACTGTTATTATTGAAGAAGAAGCTAATAACGGAGTTGTTACAGTTTTTGCTGAAAACAAAGAAGTTATGAACGCTGCTTTAGCTAGAATTAAAGCCATAGTGGCTATTCCTGAAGTTGGCGAGACTTACGAAGGTAAAGTAAAATCAATTATGCCATTTGGTGCATTTGTTGAGTTCATGCCTGGTAAAGACGGTTTACTTCATATTTCTGAAATCAAATGGGAGCGCGTTGAAAAAATGGACGGTTTGATGGAAGTAGGAGAAGAGATTACCGTTAAGCTTGTTGAAGTTGATAAGAAAACAGGGAAATTTAGATTGTCTAGAAAGGCACTTCTACCAAAGCCTGCAAAAGATTAATTAACTAAAGCAGTATAAAGGTGTTATTAATAGAGGAACTTTTCATAGATTCCATGATGTTTAGTTTCTTGTCACAGTTTTAAATCACAATTAATTGAATGAGACAGCTTAAGATTAGTAAGCAGATAACGAATAGAGAGTCTCAATCTCTAGACAAATACTTACAGGAAATCGGTAAGGTAGATCTTTTGACTCCCGATGAGGAAGTAACGCTTGCTCAGAGAATACGTGAAGGAGATCAGTTGGCGTTGGAGAAGCTTACTAAAGCAAACTTGAGGTTTGTGGTTTCGGTAGCTAAACAATATCAGAACCAAGGACTTTCTTTGGGCGATTTAATTAACGAGGGTAACCTTGGCTTGATTAAAGCAGCACAGAGGTTTGATGAAACTAGAGGTTTTAAGTTTATTTCTTATGCCGTTTGGTGGATTCGTCAATCTATTCTTCAGGCGTTGGCCGAACAATCTAGAATTGTAAGGTTGCCATTGAACAGAGTAGGTTCATTAAATAAAATCTCAAAAACTTTTTCTGAGTTAGAACAAAAATTCGAACGTGAGCCATCTCCAGATGAACTTGCAGAAGTATTGGAGGTAACTACCAATGAAATTGTTGACACCATGAAAATTTCAGGTCGTCACGTATCAATGGATGCTCCATTTGTTCAAGGTGAAGAAAATAGTCTTTTGGACGTTCTCGAGAATGACATGGATGAAAAGCCAGATACTGGTTTGATGAATGATTCATTAAGAAGAGAAGTTCAAAGAGCACTTTCAACACTTACTCAAAGAGAAGCTGATGTTATTTCTTTATACTTTGGTTTGAATGGTGAGCACTCAATGACCCTTGAGGAAATTGGTGAGAAATTCAATTTAACTAGAGAAAGAGTTCGTCAGATCAAAGAAAAAGCAATCAGAAGATTAAGACATACGTCACGAAGCAAAGCTTTGAAACCTTATTTGGGTTAAGTAGAACATACATTATTTTAAAGGTCTCTTGAGAAGGAGACCTTTTTTATTTGGACTAGGGAACAAGGATTGCTCAAGTGCTGTTAATCGTTTAGTTTTGAAAATCAAGCAACAAAAAAAAATGACTGAAGAAAAAGTAAAAGTATTAATCATTGGTTCGGGTCCTGCAGGGTATACTGCAGCCATTTATGCTTCTAGAGCAGGTTTAAACCCAGTATTATATACAGGTGGTGAACCAGGAGGTCAACTTACCACTACAAACGATGTAGAGAACTACCCTGGGTATCCAGAAGGAGTGAACGGCCCCCAAATGATGATTGATTTTCAAAAACAAGCAGAAAGATTCAATACCGATGTGCGTTATGGCTTAGCTACAAAAGTAGATTTTTCTGGCTACCCGCATAAAGTTTGGATTGACGAAGGAAAACATTTGATTACTGCCGATGCCGTGATTATCGCTACAGGTGCTACGGCCAAGTACTTAGGCTTAGAATCAGAAAAAACTTATGCTAATAAAGGCGTGTCGGCTTGCGCAGTATGCGATGGCTTTTTCTATAAAGGAATGGATGTAGCAGTTGTTGGAGCAGGTGATACTGCTGCCGAAGAAGCTACTTACTTAGCCAATATTTGTCCTAAAGTGCACCTTTTTGTCAGAAGAGACGAAATGAGAGCGTCTAAAATCATGCAGAAACGTGTATTAAATACTAAAAACATTGAAGTGCATTGGAATACCGAAGCAGAAGAGGTTTTGGGTGATGATACTGGTGTAACAGGTGTAAGGGTAGTGAACAACCAAACTGGAGATAAAAAAGAGATTGATATCAAAGGTTTCTTTGTAGCCATTGGCCATAAGCCAAACACCGATATTTTTAAAGATTTCCTTGATATGGATGAAACTGGCTATTTAAAAGTAATTCCTGGTACTTCTAAAACCAATATTGAAGGAGTGTTTGCTACAGGTGATGCTGCCGACAGAGTTTATAGACAAGCAGTAACCGCTGCAGGTACTGGCTGTATGGGTGCCTTGGATGCAGAGCGATTCTTGACCGCAAAGGAAGAAGAACTGGAAGAGGCAAAAGGCTAAAACACAAATTGATAAAGAGGGCTTTTAAGTCAATAGAAGCCCTCTTATTATTTTTAAAGACTATGAAATTAGATATTCTTGCCCTCGCTGCCCACCCCGATGATGTTGAACTATCATGTTCTGGCACATTACTTAAAGCAATCCTTAGCGGTAAAAAAGCAGGTATTGTAGATTTTACAAGGGGGGAGTTGGGTACGCGAGGTACACCAGAAATTAGACAGCAAGAGGCAAATAAGTCGGCTGAAATTTTAGGCTTGAGTGCAAGAGAAAATTTAGGCTTTCGCGATGGTTTCTTTAAAAATGATGAAGAGCATCAGCTAGAAGTGATTAAAATGATTAGAAAGTATCAGCCAGAAATTGTTTTGGCCAATGCTTTTGATGATAGACATTCTGATCACGGAAGAGCATCTCAATTGTCTAAAGAAGCTTGCTTTCTTGCTGGTTTAAAGAATGTTAAGACAGAAATTGACGGTGTTGAGCAAGCCGCTTGGCGACCGAAAGTAGTATATCATTATATCCAAAGCATTCCGTCACAGCCAAATTTTGTGGTGGATGTTTCTGAAGTTTGGGAAAAGAAGATTGCTTCTATCAGGGCCTTTACTTCACAGTTCTTCGATCCGAATAGCAACGAAACTAATACCTACATTTCTTCTCCCGAATTTATGAAGATGGTAGAGGCCAGAGCCATCCATTACGGTCATGAAATTGGAGTGCAATACGGTGAAGGTTTTAATGTGGAACGAATGACAGGAGTAGGAGATGTTTTTGACTTACTTTAGGAAGTACTAAAACAACCTCATTACCCAATGAAATGCTGTTAATTTGATCGAAACGGCCTTATTTGATCAAAGAATTCATCTCTGTTCTTGTCTTTTTTTATCAAGTAAACACTAATGATAGAAGTCTTATGTTCCGTAGCTTCATCATTATCATTGAGCCACTTTAATGTGTATTTAAAGTCCTTTTCAAAATAGAAATCACATTCGATTAATTTTTTGTTGTGCTTCACATCAGCGCATCCAACGCGAAATTTATCTTCCCACGGCACATCATAGTATCGGGTTTCTAATTGGCCTAAATCTTTGTCTTTTTTTACAATAGTAAAAGAGTTGACAGTGATGGACTGACTTACTAAACTCTCATTTTCAAACATGTCTTTTATAAGCCGCTGACCCCTGGCTTGATTTAGGAGTTTCTGAATTTGGGGATAGCTGTTTGATTGTGCTGGAGCTACTGTGCTAAAAGAAAACAGAAGAACACAGAATAGGCAAAGGATGTTTCGGCTCATAATCATTAGGTTAAGTGTAATTGATTGATGCAGGAAACCTCCCAAATGCGCTATTGAATAGCGGTGCTAATCTTTCAAATAAAGGTGAGTATAAACTGTTGAATAATTATAGGAGCGACTTAAAATTATTTTAAATCAAGGCGCCATTCTAAAAGTGGACCAGTCTTCGTTGTCTAATTTCTGATACATGATTCTATCGTGCAGCCTGCTTTGGCGTCCTTGCCAAAACTCGAAAGTTTCTGGAATAATACGGTAGCCACCCCAGAAATCGGGAAGAGGCACTTTTCCGTCCATAAATTTGGCTTTCATTTCCTGAAGCTTCATTTCTAAAATACTTCTCGACTTAATCACCTGACTTTGGTGCGAAACCCAAGCACCCAGTTGGCTGCCGAAAGGCCGAGAGGTAAAGTAAGCCAAAGACTCCATTTTGGTTACTTTCTCAATTCTTCCCGTGATCGCTACCTGTCTTTCTAGCGCATACCAAGGAAAAAGAACAGATACATAAGGATTAGCATCAATCTGTTGCGCCTTTCTACTCTTGTAATTGGTATAAAAAACCACTCCAGTATCATCCAAAGCTTTCATTAAAACTGTACGCTGAAAGGGCTTTCCGCCTTCTGCTACAGTGCTCAATACAAAAGCGTTAGGCTCTAAAACTTCACTTTTAACCGCTTCATCAAACCACTTTCTGAATTGAGTAAACGGAGAAGGGGCAATAGTATCCAAATCCAAACTAGCTTTGGTGTACTCCTGTCTTAAATCGGCAATGTTGGTCATAGAGAAATCTTCTGTTCTTGCAAATATAACAGCCTAAGGGCGAATCTTTGTTTTCTAAATTAGGCATTCCAAAATTCGTTCTATAAATTCAAAACTCACAGCAATGCGATTAGAATACGATAAAAATATTCCCGACCCACAAAACGGAGACCTTCTGATCTCCGAACCTTTTCTGCATGATCCCAATTTTGACCGCACGGTAATTTTAGTTTGCGAAAATGGAGAAGAGGGCACTTTTGGCTTAGTGGTGAATAAAATGACGGACTTACTTTTGGATGAAGTAATGAATGACAGCTTTCATTTGAATGGCTTTAATGGCCGTTTGAACCTTGGAGGGCCTGTTGAACAAAATACACTTCATTATGTCCATAGAATTCAAACTCCAGTAGAAGGAGCAATAGAAATAGGCGATGGATTGTTTTGGTCTGGAAACTATGAGCAAATAAAATCCATGATTACCAATGGTCAGGTAGATGAGAATGAAATCAAATTCTTTTTAGGTTATTCAGGCTGGTCCAAAGGACAACTGAGAAAAGAGTTGGATAGCCAATCGTGGTTTGTAAAGCCCAAAGCCACTACCCGCCAGATTTTTGACCTGAATGAAGACGAATTGTGGAAGTCTATCTTGAATGAAATGGGCGGAAAGTATAAAGTGTTCTCAAATTACCCCGCAGACCCGCGTTTGAATTAATAGTTTTGTTAACTTTGGTTTGTTACGGAGCGACCTCTAGGTCGATTAGAATTTATGAGTGAAGAAAAGAGTATGCAGTCAGGTGATCAGAATATCGAAAATTCGAATACTGATAAGAATACCGAAAATTTAGAAACATCTCAAACGGAATCAGTATCTGAAACAGTTGAAAATAAAGCTGTTGAAGAGGTGGTAACACCCGTTGAAGAAGTTAAACCCGAAGTTGATGTTCCACAAGAAGCTACGGTTGAGGAAACTACACCAGTAGAAGAGAGCAAAGAAGAGACTCCAAGTCAGGCTGAAGAACCAGTAATTGCTGAGACTGAAGAAGCTCCTGCTTCGGATGTTGCTGTTACTTCGGAAGAAGCAGAAGATGTTGATACGGAAGAAGAACATGATCACGATGATGAGGAAGATCATCAGGTTATCGATTATTCAAATCATACCAGAGAGCAGCTCACAGAAGTAATTGAAGAATTAACTTCTGAGAATAACTTTAAAAAAATAGACGCTATTCTTGCCCAAATTGAGCCGTTATTTCAAGAAACCGAAGATGCAGCTCGTCAGGAAGCTTTAGATAAATTCATTGCCGATGGAGGTGAAGAGGCCGACTTTGAGTATCGTCACGATAGATTATACAATCGCTTTGATGCTTCTTTGCGCCTGATCAAGGACAAAAAGCATACTTACTATAAAGAACGCGAAGCGAACAAAGAAAAGAACTTACAGAAGAAAACTGAGCTTCTAGATAAATTGAGAGAGTTGGTGGATGAAGAAGCAACCACTAGCTTAAACCCAATTAAAGAAATTCAGGAAGAATGGAAAAAGGTAGGGCAGGTACCAAACCAACATAACAGAACACTTTGGGCCAATTACAATGCCCTTATCGATAGGTTCTACAATAACCGCCACATCCTTTTTGAACTTAAAGAACTAGATAGAAAGAAAAACCAAGAGGCCAAAACAGAGCTTTGTGTAAAAGCTGAAGCACTTGACCAAATGGACAACCTTAAGGATGCCATCATTCAGTTGAATGAATTCCATGAGGAGTATAAAAATATTGGCCCTGTGCCAAAAGAAGTACAAGAAGAGCTTTGGCAGCGTTTTAAAGCCGCTTCGGATAAGGTTTATCATAAGCGAAAAGAATATTTAGATAGCCTTAAAGGTGAGCTGAACGAAAACCTTGAAAAGAAAAAAGTACTTGCTGCCGAACTAAAAGCATTCACAGAGTTTGATTCAGATCGTATCAATAAATGGAATGCCAAGACCAAAGAGATTTTGGCATTACAGAAAAAATGGGATGCCATTGGCGGTTTGCCAAGAGAACATGCCAAAGAAGTGAACAAAATTTTCTGGGGCGATTTCAAGAAATTCTTTAGTAACAAAAATGATTTCTTTAAGAAGTTGGAAGGCATGCGCCAAGAGAACTTAGAAAAGAAAGAAGCCTTGATTCAAAAAGCCATTGAATTGCAAGAAAGCACGGACTGGGATTCGACTGCAAATAAATTAAAGACGCTGCAGCAGCAATGGAGAGATATTGGGCCTGTGCCTGAGAAGGTGAGAAACTCAATTTACGAGAAATTTAAAGCCGCTTGCGATGCATTCTTTAATAACAGAAGAGCAAACTTGAGCAAGGCAGATTCTGAATACGCAGAAAACCTTAAGAAAAAAGAAGCCATCATTCAATCAATTCTAGATGCTGCCGATAAAGGTACAGGTTCTGAAAAGGAAATGGATGAATTCTTGGCTATGTGGCAGGCGGTAGGCTTTGTACCAAGAGGAGCAATGAAGTCTATTGAGCATAAGTATTCTGAGGCACTTGCTAAGTATGTGAAAGGGCTTGATGTAGAAGGACAGGAAGAAGAGCAGTTGATGATTAAGGTGGAGCTTGGTGGCTTACAAAATGGGCCAAATGCAGACCGAAAATTGAACAAGAAGGAAGGGGAGCTACGTAGACAAATTCAAGAGATTGAAGACAACATTTCACTTTGGAATAATAACCTTTCATTCTTTGCTAATTCTAAAACTGCCGATAAGCTGAAAGCTGAGTTTGATGAGAAAATAGAGAAGGCAAAAGAAGAAATAGATCACTTGAAAAAACAACTTAAAATGGTGCGTAGCATGTGATTTTAAGGCAATCTGATTTTTTTATCAAAAAAGTTTAGAACGCTTTTGCATTATAAAAACAGAGGCCTATATTTGCACTCGCTTTGAACGAAAAGCACCTCGGAACCTCCTTAGAAATCGCTAGTTTACTAGCCATTGAGTAACCGAAAATAGTATTGCCTCCTTAGCTCAGCTGGTAGAGCAACTGACTTGTAATCAGTAGGTCATTGGTTCGATCCCGATAGGAGGCTCAAAAAGGACAAACATTTGTGTTTGTCCTTTTTTGTTTTATTGTCATTGGTTCCCTCGAAGCTTCGGAGCCGATAGATGGCAAGAAAGTAATGAAAGAGGTCTTTACAGTTGAAATTTTAGAACAATTGTATTGGGAAGACTTCCAGTGTTATACTTCAATCGGGTTTTCACTAACAGCCTTGATTATCTAGCATTTTGATAATCCATTTAAAGGAAAACTTGCTTAACCCATATTAGGAGATATTGTATGGATAATTTATTCATTGCATGAACCTTTACTTGAGTAATATTTCCTATATATTGAGTAACTTCATTGAACTCATCTTCTTACTCTGGCTACTATAAATGAAAGTGCGGGCTAAAAGGCTAATATATTTATTAATACTTATTCATTGCGGTAAGCATCTATATGGTCAAAACTTGCAATGGGTTTTTGCACTGGAATCAGAAAGAGAGTCGGTAATAAAAACTGTAACCACAGATAGTTATGGGAATATCATTGTTGGTGGTTATGCAAATAGGAGCGTTGATTTTGATCCGAAAATTGGAGTGGAAATACCACCCTCGTTGAGTTACCAAGATTCTTTTTTTGCCAAATACGATCGATTGGGTAATTATTTATGGGCTTTTCGCATTTCTAGTATAAATGATGAGATCGGAGTTAATGAGATATTGGTAGATGAAGATGATAATATTCTGGTTTTTGGGAATGTTGGTGGGCCAACAGATTTTGATCCAACAAGTGCTGAATATAAAAGGGGGAGTTTTGATGTGGACAGAGCTCCTTTTATTGCTAAATATTCCTCAGAAGGTATTTTAATTTGGGCAGAAGTTATTGGAGAAACTGGGTTCAGTTCTTTCTCTGATGCAGAAATTGATAATAACGGAGATATTGTTATTACGGGGATAATGGGCTTGGAATTAGATTTTGATCCATCATCTTCAAAATTTGTTCTAACTAATCCTACGAGTAGACCTTCTGTTTTTTTGGCCAAGTACTCTTCAGAAGGAACTTTAATCTGGGCTAAGGCATCCGAATCTCCTGAGAGATCATTGGTTTCTGATATAGCTATTTTACCCAACAATAATATTTTGATCACGGGAAAGGAAGAAGGAACTGACCTTGACTTTGGTCCTGGGATTTTTAACTTCTCAGCAGAATATTATACCAATGTTTCTAATTATGCGGTTTTGTATATTTCTGAATTTACACAGAATGGAGATTTTGTGAGGGCCACAGGTTTTAAGAACCCCGAACCGGGTAATGAAGAGTCAGGTATATTGAAAATCGATTCTGAAGGAAATTTAATATTGTTTTATGATGTATACCTAAGGACATACTTGGATGGTTATACGGATGAATTAGTAGGGCGAGGTGGGAGTGATGCCGTACTAATGAAGCTTGACCAGTCTGGAAGTTTGATTTGGTATAGCCATTTAGGAGGTACACAAGAGGATAAAATTCAGGGCTTGGCAATTAATTCAAATGATGAGATTCTTATAACTGGAATCAGAACACAAGATTTAATAGTGACGGAGTCGGAAGCAATAAGAGATACCATTTACAACTACAATGGGGGTTATGATTCCTATGTAGTTAAGTATAGCCCAAACGGTAAAATAATGTATTCTGGAGCATATGAGTCGTTGCCAAGTGGAGCGGGATCTGCTCGTATTGAAGATGTTATTTTTGACACTGATACTTCATTTCTTTTGGTGGGAGGAAGTTACGATTTTGATGCTGATTTGAACCAAGGAGTACAGCCTGTGATTGTTGGCATGGGTAAAAAGAGTGCTTTTATTGCAAGGTATTCAAATGCCCCGCCTAGCATAAACATAACTCAAGAAGAATTGATGGTGTGCTCTTTAGAAGAGTTTCATTTTGATATTGATTTATCAGATGATAATTATGATGGACTTGCCATATCACTTAACTCTTCAAACCAGAGTGTTCTGATTGATGAGAATGCCTCTATTACAAGGTCATCATCAGGATATGTTTTGGATATTATTAGGTTTGAAAGTTTTGGGGAGACTGAAGTAACTATCAGTGTTACGGACGAGTTTGGCAAAATAGATGTGGCAACTGTCAATTTAAAAGTGTTAGATAACCTTCCAGTGCCTCAAATACTAGGAATAAACTCGGCAGATATAGATATTTGTTCGGGTTCGTCATACGAATTGGAGTCATCTGTGGATAGCAACATATTGTGGTCTACCGGAGAAACAACAACCAAAATAACAGTTTTTACATCGGGTGAATATTGGGTGAAATCTGTTAATCAATCTGGTTGTGAAAGTATAAATTCAGATACTGTTACAATTAATTTTGCCCCTCCACCAATCCAGCCAACTGTTACGGTAACGGGGCCTATAGAATTCTGTGAAGGTGGTCGTGTTGAATTGACTTCTGACCTTAGCGATAATATTATTTGGTCTACTGGTGAAACCTCTCAGACTATTTCGGTTAGTCAATCTGGAATTTATACGGTTTGGCAAAAATCTGAAATTTGTGAGGATGGGATTCCTTCTGGAGAAATTGAGGTAATAGTCAATCCAATTCCTGAACAACCAATAATTGAGGTTATGGGTGCAACGCAATTCTGCGAAGGGGGCTCGGTAAACTTAAGCACAACTGCAACTGGTAATATCTCGTGGAGTAATGGTTCTACAAATCCTACTTTAGAGGTGACAGAATCTGGTATGTATACCTTGTATGTTGAAAATAATGGGTGCATAAGCCAAATGTCAGACCCTATTAACATCAAAGTTGATGAAAATTTCTCTTTCAAGATGATTTCAGATACAGTGGTTTGTGAGGGGATTGAGCAGTTAGAGATCATGCCCGAGTTGGAATCAAATAACATAGATTACCTGTGGTCTGATGGGAGTAGTTTGCCTTCTTTAATTGTAGATAGTGCAGGTATTTATTGGTTAGAGGTTTCAAATGGGACTTGTGAGAAACCTCGTGTTTATATAGAGGTAACCGAAGCCTGCTATCCGAAAATATTTCTTCCCAATGCTTTTTCACCTAATGGTGACGGTGTTAATGATACTTTTGAAATCATGGGATCCAGAGTGTTATTATTTGAACTGAGTATTTTTAATCGTTGGGGTAATCAAGTTTATCATACTAAAGCACTTGATTCCTTTTGGGATGGAACTGTTAGTGGTAAGCCAGTCCCCTCTGGAACGTACAGCTATAATGTGGTTTATTCAGGAGAAATAAATGGTCAGATTTTACAATTTACTCAGACAGGAACTGTGGCGCTTATTAGATAATCGTTTAAGATTTTCCAAGAGAGTAATGAAGCTGACAACTTAAATATTTAATTTAGTCAGTAGTTATAGTCTTTCATTTTTTGTTAACTACCTAAGTTGCAAATATGCTAGATTCAGATTCCTTTTTCGCTTAAGTTGCTTAAAGAATGAGGGAGTGAGGCTGGTTCCTTTTTTGAATTGGTTCGACAAATGTGCCGAACTGCTGTAATACATTTTATATGCGATATAGGATAGGGAGAACTCATCGTAAAGAATCAATTTTATGACCCTTTCAATTGTGTGCATGATAATGTAATGCTGAATCGTAATGCGTTTTACTTCAGAGAACTTATTAGCAAAGCAAGTATAGTCTTAATTTAGCTTATGGCTGATGTAGTCTGAATAATTGGCCTTTGGAAGTTCATTTGTGTGGTAAATCATCTCTGTGAAAGTACTTTTGATCTTTTCTTCTAAGATGTTTCTCTTGTCATCTAGAAGCTCCAGACCAGATCTCAGTAAATTGGCTTTGAGTAATTCAATGTCCTGCCTTCTGAACTCGTCATAAAAGTTCGACCATACCCAGCTCTACAAGTGATTTTTTCTGGCGGAGGCTCTCTAATTCTGTATTCACAAGTAATTTGCAACGTAGGCTGATCATGTACTTGATGTAAAGCTTCATATGGAGATTGAGGTATAACTGTAAAGTGGATTAAAATGTAGAACTCCGTTTTCACTTAAAATTTTTCTCTTAATGACTTAACTGTAAATGAAGCAGGGCGGATGCTAAACTAATAGTCCTTAGGTAGTGTCCTACGTTTACAGTAACAGTAGCTTTAAATATTTACTGAGAACCCTATCAAATACAAATAACAAGAAGTTGGAGAGAGCAAAGAGTAATGCTCAAAAATAGATTTCCAATTCTAAATGATACGGACTTCAAAATTGAGGATGTACAAAATGAAAGCATGATGTATAAACTCTCGGTAAAGCTAAAAAAAGGTCGGAGCATGAATTGCTTTTTGCTGAACTACAGACTTATTAATTCGAGCCCACCAAATACAGGTGTTTCTTAAATTACTTCACTAAGATCAACCCACTAGGGGGATAGCCGATTAAGGTCAAGCCTATTTCCCCGTTAATTGATTCTCCAAATCTTCTGTTGAATTACGTCAATTGCCCTATTGAACCTGCCTTTGTAGCTGAATAGCTTTGTTGAATCCAACAAACAACATAAGGCTCACCATGAAAAGATTACAGCTCACAATTATTATTGCTTTCATTCACTTTAACCTTTTCGCTCAAAACAGTATTGAGTGCGTGAAAGGCGACTGCCAGAATGGTTATGCATTTGCCAAGCTTTTAGGAGCCGATGGTAAAGATTATGGCTATCAGGTAGGTTTTTACGAAAACGGCAAACTCAATGGTATCGCTAATCAAACAGGTGATTTTGGTAAGTTTTGGGGCACTTTTAAAGATGGAAAAAGGCACGGTTTCTTCAGTTATGAAAGTGATGGAAACCTGTATGCCTTTGGTCAATATATAGAAGGGAAGAAGGAGGGGCTGCACGTGGTCAGAACTAAGGCGGGTTATGAGTTTAAAGATTATAAAAATGATGTTCACGTGAGTAATAGCCCTTTACCAACAACTGGCACCGCCCCTTGTGTTATGGGGAATTGCGCTAACGGAAAAGGAGTTTCGATCAACGGAAATGACGCGGTGTATAGCACTTGGAAGAACGGGAAAATGGATGGAATGACCATGCAATTTCTAATGTCTGAAAGTAAAATCGTTTTTGCGGAATACACTGAGGGAATTGCAAATGGACTTCAAATGACTTGGTATTTCGATAAAACCGCTGAAATAGCTCAGATGAAGAACGGTCTGAAGCACGGAAATTTCTTGAAAAGAAATTCAGACAACAAGCATGAGGCGGCAACCTATACAGACGGCACACTGGTAAAATCATTCTAAGGCCTCACATCATTTACAAAGCTTAAAATTCACTTACTATGAAAAGATATTTCACATCCATCGCTCTTATTTTATTTTACCAACTGGCTGTTGCTCAAGTAAGTGTTCCGCCAGCGCAGATAGAAGCTCACCCTAATTACGCGGCCTATCAACAGGCCAAGCAGTCAAAAAATATCAGTGCTAAACTCAATGCTGCAATCGATCTGTTAGAGGTTTATCCAGAAAACTCTCAAGCCTTTATTTTGGCTTCTACAGCCCTTTATGATAATAGTAAGCCCACCAATGCAGTCTATTTGGCCCAATGGTCGGTGGCTTATAACAGCTACGATATTGCCAATAGCTATTACGGGTTTATTTACGCTGTTTTTGCAGATCAGCCAATAGAGGCAGAACGATTTTTAAGGAATATGCAAGCGATGGGGGCGGACGCTACGACCATGCAAAGGAATTACGAAAACCTAAGTGCCTATGTAAACTCCCTTTCAAATTATCCTCAATTAACCAATTCAGTGCAAAGGGCCAGAGCTGCACTGACCAACTTTAGCCAAGAAAGTGTGGCAAGAGCCAAAGCTACTTTCGAAAACTTGGCTTCTAGTCTTGGGGCGAGTTACGAGGGTATAGCGAAGAATGAAATTGCGGATAAAACCTTGGCCGATTGGATAGCTGCTGAAGCTGCAGTTAAAGAGGGATTGATTTCCAGATCATTATATGCAGATGCCTTTGTGAGTATTGTCGGGATGGCCGAAAAAGTGAATTTTTCTTTCGGGCAAAAATTAGAACCGCATTTAGAGAAGATCGTTTTCGATCAGGCCAATTATAGCATTGCTTCGCGCTACCGTGCATATGTAAAGTTAGCCAGTCTTCAAGCATCTTTAAAGCATTGGGATAAAGTAGAGTCTGCCAGTAATCTAATATTAGCCGACTTAAAGGGCAACATTCCTTCTAACGCAGTACTGGCCAAAATTTACTTTTACCTTACTATGTCGCTTACAGAGCAGCGAAAGCTTGCAGACGCTTCGGGAATGGCCGATGCCTATGTGAATATGTTACCGAAGATAAAATCACCAGAGTATTTGGCCGAGGCTTATTATGTGATCTTAAGGGCTTATGCTTTCAATAAGGAAGTGGAAAAAGGAAAGGCCATCGTTCAGCGTGCTGAAAATTTACTTAAAATTCCAGGGGTCGACAAATACGATTATGTCAACTTTGCGAAAAACGGAATTTCTACCACGGCCAATATTCTTGGAGGAGAAGGGGGTGCGGAACTCACTGGAAACCCTTATAATGATGGTGTTCGCTTGATGGATGCTAAACAATATGCCGAAGCAGTTGTGCAGTTTGAAAAGGCCAGAACAGAAGAAATTGCTGCTTTGGAAAAGTTAGATCCTTTGGCGCAACGTGGTTACCTCGATAAATTTCAGCGCATCAATGGATTTTTGGCTTCTACCTATTACGAAACCAAGCAGTTCGATAAAATCTATGATGTGATTGAATCCAACCGATCTTATTCGCTTTTGAATGACAAAAGGAGTGAGAAGAAACAACTGAGCTTAAAGGAACTTCAGGCTATTCTGGGTGAAAAAGAAGCCTATCTTTCTTTTATCGATGTTTCCAAAGGTACAACCTACGAAGGCACCTACTTAATGTGTTTGGTTACCAAAAATGAAGTGTTTACCCGATATAACAGATCGGCTGGGGCTTTTGTGGATTTATTAGAGAACGATCCTGAACTGGTTGTTTTAGAGAAGGAACTGGCAAAACAAGAGTTTAGAAGCCCAAACCTAGATTATTTAACGGGCGAGAAAACGCGCAAACCCAATATGTTTGCTCCGGGCGAATTTAAACTGATGACGCAGTATTTGCGCAAGCATATGGAAGCCAAAGTGGTGGATGGCCAATATGTCTTCTTCCAGAAAGAGAAAGTACCTGATTTATTAAAGCGCTTCCACATTACGTTTATCGATGGCTTGGAAGAAAAACTGCAAGGCATTACCAAGCTCACCATCAGCCCAGAAGGCTTAATCGGTACTATTCCTTTTGATGCTCTGATTGATATTAACGGACGCTATTTGGCGGAACGCTTCGAAATCGGCTACATTCCAAATGCCGCATTACTTTCTACTCTGAGAAGTCAGCCAAAAAAGACCTATGAGAAAAACGTATTGGGTTTTGGAGGTGCAACTTATGAGAATTATACCGTAGCCAAAGCGCCTTTAAACTCATTGGGCCACTTAGAAAAACTGCGCTACCGTGTGCGCGAAGATTTGCAAAAGAACCAACCGCTTGACTATGCTTTTGCCACTTTTCAAGGAAAAGATCCGATGTCTTATTTGCAAGGTGGAAGAAAAGAGGTAGTGGTGATTAACGACCTTATTCCAAATGGTGAAACCCGATTAGATGATATGATGACTGAGCAGGAGCTGAAACGCATGAGTAAAGCGAATGAACTGGGTAAGTTCAAGGCTGTGCACTTGTCTAGTCATGCCAGTGTACACCCTTATGTTTTTGATTTAAGCTCCATTGCCATGACAGTAAAGCCAACACCCGTAAATGGGGAAGACGGAATGCTCGTGGTGGGTGAATTAGAAAAACTGAATTTGCCTGTTGATTTTGTAATGCTCAGCGCCTGTCAAACTGCGCTAGGAGTTGAGTCGCCAGGGGATGGAATTAAAGGCTTAAATCAGGCCCTTTTCAATGCGGGAGTAAACAGCAGTCTTACTTCTTTATGGAGTGTGAGTGACACGGGTACCATGTATTTAAGTGTAGAACTTTACCGTAGAATGTTCAATCAAAAAATGGCTACTACTGCCGCTTTGGCTGAAGTAAAACGCAATTTTATTGTAGGAAAATATGGAGATCAAACGCATCCATATTTCTGGTCGCCTTTTATTTATACAGGATACTGATCGGAGAGTAGGTATGTTAATAGATTGCTAACTTAAAAGACTTTCTAATTCCTTAAGGCTTTTGTTACTTTAGGTATAAAATCTAAAGTAACAAAAGATGAATAGTAGAGAAGTGAACAACTCAAGGCGGAAGTTTCTTAAAAACAGTGGTTTAGTTACTTTATCTACTTTTCTGCCACTTTCAATTTATGCTTGTCAACCTGATAAAGCCTCTAAAATCAGATTTGGTATTACTACCGATTCACATTATGCCGACCGAGAGCATGCTGGTACTCGTTATTACCGCGATTCCATCGAAAAAATGAATGAATTTGTGGAGGTAATGAACCGTGAAAAAGTGGATTTTGTAGCTCATTTGGGTGATTTTAAAGATGAAGATCTGAATCAAAAAGAAGCCGACACACTTCGGTATTTAGAAACGCTAGAGAATGCATACGCTAAATTTAATGGGCCTCGATATCATTGTGTTGGTAATCATGATGTAGATAGCATTAGAAAAAGCCAGTTTCTAAATCATATAGAAAATACGGGCATTGATAAGTCAAAGAGTTATTATTCTTTCGATAAAGAAGGGTTTCATTTTGTGGTGCTCGATGCGAACTATCATACCGATGGGAGAGACCAATTTTATAAAGAAGGAGCTGATTGGCAAGACGCCAATATTCCTGAAGTGGAACATGATTGGCTCAAACAAGATTTAGAAAAGAACAGCTTACCGACCATTGTTTTCTGTCATCACCCGCTTTATGAATTCAATAAAGAAGGAGCTAAGTTTCATGTCAACGATTATCAGAGGTTTCAGCAACTGTTTGAAGTTTCAGGCAAAGTATTGGCCGTATTTCATGGCCATGTTCATGCAGAAGAACACACTCAAATTAATGGAATTCACTATGTCACGCAGTTAGGTATGGTGGACTACGAAGGTTTGGAAAACAATAGCTTTGCCGTTGTAGAAATTGATGATCAAACCATCCATATTAAAGGATATAAAAGAGTAAGCGGCCTGACGCTGGAAGTGTGAGAGTAATTCCAGACCTGTCAGGTTTTTAAACCTGATAGGTCTGGAAATTCTATTTAATCAATTATTCACATTCATATAAGTGTATCCCATTTGGTCTAGGGTAATCAGTGCTGTTTTAGCCGATATAGCGAGGTCGACATCCTTCATTACGTTTTCTTCTGGTACTTGCCTGAAAGCCAAGACTTGCGCACAAACGTAAAATTCGATTCCCTCTTTCTTCATTTCCTTAATCACCGCTATGTTTGGATTGGGTACCCCAAACTTTGTCTGATAAGCTTCATCATTCAAAATGCCTTGAATGGCGCTTCCATGAATCACAACAGCCACCTTCAACTTCCTTTTCGGAACTCCATTGGCAATGTTTAAATTATAGGTTCTGGCTACTTCTAATAGCGTACCCATCACCTTTGTGGAGTCGTAAACCTTATCCATAACATCTATTGCTACTTTGTACTCAAGGTCTTTATCATAGTTAAGTGCTTTAGCTTTCGTTTTCACAACTCCCACCATAGGGTGGAAATCAAAAACAGGATAAGTCATTTTCCCTTCTAAATTCTTAGGCAATTGCGCTAACAAAAGAGTAGGGAAGAGAAGACAAACAAGGGTGACGCTTAATTTTTTCATGAGGTTTAAGCTAGGAAATATTTGTTAAAAAATGCGCTAATAACCTGATTTAAGTTAGGTTACTGAAAGAGCGTTACCACTAATCTTAAACAAATACGTGACGGGGTGCTTACTCAATCTTTAAACTTATAGGTACTTACATAATCACCAACATGCCCATTATATAATACCACATGTGTTGTTTTCTTGATTGGATACCCCTTTGCATGGTATTGGTAAGTATAGGTGTTAGTGCTTGAAACCTCGCCTTTATTGTTTTTTACCTGCATTTGCCCTGGGTTATTCTCACTCAACTTTACTAGGGGATTAAATGGATTGATCGAAAACAAGTTATCCCCATTAACCCTATCGTCATACCCACTATAAGTGAAAGCAGTAAGAAGTTTTGCTTCGGCTCCGTAGGAAGTGTAGTAGTAAGTCCGCTGTTCACTTATATTGCCATTCTCGTCATAATCGTAACTTTCGCCACTTACGGGAATTATACCACCTTCTTCTGGAATATTTTGATAGGTGACAGACTTGGACAGTCTTCCTTGTTCATTGTATTCAAAAATATGGAATTGGCTTGAGTTAGAATTAACATACTCATCCGTTCTAATAATCTTGTCATCAGAAAATGTATACACCATTTTCCAGCCATTGTCCACATGAGATTCTGTTAGCCTGCCTTGTCGGTCGTAGATATAGTGTTGATTTGACTCGTCCCAAGTGTCATTTGGGTATTTAGATATCATTTGAACCCTGATTAACCTGTATTCGCTGTCATGATACAGCGTTCGCGTATAATTCAGTTCCGAATATGTGTCTGGTAAAAGACGTTTTTCAGGAACAGTACCGTCATCATTTGATGAGCAAGATACAAAGGGCAATGTGCACAAAAGCATTAGCCTAAATGACCATTTATTTGTTGTATACATATGTGTTGAAAATTTGAGTTTTTGACCTGCTAACCCTGAAAAAAGAAATTAGCATGATCTCTAGACCCAAAATCAAAATGCAAGGTTGGAGAGGGGAGAAAATATTATGGAAAGATGATTATAAGGCCCTACGCTTCTATAAATGAAATAAATTAATGCTTGCTAGTCGTAATTTACGGTATTAGGTAAATCAAGCTTGTAGCAACACTTTTGTAGGTTTAAGAATAAGCAGATACTTTCGATTTTGCTTATCATTTTTATTGAAGCTTTGTGAAGACAAAATACGCTTGTAGTTGTCCCTACAGGACTTCTATAGAGATGGAGTTCTGTTTTACGAAGGGTTACACCCTTCGTTTTGATATGAAGCCCTTTCAGGGCTTGTGGGTTAATCGTTTTGCACTAGAAAAGCCCCAACGGGGCGAAATAACATAGGAACGGGTGCAACCCGTTCCTATTACATATTAGAGTTTATTAAGCCCTGAAAGGGCGAGATAATATTAATATCCTTCTGTTCTTGTTTCCGCATTCAAAAATAGTTGAAGGTCTATTTTAGCCAGCTTCCTTACCTCAAAGCCTCCCACAACACCTCAACGGGATGTTTGGCAATTCTACTCGTTCCATCTTTGATTTGGTGACGGCAACTCGTTCCCGCAGCAGCAATGATTACCTCTTTGGGTTGCTGTCGCACCGTAGGGAAGAGCACCAATTCGCCAATCTTCATCGATACCTCATAATGCTCCTTTTCATAACCAAACGATCCAGCCATTCCGCAGCAGCCCGAAGCAATCATATGCACAGTAAAATTCTTGGGCAACGAAAGCATTTTCTTAGTGGGCACCATAGACGAAAGCGACTTCTGGTGGCAATGACCCTGTACTTTAATAAGCTTAGTTTCGGTACTGAATTGCTCGGAAGTAATATTCCCTTTATCAATTTCTTGGGCCAAAAACTCTTCAATGGTAAACACATGTGCCGAAAGCACTTTTGCCTTTTGCTGCATTTCGCCTCGCGTTAGGCTGATGTACTCATCTCTAAAAGTCAGAATAGCAGATGGTTCTACGCCAATTAAAGGAGCATTGACATCGATGAGCGCACTGAATTGCTCAACGTTCTGCTCTGCCAAAACTTTAGCTTCATCCAATAAACCTTTAGATAGCTGCGGACGACCAGAATCGGCATGAGGAACAAATAGGACTTCATAGCCCAGTTTGCTTAACAGAAGTACAGTGGTTTTACCAATTTCAGCATCATTGTAATTAGTGAATTCATCGCAGAAAAAATAGACCTTACGATTTGAGGCTTGAGGTTTAAATTCCTTTATCAACCACTGGGCCAAGGGCTGTTTGGCCAATGCAGGCATGCTTCGTTCTTTCGCAAATCCCGCAATCGATTTGGCAATATTTCCGGTTAGGCGATTCCCAAACACTAAATTATAAGCCCAAGGTGCTTTACTGGCCAACTTCATGCTTTTAGAAAAGTGGGCAATCTGTTTAGTACGGAAAGGAATTCCATTGCTTTTGTAATACTGATGATGCCATTCACCTTTAAGTTTGGCCATGTCTACATTAGAAGGACATTCAGAAGAACAGCCTTTGCAGGATAGACATAAATCCATTACCTCCTTAATCTCTGGATTATCAAAAGGGTTGGCTTCTGTGGAATGCGTAAGGATTTCGCGCAGTATATTTGCCCTGGCTCGTGTCGTGTCTTTTTCATCACGGGTGGCCATATAACTCGGACACATCGTACCTCCACTCAGTTCTGTTTTGCGGCAGTCACCCGAACCGTTGCATAATTCGGCAGAGCGTAGAATCCCTTCATGTTCTGAAAAGTCAAATGCGGTATCGAACTCAGGCGTGACTTGATTTTTTTCGTAGCGCAAGAAAGTGTCCATTGGAGGGGTGTCCACAATCTTGTTGGGGTTGAAAATGTTTTCAGGGTCCCAAATACGCTTCATTTGCTTTACCAGTTGGTAATTGTGCTCACCAATCATTTGAGGCAAGAACTCACCACGCAAACGTCCGTCACCGTGTTCTCCAGAAAGCGACCCTTTGTATTTCTTTACCAAAGTGGCAATTTCTTCGGCAATGGTGCGGAAGAGTCTTTGGCCTTCTTCCGTTTTTAAATTAAGAATAGGGCGCAAATGCAATTCACCCGAACCTGCATGCGCATAATGCACGGCAAACAGTCCATACTTCTCAAGAATTTGGTTGAATTCACGAATGTAGGCAGGCAAATCCTTAACATCTACTGCGGTATCTTCAATCACAGGAGCAGGCTTTGCATCGCCTGGGATATTGGACAGCAGTCCTAAACCGGCCTTTCTTAAATCCCAAACCAGTTTAATTCCATCACCTTGAACTACAGGGTAAGCATATCCATGCTTAGAAGCTTTTAGCTCAGCAATGAGTGAATTTACTTTACTGTCTGCAGCAATTTCAGTTTCGCCATTCAACTCAACCACCAAAATCGCTTGCGGGTCGCCCTGAACAAAGAAACGATTGGCCTTGTACATGGCATTTCGCTTGGTTGCTTCCAAAATATAGTGGTCCATCAACTCACAAGCCGATGGCGCATATTTCAGCGCAACCAAATTTGCCCGAAGGGAATCATCAATAGTTTCAGAATGAATACACACCAAGCGTTTATGATTGGGCGGGAGTGGAGTGAGTTTTAGTTTGGCTTGGGTAACCAAGCATAATGTGCCCTCAGAGCCTGCAATTAGACTACTGAAATTGAATGGGGCACCATTTTCGACAAAAGGCTGATGGCGCAAAAGCATATCTAAAGCATAGCCCGTGTTTCGTCTGGGTACATCTGGTTTCGGAAAGCCCTCAACGATTTCTTTTTGATTAATGGGCTGCTGAAGCATTTTAAGTGTTTCAGCATAAATGTTACCCTGAAGTGTTTTGTCCTGAATATTTAACAACTGATGGGTACCAATTGAGCCAAAACTGGCTGTACTGCCATCGGCCAAAATGGTTCTTACTTCAAGTAAATGCTCTCTTGTACTTCCGTATACTACTGAATTTGATCCGCATGAATTATTGCCAATCATTCCGCCAATCATAGCGCGATTAGCGGTAGAAGTTTCTGGTGCGAAAAACACTCCGTATTGCGCTAAGTGTTTGTTGAGGTCATCGCGAACAATTCCGGGTTCTACCCAAACATAACCTTCTTCAGTATTTACTTCTAACACCTTTCCATAGTGCTTAGACATATCGATAACAATGCCATTGCCTACCACTTGTCCAGCCAAGGAAGTGCCTGCAGTTCTTGGAATCAAGCTTGTTTTATTCTCTCTGGCAAAATTGACCAAGGTAATGAGGTCTTTTTCTCCTTTGGGAATAACAACGGCCAAAGGTAGTTCACGGTAAGCAGAAGCATCGGTAGCGTAGAGCTTTCGAGTGGTACTGTCTGTAAATAAGTCGCCTTGAAGAGAAGATTGAAGGGTATTCCAATTCATGAATGCAAATTAGCCGATTCTATTTGATTGAGTAATATTGACTAATTATAATTTTCATTTGCATCCTGAGAGAGTGAATTTCTCCACCGCTTTTATTAAAGCGAAATACTCAAACAATTGATCTGTAGTCATGTTTCAACAGTATAGATTTGTTCTAGAGACACAAGGAAAATTTAAGGGCGCTAATGAATACTCAATCATACATTGCATCGGGAGTTTTGGAAGCATACGCACTCGGAAAACTGAGTGAAGCGGAAAAGATAGATGTAGAACGTTTGGTAGCCATATACCCTGAGTTAAAAGCTTATTTAGATAGATTAAATGAGCAGAGCAAAGGCGAAGTTAGGGGAGGTATGGACTTGAAGGAAGCTTTATCGAAAATTAAAGAAAGTGAACGCGATGCCTTTATTCGTGTAGTGGAAGATTCACCAAACATTCAGATCAAAAGGATGAATACAACTTCTCGTTGGCCGCTAATACTTGTTCTGTTGTTAATTACCAGCCTTGCAATGAACGTATTTTTCTATGGAAGAATGAAAACTAGCCAAGCGAAGATAAAAGAGGTGGGCGCTCAAAACTCCGAAATGGCTTATAAAATTGAATCGGAGTTAGAGGAGATTGATCATCTAAAGTCGAAAATGGCTCATTTTTTAAACACAAACAATCTTCATGTACGAATGTCAGGTTCAGATTTATCTCCAGCTGCTTATGCTAATGTCTTTTGGGATAAAAACACCAAAGCTGTTTTTTTGAGTGCGGATAATCTACCAAAGCCACCAAAAGGACATCAATATCAACTTTGGGCAATAGAAGAAGGAAAAGCACCAGTGGATGCTGGTGTCATAGAATATAGCCCGTGGATACAACAACTAAAAACCATTGAGGGTACGGTGAAGACCTTTGCAGTTACTTTGGAGAAAGAAGGAGGTAACGCTGTAGCCAGTACAGATCAAACATATGTTATTGGCAATTTAGAGAACTATTAGTGGTTAAAAACTCTTACTGAATCAACCGAGTTGACCTTTCCATTTCTTGATAGCGAATTGAGATTTTACTTTTAGCCTCAATTGTTTTAAATAGTAACTCAAAGCAAGTCCATGAAAATTATTGAATGCCCAAGGGATGCCATGCAAGGCCTCCATGATTTTATACCTACAGAAACCAAAGCAGCTTACATCAATCAACTACTCAAAGTTGGTTTCGATACTATTGATTTTGGAAGCTTCGTGTCGCCTAAAGCCATTCCGCAGTTGCGCGATACCGCTAACGTTTTAAGTCGGCTAGATTTGTCAAGAACCAAGTCGAAATTACTGGCCATTATAGCTAATACAAGAGGGGCGGAGGACGCTGTCAATTTTGAAGAAATTACCTACTTGGGATTCCCGCTTTCTATTTCGGAACAGTTCCAAATGCGGAACACAAACAAGTCAATTGCAGAAGCTTTGGTGCAGTTGGAGGCAATCCAAAATCTCTGCGTCAAACACAACAAAAAACTGGTGACTTACATTTCTATGGGCTTCGGAAACCCCTATGGCGAAACCTTTAATGCCGAAATTGTAGCTGAGTTTGTGGAAAAGCTTGTCCAACTCAAAGTTGAAATCATAAGTTTATCTGATACAATAGGAGTTGCTGAACCACAGGTAATTAAAGAAGTTTTTAAAAATAGCATAACCGCCTATCCAACTACGGAAATAGGCGCGCACTTTCATTCTACACCTCAGAAAATTGTTGAGAAAGTGAGCTCGGCTTATGAAGCGGGCTGCCGTAGATTCGACACGGCAATGAAAGGCTTTGGCGGTTGCCCAATGGCTACCGATGCACTAACAGGCAACATCGATACCGAAGTTTTGGTACGTTATTTTGATGAGCAAAATGTAGCTTTGAACTTAGACCGAAAGGCTTTCTCAGAAGCCATGTTGATGGCCAGTGAAGTGTTTCCAGCTTAGCCTAAATTTTCAATAATTTTGATGCAGTCTGTAAGCTTGATATATTCGAAAATGATCCGCAATATTTTTTTATTAACTAGTTTAGTTCTGGCCTCTTTTTCTTCCATGGCTCGTCAAACAGACTTTCAGATAAAGGAGAAAACGCCTGTTAAGATTGAAAGCATTTTCAATAAACTAGTTGATGGCAAACCTGAAGAAGTTGGGATCAATTCGGCTGCTTTGGAGGCTGGGATACAATCCATTATTCAGCAGGCTTTAGATTCTGGAGCATTTCCTGGCTGTCAGCTATTGATTGCTAAAGATGGCATTGTGTTCTACGAGAAATCGTTCGGCTACCATACTTACGATAGATTCATCGAAGTCAAAAACAGCGATATCTACGATTTAGCTTCCGTAACCAAAACTACCGCAGCCACTTTGGCACTTATGAAGCTTCACGATGAAGGGAAATTCAGTTTGGAAGAAACCTTCGGGCATTACTTTCCTAAAGTAGCAAAGGGCGAAAAGGCTAGTTTGCCGATAAGGGATGTTTTGGCACATCAAGCAGGGTTAAAAGCTTGGATTCCCTATTGGTCTGAAGTGCAGCGTAAGAATGGTAAATACAAATGGAATACAGTGAAATCGGATTCCTCAAGAAGATTTCCATACCGCATTTCTGAAACAGGCCTTTTTCTACATAAAGATTTTAAGGAGAAGAAGATCTATAAAATGATCAAACACACAAAAGTGAGCGATGACAAGAGCTATCTCTATTCTGGTTTGCCCTTTTATTTATTCCCCGAATTGATTGAAAGGGAATCTGGAGAAGCATTTGACGAATTCTTGAATAATAACTTCTACAAGCCTTTGGGAGCAGAAACATTAGGTTTTAAGCCCAAGGAAAGGTTTTCTTTAGATCGAATTGTACCTACCGAGGTAGATGACTTTTTCAGAATGGAAACCTTACACGGGGTAGTTCATGATGAGGGTGCAGCCATGATGTTAGGCGTATCAGGTAATGCTGGCTTATTCTCTGATGCCAGAGATTTAGCCAAAGTGTACCAGATGCTTTTGAATGGGGGAGTATATGATGGAAGAGAGTATTTGAGCGCTGCTACAATCAAAGAATTTACCGAATGTCAATTTTGCGAAACAGGAAACCGCAGAGGTTTAGGCTTCGATAAACCATTGATTGATTACAGCTTCTCAGCTTCTAGTGTAGCACAACACGCCAGTCTGGCAAGTTTTGGACATACAGGCTATACAGGAACTTTCGTTTGGGCAGACCCTGCCACTGGGCTCTTATTCGTATTTCTTTCCAATAGAGTCAATCCTACAAGAAACAACAGCAAGATCTATCAACTGAATGTGCGTCCTAATATTCACAACTTGGTGTATAACCTGTTGGAGGAGGGAAGCTACGGCTTAGGACAGAATTAAGGTTAGATTTTAGAGGTTGGATGTACAAATTAAGAGTTTGATATATCTCATTTTCTTATGTTACTGAAGAAGATGCCTACAGCATGACTAAGCTTTGAAGTTTGTGCCTCTGATTGATTTGAATGAGTAGGCTTACTATGCAGTCACCCTGTAAGGGGCTTTTCACCAAACATAATTTCTTAGCCATTACTAACTGTTTCTTGTGCTACTGAAAAGGATGCTTACAGCATGACTTAGTTTTTGATTTTGAGCAAAGGATATACTTAACGCAGATACGCCAACTATATAAGTTCACCCCGTAGGTTCCGAAGCTTCGGAATTTTCACGAGACACAGATGCCCAGCTACCCGCAGCTTACGTTCCTTTTATTGCTGAAGGGGTGCTACTTTCTTTATTAAGAAAAATAAAATAAATTTAGTCACTGTCTATTTTACCTTATGAAAATATTATGAATTCACTGAGTCACAGAGATATTGAAGAGGCTAACGAAACTCTAAGAATAATTAAAACTAAGCACTTTGCTTCTACGAAGGATGAGTCAGAGTCTCCATTTTATAAGAATAACGGGGTACTTCATTATTTACCAACAAATGTTAAGGGTAATTACTTAGTGATTAGTGAACTTCCAGTTAAAAAGAATACTGTGAAAAAATTTGATCTATGGTTGGCCAATATAAGTCATCTGCTCATATTGGAATGTATTCTGCCGAGTCTAGGGAGTTGATTAAGCAGAGTCTAAAACTTCCAAGACATATTGATATAATTGATAAGTATTGTTAAAGAAATCATTTATTCCGAACCTTCAAGGTTTTACGAATAGGCTATCAAACCAACCTAAACTCTTTCCCTGGCAAAGGCTTAATATAGCCAGCAAACTCCATTTGTAATAGCAGAGAGGCTAATGTGCTCATATTCAATTGACTTTGCCAGCTGAGCTTGTCAATGTGCATTTGTTGCCCGTTTTTTAGTAACACCTCAACAATGATCTTTTCATCGCCTTGTAAATCCTTGTACTTTAATTCTGGGTTCTTGGCTTGCGTGCTTTCCTGAACATCCCAGTTAAGGGCTTCCACCACATCTTGAAACGAAGTGAAAATAGCCGCTTTCATATTTCTGATCAATAAATTACAACCTTCAGAATAAGTGTTTCCAATTTCACCAGGTACAGAAAAAACGGGTACATCATAGCTATCGGCAATATTCGCTGAAATTAAAGCACCTCCTTTTTTGGCAGCTTCCACCACTATGAGTGCATCCGACATGCCTGCAATTACTCTGTTTCTGGCAGGGAACAATCGAGGGTCGGCTTCGGTACCAATGGGGTATTCACTTATGAGGCCACCATTTTCTAACATTTTAAGGGCTGTGTTTCTGTTTCCCGAAGGATAGATTTTATCCAAACCACAAGCCATGGCGCCAATGGTAGGCAGCTGCTGCTTCAAAGCGGAGTCATGTGCTTTTACGTCAATACCGTAAGCCAAGCCTGAGATAATAGTCGCTTCTTGAGGTTTTATCTGTGCAACAATGTCTTCAGTGATTTGCAGTCCATACTTTGTTGCCCTACGCGTTCCAACAATTCCAATAGTTCGATGAGGGTTGAGCTCTACCTTGCCCATAGAATACAGCAAAATAGGTGCATCCGAAATGTTCATTAACCTTTTAGGGTAATGCGCTTCTTTATAATAGTGAATTGAAATGCCCTTTTTGATAGAGTCTTCAATAATTTTTTCTGCTTTTAACAGAAGCTCCTTTTGGTTAGGAATTAATGCAGATAGTTTGGAACCAACTCCCGGCACTTTAGAAAGCTTGCCTTTTGTGGCACTGAATACTTGTTGGGGTGTTGAGAAATGATTAATCAGTTGCCTTGATAGGGAAGGGCCAATTTTAGGAATGAGCGACAAGGCTACTTGGTGTAGCTTGTCTTGGTTCATGGCAATTGGCTTTTCATTTCTTCTAAGAAACCACGGATTTTCTTCAAAGAAGTAATCATTTCAGCATCGGTGCTAATGGTTTCTTTGTGGCTTTTTATATGTTCTTGTGCGCCTTGTAGTGTATAGCCTTTTTCTTTTACTAAGTGATACACCAGTTTGATCTTTTTTAAATCTTCTTGAGTGAATTTTCGGTTACCCTTTTTATTCTTTTTTGGACTGATAAAAGTGAATTGACTTTCCCAAAATCTTATCAATGAAGTAGCCACGCCAAGCTCTTTGGCTACTTCACCAATGGTGAAATATTTCTTTTCTATTGGTTTCTCTTTATATGGCATATCAATGGATTATGAAAAGAAGTAAAAGAATAACTTTAAGTAAACTAAAAGGTCACTATTTCAAATGTAAGGAATTCAAACAGAATATTTAAACCCAATTAAATCTGAAATAGCGGCCTTAGCCTAACGATAAGAATAAGAACCCAAAGATTGATTTTCTATAGAAGAAAGTCTTAAAATCTCTTCGTACTGTGTTGGGGTCAAATCTTTATAGAAATAGTTAATAGGGTCTTTTGCTACTCCGTTAATATGTACCTCGTAATGCAAATGAGGCGCTGTAGACTTTCCTGAATTTCCAACATAACCAATAACTTCACCACGCTTTACTTTTTGCCCAGGGCGCACAGCAAAACGACTCATGTGTCCGTAAAGGGTTTCGTAACCAAAACCATGATCAATGATTACGTGCATGCCATAGCCAATGCGACTGGTGATGACTTTTGATATTGTTCCATCCCCAGTAGCATAAATAGGAGTGCCTTGCTCTGCCGAGAAATCGGAGCCATAATGCATTTTCTTCACTTTCAAGATGGGGTCTGTTCTGTAACCAAAACCAGAAGAGAATCTTCTCAAGTCTTCGTTAGAAACGGGTTGAATTGCTGGCATTGAAGCGTAGAGACGTTCTTTATCCAACGCAAGTGCCATTACTTCGTCATATGACTTGGTTTGGATGTACATCTTCTTTTTTACTTTGTCTATTTTTTCTAACGCACTAACGACTAGGTTTTTGTTTTCCATATCGCTTTCTAGCAACTCTCGGTAGCGTAAAGCACCACCAGAACCAGCTTCTCTTACTGTTTCAGGAATAGGTTCGGCTTCAAAAACCACACGGTAAACATTGTCGTCTTTCTCTTGAAGTACCCCTAACATGGCGTCCATACCGTCTACCTGATCTTTCATTAGATCATAATAGAGCTTCAATTCGTTATTTTCTTCTTTTAAAGCAGCCTCCTTCGGGGAGTCGAAGTATTGACCGAGCACTACAATAATGCCCACAGAGAGCACAAGCGCTAATGATAAGAAGCCTAGAGCGTTTATAACTACATCGCGCTTTTTGACCTTTATGCGCTCGTATTTACAAGTCTCGGTGTCGTAGTAATATTTTATTTTTGACATTAAGAATCCTTTTTGAAATTCTCCTAATTTTGTGCCCTTACAGTTGGAAACACAAAGTTTCTCGCAAAGGTACTAAAATTAAGCTTTAGCTTAAACGCAATTAATTCATCTGAGATGCAATCAAAGGAAATTAGGTCGAAATTTATCGAATTTTTTAAGTCAAAATCACATCAATTTGTGCCTTCAGCACCATTGGTAATTAAAAATGATCCAACCCTCATGTTTACCAACGCGGGGATGAATCAATTCAAAGACCTTTTCTTGGGCAACTCAAAGGCCGATTATAACCGTGCGGCCAATAGCCAAAAGTGTTTGCGTGTATCAGGAAAACACAACGATTTGGAGGAAGTAGGGATCGACACCTACCATCACACCATGTTCGAAATGCTTGGTAACTGGTCGTTTGGAGATTACTTTAAAAAGGACGCCATTACTTGGGCTTGGGAATTGTTGACCGAAGTTTACAGTCTGCCAAAAGACAGATTGTACGTTACTGTTTTTGAAGGTGACAAGTCTGAAGACCTTGATTTTGACCAAGAAGCATTCGATTTATGGAAGCAATACATAGATGAAGCCCGCATTTTGGGTGGAAATAAGAAAGATAACTTCTGGGAAATGGGAGATACAGGGCCATGTGGGCCTTGTTCCGAAATTCATATCGACCTTAGATCAGAAGAAGAAATAGCTAAAACACCTGGAAAGGACCTTGTAAACAATGACCATCCGCAAGTGGTGGAAATTTGGAACCTGGTTTTTATGCAATACGATAGAAAAGCGGATGGACATTTAGAAAGCCTTCCTGCGCAGCATATCGACACTGGAATGGGCTTTGAGCGCCTTTCAATGGCTTTGCAGAAAAAAGGGTCGACTTACGATACAGACGTATTTACGCCAACAATTGACTATATCGCTAAGCAATCTGGAATTGCATATGGCACTTCTGAAAAAACAGATATTGCCATTAGGGTAATTGTAGACCATATTCGTGCGATTTCTTTCGCTATTGCCGATGGTCAGTTGCCTTCAAACAACAAGGCGGGATATGTGATCCGAAGAATCTTGAGAAGAGCGGTGCGTTACGGTTACACTTTCCTCAATTTTAAAGAGCCATTCCTGTACGGTCTGCTGCCAATTTTGGCGGAGCAGTTTTCTGGTGTTTTCGATGAACTCGTGAGTCAGCAGGAGTTTATTGCTAAGGTGATTAAAGAAGAAGAGGCTTCGTTCCTCAGAACGCTTGAAAACGGCCTTAAGCGATTAGATCAAGTTCAGGCCAACATGAAGGCCGAAGGAACTGATGTCATTGACGGTAAAATAGTTTTTGAACTGTACGATACTTTCGGTTTCCCTGTAGATTTAACAGGGCTGATAGCAAGAGAAAATGGCTTGAGCATTGACGAGAAAGGCTTTACAGAAGCGATGGCGGTGCAAAAGCAACGTTCAAAAGCAGACGCAGCACAAGTAAAAGGCGATTGGATTCAGGTGTCGGAAGAAGAAACTTCTGAGTTTGTAGGCTACGATGAAGTAGCCGTAAAAACGAGCATCATCAAATACCGCGAAATCAAAGAAAAGAAAGGAACAGTTTATCAGTTGGTGCTAGACCAAACGCCTTTTTATGGTGAAAGCGGTGGTCAAGTAGGAGACAAGGGAGTGTTGAAGAATGAGACCGAAACCATTAAAGTGTTAGATACACAGAAAGAAAACGACCTGATTGTTCACTTTGTAGATCGTATTCCAACTCAGCCTCAAGCGGAGTTTGAAGCCGTTATTGATGCTTCAAGAAGGGAGTTGATAAAGAACAATCACTCTGCCACTCACTTATTGCATTCTGCTTTGCGTCAAGTACTTGGCGATCATGTGCAGCAAAAAGGATCCTTGGTTTCAGATAAAATATTGCGCTTCGATTTCTCGCACTTTGCGAAAGTAGAAGCAGAGCAAATCGAAGAAATTGAAAGAATTGTAAACGACCATATTCGCCAGAATATCAAATTGAACGAGCAAAGAAATGTACCGATTGAAGAAGCCAAGAAGTTAGGCGCAACAGCCCTTTTCGGTGAAAAATACGGTGAGTTTGTACGTGTCATCACTTTCGATCCAAGTTATTCGGTAGAACTCTGCGGAGGAACTCACGTGGCCGCAACAGGCCAAATAGGCATGTTTAAAATTACTTCGGAAGGAGCTGTAGCGGCAGGTGTACGCAGAATTGAGGCGGTATCTGGTCCTAAAGCTTTTGATTTGGTTCAGGAGCAAGATAAGTTGCTAAAGGAAATCAAGGAAATGCTGAAAAGCCCTAACGATGTGGCTAAGGCCATTTCTTCCCTAATGGAAGAAAGGCAAAAGCTGAACAAGGAATTGGAAACTTTGCATGCCAAGCAATCTGGTCAACTGAAAGAGGAGTTGGTGGAGAAGATAATGGCCGAAAAGGGGCTCAATGTGATCATCGAAAAAATCACTGTTCCGAATGCAGATGCAGTGAAAAAGATCTCTTTCGAGTTAAGAAACGAAGTAGATAACCTATTTGCTGTTTTGGCCGCTAATGTTGGTGGAAGTCCGCAAATTGCGATTGTACTTTCCGACAATGTGGTAAATGAAAAAGGCTTGAACGCTGGTGTAATAATCAGAGATTTAGCCAAAGCCATCAAAGGTGGAGGAGGCGGTCAGCCTTTCTTTGCTACTGCTGGTGGAAAAGACTTGTCTGGTTTGGATCAGGTAATTACCGAAGCCAAAGCAAAACTTGCCGGTCTTGAGTAGTATTCAAGAGAAACTATATCAATCAGGTTATAAGTCAGTTATAGGGCTTGAGGTTCATGTTCAGTTGAATACTGAATCGAAGATTTTTTCTTCCGACCCAAACGACTTTGGTGCTGAACCCAACACGCATGTAAGTGTGGTTTCTTTGGCGCATCCAGGTACTTTACCTGTGTTGAACGAGGCCGTTTTAGAAAAGGCGATTAAGATGGGTTTGGCTTGTCAATCTCAAATTACAGAAGTGAATCACTTCGCCCGAAAGCATTATTTCTACCCAGATTCCCCGAAGGGTTTTCAAACCACCCAAGACAAAACGCCCATTTGCGTAGGAGGGAAGATAGAGTTGTTTGGGGAGCAATTGGAAAAACCATTTGTGCAATTGCACCACATTCATTTGGAAGATGATGCGGGGAAATCGATTCATGATGAAGGTCCAGATACGCTTATCGACTTGAACAGAGCGGGCACGCCACTGATTGAAATTGTAACCGACCCTGATATGAGCCTTTCTGAAGAAGCTGCGGCTTGTCTTCAAGAAATTAGGCGTTTGGTGCGTTATCTCAACATCAGTTCAGGAAATATGGAAGATGGAGAACTGCGCTGCGATGCCAACATTTCCATTATGCCGATCGATGGTAAAGAATTCGGTAACAAAGTGGAGGTCAAAAATATGAACTCCATCAGTAACGTAAAGCGGGCCATTGACCATGAGCTTGAAAGGCAATTGGAAATGGCTTTAAAAGGCGAAACCATTGCAGTAGAAACCAGAACCTTCGACCCAGTAACAGGAGCTACAGCTGGAATGCGCTTTAAGGAGACCATGAACGATTATCGTTATTTTCCATGCCCAGATTTGGCTCCTGCAATTGTTACAAAGGAGACTTTGGATAAAATCACCTCAGACATGCCAGAGCTTCCTTCGGCACTTAGAAGAAAGTTTACAGAAGTTTATGGGTTGGCGGTCTATGATGTGCTTCTGCTTACAGAAGAAGCTGAAACCGCTTATTACTTTGACTCGTTATGCAATGGAAATCCAGCTTATAAAGCCGCTGCAAACTGGATGAATGGCCCAATAAAAGGCCTATTGAACGAAAAGGGTATTGAACTTTCTCAAACGCATTTGACGGTTGAGCGACTTAGCGGCTTGATTAATTTGGTGGAAAGTAACCAAGTAAGCTTTTCAATAGCCTCTCAGCGTATATTGCCTAGGCTTTTAGAAGAGGAAACCACGGCTATGGAACTAGCCCAGTCGCTTGATTTGTTGATGGTGGCTGATAGTGATGAGCTGTTAGACTTGATCAAAGAAGTCTTACTATCTTTGCCCGACAAGGTGAAAGCCTACCAAAGCGGTAAAAAGGGTTTACTTGGGCTCTTTATGGGCGAGGTAATGAAGAAAAGTGGGGGCAAAGCAGATCCTAAAAAGTTGAAACAATTGTTAGAAAAGGAACTTTCATAAGTATGACATTGAAGAAAAATATTGCGATTGTATTGGTGTTATTGATCATCAGTGCTTGTTCGGCTTCCAAAAATGATGGAACTGTAAAAGTATCGGGTGTGATTAAAAACCCAATTCCGCAAGGAGAAATCATTTTAGAAAAGTTTGAAGTAGGTCAAGTGGTGCCTGTAAAAACTGTTAATGCAGATACTGACGGAAATTTCGAAATAGAAACAGAAGTGACTGAGCCAGGTTTTTACCGCATCAATGTATATGGTCAGCAGTTTGAAATTCTAGTGTTGGATAAAGAAGATATTACCATTACTGCCGATGGCCAAGGCGGACAAATGATTGAGGCCAAGGGATCGGAAGACCTAAAACACCTTGCTCAAGTGCAGGACTTTATGGAAGAGTACTCTTATGTAGTACGTGATTTCAACGAGCGTTACAGCAAAGCACAGCAGTCGGGTGATAACCTTAAAATGGAAGAGCTTGTAGATGAGGGAACCGCTTTAGAAGCTGGTAAAGTAAAAAAGCTAAAAACCATGGCTTGGAAAATGAATGGTTCAATTGTGCCTTTAATGGTTACGGATTATTTTCCTGACAAATCTCAAGAATATCAGTTTTTGGATAGTTTGGGGCAGAAATTACAGGAGGAATTGCCAGGCTCAAGTCAGGTAGAAATGTTTGTAAATAACTTGGCCTACTTTAAACCCGCAGTACAAATGGGGGATGTAGCCCCTGAAATTTCTTTACCTACTCCAGACGGTAAAGTGATTAACCTTTCAGACTTAAGAGGGAAGTACGTTTTGCTCGATTTCTGGGCAGGTTGGTGTGGTCCTTGCCGTAAGGAAAACCCAAATGTGGTGGCCATGTATAACAAGTACAATAAAGATGGATTTGAGGTGTTTGGTGTGTCCTTAGACAGAACCAGAGACAAATGGGTATCTGCCATTGCCGAAGATGGTTTAATCTGGCCTTCGCACGTTTCTGACCTTAAATATTTTCAGTCAGAAGCTGCTATGACTTACAAAGTGAATGCGATTCCTTTTGCATTACTTTTAGACCCTGAAGGTCGCGTTATTGGAAAAAACCTAAGAGGTAGAGCCTTGCAAAACAAGCTTGCGAGCATATTTGAATAAATAGCCTTTCTCTTGTTAGAAGAAAACATCAAAACCAGTTTTCCCGATTGTAGGGAAGGCTGGTTTTTTTAGTTTGAATGAATAACTCGGAGAAAACAGTTAAGGAAGGCCTTATTTGTACACTACTTACTCCTTCTTCTCCTTCGGATGATTCACAAACAGAAAGATAAAGCACAGTGCGAAAACTATATAAAGCACAGTGAATGCTACCATATATTCCCAATGCATGGTAATGTTTGAAAGCATTTTGAGCAAGGCAAAGGCGCCTACTACAAAGTGCATAAGATTGCTCATGGCCACGGGTTTGCCGTAAATGCCACCCATTAAATTATCCTTCGCCATCCAGTTCAGCATGGCAAAACCAAGGTAAAGTGCACCCAATAATTGCGTGGCAAGTTCCGTGTATTGGTTTGAACCCATATTTAAAAAGACAGCAACCTCTTGAGGCATAAAAGCAAGCGTGACTCCTATAAGGCCTAAAAATAAGGCCGTAATCATCATGAGTATTTTTGTGTTCATCTGCTTGCTTACTAGGTTTAGGATAAAGGTACTCGCTTTTAGCTAAGGAGACGCTAAAATCCATTAAGCGGATAGAATCTACTACCAATAGAATTTTAGTGCTTTGACACTGGTCGTGGTATCTCGCTGCGAACTTATTAGTGGTTCGCCAATTTTTCAAACTATTTAGAAAGGCTAATCTCACCGAAATTTGTTGGTCTTCTGCCACTCAAATCATTTTACTTCATAGGCCAAAAGAAATCATCTAGTTTAGTACTAGACCTTAAATATCAATTATGAAAAAACAATGGAAACCATTACTCCTCGCAGCATTTTTTGTACTCGTTGCGTGTGAGCCTAAACAAAAAGAGGTAGGAGATATGACCGAAGCTGAACTAACCGAATATGCGAAAGGAATTCACGATCGTGTGATTACCCTTGATACGCATGATGACATCAATACTTCAAATTTTACCGCTGAAAGGAACTATACAGAAAGACTTTCTACTCAAGTCAACCTACCTAAAATGGAAGAAGGCGGCCTAGACGTAGCTTGGTTTATTGTTTACACTGGCCAAGGAGAATTGACGGAAGAGGGGTATACAAAAGCTTATGAGAATGCTGATGATAAGTTTAAGGCGATCCACAGACTGACAGAAGAAATTGCACCAGATAGAATTGGTTTGGCCCTTACTTCTGACGATGTAAGAAGCATTGTAGCTTCTGGAAGAAAAGTAGCCATGATTGGTATTGAGAATGGTTACCCAATAGGTACCGACATCTCAAGAGTGAAAGAATTCTACGAGAGAGGCGCACGTTACATGTCTTTGGCGCATAATGGCCATAGCCAATTGAGCGACTCGAATACAGGGGAGCGCGATAGCGTTTGGTTACACAATGGTTTGAGTGACTTAGGTCGTCAAGTAATTGCTGAAATGAATAAATGGGGAATAATGATTGACATTTCGCACCCTTCAAAGGCAGCGAATATAGAAATGATGAAGCTTTCCAAAGCGCCTGTAATTGCTTCACACTCTTCTGCGCGAGCATTAAACGATGTGAGCCGTAACCTTGACGATGAGCAATTGATGATGTTGAAAGAAAATGGTGGTGTTGTTCAAACAGTAGCCTTTAGAAGCTACATAAACACAGAGAAAAATAGTGCTAACCGACAAAAGTCTAATGAGGTGAATGCAAGAATAGCTGAGAGAGAAAACTTTGAAATAAAGCCTGGAGGTATGTTTAGAGCAATGACTGGAGGTGCGCAATCTGACTACCTAGAGTCTTATAGAGCTTTTCAAGAAAAGCATAGTGATGAAATAACTGAAGCCATAAATGCTGAAGCCCCTCCAGTGAATGTTTCTGATTTTGCCGACCACATTGATTACTTGGTAAAGAAAATTGGTTTAGAGCACGTTGGAATCAGTTCTGATTTTGATGGAGGAGGAGGAGTTGAAGGCTGGAACGATGCTTCTGAAACCTTCAATGTAACTTTAGAATTAGTGCGCAGAGGTTATACCGAAGAGCAAATCGGAATGCTTTGGAGCGGAAACTTACTTCGCGTTTTAGACGAAGTTCAAGCCGTAGCTAAGCAGATTCAAGGAAAATAAGAATCATTTTTGGTGGTAATGTGGCCAAAAATAGTTGGTGACTTTGCGTTGAAATTTG